>OJIW01000004.1_pt1 | contig 440390 bp, 362 predicted proteins | sample 1596041 | NCBI WGS metagenome assembly OJIW01 (sample SAMEA4350119, study PRJEB24818) | metagenome | biome: human; feature: gut; material: faeces | place: Denmark | collected 2013-09 | reverse complement strand
CCTCACTGGCCTTTACGGTGGACACCATGCTGTCGGTGCCGACCATCGATCTGGCGGATGCGTCAGACAGCGGCAGCAGCAACAGCGACAACATCACGAACGACACCACCCCGGCGTTCACGCTGGGGAATATCGACGCAGACGTGACGAAGGTACAGGTTCTTATCAATGATACCGCCTATGACGCCGTGCAGTCAGAGGGCAAGTGGACCTTTACCGCCCCGGAACTGGCGGACGGCGACTACAGCATCACGGTGCAGGTCACCGACGACGCGGGGAACGTGCAGACCTCCACGGCGCTGGCCATCACGGTGGACACCAGCGTGGCGGCGCCGGTGATCGCCCTGAGCGACGACACCGGTACGGCGGGGGATAACCAGACTAACGACGCCACGCCGGGCTTTGCCATCACCACGGATAACGACGCCGTCAGCGTGATGGTGAGCATTGACGGCGGTAAGCCGGTGGCGGCGACGAAGGCCGCGGACGGGCAGTGGCATATTGACAGCAGCGCGCTGACCGACGGTGGGCACACCATCGTGGCCACCGTCACCGACCTGGCCGGCAACACCGCGGACTCGGCCATCCTGACCTTTACGGTGGACACCACGCTGTCGGTGCCGACCATCGATCTGGCGGATGCGTCAGACAGCGGCAGCCTCAACAGCGACAACATCACGAACGACACCACGCCGGCCTTCACGCTGGGGAATATCGATGCGGATGTGACGAAGGTGCAGGTTCTTATCAACGGCACCGCCTATGACGCCGTGAAGGCTGAGGGCAAGTGGACCTTTACCGCCCCGGAACTGGCGGACGGCGACTACAGCATCAGCGTGCAGGTGACCGATGACGCCGGCAACACCGCAACCTCGGCGGCGCTGGCTATCACGGTGGATACAGAGGTTCTGCCAGTCAATATTGTGCTGGATAAGACGTCTGACACGGGAGAGAGCTCGACAGATAATTATACTGCGGACACAACACCGACGTTTAAGTTCAGCAATATTCCGGACGATGTCGCCACTATTACCCTGACGTTAAGCACCGGGCAGCACTACACAATAGATCTGAGCAAGAGTACTTCTTTCACCCTACCTGATGAGTTGCAAGATGGCAGTTACACTGCAACTGTGACGGTGACTGACGTGGCAGGTAACAGTGCTGACAGTAAGATTAGCTTTACTATCGATACCATTGTCGATAAACCGACAGTCGAACTTGCGACGGTATCTGATTCGGGTGACAGCCAGACCGATGGGCTGACTAATGAGACGAAGCCGCAATTCCAGATTAGTGGCGTGGATACTGATGACGTCAATACGATTACGATAGCGATTGTGAGTAGCGATGGCAGCTACAAAGATAGTTGGACACTGGACAGTGAAACCTACGAAAGCGGAGCATGGGCTTGTCCGGTTGCGCTGGACGATGGGCAATATACGATAACTGTCACGGTTGAAGACATGGCGGGTAATCAGAGCACCTCTGACGCTGCCAGGTTTGAAATAGATACTGTCACTCACATCGACTCTATCGTGCTTCTGGATGATACCGGTTCAAGCACCACCGATAACCAAACCAATGTGAATACACCTGAGTTTGCGATCGGCGTGCCGGATGATGTCACGCATGTCAGCATAATGATTGATGGTAAAGCGGCTGGTGAAGCTTCTAAGCAGACTGATGGAAAGTGGCATTTTTCCACCGCGGTGCTCGCCGATGGAGCACATACTGTGTCGGTTACCGTAACAGATGAAGCGGGTAATACCAGTAATAAAGATCTCAATTTTACGGTTGATACGACCCTTTCTGTGCCGACGCTGCAGCTTTCAAGCGATAGCGATACGGGGCACAGTGATTCAGATAATGTCACTCAGGATGTGCGCCCAACGTTTGTGATCGGCAATATTGATAGCGACGTTGTCAGCGTTTCACTGACGATTAACGGTCAGACATGGCCTATTACGGTTGAAAATGGCAGTGCTACCTTTACCGTTCCCGCCGATCTGCCGGATGGGATTTGGCAGGCCCAATTGACGGTTGTTGATGATGCAGGTAATGAAAAGACGACCTCACTCTCCGTGACCATTGACACCTCCACCAGCGTGGACGGTATTACTCTGCAAAGTGATACCGGCGTGCAAAACGACTGGATGACCAACGATTCCACCCCAACGTTTGCCATCACCGCGCCTGCTGATGCGCATGCTGTCACTGTCAGCATAGGCTCACTGACTCAGGATGCCATTTTCCAGGAAGGGAAGTGGGTGGTGACTCTGCCATCTGCCCTTGCGGACGGTGAATATACGCTTACGGTGACCGTTACGGATGACGCAGGCAATACGGCGAATCGCGCGCAAACATTCACCATTGACACCACCCTGGAGCCGCTCACCGTCAAGATGATGGCGGCGGATGACAGTGGTGTGGTAGGCGACAATGTTACCAACGACACAAAACCTACGTTTGAACTAGGCAATGTGCCGGCAGATGTTTACAGCATCGAAGTGACGTTGAACGGCGCGACGACAACCGTTAAGAAACAAGCGGACGGCAGTTGGACCTATACTCCAGAAACCGCCCTTGTTGAAGGGAAATATACGCTGGATGTACGCGTTACTGATGAAGCAGGAAACCAAAGAACGTCGACATATGATTTCACCGTGGATACCTCGGTGGATATTAATTCCATCACTCTGACGACAGATACCGGGGATTCGTCCTCCGATGGCATCACGAATGCTGCCCAACCGATATTTAACGTCACCACCTCTGATGATGTTGTCAGCCTGACGGCAACGATTAACGGTCTTGCCTGTACCGTGGTGAAAAATTCCAACGGTGACTGGACCGTCACCTCGCCGATACTCTCTGTCGCTGGAGATTACACGCTGACCGTTACCGTTGAAGATGCTGCAGGGAACACTACCAGCGACACGAAAACGATCACCTTTGATAACCAGCTTTCCGTACCGACTATTGCGTTCGACGCGGGTGATGACACGGGTTATGACGCTACCGATCATTTGACGAGTAACAATAAGCCCACGTTCTTGATAAGCAACATGGACAGCGACGTGACGCATGCCGTCATTACGCTTGATGGGGTGCCGATTACGCTGACGCAGGATGGCAGCGGTAACTGGAGCTTTACGCCGCCATCGGCACTTTCGGATGGCAATCATAAAATGATCCTGGAAGTGCAGGATCGGGCGGGAAATACTTCAACGCAGACCTTCTCCTTCACCGTTGATACCTCGCTAAACACGCCGACGATTGATCTTGTCAGCGCATCTGATACGGGTGACAGCAGTGAAGATAATCTGACGTCGAAGACGCAGCCTGAATTTATTATCAGCAATGTCGACAGCGATATATATTCCGTGGTTGTCACGCTAAATAATAACGACTATATCGCGACGAAAAACGCCGAAGGGGAGTGGGTATTCCAGGCTCCTAAACTGGCCGATGGGGACTATACGATAACGGTCACGGCAACCGATAAAGCGGGGAACGAACGGACGTCCGATCTCGATTTTACCATTGATACCACGGTGGCAATCGATCAGATTACCATGTCTGATGATACCGGTTTCTCTTCGGATGACCATTTAACGAACGATACCATCCCAAGCTTTGATATTAGGGTTGCCGCAGATGTTACGCATGTCTCGGTGGCACTGGACGGCGGTGATGCCCAGACGCTGACGAAAACCAATGGCAAGTGGACCTACACCGCCAGCTCGGCGTTGACCGATGGTGAGCATTCGATTGTCGTCAACGTGATGGATAAAGCGGGCAACACAACCCAGGAAACTTTCACCTTTACTATCGATACAACGCTTACACCTGTGACGGTGGATCTTAAAGACGAGGACGACAGCGGCAGCAGCTCCGCCGATAATTACACTAACAATACCCAGCCAACGTTTGAGTTTGGTTCGCTGGATAAAGATGTTTATAGTCTGACGGTGAACCTGAACGGCAAAGATATTCCTGTGGATTTGACCAGTCAGCCGGTGAGTTTTACGCCGGATGAAGCGCTGGCAGACGGCACTTACACCTTAATTGCCACGGTGACGGATAACGCCGGAAATACCAAAGAAACTCCGCTGACCTTCACCATTGATACGCAAACGTCGGTATCGGTGGACTTTGTCGTCGGTGACGACACGGGCTATTCCGACAGCGATAACATAACGAAGAGCAATGCCCCTGAATTTGAAATCAGCGTTCCGGCGGATGTGGAGTCGGTGAGCGTTACCCTCAACGGCACGGTGACTTCGTTGACGAAGGATGAGTCCGGCCGCTGGATCTACTCGGCTCCGGCACTGGCAGATGGCAACTACACTCTCGACGTTTCAGTAGTGGATAAAGCGGGTAACACCGCCAGCACTGAACTCAAATTTGTCGTGGATACCACCCTTAGCACGCCAACAATCGATTTAGCGGCTGCAAGTGATACGGGGACCTTGTCAAACGATCACCTAACCAACGATACGACGCCATATTTCACGCTCGATAATATCGATAGCGATGCTTATAGCGTCACTGTCACTATCAACAATAAAACCTATAACGCGACGGAAAAGAATGGAGTATGGGGCTTGCAGTTACCCGATGCTGATGCCCTCCCGGATGGAACTTATACCGCAACTGTTAAGGTTGAAGATGATGCAGGCAATACCAAATCATCCTCAATGAGCTTTACCGTTGATACCATTTGCTCAGCACCTGTTCTGGCGCTGGATAATGGCAGCAACAGCGGCAGCACTGATGATAACATCACCAACGTGACGAAACCGGTTATCAATATCAGCGGCGTACCTGCCGATATCGCCAGTATAACGGTAACTCTTGGTGACACGACGCTGTCACTGGATCCGTCGACAACGAGCTGGCAGGTACCGCAAAGCCTGGCGGATGGCGCATATAGCGTGGTCGTGACCTTTACGGATAATGCGGGTAACAGCGCATCGACAACCTATAACTTTACCGTTGATACGGTGGTTGATTCTCCTGCCGTGCTGCTGCTGGATGATACCGGGCAGAATACCACCGATAACCTGACTAACGTCTCAGTGCCGCGTATCCAGATTAGCGCGGCGGAGGAACTCACCTCCGTCACCGTCACGCTCAATGGGCGCACGCAGACGCTGGAGAAAAACGCCCAGGGCGAGTGGATTTATACCGCTGACATGCTAGCGGATGGCACTTACACCGCAACCGTGGAGATGGTCGATGTCGCGGGCAACCACCAGACAGAGACCCTGACTTTTACGATTGACACTCAGATCCCGCAGCCAACCATTTCGATGGATAGCGCCAGTGATTCTGGCGATAGCTCAAGTGATTCGTTAACCAATGATACGCAGCCGACGTTCATAGTTTCCGGCGTGCCGGACGATGTTGATACCGTGTTTGTTGTTATAAACGGTGCGAAATATACGGCGACACAAAATGAAGCTGGGGAATGGACGGTTACCTCAGCCAATCTGGCGGATGGTAACTACACCGCAGAAGTGACCGTTACGGATAAAGCCGGTAATACCGCTGAAAGCAGCATGAATTTTACCATCGACACACACGTTGCGCTGTCGGTGGAGTTGCTGGCCTCTTCTGATACAGGCTCTTCGCAGACGGATAAAATTACCAAAGATACGTCACCTACGTTCGGCGGTCTGACGGACAAAGACGCAACGCTGGTGGTGACCGTGTTGGATGAGAGCGGTAATGCGATTCAGACCCAAACGATCGCTCCTGCCTCGGACGGGACCTGGTCTATTACGCTGGGTGATTTGACTGATGGCAACTATACCATCTCGGTTACCGCGACCGATAAGGCCGGAAACACCCAGGCAAGCAACATTGATTTTGTTATCGATACAGTAGTTAACGCGCCGGGTGTTGCATTGAGCGAGTCCGATCCCGGGAATAACCATGAAGCCTTAAGTCTGGCGCCAGAATTCAGTGGTACTGCGGAAGCAGGATCGACGCTGGTGATAAGTATTGATGGCGTTACTGTCGCCAGTGTTGTGGCGGACAGCAACGGAACATGGTCATGGACGCCGCCGAGCGCCATTAACTCTGGCGATCATATTATTAGCGTTGTCGCGACCGACAAAGCGGGTAACGTCTCTGATGCCACTAACTTCGCCTTTATCATTCCGCTGATCGACGTCGATCCACCGACACTGCAGCTACAAACCGCATCGGATAGCGGCTCCATTGGTGACTTTGTCACTAATGATACGACGCCATCAATTACCGGGACATCGCTGCCGGGCAGCACCGTGACGATTTATGTTAACGGTGAGGTGGTTGGTACCGCGGCAACGGACTCAACCGGACGCTACAACTTTAACCTGCCAGAAATGGCTGAAGGGACCTACAGCATTGAGGTGAGCGTCATTAACCCGAACAACGGGGAGGAGGTAAAATCTGACCCTGCAAGTCTGGTCATTGACACGCATGTGGTTCCTCTTGACTGGGATATTAACGGATTAAACGATGAAGGGTATCTGAACACCAATACCCCGGTAGTGAGCGGAATCTCTGAACCCGGCGCGCATATCAAAGTGATGATTGACGGTCGTGTAGTGGTGGAAACGGTCGCCGCCAGTGATGGTAAATGGCTGGCATCGGTTACAAACATTGGCGCTGACGGAGAGCATGAGATTAGCTTCTCGGTAACAGATGTGGCGGGTAACACAGAAACCTTCGGCCCGGAGAGTTTTGTTCTCGATACCTATATTGCGCCACTGACCGTTGATTTACGCGATACGGATGATACCGGCGCCAGCGATACCGACAACATCACCCAAAAAACCAGCGTTCACCTTGACGGTACCGCAGAAGCGGGCTCAACCGTTACGATCGCCAATACGCAGGGCAAGATTCTGGCTACCATTACCGTGGATAGCGATGGTGCATGGAGTTCGCAAATTACGCTGCAGGAGGGGATGCAAACCTTTGTGGTGACTTCCACCGATGCTGCTGGCAATACCGTCTCCAAAAATATCGATATTACCCGCGATACGCAAAATAGCATCACTGACGTTGTCCTGAGCCGGGATTCCAACAGTGCGGACACGCTGGATGCCATCACCAAAGTGACGACGCCAACCCTGACGGCAGTCACCGATCCTAATGCGACGGTTGATGTTTATGTCAATGGCGAAAAAGTTGCCACGGTAACCGCCGATGCGGCAGGGACAGTGAGCTGGACGATGCCGGAAAGTGACGACGGTTCTTATGATATTAAAATGGTGTCGACGGATGCGGCAGGCAATACAGCAACCAGTGCAACGACTACCGTTGTTATTGATACCGCGGTTGATACTTTTAGCGTCGATACGCTGCCGGACCTGACCAATAGTAAAGCGCTGAGTGTCACAGGTACCGGTGAAAGCGGCGCCACGATTACCGTCTATTTAAATGGTGTCGCGGCAGGCCAGGTTACCGTAGCGGCTGATGGTAGTTGGACGGTACCGCTGATCCTCAAAGAGGATGGCGAGTACAGCCTGACGGTACAGATCACGGATGTGGCCGGAAACAGCCAGACCAGCGATCCATTTGTCTTCACGCTGGATAGCCATACCGATTACCCGACCATCAACCTGGATGACGCGTCTAACTCAGGCTCGCTGGATGACAACATAACCAGCGACAATACGCCAGCCTTCCATGGTACGGGAGAGCCGGGGGCGACGATTTCTATTCTGGTGGATGAAAAAACGGTCGCAACGGTAACGGCGGATGCCGAAGGTAACTGGACGTGGCAATACCCGACTACGTTGGCTGACGGTGAATATTCCATCCGCGTAGTGGCGGAAGATGCGGCGGGCAATACCGCAGAATCTGCGCGTATCCTGGTGACCGTCGATACCAGTACCTGGATCCAACTGGATAAAATGAATCCGGATGGTGGAATTTACAGTAACGACTATGTTACTTCCCGAACGACGCCGACGTTCCAGATCAACGGTGAAACGGGCCAGCCGGTCAAGGTTTATATTGATGGTAAATATGTTGAAACCATTACCATCAGCGGGCGAGACTATCAATATACCATTCCAGAAGCACTTACTGACGGTAGCCATACTATCCGTTTTGATATCGCTGATGCGGCGGGGAATACCGCCTCTACCGGCAATCAGAGTTTCACGATAGATACAGTCAATAATACCCCTGTTACGCTTGATAGTATTAACGATGACAGCGTCGCTGACCATACTGTAGACGGCACTATCTATATCAACGATATTTCCGGTGGGGTAAAACTTAGCGGGACGGTGGAAGCAAATAGCCTGGTTGATGTCACGATCAACGGGATGAACATTGGCGAGACCTGGGCAAACGGCAAGGGGATATGGAGTGTTAATATTAACCAACTGCTGCTCTCTGATGGCACCTGGAACGTCACCGTAACCTCTAAAGACAGAGCCGGGAATACCAACTCGTCAACCTTTACCATTGTGGTTGATACCTCCATCAGCCAGTTCACCGCCAACGTGCAGGACGACAAAGACAGTTCGGCCGATAAATGGGTAGTTAACAACCGCACGCCTGTCTTTAATGGCGTCGGTGAGGCGGGGGCTACTGTCACCCTGATGGTGGCAGGGATGGTGGTGGCTACCACCACAGTTGCCGCCGATGGCACCTGGAGCATCAAGGCCAGCGCGTTGCCTGAAGGGACCAGCAATTTAACCTTCACCATTAAAGATACTGCCGGCAATACCCAAACCATTAACCATGACATTCTGGTCGATAGCGTTGCGCCAAATACGCCAACAGTAGAGATCTCTTCCTGGAACGAAGAGGGGAACCTGTGGATCCTCTCAGGCAAGGCGGAAGCGGGAACGACCATTGTTATCAAGGATGAGTCCGGCAACGTTATCACCACGGTTAATGTCAACAGCTCCGGCAGTTGGAGTACCGCGATTAACTATCCTGATGGCGGTAAAATCAGTATTCAGGCAGAGGATTCTGCCACCAATATCAGCGTGCCTGTCGACCTTGATGTGATGTTCACGACGCCAGCCGTGGCGCTGGATGTGACCTCAGACGGTGGTGCGCTGGGCGACAACCTGACCAATGACTCAACCCCGACGCTGGTTTTGAGTAACATCGAGAAGGATGTCGTTGCGGTGAGCGTAACGATTGATGGAACGACGGTGCAGGCAACGAAGATCAGCGATGGCGTCTGGACCGTAACATGGGGAACTCCGCTAAGTGACGGCGAATGTGACGTTCAGGTGAGCGCAACGGATGCGGCAGGAAATACCGCAACGCAATCCTTTAGCTTTACTATTGATACTGTGCTCAGCGCGCCGGTCATCGCCATGGATGCGGCAAGCGATACTAGCACGGTGGGCGATAACATCACGCAAACCGTTAAACCGACGTTTGTCGTGACTAACGTTGACGCTGATGTGACGAAGGTAGAGGTGACCTTAAACGGCAATACGCAAACCCTGACCAAAGACGCTTCGGGTAACTGGATCTATACGCCGGAAACCCCGCTGGCAGACGGTAACTGGACCGTTGAGGTGAAAGTAACCGATGCGGCAGGGAATACTAAGCAGTCCAGTCTGGATTTCACCGTCGACACTAGTATCAGTACGCCGACGGTGGCTCTTGATGCCAGCAGCGATACCGGTGATGTCGGTGACAACCTGACGAATGAGACGACGCCAACCTTTATCCTGAGCAATATTGACCCGGATGTCACTTCGGTGATGGTGACACTGAACGGCGAAACACACAGCGCAACCAAAGATGAGCAGGGTAACTGGACGTATACGCCGGAAACTGCGCTGTCAGACGGTAGTTGGACCCTGAAGGTGAAAGTCACGGATGGCGCAGGTAACACTGCGGAATCTTCACTGGATTTCACCATTGACAGTACGCTAAGCACACCAACAGTAATGATGGATACGGACAGTGACACCGCAACGGCAGGGGATAATATCACCAGGGATACGACGCCAACCTTTATCCTGAGTAATATCGACCCGGACGTCACGTCGGTGATGGTGACGCTGAACGGTGAAACGCACAGCGCAACCAAGGATGAGCAGGGTAACTGGACGTATACGCCGGACACCCCGCTGGCGGACGGCAGCGGAACGTTGGTGGTGACCGTGACCGATGCGGCGGGCAATAGCGCGGATGCGTCCCTGGATTACACCATCGACACCACGGTCAGCACGCCGACAGTTTCCCTGGATGCGGGTAGCGATAGCGGTGCCTCAGGGGACAACATTACTAAGGACGACACCCCAACGTTTATCCTGAGTAACATCGATCCTGATGCAACTACCGTAACGGTGACCATAAACGGCGAAACCCACAGCGCCACGCAGGATGAATCAGGCCACTGGACCTGGACACCTGAAGAGGCGCTGGCTGAAGGCACCTGGACGTTGGTGGTGAATGTCAGCGATGCGGCAGGTAATACCGCCAGCCAGTCGGTTGAGTTCACGGTTGATACCCATGTCGATAATTTTGATGTGACTTTCGATGGTACGAGTAGCCAGGAGCAAACCTGGCAGACCGATGAGTCAACCTTATCGTTTAGCGGGCATGGCGAAGCGGGAGCCGTGGTTAGCGTCTCACTGGATAATGGCGATGTGCTGACGGCAAACGTGGATAAAGACGGTAACTGGAATCTCCAGCTTGAGGATGTGGCGCAGGGCGAGCATCAGCTTACCTTCACCATTACCGACGTGGCGGGTAACACCAGCACCGTAACGCATGATGTGGATGTTGGAACCGATGACCCGGTGTCGCTACGCAGCAGTCTGTACAGTAGCGAGCAGGACACCAGGGACACCATAGAAGTGGAGTCGTCGCATCCGGTCTTTGAGTTCAACCTGGACGCCAGCATTACCCATGCCAGCGTTGAACTGGACGGTGTCACGCATCCGCTGGTGCCTTCGCCGTCTGGCCCTACGCAGTTCGACGTGCCTGTGGCGCTGGAGGATGGCCCACATTCTCTGGTGTTGCGCACGCAAGACAGTGCCGGGAATAGCGAACGTCAGGATATCGCCTTTACGGTGGATACCAGTAGCCGCAGCGTCGTTGCAGGCATGGACGACGCCCGTAGCGATGAGAGTGACGCGCCGCATTCTGCAGCGGATCAATCCTCTTCGCATGAAGCAGCCAGCTTCGCGGCACAAGTGATGAGCATTAGCCAGAGCGTCGAAGATAATCAGGACGATCAGCAACATCACCATCAATAAATAACCGTTTCCCCCGTACAGGACGTGCGGGGGAATGAGTGCAAATTCTATGAATGATTTTACGCTATATGATTTAGGCCTGGCTGGCGTTATGCAATACATCGCCAAAAACCACGACTCACGTATCGAAATAGATGAAGCGAAAATACCGGTCACGCTGTCGCAATATGATAAAAACGATCCGAACCATGAAGCGCAGATTAAAAACTATTTTCTATCATTAGGTCTGATGATCCACGAGGTGAAATTCTCGCGCCCCGACGATTTGCTGAATGAAAATATGCCGCTGATTATATTAACCTCCGACATGCAATGGATGGTGTGTGTCGGGTGCCAGGAAGGGGGGCTACAGCTGGTCAAGCGTAACAACGAGTTGGGTGTCGTTGCGTGCGCCAGAGAAAACATCCAGACGATTTCGGTCTTTCTGATCCAGCCTTTAAGCGGGATGACTGAATCAATAAAAATCAGCTCGATATTAAAATCCGGACTGCAAAATAATAAAGTTTTTTACAGTAAGTATTTTTTTACCTCGCTGTTTATGGCCTTGTTTGCCCTGACTATCCCGGTTTTCAGTAACATTTACTACGATAAGCTTGTACCGGGGTCATCGACCGCCTCTCTGTTTGGGGTGGTGGGTATCGTACTGGTCTTTATCGTCTTTGAATTTTTACTGCGATCCTCGAAAGATATCTATCAGTCGATTGTCTCGCGCCAGGAGGATGTCAATATTGATGTCTCTTTTGTGGAGGCATTGATCTACAACACCACCAAAAGCAGCTCTATGTCCTCCGTGTTTGTTCTGTGGACAGAATTTCAAAAAATAAAGCCCGTGCTGTTAAATTCCGTTTTCCAGCGCGTGTCGGATATTCCGGTATTTATTATTTTTTGTGTGATTATTTACATTAATCTCGGTGCCCTGGTGTTAGTGCCCGTGATGATGATGGTGGTGTCGCTACTGTTGGCGTGGGGATACTTCAAGTATACGGAAGTGCTGATGGATAAAATGAAGGAGAGCCAGTCAAACCGTAACGTTTTCATTACTGAATTACTCTATTCCTTACGTACCATCCATACCTTAAACAACAAAAACCTGATGCTTGATTGGGTTAATAGCAGTAACAATCAGTCATGGCTTAGCTTAAAGCTGCGTAAGGCTGGGGTCTATTATCAGTCTGCGCTTAGCGCGATGTCGAACCTGAACCAGATCCTGCTGATGGTTTTCGCTTTTTTCCTGGTCATCAAAGGTGAAATCACCACGGGGGCGATTGTCTCTTCCGTTATTGTCTCCGGGCGGATGTCGGGGATCATCTCGGGGTTATCATCAACGCTCTCTACTATTTTTACGACCAATAAAACCATTACGGATTTAATGAAAATGTTTATGCCGGCAGGGCAGGAACATGAGCAAAAATTGCTGCAATCGATTGTTAACGTGCGCGGTGATATCTCTCTACGCGCCCTGAGCTATCAGTACGATCCGCAATTACCAAAAGCGCTGGATACGCTGACGCTGGATATTCCTCATGGGCAGCGGGTGGCAATTATTGGCGAATGTGGTTCCGGGAAAAGCTCGCTGGTTTCCCTGCTCTCTGGCTACTGTCCACCTACTGAGGGCAGTATTATGTACGATGGCTACAATACCCGACATCTGGCGCAGAACTTTTTCAGCCGCTTTATCAGTATGGTGACCAATAATGACACGTTGTTTACCGGCAGCATTGAAAGTAACTTTGCCCTTAAAGATTGCGACAACCGCAAGAAGGTGATCGAGGCGCTTAATCTGGCGAACTGTACCTTTGTGCTCCAGCATCCCATGGGGCTGCGTTACCCGGTGATGTTTATGGCGCGTAACTTATCCTCAGGGCAAAACCAGCAGCTGTTATTAGCGCGTAGTTTGAGTAGCGATGCTCAGATTTACTTATGGGATGAGCCAACCTCGAATATGGATGAAATGACCGAACAGCGAATCTTCGATCATCTCGATCACTTTATCAGCGGTAAGACACTGATCATGGTGACGCACCGTCGTTATTTACTGAAGTATTTCGATCGTGTGCTGGTCATGAAAGGGGGCAAAATCATTCGTGACTGCACGCCGGATAAACTATTAGGGCCAGCAAAAGTTGATCAGACAAAGCAGCCTGTTCGCATAACGGTTGCGTCAGCGAACGAAAAACAAGCGCGTTGACGATATTTTTTCATTGACCGGACTGATTAGTGAGCCGTTTCGCAGCACCAATTTGTTATTGCTGTATCTTCTGCGTGAATGAAGCGAAGGCTTCATATTCAAAAGGAGAATATTGAAATGGGAAAACTCACGGGCAAAACAGCATTGATTACGGGCGCATCTCAGGGTATTGGCGAAGGGATCGCCAGAACGTTTGCCCGCCATGGCGCGAACTTAATCCTGCTGGATATCTCCGATGAGATTGAAAAACTGGCGGATGAGCTGGCTGGACGCGGTCACCGCTGCACGGCGGTTCACGCGGATGTCAGAGATTTTGCTTCAGTCACGGAAGCGGTGAAACGCGCGAAGAAGGTTGAAGGCAAAATCGATATTCTGGTCAACAACGCCGGCGTATGTCGCCTCGGTAACTTCCTTGAGATGAGCGATGACGATCGCGACTTCCATATTGATATCAATATCAAAGGCGTCTGGAACGTAACGAAAGCCGTACTGCCGGAGATGATTGATCGCAAAGACGGGCGCATCGTGATGATGTCCTCAGTCACTGGCGATATGGTGGCCGATCCGGGCGAAACGGCCTACGCAATGTCAAAAGCGGCGATTATCGGCTTAACCAAATCGCTGGCGGTGGAATATGCGCAGTCCGGCATTCGCGTGAACGCCATTTGCCCTGGCTATGTTCGTACGCCGATGGCGGAAAATATTGCGCGTCAGTCCAATCCGGACGATCCGGAATCTGTATTAACTGAAATGGCGAAAGCGATTCCAATGCGTCGTCTGGCCTGTCCGCTTGAAGTCGGCGAACTGGCCGCGTTTCTCGCCTCGGATGAGTCCAGTTATTTAACTGGCACGCAAAACGTCATTGATGGCGGCAGCACTTTGCCTGAAAGCGTAAGCGTTGGCATCTGATTGATGCCGGTCTCCTCCCCGCGCGATGGGGAGGAGGTACCCCTTATTCTCTTTTCAACTTTCAAATCATCAAACGGTATATAAAACCGTTACTCCTTTAGCACTGGTTATAAATATGATGACCATAAGAAAGTCATTAAATTTATAAGGGTGCGCAATGGCCGTTAACTTACTGAAAAAAAGAACCCTGACGCTGGCAGCAATGCTGTTGCTGGTGGGGCAGGCGCAGGCAACGGAACTGCTGAACAGTTCATACGATGTCTCCCGCGAGCTGTTTACCGCCCTTAACCCGTCGTTTGAACAGCAATGGGCGAAAGATAACGGTGGCGATAAACTGACGATTAAACAATCTCATGCCGGGTCATCAAAACAGGCGCTGGCGATTTTGCAGGGACTGAAAGCTGACGTTGTGACCTATAACCAGGTCACCGATGTGCAGATCCTGCACGATAAAGGCAAACTGATCTCCGCCGATTGGCAAAGCCGCCTGCCGAATAACAGCTCGCCATTCTATTCCACCATGGCGTTTTTAGTGCGTAAGGGTAACCCGAAGAATATCCACGAATGGAACGATCTGGTTCGCCCGGACGTGAAGCTGATTTTCCCGAACCCGAAAACCTCCGGAAATGCGCGTTATACCTATTTAGCGGCATGGGGCGCGGCGGACAAAGCTGACGGCGGCGATAAAGCCAAAACCGAACAATTTATGACCCAGTTCCTGAAAAATGTCGAAGTGTTTGATACCGGCGGTCGCGGTGCAACGACCACCTTTGTTGAACGCGGTCTGGGTGATGTGCTGATCACATTTGAATCGGAAGTGAACAACATCCGTAAACAGTATGAAGATCAGGGCTTCGAAGTCGTGGTGCCGAAGGTCAACATTCTGGCGGAATTCCCGGTAGCCTGGGTCGATAAAAATGTGCAGGCCAACGGTACTGAAAAAGCGGCGAAAGCGTACCTGAACTGGCTGTACAGCCCACAGGCGCAAACCATCATTACCGATTTCTACTACCGCGTGAACAACCCGCAGGTGATGGACAAACTGAAAGATAAATTCCCGCAAACCGAACTGTTCCGCGTGGAAGACAAATTTGGCACGTGGCCTGAGGTGATGAAAACGCACTTTGTCAGCGGCGGCGAGCTGGACAAACTGTTGGCGGCGGGGCGTAAGTAAATGTTTGCTGTTTCCTCCCGACGCGTGCTGCCCGGCTTTACCTTAAGCCTGGGCACCAGCTTATTGTTCGTTTGCCTGATATTGCTGCTGCCGCTTAGCGCGCTGGTCATGCAACTGGCGCAAATGAGCTGGGCGCAGTATTGGGAAGTGATTACCAATCCGCAGGTGGTAGCGGCTTATAAAGTGACGCTGCTGTCGGCGTTTGTGGCATCGATTTTTAACGGCGTGTTCGGTCTGCTGATGGCGTGGATCTTAACCCGCTATCGCTTTCCGGGCCGTACGCTGTTGGATGCGCTGATGGATCTGCCATTTGCGCTGCCTACGGCGGTAGCTGGCCTGACGCTGGCGTCGCTGTTTTCGGTCAATGGCTTCTACGGCGAATGGCTGGCGAAGCTGGATATTAAGGTGACCTACACCTGGCTGGGCATCGCGGTGGCGATGGCCTTTACCAGCATTCCGTTTGTCGTGCGCACCGTACAGCCGGTGCTGGAAGAGTTAGGCCCGGAGTATGAAGAAGCGGCGGAAACGCTTGGCGCCACGCGCTGGCAGAGTTTTCGTAAAGTGGTGTTGCCAGAGCTGTCTCCTGCGCTGGTGGCGGGCGTAGCGCTCTCGTTTACCCGAAGCCTCGGTGAGTTTGGCGCGGTTATTTTTATCGCCGGGAACATCGCATGGAAAACAGAAGTGACCTCGCTGATGATTTTTGTTCGCTTGCAGGAGTTTGACTACCCGGCTGCCAGCGCGATTGCTTCTGTGATCCTCGGGGCGTCGTTGCTGCTACTGTTTTCAATTAACACCCTGCAAAGTCGCTTTGGTCGACGCGTGGTAGGTCACTAATGGCAGACATTACCCAATTGAAACGCTATGACGCACCCCGCATTAACTGGGGTAAATGGTTTCTGATCGGCACGGGCATGTTGGTATCGGCCTTTATTTTGCTGGTGCCGATGATTTATATCTTCGTGCAAGCGTTCAGCAAGGGATTAATGCCGGTGCTACAGAACCTGGCTGACCCGGATATGCTGCATGCCATTTGGCTGACGGTGCTAATTGCGCTGATTGCGGTGCCGGTGAATCTGGTGTTCGGCGTATTGCTGGCCTGGCTGGTGACTCGCTTCAACTTCCCTGGACGCCAGCTGTTGCTGACGCTGTTGGATATTCCCTTTGCCGTCTCGCCAGTGGTCGCTGGTCTGATCTATCTGTTGTTTTACGGTTCTAACGGCCCGCTGGGTGGTTGGCTGGATGAGCACAACCTGCAAATTATGTTCTCCTGGCCGGGAATGGTACTGGTGACGGTGTTCGTGACCTGTCCGTTTGTGGTGCGCGAACTGGTGCCGGTGATGCTAAGTCAGGGCAGCAATGAAGACGAAGCGGCGATTTTGCTTGGTGCCTCCGGCTGGCAGATGTTCCGCCGCGTCACGCTGCCGAATATCCGTTGGGCGTTGCTGTATGGCGTGGTGCTGACTAATGCCCGTGCGATAGGCGAATTCGGCGCGGTGTCGGTGGTTTCCGGCTCGATTCGCGGCGAAACCTTATCTTTACCACTACAGATTGAATTACTGGAGCAGGACTATAACGCCGTTGGCTCCTTTACCGCCGCAGCGCTGTTGACGCTGATGGCGATTATTACCCTGTTTTTGAAGAGCATGTTGCAATGGCGTCTGGAGAATCAGGAGAAACGCGTGCAGCAGGAGGAAAATCATGAGCATTGAGATTGCCAATATTAAGAAGTCTTTTGGTCGCACCCAGGTGCTGAACGATATCTCGCTGGATATTCCTTCAGGTCAAATGGTGGCTCTGCTGGGGCCATCCGGTTCGGGCAAAACTACGCTGCTGCGTATCATTGCCGGGCTGGAGCATCAGTCCAGCGGGCATATTCGTTTTCACGGCACCGACGTCAGCCGTCTGCATGCGCGCGATCGCAAAGTGGGGTTTGTGTTCCAGCACTATGCGCTATTTCGTCATATGACGGTATTCGACAATATCGCCTTTGGTCTGACAGTTCTGCCACGGCGTGAGCGTCCGAACGCGGCGGCGATCAAAGCCAAAGTGACCAAACTGCTGGAGATGGTGCAATTGGCGCATCTGGCGGATCGTTTCCCGGCGCAGCTTTCCGGTGGACAAAAGCAGCGTGTGGCGTTAGCGCGTGCCCTGGCGGTAGAGCCGCAGATCCTGCTACTCGACGAGCCGTTTGGCGCGCTCGATGCTCAGGTGCGTAAAGAACTGCGCCGTTGGCTGCGTCAACTGCATGAGGAGCTGAAGTTTACCAGCGTGTTTGTTACCCACGATCAGGAAGAAGCGACGGAAGTTGCAGACCGGGTGGTGGTGATGAGCCAGGGTCATATCGAACAGGCCGACGCGCCGGATCAGGTCTGGCGTGAACCGGCTACCCGTTTTGTGCTGGAGTTTATGGGCGAGGTTAACCGCCTGCAGGGGACGATTCGCGGTGGGCAATTCCACGTGGGCGCACACCGTTGGCCGTTGGGCTATACGCCTGGCTATCAGGGACCGGTCGATCTGTTCCTGCGTCCATGGGAAGTGGATGTGAGCCGCCGTACCAGCCTGGATTCGCCGCTGCCGGTTCAGGTGCTGGAAGCCAGTCCGAAAGGGCACTACACCCAATTAGTTGTACTACCCCTCGGGTGGTACAACGAACCGCTGACGGTCATCATGCAGGGCGATGATTCCCCGAGCCGCGGTGAACGGCTGTTTGTTGGACTGCAAAATGCACGTTTGTATAACGGCGACCAGCGTATTGAAACGCGTGAAGAGGAACTTGCCCTGGCGCAATCAGCCTGATAGGTTAATTTGCATAGTTATCGCCCGGTGGCGCTACGCTTACCGGGCTTTTTTACGAGCTGAAAACGTGAACACATTAGAACAAACAATTGGCAATACGCCTCTGGTGAAATTACAACGCCTGGCGCCGGATAACGGCAGCGAAATTTGGGTCAAGCTGGAAGGGAATAATCCTGCGGGTTCGGTGAAAGACCGGGCGGCGCTGTCGATGATTGTTGAAGCGGAAAAGCGTGGGGAAATTAAGCCGGGGGACGTATTGATTGAGGCCACCAGCGGCAATACTGGCATCGCGCTGGCGATGATCGCCGCGCTGAAGGGCTACCGCATGAAGCTGCTGATGCCGGACAACATGAGCCAGGAACGCCGGGCGGCAATGCGTGCCTATGGCGCGGAGCTGATTCTGGTCACTAAAGAGCAGGGGATGGAGGGGGCGCGCGATTTAGCCCTCGCTATGTCTGAGCGCGGAGAAGGTAAACTGCTCGATCAGTTTAATAATCCCGATAACCCGTATGCGCACTACACCACCACCGGACCCGAAATCTGGCAGCAGACGTCAGGTCGCATCACGCATTTTGTCTCCAGTATGGGGACGACTGGTACCATTACCGGCGTGTCGCGTTTTCTGCGTGAGCAGGAAAAAGCAGTCACTATCGTTGGCCTGCAGCCGGAAGAGGGCAGCAGTATTCCGGGAATTCGCCGCTGGCCTGCGGAATATATGCCGGGCATTTTTAACGCCTCGCTGGTGGATGAGGTGCTGGATATTCATCAGAATGATGCCGAAAACACCATGCGTGAACTGGCCGTGCGTGAAGGAATTTTCTGCGGTGTCAGCTCTGGCGGCGCGGTCGCGGGCGCGTTACGCGTCGCACGTGCCTCGCCCGGCGCGGTAGTTGTGGCGATCATCTGCGATCGCGGCGATCGCTACCTTTCGACCGGCGTCTTTGGTGAAGAGCACTTTAATCAGGGGCTGGGAATTTAACTTGTTGGCCTGATAAGCGCAGCGCCATCAGGTAACTGCCTGGCACGATGGCCGGATAATGTTTTATCCGGCCAGGGATGATTAATCGTTACGTTTTTGCACCAGCTTATCCAGGAATTGCCACAGCTTCTCATTCATCTGCTGGTAGTCCCAGGCGCGCATCTCTTCAACCGGGCGGATGAAGCGTTTCCCTTCAGCTTCGGCCAGCTCTTGCTTTGAGTGCTGAATTAATCCTTCAATCGCATCATCTGTGAACTCCATATGGCACTGGAAACCATAGACGAAATTACCGTATTGCACGATTTGTCGCGGGCAGCCCTCGCTTGCGGCCAGAATTATCGCCTGGTCGGTTAACCCTGGCATGTCGTTGTGCCAGTGACCGACGATAAGCGGTGAGCCGAAATGGCTGAATAACGGGTGCTGTTGGCCTGATTCGGTAAGGGTGATTGGATAGTGGCCAATCTCTTTTTCCGGGCTTTGACACACCTTCGCGCCCAGCGCTTCGCCAATTAACTGCGAGCCCAAACAGATCCCCACCACGATTTTTCGTGCCGTAATCGCCTGGTTGATCAGATGCTGCTCGGCCTGAGCGTCAAAGTATGGGCACTCTGCCTGCGTGGTGCGGGGCGACTGCGGGCCGCCAAAGACGACGAGCATATCGAAACCATCGGCATTGGCGGGAACCGCTTCTCCAGCGTATACGCGTGACCAGGTGATGGTATAGCCGCGCGATTCGGCCCATGGCAGGTACGCGCCAGCAGATTCAAAAGACTCATGAATAACAAAATGAACTCGCACTTTTTCTCTCCTGTTAGCGCTTGAGCGCCTGATGAATATCAGCCGCCAGCTTATCAATGTCGCTGTCTTCTAATGTTGACAGCGTAATGCGTAAACCATGTGCAGGCGTATTGACGCCGAACACTTCGCCTTCGCGTACCAGCCAGCCGGACTTTGCCAGCGCAAATGCGATAGCCTGACTGTGATCTGCCAGCGGTAACCACAGATTCAGACCATCCCCGACGGGCAGTTCAATACCATATTGGCGCAGAGCGGAATTCAGCTTTTGCTGCTGGATGGCGTAAAACTGCTGCGTTTGCGCCAGCGTGTGTTGATATGTCTCGTCACTCAGGCAGGCGCAGGCTAAATCCTGCAGCAGATGGCTGACCCACTGACTGCCGGAGTTGAGCCGTAAACGCAGTTTCCCGGAAGTGACGGGATCGCTGGCTACGATAGCCAGGCGTAAATCCGGGCCTAAAGTTTTCGACATCGAACGGACTATGGCCCAGTGCGTGGTTTCCTGCGCAATCACCGGATACCAGCGGCAAGCGGACAGCAGCGCAAAGTGGTCGTCGACAATCACCAGCGTCTGCGGATAGCGGGCCAGGATTTCCTGCAATTGCGCCGCGCGGGATGCGCTCAGACTGCATCCTGTGGGGTTATGCGCGCGCGGCGTCAGAATCACCGCCCGCGCGCCTTTCTGTAGTGCGAGTTCCAGTTGGTCCGGAACCATGCCTTCGCGATCAACGTTGGCTGGACTGGCGGAGAATCCGGCATAACGCAGCATGTTGATGCTGCTTAAAAAGCACGGGTCTTCTACAACCACGCTATCGCCGGGCAGCAAATGGGCGCACAGCAGCCGCTCGATAGCGTCAATGGCGCCGCTGGTGATATCAATTTCACCTTCGCCGGGCATGGCATTTTGCATCCATTGTGATGCCCATACCTTAAGTCCAGGTGATACAGCGGCATCGCCGTACAAGCGTGGATTCTTATTTATCTTCGCGAAATAACTACTCAGGTCAGGAAGTCGTGAGGGGGCTGGGTTACCGCCGGAAAGATCGATTAGTGGGGTATCAGGGTTCCCACCTTCCAGCGCAACGGGGGCAGTAATCCCCTTAATCACCGTGCCGTTGCGTCCCAGACTCTGTGCCAACCCGGAGGTGACAAGACGTTTGTAAGCCGCCGCGACAGTATTGCGGTTCACGTTTAATTCCGTTGCCAGTTCCCGCACTGGCGGCAACGTTTCTCCCGCTACCAGCGTGCCTGTAGCGACATGTTGACGGATACTGTCAAAAATTTCGTTAGCGGTTTTTCCGTCGATCATTATTGACCTATGACAAAATGAATTTTAGCATATGACGATAATAATGAGGCGTAAGCGCGCTGTCCAGCGAGAGGAGAAATTTATGGAGCAGGAGAGTGATATTCAGTCAGTGCTCTTTGACGACAAACATCGGGCATTACAGACCGATATTGTCGCCGTCCAGTCACAGGTGGTATATGGCAGCGTAGGCAACAGTATCGCTGTGCCGGCCATTAAAGCGCAGGGATTACGCGTGACGGCAGTACCCACGGTACTGTTCAGTAACACCCCGCATTATGAAACTTTTTACGGCGGCGTTATTCCGCCCGACTGGTTTAGCGGCTATCTGCGCGCCTTAAGCGAACGTGATGCCTTACGCGAGCTAAAGGCGGTGACGACAGGATACATGGGCAGCGCGGAGCAAATCGCCTTGCTGGCACAATGGCTGGAAACCGTTCGGGCCTCGCATCCGGACCTGTGCATTTTGGTTGACCCCGTGATTGGCGATACGGATAGCGGTATGTATGTTAAAGCCGAAATCCCGGAGGCTTATCGTCAGCATCTGCTGCCGCTGGCGCAGGGGCTGACGCCGAACGTATTCGAGCTGCAAATGCTGAGCGGAAAGCCGTGTCGTACGCTTGATGAAGCAATCGCAGCGGCTAAATCTCTGCTTAGCGACACGCTGAAATGGGTGGTGATCACCAGCGCGCCGGGCGATAGCGAAGAGAATATTAATGTGGCGGTAGTGACGGCTGAAACGGTTGAGGTGTTCGCTCACCCGCGGGTGAAGACGGATTTAAAAGGCACCGGCGATCTGTTCTGTGCTGAACTGGTGAGCGGCATTGTGCTGGGGAAAGCGCTGACTACGGCAGCATACGATGCCGCGCAGCGCGTGCTGGACGTCATGAGCTGGACGCATCAGTGCGGTTGTGATGAATTAATTCTGCCACCGGCAGGGGAGGCGCGATGAAAAGTTATCGGCTGGTGGTTCGTCAGCATGGACGTTTAGTCGGGCATTTTGATACCAGCGGCACAGAGGCGCTGGAAGACATTTGTGTAGCGCGGGCGATGTTTGGTATTGCGGGTGGGTATGATTGTGAACTGCTGGTGTCTGATTCCGAAAGGCGGATGCTGGAAAGCGGACCGGAAGGGATGAAAATCCTGATGCGCGAGGCGTGTTACCGGCCGATGACCTCACAAATTTAACGCCGCCATCCGTTAGATAAAAAAATGGCGCCATCTGGCGCCATTCTTCTCTGCGGCAAGAATTACTTCTTGATGCGGATAACCGGAGTTTCACCCACGGTCACGCTACCGGACAGTTTGATCAGCTCTTTGATTTCGTCCATGTTGGAGATAACAACCGGAGTCAGGGTCGACTTGGCTTTTTCTTCCAGCAGCGGCAGATCGAATTCAATAACCGGGTCGCCCACTTTAACGCGCTGACCTTCTTCAGCGATACGCTTGAAGCCTTCGCCTTTCAGTTCAACGGTATCAATACCGAAGTGAACAAACAGCTCAATGCCGCTGTCGGATTCGATAGAGAAAGCGTGGTTGGTTTCAAAGATTTTGCCGATGGTGCCATCAACAGGGGCGACCATTTTATTACCGGTTGGTTTGATAGCGATGCCATCACCAACGATTTTTTCAGCAAAAACTACATCCGGCACGTCTTCGATGTTGACGATCTCGCCAGAGAGCGGAGCAACAATCTCAATAGTTCCGGTGTCTTTCTTATCATCAGAAACCAGAGATTTCAGTTTATCGAACAAACCCATGATCTTCTCCTAAGCAGTAAATTGGGCCGCATCTCGTGGATTAGCAGATTGTTTTTTCTTCAATGAACTTGTTAACCAGCGTCATTAACTCGTCCGTTGTCGGTTGAGCAAGAGCCTGCTCTGCTAACACCTTCGCATCTTCGAAGTTCGTGTTACGGATAATCTTCTTAATGCGCGGGATAGAAATGGCGCTCATAGAGAATTCGTCCAGACCCATCCCCAGCAACAGAAGTGTAGCACGTTCGTCGCCTGCAAGCTCACCACACATGCCAGTCCATTTGCCTTCAGCATGAGAAGCATCAATAACTTGCTTGATCAGCGTCAGCACAGATGGCGACATCGGTTGGTAAAGGTGTGAAATCATATCATTACCACGGTCAACTGCCAGGGTGTACTGCGTTAAATCATTGGTGCCGATACTAAAGAAATCAACTTCTTTGGCTAAATGACGCGCAATCGTTGCCGCTGCCGGTGTTTCCACCATCACGCCAATCTCAATGCTTTCGTCAAATGCTTTACCTTCGTCGCGCAGTTCCTGTTTGTAGATTTCGATCTCTTTGCGCAGCGCACGCACTTCTTCAACAGAGATGATCATCGGGAACATGATGCGCAGTTTGCCGAAAGCAGAGGCACGCAGGATAGCGCGAACCTGGTCACGCAGGATCTCTTTACGATCCATGGCGATACGTACGGCGCGCCAGCCCAGGAACGGGTTCTCTTCTTTCGGGAAGTTCATGTACGGCAGCTCTTTATCGCCGCCGATGTCCATGGTACGGACGATGACCGCCTGAGAGCCACAGGCTTCAGCCACGGCTTTATACGCAGCGAACTGTTCTTCTTCAGTCGGCAGCGATTCACGGTCCATGAACAGGAATTCGGTGCGGTACAGACCAACACCTTCGGCGCCGTTACGCTCAGCGCCTTCAACGTCACGCACGGTACCGATGTTGGCGCAAACTTCAACCTGATGTCCGTCCAGCGTGATCGCCGGCAGATCTTTCAGTTTTGCGAGTTCCGCTTTCTCGGTCGCTACCTGCTCCTGAACGGCACGCAGTTGCTCGATAACGTCGTTGGTCGGATTGACGTAAACCTGGTTGTTTACGGCATCCAGAATCAGATAATCGTCGTTTTTCACCTGAGAGGTGACGCTACCCGTACCGACGATGGCAGGCAGTTCCAGAGAACGCGCCATGATGGAGGTGTGGGAAGTACGTCCCCCCGCGTCAGTGATGAAACCCAGCACCTTGTTCAGGTTCAGCTGTGCGGTTTCTGACGGGGTCAGGTCTGCGGCAACCAGGATAACTTCTTCCTGAATCGCGCTCAGGTCGATGATCGCCAGACCCAGAATGTTACGCAGCAGGCGTTTACCGATGTCACGTACGTCAGCCGCACGTTCTTTCAGGTATTCATCATCCAGCTCTTCCAGGGCTGTGGCCTGACCTTCGATAACTTCATGCGCAGCTGCATCAGCCGTCATGTGCTTATCTTTAATCAGGGCTATGATTTCCTGCTCCAGCTCCTCATCTTCGAGCAGCATGATATGCCCTTCAAAGATGGCTTCTTTTTCTTCACCGAACGTTTCACCAGCTTTGGTTTTGATCGCTTCCAGTTGCGCAGATGCCTTGGCACGACCGCTCAGAAAACGTTCAACTTCCTGATCAACCTTGTCGGCAGAAATTTTTTTCCGGTCAATGACGATTTCGTCTTCTTTCAGCAGCAATGCTTTGCCGAAAGCGATACCCGGGGATGCTAAAATGCCTGAAATCATAACCCTACCTTACTTGTGACTGATATTTAAAAGAACTCGTTGAACTTACTCGAGTTCAGCCATCAGTTTTACCAGATGCTCAACTGCTTTCTGCTCGTCTTCACCTTCTGCGGACAGGGTGACAACGGTACCCTGAGTCAGGCCCAGAGTCTGCAGTTTAAACAGGCTTTTGGCGCTAGCGCTTTTGCCGTTGGAAGTCACAGTAATTTCAGAAGTAAAACCTTTTGCTTCTTTAACAAACTGAGCAGCAGGGCGAGTATGCAGACCGTTCGGAGCGGTAATGGTAACTTCTTGCTGGAACATTATATTTCCCCAACTTATAGGTTTAGTGTTGTGGAACTAAAGTCTAGCCTGGCGGTTCAACTTTAGCCTGTATTGTTAGCATCGGCGTAAACTGGACGCGACACAAAAGGAGTTCGGTACAATCCGTTGTTGGCAACTTCTTGCCGCTGACGTTTCGTTCGTCATTAAACATTATGCAGCGAAAGGAAGAGTTGAACCAAATCATAAAATCGATTCAGCTAGCGCTTTTCCTGTAACGATTAATTTCGCGCATCAAAATAATTAGCTTGGTTAAATACCAGTTCCGGCGGGTTGAATCAATGCCAGGAGAGGTGAAACTTTGAAGCAGGCCACAAAAAAGCACCCAAAAGGGTGCTTTTTTACGCGTTTTTAACATGCTGGCATTACTGTTGCAGTTCTTTCTCAGTGAAGAGATCGGCAAACAGTGCAGTGCTCAGATAACGCTCACCCGATGACGGTAGAATAACCACTATATTCTTATTGGTAAAGGTTTCATCTTCCTGGAGCTTGAGCGCGGCAGCAACCGCAGCACCGGAAGAGATACCCGCCAGAATACCTTCTTCTTCCATCAGGCGACGTGCGGTAGAGATAGCTTCATCATTGGTGATGGTAACGACTTTATCGATAAGCTTCAGATCAAGGTTTCCTGGAATGAAGCCTGCGCCGATACCCTGAATTTTATGCGGACCGGGTTTGAGTTCTTCACCCGCCAGGGCCTGAGTGATGACAGGGGAGTCGGTCGGTTCTACCGCGACGGTGATCAGGTCCGTTTTACCTTTGGTGCCTTTAATGTAACGGGTTACGCCAGTCAGCGTACCGCCGGTGCCGACGCCGGAAATAAAGACATCAACCTGGCCATCGGTATCTTCCCAGATTTCCGGCCCGGTGGTTTTTTCGTGGATTTCCGGGTTGGCCGGGTTGCTGAACTGCTGCAGCAGCAGGAATTTTTCCGGATCGCTGGCCACAATTTCTTCCGCTTTTTGGATCGCGCCTTTCATCCCTTTTGCGCCTTCGGTCAGCACCAGATTCGCGCCCAGCGCTTTTAACAGCTTGCGGCGCTCAATGCTCATGGTTTCCGGCATGGTTAACGTCAGTTTGTAACCACGAGCGGCGGCAACGTAGGCCAGCGCGATGCCGGTATTGCCGCTGGTCGGTTCTACCAGCTCAACGCCCGGTTTCAGTACCCCACGTTTTTCGGCATCCCAAATCATATTGGCACCGATACGGCATTTGACGCTAAAGCTCGGGTTACGTGATTCCACCTTCGCCAGAATGCGTCCGTTACCGATACGGTTCAGTCGAACCAGCGGCGTATGACCGATAGTCAGCGAGTTGTCTTCAAAAATCTTACTCATGGCCTGTCCTTAACTGTATGAAATTGGGATACCGCTTCAGCATACCTGTTGAGAAAGTATGGGGAAGTAAGGAAATCGCATATCTATATGCTGATGGGAAATAATGCCTTGCAGTATGGAATAAGAGCGGACATAAGCCAGCCCGCTTTTACACATTTTTGCATTACTTCCATAACGCATGCTTAGCACGATAGCAGTCTACCCACATCGCCGTGGCGCCACAAACCGCAACCGGCATAATGAACAGATTGAGTACCGGGATCATGGTGAACAGACTGGTCAACGCGCCAAACTGCATATTGGTCACCTTACGCGTGCGCAGCGCGACGCGCATCTCCTTAAAAGGCACCTTGTGGTTATCAAACGGATAATCACAGTACTGAATGGCCAGCATCCACGCGCTGAACAGGAACCACAGCACCGGGGCGACGGTCTGTCCAATGCCCGGAATGAAATAGAGGATCAGCAACACGAAGGCGCGCGGGAGATACCACGCCAGCTTTTGCCATTCACGTTTCATAATGCGAGGAACGTCTTTCATGATGCCGAGAACGCCAGTGTCGGGTGGCGTTGCGCCCGTTAAGCGCGCTTCAAGTTGCTCCGCTAACAAACCGTTAAACGGTGCAGCAATCCAGTTGGCGACAGTGGAGAACAGGTAGCCGAACACTAACAGTACGGAAATGGTAACGATCGGCCACAGCAAATAGCTGAGCCATTGAAGCCAGTCAGGTACGTGGCTCATCAGCGCAGGGATCCAGCTATCGAGTTGGCTAAATAACCACCAGAATGCGCCGCCCATCAACAGGATATTCACCAGTAAAGGCAGAATAACAAAACGACGAATGCCCGGTTGGGAGATGAGCTTCCATCCCTGAGAAAAGTAATAAAGGCCGCTGCGAGGTACAACTGCAGATGATGAAACCATGGTCAGGACATACTCCTTGTTATATAAGCTCTGGTAAACCTGGCGTATCTTACCGGGTTGTTGAGCGTTAAGCTGTTCGGAAATGTTCGAAAAAACAGCAAAAAGCACAATTTTGTTCATCTTTATGCCGTGAAAGCCAAGAGTGCACTTGCACTTGGCGTAATCGACAAATACTCTTAGTGAGTAAATGTTTGCCGTGGTGGCAAGGTGTTAGAACAACAGAGAATATAATGATGCAGGATTTGCGTCTGATATTAATCATTGTTGGCGCGATCGCCATAATCGCTTTACTGGTACATGGTTTTTGGACTAGCCGTAAAGAGCGGTCTTCTATATTCCGCGATCGCCCACTGAAACGCATGAAGTCTAAACGTGAAGACGAGGATTCGTTCGACGACAACGCCGAGGAAGACGAAGGCGTGGGCGAAGTTCGCGTTCATCGTGTGAATCATGCTCCCGGTAACGCGCAGGAACATGGTGTTCCTCCTCAGTCGCCGCAACACCAGTACCAGCCGCCTTATGCGTCTGCTCAGCCGCGTCAAACCGCGCAGCAGCCTGCACAAGCGCCGGTACCGCCGCCGCATGTTCAGCAGCCGCCTCAGCCTGTTCAACCGCAGCAGCCTGTGCAACATCAGCCTGTTCAGCCGCAACCGGTGCAACAGCCGGTACAGCATCAGCCCGTTGCTCCGCAGGTTCAGCAGCCCGTGCAGCAGGCACCGCAGCCTGCGCCGCAGACCTTCCAGCCAGCAGAGCCTGTCGTTGAACACCAACCGCAGCCTGAGCCTGTCGTTGAACACCAACCGCAGCCTGAGCCGGTCGTTGAAGAAGCGCCTGTTGCCGAAAAACCGCAGCGTAAAGAAGCGGTCATTATTATGAACGTCGCGGCTCACCATGGCAGCGAGCTCAACGGTGATGTGCTGCTCAACAGCATTCAGCAAGCCGGTTTTAAATTTGGCGATATGAATATTTTCCATCGTCATCTGAGCCCGGATGGCAGCGGTCCGTCGCTGTTCAGTCTTGCCAACATGGTTAATCCTGGTACCTTTGACCCGGAGATGACGGGCGACTTCAGTACGCCTGGCGTGACTATTTTTATGCAGGTTCCGTCCTATGGGGACGAGCTGCAAAACTTTAAGCTGATGCTGCAGTCCGCGCAGCACATTGCTGATGAAGTTGGCGGTGTGGTGCTCGACGATCAACGTCGTATGATGACGCCGCAGAAACTGCGCGAATATCAGGACCGCATCCGCGAAGTTAAAGAATCTCACGCCTGATTTTCTTCTGGCGTGACATTTCCTTGCTAAACCCCCGCCTGTCGGGGGTTTTTTATCATTGATGGTGCGATATGGAATCAATCGAACAACAACTGACAGAACTGCGAACCACGCTTCGCCATCATGAGTATCTCTACCATGTGATGGACGCGCCGGAAATTCCCGATGCGGAATATGATCGCCTGATGCGAGAACTGCGCGAGCTGGAAGCGCAGCATCCGGACCTTGTTACCCCCGACTCGCCAACCCAACGCGTTGGCGCCGCGCCGTTGTCGGCGTTCAGCCAGATTCGCCATGAAGTGCCGATGCTATCGCTGGATAACGTGTTTGATGAGGAGAGTTTTCTCGCCTTCAACAAGCGCGTGCAGGACCGACTGAAGAGCACCGATAAGCTGACCTGGTGCTGTGAACTGAAACTGGACGGCCTGGCGGTCAGTATCCTGTATGAAAACGGCGTGCTGGTCAGCGCCGCAACGCGCGGTGATGGCACCACGGGGGAGGATATTACCTCTAACGTGCGCACTATCCGCGCGATCCCGTTAAAACTGCATGGCGATAATATTCCCACGCGTCTGGAAGTGCGCGGGGAAGTGTTCCTGCCACAGGCCGGATTTGAAAAAATTAATGAAGAAGCCCGCCGCACCGGCAATAAAGTATTTGCTAATCCGCGCAACGCCGCCGCCGGGTCATTACGCCAGCTTGATCCCCGTATCACGGCGAAGCGACCGCTTACTTTCTTCTGCTATGGCGTTGGTGTGCTGGAAGGCGGCGCGCTGCCTGATACTCACCTCGGCCGTCTGCTGCAATTTAAAGAGTGGGGACTGCCGGTAAGCGACAGGGTAGCGCTGTGTGACTCGCCGGAGGAAGTACTCGCTTACTATCACAAGGTTGAAGAAGACCGACCGACGTTGGGCTTCGATATTGACGGCGTGGTGATTAAAGTCAACTCCATGGCGTTGCAGGAGCAACTGGGCTTTGTCGCTCGCGCGCCGCGCTGGGCGGTGGCCTTTAAGTTTCCGGCGCAGGAGCAGATGACCTTTGTTCGCGATGTTGAGTTTCAGGTCGGACGTACCGGGGCGATTACGCCCGTTGCTCGCCTTGAACCGGTTCAGGTTGCCGGGGTTCTGGTCAGTAACGCCACTCTGCATAATGCCGATGAAATCGATCGTCTGGGGTTGCGTATTGGCGATAAAGTTGTTATTCGCCGGGCGGGCGATGTAATCCCGCAGGTGGTCAACGTGGTGCTTTCCGAGCGTCCGGAAGAGACGCGTGAAATCGTGTTTCCACAGCACTGTCCGGTGTGTGGGTCTGATGTTGAACGTGTGGAAGGCGAAGCGGTCGCTCGCTGTACCGGCGGCCTGATTTGCGGCGCCCAGCGTAAGGAATCGTTGAAACACTTTGTTTCCCGCCGCGCGCTCGATGTTGACGGTATGGGCGACAAAATTATCGATCAACTGGTGGAGAAAGAGTATGTCCATACGCCAGCAGATCTCTTCACCCTGACGGCAGGCAAGCTCACCGGACTCGATCGAATGGGGCCAAAGTCGGCGCAAAACGTGGTGAATGCGCTGGAAAAAGCGAAAGAAACGACGTTTGCCCGTTTCCTCTACGCGCTGGGCATTCGTGAAGTCGGCGAGGCCACTGCCGCAGGTCTGGCGGCGTATTTCGGCACTCTGGATGCGCTGGAAGCGGCCTCTGTTGAAGAGCTGCAAAAAGTGCCGGATGTTGGCATTGTGGTGGCGACGCACGTGTTTAATTTCTTTGCCGAAGAGAGCAACCGCGAGGTGATAGGCCAGTTGCTGGCGCAGGGCATTCGCTGGCCCGCGCCGGTGGTTGTCAACGCTGAGGAAATCGACAGCCCGTTCGCGGGCAAAACGGTGGTGCTGACCGGAAGCCTGAGCCTGATGTCGCGTGATGACGCCAAAGCACGATTAACCGAACTGGGCGCAAAAGTGGCCGGTAGCGTGTCGAAGAAAACCGATCTGGTGATTGCCGGCGAAGCGGCGGGTTCGAAACTGGCAAAAGCGCAGGAACTGGGTATTACCGTGATTGATGAAGCTGAAATGATCCGCTTACTGGGTGCCTGAGATGGAAAAAGAGCAGCTGGTTGAAATCGCCAACACCGTGATGCCCTTTGGCAAATATAAGGGGCGTCGGCTGATTGATGTCCCGGAAGAGTATCTGCTGTGGTTTGCCCGTAAGGATGAATTCCCGGCGGGTAAACTTGGCGAGCTGATGCAAATCACGCTGCTGATTAAAACTGAGGGGCTGACGCAGTTGGTGCAGCCCCTGAAACGCCCGCTTTAAGCCTTTGCGGCGCGGCTTTTCTGCTGCGCCTGCAATGCGTCCGTCTGTTGCTTGTAGCGACGGGCCATCACGGCGCAGACCATCAGCTGAATTTGATGGAAGATCATCAAAGGCAGCACCATCATGCCAATCACCGAAGTCGGAAACAGAATATTTGCCATTGGGATCCCATTCGCCAGGCTCTTTTTCGAACCGCAGAAGACAATGGTGATTTCATCGGCTTTATTGAAGCCGCATTTCCGGGCAACAAAGACGTTTATGCCAATCACAATGGCCAGCAGAACGATGCTGACCACGCAGATAAACAGCAGTGAGCCGATTCCCACTTTGTGCCAGATCCCGTTAACCACGGCTTCGCTAAAGGCAGAGTACACCACCAGTAAAATGGAGGATTGGTCCGTTTTGGCGATCCACTTTTTATGTCGTGATACCCAGTTACCAATCCATGGACGTGAAAGATGTCCCAACACGAACGGCAGCAGCAGTTGCAGCATAATTTTCCCCACCTGCTCCAGGCTGCCTTCCGCGCCGTGCATATTCATCACCAGGCCTACCAGCAGCGGTGAAAGGAAAATACCCAGCAGGCTGGAGGCCGAAGCGGAGCACACGGCGGCGGCGACGTTACCTCCCGCCAGCGATGTAAAGGCGATGGCCGACTGCACCGTGGCCGGCAAAATACACAGATACAGGAAACCGGTATACAGCATCGGGTCAACATTAACCGGTGCCCACCATGCGAACAGAACACCCAATACCGGGAAGACGACGAAAGTGCTGCACATGACCCACAGATGCAAACGCCAATGGCTACCGCCGGCAATAATGGCCTCACGCGACAGCTTTGCCCCGTGCATAAAAAACAGCAGGGCAATGGCGGCGGTGGTTAAGCCTTCAAAAAAAGGGACAAAACCGCCCTCGGCCGGGAAAAAGGAAGCCAGTAAAACGACGGTAATTAGCGTTATCGTGAACGGATCAAGAATACGAAATAGTTTCATAAAAGCTCCTGAAATTCGGTAGGAACATTTTGCGTTTTTCCGTTTGAGAAATAAAATTGATTTATTGCATCCATATATGAATCGAATAGATGAATTACTCTCTGCGTCAGCTCCGTATCTTTGTTACCGTCGCTCAGGCTAAAAGTTTTAGCCGGGCAGGGGATATCATTGGCTTAAGCCAGTCGGCGGTCAGCCATAGCGTTAAAGAGCTGGAAGGGCAGACGGGCGTCCGGTTATTAGATAGAACAACACGAGAAGTGGTACTGACAGAAGCCGGGCATCAGTTGGCGGCGCGACTGGAGCGTATTCTGGATGAACTGCACAGCACCCTGCGTGAAGCAGGCCAGGTGGGGACGCAGTTAACCGGAACGGTGCGCGTTGCCGCCAGCCAGACGATCTCCGCACACCTGATTCCACAGTGTATTGCCCAGAGTAATCAGCTTTATCCTGCGATCGATTTTGTGCTGCATGACAGGCCACAGCAGTGGGTGCTGGAAAGCATTCGCCAGGGAGAAGTCGATTTTGGCATTGTGATTGATCCTGGTGCTGTGACCGATCTGCAGTGTGAAGCCGTACTGTCCGAACCTTTTCTGTTGTTGTGTCGGCAGGATCATCCGTTAGCCCAGCGGGAATGGGTCAACTGGCAGGATCTCTATCATGAGCGTCTGGTGCTACAGGATTACGCTTCCGGCAGTCGACCGCTGATCGATGCGGCGCTGGCCCACTTTTCGATTGATGCCAATATTGTTCAGGAGATTGGTCACCCGGCCACGTTGTTTCCGATGGTAGAGGCGGGCATTGGTATCAGCGTACTGCCCGCGCTGGCGCTCCCCTTACCGCAGGGTAGCCATTTACAGGTTAAGCGTCTGACGCCGGTGGTTGAACGACAATTGATGCTGGCGCGACGTAAAAACCGTTCTTTATCTACCGCGGCTCAGGCGTTGTGGGACGTGGTGCGCATGCAGGCCAGTGAGTTAACTGCTGGTCGCGCAAGCGATCCGCTGTATAAGATATAAACCGCCCCATGCCATTTCTGGCAGAAAAATAATGTGAATTCAAACCAGTTTAGCGTACCTCATCGATACCGATTTACTATCGCTTGTCGGGATAAACGGTATTGGTAATCGATTGCGTAGTCCCGCTATAACAGTGTGGTACGCGACGTTATTTTCGATTACTCAGTATTAAGGATATCTCATGAGCCACTCTCTTTTCTCGCAAAATCCCTGGTACAGCGCCGATATTATTCGTGGCTATAAGCCGGATTTCACTCCACGCGTCGCTTTTATTCTTGGCTCAGGCCTGGGCGCGTTGGCGGATCAAATTGAGGATGCGGTGGCCATTTCTTACGAGAAACTTCCCGGGTTCCCGGTGAGCACCGTTCACGGTCATGCTGGTGAACTGGTGTTGGGAAATCTGGCAGGTATTCCGGTGGCCTGTATGAAAGGGCGTGGACATTTCTATGAAGGGCGCGGTATGACGGTGATGACCGATGCCATTCGCACACTGAAGCTGCTGGGTTGTGAACTGTTATTTTGTACCAACGCCGCAGGCTCCCTCCGCCCTGAAGTTGGGCCGGGTAGTCTGGTTGCGCTTAGCGATCACATCAATACGATGCCAGGTACACCGATGGTGGGACTTAACGATGAGCGTTTTGGCGAGCGATTCTTTTCGCTGGCGAATGCCTATGATGCTGACTATCGTGCAATCCTGCAAACCGTTGCCGCAGAAGAAGGTTTCCCGCTGAGCGAAGGCGTATTTGTCTCTTATCCGGGACCAAACTTTGAAACCGCGGCAGAAATTCGCATGATGCAAATCATTGGTGGCGATGTCGTGGGGATGTCGGTGGTGCCTGAAGTTATCTCTGCCCGCCATTGCGGTCTGAAAGTGGTTGCGGTCGCAGCGATCACTAACCTGGCGGAAGGTTTGGGCGATGTGAAATTATCTCACGCGCAGACGCTGGCGGCAGCGGAACTCTCCCGGCAGAACTTTATCAATCTGATCTGCGGCTTTTTGCGCAAACTGGCCTGAATAATTAAAAATTGACCCCGCTTGCGGGGTCTTACTTTTTTGGCAAGGAACGGAAAAATGGGTATCGCATCTCGCTTAAAGCTCATGTCGTTTTTGCAATATTTCATCTGGGGGAGCTGGCTGGTTACCCTGGGTTCTTACATGATTAATACCCTGGATTTTACCGGCGCGAATGTGGGTATGGTCTACAGTTCGAAAGGGCTGGCAGCGATTATCATGCCGGGCATAATGGGGATCATTGCCGATAAATGGCTACGCGCCGAACGCGCCTACATGCTTTGCCATCTTGTCTGCGCGGGTGTGCTGCTATATGCCACTACCGTTACCGATCCGCAGACCATGTTCTGGGTGATGTTGGTTAACGCGATGGCATATATGCCGACGATTGCGTTATCGAACAGTGTTTCCTACTCGTGTCTGGCGCAATCGGGCCAGGACCCGGTCACCGCTTTTCCACCCATTCGCGTGTTTGGCACTATCGGCTTTATCGTGGCCATGTGGACGGTGAGTCTGATGGGACTGGAACTAAGCAGTGCGCAACTGTATATCGCTTCTGGCGCATCGTTGCTGCTGGCTCTGTATGCGCTGACGTTGCCGAAAATTCCGGTTGCCGAGAAGAAAGCGAACACAACGCTTGCCAGCAAGCTTGGGCTGGATGCTTTTGTCTTGTTTAAAAATCCACGTATGGCAATCTTCTTTTTGTTTGCGATGATGTTGGGGGCGGTACTGCAAATTACTAATGTCTTTGGCAATCCGTTCCTGCATGATTTTGCCCGTAATCCTGAGTTTGCCGACAGTTTTGTGGTGAAGTATCCCTCTATCTTGCTTTCAATTTCACAGATGGCGGAAGTGGGCTTTATCCTGACTATCCCGTTCTTCCTCAAACGCTTTGGTATTAAAACGGTAATGCTGATGAGCATGCTGGCGTGGACGCTGCGCTTTGGTTTTTTTGCCTTTGGCGATCCGTCCCCGGTCGGCTTTGTGATGCTGCTGATGTCGATGATTGTCTATGGTTGCGCGTTTGATTTCTTCAATATTTCAGGATCGGTGTTTGTAGAGCAGGAAGTGAGTTCTAACATTCGCGCCAGTGCGCAGGGGCTGTTTATGACGATGGTCAATGGCGTGGGCGCTTGGGTTGGCTCAATCCTCAGCGGGATGGCGGTAGATTACTTCTCTGTCGATGGCGTTAAGGACTGGCAGACTATCTGGTTAGTCTTTGCCGCGTATGCGTTGGCGCTTGCGGTTATCTTTGCGTTGTTCTTCAAATATAAACATGACCCTGAACGACGGGTGCAGAAATCACTGGCACATTAACGGCGGGGCCTGCTACCCGCTGTTTCATGTTCTGTGCTGCGATGTGGTAACTTTGCGCATTATCTTTTGTCCTCAGGAGCGCATTATCCATGGAACGCACGCACCGTATCGATCTGAAGTTACTGCGTTATTTTCTTGCTGTCGCAGAAGAACTGCATTTTGGACGCGCTGCTGCTCGCCTGAATATGTCGCAACCGCCGCTCAGTACGCATATTAAAGAGCTGGAACAACAACTCGGCACTTTGCTGTTTATCCGACATTCCCGCAGTGTAGCCTTAACACATGCCGGAAAAATTTTGATGGAAGAGTCGCGCCGATTGCTATCCAGTGCGAATCAGGCGCTGGCGAGGGTAGAGCAAATTGGTCGCGGCGACGCAGGGCGGATTGAACTCGGTGTTATCGGTACGGCGATGTGGGGAAAAATGCGTCCAGTGATGCGGCGTTTCTTAAAAGATAACCCTAACGTTGAGGTGCTGTTTCGCGAGAATATGCCTGCCATGCAGATGACGATGCTGGAGCGACGTGAGCTGGATGCGGGAATTTGGCGGATGGCGACAGAACCTTCGCCTGGATTCACCAGCCTGCGTTTGCACGAATCCTCTTTTCTGGTGGCGATGCCAGAAGAGCATCCCCTGGCAGAACTTGCCGCGATACCATTGGAAGCGTTGCGGAACGAATATTTTGTCACAATGCCGTCCATTCATACCGACTGGGCATTTTTACAGCGCGTTTGCCTAAGCGCCGGATTTTCACCAATGATTATTCGCGAGGTGAAGGAGCCGCAAACGGTGTTGGCGATGATCAGTATGGGAGTTGGAATTACGTTGATTGCAGACAGTTATGCACAAATGAGCTGGCCGGGTGTGGTGTTCCGTCCGTTAGAGGAACGTATTCCGGCGGATTTGTATATTGTGTATGACCAGCAGCAGGCAACGCCCGCGCTGGAGAAACTGGTGGCGGCGTTGATGGTATGATGTTTGCGCCGGATGGCGACTAACGTCTTATCCGGCCTACGCGTGCGGTATTGCCTGTAGGCCTGATAAGCGCAGCGCATCAGGTAAGCAGATTCGAATTTTTCATATCGCAGATAGCAAAAAGGCGCCGCCAGCGCCCTCTTTTACATTGGTGGGTCGTGCAGGATGACTTGCTTCGCTCGCCCTTCGGGCCGTCGCCGTAAACGGCTCCGTTGTCTCACTACGTTCGACCCGAACCTGCTGCAGGTTCGAATCGTTGAATTTTGCGCATAGCAAAAAGGCGCCTTTAGGGCGCCTTTTTACATTGGTGGGTCGTGCAGGATTCGAACCTGCGACCAATTGATTAAAAGTCAACTGCTCTACCAACTGAGCTAACGACCCGAAGTGGTGGGTGATGACGGGATCGAACCGCCGACCCCCTCCTTGTAAGGGAGGTGCTCTCCCAGCTGAGCTAATCACCCACTTCGGTACTTCATATTTTAACAAGAAATCCAGCTGGCGAGAAAGTGGTGGGTGATGACGGGATCGAACCGCCGACCCCCTCCTTGTAAGGGAGGTGCTCTCCCAGCTGAGCTAATCACCCACTTCTCAATTTCTTGTTTTACACGGCGGAGACTACATAAAGTAGTTGGTGGGTGATGACGGGTTCGAACCGCCGACCCCCTCCTTGTAAGGGAGGTGCTCTCCCAGCTGAGCTAATCACCCCCGCTGTGTGGAGTCGCATTATAGGGAGAGTTGAAAATGAGTCAACGCATTTTCTAAAGAAATTGTTCGTTCGTCGTAAATTTAAACAAAACGATCGCAAAACAATCCATGCAGCATGATTTGTATACGAAAATGGCAAAGCGTGATGTTCCAACCCGATCAACATTGAGGAATCAGACCACAGTGATAGAATACGAGCCTGATAATCTTCCCTGGATTTGCCGGTTGTCGGCATCTTTATAAACGTAAGGCCATTTCATGAAAATCAAAACTCGCTTCGCGCCAAGCCCGACAGGTTACCTGCACGTCGGCGGTGCGCGTACTGCTCTTTATTCCTGGCTTTTTGCACGTAACCATGGCGGTGAGTTTGTGCTGCGTATTGAAGACACCGATCTCGAACGCTCCACGCCGGAAGCTATTGAAGCCATTATGGATGGTATGAACTGGCTGAATCTGGAATGGGATGAAGGCCCGTACTTCCAGACCAAACGTTTTGATCGCTACAACGCTGTTATTGATGAAATGCTGGAAGCAGGCACCGCATATAAGTGCTACTGCTCCAAAGAGCGTCTGGATGCGCTGCGCGAAGAGCAGATGGCGAACGGTGAGAAGCCGCGTTACGACGGCCGCTGCCGCCACGGTCATGAGCACCATGCCGCCGATGAACCGTGCGTGGTGCGTTTTGCCAACCCGCAGGACGGTTCCGTTATTTTTGACGATCAGATCCGTGGGCCGATCGAATTCAGCAACCAGGAGCTGGACGATCTGATCATCCGCCGTACCGACGGCTCCCCAACCTACAACTTCTGCGTGGTTGTCGATGACTGGGATATGGAAATCACTCACGTTATTCGTGGCGAAGACCATATCAACAACACCCCGCGTCAGATCAATATCCTGAAAGCGCTGAATGCGCCGGTGCCGGTTTACGCGCACGTGTCGATGATCAACGGCGACGACGGTAAAAAACTCTCTAAACGTCACGGTGCGGTCAGCGTGATGCAATACCGCGATGACGGCTATCTGCCGGAAGCGCTGCTGAACTATCTGGTGCGCCTGGGCTGGTCCAGCGGCGATCAGGAAATCTTCACCCGTGAAGAGATGATTAAACTGTTCTCCCTCGGTGCGGTGAGCAAGTCTGCGAGCGCGTTCAACACTGAAAAATTGCAGTGGCTGAACCATCACTACATCAATGCGCTGGCGCCGGAATATGTGGCAACGCATCTGCAGTGGCACATTGAGCAGGAAAATATCGATACTCGCGTTGGGCCTCAACTGTCTGAGCTGGTGAAACTGCTGGGCGAGCGTTGCAAGACGCTGAAAGAGATGGCGCAGAGCTGCCGCTACTTCTATGAAGACTTTGCTGAGTTCGACGCTGACGCGGCGAAGAAACACCTGCGTCCGGTTGCGCGTCAGCCGCTGGAAGTGGTTCGCGACAAACTGGCCGCCATTACCGAATGGACGGCAGAAAACGTCCACCACGCGATTCAGGCAACCGCTGATGAGCTGGAAGTGGGCATGGGTAAAGTTGGGATGCCGCTGCGCGTCGCGGTAACCGGCGCGGGTCAGTCCCCGGCGTTAGACGTCACGGTGCATGCGATTGGCAAATCCCGTAGCGTTGAGCGTATTAACAAAGCACTGGCGTTTATTGCAGAGCGTGAAAGTCAGCAGTAATTCTGGCTGATTGTTGACACAACGGCAGGATGCGCTCCTGCCGTTTTTTTACCTGTTATTCAGACTCATCAATGCCCAGACGGATAAGGAAATTACGAATCCCTTCGCGCGAGATATACATCGCCAGCTTTTCTTGTTCCGTTGGCGACATATTGTCCAGTGCGCTGATTATCTGGCGACAGGCATGGCTGCGCACTACATGAGTGTATTCTGCCAGCGGTTCTTCAGCCTGATAAAACTCAGGAGCTTTGCGAAAAGCGGGAACGTTGAGCAGAAACGTGCGGACACCGGAGTCAATATGAATAAGTCTTGCACGACCACCTTTAACGCCGGGAAACTTTTCGGTGGTCCAGTTTTGCTCTCTGATCCAACGATTGACGGTTTGTTTGGCTACCCCGAGACATTCCGCCAGTTCTTCGGTCGTCATTTTGCTGCGTAATTTTTTCATATTATTTGTTTTCGCGGATCCCTAAGCGTTGTAATAAACCCGTAATGCCTTCACGCAGGATCAATGACGTAAACATTTTCTGTTCTGATGGCGTCATCTCTTTGGCGAGTCTAATCAGCAGCGCCTCAATCGAAGTATCACCGGATAACGATAAGTTATCTGATAAACCTTCGGCTGAACGTTCAGCGCTGCGAATGTATTCACGAACTTGTTCGGTGACGTGAACCAGACGGGCTTTACCGCCCTGAACGCCTGGTTTTGGTGATGTAGCCCAACCTTCCTTGCGCACCCATTTATTGATGGTCTGTCGGCTGTATCCGGTCAGATTAGCAAGCTCTTCTGGCGTCATCCGTTCCTTGAACATAACGATTCCCTGAGTAGTCGTGGGGTTAATTAGTGGCTCATTTTATAGCACCATTTTAGTAGAAACCGTGACGCGTTTAACTACTGAATGCGAGTTGTTACGCAATGTTCTTCATTTGACTGCTTTTTCAGCGATTGAATTCTATGAGTTAATTTTGCCGTTGACACACGCGAAGGGAATTCATATGATGCCGCCCGTCAACTCGACAAGCTTTACGTGACGGGGCTATAGCTCAGCTGGGAGAGCGCTTGCATGGCATGCAAGAGGTCAGCGGTTCGATCCCGCTTAGCTCCACCAAATTTAATCCCAATAAATTTGGTCTGTACGTAAAAGCATCGTGGGGCTATAGCTCAGCTGGGAGAGCGCTTGCATGGCATGCAAGAGGTCAGCGGTTCGATCCCGCTTAGCTCCACCAAAATTTAAACCCTCGCTGAAAAGCGGGGGTTTTTTGTTTTTACATCCTGCCAGTTCTCACCTTATATTTCTTTGGTTTGCTGAATAACACGCATAAAAAAACCGGGGAGAAAAACCTCCCCGGTCTTAACACGACAATGTTGTCTTAGGCTTACAGCACCAGTGCTGCGATGGATGCAGACAGTACGCTCACCAGCGTAGAGCCGTACACCAGCTTCAGACCAAAGCGGGAAACCACGTTACCTTGTTCTTCGTTCAGGCCTTTAATCGCGCCGGCGATAATCCCGATGGAAGAGAAGTTAGCGAAGGAGACCAGGAACACAGAGATGATACCTTCAGCGCGTGGAGAGAGCGTAGAGGCGATTTTCTGCAGATCCATCATCGCGACGAATTCGTTAGAAACCAGTTTGGTTGCCATGATACTGCCCACCTGCAACGCTTCGCTGGACGGTACACCCATTACCCATGCAACCGGGTAGAAGATGTAGCCCAGGATGCCCTGGAAAGAGATGCTGTAGCCAAACCAACCGGTCACGGTAGCGAACAGGGCGTTCAGGGCGGCGATCAGCGCGATGAAACCAATCAGCATGGCTGCAACGATAATTGCCACTTTGAAACCTGCCAGGATGTATTCACCCAGCATTTCGAAGAAGCTCTGGCCTTCGTGCAGGTTAGACATCTGAATGTTTTCTTCGCTGGCATCAACGGTGTAGGGGTTGATCAGCGACAAGACGATAAAGGTGCTGAACATGTTCAGAACCAGCGCAGCAACCACGTACTTCGGCTCCAGCATGGTCATATACGCGCCGACGATAGACATGGAAACCGTCGACATCGCTGTTGCAGCCATGGTGTACATACGGTTGCGGGACATTTTGCCGAGAATATCTTTATAGGCGATAAAGTTCTCGGACTGACCCAGGATCAGGGAGCTGACGGCGTTAAAGGATTCCAGCTTACCCATACCGTTGACTTTAGATAACAGGAAACCAATCGCGCGGATGACAATTGGCAGAACGCGGATATGCTGCAAAATACCAATCAGCGCGGAAATGAAGACGATCGGGCAAAGCACTTTCAGGAAGAAGAATGCCAGGCCTTTGTCGTTCATGCTGCCGAAGACAAAGTTTGTCCCTTCATTAGCGAATCCGAGCAGTTTCTCAAACATCTCGGAGAAGCCTCTCACGAAGCCCAGACCGACATCAGAGTTCAGGAAGAACCATGCCAGCAACACTTCAATAACAAGCAGTTGAATAACGTAACGAATGCGGATTTTTTTACGGTCACTGCTTACCAGCAGTGCGAGTACCGCAACCACGGCAAGGGCCAGGACAAAATGAAGAACGCGGTCCATATTTGCTCCAAATATGAGGCAGGTTTAGTTTTCGTGCACATTCTATGTAACAACCATAAAGAAAACGAGATCAAACACACACTATAATAAGGACCTGTGACGAGATTCAAAATTAGTGATCGGCGATACACTTCTGTTATGTTGAGTAGGGAAGTGAAAAGTTATGTCATTGTGCTAATCTAATAACAATAATTAAACATCTCACCGGTATTTCCAGAATCTTTATCGATTCATAGACAATCGCTATCAGAGAAATCAACTTCACCCATTAAAATGAATTTGATAATCATTCTCAATGGGCGTAGCTTGAAACATAGCAAAGGCTATGTTTCTGGGGCACTAAAATGACGAACGATCGCGTTGAGAGTAGCAGTGGACGGGCAGCGCGCAAGTTGAAGCTCGCATTAATGGGACCTGCGTTCATCGCGGCGATCGGTTATATCGATCCAGGTAACTTTGCCACCAATATCCAGGCAGGGGCCAGCTTTGGTTATAAATTGCTGTGGGTGGTGGTCTGGGCAAACCTGATGGCGATGCTGATTCAGGTGCTGTCGGCAAAACTGGGTATTGCCACCGGTAAAAACCTGGCGGAGCAAATTCGCGATCATTATCCTCGCCCGGTGGTGTGGTTTTACTGGGTGCAGGCTGAAATTATCGCCATGGCGACCGACCTTGCTGAGTTTATTGGCGCTGCGATTGGTTTCAAACTGATCCTGGGCGTTTCGTTATTGCAGGGGGCCGTGCTTACCGGCATCGCGACGTTTTTAATTTTGATGCTGCAGCGCCGCGGGCAAAAGCCGCTGGAAAAAGTTATTGGCGGCCTGCTGCTGTTTGTGGCTGCGGCTTACATTGTGGAACTGATCTTTTCCCAACCGAACTTCGCGCAGCTTAGCAAGGGGATGATTATTCCCAGCCTGCCGAATTCGGAGGCTGTGTTCCTGGCCGCAGGCGTACTTGGCGCGACCATCATGCCGCACGTCATTTATCTGCACTCTTCCTTAACCCAGCATCTGCACGGCGGAACGCGCCAACAGCGCTATACGGCCACCAAATGGGATGTGGCTATCGCCATGACGATTGCCGGATTTGTCAATCTGGCGATGATGGCGACAGCTGCCGCCGCATTTCATTTTAGCGGGCATACCGGTATCGCCGATCTCGATCAAGCGTACCTGACCCTTGAACCGCTGTTGAGCCATGCGGCGGCGACGGTGTTTGGTTTAAGCCTGGTGGCAGCAGGACTGTCTTCTACTGTGGTCGGCACGCTGGCGGGGCAGGTGGTGATGCAGGGATTCATCCGCTTTCATATCCCATTATGGGTACGCCGTACTGTCACCATGATGCCATCATTTATTGTGATTCTGATGGGGTTGGATCCGACCCGTATTCTGGTGATGAGCCAGGTGTTGCTCAGTTTCGGGATTGCCCTTGCGCTGGTGCCGCTACTGCTCTTTACCAGCAACGGCAAATTGATGGGCGATTTGGTTAACACCGCCTGGGTCAAATACATTGGCTGGATGATTGTGGTGTTAGTGGTCGCGCTCAATATCTGGTTACTGGTGGGAACCGCGCTGGGTTTGTAAAAACAAAAGAGCCCGCAGGCTCTTTTGTTACATTAATGATGATGTTTGTGACCGCGCCCGCGACCGCGATAGTCGTCACGGTCATTCCAGCCTTCGCGATAGCCGCGCTCATAAGCTTTACGTTTATCCCAGCCACGATGATAGCCGTTATCATGACGCCACCAACGATTTTTGCGCCACTCATAGTTATGATGCCAGTAATCCCGGTCGCGCCAGCGGCCGCCATCCCAGTAGTTACCGTAATTATCGCGATCGCCAATTTGCAATTTTATTGATGGCAGCAGGGTGATTTCGCCAGCGTTCGCGGCCAGCGGGGTAAAAGCCAATAAGACTGCCGCCAGAATCAGTGACCTGAACATGTTTACTCTCCTTCACGATCGAGCCGTAGCCGGCCTGTTAACGTAATATTACGGGGCAGTAAAGCCCCGTTTCATCGCCTTAACTCTTAAATCGCGAGCGAGAGCACTTTTTGTTAATAAATGTGTCTTTATTTCAATCAGCTCAGAATGGCATCAATCTCAGCGCACTCTTCGGCAGAGAAATGCCGGTTTGCCAGCATGCCAACGGCGTCTTCAATTTGCGCGGGTTTACTGGCGCCTATCAGCACGGAGGTGATCTTGTCTTCCCGTAATACCCACGCGAGCGCCATTTGAGAAAGTTTTTGTCCCCGGCGTTCTGCGAGCGCGTTCAGCGCACGGACCTTTTCCAGTTTTTGTGGCGTTAACTGGTCCGGGTTAAGAAAACGGCTGGAGCTTGCCGCGCGCGAGTCCGCAGGAATACCGTTCAGGTAGCGGTCGGTTAATTGCCCACCCGCCAGCGGTGAGAAGGCGATACTGCCAACACCCTTTTCCTGTAACAGCGACAGCAGGCCACTTTCGACCCAACGTTCAAACAGGGAATATTTAGGCTGGTGGATAAGGCAGGGGGTGCCTAAATCGTCGAGTATTTCAATCGCCTGCCTGGCAAGCTCAGCCGGATAGTTAGACAGCCCGACGTACAGCGCTTTCCCCTGACGGACAATATGATCCAGCGCGCGCATGGTTTCTCTGAGCGGCGTTTCAGGATCGGGCCGGTGATGATAGAAGATATCAACATACTCCAGCCCCAGGCGTTTGAGGCTTTGATCGAGGCTGGCAATCAGGTACTTGCGCGATCCCCAGTCGCCGTAGGGCCCCTCCCACATGGTGTAGCCCGCTTTGGTGGAGATGATCAGCTCATCCCGCCACGGTAAAAAATCTTCCTGCAGAATGCGGCCAAAATTTCGCTCCGCTGAACCCGGCGGCGGGCCATAGTTATTCGCCAGGTCAAAATGAGTAATTCCCAGATCGAATGCGCGCTGTAACAGCGCCCGACTGTTCTCTACCTGCGTGGCATCACCAAAATTATGCCACAAACCCAAAGAGACAATCGGCAACCTGAGACCGCTCTGGCCGCAGCGGCGATACTCCATTGTTTGATAGCGATTTTCATCAGCCTGATAAACCATGTAGCCTCCTGTTGGATAACGTGTGTCATTGAGTGTATACGTTTACACAAAGCAGACTGTAATGAATTTTTAATCGTCAAAACTGTACATCTTGCTTTCCACCCCCTTCACAACAACTCCCCTGGACAGTCATCACAGTTCTTCGATACTCAACATTGAGGTTACCGTCAGAAGGATAGCTGTCATGCAAACCCAATATTCCGTTGCTGATTATCTGCTGGACAGGCTGGCAGACTGTGGCGTCGGCCACCTCTTTGGTGTGCCTGGCGATTATAATTTGCAGTTTCTTGACCACGTGATTGAACATCCCAGCGTACGTTGGGTCGGGTGTGCGAACGAATTAAATGCGGCTTATGCTGCGGATGGCTATGCCCGGGTGGCAGGGGTGGGAGCTTTGCTCACCACGTTTGGCGTGGGAGAGTTAAGTGCGATCAACGGTATCGCGGGAAGCTATGCGGAATATGTTCCCGTTTTGCATATTGTCGGCGCGCCCTGTCGCGGTGCGCAGCGTCGTGGGGAACTGATGCATCACACCCTTGGCGACGGTGACTTTCAGCATTTTTACCGTATGCAGCAGGCTGTAACGACGGCCAGCGCAGTGCTGGATGAACAAAACGCCTGCTATGAAATTGATCGCGTGCTGCGGGCGATGTTAACTGAGCGCAGGCCGGGCTACCTGATGTTGCCTGCTGATGTGGCAAAACAGCCCGCCACGCCGCCGAATGACGCCCTGATTATTCCTCTGAGCGAACCGGAAAGCAGCGTGGCGGAAGCGTTTCGCTATTATGCCCGCGAGCGGCTATTGGACAGTCCGCGCGTAGCGCTGCTGGCCGACTTTCTCGCGCAGCGTTTTGGCTTACAGCCTGTATTGCAGCGTTGGATGGCGGAAACGCCGATGGCTCACGCCACGCTGTTGATGGGGAAAGGGTTATTTGATGAGCGTCACCCGGCGTTTGTCGGTACGTACAGCGCCGGAGCCAGTAGCGACTATGTGCGCCAGGCCATTGAAGATGCCGATACGATTATTTGTGTCGGTACACAATTTGTCGACACCCTGACCGCTGGGTTTACGCAACGGTTACCACCGGAGCGCACGATTGACGTTCAGCCCCATGCGTCACGTGTTGGTTCCCAATGGTTTAACGTTCCGATGGAACAGGCCGTCACTACGTTACGCGAGTTGTGTCTGGAGATGTCGTTTTCACTGCCGCCCGAACGCCCGCCAGTTGGGCGTATCCAGGTTGAGAAGGGGCTGCTGACCCAGGAAAATTTCTGGCAAACGGTGCAACACTATCTCGCGTCCGATGACATCATCCTCGTCGACCAGGGAACGGCGGCATTTGGTGCGGCTGCGCTTTCGCTACCCAGCGGTGCGGAAGTCCTGGTCCAACCGCTGTGGGGTTCCATCGGCTACGCGCTCCCGGCGGCATTTGGCGCGCAAACGGCCTGCCCGGGCCGCCGGGTGATCCTGATTATTGGCGATGGTGCAGCGCAACTCACTATCCAGGAACTGGGCTCTATGCTCAGGGACGGGCAATCACCGGTGATTTTACTGCTTAACAATGACGGCTATACCGTGGAGCGGGCCATTCACGGGGCAAATCAGCGTTATAACGACATCGCCGGATGGAACTGGACGCAGGTGCCGCAGGCGTTAAGTCATGAATGTCAGGCGGAATGCTGGCGAGTGAAGCAGGCGGTCCAACTGGAGGAAGTGCTGGCCCGGCTGTCCCGTCCGCAACGATTGTCATTAATTGAAGTGGTGTTACCGAAAGCCGATCTTCCTGAGTTATTGCGCACGGTGACCCGTGCGCTGGAATCTCGCAACGGAGGATAGCTACTCCTCGGGACGGCTGGCGATCATCATTGGTTTTCCGGCCAATAAAAGCCAGGCGGGGAGCATAACGACGCAAAGCAGCGGCAGCAGAGTGGTGTCTGGCACCACGACTGCCGCCATAAACAGGCTCAACCACGCGTCGCGGGTAACGACCAGCACCAGCCCGAGAATCGCGCAGGAGACCGTGATGGCTGCCGGAACGGCTTCAACATGGGCGTGCAGCATCAGACCCAGCGCGACACCCACGAAGACCGCCGGAAAAATTCGCCCGCCGCGAAAACCGCTCGCTGCTGCGACCACCAATGCCGCCAGTTTGATCACGGCAAGCAGCAAATAATCCGTTGTCCCCAGCGTCTGGCTAAACGCCATTTGCTGCATTTCATCCAGTCCCTTAAATAAGGTAAGCGGTCCGCCAATTACACCCAAAATACCGAGAATAAAACCGCCAACCCCAAGGATCAGTACCGGGTGTTTAAGCCGATGTATTAAATGATGCAAGCGCGGTAGACACCAGACGGCCACCATGCCCGCGGCAATGGCGATAGCAGCAACGACCGCACCGCTGAGGATATCGATCAGGTGCATTTGCGTATAGTGCGCGATGGGCAATGAAAAATGGGGATGAAAGAACAGGCTGGTGGTCAGTGAACCTGCGGCGGCGGCCATTAACGGCGCAAACAGACGATCCCACAAAGGAACATCGTTTGAGCTATTCAGCGTTTGCGAAAACACCAACGCGGCGGCCACGGGAGTACCAAATAACGCCCCGATGGTGCCGGCAGAGGCGAGAATGGTCCAGTCCAGCTTAGCAATGCGCGGAAAGAGGCGGCTGCCAAGCGCCACTGCGAGGGCGATATTCACGGTCATGATGGGATGTTCCGGCCCTAAACTGACGCCGCCCGCCAGACCGAGGATTAGCGCTGCCAGCAGGCCTGGCAGCGCCGAAACGGCCACCGGCATTCCGATTAACGGTTCACAAGCCGGATCCGGGCCTGCATGGCCCCGGCTGTAGCGGATGACAAGCCCGACCATCAGTCCGGTTAACGTGAGCATACCGATGATCCACAGCGGAGAGTCCTGGGCAATTCCGATGCTAATCGGCAGACGCTCCCATAAAAATTGCTGTAAAACGGAAGCGACTTTCATCACAACGATCAACACCAGGCTGGACGCTATGCCAATGATTATCGCGGGAGTTGATAGCAAGAGCATCGTTCTGGCTCGCGGATGGAGCATTTTCAATTCCTTTAAACAGAGTCATAGATATAGTTTGCACAGCCTGCGCGACCGCATCGCTGCAAATGGTGCTGAAACGATAAAGTAATTGTGTGATCTGGATCGATTTTCTACGGGCATCAGCCTTCAGGCCGTTGTTGTTATGCCCCCATGAATTTACAGTGTGGCAAAGATTTATTCTGACTTTAGCGGAGCAGTGGAAGAATGACAAAATATGCTTTAGTAGGTGATGTTGGCGGCACCAACGCACGTCTTGCTCTGTGCGACATTGCCAGTGGCGAGATTTCGCAGGCAAAAACCTATTCCGGGCTGGATTACCCCAGTCTGGAGGCTGTGGTGCGCGTGTACCTGGATGAGCATAGCGTCAGCGTCGAAGATGGTTGCATTGCCATTGCCTGTCCGATCACCGGCGACTGGGTGGCAATGACCAACCATACCTGGGCATTCTCTATTGCTGAGATGAAAAAAAATCTGGGCTTTAGCCATCTGGAAATCATCAATGATTTCACCGCCGTGTCGATGGCAATCCCCATGCTGAAAAAAGAGCATTTGATCCAGTTTGGCGGCGCGGAACCTGTCGAAGGCAAACCGATTGCGGTGTATGGCGCGGGAACTGGCCTCGGCGTGGCGCATCTGGTGCATGTTGATAAACGCTGGGTAAGTCTGCCGGGTGAAGGCGGGCACGTGGATTTTGCGCCTAACAGCGAAGAAGAGGGGATTATCCTTGAGGTTCTGCGGGCGGAAATCGGTCATGTTTCTGCTGAGCGTGTGCTCTCAGGACCCGGACTGGTGAACCTGTATCGCGCCATCGTCAAATCAGACGGCCGCCTGCCGGAAAATCTGCAGCCGAAGGATATCACCGCCCGTGCGCTGGAAGATTCCTGTATCGACTGCCGCCGCGCGCTGTCGCTGTTCTGTGTGATTATGGGCCGCTTTGGCGGCGATCTGGCGTTAACGCTGGGCACGTTTGGCGGCGTGTACATCGCTGGCGGGATCGTGCCGCGCTTCCTTGAATTCTTTAAAGCTTCCGGTTTCCGCGGTGGGTTTGAAGATAAAGGACGTTTTAAAGCCTACGTTCAGGATATTCCGGTGTATCTGATTGTGCATGATAATCCGGGCCTGCTTGGTTCTGGCGCACATCTGCGCCAGACGCTGGGGCATATTTTGTAAGGCCAATGTCGGATGGTATTTAGCAATCATCCGGCCTGTATTCCCACTAAACCGCGCTTCTGACGTAATGACGATCAGTTAACGACGAGCAATCGTCGTAACTATAGCTAAGAGCGGCATATCCGGAGGTAATGAATTTGTTGCCCCCGGTATTTGTTACGTTCACCTTATGTTTTTCACTTCTCTGAAACGATTACTCCCAGTGAACGTGTTAAGGGTACTATCGCCGTACCCTTAACAATCCCGGCTCCCGGCGGGAAAATTGCCACTTCGTGGTTCCCTCCGCTTATCCCTCCAGGCTACCGGGCCGGGCGCGAGGTAGCGTCCTTGCAAAGCGCGCCCTGAGCCAGCATCCATGCTGGCTCTCCCGGCCTTACGGAAACACGTCGGCAATTTTCAGCCGGACCAGCCCACACCTGACCATTTGCGTTTTTTGTTTAAACAGCAAAACAGATTTAACTGGAAGTCAGAGCGTTGAAGCGATGACTCCGGTCCGGCTGAAAATCGATGAGTCGTTGACGGCTGATCGGGTCTGCCCGCAGGGATGCGGGCAGAGGGGATGGCCTGCAGGGACGCAGGCTCGGCCCCGACCCGACAGGCAGACGGCATAAGACGAATAACTCGCGCAGCGACGATTTTCCCGCCGGGAGCCTGGGTTGCAAGGGAGGCGGCGGTGAGCCTCCCTTGCACGTTCACGGGTACCTGTACTTCAGAAAAGTGAAAAGCTGAAGTGAACGGAACCCTGAGTCGCAATCACATGTTCTCCATAATGATTAACTGACAAGCATTACGCTTCTGACGCGGTTTTTTTATGCCTGCCGCCCAGCTTTCCGACCTTCGTCACACTTCCTGATTACTGGATTATATGTCCAGTAAAAGCATTATTTGTCTGATAACGGTCGCTACTTGCCTCGGACCATAATTTCTCTCGTTAACTATTACGAGGAAATGAATATGAGCAAAAAATTGATTGCTGTTTGTGCGTGCCCAATGGGGCTGGCTCACACCTTTATGGCGGCGCAGGCGCTGGAAGAAGCGGCGGTTGAAGCCGGTTATGAAGTGAAAATCGAAACTCAGGGCGCTGACGGAATTCAAAATCGACTGACGGCGCAGGATATCGCTGAGGCGACGTTAATCATCCATTCAGTTGCCGTTACCCCGGAAGATAACGAGCGTTTCGAGTCGCGTGACGTCTACGAAATTACGCTACAGGACGCGATAAAAAATGCGGCCGGCATCATTAAAGAGATCGAAGAGATGGTTGCCGCTGAACAACAATAATCATCGACAGGGAACTACGTATGGCCATTAAAAAACGCAGTGCAACCGTTGTGCCAGGCGCATCTGGTGCGACAGCGGCAATAAAAAATCCACCGGCCTCCCGCAACAGCTTCTGGGGCGAACTTCCGCAACATGTGATGTCGGGTATTTCACGCATGGTGCCGACATTGATTATGGGCGGGGTAATTCTCGCCTTCTCGCAACTGATCGCTTATAGCTGGCTCGATATTCCTGCTGACACGGGCATCATGGATGCGTTGAACAGCGGAAAATTTACCGGTTTTAATCTCTCATTACTGAAGTTTGCCTGGTTGTCGCAATCTTTTGGCGGCGTGCTGTTTGGTTTTGCTATTCCGATGTTTGCCGCGTTCGTTGCCAATTCGATTGGCGGCAAACTGGCGTTTCCGGCGGGGTTCATCGGTGGGCTGATGTCTACTCAGCCTACCCAGATGCTGAATTTTGACCCATCGACGCTGCAATGGGTAACCAGTGCTCCCGTGCCTTCCACCTTTATTGGCGCGCTCATTATCTCGATCGTTGCCGGGTATCTGGTGAAGTGGATGAACCAAAAAATCCAGCTCCCTGATTTCCTGCTGGCGTTCAAAACCACCTTTTTGCTACCCATTCTCTCCGCCATTTTCGTCATGCTGGCGATGTATTACGTAATCACGCCGTTTGGCGGCTGGATCAACGGTGGAATTCGTACTCTGCTGACCGCAGCAGGAGAGAAAGGGACGCTGATGTATGCGATGGGGATTTCCGCGGCCACAGCGATTGACCTCGGCGGGCCGATTAATAAAGCCGCTGGATTTGTCGCCTTCAGCTTTACCACCGATCATGTTCTGCCGGTCACCGCGCGCTCTATTGCGATTGTGATTCCGCCGATTGGCCTCGGGCTGGCAACACTGCTTGACCGCCGCTTAACGGGGAAACGTCTGTTCAGCGCCCAGCTCTACCCGCAGGGAAAAACGGCAATGTTCCTCGCATTTATGGGCATCAGCGAAGGGGCTATCCCGTTTGCGCTGGAAAGCCCCATCACGGCAATTCCCTCTTACATGGTTGGCGCCATTGTCGGATCGACGGCTGCCGTCTGGCTGGGTGCGGTGCAATGGTTCCCTGAGTCGGCTATCTGGGCATGGCCGCTGGTGACCAATCTCGGTGTCTATATGGCAGGGATCCTGTTAGGTGCGGTGATTACGGCGCTGATGGTGGTGTTCCTGCGCCATCTGATGTACCGCAAAGGCAAATTGCTGATTGAAAGCCTCTGATCAAAAGGATTGTAACCATGAGCTTACTTGCCTCGCTGCGTGACTGGTTAACGGCGCAACATCTCGATGCGATGCTGCTGTCATCGCGGCAGAATAAACAGCCGCATATGGGGATCTCCAGCAGTTCAGGGTATGTGTTTATCAGCCATAACAGCGCGCATATCCTGGTCGATGCCCGTTATTACACTGATGTCGCTATGCGTACCCAGGGCTACCAGATCCATCTCCTCGATGGCACACAGACGTTGTATTCGCGGGTGAATCACATCATTGCTGACGAGAAGCTGCAGACGGTGGGGTTCGAAGGCGAGCAGGTAAGCTGGGAAACGGCACAGGCCTGGGCAGGCAAACTGCATGGACGGCTGGTCAGCGCCGTGCCGGACGTGCTTCGGCAGGTGAAAACGGCCCAGGAAATAGCCTGTATCCGTGAAGCCTGTCGGATTGCCGACCTCAGCGCTGAACATATACGGCGGTTTATTCAACCCGGTCTGAGTGAGCGCGAGATTGCCGCCGAACTGGAGTGGTTTATGCGCACGCTTGGTGCAGACAAAGTTTCTTTTGACACCATTGTCGCCAGCGGCTGGCGCGGGGCTTTGCCGCATGGCAAAGCCAGCGATAAACGGGTTGCAGCAGGTGAATTCATTACGCTGGATTTTGGCGCACAGTATCAGGGGTATTGTTCGGATATGACGCGAACGTTTCGCATACCTGACGCCAGGCAACCAGCAGAAGACAGTGCGCTATTTTCGATTTATCAGGTTGTCCTGGAAGCGCAACTGGCGGCGGTAGCGGCAATTCGACCTGGCGCGCGTTGCAATGAGGTGGACGCCGCAGCCAGGCAAGTTATTACACAGGCGGGCTATGGTAATGCGTTTGGTCACAATACCGGACACGCTATCGGCATTGAAGTCCATGAGAACCCACGTTTTTCCCCTACCGATGGGACGCCTCTGGCGGCGGGAATGCTGCTCACCGTTGAGCCAGGTATTTATCTGCCGGGGCAGGGCGGAGTGCGTATCGAGGACGTGGTGCTGGTTACGCCAGACGGCGGCGAGGTGCTCTACACCATGGCGAAAACATTGTTACACACGGGAGAGGCGTGATGGACTTATCGCTACTGAAGGCGCTGAGCGAGGCTGATGCGATCGCCTCCTCAGAACAGGAGGTGCGACAGATCTTGCTCGAAGAAGCAGATCGTCTGCACAAAGAAGTGCGCTTCGATGGGTTGGGATCGGTGTTGATCCGCCTGAATGAATCAACCGGTCCGAAGGTAATGATCTGCGCGCATATGGATGAAGTGGGATTTATTGTGCGCAGTATTTCCAAGGAAGGGGCGATCGATGTCTTGCCGGTAGGAAATGTGCGTATGGCGGCCAGACAGTTGCAGCCAGTGCGGATTACCACCCGCGAAGAGAGCAAAATCCCGGGGCTGCTCGACGGAGATCGCAGTGGCAATGAAGTGAATGCGCTGCGGGTGGATATTGGCGCGCGGTCTTATGACGAAGTACTTCAGGCCGGCGTGTGTCCAGGCGATCGCGTTACCTTTGACACGACTTTTCAGGTTTTGCCGCACCAACGCGTCATGGGCAAAGCCTTTGATGACCGACTTGGATGTTATTTGCTGATCGCGCTGCTGCGCGCATGGCATAACGCCATCCTTCCTTGCGAGGTGTGGCTGGTGGCCAGTTCCAGTGAAGAAGTGGGACTGCGCGGAGGGCAAACGGCAGCGCGTGCGGTTGCGCCCGATGTGGCGATCGTGCTGGATACAGCCTGCTGGGCGAAAAATTTTGATTATGGCGCGGCCAACCACCGACAGCTCGGCAAAGGCCCGATGCTGGTGCTGAGCGATAAATCGCTGATTGCGCCGCCAAAGCTGACGGCATGGATTGAAAGTGTAGCCACTGATGCGGGCATCCCGTTACAGCTCGATATGTTCAGTAATGGCGGCACAGACGGCGGGGCCGTACACGTCAGCGGAACGGGGATCCCGACGGTTGTTATGGGGCCAGCCACGCGGTATGGGCACTGTGCGGCATCAATTGCCGACTGTCGTGACATCATCCAGACGCAGCAGTTGTTGTCGGCGCTTATTTCACATCTTACGTGCGAAACCGTGGCTCATCTGACGGACTTCAGGTGCTGATTTCGCGCTAATCAGGAGTTGTTATGCTAACGATTCAATTTCTTTGCCCGTTACCCAATGGACTGCATGCGCGTCCAGCATGGGAGCTGAAAGAGCAGTGCAGCCAGTGGCAAAGTGAGGTGATGTTTTTCAACCATCGTCAAAACGCCAAAGCGGATGCGAAAAGCTCGCTGGCGCTGATTGGCACCGGGACGCTGTTTAATGACAGCTGTAGCTTAACCATCACCGGTCAGGATGAAGAGCAGGCCAGGCGGGTGCTGGAGGAGTACATTCAGCAGCGGTTTATCGACAGCGACAGCGTTCAGCCAGGGGCGGCGGAACTGGCGGCGCATCCGTTGCCGCGTTCGCTGATTCGGCTCAACCCGGATTTGCTGTATGGCACTGTGCTGGCAGGCGGCGTGGGGGCAGGTCAGCTCACGCTGTGGCAGAGTGATAATCTGGAGAGCTATCGCGCGATTGCGGCGAGTGCGGAAGACAACGCCAGGCTGGAGCACAGTCTGGCAACGCTGGCGGAACTGCTCAATCAGCAACTGCGTGAGCGCGATGGTGAGAGTAAAACCATTCTCAGCGCGCATCTGTCTCTGATTCAGGACGACGAGTTTGCCGGGAATATTCGCCGCTTAATGCTGGAGCAGCATCTGGGGCTGGGGGCGGCGATTATTACCAATATGGAGCAAGTATGCGACAAGCTGTCGGCTTCCGGCAGCGATTACCTGCGTGAACGCGTCAGCGACATCCGTGATATCAGCGAACAATTGCTACATATTACGTGGCCTGAAAAGCGGCCGCGCCATGCGCTGGTGCTGGAAAAGCCAACGATTCTGGTGGCTGAAGATCTGACGCCCAGTCAGTTTTTGAGTCTCGATTTGCAGCATCTGTCAGGCATGATCCTTGAGAAAACAGGGCGCACCTCGCATACGCTGATCCTCGCTCGGGCGTCGGCGATTCCGGTGCTTAGCGGCTTGCCGCTGGCAGCGATTAGCCGCTATGCCGGGCAACCCGCAGTCCTGGATGCCCGATGTGGAGTCCTGGCCATTAATCCAGACGAGGCGGTTCGCGGCTACTACGCGATTGCGCAGAAGCTGGCCGACGAATGCCAGCGTCGGCAAGCGCTTGACGCCGCCCAGCCCGCGTTAACCAAAGATAATCAACGAATTGACGTCGCAGCGAATATTGGCACCGCGCTGGAAGCGCCGGGGGCGTTTACCAATGGCGCGGAAGGGATTGGGTTGTTTCGCACAGAAATGCTGTTTATGGATCGCGACAGCGCTCCTGACGAGCAGGAACAGTTTGAGGCCTACCAGCAGGTGTTGTTGGCTGCGGGCGACAAGCCGGTTATCTTTCGCACGATGGATATTGGTGGTGATAAGAACATCCGCTATCTCAATATTCCGCAAGAAGAGAACCCATTCCTGGGCTATCGTGCGGTGCGGATTTATCCCGAGTTTGCCGGGCTGTTTCGCACGCAGTTGCGCGCCATTTTACGCGCTGCAACCTTCGGTAATGCGCAGTTGATGATCCCGATGGTGCACAGCCTCGACCAGATTTTATGGGTAAAAAGCGAATTGCAAAAAGCGCTGGTGGAGCTGAAAGCGGAGGGTTTACGTCATGCTCCGACAATTTCATTGGGCATTATGGTTGAAGTACCTTCGGTGTGTTACATCATCGACCACTTCTGCGACGAGGTGGATTTCTTCAGCATTGGTTCCAATGACATGACCCAGTATCTGTACGCTGTCGATCGCAATAATCCTCGCGTGTCGCCACTGTATAACCCGATTACGCCCTCGTTCTTGCGGATGTTGCAGCAGATTGTTCGCGTGGCGCACGAACGTGGTAAATGGGTGGGCATTTGCGGAGAACTGGGCGGCGAAGGACGTTACTTGCCGCTGCTGTTAGGCTTAGGGCTTGACGAACTAAGTATGAGCAGCCCACGGATTCCGGCAGTGAAAAGCCAGCTTCGTCAACTGGACAGCCAGGCGTGTCGCGAACTCGCTATGCAGGCCTGCGAGTGTCGCAGCGCTCAGGAGATTGAAGATCTGCTGAACCAGTTTGCGCCTCAGAAAGAGGTGCGCCCGCTACTGGCGCTGGAGAATATTTTTGTTGGTGAGCCTCTTACCAACAAAGAGCAGGCGATCCAGTTCTTATGTGGCAATCTTGGGGTAAATGGACGCACCGAACATCCGTTTGAGCTGGAGGAAGATGTCTGGCAGCGTGAAGAGATAGTCACTACCGCCGTAGGTTTCGGGGTTGCTATCCCACATACTAAATCCCAGTGGATCAGCCATTCCAGTATCAGTATTGCCCGGCTTGCTCAGCCGATAGACTGGCAGTCCGAGATGGGCGACGTTGAACTGGTGATCATGCTGACGCTGGGCGCCGATGAAGGCATTAACCACGTGAAGGTCTTCTCACAGCTTGCGCGTAAGCTGGTGAACAAGCAGTTCCGCCAGTCGTTGTTTGCCGCTACCGATGCCGAAAGCATTCTGGCGTTGCTGGAGGCGGAACTGACGTTTTAAATTCTACAGAGAGGAACGCTTTCCAGCCTGCGGCGAGGCGCTTGCAGGCTGCGTAAAGGCTTCTGATAGAGAAATTATTAATTTATGGTGTGTTGAATCGGCAGTTTCCCGGCCCTTAATAACGTCATCTCTTGTTTGCAGAGCAGTACTACCGCCTGGCGACCTTTTACGCGTCGGGCGGTGAGCGCTCTTTTCACGGTCCGACGATCCGCACCTGATTCCAGCATCTGAAGACACATCAGGGAAAGTGCACGTCTGTTTTTCATCGAATATTCACTTTGTTGAGTCAGCCTGCACGTTATGTGCGAAGGGGCATTATTCTACAACGATACAAGTGGATATGACTAACGCGTTGGTGTTGTTTCAATCAACGTGCTGACTGGAAACGCGCGCCGTACTCGCCCGGCGTCAGGCCAAACTGACGGCGGAACAGGCGGCAAAAATAATCACTGTCCTGATACCCGCAACGCTGTGCGACTTCGCTAATCGACAGATGATATTTCTGTAAGATGATGCGCGCCTTCGCCATTCTCACCCACCGCACGTACTCGACAAATCCCATGGTGCCATGCTGGGTAAATATTTTTGATAAGTGATTCGGCGTGATATTAAAAAACTGCGCTACGTTTTCCCGGCTCAGCGGTTGGGCGTAGTTGTCCTGGACCCAATTACATATGCTGTGATAGAGAAATTCAGAGCGCGGGCGCGCTATATCAGGCCGGGTGTTTACCACGCTGCGGCACAGGTGCAGCAGACTCAGCACCAGCGGTTGAATAATATCCTGGGCCTGAGGTGAGCGGCTTAAATGGGTCAATGCGGTAAGCATCGCCTCGCCTTCACCGCGCTGCGGATGTGGTAACTCAATGCGACGTACGGGACGCAACAGCGATGCGGTTCGGTTGTCGTAAAAAGAGAGGCCCAGCCAGGCTGGAGAAAATACCAGGCTCAAGAGCATCACCGGTTTATCGTTGCCTGGTAAATTCGCCGCTTTCGCCGGGATGAACAACATGTCGCCTTCCGCCAGGCTGTGCTGCTGTTTTTCCAGCTGGTTGCTGTACTCTCCGCGCAGCACGATATCCAGGCGGGGCAGGTCAATACATAAACTGCCGGTCGGTAATGTGGTTCGCGGGGTAGCGAACCATACGCGCCCCAGACGCTGCGGATTTAACACCAGGCCGCTGAACAGATCGGCAAAAAACTGTTGGTCGGCGGGCAGGCCTGGCTCTTTCATTGCTCTTTCTCTGCGCTATAAGTGCATTAACTGTCTGAACTCTTTCACTTTACTCCGACTCACCGGGATTTCAAATTCCAGGTCTTTTAAGCGCAGAATGTAGGTGTTGTTAAACCAGGGTTCGATCTCGCGAATTTTATTCAAATTCACACAGAATGAGCGGTGGCAGCGGAAGAAATGCGAAGCAGGCAGTTTGCTGCAAAATTCGGTGATGTTCATTGGCATCACATACGACTCGCGCCGGGTATAGACGAAGGTCATCTTTTCATGGGCTTCAGCGTAGTAGATGTCGTTGATCGGGGTTACGATGATCCGCTCATCTTTGATCAGGTTGATCGTATCGTTTTCACGGATCACCGGGCTGGCTGGCGAGGTTCCCGCTTGCTGCTGTTGCCAGGCGGTCTCCAGCTTTTGTAGCATGCCAACAATGCGCGATTCTTGATACGGTTTCAGAATATAGTCAAAAGCTTCCAGTTCGAAAGCTTCAACAGCGTGCTCTTTCCACGCGGTAATAAACACAATAAAGGGCTTATGCGCGAACTGGCTGATGTTTTGCGCCAACAGTACACCATCCAGCGAGGGAATATTGATATCCAGAAAAATAGCGTCAACGCGGTTGTGCTGGAGATATTTCAGCACGTCAAGACCGTCGTCAAATGTGCCGACAATCTCCATCTGGCTGTGCTCTTTTATCAGCCAGCTTAGTTCCTGTTGGGCCAGGAATTCATCTTCGACAATGATGACTTTCACGACTTCACTCCTGGTTAAAGCAATAATGTGGCCGGTGCGGCTGCGGGCGAGTGCTGATTAGGCACATAAAAGGCAATCTCTGTGCCCGGCTCCAGACGGCGGATCAGTAATCCTTCGCCATAGAGCAGCTTAACGCGATGATGGACATTCAACAGGCCAATTTTATTACCCGGCATTTCATTGGATTCGACCCGCTCAATCACTTTCGGATCGATCCCATGACCGGTGTCCCGCACGGCAATTCGTACCCGATTTCCGCACTCTGCAACGCTGATGGTCACCACGCCTTTCCCTTTGCAGGGTTGAATACCATGAACAATGGCGTTCTCGACAAGCGGCTGAATCAGCAGGCTGGGAATATAACAGCTTACCTCTTCATCAATATCATAAATAACCGTTAGCTTGTCGCCAAAACGGGCCTGTTCGATGGCGATGTAATCCTTGATTTGGTACAGCTCTTTCTTGATGTCGATCTGCTCATCATCTTTTAATTCAATATTATAGCGAAGATAACGCGACAAATTAAAAATGAGCTGGCGCGCGGTGTCCGGGTTAAGTCGCACCGACGACGAAATAGCGTTCAGGGCGTTAAACAGGAAATGGGGATTTATTTTACTCTGCAGTGCCCGCAGTTCTGCCTTATTTGCCATTTCGCGTAGCTGTTCCGCCCGAGAAACCTCAAGCTGAGTCGAGATAATTTGCGACAGGCCGATGGCCATTTCCTGTAGCGAGGAGGTGATCTGGTGAGCGTGACAGTAGTAGATCTTCAGCGTGCCGGTGACAACGCCTTTCTCCCAAAGCGGGATCACCAGCATGGAGTGTATTTCCGGTGTCCGATGTGCTTCATCATTGTTTTTTATAATTATTTTTCCGTAATTGATCGCCTGTCGCGTGGTCGGGCTGACGAAGTCATCGTTATCGCGGTAATTCAGTTCACCCACGCCAACGTAGGCCAGAACGTGCTGGGTATTGGTAATCGCGACGGCGTCTGCATGGATGTCATGGCGAATAATTTCACACACCTGGCGGAGCGACTCGCTGTTGACGTGACGGAAAAGCGGCAGGGTTTTGTTGGCGATATCCAGTGCCAGCTTGGCCTGTTTCGCGGCGCTGGCTTCTTTCTCGCCCTCCACGCTTTGAACCAGCATGACGATAAAACCAATACAGACGCTGCCCAGGATCATCGGGATACCGATTTTCGAGACGATATCCAGCCCCAGCGCGGTCGTAGGCGCCCAGGCAACGACGAGGATCATGGTCAGGGATTCGCACAGCATTCCGCCTAAAATACCTGCGCGCCAGTGTTGCGCTTTGGGGATCTTACGGTTGATCCACCCGGCAATGCAGCCTGCCAGAATACTGGTAATAAAGCAGGGTAGGGCGGTTACGCCGCCAATATCAATCAGGTAGCGGTGGGTGCCGGCGATGAGTCCCGTAATGATGCCGACCCACGGACCGAACAAAATTCCCCCTGACATGACCGCGATAATACGTACGTTTACCAGTGAGCCTTCAACCGGTACGCCGGACCAGGTACTGAACAGGGCAAACATCGAGAAAATCGCGGTGACGGCGAGCAACTCTTTCGGGGAGTGAGCTGACTTGTGCAACAGTTCGCGAAACAGGCGGATACGAATCAGGAAAAACAGACAAAACAGCATCAGCGCTGCCCGGTCAAATACCGCCAGCAGCATATTAAATATTTCGTGCACGGGTGACTCTTGCGCAGGGGTTAAACCTCTATGATAGGCAACCTGAGTCTGGATGACCAGCGCCCGCGCAGCCTGCGGCTAATGAGGAAAAACCTTAATATTAAAAGGGGATTGTTGCATTGTTGTTGTATTTACAATACCTGTCTTCTAAGCGCAAAGATCAAGGTAATGTTTTCAACAATAAAATGTTAAATGATGGTAATTTTTAGCTGTGTGTGAAAATGAATATTTCCTCATTTTGTTTGCCTGTTCCTCATTTGTGTCGAAAAAAATATTTTGTTTTGCCTCTCGACAGAAGGAAATTATTCAGGCTATTTTCTAAACGTGCCACCATCGTGGCAGCGTCGCTCGGACGGTCCGGGCGCTAACGTTAATCTGAGGATATTATGGCTGACACCCGCCCTGAACGTCGCTTTACGCGTATTGATCGCCTTCCCCCTTACGTTTTTAACATTACCGCTGAACTGAAGATGGCTGCGCGTCGGCGCGGCGAAGATATTATCGATTTCAGTATGGGGAACCCGGATGGGGCCACGCCTCCTCACATTGTTGAAAAACTGTGTACCGTGGCGCAGCGCCCGGACACGCATGGCTATTCCACGTCTCGCGGCATTCCGCGTCTGCGTCGGGCGATTTCCCGCTGGTATCAGGAACGCTATGACGTTGAGATTGATCCCGAATCCGAAGCGATTGTGACTATTGGTTCCAAGGAGGGACTGGCGCACCTGATGCTGGCAACGCTCGATCATGGTGATACGGTTCTCGTACCCAACCCGAGCTATCCGATCCATATTTATGGCGCGGTGATTGCCGGGGCGCAGGTACGGTCAGTGCCGCTGGTTGAAGGTGTCGATTTCTTTAATGAGCTGGAGCGCGCGATCCGTGAAAGCTACCCGAAACCGAAGATGATGATCTTAGGTTTCCCGTCCAACCCGACAGCACAGTGCGTCGAGCTGGAATTTTTCGAAAAAGTCGTCGCGCTGGCTAAACGCTATGACGTGCTGGTGGTTCACGATCTCGCCTATGCCGATATCGTTTACGATGGCTGGAAAGCGCCATCGATTATGCAAGTACCTGGCGCTCGTGATGTCGCGGTTGAATTTTTCACCCTGTCGAAAAGCTACAACATGGCGGGCTGGCGTATCGGTTTTATGGTTGGCAATAAAACGCTGGTCAACGCGCTGGCACGCATCAAGAGTTATCACGATTACGGGACGTTTACACCGTTGCAGGTTGCGGCAATCGCGGCGCTGGAAGGCGATCAGCAATGCGTACGGGATATTGCCGAGCAGTATAAACGCCGTCGCGATGTACTGGTTAAAGGGCTGCATGAGGCCGGTTGGATGGTCGAGATGCCAAAGGCTTCAATGTACGTTTGGGCGAAAATTCCTGAGCAATATGCCGCGATGGGCTCACTTGAGTTTGCCAAGAAACTGCTGAACGAAGCGAAAGTATGCGTTTCGCCGGGGATTGGCTTTGGTGATTATGGCGATACGCACGTGCGTTTTGCGTTAATTGAAAACCGTGACCGTACCCGCCAGGCGATCCGCGGCATCAAAGCGATGTTCCGCGCAGATGGCTTACTGCCTGCCAGTGCGAAATCGGCTATTGAAAGTACCGACTAACCGATCGTGAGATCTCCAAAAGCAAACAGGAGCCTGATGGCTCCTGTTTTTGCTGCGTCTTTTATTTAGATCATCAGGGCGAACGTACCGGCCCAAACGATGACCATAAAAGAAATGCCCATAAAGAAATATTTCACTTTTCATCTCTCCGCGTACCTGGGTACGTCTGAATGAACATATGCTTACCTGACAGAGAGCTGATGCACGCGCAAACGAAATGGAGAATATCCCTCGTTTGCCTGGCGGCATCACCTCAGAATTCTGAGCTTTAGTGCTCCAGACGGCGCTAATGTACGCCTAAAAATGAGGTGAGACAAGAGGCATTTTTCTATTTAATTTTAATAACTTACAAGTGTCGTGATTCGACGACAGTTTAATTTCTGCCGGTAATAAATTGCTATTGAGCGACGTAATGATTAGTCGGAGAATTCTCATATCACCATAGTATGAATGTGGTTAATTTTTCGCGGAATTCAATAATGAAAAGGTTAAAAATGACCAGATTAATGATGTTAGCACTCGTTCTTACGCCAGTGACGTCGATGGCGGCCTCACCGTTGGCGTTTAATTTCAGCTGCGCAAGTATTGGTGGTGTGAATAGTGATGGTAAAGGTAACGTTTGGATTGACGGTGCCAAGGCGACCGTAAAGAGCTTCAATGAAAACTACTGGGAAGCCAAAAGCGGCAAAAATACGCTTTCCATCTCCCGTAAAGATGACGGCAACCCGGAAGTTTCATGGGCAGGGCCAAATCGTAAGCACGGAATTTGTCAGCCTGAAGACAATATTGACTACGCTCCGGGGGAAAAATCGCCCCATAGCGGTCCTTCTTTCTCCTGCTCAGCGGTGGCAAAGGGAAGTATTGAAGAAGTTATTTGCCAGAGTCCATCACTCTCCGAGCTGGATGTTAAGTTGAACGGGGTCTACAAACAGGCGTTGGTTAAATCGAAAAATAACCCAACGCTGAAAGCGGAGCAGCGCGGCTGGGTTAAAGGACGAAACGAGTGCTGGAAAGAGCAGGATAAACCAGCCTGTATTGCTCGTAACTACAATGAGCGCATGGCTGAACTACAGAACGAGTGGGGCGTTAAGTAATTCAGCCACAGACAAAAAGAAAGGCCGTAAGGCCTTTCTTTTTAGATATATAACGAGGCTTCACCCATGGGGCGGGTTTTGAAGCGACGGTGGATCCAGAGATACTGCTCGGGCGCGCGCATGATCTCTTTTTCGATAATTTTATTCATATAAGCCGCAGCCTGGCTTTCATCTGCCGGGTAACCTTCCATTTGTGGTGTGATAAACAGGCGGTAACCTGAGTTATCTGCTTTTCTCACCATGGTTACGGTCAGCATCGCTGCGCCTGACAGGCGCGACAGCACGTAAGTACCATTGGTGGTTGCCACGTTTTTAACGGCGAAGAAAGGCGCGAATGAGCTTCCTTTACGGCCGTAGTCCTGATCGGGAGCAAACCATACCGCTTCCCCTTTTTTCAGGGCGCCGACAATGCCACGCAGATTATTTCTGCCGATCATGGCTTTGTTGGAACGCATACGACCGCGGGTTTGGATCCACTCCATCAACTTATTGTTGTGCGGGCGATAGGTTGCCATCATCGGCTGGCACAGCCCCATTACGCGGCCACCTAATTCGAGCGACATAAAGTGTACGCCTACGACCATCACGCCACGGTCTTCCATCTGGGCGCGTTTCAGGTTGTCCAACCCTTCTACATCAAACCATTTGCGAACGCGGTGATCCGGCCAGAACCAGGCCATACCTGTTTCAAGCAGTCCCATGCCGAGTGAACGGAAGTTCTCATCGACCAGTTTGTCTCTTTCTTCCTGCGACAGATTGGGGAAACAGAGTTCGAGGTTTTTACGTGCAATAGATTCACGGCGCTTTAAAAATGGGCGAGCCAGTGTTCCTGTACGGGTACCAAGAAAACATAATACGGGATAGGGAAGTTGTACCAGTAACCAGAGCACACCGACGCCAAACCACGTGAGCCAATAGCGCGGATGCAAAAACGCGCGTGAAAATTTACATTGGGGAAACATAAACACCTGTTGTTGATACGAAATAGATGTATCGCGAAGACGCTGGGTCTGGCGCGTTACACTCTGCACAGATCGTTAGGCCGCCATAAACGACATTGGTTCCTGCAGAGAGTGTAAAACTGAGTCAGGACAAAACCACGAGGGGCATGAATGATCGGACGCACAATGTACACCCGAAGATTAATGTCAGCCAGAAATAATTACTCAAGTTTCGTAAATATTTTGGGGGCGATTAAGAACAAAAAAAAGACTATTTATAATTCATTGTTTTTATGATGAATAAATAAACTCCAGGTGTATATCTAAATAGTAAGCAGATGAGTGATTTTTGTAACGTAAATGTTGCTTAAATTGCGAACTGATGGAAGTTATCTTAGAATATAAAAACAAGGGAGTGTAAGGACTTACGTAAAGTTTTATGGCAAACAGGAGGTATCGCTATGCTCTATTTTTGGACCTTTCTCGCATTGAGTATTCTGAGCGTCAGTTGCTACATCTGGCAGGTAATGGGCGCTGCGGCGTCAATAAGCGCTTTTATCGGCATGGTCATACTCACCGCCTTAATTTACGTTTTTACTATGCGGTTGACTAATGGTAACGAAATGGTAACCGGATTATTCCTTTTTCTTGCCCCAACATGCGGTTTGATCATTCGCTTTATGGTGGGGGACGGTAGGCAATAATCCGGCGTGTTACGATTGGAAATGAATTTTCACGTTTAGCTGTTTTTTATTTAGCTGAGAGTAGGGAAGTGCCAGCTGCGCTGGCACTTTTTGCGAGACTGAAATCGATTAACGGGCGTCAGCCAACTGGAGTGATGCTTCTTCTTGTTGAGCATTTTTCCGCTGTTGCTCAAGCTCCAGCGCCCCGCGATGAGAGAGGTAGCAGAACAGGATGCAGCAGACAATTCCCCCCATCAGCAGATAGAAACCGCCATGCCATCCCATTTTGTCGACCATTACGCCAAACAGGCTGGTGCCCAATGACGCGCCAAAAATGTAGCTCATAAATCCGCGCAATCCTACTGCGGAACCCACTGCGAAGCTGGGTACGATTTCCATGGTCTGAACGGAGGCCAGGAACTGAGGAACATAAATCAGGCAGCCAACGATGGCGGCAAAAATAGTCACCATCAACAGCGATTCGCTTTTCCAGTAGCCGATCAGACAGACGAAAATCAGTGCCATACAAATCATGGCCAATGGCATGCGACGGCCTTTAAACAGTTTATCGGTAAGCCAACCCGCCAGTAATGTGGAAGGGATTGCCGCCCATTCGAAAAATAAAAAAGCGACGCTCATTTCCTCTTTCGAGAAATGTTTTTCGGTTAACAGATAAATTGGCAACCAGCTAATCATGCCAAAACGTACCATATAGACAAAAACATCCACCAGTGAAACATACCAGGCATTTTTATTACGCAGGACATAAGTGCAGAAGATCTGGAAGGCGCTCATATTTTCTGGCGCCTGGACAGCGTGTCGGGCATTTAATACAACTTTTTCTTCCGGCATCATTTGTTCCAGAGCCGGTAAACCTTCCTGGCGTGGTGAACCTTTCCCCAGCATCAGCACGATAAATGCAAACAGGACGGCAACGCCGGCCGGAACAATATAGCTGGCGCTTTGCCAGTGTTCACTTCCCAAAATGGCAAAGGCGGCACCAACGATCGGGGCAACAATACCACCACCGACATTGTGTGAGATATTCCAGAATGCGCCAACGCGTCCACGTTCTTTACGCGGAAACCAGTTGGCGATAGTAATAAATGAAGGGCCGACGCCCATCCCCTGGAACAAGCCGTTGAAGACAACCAGCGCGGCAAAAATCCAGAATCCGGTACTGAATCCTAAACCTACGTTGACGATGGCGCACAGAATCAAACCGCATGCCATAAAGACTTTGGGGCTGGCTTTGTCTGCCAGGCTGCTCATAATGCCTTTACTGATCCCATAGGCGATAAGCATACAACTGCTGAGTAAACCGATCTGCGTGGCGCTGAGATCCAAATGCTCCTTCAGATAAGGCGTTGAGAGCGTGAAGTTATTACGCACAATATAGTACGCAAGATAGCCTAGGAATACGCTGAGTAATGCCTGAATGCGATAGCGACCATAAGTTTCCTGGACTTTCTCCGCCGGGACTTTATTTGCCGCAGGTCCTGCCTTAAATATTGATAACATATCATCACCTAAATTTATATTGATGTGAATATCAGGAGTTTTCGTGGTGAAGAGTGAAATAGGCAGGAGAGAAACTCAAGTCGATGAAATGTGTCATTATTGACCCATTTTGTGGGTGGCGCGGCGGATTTTGACTCTTTTTAAATAATGATATTTTATTTCTGTTCTTTTACGCGGACTTTTATTGCTGTCATGTGCGGATATTAACAAATTCATACTGTATTTTCGGGTATTCTTTGCTGATGTAGTCACTTTCCGTTTGGTAAACTTGCGAATAACCTTATTCCTCTCTGCTGTAGTGATAAACGGGTAAGTTTTGTCTCAATATTATTTTTTGCACATGTTGGTATTTATGAACGGGATCACAAACAGACTTTTCTGTTGGCGGCGTTTTTGGGCAATCTCGCTCTGTTTCATGTCGCTGTTGGCGGGTCGCCAGGCGTTGAGTAAAGAGCTGGTGATGGCCACAACCTTTTCCCCCGGCGCCACGGCCTGGATTATCCAGCGCTGGCAGACGCAGCCGGGATCGGTGATGATTCGCACGTTAAACCGGACCAGCAGCTCGCTGGAACAACTGCTTGATACCGCGAATGCGGAAAACGTTGATCTCATTTTGACCTCATCGCCCATGCTGTTACAGCATCTTCAGGAGCATCAGAAGCTGGCGCCCTTTGATAATGCGCTGCCGGAAAGCCAGAGGCTGGTGCCTGAGTCTATTCGTTCTACCTCTGTGGCGGTGGCGATATCCGGTTTTGGCCTGCTAATTAACCGTTCCGCGCTGGCGGCGCGACACCTTTCTCCTCCTGCTGACTGGGCGGATTTAACGCAGCCTAAATATCAGAATGCGTTGTTGATGAGTAGTCCGTCACGTTCCGATACTAATCATCTGATGGTTGAGTCGCTGTTGCAGCAAAAAGGGTGGGAAGAGGGCTGGGCGACGCTGTTAGCGAGCGCGGGTAATCTGGTGACGATTTCATCACGCAGTTTTGGCGTAGCCGACAAAATTAAGAGCGGTCTTGGCGTTGCCGGACCGGTCATTGATAACTATGCCAACCTGTTGCTCAACGATCCGCATCTGGCCTTTACCTATTTTCCTCGCTCCGCAGTGTCGCCAACCTATGTCGCCGTTCTCAAGAACAGCCAGCACGCCAGTGAAGCGCGTCGTTTTATCCGCTACTTATTAAGTCCGGAAGGACAGCGGATCCTTGCGGATGCGAATACGGGAAAATATCCGGTTACCCAGCTCGCGCCAGATAACCCACGGGCCGCTCAACAGGCTATGTTGATGAATCAGCCTGCGCTCAATTATCGGCTGATCCTTAAGCGGCAGCGGCTGGTGCAACGGATGTTTGATACCGCCATCAGTTTTCGTCTCGCACAACTGAAAGATGCCTGGCGAGCGCTATACAGTGCGGAAGCGCGCCTGAAACGCCCGTTACCCGAAATCAGAGCCTTACTGACCAGCGTCCCGATAGATGCCAGGCGTAGTGAAGATGAGGCCTGGCTTGCTCAGTTCGATAACAAAAGCTTTGCCGAACAGCAGATGATGGAATGGCAGCTGTGGTTTCTTAAAAATCAACGTCAGGCGATAGCAAAACTGGAAGAATTAAAATGAAAGGTGGATCGATACTGCAACGCCTGCGGCAGCTCAACATCAGCAGCAGCCTGCGGGGAGCCTTTCTGACGGGCGCACTACTGACGTTGAGCGTAAGCTGCGTCAGTTTGTACTCATGGCATGAGCAGAGCTCGCAGATACGCTATTCGCTTGATGATTACTTCCCGCGCGTGCATTCCGCTTTTTTGATTGAAGGGAATCTTAACCTGGTTGTGGATCAACTTAATGAATTCCTGCTGGCCCCCAACACGACGGTGAGGCTGCAACTGCGCAATCAGATAATCTCACATCTGGATAAAATCGAGACTCTGAGCCGGGGGCTACAACCCGCAGAGCAACAGCAGCTGGCGGTGATTTTGCAGGACAGCCGGGCGCTGATGGCGGAACTGGACCGGGTGCTCTACAACATGTTCCTCGTGCGTGAAAAAGTGAGTGAACTCTCCGCACGTATCGACTGGCTACACGATGATTTTAACACCGAGCTGAATTCACTGGTGCAGGATTTTACCTGGCAACAGGGGACGTTATTGGATCAAATCGAGGCAAAAAGTGGCGATGCGGCGCTGTATCTCAAACGTGCCAGAGAGGTGCAAAACGAGCAGCAGCAGGTTTACACCCTGGCAAGAATTGAAAATCAGATCGTCGATGATTTACGCGACAGGCTTAATGAACTGAAATCGGGCAGCGACGACGGGATGCTGGTGGAGAACCATATCCGCTACCTGGAGAATCTGAAGAAAACCGCCGATGAAAACATCCGTACCCTCGATGACTGGCCCAGTACCATCACCCTGCGGCAAACCATTGATGAACTGCTGGAAATCGGGATGATGAAAAATAAAATGCCCGATACGATGCGCGATTATGTCGCTGCGCAAAAAGCGCTCATTGATGCCAACCACGCCAGAGAGGCAACACTCGGGCGCTTTCGAACACTGCTTGAAGCGCAATTGGGAAGTAGCCATCAGCAAATGCAGATGTTTAACCAGCGGCTGGAACAAATTGTTCGCGTCAGCGGTGGACTTATTCTGCTGGCGACGCTGCTGGCGCTCCTTCTCGCCTGGGGACTTAACCACTACTTCATTCGTTCCCGGCTGGTGAAGCGTTTTACCGCGCTCAACCAGGCTGTGGTGCAAATCGGTCTGGGGCGAACGGACGCCACTATCCCGGTTTACGGGCGCGATGAATTGGGGCGTATCGCGGGCCTGCTGCGCCATACTCTGGGCCAGTTGAATGCGCAAAAAAATCAGCTTGAGCAGGAAGTGGCGGAGCGTAAGGAGATTGAGTCCGATCTCCGGGCAACGCAGGATGAGCTGATCCAGACGGCTAAACTGGCGGTGGTCGGCCAGACCATGACCACTCTGGCGCACGAAATTAATCAACCGCTGAATGCGCTGTCGATGTACCTGTTTACGGCGGGAAGGGCAATTGAGCAGGGGCAATCCGCTCAGGCCAGAAGCACGTTAACCAAAGCGGAGGGGCTGATTAACCGCATCGATGCCATTATCCGTTCGCTGCGTCAGTTTGCGCGTCGGGCTGAGCCGGGCGCGCCTTTACATCCGGTCGATCTACGACAAACGTTTACTGCTGCCTGGGAACTGCTGGCTATGCGCCATAAGCAGCAGGGTACGCTGACGCTTCCTGCTCACAGTGTGTGGGTGGCAGGGGATGAAGTGCGTATTCAGCAGGTACTGGTAAACATACTGGCAAATGCGCTGGATGCCTGTCCGGCTGCCGCGGAAATAGAGGTTCACTGGCAGGCTGAAGGCCACCGATTGTGTGTCTTAGTCTGTGATAACGGCCCCGGCTGGCCAGGCGCGTTGTTGCCATCACTATTAAAGCCGTTTACCACCAGTAAGGATGTGGGTCTCGGTATTGGTTTATCAATTTGTGTATCGTTAATGACGCAAATGAACGGCGAGCTGCGCCTGGCCTCGACGCCGGGGCGCAATGCCTGCGTCGTGCTGCAATTTAATCTGACGGATGTAAACGATGTTGTGTGATGAATATGCTGTTTTGCTGATTGATGACGATGCCGATGTTCTCGACGCTTACACGCTGTTGCTTGAACAGGAGGGTTATCGTGTATACGCATGCAGTAACCCTTTTGACGCCCGAAATTGGCTACAGGCCGACTGGCCGGGGATTGTCCTGAGCGACGTGTGTATGCCTGGCTGCAATGGAATCGATCTCATGACGTTGTTTCATCAGGATGATAATCAGCTGCCGATCCTGTTGATCACCGGCCATGGCGACGTCCCGATGGCCGTGGAAGCGGTGAAAAAAGGGGCCTGGGATTTTCTGCAAAAACCGGTCGACCCCGGCAAACTGCTGTTGTTGGTAGAAGATGCGCTGCGTCAGCGAAAATCGGTGATTGCGCGTCGCCACTATTGTCAGCAAAAGTTGCAGGTTGAGCTGATCGGTTACAGCGAATGGGTCAATCAGTACCGCCAGCGTCTGCAGCAGCTGGCGGAAACGGATATTGCCGTCTGGTTTTATGGCGAGGCGGGAACGGGGCGTATGACGGGAGCCCGTTATTTGCATCAGCTTGGGCGCAGCACCGAGGAACCGTTTATCCGCGGTGAATTGACGCCAGGCAATGCGGGACAACTCAATGACCTTATTGCCCAGGCGCAAGGCGGTACGCTGGTCCTGAGCCATATTGAATGCCTGACGCGCGAACAGCAGCACCAACTGGTGCACCTGCAAAGCCAGGAGCGGCGTCCTTTTCGCTTAATCGGCATTGGCGCCACATCGCTGGTGGAACTGGCGGCAACTAACCAGATTGTGGCCGAACTCTATTACTGTTTCGCGATGACGCAAATCGCTTGTCAGCCGTTAACACAGCGTCCCGATGATATTGAGCCCCTGTTTCGCCATTATCTGCAGAAAGCCTGTCTGCGCCTGAATCATCCGGTACCTGACGTTGACGGGGAACTCCTGAAAGGCATGCGGCGCCGCGTGTGGTTAAGTAATGTTCGGGAGCTGGCGAACGCCGCTGAGCTTTTTGCTGTTGGGCTACTTCCGCTGGCTGAAACCGCAAATCCGCAGCTGCATATGCCTGAACCGACGCCGCTCGATCGCCGGGTGGAGGAGTACGAGCGGCAGATTATTACCGAGGCGTTAAATATTCATCAGGGACGCATTAATGAAGTGGCGGAGTATTTACAAATTCCGCGTAAAAAACTGTATTTACGCATGAGAAAATACGGGCTGAGCAAAGAACACTATAAGTTTTAGTGGCGAGGTTCCAGAAGAAGAGACGTTGACAGTATTTCGGTGGCGGCGCGAGCGCTCACCGAAATACGCGACGGAAGTCTGAATTATCTGTTTGTTTTTCTTACCACATCAAATCATCAGGGACGACAAAATCAGCATACGGATCGTCTTCGTCCTTCGCTTCCTGGCTAAGCTCGCAATTTAATACAATATAGCTTGCATCGCGCTGGGCAATTTTATCTGCGACGACAGCCGGAATGATGGCATATTCGCTATCGCTGCTGCTTTCAGCCGTCAGACGCGCAATGGCCAGACGGCCCTTGATTAACTGCGACTGGGTCACTTTATCAACATAGACTTTTTTGATTAGGTTATTATCAGTGAAGTTGTAACCAATATCGCCACGAGAAATGGTGATTTTATTCATTTCAATAAGTTGTTTGATCTGCGCTTTATACTCTTTAGACAGCGCAGCCTGCTTTTGCTGCTCGCTGAGCTGTTTATCACGCTCGGCCTGTGCTTTTTTATTCTCTTCCACCGCCTCTCTGGCTTCACGAGCCTGAACGCGCGATTTTTTCGCCGTTCTCTGCACTTTTGCCATTTTTTTGCTGCTGACCAGACCGGCCTTAAGCATCTGTTCCTGTAGGGTAAGTTTTGTCATCGTCGCTTCTAATCCAATAAAATCGTTGTAAGGATTATAACCTTAACGTTCGGTGGGAAGCCAGATGAGGCGCGCTCTGCAGGTAGCTCTTTGGGCGCCACTCGCGGTGGGAGCGATCTTGTGTCTTTCTGCCGTTGAGCATCAAGTTAATCATTACCCTCCTTAGAATAAGATATAACATGCTATATATTCTCAAATAATAAAATATAGATTTGGGAATATAATATAAATGGATGTTTATCCTGTTTGTTCTAATTATATAGAGGTATATTGAACAATATTAAACCAAATAAATAGCCATGTATCTCTTGAAAAGATGTAAAGTGCAGCGACACCACGCCGATAACCATGACGAAAATATGGATAAGGGAGGTAAGTGGCATGTGGTGGGTTTATCGAATGCCGATGAAAATGAAGTTAATAATCGCGCTGCAACCACTATTATTGGCGTTATGTTGGTTTGCTGGTTCAGGAATATGGACGCGCATCGAAACAGAACGACAGATGGAGAATATTGCCCAACTGACAGCCCTCGCTCGCAGTGCCGGAAATGTGGTGCATGAACTGCAAAAAGAGCGTGGAATGAGTGTCGGGTTTCTTGGGGCCGAAGGGAAGACGTTCAAAGATGAACTAAACGCACAACGGGCCTTAACCGATCGCGAGATCGAGGTATTTGTGGATTCGCTGTCCGATACCGCCTTACAGGCAGGGGATGTCACCACCTCTGTCGCCGCGTTTAAGAAAAATATTCTGTCACTGGCGACACTCCGGGAAAAGGTGACGCAATTGGGTCTGCCAGCCTCTGAGGTGGTTAAGTTTTATACCAACGTTATCGCTGATGTACTAAATTTTGTTGGCCGGTTAGGGACGTTGACGGATTCCGGCGAGATGGCGAATTCATTCGCAGCCTACTACAACCTGCTGAATTTGAAGGAACAAGCGGGTATTGAGCGGGCGCTGCTGGCAAATATCTTTTCCTCTGGTCATTTCGCCGACGGACAATTACATCAGCTTAGCGATGTGGTCAGTAAACAGAATGTCTGGCTGGCGCAATCTTTGCGCCTGAGTCCACCTGAACAGGCCGCCATGCTCAACAGTCGCTTACAATCCACCGATGCTACCCAAGCGCTTTCATTACGCGAAGCTGCGTTTAGTCATGCGGCGAATGGTGGATTTGACGTCGATCCTACCGTCTGGTTTAAAGTACAAACCCAGCGTATTGAAGTGATGCGACAGATTGAAAATGTGGCAGCGAATCTTCTGTGGGAAAGTGCGATAAAACTCGCGCAGGATGCGCGTAAGAACTGGCAGATATATATGGCCGTGAGCCTGCTGGCGCTACTGGCATCATTGGCGTTCGCCGGGGCCATCGCACTCAATATGCACCGTCAGTTCAGCGACACGCTAAACAAGATTGCGGGTATGAACGGCGATCTGACTCAACGTCTGGCGACACCAGGGAAAGACGAGCTTTCTTCGCTCAATCGCGCCTATAACACGATGCTGGAAAATATTCAGCACATCGTACAGGAGATTAAACAAGGCTCTCTGGTGCTGTACGATGCCAGCAGTAGTATTACGGCGGGAAATCAGGATCTGGCCCAGCGCACCGATGAACAGGCCGCATCGATTGTAGAAGCCGTGGCCAGTATGGAACAGCTCTCAACGACGATTACGCAAACGGCGGACAATGCCCGCGAAGCGGAGCTCCTGACAATAAGATTGGAAAAAGAGGTTCGCCAGGCCAGTAACGTCGCCAGCGCGGCAAATCAGAGCATGGGGGATATTCGCTCCTCCAGTGAGAAAATCTCAAATATCGTTACCTCAATTGATGATATTTCCTTTCAGACGAATTTGCTGGCGCTGAATGCGGCTGTTGAAGCGGCTCGCGCCGGAGAGATGGGAAGGGGGTTTGCGGTAGTAGCCAGTGAAGTGCGTAACCTTTCACAGCGCTGTGCTAAAGAAGCGAATCAGATCCGGGAGCTGGTGGCGCAGAATATGGTAAAAATCAGCGAGGGCGTTGAGCGGGTTACCGCATCAGCTACCGCGCTAAAAGCGGCGGCGGATAATACCACCAGTATGAAGCAATATATCGGCGATATCGCCCGGGTAGCGACGGAACAATCGCAGGGTGTTTCCCAGATAAACCTGGCGCTGAGACCCATGGAGCAAGTTACACAGCAAAACGCGGCATTGGTTTCTCAGGCCGCGAATGACAGCCAGCGGCTGGATAATCTCTCAGTAACCATGAGGGATCTGGTTAATCGTTTTGTTGTCTGACATGACACCGCTATCCCGATCCGGCAAAGGTGTCGGATCGGGAGGGCTCATTACCTCAGGATGAGCCTTATTCTATTAACGTGGCGCCAGAACCACCCTTCGCCGGGCATACAACGTTACCGCAGACAAGTGAAAATCGACATTTGCTGTCCGTAACTTTCGGGATTTGAGTTCTTTCATGGTGATACCGCGAATATGACCTTCATCTATCAGGCTCTTAATCTCCGCCGTGCTGAGTAAAAGCTGGCGCTTCAATATCGATAGCACACTGATCTGAAAAGCACAGGTAAGCCTGATGCTGACGGCGAAGTGCTGGTCAATGTTGATGCTGGCCTGCCATTGTTCATGAACACGAAAATCAGGCTTACCCGCAAGCTCAGCGTTGTTTCGGCTCAGAGTGGCTTTATCATGAGAATAATAGTGAACCGTACTGGCATCATTAGTGATAAACCGCTGGTACAGCTCTCGGTTAATTTTGCTGATGTGAAGCCGTGAGAACAGCGAGATATTCCACGTATATTCACAATGCGTACATTTATAAATGCTCCAGATATCGAGCACTTTTTTTTGTGAATTGACCCTGAAGGACCCGGAAGGTGCAAACTCGCGTTTTACATTACATGCGGGACAGCGTTTGGTAATACGCTGGTACCCGGCAGGAGTGACAGTCCATGTGACTTTCATACCGTACCTTTTTTAACCCAAATAAATTCGGATCCGTATTGAACGAACCATCGTTTTTATATGAGAAAAATATTTGTTAGATATTTTTCAGTGGGTTAAGAAAAGATTTCTAACACGGTGACCCTGTCCGCCAGCCAATGAATTCCATGAGATTATCAGTGTGATAACAATTAAGTATATGAGTTGAATCAATATTTGTTAGGTTGCCGGGCTTTCGGTAGTCGTCTGTCGCTGGTAAAGTGAGCAGCAAATACACGAAATGTGGCCAGAAGGGAATGCCGTGTGAGCGGACGTATTGATTATCAGACTGAAAAGTACAGCTTTACAGAGGCTGCTGAAAGTTCTCGTCTTACCGGCCAATGGGCTGACGTCATTGCTGAATGTCGGGAAATGAAGGCCGGCCCGGAAGAGCGTCTGCGTATTGCCTTACTGAACGTGGACTATGTGACCAGCTTTGAACTGCCTTTTCGGTTGTTATTACTTCGCACCCCGCAATTGATTGCCAGCGTACGTGACGTGCTACAGCTTAGCCAGAAAAACGTCATCTTTAATGGTAAACGCTTTGGGTGTGTATATACCCTGAAAGCGAGCCTTGACGGTATACCGGATGAATTTCAGTATCGCCTGTCGCATCGTATCCGGCGCATAGATCCAGAAGGGTTGACCGAAGCCCCTTACCAGCAGATCGCAAAAGCGGTGAAATCTCCACGGGAACGCCTGAAGATAGCGCTCGAATCAGGACTTGATGTCACGGCGTTGGACGGGCTTTTCTGGTTTGGCAGCCAGCGTATAGCAGCTGACGTACTGAGGTTGAGAAAATCAGGGATGCGGGTAGCGACGGGCCAGATATTGGTGTCTGATAATCTCACTGCAACAATGAGGCCTGTACCGTTTTATCGCCTGGCTCAGGGCTGAGCTAAAGAGATATTTTCCTGCAACGTTCAATGAGATAGTTAATCGCATCCTGGGGAGACAGCGCCCGGTCGATGTGGGACTGAATCATGGCATCGTTGCAGCAGATATGACAGCATTCAGCCAGCTTTCGGCAATATCACGGGCAGAATTCAGCAATGGCTCGCCGGTTGTGGCAGGGCACCAGCCTGATTGGCAACCTGACGACAAGCCAGGGGCGACAGTTTGGCCGGCAGCGTACAAGTGGGATTCATTAATAACCGTTCTCGGTTTAATGGGCATTTATGGCATATGCTGGCAGAGGTATTTTGAAAAGCCAGACCATTTTCACACTTCAATTTTTAAAATTCGATCTTTTTCGGCGATTAATCAATGATTGCTGGAATATATATCTATTTTATAAATACTTTGACGCATTCATGATTATTGTTGTGAAGAATTATTTTTCAATGGAGAATAAGTTCCTGGAATAAATAATTTTATTTTCTGGAAAATGGTTTAACATTTAAAATATACATAGAACCCACGCTGAATTCTCTGCTTGATGTACATGATGGTAATTAATAATTGTCAAAAGATATTGTTTATGTTGTTTGTATTTATGGGGTGAAGTTTGCGGATTGAATAATCATCAGATTGGCAAAGCTTAATCGGAGCTGGGCGCTAAATTGTTACTTTACCGAAATAATTAATAACGGGAATTAAGTGGCGCGATGGCGGGTTGTATACGCTTAAATCCTTTATGGGCAATGGATTCGGAAAGAAATATTTTTTCATTTTCTGAAATGGAAAATAGCAGTGACGGGCTTTAAGTGAAATTATTATTTACATTTGCATCGGGCGTGCAGACTTGTTAACGCCATCAACCGGCGTACGATTTTCATCGTAACCCTCTGTTTTATTCATCATTATTTATCGCTGTCAGGGCGGTGGAGTCGTTCTGTGGAAAGCCCCTGTGGCTTTCACTTCTTCTGCTGTCGTAGACACGTCAAATGAAGGAACATTGCATGTCCGGTTCGTACCAGGAAGAAATACCCAAAGCTCGTATTAACTTATATTTAGCCCTGCACACCGGTGAGGCCGAGAAAAAAACCGGGCTGCCGCTGAAACTGCTGACAGTTAGGGACTTCTGTCATGGCCGGGAAAATCGTCCGTTGTCTGAACGCGAAAAGGTAAACATTTCGAAGAGCAATTTCGACAGCGTAGGCGACGATATGCAGGCGTCCCATCCGTTTCGCGATACCAAAGTCATTGTTGAAGGCATTGAGGACAAGCCGGGTTTCTTCCGTGTGAAACGCTTTGCAATCCCTCATTTCCAGGTTGATGGCATGGACGTCAATCTGTCTGTGGCATCCCGGATGCCTAAAGCAAAAGCATAAGGCAGGACAGGGATGAAAATTTATCGTCCACTGTGGAACGAGGGGGCTTTGCTGTCCCCTCAGCAGTTCCAGCAGCAGGCTGAATGGGAATCTTTTCGCAGTGCAGGTGCATCAGCGCTAGCCACCCCATTCCCTTGGGGCGTGGAAAAGATTGAGTTTAATGACAGTTTTCTTTCGTCCGGCCTGATCCAGATTACGCAGTTACGCCTCTGGCTGGAAGATGGTTCACTGATTGATGCGCAAAGGAGCGATCTGCTTCCCCCTCCTCGCGAGTTAGACCCGGATCTGTTGGCTGGTCTGGATGCGGTAACAGTCGTTATCGCACTCCCTCATTTGCAGCCCGGTGTTGTTAATGTTGAACAGGAAGGCATGACCGCTGACCGTCCGCTTCGTTACCGGGAGGAATGGGTAACTATACCGGATGTTTTTGGTTCTGAAGAAGAATCCATGGCAGTTGCCCGGTTTAATTTCACCATCCGGTTTGCCCATGAAAGTAATGAGGCCTGGAAAGTCTGCCCGGTAGCAAGACTGCTCCGGGATGGACAAAATGCGTGGCGACAGGATCCGTCTTTTATTCCTCCAGTGGCGTCATTCGGAGCAAGTCCGGTTCTTCGCGAACGTCTGGTGCTGCTCAATCGCCAGTTACGCTCCCGACGCCAGCGTCTGATGACCATGCGTCGTGAAAGCAACGAAAGACTTGCCGATTTTGCTGTCGCGGATGTTTCCCTTTTCTGGTTGCTGAATGCACTGAATTCTCACGCCAGAGTGCTGACGGAATACGAACGTTTTCCTTGCCGTCCACCTGAACAGGTGTGGGCGGAGCTCGCTCGTCTGGCAGGCAGTATGCTGACCTTTTCCCTGGACCATGACCTTGACGCTATACCGGGGTATGACCACGAGGAACCAGCCAATGCGTTTCCCCCGCTGTTTGACCTGATAGCGGGGTTACTGGAGGCAAGTCTGCCATCCCGGGTCATTGCACTGGAAATGTCCCGCCCGGACGGACAGACATGGAAGGCCAACCTTCACGATATTCGTCTGCGTGAAGAGGCCGACCTCTGGCTCTCTGTGCGCTCAGATATCCCGGCCTGGCAGGTTGCCGACAAATTCCCGGCACTCTGTCAGGCGGGGTCACCTGATGAGGTTAATACCATATATGGCGCCGCGCTCAGGGGGATTCCATTGATTCCGGTGAGCAGGGTCCCGGCAGCATTGCCTGTACGTATGGAGAACCAGTACTTCGCGCTTGATATGGAAAGCTCCGCTGCGCATGAAATGCTGGAGCAGGGGGTGTGTATGTTCTATGTGCCTGAGTTACTTGGCGCTCTGGAACTTGAACTGTTTGCGGTATTGCGCTCATGAGACAGGATATTGATATCGACCAGCTAATGGCGGAGACCTGGCTCACCGTCACCATGCTGAAGAACGGCGCTGTCACGCTTAATGGCTCTGCGCTTTACCACAAATGCGTTAAACAGGTTGAAAGTGTGCGGGAAGCGCTGGAGCGTGCCGGTTATGACGAGGCCAGTGTCGGGCATATTTCCTACGCACAATGCGCCCTGCTCGACGAGACGGTGATGAGCCGTAAGCCTGAAAAAAGCGAGGAAGGAGAGGCGACGAAAGTTGATGAAGGCCAGATAGCCTGGCGTAAAGCGCCGCTTCAGGCCCGATTTTTTGGATCACTTCGGGCAGGTGAAGCGCTATGGGATCGCATTGCAGAAGTCCTGCGTCAGCCCTCACCGAACCCGGCCGTTTTAACCTGTTATCACCGGGTGATTGCCCTGGGTTTTCAGGGGTTATACAGCCTGAAAGAGGTCAGCCAGTCGCAGCGTGATGAGGTAGTGAAAGCCCTTTCTGAACGCGTTTCTCCGCCTGATGCAGGTCTGTCACTGGTTGTTGTCCTGATGGGGAAACATCGCTGGAGTCTGTTCCGTTCAGTCTGGTTCTGGATAGCGCTTGCCGTCATTCTTACCGGCGTTATCTGGTGGGGGGGCCATCTGTGGCTTCAGGCTCTGTTGTCAGCACAAATACCGGAGCTGCATGGCTAATGCGTAGAACAGTCATCATTCCGGTAGTCCTGCACACCCTGGTAGCCGTTGCCACGTTGCTGTGGTTGCTGTGGTGTTTTATCCCGACAGGCAACGTTTTTAACGGCCTGATCACTCTGCTGCTCCTCCTTCTGGCAGGCGGGTATGTTGTTAAAAACTGTCGAAGTGAAGAGCCTGCTTCTGACGTTACCCTCCCGGTTGCTGAACTGCCATTACTCGACACCCAGGGCCCCGTTGTACTGGTGTGTGGTGACATGCTGGAAACGTTGTTTCAGGGAGGTCCTCTGCGTAAAACAGCCCAGGGATGGTGGCTACGGGCCGGTGACGTCAGCCGGTTAACTGACATTGTCCGCAGCATACAGAAGCAGTTCCCGCGCGAGGTCGGACAGCTCTCGGTGATGTACCGTTGCCTGCCAGACCATCATCAGGATGAAGCCGTTCTGCGTTCCGCACTGAAAACGCTCCGCCAGCAGTGTAAACAGATTAAATCCCTGACGGGTTTCACACTGCCGGTTGTGTTGAGTGCCGAATTTTCCGGGCCTGAAACGCCGTGGATAATCGTTCGGGGTGATAAGCGGATTGTATGCCCGGTTAATGATTCGCCTCAGGCATTCATTGACTGGCAGCAGGCGGGAGACAATATCCTGGCTCTGCCAGCAGTCAGCCAGGCATTTTCCTTTCTCCGTAATATGCTGGCCGATGAGCTGGAGAAACCTGACCGGTTAACACCGCCTGTGCGCGTATTTTCCGTGGCCATGCGCCTCGGAGTAGTCAATCCAGAGACTCAGTCTGTCTGGTCCGATTGGCTCTATTCCCGCACCTGCTTGCAGTTTTCACGGGAATCCCTGCAGCCACTTCATACCGGTTTGTTCCCGGATGCCGTTCTGCCCCTTTTGGTACCGTTTACTTCGACAGTTCAGGGGGGCCAGCGTACCCGCCGTTTGGTTCTGTTGATGTGGCTGTGCGTTCTGACGGCTATGGGCATGTCCGCGCTCAATAATCGTAATCTTATTCGTCATGTCAGTGCCAATTTACAGCGCTGGAATGCTATTCCAATGAAACATTACCGTCCTAAAGCAGAATCACTGGCCGCATTGAAACAGGATGTGCTCCTGCTTGAGCGGTGGCAGCGTCAGGGAGAGCCTTTACGTTACAGCCTGGGCTATTATCCGGGGCAACGCCTGTGGCTGGCCTTGCAGCAGGCTATCGATACCTGGACTCCCCCACCTGCCCCTAAACCAAAACCGGTACCCAAAATTGTACGGCTCGACAGCATGTCGCTGTTTGATTCTGGCAAATCAGCACTTAAAGGCGGCTCAACCAAAATACTCGTCAACGCACTGGTGGGGATCAAAGCCAGAACAGGCTGGCTCATCGTGGTCAGCGGCCACACAGACAATACCGGCAGCGTACAACTCAACCAGACCCTGTCTTTGCAACGAGCGGAGGCCGTCCGTAACTGGATGCGTGATACCGGGGATATACCGGAAAGTTGTTTTGCCGTGCAGGGTTACGGTGACAGCCGACCGATTGTATCAAACGACACGCCTGATGGCCGTGCGCACAACCGGCGTGTCGAGATCAGCCTGGTACCGCAGGCTGACGCCTGTCGTCTGCCAGATGCAAAACACGCGTCACAGGATGTAAGTGACGTTTCAACTAAATAAATGGAGAAGTAAACATGGCAATCCCGGATTTTCTGCGGCTGAAAGACGATGGCGGCGCTGACATCAAGGAGTCTTCTTTTGAGAAGCATAACCACCTTGAGCAGATCGAGCTGCGCTACGAAAAAATCTCCTGGACCTACAAAGACGGCAACATCATTCATTCCGATTCCTGGAACGAACGTACCACGGCGTAAGCCCCAGGCGGACATATCCCTTCTGTCCGCCATTTTGTATTGCTCCGCACAGCGCCTGTCAGGTGGACGCTTTGCAGAGCAGTCACACAATTTATCGGCATGAACCTTATGGGCATCGGTTGACGGTCAAGGGCGGTAGCGTGCCTGAACAAGAGGGAACGACATGGAACATTATTCAGCAGTCCTGCTACGACGACTTAACCCTTATTGCGCCAGAGCACTGGAGGGGGCGGCTTCTTTATGTCAGATCCGTGCGGATGCAGAAATCACGCCTGAGCACTGGTTGTTAAAGTTGCTGGATCAGGGTGAAGGTGACCTGCCGGTTCTGAGTCAACAGTTGTTAAGCCATATAGCGGCAAAACAAAAGCCCTCCTCATTACAACTGACCTGGGATGACGAAAAGGGCATTGTGCTGGCGTTTGATGAACGGGCAGAAGGAGAGCCGTCATGAGCAGTTCCCTGATCAACAAGGCAACTAGCGTGGTACCGCAGCTTTTAGGGCAGTCGCGGTACCGGGTTGAGGTGCATGAATGCAGCGAATTTCTGGATGTTCTGCACTACAGCGCGGTGGAATCCCTCAGTCAGCCCTGGCGGTATGACGTTGCGGTCACCAGCTCCTCTGTGGATATTGCCTGCGGCGCGTTACTGCTGAAACCCGCGTCATTTACTTTCCAGACCCCGGTGTTTGACGGAACACCGGCGCTGCCGGTCAGGACGGTGTTCGGCGTGGTGGAATCCTTTCGCCGCGTGTCCACCTCGAATGATGAGACCCATTACGCGCTGACGATCGTTCCCCGTATCGCCCTGCTGGAGTATACGAAAGGGAGCGAAATCTACCTCAGTCAGTCAGTGATTGAGGTGGTCGAACAGGTACTGCGTAAACACGGTCTGGAAGGGCATGATTTTGAGTTCCGGCTCTCCCGCGAATATCCCTCCCGGGAGCTCATCACCCAGTGGCGGGAAACTGACCTGGAATTTATCCAGCGCCTGCTGGCGGAGGTGGGTATTTACTGGCGCTATGAAATGGACAGCCGTCTTGAGCAGGACGTGGTGATTTTTCAGGACAGCCAGCAGCAGTATGAATTTGGTGTCACCCTGCCATTGCGCAACCAGGCCGGGATGAGCGACAGCGGGCAGGAGAGCATCTGGGATATTCAGACTGCATATAAGGTGGTGAGCGGGAGTGTGGTCACCAGGGACTACAACTACCGTGAAGCGCTGAAACCACAGGACAGTGCCGAAAGCATTTTCAGCAAGGAAGGGATCACCACCGGGGAAACATACCATTATGCGGAACCTTTCCTGACAGCAGATGACGCTGAAAGCACTGAGACCGGGGCATACTTCGCCCGCCTGCGTCATGAACGTATTCTGAACGCGCAGTCCCGCGTCAGCGGGCATTCCTCCAGCCCCCATCTGGCTCCGGGTCAGGTACTGGAAACGGACGGCACGTTACCCGATGCTGTCAGGGAAGGCATCGTCATCACCACGGTACGCACCAGCGGTTCACGCAAAAGCAGCTTTACGCTGACGTTTGAGGGTATCCCCTACAGCGAAACCGTCTGCTGGCGTCCGGCACTGCTCAGCCGCCCGGTAATATCCGGCTCGCTTCCGGCCCGGGTGGAAAGCACACAGAAAGGTGATACGTACTCCTGGCTCGACGCACAGGGCCGCTACCGGGTGAAACTGGACTTTGACCGCAACGATTCCGAACAGGGCTATGCGTATTTGTGGCTGCGGCTGGCGAAACCCTATGCCGGTGATACATACGGATTCCACTCACCGCTTCTCGACGGAACGGAAGTGGCTGTCGTATTTGACGGCGGAGACCCGGATCGTCCCTACATCGCTTATGCCCTGCATGACTCAGATCATCCGGATCATGTCACCAGCGATAATCATACGCGGAACGTGTGGCGCACGCCGGCGAACAATAAGCTGCGGATGGAAGATAAGCGCCAGGAAGAGCATATCAAGCTTGCGACGGAATATGGCAAAACGCAGCTGAACCTGGGGCACCTGGTCAACAGCCAGCGTGAAAAGCGCGGCGCCGGTTTTGAACTGCGAACGGATGAGCATGGCGCAGTACGTGCGGCAAAAGGGCTGTTCCTGACGGCGGATGCCCAGGCCAAAGCGCAGGGCCCGGTGCTGGAAATGGCCCCAGCCATTAACCAGATTAACCAGGCCAACAGCCAGATGCAGGCCCTGAACAGCGCCGCCGAAGCCGCCGGAGCCCTGGTCTGTGACATCAACACCCAGATTAATTTTGTGACCGACCAAATCAGGGACCTCCAGTCAGCGGTCCTGCTGGGTAGCGCTCCGCAGGGGGTGGCAATGGCCTCAGGTGAACACCTTCAGCTCAGCAGCACCGGCAATACCATGATCAATGCAGGCCAGCATCTTGATATCGGTGCGATGAAAAATCTGTCCGTGAGCGTTGAAAAAGCCCTCGGTCTGTTTGTGCATAAAGACGGGGCGAAGCTGGTTGCCAGCCAGGGAGACATCGAGATTCAGGCGCAGCACAACACGATGGCCCTGTTTTCTGAAAAGCAGCTGACGGTGACCAGTAGTGAAGATGAAATAATTATCAGCACGCCGGAAACGCTGACGCTTAACGGTGGTGGGTCTTACCTGAGGCTGAGTAAGAACGGCATTGAGCATGGTTCCGAAGGGATGATGGTGATGAAAGTAGCGAGTTATCTGGTGCCAGGAACTGGCACCAGTCTGCCACTGGAGACACCGGACTTTAAAATGACAGACGTGACGGTTACGACAAAAAACTCCGCCAAATGGAGCAGTGAATAGCATGGAAGGTGATTTATGACAGCAAAGTTACCCAAAATCAGTTACCCCGTACCGTCAAACAAAAATGGTCATGCCTTTTCCTCTGCGGAAGAGTTGTTATCGACGCTCGGTGGAGAAAGCTCAGGACTGTTTCTGGTGGGAAGTCAGGGAATGTGGCATGGCGGTATCCATATTACTGATGCAACAATCCCTTGGTGTGCCCTGAGTACTGACAGCGAAGCTGAGAATGAATATTGTCGCGAGCTCTATAAAGGGGAACAATTTATTCGTTGTATGGCCGATGGCGAGATTGTGGCCTGGCGCGTATGTAAGGATTATGAGAGTGCCGCGATTGAATGGCGAGGAGAAAAACTATTCCTTTCAACCTCCTTTGTGCTGGTGAAACACGATATTCAGCCAGGAGATACAGAGGAGGGCGGACTGACATTTTTCACGCTGTATATGAATCTGGCACCTTATGCTGCTTATAAACAACAGGGCAGCCAGGCGGACAGAAAAGTGGCAGGCGTCCAGCGCTATTACTCCAGTGCGGAAGATTTGCAGGCAGGGCGCACAGCCGGAAAACTGGAGAAAGACACGGTAGTCACGCTGAGTGACACTATAGTCACCCGTAGCAGTGACAGGCGTCAGTTTACTGAAGTGACCATTACCCGTGAGACGAAAAATGCAGCAGGGGGCACACTTGCAGCGGGGACTAAAGTCTGGACGGTATCAGACCAGGGGAATCTGAAAGCAACAGAATCGGTGCCTGTTCCGTCCTGGTGGGAAAAATGTACTCCGGCTTACACTACTCAGTCAGAAGGCTTTGTGAACTGCACTTCGCGTACAAACTGGGCGTACTATCTGAGCAGTGACGATGTTCTGCAATATAAAAATGCAGGCACCCTGGTAGCCGATTTCCCGCTTTCATACGAGCCCGGTAATACCGCACAGCAGGTCATCCGTCCAGGTAAGAATCCAGGCGATGCAGCAAGAACATTCAGTCTGGTTACTCTGGGCCGGGATAAGGATAAGTTGAAAAAGGGCGATCGGGTATGGGTAGTATCAGACGGCGACAGTCTGACGCCGGTTGCAGCGGCAGCATCCGGTAGTGAACCCGTTTTTAATGATGTGTATGTACCTTCAGAGTCTGTACCGGTCAATGCCGGAGACAGTCTTGGGCATATGGGTTTTTATCAGCTACCGGAAGAAAACGGCAAACGCTCGCGCTACCAGGTACATATAGAGTGCCTGAGCATGGATGATATGGAGAAGTTCATCACTAATCCCGGAAGAGCAGGAGAGGATGCGCCGGTGTATCTGACCTGGAAAGCCGATGCACCGTTGTTTGACAAGAGTGATACCGGAGTAACAGCAGGCGGTCGAAAAACAAAGGCTCCGGGGATCCTGACGCTTGCAAAAGTACCAGGCGTTGATGCTGAGGGGAATACGCTGACCAGTAACAAGGATGCGGCATACTATCAGATAAGACCAGAAGGTGGCTGGCTGGCCGCTGCCAGTGTTCAGAAAGTGTCGCAGTATGCGCTTGGTGAGCTCGGCTTTGTCACGCTGAATAAGGCTCCGGAAAGTTTTGACCTGATTGATGGAATAAAACAACCGAATAACGTGGTGAAGGGTATTCTGGAGCAGTTGTATAAAGCGGCACAGGATGAAACGCGCACTACTCATGCCCTGAACAAGTATAACTACAAACGCTTGCTGGCGTTGATAGACAGTAACCAGGACGGGCATTACCCGGAGCAGGAGTATCTTCAGGCGGTCCATAATATCTCTTACCGCGACCGCTTGTACCGTGTGATAGCGAAGCACGCCAGTGAATGGTATTACAGTAAGGATGACTCGCTCTGGAAGATATACCTAGATACATTAACCACGGATGCACCATTGTGGAAAACGTATCTGGAAACGTTTCTTGATAAGATGACATGGATGAAGGCGGTGGCTGAGAAGGGCGTTGTGCTGGGGCCGGAGTTGTGGCATATGCATCCGGTGGTGTTTTTGGATAATTTAAGGCAGCGGTTTGGTCATATGATACCGTGTTCGTTCTGCCGGAATGGAATAGAAATAAAACCTGAGTTGCTTGTTCATTGTTTCGGTATTAGCCTTGAAAAGGCTGGGTTATATGCTCCATTATTAACAAACGCGTTTATAAAATATGAAATTAATAACTGTTTAAGAATCTCTCACTTCTTAGGTCAAATAGGCGTGGAAACTCAAAGGCTTACTAGGCTTAGAGAGGGTTTTTACTATACTAATGGTGATAGACTTTGGAACATATATTACACCCAGTTAAATATAGGACTATCAAGACGTTTCCCAAGCTATACCGAAGCACAAAGAAAACAATATACTAAAGATCATCTTGTAAAAAATGAGGATGAGTTGGCAAAAACGCTATTCCCTAGTGATTTTGAAGGGATGGATTATAGAGGGCGAGGGCTAATCCACTTAACTCATAAAGAAACTTATAATAGCTATAAAAATTTCAGTGGAAACGATGTCATATCGAATCCGAAGTTGTTAGAGGAAGATCCTGCTATGGCGGTTGACTCAGCGTGCTGGTTTTGGTCGAAGTTTGCGCATATAAATTCTTTGGCGGATGCAGATAACCTCAGTGACCTTACTTATAAAGTTAATACAGCTAGGTTGGATATGGTGATCCGAGGTGAAATTAAAAATCTTGCATTTAATTACATAAAGCAAAATAACACAGGGTGTATTAAATGAAGTTTAAATGGCTAGCATTCTTGGTTGTTTTCTTTACAGCAAATATTTACGCATGTGAAAATGATAAAGTTAGTGCATTTTTAAATGCAAATCATGAGCACGCCATTCAGGTGTTAAAATCTGACCATATGTATTCAGGTAGTTCCATTTTTTTTCATTATTTTTCAGGAAACGATGAACACCCTGATGTTAAAGCATCTTTCGTACCTAATCGGTGTATTCCAAAGAATAGCATTACGTTCGATTCCTATTCATATGACGGTAGCATTGCAAACATCGAATCGGTATTCTGGGGTAAAGGTCAATATAAACAAAATTTATTCATAATAGTTAGCTGGATTTATGATCTGGATGGGGTTAATACTGTTGGGAAATATTATGAAGTATTCGCTTATGATTACTATGAAGATAGCATAGTCAAAAACGTTGAAATATCGAATTTTTTTGAGGGGGGACTTGATGGGGTTGCTAATGGGAAACCTGTAAAGTATAAGTTTAAAACAGCTGGGGAGGTTTTGGCTTATTTGAAAAACAAACCAAAGCTCTGAGATTTTAAATAAAAGACTTTCAATGATATCATGTCAGTTATCTGAGCCGTGAGGATGTACTGCAGTATAAAAATGCAGGCAGACTAGCGGCAGATTTCCCGTTCTCTTACGCGGCACCCAAATCCTCAAGCAACACCAGAGCAAGCATGGAATGATATACTAGAAAAAATACAAGAAGTACTTATTGATCTCCGCTATAGAGGAGATTATGCACCCCATGCCAGATCGCTTATGCAGCGGTATGCATATTCAGGGGGGTAACTCGTTCGGCAACGTTTTATTTAACCGAAGCAATTGTCAAAATATTCCAGAAGAAAGATTTAATCAAAGGTTTTCTTTTTATGAGAACTAAAGCATTATTGATCTGCATTTTTACTTTTTATTCATTAAATGTTTTTGCTGCCTTTGATGACACTGAAAATAAACAATTATTGGAAATTAACTCCAAGTCCGAGAGATTGAAGAAAGATGCTATATTGTTATTAACGCAAGCCCAACAAAATCAAGCGAACGATAACCCAGAGAAAAACATTTAATTGATTCCCTTAGGGCGTCATGGGATATTACCATTGAAAAAAGATGTTCGCTGGAGACATCAGAATCACATGGTACTGATGCGGAAATTTCTGAAGTCAATAATTGTTTAACTAAAGGCTACAAGGAAGAAACGGAATATTTTAATAATATGCTACCTTAACGGATGTATTATCTAGTGGTAGTGGCCAACATCCAGGCGATGCAGCAAGAACATTCAGTCTGGTCACTCTGGGGCGGGATAAAGATGCTCTGAAAAAGGGCGACCGGGTATGGGTGGTGTCGGATGGTGACAGTCTGACGCCGGTTACAGTGGCCGCATCCGGTAATGAGCCTGTTTTTAATGATGTGTATGTACCTTCTGTGCCTGTACCTGTCAGTGCCGGAGACAGCCTCGGGCATATGGGTTTTTATCAGCTACCGGAAGAAAACGGCAAACGCTCGCGCTACCAGGTACATATAGAGTGCCTGAGCATGGATGATATGGAGAAGTTCATCACCAATCCCGGACATGCGGGAGAGGATGCGCCTGTTTATCTGACCTGGAAAACCGATGTACCGTTGTATGAAAAGGGTGAGCAGGGGATGGTTGCGGGCAGTCGTAAAACAAGGGCCCCGGGTATTCTGACACTGGCAAAAGTCCCTGGCGTTGATGCTGAGGGGAATACGCTGACCAGTAACAAGGATGCGGCATACTATCAGATACGTCCTGAAGGTGGCTGGCTGGCCGCAGCCAGTGTTAAGAAAGTGTCGCAGTATGCGCTTGGTGAGCTCGGATTTGTCACACTGAATAAGGCTCCGGAAAGTTTTGACCTGATTGATGGCATAAAGCAACCGAATAACGTGGTGAAGGGTATTCTGGAGCAGTTGTATAAAGCGGCACAGGATGAAACGCGCACTACTCATGCCCTGAACAAATATAACTACCAGCGATTGCTGGCGTTGATAGACAGTAACCAGGACGGGCATTACCCGGAGCAGGAGTATCTTCAGGCGGTCCATAATATCTCTTACCGCGACCGCTTGTACCGTGTGATAGCGAAGCACGCCAGTGAATGGTATTACGGCAAGGATGACTCGCTCTGGAAGACATACCTGGATACGTTAACCACGGATGCACCGTTGTGGAAAACGTATCTGGAAGCGTTTCTGGATAAGATGACATGGATGAAGGCTGTGGCTGAGAAGGGCGTGGCGCTGGGACCGGTGCCGTGGCATATGCATCCTATTTCATTTACGGAAATGTTTAAAGACGCGAGGTGTGATTGTGAAGAACTCTATGCTGATAAATTTAAAGTTACTAGATATGGTAGTCAATATGGACCTGTCTATTGGGGGAATGTCTCTTTAAATAGCTATAATCGCTGGGATGATCTCATTGCTGAAAATAGAATTACGGCTGATGAAAAAACAATACTGATTGCTATGTCTGAGAATGAAGGGAATTTGGATGCAGTGCAATCATATGATAGTGAAGTCATTACAGCGGGAGCGATGCAAAAAACCGTGAAAAATGAACGAGGGCGAGAGGGAAAAGGAGAACTATCAACCCAATTAGCGAAATTTAGAGACAGTCACCCTGATTTGTATGAAAAATATTCTGTGGGTTGCGGCTGGTCTGTAGAGGGAACAGGAACCTTGGCTATTATTTATTACAGCGATAATGTTTTAACTCAGGGGAACAAGATAACATCTTCAGAATTAAAGATTGTATTAAGGAAAGGATGTTCCGAAAGTAATTTCGGCTCAACCGTACATAACAAACCTCTGGCTGCGTTGGTCAAGATTCTGAAACTACCAGAGTATTTAGATATTCAAGTTTTAGATTTTATAGAAAGACTCCACGCAGCCGAAGAAAAGATCGTAACTTCTGATGGCAAAAAAATAAAGGATTTTGTCAAGAGTAATTTTGGTAGAGCAGTAGTATTAGATCATTCAGTAAATCGTCCCACTTATGTTGTTCCTGATTTTCAAAAAGCAATCGAAAACTTCCACGCCAATAACCCTGCTATAAGTTTAGACCCACAAACATGGGGAATGGAGAGCGTAACAAATGAAAATGAACTACTGGAAGAATATAAATTAACCAGAAGAATGACAGATTCTTATGCTCGGTTTAATTCATTAAAGGCAAAGCTATGACAAGATCTTACTTTTTGAGAGTTATTATTTTAGCTATTTTTACTACGAATGTAAGTTATGCTGATATAGAAATTAAATCTCCAGAAGGTGGGCGTTTAATTTTTTCTCAGGAAAAAAAGGGGAGCATTATGAAAATAATTCATGGGGTAAAATCGTTTTTTCTCGCAATGCGTATACGGCAGATCTCAGTCGCAGCGACAGATATTATATAGAAAATGGTTCATCAAAACCGTCTCCCTCTGGAAAATATCTTATTGTAACGAGTGTTTCCGGGGGGTATGTAGAGTTCGGTGATGTTGTAAAAAAATATACCGATAAGGCTTATTGTAGTATCGTGGACATGACCAATGGTTGCATTGTTAGTGACTGGGATGGTGAGGCATGTGGTTATAGCTGGGTGGGTAATAAAGATGTATTAGCCAGTTCAGGGGATGTTAATGCAGATAAATTTGACTTCCAGTCAATGCGCCCGATGATCAACAAAACGATAGATAATTTTTCTGGAATAGATGAAAGAGAGGTAGCCAACATGCTTCGGTGTGACTCGCCATCTAAGGAAAATATAAACACATATCAAAGAATGACAAAGGAAAACAAAAAAGCGAAAGGAATTGTATTGAAGTCCATTTCTGAATATCTAAGCAGAATTACCGAGATATCTACGGTGAAAACCAAGTCAAATTTATTCACTTTTCCTAATGACAATAACAAAACCAGTGCTTATCTTATTCCCGGAGATAAGGTAAAGATTATTCAGGCATCTCCAGGTAATAAATGGGTTAATATTGGATATATCAATGCAAAAGGTTCCCCTCTTATTTCCTGGATCAAGACTGAGACACTTGAGTAATAAATATTAATTTATTCTGTCCTGTATACAATAAATTAATGGAGATACAAATGTTGCAAATTATTCGAAAAGGCGACAAAACCACTCACGGCGGCTCAGTCATGACCTGTTCTGGCACCATGATATTTGGTGGGATTGGCGTGGCGCGTATAGGAGATATGGTTTCCTGCCCGATACCTGGACATGGTCCGACAACTATCATCGAAGGCAACCCTGATTATCTTGATAACGGGATCCCGGTTGCCTTTCACGGTCATAGATGTGGCTGTGGCTGCACATTGATCAGTTCTTTTGCTCCTGCCAAGGTTGCCTGAGTATGCCAGTCCTGCTGGATACCATCCCTGAAAAGGCGGCGAAGGTTCCACGACCTGATACCCGCCGATGGCTGCTGTTCCTGGCATTTGTCATGTCAGGAGGGATTGCTCTAACGCTCTGGAACTGGACGACAGAACGCACTGGCTTTATTTTCTGGTTTACTGCCCTGGGATTGCCTTTCTGTCTCTGGGGACTGCTTTTCTCCCTGCGCCGGTTTGCATACAAAGCAGAGCAGGTGGGGGCTGAGTCCCGGAATGTGGAACGCGAAGCGCTTATTGATCGCGAAACTCGTCGGGGCCAGCGCTGTGCCTGGATACTCGATACATACGTTCAACACTATTCAGGAAATAGTCCCGGTGCACTGGTGAAAGCACTTAATCATACCGTTCCAGCTTCAGAGGCCTCAACGCCACGGGGTTCCAAAGCCGCTGTCAGGTATGCAGCCTTAGCCAGTTTTCAGACAGATCTGGATTCAGAACTCCTCTCCGCCACGTCAACACTTGTCGCCCATGTACAAAATATTACCGACACCCTGTCGAAGGATATTCCTTGCTGCCTGATGCTGGACTGTGACGAGGATATCCGACCCAAACTGGAGGAGCGCTTCAGAAATGAACTCACTACCAAAACCGGGCGGGTTTTCAGGCTCCTTTCGCGCAAAGGTCTGGCGGGGTTTGATGCCTGGCTGGACCAGCGCTGGGATACTCCAGGCATCTTTGCAGGAGTAACGTTTTCATTGCCTGCTCAGCCTGATGAAGGTGACGCCGATGCCATTACCCTTGTGGTGCTCAGCAACCGTAAGGCTGTTGGTTATCCTGATGCGGTATGTCTCCATCGCCCTGAAAAGGGCCAGGAAACCCGGCTTGTAAAAACGCTGGACAGGGCACTGTTATGGGCCGCAACAGCCCCTGAAGCACTAAAAACGGCCTGGTATACAGGTCCAGTCCTTTCAAGCGGAAGTGGATGGAATATGGCTTGTGAAGATAACGGGGTGACATTCAGTTTGTCAAAAGACAATCATGGTATTGATCCCGCTCTGGGATATGCCAGACTCGCCGCCCCCTGGCTTGCTATTATTCTTGCCTCAGTTGCATGTAGCGATAATGGCCCGCAGGTTATCGCCGCACAACCCGCCGCTGACAAAGATGACATCTGGATCGCCGTCATCACCAAAGAAGAAGTTCGCAAGGAATCGCCCAGGAATGCCTAAGGTAAAAGTAAAAACTCTCATTGGCTCCGTTGTAACTGTCGCCTTTTTCCTGACGGTCATCGTGGCATTTCTGTTTTATGCCTTTCCGGAAAACGTGGCTTCGGCCACCGGCTTCGGACCCTATGACCGCCAACGCATACTCACATTATGCGCCATACTGGTTGCTGCGTTGTTTTTACTTGGCTGGCTGACTGAGAAGGCTTTCGACCACGCGGGTAAATCCGGATTGTACTTCCACTGGGGGCAGAAAAAAGCGGAGTGTATCTCTCCGGTGATGAATGCCATTGCCAGCGAAGACGACGACGAACCTGTCTTCAGCGAAGACGCGGTGTCTGAGCATCTGAGGTTTCGCTATGGACGTCGCTGGCAACATAAGGTGCGACTCCTGCTGGTGATGGGTAATCCGGACGACGTCCAAAAAGCGGCCCCGGGCCTGTGTCATGACCTATGGCAGGAAGGCGACGGCAACGTGCTGATTTATGGTGGTGACGCGCAGTCACTTCCGGATGAGATCTTCCTTTCAAAACTGAAGTGCCTGCGATCCGGGCAACCGATTGATGGCATCATTCAGGTAATAAGTACCTCAGCCCTCCCTACGGATAGGGAACGGGATGCCTTCTTGCGTTGCCGCCAGAAAGCCGACCATCAGCTTGGCTGGCAGGCGCCTGTCTGGCTGTGGCTGACTGACAACGCTACCGGTGCTCAGCAGGGCGAGGAAACGGCGGCGACAGGGGTTATCTTCGGGCCGGAATGCACCGTAAAAAGCGCGGGTGAAGGGTTTTCTACACTGGCGCTACACCTGCAAAAAGTGGGTATGGCAAAGATACTGAATAATCCGGCTGATTTCGGTCTGCTTCAGTTGTCTCTCCGACTACGGCAAGAGCTGAAAGATAGTCTGGCTGTTTTGCTCAGCGGGCTGATGCAGGGATCCGCGGCCTGGCGTTTACGCGGTGTCATGTTCAGCCCAGAACTGGCTGTTGCCGGAACGATACCAAACACACGCCTCGACACACCGACCTGGAAAGCCGTCATTGATGACTGTGATGCCTCCAGCGGCAGAAAGCTGGGCTTCGACTGGCTGAAGATGCTGCGGTTAATTCTGCTTTCCCTGATTGTTCTGTGGGGGGCCGGTACACTGCTGTCCCTGATCGTTAACCGTACCCAAATTTATCAGGCGCAGGAAACCGCGAGGCAGGCAGCAGATACCGCAAAACCACTGGCTGTACGCCTGCACAACCAGCTCGTACTACAGCAAGCCATTGCCCGTCTGCAACATCGTGAGGCGACCGGCGCTCCATGGTACACACGATTTGGTCTTAACCAGGACGGCGACACGCTGGCCGCACTCTGGCCGCTGTATGCGAAAAATAACGCACAGCTGATGAGGGATGCCACAGCAGATAGTCTCAGGCAGCAGTTGAATGCCTTTGTGCAACTTCCTCCTGCCAGTGATGCCCGTACGCAGGGTACACAGCATACCTACGACGTGCTCAAAAGTTATCTGATGATGGCTCGTCCGGACAAAGCGGACGCAGAATGGCTGGCAAAAAACGTGCTGACAGCCTTACCGAAACGCCAGAATGTGCCGGATGGCACGTGGCAGGCGCTGGCCCCGAAACTGCTGAGCTTCTATGCGCAGAACCTCCCGGCACACCCGGAATGGAAAATTAAGCCTGATGCTGAACTAATCAGCACGGTCCGTCAGATCCTGCTCAAGCAAATAGGCCAGCGGAACGCTGAGTCCGGGTTATATCAGGAGATGCTTAAGCGCGTGGCCAGCAACTGGCCTGATTTAACGCTTGCCGATATGACCGGCGACACCGATGCCTCAACGGTATTCCGCACTGACGAAGTCGTCCCGGGAATGTTTACGCGTCAGGCCTGGGAAGAGCAGGTACAGGATGCGATTAACGAAGTCGTCAAAGCCCGCCGCGATGAAATTGACTGGGTGCTGACGGAGAAGACACATCAGACAGGGAGTGATATCTCCCCGGAGGCATTGAAGGCCCGTCTGACTGAACGCTACTTTACCGATTTTGGTAATGCCTGGCTGAAAATGGTCAACAGCATTCAGTGGCAGGAAGCTGCGTCACTGTCTGAGGCGATTGCCCAGCTCAGTCTCATTGGTGATGTCCGTCAGTCCCCGCTGGTTGCCCTGATGAACACGCTAAACTTCCAGGGGAAAACGGGGCAGAAGGGGGAGCTACTTGCCGACTCGATAGTGGACTCAGCGAAGAAGCTGATCGGTCAGAAAAAAAATGCAAAACAGTTTATAGAGCAAGCTCAGGGTCCTAAAGGGCCGCTCGATGGGGTGTTTGGGCCACTTATGGGGGTGATGGAAGGTAAAGAAGGTACCAGTAGAAACGGTAATCTCAGTTTCCAGTCCTGGCTGGCCCGCGTAACTCAGGTGCGGCTCAAGCTTCAGCAGGTCACCAGCGCCCCGGATCCGCAGGCCATGTCTCAGATGCTGGCTCAGACCATATTCCAGGGCAAAGCCATCGATCTGACCGATACCCGCGACTACGGCAGTCTGGTTGCGGCGAGTCTGGGGCAGGAGTGGAATGGATTTGGCCAGTCGTTGTTTGTACAACCGCTTGATCTGGCCTGGCGGCAGGTACTTGTCCCGGCTGCGGGTAGCCTCAATGCCCGTTGGCAGGCAACCATTGTCGATCAGTGGAATAAGGCCTTTGCGGGACGGTACCCGTTTAAAGCCACTGGCAGCGATGCCTCCCTGCCATTACTGGCTCAGTTCCTGCGTAGCGACTCGGGTCGAATCACTACCTTCCTGAAAACGAATCTTGGCGGGATCCTCCACCAGGAGGGGAATCGCTGGGTCATTGACCCTTCCGCAAGTCAGGGGATGGTTATCAGTCCGGATTTTCTCCGGGCGATTAATCAGCTGGCTGAGCTGTCTGATATCGTTTTTTCTCAGGGCGATGCCGGTGTTAACTTCGAACTGATGGCGCGTCCTTCACGGGATGTTGCCAGGGTGCAACTGACCCTCGATGAGCAGCATCTGGATTACTTCAATCAGATGGAAAGTTGGCAGAGTTTTATCTGGCCGGGGAATACTTACTATCCAGGCGTCTCGCTCAGCTGGCGTAGTGTAAACAGTGGCATGCAACTCTACGCCAGTAATCAGGGTAACTGGGGCTTCATTCGCCTGCTGAACAAAGCCCGGATCACACCTCTTGATGCCAGCCGTACGCAACTGGTGTGGATCACTGCCGATGGTAATCCTCTGAAGTTTGTGATGCGCAGCGAGCTCGGCAATGGCCCTCTTGCATTACTGAAGCTACAGGGATTCACGCTGCCCGATACTATCTTCAGTGTCGCCGCTGGCGCAGAAGAGCGCCAGTAACGATGGGCGGGCAAACTTATCCCCGTGGTAGTTTATGGCCTTTCGGCAGTGTCAGGCATGGCTCTGTGACTGGCTGAAGCATAATCTCGCGCCAAAGGAAGGATTCCTTTGTCCCATGATTATGTAACGTTCCCCACCGCATATCGTTTGTATGACGCTCGCTCAGGATCCGCTTTCCCGCAAGCACACTCCGATGAGGATAGAGTATCTCGCGTTAACTGAACCGCCCGACCCGTGCCATGGTGCTCTGTGGCTAATTTTCTATTTAAAAATTTTCAGGAATGCCGTGCATGGATGATTTGACCCTGCGCTATTACGAAGCAGAGATGCGTTACCTGCGTGAGGCGGGTAAAGAGTTTGCCCGAGCCCATCCGGATCGGGCAGCAATGCTTAATCTGGATAAACCCGGCGCCCGCGATCCCTATGTGGAACGTCTGTTTGAAGGCTTTGCCTTCCTGATAGGCCGTCTGCGTGAAAAGCTGGACGATGATCTGCCGGAAATGACCGAAGGGCTGGTAAGTCTGCTGTGGCCGCATTATATGCGGACTATCCCGTCGCTGGCCATCGTCGAGTTCTCTCCTGACTGGCGTAGTCTGCGTCAGGTTGAAATGCTGGCGGAAGGCTTCTCCGTTCTGTCACGTCCTGTCGGGCCGCATAGAACCGCCTGTCAGTACCGGACGACCCGCGATGTGCCGCTACAACCACTGCACCTTGCAGATGCTCGCCTCCATACTGAAACCGATGGCCGCTCTGCTATCCGTCTGCGCTTCGAATGCCCTGAAAAAGTGGACTGGAGTAAAGCCGGGGTAGACAAAGTCGCCATTTTTCTTAACGCAGAGAGTCCGGTTAGCTCTGCGCTGCATCTGGCAATGACCCGGCGTGTACATGCAATGTATGCCCGTCATGCCGGGACGCATACTGAACGTTATCAGTTTGATGGCTGGTGCAAACCCATGGGTTTTGATGACAATGATGGCCTGTGGAAGAAAGCCGATACTGCCTTCAGTGGTTACCAACTGCTGCTTGAATATTTCAGCTTCCGTCCAAAGTTTATGTTCGTTGAGCTGCGCGGCCTCGACGCCATCGGGCTCACTGCGGCCAGCACCTGGTTTGAAATCGACATTGTGCTCAGTGAAGCCTGGTCATCCGATCTGCCTTTTGAGACAGAAAACTTCCGGCTGCACTGTGCCCCGGTCATCAATCTTTTTACCCTCGAAGCCGATCCGCTGACACTTGATCCGCTGGATAACGAATACCTGCTCAGGCCGCTGCGTCTTCAGGATGGTCACACCGAGATTTACAGCGTCGATAACATCCACGGTGCGGTGAAGAATGGTAAACACCCCTATGTACCGTTCACCAGTTTCCGGCACCGGGGCGGTATGATGCGCCACGATGCCCCTGAACGTTATTACCACACCCGCGTGAAACGCGGCCCCTCTGGCCTGTATGACACCTGGCTAATTCTCGGGGGACGTTCATTCGAGCTGGAGCAACTGTCCGAAAAACCAGAATCCCTCTCGATGCGAATAACTGGCACCAACGGCCAGCTTCCGCGCAAAGCGCTGGAAAGTACGCTCCTGGACAGAGTGGTCAAAACCGGCAAAGTGCCCGTCAGGGTACTGAACGTCACAGCACCGACGATGCCGCTATATCCCCCGGCAAACGACCGTTTTCACTGGCGGGTGATGAGCCACCTTGGTTCAAACTTCCTCAGCATGATGGACAACCCGGAGGTTCTGCGGGGCACGCTGGCGCTCTATGACTGGACCGACGATGAAATGAACCGACGTCGGCTTGAAGCAATTGTTGCCGTGAAGCACACCCTGATCCGCCGTTTTGAGAAGGGCTTTATGCTTCGGGGCGTGGACATAGAGGTCACGCTGAACATGGATAATTTTGCAGGCGAGGGCGATGTAAACCTCTTCGGCGAGATGCTGCACAGGTTCTTCGCGCTCTATGCCGATATTCACCTCTTTAACCAGCTCACGCTGGTACTGCAACCGACAGGGAAACGACTGAGATGGCGCGAGAATCACAGCCAGCACGTACCGGGCTGACGCAGGCCCTTAACAAAGACATCTGGCGGGCCAATTTCTATCGTTTCTGCCAGTTGCTGGAACAGGAAAATCCGGACGCGCCAAAACTGGGCGCCACCAGCCATCCGGGCGATGATCCGGTACGATTCAGACCCTGGCCTGGTATGGGTTTCCCGGTCAGTACCCTCAAAGCGGTGGAGACCGACGAAGACCATCCGACATTACCCCCAACGGTCCGCACGACATTTCTCGGGATGTATGGGGTGGACTCCCCTCTGCCGACGTCCTAGCTGGATGATATTGCGCAGCGCCGCGAAGGACACGAGGCGGTCACCTCATTTCTGGATATTTTCAGCCACCGCATCACCACGCAGTTTTACCGGATCTGGCGAAAATACGCGTATCCGGCAACGTTCGAGGCGGGTGGCCGCGATGCCACATCACAGTGTCTGCTGGGGCTGGTGGGACTCGGTATACCAGGCACGGCGGAACAGGTGGCGACACCGGTTTCCCGTTTCCTGGCCCTGCTGGGCACCATGCGTTTGCCCACACGCAATGCCGAAGGCATCCGGGCCCTGGTAAGCCTGCTGGCACCGAATACCCGGGCATTCATCACCGAACCCGATCCGGTTAAGGTCCATATCGAAAATCGCAGTGGGCTGGGCACCGAAAACCGCGTCCGTCTTTCGCAGCGGGCCACGCTGGGTAAAACGGCAAAGGAATCATGTAGTCGTGTGCTGGTGACGCTGGAGACAGCGGACCCGGATGAGGCGGAAGGTTGGTTACCCGGAGGTGTCCTCCATACCGATTTGCTGGTCCTGTTGCGTGTCTATCTCGGCTACCGTAGCGACGCCCGACTGAGCCTCACCGTACCCGTGCGGTTGTTGCCTGAGCCGCGACTTGGCAAAGGCAGGCGTATCCAGTTGGGCCGTACCGGTTTGCTGGGCCTGAAAGCAGGCAAATTCAGCAATAGCCGGGAGAGTCTCACCGTCAGTCTGGGCTGCTATGAAGGGCTGCAATGTTCTGCGCTCCCGCCCGCTGAAGACGGGCATTACCGCTTCGAATAATCACGTACTCCCTCTCTCACAAAAGGAACTTTTGAATGACAACAGTAACCCGCTGGCGGGCGCTGACACTTATTGCCTGTAGCCTGCTCGCTGGCTGCGGTCTGACGCAGACCGTCACGGACGGTACGGTCAGCATCACGAATTCCATCTTCTACAAGAAAATTAAAACGCTGCATCTGGATTTTACTCCGCGCACGGCCGTAAACGCCGATGGCGCACAGACGCCGCTGGCGACAATGGTGCGAGTCTATCAACTCAGGGATCGTAAAGCGGTTGAAGCCGCCGATTACCAGACGTTGCTGCGCCAGGCCGATACGGTACTTAAAGAGGATGTGCTGGCGGCGAAAGAGCTGCTGGTAATGCCCAAAGGCAGCGTGACGCTCAATATGCCTATGGATGAAGACGCTCACTTCGTGGCGGTGGTGGGGCTGTTTAATCGACCGGATCAGAAGGAGAACCGCTGGCGCCTGGTGCTGACCCGTGACGAGCTCGACCCGGACACACCCCGTACGATTGAACTGGGTGATGGCTGGCTCAGCCTCGTGCCGGTAAAGGAGTGACGTGATGGATAACTGGCCAGCGCTATTTGACGGACAAAACCGCTATATCCTGATGATCAATGACAGCCCGGTAAAGCCGGATGTTCTGCGTTTTCGCGGCAGGGAAGCTCTGAGCGAGCCGTTTTCGTGGGAGATTGCATTCACCACACCGCAGGAGAACATTCCCCCGGAACAGGTACTGATGAAATATGCGACGTTGCTGATGCGTGGCGGTAAAAATGTCCATGGAATAGTGACCCACCTGGAATGGCTCTCCACCTCAGAAGACCAGTCTCACTACAGTCTCACACTCAGTTCCCGCCTGGCGTTGCTGTCGGAAACCCGGCAGTGTCGCCTGTTTCGGTTCCAGTCGGTACCGGAGGTGGTAGAACAGGTGCTTCGCGAACATGGGCTGGAAGGGGCCGATTTCGAGTTTCAGCTGGAACGAGGCTACCCGGATAGGCGTCTGATAACTCAATGGCGGGAAAGCGATTTGCAGTTCATCCAGCGTATTCTTTCTGAGGTAGGGATATACTGGCGCACGGAGATGGATAACGCCCGTGCATTGGATACGTACGTTTTTGCTGACAGCCAGCTTGGCTACCGGTTTGGTTTGCGCCTGCCGTATAGCGAACCGTCCGGTTTGAATGACGGCGCCGAAGAGTCGGTATGGGATTTTCGTACTACGCATAAAGTGGTCACCGGTAAGGTCAAGACACGTGACTACAACTACAGCAAGGCTTCCACGCCGATGGATGCGGCGGTCAGCGTGCGCAGTGATGCTGTCACCACCGGGGAGCATTACCGCTACGCAGCGCCTTACCGTGACGCGGGTGATGACACCAGTCCGGAGCCGGAGACCGAATCCGGCGCCTTTTATGCCCGCATCCACCACGAGCGGGAGCTCAACAAATCAGCCCGCATCCACCTGTACAGCAACGCTGCCCAACTCACCCCCGGGCAGGTACTCGAGCCGCAGGGGAATGTGATAGCCGACCTGAAAGAAGGCATGATCCTCACCCTGGTGACCTTCGAGGGGGCTCGTGATTCCCGTCTGCACGTGTCTGTCTGGGGAATGCCTTACACTGAGCGTTACTGTTTCCGCCCGGCGGAAATCCCGCGTCCGGAAATTCACGGCACGCTTCCGGCCCGGATTGAAAGCCGGGAAAAAAATGACATTTACGCCCATATGGATGATCAGGGGCGCTATCGGGTGAAGCTGGACTTCGACCGTGAAAATACGGAGCCAGGTTACGGCTATTTGTGGCTGCGAATGGCGAAGCCGACTGCCGGTGAAACGCTGGGCTGGCATACGCCGCTCACTGACGGGACAGAAGTGGCGATAGCGTACAGCAACGGTGATATTGACCTGCCGTACATAGCATATGCGCTGCACGACTCCGAACATCCCGACCTCGTGAACCGGGACAATCACACCCGGAACATCCTCCGGACACCGGCCAACTCAAAATTACGCATGGAAGACAAGCGCGGTGAGGAGCACATCAAGCTCGCCACGGAGTATGGCAGGACGCAGCTCAACAGCGGGCACCTGGTGGACAGCCAGCGGCAACTTCGCGGCAAAGGAGCTGAGCTGCGTACCGATGAGTGGGGAACGATACGCGCCGGGAAGGGGCTGTTTGTCAGTGCGGATGCACAGGCAAAGGCGCAGGGTGACGCGCTGGACAGGGACGCCGCGCTGAAGGAAATCGGTCAGCTTAATCAGCATCTGCAACAGCTGGGAATGGCGGCAGAGCAGGCGCAGTCCCTGAAGGCGGATATCGACAACCAGATACAGATGTTTGAGCAACGACTGAAACCGCTCAATGAAGCCGTGCTTTTCTCGGCGCCTGAAGGAGTGACTCTGACCAGCGGGGAGCATCTGCAAATGACAGCCGCGAAGAATGCTGCTGTCAACGCAGGAGGTGATATCAGTGTCGGAGCGATGGGCAATATGACAGCGCTTGCCGGGGATAAGCTGGGGGTGTTTACCCGGAGCGGACAACTGAGCCTGAAATCCGGCGAGGGGCCAGTAGAAGTACAGGCGCAAAACGCCAGCATGAGTTTGTTTGCAGAGAAGAAGCTGACTCTGGGTTCGGCAAGTGATATTTCCATTACCGGGAAGAAGCGAATTACATTAATTGGCGGCGGCAGCTACCTGCGGCTTGATGCTGGAAAGGTTGAATACGGTACGACTGCAACCTATCAGCGTAAGGTAAAAAAAACGATGGCGGCTGGCAGCGCGACTCTGGAGCAACATCCAGTAGCGTTGCCAGCAGCAGTATCGGACGAAAAAATCAGCAGCGACATGTTATTACGCAAACCAGGAGAAACCGATACTCAGTGGGCTGAACGTCTGGTGAAACTAAACGTAGCTGCCCGACTTATTGAGCAGAAAACCGGGATTCCTCGCTCCCGTATCGCTAAATGGCCCATCTACCGAAAAATTATAGAAGAACAAAATCAGGCCAAAGCAGAGAAAACCCAGGGGAGACAACAAGCCGCTCAACTTATGTGTAATAAAGATATCGTTACCCATAAAGATCTTGTCGTGATATCAAGGAAAACCGGTATTCCAACGGGCACTTTGCGGCGTATGGACGAATATCGCGCCCGGAGGCCCGAGAAACAAAAAGAAACCAGGATACAGGATAAAGAAAAAGCGAAGAAACTCTTGCTTGAAAAGCGGTCAGTGAGAGCCATTGCAAAAGAGACTCAGGTTGCCGAAAGAACATTACATAACTGGAAGCATGATCTTAAGAATTTAAAAACAAATGATGTTGCTGCCTCAGTCTCTGAAAGAGAAAATGTACTGATGAAGCAAATTGCGACAATAAAACAGGTGGTCGGCAAGGAGTGTAATGCTGCTCAATCTGTTCAGATAAAAATGAAAGCCTTATTGCGTTCAGCTATTGACGAACTGGATCCCTTTGTTCGGGACTGCACAACAACAGCAATTGGGGTGGATAACAACAATCATTATTACCTTTCATCAAGTAGCTATCCTGTTTGTCAGAAATTAAAAATCTGGGCACGTAGTCATCGTATCACTGTTGTGGAAGATGCCGGGCATGCCGAGGCCGTTTTGGTTAATAAGGTCAGCAAAATAAAACACATTGAACCCTCCCGGGATGTTTGTCTTGAATGCGAGCATAAGATGCTGAAGCATCATGTCACCACCAGTCGACCTTTTTCACATAAACTTAGCAAAGGCCAACGTACCGGAAAGTCTTATACCGAGGAAGAACGCCAGTTCGCTAAAACCATGAAGGCAGAATCTTCGATAAAAGCAAATAATGTAGCCAAAGCAAGACGCCTTTTAGTCGAAGGTGATTTATCTCTCACCGATATTGGGAGGCAGACCGGAGTTAATAAAAGTACTATGGTTTCATGGCCAGAACATAAAATCTGGGTGGAGAAACAGAAAAAACGTAAAGCAGGTGATCCAAGGAAAGCTAAGGCATTAGCAATGTCCCTGGAGGGGATTAGCCAGAATGAAATTGCAAAAAAACTCAAAACTTCAAAAACCAAGATAAGTCAGTGGATAAAAGAGTCTAAACAAAAGAATACTGACTACGCCATGCCTACGACCTCAGGTAAACGAGCAGCTTTGCGGCAGGGGCTCAGTCACACCACGCGTGCGCACATGCAGTCTTCATTGCGAAGTGAAATTCGCGTAGCATCGGAGGGCCTTAATCAGCAAGGATTACTTCGCTGGCTTCAGGAACCCGGTATGAGTCAACATTCTTACCATGACATACTGGATGTGCTGGAAGAGGAAGAAATCGATTTTAATATTAACGATTTTATCAGCGCATGGAACGCGACAGGGCGCCCGTTACCAGAATAGAAAGGGGCAATGTCTCTCAGTGCTATTATTGTAAGCCGACACGGTAACTTACTCTTAACGAATCATCATATAGTCAGGAAGTTGAAATGTATAGCAATCACTATTTTGGTAAGTATGCTGAAGATATCGAGAAACTCGATTTTCACCGAAAGTTAATGCTGGGTGTTTTAGTTTTGCGTGATCTAAGTAATTGTGTTGCGCACTTTGATGGTATTTATAATGAGAAGCTTCTCCCGTTTTATGAAAATATGATTAATGCGTTGAAGTTAACTTCGGCTTCTGGATTGCCTGCTTCATCCTTATGCCATTTACGGGATGCCTGTATAAGGAGAGTTCCTGATACGGACACTTTCCCTGCTAAAGAAGGAACATTTGCTCAATATGCAATGATTAGCGCCTGTTACCTGCTGGCATTTGCATTGGAATATAATGTCGGAGATTTTTATCGTTCACTGGACTTTTATATTGAGAATCTCTGTGCTCAGAATCAGTGTGCGGAAGAACCATTAAATGATGCGATGCTAAATGAATATATTACAGCAATATGGGCCTCTTTAATCGCAAGTCTTGAACAGGAGGCGCACATTACTTCTGCGGCTGATAGGATGAAATGAATTTATCATATCCATAACAGAAAAACGAAGTCTACACGCGCAGAAATTCACCTTCTCTTTAAGAACTGCTTACCAGCAGTTTTCATGGGGAGTTACCGAGCTATATCGTCAGCAAAAAAGAACAGTTGATCCTGTCGGTAACGGAAGCGTCAGAGCCTGGAACCTTGAGGTTTTATGGTAATGAATAATCCTGACCCATCTGAAAGGGTGTAGTCCGTCTCGTCGGGATCTGCATTTTTAATCTGAATATTAGTTAAGGCCATAGATATCTCTCCCGACGTTCTGACCGTGTGAGAGTAACGAAAAGAGATACTTTTGTTCGTGGCTGCGAAAGCTATTGGCTGGAAATGGTTGGATACTGATTTCGGCTCTAAGCCTTGCGTGGTACGGGTTTCGTAGGATTATTTAGCAGGGGATGTAAGCGTTCGGAATGTCCCCTGCAGGAATCGAACCTGCAACTAGCCCTTAGGAGGGGCTCGTTATATCCATTTAACTAAGGGGACGAAGCGGCACGAGTATAGCTTTTTTTACCCTCAACGGTAAGTCTCAAGCCGCCTGACTGCTCAAACAGTCACCATTCAAGCCTGTTTTTTCTGGTTTTTCTGTTTCGATTCTTCGCGTTTTGCTTGTTGCCTGGCTTCTTCCTTGCGTTTGTTGCTCATATCATTGCGGATCTGCGCGTGGCTCATCAGCGCAAAGATAAACGTACCGCCGCAGATATTTCCGGCGAGTGTCGGTAACGCAAAGGGCCAGAAGAAATCACTCCAGTGCAGCGTACCATTAAAGACCAGATAGAGAATTTCCACCGAGCCGACGACGATATGCGTGGTATCGCCCAGCGCAATCAACCAGGTCATCAGAATAATGACCACAATCTTCGCCGCACCGGCCGCAGGGAACATCCAGACCATTGTAGCAATCAGCCAGCCAGAAATAATCGCGTTAGAAAACATCTCTGTTGGGCTGTTTTTCATGACATCCATACCGATTTTGACAAAGGCGTCGCGGGTCTCTTCATCAAAAATCGGCATATATTCAAAGGCCCACGCCGCAATGCCGGTACCGATAATATTACCCAGTAAAACTACACCCCACAGGCGCATTAGCAGACCAAAATTGCCGAGGGTAGGGTTTTGCATAACCGGTAGTACGGCAGTGACGGTATTTTCGGTAAAAAGCTGTTGGCGGGCCATGATGACGATGATAAACCCGAAGGTATAACCAAGGTTCTCGAGTAGAAATCCACCTGGCACGCCTTCTAATTGCACGTGAAAAATCCCTTTTGCCAGTAACGAAGCGCCCATCGACAGCCCGGCAGCGATGGCCGACCACAGCAGCGCCATCGCATCGCGTTCCATCTCTTTCTCCCCATCCTGGCGGATATGTTCATGAATCGCCATGGCGCGCGAGGGGAGTCTGTCCTCATCGACCTCTATCTTTTTACCTTCTAACTTTTCATCACTTTCGACCTGGATTTCGTCGCTGTGCCGATCAATTTTTTCTTTCTCAATATCATTCATAGCCGAATCCTGCATAAGCACGTATTGCTAAAGCGTAGCGGTTTTTATCCGAAAATCAGCGGGAGAAAGTCTGAGATAGCAAAAATGGTAACGTTTGTTTTTATCGGGTTAGCTAAAATAGAACCGCCGCGTAGTGTGCATAACCAGGCTATGATCAAATCAGTAAGACCGGGTATATAGACATCGTTTGACGTGCTGTTACAATCGCTCACATCTTAACAGGCGGATACGTCATCGTTCCGTCATGGATGGCAATCAGCGATAGCCATATTACACAGGGAGACACTTATGAAGCTTCGCCTGTCGGCGCTTGCGCTGGGAACCACACTTTTGGTGGGGTGTGCGAGCTCCGGTACTGAACAGCAGGGGCGTTCGGATCCATTTGAAGGGTTCAACCGCACAATGTACAACTTTAACTTTAATGTGTTAGATCCCTATGTTGTTCGACCGGTAGCAGTAGCCTGGCGTGATTATGTCCCGCAGCCGGCGCGTAATGGTTTGAGCAACTTTACGGGCAACCTTGAAGAGCCGGCCGTCATGGTCAACTATTTCCTGCAAGGCGATCCTTATCAGGGGATGGTGCATTTTACCCGTTTCTTCCTGAACACCTTGTTGGGTATGGGCGGCTTTATCGATGTGGCGGGTATGGCGAATCCGAAGCTACAGCGCGTTGAACCACACCGCTTTGGCAGTACGTTAGGCCATTATGACGTGGGTTACGGACCGTATATGCAGCTTCCGTTCTACGGTAGCTTCACGCTGCGCGATGATGGTGGCGATATGGTGGATACGCTGTATCCGGTACTGTCCTGGCTGACCTGGCCGTTGTCGATAGGTAAATGGACAGTCGAAGGGATTGAAACCCGCGCACAGCTGCTTGATTCCGACGGTCTGCTGCGTCAGTCTTCCGATCCTTACATCATGGTACGTGAAGCCTACTTCCAGCGTCATGACTTCATCGCGAACGGCGGGAAACTTAAACCAGAAGAAAACCCGAACGCGAAAGCCATTCAGGATGATTTAAAAGATATTGATTCCGAGTAAGGAATTGAGGCAAATAAAAAGGTGAGCTAAAAAAGCTCACCTTTTTTAATGTCTGCAGAAAATCAGAATGCGTAGTTGAAGTTGGTACCGAACAGCCAGGCTTTACCTTCAGAGTCGAAAGTATACGGGCCTTCTTTGACGGTCACTTTCTGTCCGTGCATATAAGAAACACCAACATCAATAGATGCGTCATCATTGAATGCGTAAGTCGTACCCGCGCTCAGCCACAGGCGGTCCTGGTCTGGAATGGAGATGGAACGCTTGCTTGCAGGAACCGGGCTGTCGTCATAGGCGATACCGGTACGGAAGGTCCAGCTTTTATCCATATAGTAGGTCGTGCCCAGCGCGATGCGGTAAGAATCCTTAAAGCCTTCTTCTTTATAGAACAGTGTCTGGCCGTTGGTGCCGGTTGCTTTCAGCTCCTGGAACTGGCTCCAACTGGTATAAGCCATGCTGTAGTGAATAGCCCATTGCGGAGCGATACGGTTATAGCCCGACAGTTCCCACATTTCCGGCAGGTTCAGCGTCAAAGACCCCGGGACGGTGGCATTGGTTGTGCCCCATGGGAACGCGGTGCCTGCGCCAGGTAACGCATTGGCCTGGGAACGAATACCGCTTTTGTAATCACCATCGAAGTCGATTTTAACTTCAGAGCGGTAGGTCAAGCCGTAACGGTTATTTTTATCCAGCTCGTACAAAATACCGGCGTTCCAGCCGTAGCCCCATTCGTCTCCCTTCAGGCTGGCGATCTTCTGGCTTACTTTCGGCAGTGCGGCGGTCTGCTCACCGGAATAACGCTCAATTTTTGCATCGGCGTAAACGGCATTAAAACCAACACCAAAGCTCCAGCTGTCATTCAGACGGTAGGCACCGCTCAGGTTAAGGTTGACCGTTTTAAGATCAGTCTTCCCACCGTACTCACCGACGATATAGCTGTCATTAAACTCGGTTGCCAGACCATAGTTTGAGGTGACAGAAGCCCCCCAACCAAACTGCTCGTTGATAGGCATCACGAAGTGAGCGTTGGGAACCCACGCTGTAGGGGCGATGTTATCTGCGTCGGTGCTACGTCCGGTGAATGGCGATTTACCGGAAATATTAACGTCTGGATCGATATACACCGCGCCCGCAGAAAAAGTGGGGCGATCGAACATCATAATCAGTGCCGGGTTACGACTGGCGTTACCTGCATCATCTGCAATAGCGCCTTCACCCGAATATGCCCGGCCAAGGCCAGAGGAAGAAAATTCGTTTAACTGAAAGCCTGCAGACCAGGCCTGTGTGGAGATAATTGCCACTGCGACTGCGAGAGCAGACTTTGTAAACAGGGTTTTCTGGCTCATGACCATAACCTCATAGATTTATTTTTATACAAACAATGTTACATACCGTAACAGGAGCGCGAAGTGTAGGGTCTGAGGTACGACATAGAAATCAGACCAGTGCCGAGAGTATAGGTCTGACCAGCTGAAATGTTGCAAGTATGTTTATAAATATTTTCAATTCTGATCTCGGAAACGCGATCCAGCTGGCAAAATTGCGGGTATGCGCACTCACCTGTTTGGGTGATTTTTGTTTTAGATCATTTTTAAGTGTGATTTCGGTCACTTATCGCATTTCATACAATTAACGACTGGAGAGGCGAAAGAGGGGAGCGTAAAATATCCCTATCGTTTATCTGGCACCTCAGGTGCGAATACAGAGGAAATCTACAATGAGTAAATGCAGTGCTGATGAAACCCCGGTTTGCTGCTGTATGGATGTTGGCACCATCATGGACAACTCCGATTGCACCGCGTCATACAGCCGTGTGTTCGCGAATCGCGCAGAGGCAGAAGAAACGCTGGCCGCTCTGACTGAAAAGGCGCGTGGCGTGGAATCTGAGCCTTGCCAAATCACCTCTACCTTTACCGAAGAATCAGATGGTGTGCGTCTGGATATTGACTTTGTTTTTGCTTGTGAAGCTGAAACGCTGATTTTCCAGTTGGGCCTGCGTTAATCCCTTCTCTTTATACCCTTGCTGCCTGGTAGCAAGGGTATTTTCGTAACAGTCAGTGATTATTCACTGTGTCTTAGCTCCCACTTTCTTTTCTCTCCGCTTGGCTAAATGTAAAAAATTGGTTAAGACTGTGATCAGGTCAGACCACTTATTTTTATTTTTTACAGGGGAGTGTTATGAGTCAGGCTTTACCGCTGGTTACCCGCCAGGGCGATCGCATCGCCATTGTAAGCGGATTGCGTACGCCATTTGCCCGTCAGGCAACCGCATTTCATGGCATTCCCGCCGTAGATTTGGGGAAAATGGTTGTTGGTGAACTGCTGGCGCGTAGCGAAATACCCGCTGATGTGATCGAGCAACTGGTCTTTGGCCAGGTGGTACAAATGCCTGAAGCCCCCAATATTGCTCGTGAAATCGTACTGGGAACCGGTATGAATGTGCACACGGATGCCTACAGCGTAAGCCGAGCCTGCGCTACCAGCTTCCAGGCAGTAGCGAATGTCGCGGAAAGCCTGATGGCGGGGACAATTCGCGCCGGAATTGCCGGCGGGGCGGACTCGTCGTCTGTCCTGCCGATTGGCGTCAGCAAAAAGCTGGCGCGCGTGCTGGTGGATGTCAATAAAGCCCGCACAACAGGGCAACGCCTGAAACTGTTTTCCCGGCTGCGTTTGCGTGACCTGATGCCTGTACCCCCCGCCGTCGCTGAATATTCCACCGGCTTGCGCATGGGGGATACGGCCGAGCAAATGGCGAAAACCTATGGCATTACGCGCGAGCAGCAGGATGCCCTGGCGCATCGTTCTCACCAACGTGCCGCTCAGGCATGGGCTGAAGGAAAGCTCGCCGATGAGGTGATGACCACCTACGCGCCACCGTTTAAAGATCCTCTTTCCGAAGATAACAATATTCGCGGCAACTCTACGCTGGCCGATTACGCCAAACTGCGTCCGGCGTTTGACCGAAAGCACGGCACCGTCACTGCGGCGAACAGTACCCCGCTGACGGACGGCGCAGCCGCGGTGATATTGATGACGGAGTCGCGTGCGAAAGAGCTGGGACTGGTGCCGCTGGGGTATTTACGCAGCTATGCTTTCACCGCAATTGATGTCTGGCAGGACATGCTGCTGGGACCGGCGTGGTCAACACCGCTTGCGCTGGAGCGAGCTGGACTGACGATGACGGATTTAACTTTGATCGATATGCATGAAGCCTTTGCCGCACAAACGCTGGCGAATCTTCAGTTGCTGGGCAGCGAACGTTTTGCCCGCGAAGTGTTGGGTAGGGCGCATGCCACTGGCGAGGTTGATGACAGTAAATTTAACGTGCTGGGTGGGTCTATTGCCTATGGACATCCTTTCGCTGCTACCGGTGCGCGAATGATCACGCAAACCCTCAATGAATTACGCCGGCGTGGCGGCGGCTTTGGTTTAGTCACCGCCTGTGCGGCAGGTGGTTTGGGTGCGGCAATGGTTCTGGAGGCGGAATGATGGAAATGACATCGGCTTTTACGCTAAACGTGCGTCTGGATAACATTGCTGTTGTCACTATTGATGTGCCCGGAGAGAAAATGAATACCCTGAAAGCGGAGTTTGCTTCTCAGGTTCGGGCCATCCTGAAACAAATTCGCGACAACAAAGCGCTGCGCGGTGTGGTGTTCATTTCAGCGAAACCCGATAACTTCATCGCCGGAGCAGATATCAACATGATTGGTAGCTGCCGCAGCGCGCAGGAAGCCGAAACGCTGGCCCGCCAGGGGCAGCAGATTATGGCGGAAATCCATGCGTTGCCGATCCCGGTTATCGCCGCGATTCATGGCGCATGTCTGGGCGGTGGCCTGGAGATGGCGCTGGCCTGCCATAATCGTATTTGTACCGATGATGCTAAAACCGTACTGGGTTTGCCGGAAGTCCAGCTTGGTCTGTTGCCCGGCTCCGGCGGCACGCAACGCTTGCCACGCCTTATTGGCGTCAGTACTGCGCTGGATATGATCCTCACAGGGAAACAATTGCGCGCAAAACAGGCGCTTAAAGTGGGGCTGGTGGATGAAGTCGTGCCGCTGTCCATTTTGCTGGAAGCTGCCGTTGAACTGGCTAAAAAAGAGAGTTCCTCACATCGGAGTCTGCCCGTACGTGAGCGGGTATTAGCGGGGCCGCTGGGGCGAGCGCTGCTATTCCGTATGGCCAGTAAAAAGACGGCGCAAAAAACGCAGGGAAATTATCCTGCGACGGAACGTATCCTTGAGGTCATTGAAACCGGCCTTGCCCAGGGAAGCAGTAGCGGTTATGACGCAGAAGCCCGCGCATTTGGGGAATTGGCGATGACACCCCAGTCTCAGGCGCTGCGACACATCTTTTTTGCCAATACCAACGTGAAAAAGGATCCTGGTAGTGATGCAAAGCCCGGTCCGCTAAACAGTGTCGGCATTCTGGGTGGCGGTCTGATGGGCGGAGGTATCGCTTATGTGACGGCCTGTAAAGGTGGCTTGCCAGTACGTATCAAGGATATTACTGCTAAGGGAATCAACCACGCGCTGAAGTACAGTTGGGATCAGCTTGAAACGAAAGTTCGTCGCCGTCATATCAAAGCCAGCGAGCGCGATAAACAACTGGCGTTAATTTCTGGATCTACCGATTATCGCGGTTTTGCGCATCGCGATCTGGTTATTGAAGCCGTGTTCGAAGATCTGGCGTTAAAACAACAGATGGTGGCAGAAGTTGAACAAAATTGCGCACCTCACACTATTTTTGCTTCCAACACCTCATCTTTACCAATTAGTGATATTGCGGCTAAGGCTGCCAGACCTGAACAAGTGATTGGTTTGCACTTTTTTAGCCCGGTGGAAAAAATGCCGCTGGTTGAGGTCATTCCGCATGCAACGACCTCTGAGCAAACTATTGCCACAACCGTCAAGTTGGCGAAAAAACAGGGTAAAACACCGATAGTCGTCAGAGATAAGGCCGGATTTTACGTTAACCGCATTTTAGCGCCTTACATCAATGAAGCTATACGCCTGTTAACCGAAGGCGAGCGGGTTGAAGCCATTGACGCCGCGCTGGTTAAGTTTGGTTTTCCGGTTGGGCCAATCCAACTTTTGGATGAGGTCGGAATTGATACGGGCACTAAAATTATACCAGTGCTTGAAGCGGCGTATGGAGAACGTTTTAGCGCGCCTGCAAATGTTGTTGCTTCAATTTTGAATGACGATCGCAAAGGTAGAAAAAATGGTCGTGGTTTCTATCTTTATGGGGCGAAAGGGCGTAAAAGCAAAAAACAGGTCGACCCTGCAATTTATACGCTTATTGGCGCTCAGGGCCAGGCTCGACTCACCGCCACGCAAATTGCTGAGCGGTGTGTCATGTTAATGCTCAATGAAGCAGCTCGCTGTTTCGACGAGAAGGTCGTCCGCAGCGCCCGTGATGGCGATATCGGCGCTGTATTTGGTATTGGTTTTCCGCCATTCCTCGGCGGCCCGTTCCGGTATATGGATTCCCTCGGCGCGGGTGAAGTAGTTGCGGTTCTGCAACGGCTATCAACACAATATGGCTCGCGGTTTACGCCGTGTGAGCAGTTATTGCTGATGGCGGAACGCGGTGAAAGATTCTGGAATAGTAGGGAAACTGACCTGAATTCATGAGGTCAAAGGTAGGATGAATCCGCACTGAATGTATGGCTCATGCTCAAAATGTAAACAGAGATTGACTATACTTACGCCGTTGAGGTAAAAAACAGCGTTTCATTCGGTGAATGGATAAGGCACAATGCCGGCCACCATATCGTTACCACGGTCAATAGGGGCCGTGATTAACTGTTGTTGGTGATTCTGGTTAACAAAAGCGGTGCAATATGCAAGTTTTTATCATGCGTCACGGCGACGCGGCCCTCGATGCCGCCAGTGATTCGGTTCGTCCTTTAACCTCTTGTGGTTGTGACGAATCTCGCCTGATGGCGAACTGGCTGAAAGGTCAAAAAGTGGATATCGAACGTGTTCTGGTGAGCCCGTTCCTGCGAGCCGAACAAACGCTGGATGTGGTGGGGGAATGCATGAACCTGCCAGGCGGCGTGGATGTTTTGCCGGAGCTGACTCCCTGCGGCGATGTTGGTCTGGTCAGCGCCTATTTACAGGCTCTGGCCAATGAAGGTATCACCACGGCGCTGGTGATTTCTCACTTACCTTTAGTGGGGTACCTGGTGTCTGAGCTTTGCCCAGGCGAAACTCCGCCGATGTTTACCACGTCAGCGATTGCCAGCATTACGCTTGATGAAAGCGGAAAAGGGGTTTTCAACTGGCAAATGAGCCCGTGTAATCTCAAAATGGCGAAAGCGATATAAGTAGGCCGGATAAGGCACAACCGCCATCCGGAAAATAAAAGAGCCGCAAACGCGGCTCTTTCTGTTTTTCTGCATCAGGGAAGTTCTGGCGGCAGCCACTCCTCCACTTCAATCAGCACCAGCAGTGCGGCGTCGCCACCATACTCTTTCGGTGCCTGATGAAAGGCCATCACGTGCGGATGCTGTGCCAGCCAGAGAGGCGTTTGCTGTTTAAGAATATGCTTTCCGTGGCCATGCATAACGCAGGCGCAAAACACATGCTCACGACGACAGGCGGCGATCAGCGCGCCTAATTCCTGTTTGGCCTGTTGCTGGGTCAGTCCATGCAAATCAAGAAACAGCTCCGGGGAGTAGTCGCCACGGCGCATTTTTTTGAGTTCGAAATGGCTGACGTCGGCACGTAGATATCTTACCGGGCCGTCTGTGTTCAGCAACGGCTGAAATTCGTCAGAAAAATAGTGGCTGGCATCAGCCTGTTCCTGCAACAGCCTTTTAACCGGGACCTCGGTGATTTTTTTACGTAGCGGTCGGTGAACAATAGTGTCTTGCTTAATTTTACGCGTGCCGGTCATCAGCTGGCGAAACAGCGTCTGATCCTCCTCGCTGAGCGATGTTTTCTTTTTCATTCGAGAGTCTCATCTTTTATTTTCCGTTAGTTTAACCCGACTCGACGGGCATCCGATCGCTTAAAACGCAATTTTCGCGTTCAGGCCCGGTGTGGATGCTGATTTATCGCCGTCTTCGTGGCAAACTAGCCGCCGAAATTAATACGAGCATGCCCTGGAGGAATACGTGGATAAAATTTTCGTCGATGAAGCAGTGAGTGAACTGCATACCATTCAGGACATGTTGCGTTGGGCGGTCAGCCGTTTTAGCGCGGCGAATATCTGGTATGGCCATGGCACGGATAACCCATGGGACGAGGCCGTACAACTGGTGCTGCCGTCGCTCTATTTGCCGCTGGATATACCTGAAGATATGCGCACCGCGCGTCTGACCTCCAGCGAGCGCCATCGTATTGTTGAACGCGTGATTCGCCGCGTCAACGAGCGTATCCCGGTTGCTTATCTGACCAATAAAGCCTGGTTCTGCGGGCATGAGTTTTATGTTGATGAACGCGTGCTGGTTCCACGCTCACCGATTGGCGAACTGATCAATAATCGTTTTGCGGGCCTCATCAATGAGCAGCCGCAGCATATCCTCGATATGTGTACCGGCAGCGGCTGCATCGCTATTGCCTGCGCGTATGCTTTCCCGGAAGCCGAAGTGGATGCGGTGGATATTTCCACTGACGCGCTGGCGGTGACCGAGCACAATATTGAAGAACATGGTCTGATCCATCACGTGACGCCGATCCGCTCCGATCTGTTCCGCGATCTGCTGAAAGTGCAGTATGACCTGATTGTGACCAACCCGCCGTATGTCGATGCGGAAGATATGTCCGATCTGCCAAACGAATATCGTCATGAACCTGAGCTGGGTCTGGCGTCCGGTAGTGATGGGCTGAAACTGACTCGCCGCATTCTGGGGAACGCTCCAGATTACCTGGCAGATAACGGTATTCTGATTTGTGAAGTCGGAAACAGCATGGTACATCTGATAGAGCAATACCCGGATGTACCGTTTACCTGGCTGGAGTTTGACAACGGCGGTGACGGTGTATTCATGCTGACCAAAGAACAGTTAGTTGCTGCTCGCGAGCACTTCAGCATTTATAAAGACTAAATACACGCGCACAAACACAACACTCATAACGGAGCCGTGATGGCAGGAAACACAATTGGGCAACTCTTTCGCGTAACCACATTCGGCGAATCACACGGGCTGGCGCTCGGTTGTATTGTCGATGGTGTTCCGCCGGGCATTTCTCTGACAGAAGCCGACCTGCAGCACGATCTCGACAGACGTCGCCCAGGTACGTCGCGTTACACTACGCAGCGCCGTGAACCGGATCAGGTGAAAATCCTCTCTGGTGTGTTCGAAGGCGTGACCACCGGTACCAGCATTGGTCTGCTGATCGAAAATACCGATCAGCGTTCACAGGATTACAGCGCGATTAAGGATGTTTTTCGTCCTGGTCACGCCGACTATACCTATGAGCAAAAATACGGTCTGCGCGACTATCGTGGCGGTGGACGCTCATCCGCACGTGAAACAGCAATGCGCGTGGCGGCCGGGGCGATTGCCAAAAAATATCTGGCGGAAAAATTCGGCGTTGAAATTCGCGGCTGTCTGACGCAGATGGGCGATATCCCGCTGGAGATTAAAGACTGGTCTCAGGTAGAGCTTAACCCGTTCTTTTGCCCGGACCCGGATAAAATTGAGGCGCTCGATGAACTGATGCGCGGCCTGAAAAAAGAGGGCGACTCCATCGGAGCAAAGGTCAGCGTGGTGGCAAGCGGCGTACCTGCGGGTCTCGGTGAACCTGTATTTGACCGCCTGGATGCCGACATTGCCCATGCGCTGATGAGCATTAACGCCGTTAAGGGCGTAGAGATTGGCGACGGGTTTGACGTTGTCGCGCTGCGCGGCAGCCAAAACCGTGATGAAATCACCAAAGACGGTTTCCAGAGTAACCATGCGGGCGGCATTCTGGGCGGGATCAGCAGCGGGCAGCAAATTGTTGCACATATGGCGCTGAAACCGACGTCCAGTATTACCGTTCCTGGACGCACGATTAACCGCTTTGGCGAAGAAGTCGACATGATCACCAAAGGACGCCACGATCCGTGCGTTGGGATCCGCGCCGTGCCGATCGCAGAAGCAATGCTGGCGATCGTATTAATGGATCACCTGCTGCGTCAGCGGGCGCAAAACGCGGACGTGAAGACTGACATTCCACGCTGGTAAGACATGAAAAAAACGGCACTTGCGGCGCTGGCTCTCTTTGCCAGCACCGCCTGCCTGGCGGCGACGCCCTGGCAGAAAATTACCCATCCGGTGGCGGGCAGCCCGCAGTCTATCGGCGCATTCGCCAATGGCTGTATTGTTGGCGCCGAGACGCTGCCTGTACAGTCTGAACACTATCAGGTGATGCGCACCGATCAGCGACGTTATTTTGGTCATCCGGATCTGGTGATGTTTATCCAGCGTCTGAGTAATCAGGCGAATAATCTGGGGCTGGGCACGGTGTTAATCGGCGATATGGGTATGCCGGCCGGTGGGCGGTTCAATGGCGGTCACGCCAGCCACCAGACGGGACTGGATGTCGATATTTTCCTGCAGTTGCCGAAAACGCGCTGGACCCAGTCACAACTGCTGCGTCCTCAGGCGTTAGATCTGGTCTCACGGGATGGCAAACATGTCGTGCCGTCGCTGTGGAAGCCGGAGATTTTCAGCCTGATTAGGCTGGCGGCAAAAGATAATGAAGTCACGCGCATTTTTGTGAATCCGGCGATTAAGCAGCAACTGTGTCTGGATGCAGGGACTGACAGGGACTGGTTGCGTAAAGTTCGACCGTGGTTCCAGCATCGTGCGCATATGCACGTACGATTACGTTGTCCTGCTGACAGCCTTGAGTGCGAAGATCAACCGTTGCCTCCTCCAGGCGATGGCTGTGGCGCGGAGCTGCAAAGCTGGTTCGAACCTCCTAAACCTGGAACCACCAAGCCTGAGAAGAAGACACCGCCGCCGTTGCCGCCTTCCTGCCAGGCGCTACTGGATGAGCATGTACTCTAATGGATCATTTTGTCTCTCTGTTTATGGTGTCGCCACTGCTGTTAGGTGTGCTTTTTTTTGTGGCAATGCTGGCAGGTTTTATTGACTCTCTGGCCGGAGGCGGCGGTTTACTCACCATCCCGGCATTGATGGCGGCCGGAATGCCGCCCGCGCAAGCGTTGGCCACCAATAAGCTACAGGCCTGCGGGGGATCGATCTCTTCCTCGATCTATTTTATTCGCCGGGGCGTGGTTAATCTGGCGGATCAGAAGCTCAACATCTTCATGACTTTTGTCGGTTCCATGAGCGGCGCGTTGTTGGTCCAGCATGTGCAGTCCGACATATTACGCCAGATCCTGCCGGTGCTGGTTATCTGTATTGGCCTCTACTTTCTGTTGATGCCCAGAGTGGGCGAAGAAGACCGGCAGCGTCGGCTGCACGGTTTGCCTTTCGCGCTGGTGGCCGGGGGCTGCGTTGGGTTTTACGATGGTTTTTTTGGCCCGGCGGCGGGATCGTTCTACGCGCTGGCTTTTGTCATGCTGTGCGGCTATAACCTGGCAAAATCGACGGCCCACGCCAAAGTATTAAATGCCACCTCGAATATCGGTGGACTGTTGCTGTTTGCCCTCGGCGGCAAAGTGATTTGGGCGACCGGGTTTGTGATGCTCATTGGCCAGTTCATTGGCGCACGGATGGGATCGCGACTGGTGCTCAGCAAAGGACAAAAACTCATTCGGCCAATGATCGTCATTGTCTCCGCCGTGATGAGCGCCAAGCTACTTTACGATAATCATGGACAGGAGATTCTCCACTGGCTGGGGATGAACTAATGAATAACACCCATCACTACGAACAGTTAATTGAGATTTTTAACGGCTGCTTTGCCGATGAATTTAATACCCGTCTGATTAAAGGCGATGACGAACCGATCTATCTTCCTGCTGATGCGGAAGTACCGTATCACCGTATCGTTTTTGCGCATGGTTATTACGCCAGCGCCTTACATGAAATTTCGCACTGGTGTATTGCGGGTAAAGCGCGTCGTGAGCTGGTTGACTTTGGTTACTGGTACTGCCCGGACGGACGCGACGCGAACACGCAATGCCAGTTTGAAGATGTGGAAGTGAAGCCGCAGGCGTTTGACTGGCTGTTCTGCATGGCGGCGGGCTATCCGTTTAACGTCAGTTGCGACAATCTGAACGGCGACTTTGAACCGGATCGCGTGGTATTCCAGCGTCGTGTTCATGCCCAGGTGATGGAATATCTGGAAAAGGGGATCCCGGAGCGTCCAGCGCGCTTTATTAACGCGTTACAGAATTATTATCACACGCCTGAACTTAAGGCGGAACAATTCCCGTGGCCCGAAGCGCTCAACTGAAGCCGCCGCCACGTTTACAATGAGGAAAGAAGATGATCGCGGAGTTTGAATCACGCATTCTGGCATTAATCGACGATATGGTAGAGCACGCCAGCGATGATGAGTTGTTTGCCAGTGGCTATTTGCGTGGGCACCTGACGCTGGCCGTAGCAGAGCTGGACGCTGGCGAGGACCATTCCGCTGAGGCATTGTACACCAATGTGACCAGCAGCCTGGAAAAAGCGATTAGCGCAGGCGAACTTTCGCCGCGTGACCAGGCGTTAGTGAAAGAGATGTGGGACGCTTTATTTCAAAAGGCAACGCAATAATAATTGCAGTGGATTGTGCCGGATGGCGACGCTAAGGCGTCTTATCCGGCCTACGTGGACTGACGATTCGGGTTCAGTTTGTAGGCCTGATAAGCGCAGCGCATCAGGCAATGATGAGAGAGTATTTTATTTCACCGCTTTACCCTTCAATAACTTCCTGACCCACAACCGATTCGGGTTCAGTGCCGCCAGCGTACTGGCATCCATAGGAATGGGTTCATCGCTCATTTGCGCTGCCAGAATTTCTGCACACAGCGGGGCTGAGCACAACCCGCGTGACCCCAGCGCGCCCAGCATAAATAGATCGGCATACACCGGGGCGCTTACCGCGTGCGCTTTGTCTTCGGCAAGCGTGGCGTACTGGCTGAGCGTGGCGTTATAGTCCGCGACATTGCCCACCATCGGGATGTGATCGCGCGTAGCGCAGCGGACCCCGCAGCGGGCGGCATGCGCACTGACGTCCACCTCTTTTGCCCATGCGGCGTGCGGGAAGCAGTCGATTAAACGCTGACGATTTTGCTGCTGGTCATCCTCGCGATACTCAGTCTCCTCACACCCACGATGATAGCTGGCGCCAATGCAGTGTTGCTGGTTTTGCGGGGCATGCGGCGTGAGGTACCCGTCGTAGCACAACACCTGGCGCAGCGCTGACAGCGTAGGCGTGGTGGGGATATGACTCACCTGACCGCCAACGGAATAGACCGGTAACGACTGCGTCTGCTCAAAGCGGTTAATGCGATGGCCGTTAGCCAGAACCACCGCTTCGTGAGTGGCGGTTTCTCCACAGGCAAACTGTAATTGCCAGCTTGCTGTCTGGCGCGTCAGTGAGACCAACGTGTGTTGGTAGCGGGTACGTAATCCCAGCGTTGTGGCATAGTCCAGTACGGCGGCGGTTAACTGCGCCGGGCACAGCCATCCACCTGCCGGATACTGAATCCCGCCGCATCCGGTTTCCACGCCTGTCGTTTGCAACACCTGCTGTGCGTCTACGCCGACGGCGAGCGCATCGGGCAGTTCAAGAGACAGCATTTGAGTGATTTTCTGCTGGCTTTTTTCATCCCAGGCGAGCTGCGTCACGCCGCACCAGTCATGTGCGAACTCAACCGGAAGGGCGTCATACAGTCGGCGGGCGAAGGTAAACGCAGTGGGGAAAAAGAGATTAATGGCCGCATCATGCTTGCTGAGTAACGGATAGAGCGCGCCCTGACGGTTACCTGATGCGCCTTCAGCAGGTTTCGCGTCTGCGCAATAGAGCGTGACCTGCCAGCCGCGGCGTAGTAGCGCCAGCGACAGCAATGCGCTGGCGATGCCACCACCAATAATAGCGGCTTCGCGCTTATCTGTGCCCGTGCGCGTGAACCACGGAGCCGATGAAGAGAGCGCCAGAGTCTGTTCCATGACGCCACAAAGCATTTCGCGTTTGCGGCCAAAGCCTTTGCGTTTTTGCATTGTAAACCCGGCTTCCTGCAACCCCCGTCGCACAAAGCCTGCCGATGTGAAGGTGGCCAGCGTGCCGCCGGGGCGAGCCAGTCGGGCCATCGCGTTAAACAGCGTTGGCGTCCACATGTCCGGATTTTTCGCCGGTGCGAAACCGTCCAGGAACCAGGCGTCCACTTTTTGATTCAAAGAGTCATCCAGTTTACTGGTCAGTTCATTAATATCGCCAAACCACAGATCCAGCGTGACGCGCCCATCATCAAGAAGCAGACGATGGCATCCCGCCAGCGGCAGCGGCCACTGCTCTTGCAGTGCCGTGGCCCACGGAGCAAGCTCCGGCCAGTGCTGATGGGCCAGGGTCAGATCTTCACGCGTCAGCGGATATTTTTCGAAACTGATGAAATGTAATCTTTCCAGGGTAGCGTCAGGGTGGGTATCGCGAAAATCGGCAAATGCCTGCCAGAGCGTCAGGAAGTTAAGCCCGGTGCCAAACCCGCTTTCAGCCACCACGAAAAGGGGACGTGAATGCGCAGGAAATCGCTGTGCGAGATGATTCCCGCCGAGGAAGACGTAACGTGTCTCTTCCAGCCCGTTATCATTGGAAAAATAGACATCATCAAAATCTCGGGAAACAGGTGTACCCTCAGCGTTGAATTCAAGGTTGGCAGGTTGTATAGCGTATTGTTTCACGTAAGTTACTCGTCTGGCAGGCTGTGCCCCGATCTTAGCGATGAGTGCCTGGCTGCGCAAATTTCCACATTAAATGGCTGATCGGACTTGTTCGGCGTACAAGTGTACGCTATTGTGCCACTCGAAACTTTAAAATAGTGCGACTTACAGAGGTATTGAATGAAACGTGCAGTGATTACTGGCTTGGGCATCGTTTCCAGCATCGGTAATAACCAGCAGGAAGTCCTGGCATCTCTGCGTGAAGGACGTTCAGGGATCACTTTCTCTCAGGAGCTGAAGGACTCCGGCATGCGTAGCCACGTATGGGGCAACGTAAAACTGGATACCACTGGCCTCATTGACCGCAAAGTAGTGCGCTTCATGAGCGACGCATCCATCTATGCATTCCTTTCCATGGAGCAGGCTGTGGCGGATGCCGGTCTTGCTGCAGAAGATTACCAGAATAACCCGCGCGTTGGCCTGATTGCAGGTTCCGGCGGCGGTTCCCCGCGTTTTCAGGTGTTCGGCGCTGACGCAATGCGTAGCCCGCGTGGCCTGAAAGCGGTTGGCCCGTATGTGGTCACCAAAGCGATGGCGTCCGGCGTTTCTGCCTGCCTCGCAACGCCGTTTAAAATTCACGGCGTAAACTACTCCATCAGCTCTGCCTGTGCGACTTCTGCGCACTGCATCGGCAACGCAGTAGAACAAATTCAACTGGGCAAACAAGACATCGTGTTTGCTGGCGGCGGTGAAGAGCTGTGCTGGGAAATGGCGTGTGAATTCGACGCCATGGGCGCGCTGTCTACCAAATATAACGACGACCCGTCGAAAGCTTCCCGTACCTATGACGCAAACCGTGACGGTTTTGTTATCGCGGGCGGCGGCGGTATGGTTGTGGTCGAAGAGCTGGAACACGCTCTGGCCCGTGGCGCGCACATCTACGCGGAAATCGTCGGTTACGGCGCGACCTCTGATGGCGCAGACATGGTTGCACCGTCAGGCGAAGGCGCAGTACGTTGCATGCAGATGGCGATGCACGGTGTAGACACCCCGATCGACTACCTGAACTCTCACGGTACTTCTACTCCGGTAGGCGACGTGAAAGAGCTGGGCGCAATCCGTGAAGTGTTTGGCGACAACAGCCCGGCAATTTCTGCAACCAAAGCGATGACTGGTCACTCACTGGGCGCGGCTGGCGTGCAGGAAGCTATCTACTCTCTGCTGATGCTGGAACACGGCTTTATCGCGCCGAGCATCAACATTGAAGAGCTGGACGAGCAGGCGGCAGGTCTGAACATCGTGACCAAACCGACCGAGCAGGCGCTGACCACCGTGATGTCCAACAGCTTCGGCTTTGGCGGCACTAACGCGACGCTGGTCATGCGTAAGCTGTAAGCATCAATATTGCGCCGGATCCGTTATCCGGCTCATGCTGCACAGTAAAGGGAGCCGCCAGGCTCCCTTTTTTATATCGTTGACAATCTATCTGGTTTACAGGCAGACTCCAGCTTCAACATTATCCTCTTGATAATGCGTAAGCGTTTAACGTTATCCAACGCACCTTAATCCTGAAAGTCAGGTAGAGGGGGCGTGGGCATTCCTCGCCTTACTCTGCATTTTGGAGTAACGCATGACAGCAGTAACCCAACAAGAAAAAACACCGTCGGCGAACTTTTCGCTGTTTCGTATCGCTTTTGCGGTTTTCCTGACCTACATGACGGTCGGTCTGCCTTTACCCGTCATTCCTCTGTTTGTGCACCACGAGCTGGGCTATGGCAATACCATGGTCGGTATCGCCGTAGGCGTACAGTTTCTGGCAACGGTCTTAACGCGAGGTTATGCCGGACGCTTAGCCGATCAATATGGCGCTAAACGTTCGGCGCTACAGGGGATGTTTGCCTGTGCGCTGGCGGGCGCGGCGTGGCTTTTAGCCGCGCTATTACCTGTCTCTGTCCCGGTGAAATTTGCGTTGTTGATTGTCGGACGTCTGATCCTTGGCTTTGGCGAAAGCCAACTGCTCACCGGAACGCTGACCTGGGGGCTGGGGCTGGTTGGCCCAACGCGTTCCGGTAAGGTGATGTCGTGGAACGGGATGGCGATTTACGGTGCGCTGGCTGCCGGTGCGCCGTTGGGCTTGCTGATCCATAGCCACTTCGGCTTCGCGGCGCTGGCGGGAACCACGATGGTATTACCGCTGCTGGCCTGGGCATTCAACGGCACCGTTCGTAAAGTGCCTGCGCATGCCGGGGAGCGACCTTCACTGTGGAGCGTGGTCGGGCTTATCTGGAAACCGGGCCTGGGCCTGGCATTGCAGGGCGTGGGTTTTGCCGTCATCGGTACGTTTATTTCGCTTTATTTTGTCAGCAATGGCTGGACGATGGCGGGATTCACCCTGACCGCGTTTGGCGGGGCATTTGTGCTGATGCGCATTCTGTTTGGCTGGATGCCGGACCGGTTCGGCGGCGTGCAGGTCGCTGTTGTTTCATTGCTGGTTGAAACTGCGGGTCTGATCCTGCTGTGGCAGGCTCCCTCTGCCTGGGTAGCTCTGCTCGGGGCGGCATTAACCGGGGCCGGATGTTCGCTTATCTTCCCGGCATTGGGCGTTGAGGTTGTGAAGCGAGTGCCCGCGCAGGTTCGCGGTACGGCGCTGGGCGGTTACGCCGCATTTCAGGATATCTCCTACGGCGTAAGCGGCCCTGTCGCCGGGGTGCTGGCCACCGCGTACGGCTATCCCTCGGTATTCCTTGCCGGGGCGATATCCGCCGTGGTGGGAATTGTTGTGACGTTGCTGACTTTGCGAAAAGGCTAAGCGACCAGCCAGAAAATGGCTAACGCAATCATCAAGGCAATAAATATCAGTCCCGGTCGTGTCGACAGTGATTTAACCGTTTCAATCATCGGCGCGAACGGGCTGTAAATGGGCTGAGGATGGCGCGGATCGTTTAATTCCTGCTCCCGGTCACGTTCCACGCGGCGCAAGAAGATTTGATTCAGCAAGTCCAGCACCTGAACCGTGGTCAGAATCGATTGTGGCTGGATCTGATACGTCTGCTGCGCGTACTCTTTGATTGCCGTCAGCTCATTCGGCTCTAACGGCAGCTTCAGCGCCGCCTGCAGTGTTTGTAAGGTCGGGGCAGTTTGCAGACTGAGCGTCTGGCGCGCCTGCAGCCAGGTGACCAGATGCGAAAATTGTTTGGCGGGGATTAACTCTCCGCTTTTTACCCCAGACAGCTCCAGCATAGACTGCCAGATCATCTTACCGGATTCGCCCGTGGCCGCCGCCAGTTTGGTAACCAACTGGTTCAGCGTATTGTGCTCTGCGGGGAGTAACGGACGATCGGTAGCCGGACGCTGCTGGGGCTGCGGTATCGAAAGCTGACCTTGTTGTAACAGGGTCAGCACGTTCTTCAATTGCTCAGGCGTGAGTTGGCTAAGCGCCGTCTGCCCATACTGCTGGCGGATAAAATCACTCACCGCCTGACGGTTATTTCCCTGACTCAATAGCTCCGTGAGCTGCGACAGCACCTGACGATTAGCATGGTTCTGTTGTGCGACTTCCAGCCGCTGGTTCAAATTTTGTTCGGCGGCGGGAAAGTGACGTGACTGCAACGGTGTATCACTTTTGACGCCCAGATCGTGTTTCATTCCGGCCCACACCTCAGCGCTTTGCTGCTGAGTGAGCGAAATCAAACGGGTAATCAGTCGTTCCAGCACGGTACGTTGTATCGTGGATAACGGTTGCTCACCTGCAACGGAGGGGGCATTTTGGCCTTCGCCGGGAGGGCGAGCGGGCGTACCTGAAATGGGCTGCATCGTCTCTGTTCCTTAAATCTGTGCTGACCAGGTCTCGCAGTATGCCTGGCGGCGAGATTATGGCACACTTGCCCGGTTAACTCTCGTTCTCAAACAGGTGCGAAAGACGTGAAAATCCTCGTTGATGAAAATATGCCCTATGCCCGCGAACTGTTCAGTCGTTTGGGGGAGGTCAAAGCGGTTCCTGGTCGTCCGATTCCCGTTGCCGAACTGGATGATGCGGATGCCTTAATGGTGCGCTCGGTGACGAAAGTCAATGAATCACTGCTCAGCGGAAAACCGGTTAAATTTGTCGGTACGGCAACCGCAGGCACGGACCATGTGGATGAAGCCTGGCTTGCGCAGTCGGGAATCGGTTTTTCCGCAGCGCCCGGATGTAATGCGATTGCGGTCGTAGAATATGTTTTTTCAGCGTTGCTGATGCTGGCGGAGCGCGACGGTTTTGCGTTACGCGATCGTACCGTGGGCATCGTCGGTGTTGGCAACGTGGGCGGACGTTTGCAGACGCGACTGGAAGCGCTGGGGATCCGTACCTTGCTGTGCGATCCTCCGCGGGCCGATCGCGGTGACGAGGGCGATTTCCGCTCGCTGGACGAACTGGTACAGCAGGCCGATGTACTGACTTTCCATACGCCGTTATTTAAAGACGGTCCGTACAAAACGCTGCACCTTGCGGATGACGCGCTGATTAGTCGACTGAAGCCGGGCACCATTCTGATCAACGCCTGCCGGGGGCCGGTTATCGACAATACGGCATTACTGAATCGGCTTAACGCCGGGCAGGCGCTGAGCGTGGTGTTGGATGTCTGGGAAGGCGAGCCGGATCTCAATGTGGCGTTGCTGGAGAAAGCCGATATCGGCACGGCGCACATTGCCGGGTATACCCTGGAAGGAAAAGCGCGTGGGACCACGCAGGTCTTTGAGGCCTATAGTAAGTTTATTGGCCGCGAACAGCACGTTGCGCTGAACACTCTGTTACCTGCGCCGGAATTTGGGCGTATCACGTTGCATGGCCCGTTAGATCAGCCAACGCTGAAAAGGCTGGCGCATTTAGTGTATGATGTGCGCCGCGATGATGCGCCGCTGCGTAAAGTCGCTGGAATTCCGGGTGAGTTTGATAAACTGCGTAAAAATTATCTTGAGCGCCGTGAATGGTCGTCTTTATACGTGATGTGTGACGACGCAACGGCTGCCGCCTTGCTGTGTAAGCTGGGTTTTAACGCGGTTCATCACCCGGCACATTAATGTCTTCTTAATGCTCCCTGTCGAATAATGCGACAGGGACGCTTATGTATTTCTGGAGTAAATCACCATGTCTGAAGGCTGGAACATTGCCATTCTGGGCGCAACGGGCGCCGTAGGCGAAGCCCTGCTCGATACGCTGGCTGAACGCCAGTTCCCGGTCGGTGAAATTTTTGCGCTGGCGCGTAACGAAAGCGCTGGTGAGCACCTGCGTTTTAACGGTAAATCGGTCATTGTTCAGGATGTTGCAGACTTTGACTGGACGCAGGCACAACTGGCATTTTTTGTTGCGGGCGCTGAGGCCACCGCTGCATGGGTGGAAGAAGCAACCAATGCCGGTTGCCTGGTTATCGACAGCAGTGGTCTGTTCGCACTTGAGCCTGACGTTCCGCTGGTGGTTCCGGACGTTAACCCGTTCGTGTTGGCAGATTATCGCAACCGCAATGTGATTGCAGTCCCTACTAGCCTGACCAGTCAACTGCTGTCTGCGTTGAAACCGCTGATTGATGACGGTGGTCTTTCACGTATTACGGTGACCAATATTCTGTCGGCCTCCGCGCACGGTAAAAAAGCGGTGGATGCGTTGGCAGGGCAAAGTGCGAAACTGCTCAATGGTATCCCGATTGACGAAGACGATTTCTTTGGTCGCCAGTTGGCATTCAATATGCTGCCGCTGCTGCCAGATCGCGAAGGTAGCGTGCGCGAAGAGCGTCGTATCGTCGATGAAGTGCGCAAAATTATGCAGGATGACGGTCTGCTTATCTCCGCTAGCATCGTACAGTCACCGGTATTCTACGGTCACGCGCAGATGGTGAATTTTGAAGCCCTGCGTCCGTTGGCGGCGGAAGAAGCGCGCGATGCGTTTTCTCGCGCTGAAGACGTGGTGTTGTCGGAAGAGACCGATTTCCCGACTCAGGTTGGCGATGCGTCTGGTACCCCACATCTTTCCATCGGCTGTGTACATAACGATTACGGTATGCCGGAGCAGGTTCAGTTCTGGTCCGTGGCAGACAACGTACGCTTTGGCGGCGCGTTGATGGCGGTGAAAATTGCGGAAAAACTGGTGCAGGAGTATCTGTACTAATGTCGGACCTGCAACAGCCGCTACCCCATAAAATTGCGCTGGGCATTGAGTATGACGGCAGCAAATATTATGGCTGGCAGCGCCAGAACGAAGTGCGTAGCGTTCAGGAAAAGCTGGAAAAAGCGCTTTCTCAGGTCGCGAATGAGCGTATCAATGTCTTTTGTGCGGGGCGCACGGATGCAGGCGTTCATGGCACAGGCCAGGTCGTACATTTTGAAACGCACGCTGTGCGTAAAGATGCCGCCTGGACGTTGGGCGTAAATGCGAATCTACCTGGTGACATCGCCGTGCGCTGGGTGAAAGCTGTACCTGATGATTTTCATGCCCGATTCAGCGCCACGGCTCGCCGTTATCGCTACATCATCTACAATCATCGGTTGCGCCCTGCGGTTTTGGGCAAAGGGGTAACCCATTACTATGAGCCGCTGGATGCTGAACGTATGCATCGTGCAGCCCAGTGTTTGATCGGCGAAAATGATTTTACCTCGTTTCGTGCGGTGCAGTGCCAGTCGCGCACGCCATGGCGTAACGTGATGCACATAAACGTTGAACGTTTTGGCGCATATGTGGTGGTGGATATTAAAGCGAATGCCTTTGTACATCATATGGTCAGGAATATTGTCGGCAGCCTGATGGAAGTAGGCGCCAACAACCAGCCGGAGAGCTGGATAGCAGAACTGTTAGCGGCGAAGGACAGAACGCTGGCAGCGGCAACGGCGAAAGCGGAAGGTCTGTATTTGGTCGCGGTAGATTACCCTGACCGGTTCGACCTGCCAAAACCGCCAATGGGCCCGCTATTTCTGGCGGACTAATTTGAGTCGTATAAAGGCAAAACTATGGATCTGATTTACTTTCTTATCGATTTTATTCTGCACATTGATGTGCACCTGGCGGAGCTGGTCGCGGAATACGGTATCTGGGTATACGCGATTCTGTTTCTGATCCTGTTCTGTGAAACCGGGCTGGTAGTGACGCCGTTCCTGCCGGGGGACTCGCTGCTGTTTGTTGCCGGCGCGCTTTCTGCGCTGCCAACTAACGATCTCAATGTTCATCTGATGGTGGCGTTGATGATTGTGGCTGCGATTGTCGGCGATGCGGTGAACTACACGATTGGCCGGTTGTTCGGTGAGAAACTCTTTAGTAACCCGAACTCCAAAATTTTTCGTCGCAGCTACCTGGATAAAACCCATGCGTTCTACGAGCGTCATGGCGGGAAAACGATTATCCTGGCGCGTTTCGTGCCTATCGTGCGTACATTTGCGCCATTTGTTGCCGGTATGGGACACATGTCCTACCGCCACTTTGCGATGTATAACGTTGTAGGCGCGCTGCTGTGGGTATTGCTGTTCACCTATGCAGGCTATCTGTTTGGCGATCTGCCAATAGTTCAGGAAAACCTGAAATTATTGATTGTGGCGATTATCGTCCTTTCCGTATTGCCGGGCGTGATAGAAGTGATTCGTCATAAACGGGCTGCGTCACGGGCTGCAAAATAGAAAGTAACTCAGCGGTTCGACCACTTTTTTATCCAAAGTTTCGGGCTGTTATGTTTTAATGTGCAACATTCATGGTCTGTTAGGGGCAAAAATGGCATTATGCGCCCCTTATAACAAAGCTGACTAGGGTTCAGGCAGAAAGGTCACCAATGAGCTGGATTGAACGAATTAAAAGCAACATTACTCCCACCCGCAAGGCAAGCATTCCTGAAGGGGTGTGGACCAAGTGTGATAGCTGCGGTCAGGTTTTATACCGTGCTGAGCTGGAACGTAATCTTGAGGTCTGTCCGAAGTGTGACCATCATATGCGCATGTCGGCGCGCAATCGCCTGCATAGCCTGTTAGATGAAGGTACTCTTGTGGAACTGGGTAGCGAACTTGAGCCGAAAGACGTGCTGAAGTTTCGTGACTCCAAAAAGTACAAAGACAGACTGGCCTCAGCACAGAAAGAAACCGGCGAGAAAGATGCGCTGGTGGTGATGAAAGGCACGCTTCACGGCATGCCGGTCGTTGCGGCTGCATTCGAGTTCGCGTTTATGGGCGGCTCCATGGGGTCTGTCGTCGGTGCGCGTTTTGTCCGTGCCGTTGAGCAGGCGCTGGAAGACAACTGTCCGCTGATCTGCTTCTCCGCTTCTGGCGGGGCGCGTATGCAGGAAGCGCTGATGTCTCTGATGCAAATGGCGAAAACGTCTGCTGCGCTGGCGAAAATGCAGGAACGCGGTTTACCGTACATTTCTGTACTGACCGACCCAACGATGGGCGGTGTTTCCGCAAGCTTCGCGATGCTGGGCGATCTCAACATTGCCGAACCGAAAGCGCTGATTGGCTTTGCAGGTCCGCGTGTTATTGAGCAAACCGTACGTGAGAAACTGCCGCCGGGATTCCAGCGCAGCGAGTTCCTGATTGAAAAAGGCGCTATCGATATGATCGTCCGCCGTCCGGAAATGCGCCTGAAACTGGCAAGCATTCTGGCGAAGCTGATGAATCTTCCGGCGCCGAATCCGGATGAGCCGCGTGAAGGCGAAGTGGTACCTCCGGTACCCGATCAGGAATCAGAGTCCTGATAATATACTCTATGGATTTCGAGTTGCAGGTAGGCGGCAAGAGAGTTCATCCCGATGAGCTTGCACAGGCAAGTGATTCGGGTGAACGACAAATCTGCCGGGAGCAGATTTGAACGCCGCATGCGGCGGCCCCGAAGGGGGAGGCCCAGGGATGGGCCGAGTAATCCGCAGCCAACAAGCCTGCAGCTTGAAAGACGACGAGTACAAAAGGGCAGGGCCAGTTGGCGCTGCCTTTTGCTTTTCTCAACGTAAAGAATCTACAGGCATCATGGACAATAAACGTATTCCTCAAGCCGCGTCGCCTCTGGCGTCGTGGCTTTCTTATCTGGAAAACCTGCACAGTAAAACCATCGATCTGGGCCTCGAACGCGTCAGTCAGGTGGCGCGTAAATTGGGCGTGTTGAAACCCGCGCCATTTGTCTTTACGGTGGCGGGAACCAACGGAAAAGGCACGACCTGCCGTACGCTGGAATCGGTGCTGACCGCAGCAGGTTATAAAGTCGGAGTATACAGTTCGCCGCATCTGGTGCGTTACACGGAACGCGTGCGCGTGCAGGGGGGGGAACTGCCGGAATCCGCGCATACAGCCTCGTTTGCTGAGATTGAAGAAGCACGTGGCGATATTTCATTGACCTATTTTGAATACGGTACGCTATCGGCGCTCTGGTTGTTTAAACAGGCTCAGTTGGACGTAGTCATTCTGGAAGTGGGGTTAGGCGGTCGCCTTGACGCGACGAATATCGTCGATGCCGATGTTGCGGTCGTCACCAGTATTGCGCTTGATCATACCGACTGGCTGGGCCCGGATCGCGAGAGCATTGGTCGTGAGAAAGCGGGGATTTTCCGCGCAGAGAAACCGGCCATCGTTGGTGAACCTGAAATGCCATACACTATTGCGGATGTGGCGCAAGAGTGCGGGGCGATTTTGCAACGCTGTGGTGTGGACTGGCGCTATACGGTAACGGATAACGACTGGTCCTTTACGGACACTCACGGCACGTTGGCGCATCTGCCATTGCCACAGGTTCCACAACCGAACGCCGCGACCGCACTGGCTGCGCTGCGTGCCAGTGGTCTTGACGTCAGCGAGCAGGCAATTCGTGACGGAATCAAACTGGCGATTTTACCGGGGCGCTTCCAGATTGTGAGCGAGTCGCCGCGGGTGATTTTTGATGTTGCCCATAACCCGCATGCGGCGGAATATCTGACCGGACGTCTGAAAAAGTTAGTGAAAAGCGGGCGTGTACTTGCAGTTATCGGTATGCTACATGATAAAGATATTGCCGGTACGTTGGCCTGGTTAAAAAGCGTGGTTGATGCCTGGTACTGCGCGCCACTGGAAGGGCCGCGTGGCGCAACGGCAGAACAGCTGTTAGAACATCTGGGCAAAGGTGAAGCCTATGACAGCGTGGCGCAGGCATGGTCTGCGGCACTGGCCGAGGCGAAGCCAGAAGATACCGTGTTGGTGTGTGGATCGTTTCACACTGTCGCACATGTCATGGAAGTGATAGACGTGGGGAGAAGCGGTGGCGAGTAAGTTTCAGAATCGATTAGTTGGCACAATTGTGCTGGTCGCGCTTGGGGTGATTGTGCTCCCCGGGCTGCTTGACGGGCAAAAAAAACATTATCAGGATGAGTTTGCTGCGATCCCTCTGGTGCCCAAACCTGGCGATCGCGACGAGCCGGACATGATGCCTGCGGCAACGCAGGCGCTGCCAACGCAACCACCTGAAGGGGCGGCAGAAGAGGTGCGCGCGGGCGATGCCGCCGCGCCATCGTTGGATCCGTCGCGTATGACAACGGCAAGTAGCGCGGAGTTAGATCCTGTCCCCGTACCTGTTGAACCGCCGAAACCTAAACCGAAGCCGCAACCCGTTGTCGCCACACCGGCGCCAACGCCTGCGCCAGCTCCAGCGCCGAAACCGGTCGCTGAAGAAGCGCCAGCCCCGACCGGCAAAGCGTATGTTGTGCAGCTCGGCGCGCTGAAAAATGCGGATAAGGTCAATGAGATCGTGGGTAAACTTCGTGGCGCGGGCTTCCGGGTATATACTTCCCCGTCAACGCCGGTACAGGGTAAAATAACCCGCATTCTCGTCGGCCCTGACGCCTCCAGAGATAAGCTGAAGAATTCGCTGGGCGAGCTACAGAAGATCTCCGGTCTGAGTGGGGTTGTGATGGGATATACCCCTAATTAAGGGGCTGTTTCATGCAGGCCGGATACGGTGTTTTCACCGTCTCCGGCCAGTGCCCGAAGAGGCATAAAACCGTATGGCGTTGAAGATTTTTTCAGCGCCATTTTTATTTACGCGTGGAAAGGAAATCCCTACGCAAACGTTTTCTTTTTCTGTTAGAATGCGCCCCGAACAGGACGACAGGGCGTAAAATCGTGGGACACTTATGGTCTGGATTGATTACGCCATTATCGCGGTGATTGGTTTTTCCTGTCTGGTTAGCCTGATCCGTGGCTTTGTTCGTGAAGCATTATCGTTGGTGACTTGGGGTTGTGCTTTCTTTGTCGCCAGCCATTACTACACTTACCTGTCTGTCTGGTTTACGGGCTTTGAAGACGAACTGGTTCGAAATGGGATTGCTATCGCGATACTGTTTATCGCGACACTTATCGTCGGCGCTATCGTTAACTTTGTGATAGGCCAACTGGTAGAGAAAACAGGTCTGTCGGGTACCGACAGGGTGTTGGGGATTTGCTTCGGTGCTCTGCGAGGAGCGCTGATCGTCGCCGCCATACTGTTCTTTCTCGATACGTTTACCGGTCTGTCGAAAAGTGAAGACTGGAGTAAGTCGCAGCTGATCCCGCAGTTCAGTTTCATCATCAGATGGTTCTTTGACTATCTGCAAAGCTCGTCAAGTTTCTTGCCCAAAGTATAAACTTTGGGTCGTTGCTGAACGAGGAAAAGACGTATGTGCGGTATTGTCGGTATCGCCGGTGTTATGCCGGTAAACCAGTCGATTTATGACGCGTTAACGGTGCTCCAGCATCGTGGTCAGGATGCTGCGGGCATCATCACTATTGATGCCAACAACTGCTTCCGCTTGCGTAAAGCAAACGGAATGGTGAGCGATATTTTTGAAGCGCGCCATATGCAGCGTTTGCAGGGCAATATGGGCATCGGTCATGTGCGTTACCCAACGGCTGGCAGCTCCAGCGCCTCCGAAGCTCAACCTTTTTACGTCAACTCACCGTATGGCATCACGCTTGCCCACAATGGCAACCTGACCAATGCGCATGAGCTGCGGAAAAAGCTATTTGAAGAAAAGCGCCGCCACATCAATACCACTTCAGATTCTGAAATCCTGCTGAATATTTTCGCCAGCGAGCTGGATAACTTCCGCCATTATCCACTGGAAGCAGACAATATTTTTGCTGCTATTGCGGCAACCAACCGCCAGATCCGTGGCGCCTATGCCTGCGTGGCGATGATTATCGGCCACGGTATGGTCGCCTTCCGCGATCCTAACGGTATTCGCCCGCTGGTGCTGGGGAAACGTGATATCGGCGATGGTCGCACCGAGTATATGGTGGCCTCCGAGAGCGTGGCGCTGGATACGCTGGGCTTTGAATTCCTGCGCGACGTAGCGCCTGGCGAAGCGGTGTACATTACCGAAAAAGGCCAGCTGTTTACCCGCCAGTGCGCCGATAACCCGGTCAGCAATCCGTGCCTGTTCGAATACGTTTACTTTGCGCGTCCTGACTCCTTTATCGACAAGATTTCCGTCTACAGCGCCCGTGTGAATATGGGAACTAAGCTCGGCGAAAAAATTGCCCGCGAGTGGGAAGATCTGGACATCGACGTGGTGATCCCGATTCCGGAAACCTCCTGCGATATCGCGCTGGAAATCGCCCGTATTCTCGGCAAGCCGTATCGTCAGGGGTTTGTGAAAAACCGCTACGTAGGGCGTACCTTTATCATGCCGGGCCAGCAGCTGCGTCGTAAATCCGTGCGCCGTAAACTGAACGCCAACCGTGCGGAGTTCCGTGATAAGAACGTGCTGCTGGTGGATGACTCTATCGTACGTGGCACCACCTCAGAACAGATTATCGAGATGGCGCGTGAAGCCGGAGCGAAGAAGGTGTATCTGGCCTCTGCCGCACCGGAAATCCGCTTCCCGAACGTTTATGGTATCGATATGCCGACGGCGACGGAGCTGATTGCTCATGGTCGCGAAGTGGACGAGATCCGCCAGATAATCGGCGCAGACGGGCTTATCTTCCAGGATCTCAACGATCTGATTGAAGCGGTCCGCGCTGAGAACCCGGATATTCAGCAGTTTGAATGTTCAGTGTTTAACGGCGTCTATGTCACCAAAGACGTTGACCAGCAGTATCTCGATTTCCTTGACTCCCTGCGTAATGACGATGCCAAAGCGATATTGCGTCAGAATGAAGCGGAAAACCTTGAGATGCACAACGAAGGTTAATGTTTGCTCGCAAGCAAGGGCGCAACCCGCACCCTTGCTTGCAACTCCCCGTAAATTCCTGCAAAGTCGGCCCTGAAGCAAGCAAGGGCGATTAAACATGAAACGACTCATCATTGGTATTTCTGGCGCAAGTGGAGCGATTTACGGTGTGCGCCTGCTGCAGGTTTTGCGTGACGTTACTGATGTGGAAACCCATCTGGTGATGAGCGCCGCTGCCCGGCAGACGCTGGCGCTGGAAACGGATCTCTCTGTACGCGACGTGCAGGCTCTGGCGAATGTGACTCACGATACGCGCGATATCGCCGCCAGTATATCCTCTGGCTCTTTTCAGACCGCCGGGATGGTTATCCTGCCCTGTTCAATTAAAACCCTTTCTGGCATCGTGCATAGCTATACCGATGGGCTGCTCACCCGTGCGGCTGACGTGGTATTGAAAGAACGTCGCCCGCTGGTGCTGTGCGTGCGCGAAACGCCATTGCATCTGGGGCATTTGCGGCTGATGACGCAGGCGGCAGAAATTGGAGCGGTGATTATGCCGCCTGTCCCGGCGTTTTATCATCGCCCGCAAACGTTAGATGATGTGATTAATCAAACGGTTAATCGTGTCCTTGACCAGTTTGATATTTCCCTTCCTCAGGACCTCTTCACCCGCTGGCAAGGGGCGTAAGCCGTTCCATCAGCGTGCAAAGAAACATCCGTTGCCCTGTTTCAGGGCAATTTTGTAACCGCGATCATATCCTCAACATTTAATTCGTCAAAACTCAACGAAACGCTGCGTTTCAACCGTCAGACCTGCTATCTTCAAAATCAGGACAATATTGCAACGTTTTATTAACATATTTAACGTCGAATATCCTCAACGACGCGAAAATGGCATAAGACCTGCATGAAAAAGTCTGCAAACACAACACAACGTAAAACATAATAAAATTACGCCACTTGAGGGTTATGTATGAAGAAGACGGTTCTTGCTTTGTCTTTGCTGGTAGGACTTTCCGCAACCGCGGCCAGTTACGCAGCACTTCCGCAGACAGTTCGTATTGGTACAGATACCACCTACGCGCCTTTTTCCTCTAAAGATGCCAAGGGCGACTTTGTCGGCTTTGATATCGATTTAGGAAATGAGATGTGTAAACGCATGCAGATCAAATGTACCTGGGTTGCCAGCGACTTTGATGCGCTGATCCCGTCGCTGAAAGCGAAAAAAATTGATGCCATCATCTCCTCGCTTTCTATCACCGAGAAGCGTCAGCAAGAGATTGCCTTCTCAGACAAACTTTACGCTGCAGATTCTCGTTTGATCGCCGCGAAAGGTTCCCCGATTCAACCGACTCTGGACTCCCTCAAAGGTAAACATGTAGGTGTACTACAAGGCTCAACTCAGGAAGCCTATGCCAATGATAACTGGCGCAGCAAAGGCGTGGATGTGGTGGCCTATGCGAATCAGGACCTGATCTATTCTGACCTGACGGCGGGCCGTCTGGATGCGGCATTGCAGGATGAAGTCGCGGCCAGTGAAGGTTTCCTTAAACAGCCGGCAGGCAAAGACTACGCTTTTGCCGGCCCTTCAGTTAAAGATAAAAAATACTTTGGCGACGGAACCGGGATTGGTTTGCGCAAAGATGATGCGGAGCTGAAAGCGGCTTTCGATAAAGCGCTGGGCGAACTGCGCAAAGACGGCACCTACGACAAAATGGCGAGTAAGTATTTTAACTTTAATGTCTACGGCGATTAATTCATCGACGTGGGGAGTTGGCTGCACCATGGCGGGTAACCATTATGGTGCATCTTAAATTCAGTGCACTGTTTTGGTGCCTTTATCGCTGACTTAATAAGCATGAGTGCATACTTAAGCGCTTTTCATGCAAATAAATACCGCCGACAAGGTAGAATGCTTTGCCTTGTCGGCCTGATTAATGGCACGATAACTGCACCTGGTCCTGTAAAGATCCCCTATAAAAGACAGTCTGTTGAGGATAGTTATGAAAAAACTGGTGTTGTCTCTTTCTCTGGTCCTGGCTTTCTCCAGTGCTACCGCAGCATTTGCAGCCATTCCGCAAAAAATTCGTATCGGCACCGATCCTACTTATGCGCCGTTCGAATCGAAAAATGCGCAGGGTGAATTAGTCGGTTTTGATATCGATCTGGCTAAAGAGCTATGCAAACGTATTAATACACAATGTACCTTCGTGGAAAACCCGCTGGACGCGCTGATCCCTTCGCTAAAAGCGAAGAAAATCGATGCGATTATGTCTTCGCTTTCCATTACTGAAAAACGTCAGCAGGAAATCGCGTTTACCGACAAGCTTTATGCAGCCGACTCGCGTCTGGTTGTCGCTAAGGATTCTGCTATTCAGCCGACCATTGAGTCGCTGAAAGGCAAACGTGTCGGCGTGCTGCAGGGCACCACTCAGGAAACGTTCGGCAACGAACACTGGGCGCCAAAAGGTATTGAAATTGTCTCCTATCAGGGACAAGACAACATCTATTCTGACCTGACTGCCGGGCGTATTGACGCCGCATTCCAGGATGAAGTCGCTGCCAGCGAAGGCTTCCTGAAACAGCCAGTTGGTAAAGATTACAAATTCGGCGGCCCGTCTGTGAAAGACGAGAAATTGTTTGGCGTGGGTACCGGTATGGGACTGCGTAAAGATGATAACGAGCTGCGCGAAGCACTGAATAAAGCCTTTGCGGAGATGCGCGCTGACGGCACTTACGAGAAGCTGGCTAAAAAGTACTTCGATTTTGATGTTTATGGCGGTTAATCACCGCAGGTGCTGATAAAGCCCGTAGATTTTTGACGCGTTGAATTTATGCCTGATGGCGCTGCGCTCATCCGGCCTACGTTGATTTTGTAGGCCGGATAAGGCAACGCCGCCATCCGGCATTTAATGGTGAGTCTGAAATCAAAAGAGGCTTATTACTCCACCACACACGACAGGACAGGCAGCATGTTGTATGGCTTTTCAGGTGTTATTTTACAGGGCGCAATTGTTACGCTTGAGCTGGCTCTCAGCTCAGTGGTGCTGGCGGTTCTGATAGGCCTTGTCGGCGCGGCAGCAAAACTGTCGCAAAGCCGGGCGTTGGGGCTTATTTTCGAAGCGTACACCACGCTTATCCGCGGCGTGCCCGATCTGGTCTTAATGTTGCTCATCTTCTATGGATTACAAATCGCGCTGAATACCATTACCGATGCAATGGGGGTCAGCCAGATTGATATCGATCCGATGGTAGCAGGGATAATCACGCTCGGATTTATCTACGGGGCTTACTTTACCGAAACGTTCCGCGGCGCGTTTATGGCTGTGCCCAAAGGCCATATTGAAGCTGCGACGGCATTCGGCTTTACCAGTTCACAAATATTTCGCCGCATTATGTTCCCGGCGATGATGCGCTATGCCTTACCGGGAATTGGTAATAACTGGCAGGTTATTCTCAAAGCCACGGCGTTGGTATCGCTGCTCGGTCTGGAAGATGTGGTGAAAGCCACTCAGCTTGCCGGGAAGAGCACCTGGGAGCCGTTCTATTTTGCCGTGGTGTGCGGGGTCATCTATCTGGTGTTTACCACAGTTTCTAATGGTGTGCTGCTGTACCTTGAGCGCCGTTACTCCGTGGGTGTGAAGAGGGCTGACCTGTGATTGAGATAATTCAGGAGTACTGGAAATCCCTGCTGTGGACGGACGGTTACCGCTTTACCGGTGTGGCAATTACTTTGTGGTTGTTGATCTCGTCGGTGGTGATGGGCGGCATACTGGCGCTGTTTTTGGCGATTGGTCGCGTTTCCAGCAATAAATTTATCCAGTTCCCGATCTGGTTATTTACCTATGTTTTTCGTGGCACGCCGCTGTATGTACAGCTGCTGGTGTTTTATTCCGGGATGTATACGCTGGAGATAGTCAAAGGAACGGACTTCCTCAACGCGTTTTTCCGCAGCGGATTGAATTGCACCGTACTGGCGTTGACGCTGAATACCTGCGCCTATACGACGGAGATTTTCGCCGGGGCGATTCGTTCTGTGCCACACGGTGAGATTGAAGCCGCGCGCGCTTACGGTTTCTCGTCATTCAAACTGTATCGCTGCATAATTTTGCCTTCCGCGCTGCGTATTGCGCTGCCGGCATACAGCAATGAAGTGATTTTAATGCTGCACTCCACGGCGCTGGCGTTTACCGCCACGGTGCCTGATTTGTTGAAAATCGCCCGCGATATCAACTCGGCAACGTATCAACCGTTTACCGCTTTCGGTATTGCCGCGGTGCTGTATTTGATTATTTCGTATGTCCTGATCAGTCTGTTCCGTAAAGCGGAAAAACGCTGGTTGCAGCATGTATCCTCTAAATAATTCGAGTAACACGATGTCTGAGAATAAATTAAACGTTATCGATTTACATAAGCACTACGGCGAACATGAAGTGCTGAAAGGGGTATCGCTGCAAGCTAATGCGGGTGATGTTATCAGTATTATCGGTTCGTCAGGTTCCGGTAAAAGTACTTTTCTGCGCTGCATTAACTTTCTTGAAAAACCGAGCGCTGGTTCTATTGTCGTCAGTGGGCAGAACATTGGACTGGTGCGTGACAAAGACGGCCAGCTCAAGGTTGCGGACAAAAATCAACTGCGTTTGCTGCGCACAAGACTAACCATGGTCTTTCAGCACTTTAATCTGTGGAGCCACATGACGGTGCTGGAAAACGTCATGGAAGCGCCGATTCAGGTATTAGGATTGAGCAAGCAGGAAGCCCGCGCACGCGCGGTGAAGTATCTGGCTAAAGTGGGCATTGATGAGCGAGCGCAGGGTAAATATCCGGTGCATTTGTCTGGTGGTCAGCAGCAGCGCGTTTCTATTGCGCGAGCGCTGGCGATGGAACCGGAGGTGTTGCTGTTTGATGAACCCACCTCGGCGCTTGACCCAGAGCTGGTCGGCGAAGTGCTGCGCATTATGCAGCAACTGGCCGAAGAGGGGAAAACCATGGTGGTCGTGACCCATGAAATGGGGTTTGCCCGAAATGTCTCCACGCACGTGATCTTTCTGCATCAGGGGAAAATTGAAGAAGAGGGCGACCCGGAGCAGGTATTCGGCAACCCGCAAAGCCCACGCTTGCAGCAGTTCCTCAAAGGATCGCTGAAGTAATTCAGTTGCCCGGAGGCGCTATGCTTTCCGGGCCTACCGCTTTAACGCATCGCACTCCAGGCGATAAACCCAGTCGTCGTGTGCGATCCCATTAATTTCATACGCTTTTTCCAGCACCTGCGTTCGTATAAAGCCCGTCTTTTCCAGAACACGTATCGACCCCTTATTCTCTGCCAGCACGTAAGCATTTATCGCCGTGACGCCAGCCTGCTCCAGGGCATACTGACACACCGCGCGCACGGCTTCGCTGGCAATACCTTTCCCCTGCGCATGCGGCATGAGGGCGTAACCGAGGTCGGCCTCATGCGGATAAAGATGACTGATTTGCAGACCAATATCGCCGAGCGGCGTCGGGTTGTTATGCTCGCGAATAACAAATGTGTGCTGTGCGGCAAGGCGTCTGGCGAATAACAGACGCGTATCCTTTGCTGGGGCGATGTCGCCCATATAGCGCATGACTTCAGGGCTTTCACGCAGTCTCTGGAAAAATGACCAGTCAGAAAATTGAAACAAAGAGAGGGTAAGACGGGGAGTCGATATTTTTGCCATAACGTCGCCATTGCGGAAGTCAGATCTATAACCTTACCATCGCAACGGCGAATGTGAATAGCGCTTAGCAACTATCGGATAACATCCGCTAGCGCCTCTTCTAAATCGTACCAACGAAACGCAAAACCGGACGCTTCCAGGCGTTTGGGTAACGCCCGCTGTCCGCCGAGAACCAGCACGGAAGACTCGCCCATCAGTAGACGTATTACGCCAGCGGGAACGCGCAGAATGGCTGGGCGGTTTAATGCATGACCCAGTGCGTGGGCAAACTGCTCATTGTGTACCGGGTACGGTGAAACCATATTGAAGGGGCCACGCAGATCGTTATCCAGCAGCCAGATAATGCCGTTGACCATATCATCAATATGGATCCAGGCCAGATACTGGCGTCCGTTACCAATCGGGCCGCCTAAACCAAGACGGAATGGCGGGACCATTTTCCCCAGAATCCCGCCAGCAGAGGCCAATACCACGCCGGTACGCAACATACACACGCGGGTTTTGTCACTTTGCGCGGTGCTGGCAATTTGCTCCCAGCGGGCGCACAGCTTATGAGTAAATTCGTTATGCGGCGGCTCTTCTTCCGTGACGACAACTTCGCCCAGATCGCCGTAGTAACCGGTAGCGGAACCGGATATTAACACCGCGGGCGGCGTCTCGCTGGCGTTGATTAAATCGACCAGTTTCTGCGTGATGCCCCAACGACTCTGGCACAGGCGCTCCTTTTGCTCAGCGCTCCAGCGCTTATCTGCAATAGGCTCTCCGGCAAGGTTAATCACGGCATCAATGTCGTCGAGATTTTGCTGCTCTGCCAGCCCCTTCCATAACGTGACCCGAGAGTCGAGAATCTGACGCGCCTTATCAGGGGTACGTGTCACTACGGTTATCTGATGCCCCAGTTCGAGCAGGCGGGGGATCAGATGACGTCCAATCAGGCCAGTACCGCCGGTAATCAGAATCTGCATGTCGCCTCCCGGGTTACGTTTAGCGCTGCCAGCTCAGCGTCATGGATACTGAGTCGGCGTAACGCAATGCGTGAAGTTTATCGATCTCCACTTCAGCATAAGTGACCCAGTGATGTTCGCGTGCGATATCGAGCACATCTTGAGTTAATTTTTCTAATAGTGAGAAGCGGTTACTCTCCACGTGCGCAATGATGCTTTTGGTGATAGTGCGATAATTCAGCGCGTCGTTGATATCTTCGCTGATACGGGCTTTGTCTGCCGGATAATGAATGGCAATGTTGATGACGATATCCTGGCGGTTAAGGATCTCCTCTTCTTTGATGCCGATAAAGGTGCGCAGACGAAGGTTTTTTATACGAATAATAGCGTCAGGTTGTGACATTGCAGGTTTCCTCCATGTATGAACCTATTCATGATACACGAGAATCGAACCGTGTTACCGCTTCTCACTCTGCGCTTGCAGCATGGCGCGTTCTGTGGCGGGCCGCGTACGGATGCGCTCATGCCAGTTATTAACCGCCGGGTAATTGTCGAGGTCGATACGCTGACGCTGGTGGGCATGAATCCATGGCCAGCAGGCTATGTCCGCAATGCTGTAGTGATCGCCCCCCAGCCAGGGGGAGGTTTCCAGACGTTTATTCATCACGTTGTACAGGCGCTGGGTTTCAACCTGGTATCTTTCAATGGCGTAGGGAATAGTCTGCGGGGCGTAATGACTGAAATGATTATTCTGACCGAGCATGGGCCCCAGGCCGCTGACCTGCCAGAACAGCCATTGCAGCGTGGTGTGGCGCTCACGCAACTCACCGCTCAGCAGCTTGCCGCTCTTTTCCGCCAGATAGAGTAAAATTTCTCCGGACTCAAACAGGCTGATCGGGCTTCCACCATCCTGCGGCGCATTGTCGATAATGGCCGGGATTTTATTGTTCGGCGAGATCTGCAGAAAATCAGGACGAAACTGGCTACCTTTGCTGATATCGACATGAATCAGACGGTATTGCAGCTGCGCTTCTTCAAGAAACAGCGTGATTTTGTGACCGTTTGGCGATGGCGTGTAATAGAGATCGATCATTTTCAGCGTCCGTTTTGTCATGAACCGGGTCATTACAAGTATAGAGCCTGTTGGCGTGCGTGAGTTTTCATCAAGTGACAGCGAGAGAAAGACTCTATATTTTGAAGGCAAGCCAATACACTTCAGAGGACGTTATGAGCAAACCTGCAATTACGCTGTGGTCAGATGCCAATTTTTTCTCCCCTTACGTGCTGTCTGTTTATGTCGCTCTGCAAGAGAAAGGGCTACCTTTTACGCTGAAAACTGTTGATCTCAACAGCGGTGAACACTTGCAACCTTCATGGCAAGGTTATGCGTTGACGCGCCGCGTGCCGGTCCTGGAGATTGACGATTTCGAGCTGAGCGAATCATCAGCAATTACTGAGTTTCTGGAAGAGAGCTTTGCCCCGCCGCAGTGGGAGCGCATCTACCCACACGATGTGCAAAAGCGCGCGCGGGCTCGCCAGGTGCAGGCGTGGATCCGCAGCGATCTGATGCCTATTCGTGAAGAGCGCTCAACGGATGTTGTTTTTGCTGGCGTGAAAAAAGCGCCGCTGAGCGACGCCGGAAAAGCCAGTGCGGAAAAACTGTTCGCCACTGCGAGCAGTTTACTGAGCCATGGTAAACAGAATTTATTTGGCGAATGGTGTATCGCTGATTGCGATTTAGCGCTAATGCTTAATCGTCTGGTCCTTAACGGCGATGAGGTGCCAGAAGCGCTTGCGGAATACGCCACCTTCCAGTGGCAGCGCGCTTCAGTTCAGCGTTTTATCGCGCTTTCAGCGAAGCGTTCCTGCTGACCATCGGAGCGTAATCCAGTATCATTACAAGGTAATTTTCAACGAGGAGTGAGTGATGAAACTGATGTTCGCATCGGACATTCATGGTTCGTTGCCAGCCACGGAACGCGTACTCGAACTGTTTAGCGCAAGCGGTGCGCAATGGCTGGTGATATTGGGTGATGTTTTAAATCACGGACCGCGTAATGCGTTGCCGGAAGGCTATGCGCCCGCGCAGGTTGCAGAGCGGTTGAATGAACTGGCAGCGCGGATTATTGCGGTGCGTGGCAATTGCGACAGTGAAGTGGATCAGATGCTCCTGCATTTTCCGATAACCGCGCCGTGGCAGCAAATTCTGACAGAAAACCAGCGACTCTTTTTGACGCACGGGCATCTTTTTGGCCCGCAAAATATGCCAGCGCTCAGCGCGGGAGATGTACTGGTTTATGGCCATACTCATCTGCCGGTTGCCGAGTTGCAAGGGGATGTCTATCACTTTAACCCTGGCTCGGTAAGCATCCCGAAAGGAGGCTTTGCGGCAAGCTACGGGATTCTGGATGATAATGTTCTCAGCGTAATGGCACTCAATGATCAAAGTGTTATTGCGCAGATCGAGATTAATCCGTAATTTACCCCACAAACATAAACGCGCCGTAAGAGCGCCAGAAAAAAGAAGGTTTCCTGATGGTGGAACAGCGTCGTTTGGCAAGTACGGAATGGGTGGATATTGTGAATGAAGACAACGAAGTCATCGCACAGTCCAGCCGGGAACAAATGCGGGCGCAGCGCTTACGCCATCGTGCGACGTATATCGTGGTGCACGATGGTATGGGTAAAATTCTGGTTCAGCGTAGGACTGAGACAAAAGATTTTTTGCCCGGCATGCTGGATGCCACCGCTGGCGGTGTTGTTCAGGCTGACGAGCAGCTACTGGACTCAGCGCGCCGTGAAGCGGAAGAGGAGTTGGGGATTGCGGGCGTGCCGTTTGCCGAGCACGGTCAGTTTTATTTTGAAGACCAGAACTGTCGCGTCTGGGGCGGGCTGTTTAGCTGCGTTTCCCACGGGCCGTTTGCGCTTCAGGAAGAAGAGGTCAGTGAAGTTTGCTGGCTGACGCCGGAAGAAATCACCGCACGCTGCGACGAATTTACGCCGGACTCACTGAAAGCGCTGGCGCTGTGGATGACCCGCAACGCCAAGAATGAAGGGGCGAAAGCCGAAAAGCAGGAAGAAGCCGAGTAACGTCTGCTCATCCGGCCTACAGCGTCGAGAAATCACGTAGGCCGGGCAATCATTTTTTAATGGTAACCCATTATCTGCGCCCCAATCACCACCACGCTGGACATAATAAACAGCAGACCCAACAGCGTGGCGCCTACTTTCAGCCAGTTACGAAAATCCACCCGACAAACGCCTAACGTTGCCATCAATGATGCCGACGTCGGATAGATAATGTGACTGAATCCGTCGCCAAACTGGAAGGCCAGTACGGTGACCTGACGGTTTACGCCAACCAGATCGCCCAGCGGCGCTAATAGCGGCATGGTCAATGCAGCCTGGCCAGAACCGGACGTGACGAAGAAATTAAATACCGCCTGGAACAGCAGCATAAACCATGCAGCGATAGCGTTATCCAGCCCGCTGATACCGTTGGCGATGCTGTGCAGCAGGGTATTTAATACGCTGGCTTCGCCCGCCTCTCCGTTACCGACCAGCAATAATATGCCCTTGGCGAAACCGACCAGCAGAGCGGGAGCAATCATCATTCGCGCGCCTTCAGTGAATGAAGATGCCATAACGTTGACCGTCATACCGTTGAGACGGAACACGACGCCGATAATGCCAATCACCAGTCCCATCGTGAAGAACTGGCTGGCGATCTCAGGAATAAACCACGCGTTGACGATAACGCCCCAGACGACCCAAATCATCACCGCCGTCAGTACCAGCAGCACCAACCAGTCGCCCAGCGTGAAGCGGCGTTCTACAACCTCGTCCTGCTGCTCGCGAAAAAAACGGTCAGACTCATGTACCCGGGAGAGAAGCGGATTTTTTTTGATGCGCGCTGCGTAGGTTAGGGTGAAGGTCAGCCCTATCAGGGTCGCAACGACCCACACGACGATACGCAGACCGGAACCAGAGAGCACCGGGACGCCTGCAATACCCTGTGCGACCACCACGCAGAACGGGTTCATCCATGAACTGGCAAAACCAATTTGGGTAGCGATATAAGTGACCAGAACGGTGGTGATACTGTCGTAACCTAAGCGTACCATCAAAGGCGCGATAATAATGGCAAAGGCGACCGCCTCTTCGCCCATGCCAAACACCGCGCCGCCTAATGAGAAGAGAACAAACAGCACCGGGATAAACAGGACCTCGTTACCTCGCGTATGGCGAATGAGCGCCAGGATACCGTTATCAATGGTTCCGGTACGCATAACGATGCCGAATGCGCCGCCAATCACCAGCATAAACATAATAATGCCGACGGCGGTGCCGAATTTAGAGCCGGAGGTTAATCCTTCAAACGGAAAATTCATCAGGCCGGGGCGTTCATCTCCGGTGGTGAAAAACCGCACCCGGTGATACTGCTCTTCACCCGCATCGTTGGTCAGAATACGAAAAGAGTGGGGGTCGACAACGTTACGGGTTTTGGTTTGCCCATCAACCTGATACTGCACTTCCTGGCTGTCGAACATCCCGACCGGAACAACCCATGTCGCCAGGCTGGTTAAAATGGCGACGAAAAAAATAATCACCAGCGTATCGGGCATCGCCCATTTTTTGGCTGGCTGTGATTCTGTGACTGCTGACATGAAAGACTGTCCCTGTTGCAATGCAAAAGAGAGTAAGTATGCAAACAGAAGAATAGTTATTCATTGATGCAGCGCATCCTGGCAAATATTTCAGAATGTACCAAAGAAAAAACAGATATAAAAAAACCGGAAATATCAGCTATTTCCGGTTTGATAAGCAGAGGTGTTGCCGGATAAGAGATCCGGTACACCGCAGCAAATTACTTCTGCTGCTGGGAAGACTGGATCGCGGTCAGGGCGATGGTATAGACGATATCGTCTACCAGCGCGCCACGGGACAGGTCGTTCACCGGCTTGCGCATACCCTGCAGCATTGGCCCGATGGAGATCAGGTCGGCAGAACGCTGTACCGCTTTGTAGGTGGTGTTACCGGTGTTCAGATCCGGGAAGATGAACACGGTAGCGCGACCTGCAACCGGCGAGTTCGGCGCTTTGGATTTCGCTACGTCAGCCATAACCGCAGCGTCGTACTGCAGCGGACCGTCGATCATCAGGTCAGGACGTTTTTCCTGCGCCAGACGAGTCGCTTCGCGAACTTTCTCTACATCGCTACCTGCACCAGAGGTACCGGTGGAGTAGGAAAGCATCGCAACGCGCGGTTCGATACCGAAGGCGATGGCGGATTCAGCGGACTGAATGGCGATTTCTGCCAGTTGTTCAGCTGTCGGATCCGGGTTGATCGCGCAGTCACCGTAAACGTAAACCTGTTCCGGCAGCAGCATGAAGAACACGGAAGACACCAGCGAGCTACCCGGCGCAGTTTTGATCAACTGCAGCGGTGGACGAATGGTGTTTGCGGTAGTGTGAACGGCACCAGAAACCAGACCGTCAACGTCGTCCTGCTCCAGCATCAGGGTACCGAGAACCACGTTGTCTTCCAGCTGTTCGCGGGCAACGGTTTCGGTCATGCCCTTGTTCTTACGCAGCTCAACCAGGCGAGCAACGTAGCTTTCGCGAACCACATCGGGATCAACGATTTCTACGCCAGCGCCCAGCTCAACGCCCTGAGAGGCCGCAACGCGGGTGATCTCATCCGGGTTACCCAACAGAACGCAGGTAGCAATACCGCGTTCAGCACAGATAGCAGCCGCTTTAACGGTACGCGGTTCGTCGCCTTCCGGCAGAACAACACGTTTGCCCGCTTTACGCGCCAGCTCGGTCAGCTGATAACGGAACGCCGGTGGAGACAGACGACGGCTGCGTTCAGAAGTCGCGGTCAGAGATTCAATCCAGTCAGCGTTGATGTAGTTAGCAACGTATTCCTGAACTTTTTCGATGCGCTCGTGATCGTCAACCGGAACTTCCAGGTTGAAGCTCTGCAGGCTCAGAGAGGTCTGCCAGGTATTGGTGTTCACCATGAATACCGGCAGGCCGGTAGCGAATGCACGTTCGCACAGTTTGTTGATGCGCGCGTCCATTTCGTAGCCGCCGGTCAGCAGCAGAGCACCGATTTCTACGCCGTTCATAGCAGCCAGACATGCTGCAACCAGCACGTCAGGACGGTCGGCAGAAGTCACCAGCAGAGAACCTGCGCGGAAGTGCTCCAGCATGTGCGGAATGCTGCGTGCGCAGAAAGTCACAGACTTCACGCGACGGGTGTTGATATCGCCTTCGTTAACGATGGTGGCGTTCAGGTGACGCGCCATATCGATTGCACGGGTAGCGATCAGATCGAAGCTCCATGGCACCGCGCCCAGAACCGGCAGCGGACTGGATTCTTGCAGTTTAGCCGGATCCACTTTGATCACCTGCGCTTTGGAAGAGTCGTCGAAAATCTCGGACAGATCCGGGCGAGTACGGCCCTGGTCATCAACCGGCGCGTTCAGTTTGTTAACGATAACGCCAGTGATGTTGGTGTTTTTCGCGCCGCCGAAGCTGCTGCGAGTCAGTTCAATACGCTCGTTCAGCTGTTCCGGAGTGTCGGTGCCCTGAGACATCACGAAGACGATTTCCGCATTCAGCGTTTTCGCGATTTCGTAGTTCAGAGACTGCGCGAACTGATGTTTACGGGTTGGGACCAGGCCTTCAACCAGTACGACTTCAGCATCTTTGGTGTTCGCGTGGTAATTCGCGATGATCTCTTCCATCAGCACATCTTTCTGATTGCTGGACAGCAGAGATTCAACGTGGCTCATCTTCAGCGGCTCAGCAGCTGGCAGGTTAGAGTTCGCACGAACGATAGTGGTAGTCTGGTCTGGCGCATCGCCACCGGCACGAGGCTGAGCGATGGGCTTAAAGACGCTCAGACGAACGCCTTTGCGTTCCATAGCGCGGATCACGCCGAGGCTGACGCTGGTCAGGCCGACGCTGGTTCCGGTAGGGATCAGCATAATAATACGGGACACGGTTTATCCTCTTTCGTTACCGCCCATTTCAGGCGGGTTACAAAACAGCACCGCCAGCTAGGCTGGCGGTGTGAAATCAGGCAGTCAGACGGCTCGCGTCTTGCGCGATAACCAGTTCTTCGTTGGTTGGGATAACCACCGCAGGACGGGTACCTTCTTTGTTGATGAAACCAGATTTGCCGAAACGTGCGGCCAGGTTACGTTCGTGGTCAACTTCAAAGCCCAGAACGCCCAGTTTGCCCAGAGACAGTTCACGAACCATCGCTGCGTTTTCACCAATACCACCAGTGAAGACAACCGCATCCAGACGACCATCCATCAGCGCAGTGTAAGAACCGATGTACTTCGCCAGACGGTGGCAGTAAACGTCCATTGCACGTTTAGCGTCTTCTTTGGTTGCGTAGTTATCTTCAACATAACGGCAGTCGCTGGTGACTTCGGTCAGACCCAGCAGGCCGGATTCTTTGGTCAGCATTTTGTTGATCTGGTCAACGCTCATGCCCAGGGTGTCGTGCAGGTGGAAGATGATCGCCGGGTCGATGTCACCGGAACGTGTACCCATCACCAGACCTTCCAGCGGGGTCAGGCCCATGGAGGTATCAACACATTTACCGTTACGGATAGCAGATACAGAACCGCCGTTGCCCAGGTGGCAAGTGATGATGTTCAGTTCATCAACCGGTTTGTTCAGCATTTTTGCCGCTTCCTGAGTAACAAAGAAGTGGCTGGTGCCGTGCGCGCCGTAACGACGAACGCCGTGTTCTTTGTACAGGCTATACGGCAGAGCATAGAGGTAAGACTCTTCCGGCATAGTCTGATGGAACGCGGTGTCGAACACAGCGACGTTTTTGTCTTTCAGGCTTGGGAAGGATTTCAGCGCTTCTGCGATACCGATCAGGTGAGCCGGGTTATGCAGCGGTGCGAAAGAGGCAGAATCTTTGATGCCCTGGATAACGGAATCATCGATAACCACAGAGCTGGTATACTTCTCGCCGCCGTGTACGATACGGTGACCGATAGCGGTCAATTGCGCAGACAATTCTGGTTTTTGTGCCAGAATAGTGTTAACGATAAAGTTCAGCGCTTCACTGTGAGCGGCGCCTGCACCTAAAGCCGCTTCTTGTTTACCGCCGTCCATTTTCCACTTGATGCGTGCTTCTGGGAGATGGAAACATTCGGCTAAACCAGAGAGGTATTCTTCACCGTTTACTGCATCGATGATGGCAAATTTCAGTGAGGAGCTACCGCAGTTCAGAACCAGTACTAACTTACTCGACATGGAAGTACCTATTTATGATACGTGGCTAAAAAAACGTCAGGGAGTCATAGAGCGTAGCGCATGATGACACCGACGTTTATGATTAACATCATGCGCCAGAGTCTTTTTGGGCACGATGGAATAAATACCTTTGAGTCTATGTCATTTTGCGTATTTTTCAGCCAGTGGCATACTGTATGCCAATTTGACGACTCAATGATTTTGGACTAAAGGCCTTACAGGCCGGCACAGGATACCTGAATGTGGGTATCAAAGACAAAATGTTTTGAACGATGTCCTTTATAGTTGTTGTTTTGCACAAATTTTTTAATTTTTATATGTGAGGTTGAGGTAACCGCCATGTCGACACCGGATAATCGTTCCGTCAATTTTTTTAGTTTGTTTCGCCGGGGGCAGCACTATGCGAAGACGTGGCCAATGGAAAAGCGCCTCGCGCCCGTATTTGTTGAGAACCGCGTCATCCGTATGACGCGTTACGCAATCCGTTTTATGCCGCCCATCGCTGTTTTCACCTTATGCTGGCAAATTGCTTTAGGCGGGCAGTTGGGACCCGCCGTGGCGACGGCGCTGTTTGCGCTCAGTCTGCCGATGCAGGGCATGTGGTGGCTGGGTAAGCGTTCTGTCACGCCGCTGCCGCCTTCAATACTCAACTGGTTCTACGAAGTTCGGGGTAAATTGCAAGAGGCCGGACAGGCGCTCGCTCCGGTAGAAGGAAAGCCTGATTATCAGGCGCTGGCTGACACGCTTAAGCGCGCCTTCAAACAACTGGATAAAACTTTCCTTGATGATTTGTAATTGACCCCTGATTACGCATATAAAAGAAGGCATCAAGATGCCTTCTTTTTTTTCATCGTAGTAGTAGTGATACAGGAGTCCCAAATGGAAATGACCAACGCTCAACGTCTGATTTTGTCTAACCAGTACAAAATGATGACTATGCTCGATCCCACTAACGCCGAGCGTTATCGTCGTTTGCAGACGATTATTGAACGCGGTTACGGCTTGCAGATGCGCGAGCTGGATCGTGAGTTTGGTGAGCTGACGGAAGAAACCTGTCGTACGGTTATCGATATTATGGAGATGTATCACGCATTACATGTGTCCTGGACTAATCTAAAAGACGCGCAGTCTATTGATGAGCGCCGCGTGACTTTCCTCGGCTTTGACGCTGCAACGGAAGCCCGTTTCCTCGGGTATGTACGGTTTATGGTCAATGTGGAAGGGCGTTATACCCACTTTGATGCGGGTACGCATGGCTTCAACGCCCAGACCCCGATGTGGGAAAAATATCAGCGTATGCTGAATGTCTGGCACTCTTGCCCGCGTCAGTATCACCTGAGCGCGAATGAAATTAACCAAATCATTAATGCCTGAGGGGGCGAGCGTGCAGTGCAAAGGTTTTCTGTTTGATCTGGATGGAACGCTGGTCGATTCCTTACCCGCAGTAGAGCGCGCGTGGTGCAACTGGGCCGATCGTTTTGGCCTCGATCACGCCGAGGTGCTCGGCTTTATTCATGGTAAGCAGGCCATTACCTCCCTGCGACACTTTATGGTGGGCAAGTCCGAGGCGGAGATCGCTGCGGAGTTCACCCGCCTGGAGCAGATCGAAGCGACGGAAACCGCGGGGATCACCGCGCTGCCAGGGGCGGTTGACTTGCTCAACCATCTCAACAAAGCGGGCATTCCATGGGCGATTGTGACTTCCGGTTCAATGCCGGTCGCACGGGCGCGTCATCGTGTCGCAGGACTTCCTGCTCCTGAAGTGTTTGTCACTGCCGAACGGGTAAAAAGAGGTAAGCCAGAGCCAGACGCCTATCTGTTAGGCGCTCAGCTACTGGGCCTGGCGCCACAGGAATGCGCGGTAGTCGAGGATGCGCCCGCAGGGGTGCTCTCGGGACTGGCGGCAGGGTGCCATGTAATAGCGGTAAATGCGCCAGCGGACACGCCGCGTCTGGATGAGGTCGATTTTTCGCTGACCAGTCTGGAACATATTTCTGTGACCAAGCAGCCCAACGGAAATGTGGTCGTTGTAAGAAATACCTGATCATGATTTAGCCCCAGATTGTTGGGGCTTTTTTATGGCAGAATCGCTCCATCCCTCTCATTTAACAAGGATATGTTGTGAACGGTGAATTGATATGGGTTCTCTCATTGTTGGCGATTGCCGTCGTCTTGTTTGCAACTGGCAGAGTGCGTATGGACGCGATCGCTTTGCTGGTCATTATTGCCTTTGTTCTGAGTGGAACATTGAGCATCACAGAAGCTTTTTCCGGGTTCAGCGATCCTAACGTTATTTTGATCGCGGCATTATTTATTATCGGCGACGGTCTGGTGCGTACCGGAGTGGCGACGGTGATGGGGGCCTGGCTGGTGAAGGTCGCCGGCAGCAGTGAAGTCAAAATGCTGGTGTTGCTGATGATAACCGTGGCCGGGCTCGGTGCGTTTATGAGTTCGACCGGCGTGGTTGCTATCTTTATACCGGTTGTCTTAAGCGTTTCCATGCGCATGCAAATTTCTCCCTCGCGCCTGATGATGCCGCTGAGCTTTGCCGGATTGATAAGCGGTATGATGACGCTGGTGGCGACACCGCCAAACCTGGTCGTCAACAGTGAGTTGTTACGCGAAGGACTTAACGGCTTCAGCTTTTTTAGCGTCACTCCGCTGGGGCTGGTGGTTCTGGTGCTTGGCATAATTTATATGCTGCTGATGCGCTTTATGCTGAAGGGTGAAGACTCCGGGCAGCCGGGAGACGGTTGGAAACGCCGGACTTTTCGCGATTTAATCAAAGAGTATCGCCTCACGGGGCGTGCCCGCCGTCTGGCGATTCGTCCTGGTTCACCGATGATTGGCCAGCGTCTGGATGACCTTAAGCTGCGTGAGCGTTACGGAGCAAACGTGATTGGCGTGGAGCGCTGGCGGCGCTTTCGTCGCGTGATTGTTGATGTTAACGGGGTTTCTGAATTTCGCGCCCGTGACGTGCTGCTGATTGATATGTCTGCAGCGGATGTCGATCTGCGAGAATTTTGCAGTGAGCAACTGCTGGAGCCGATGGTGCTGCGCGGGGAATACTTCTCCGAGCAGGCGCTTGATGTAGGCATGGCCGAGATCTCACTGATCCCTGAATCGGAACTGATTGGCAAAACGGTACGGGAGATAGCCTTTCGTACGCGTTACGGTCTGAATGTGGTCGGCCTGAAACGCGATGGTACGGCGCTGGCAGGCGCGGTGGTGGATGAACCGTTGCTGATGGGGGATATCATTCTGGTGGTGGGTAACTGGAAGCTCATTACACTGCTGGGACAAAAAGGGCGCGACTTCGTGGTGTTGAACATGCCAGCTGAGGTCAGTGAAGCCTCCCCGGCGCACAGTCAGGCGCCGCATGCCATATTCTGCCTGGTGCTGATGGTGGCCCTGATGCTTACCGATGAAATTCCTAATACGGTTGCCGCAATTATCGCCTGCCTGCTGATGGGAAAATTCCGCTGTATCGATGCCGAAAGCGCCTATAAAGCGATTCACTGGCCGAGCATTATTTTGATCGTCGGGATGATGCCCTTTGCACTGGCGCTACAAAAAACTGGCGGTGTCGATCTGGTGGTAAAAGGACTGATGGACGTCGGCGGCGGGTATGGCCCGTACATGATGTTGGGTTGCCTGTTCGTCCTGTGCGCGAGCATCGGGTTATTTATCTCAAATACTGCGACGGCGGTACTCATGGCGCCAATTGCCCTGGCGGCGGCAAAGTCGATGGGGGTTTCGCCGTATCCTTTTGCGATGGTGATTGCAATGGCGGCATCCGCAGCCTTTATGACACCGGTCTCTTCGCCGGTGAACACGCTGGTGCTGGGGCCGGGTAGCTACAGCTTTAGCGATTTCGTGAAAATTGGCGTGCCGTTTACGGTGATCGTGATGGCGGTGTGCGTGGTGATGATCCCGATGCTGTTCCCGTTTTGATTTTTATGTGCCGGATAAGACGTTGACGTCGCCATCCGGCAACATCGTTTAAAGCGGTGAATCCTGGCTGATCTCATCTAATGAGAGGTGAAAGCTCGGGACAAACACCTCCATAAAATAGTCCATCTCTTCGCTGCGCCGCGACTCCAGCGTTTTTTCCAGCCGCGTTTTCGCCAACAAGAACTCATTATTGCCCGCCGAAAGTTCTTCCAGACACTTCAGATAAGCGCACAGCGCATCGGCCTGCTTGACGATAGATTTCTCTTCTTCGCTGTAAGCATGTTCATCAATCAGCGGAGCAAAAATATCGCGTAGCTCGTCGGGCACCATATCGACCAGCTTTTGCTGGGCAATTTTCTCTATCGCTTTATATTCCTGGGCGATTTGTGAGTTGAAGTATTTTACAGGGGTAGGGAGATCACCGGTCAGCACCTCTGAAGCGTCATGGTACATTGCCAACAGGGCAATGCGCTCTGCATTAAGCTGACCACCAAATTTACGGTTTTTGATCGCGGCCAGCGCATGAGCGACCATGGCGACTTGCAAACTATGCTCGGACACATTTTCGGTGCGCACGTTGCGCATCAGCGGCCAGCGGTTAATGAGCTTCAGGCGGGAGAGGTGGGCAAAAAAATGGCTCTGCTTCATAACGACCCTTATATGATGGCAACCTAAGAGTCATTGTGCGCAGAGAAGGCTGTCAGATGCAAATACTCGTCATACTGATCCAACAGCCCGTGTTTTATTACAGCTGGTGATACCCTGACAGGAAGCGCTCAAATTTACTCAGCGACATTTCGATATCGTCAATGCGCGGGAGCGTGACGATGCGGAAATGATCCGGCCACGGCCAGTTGAACGCGGTCCCCTGAACCAGCAGCACTTTTTCCTGCAACAGGAAGTCGAGCACCATTTTCTGGTCGTCATGAATGTTGAAGCGTTTAGCGTCGATTTTTGGGAACATATACAGCGCGCCGCGCGGTTTCACGCAAGAGACGCCGGGAATATCATTGAGTAACTCCCAGGCGCGGTTGCGTTGTTCATACAGGCGCCCGCCAGGCATGATAAATTCACTGATGCTCTGGTATCCGCCCAGCGCGGTCTGAATCGCATGTTGCGCCGGAACGTTAGCACATAAGCGCATAGAGGCCAGCATCTCAAGACCTTCGATGTACCCCTTGGCATGTTTCTTCGGCCCGTTCAGCACCATCCAGCCCTGACGGAAACCGGCAACGCGATAGGTTTTTGACAGGCCGTTGAAGGTAATAGTCAGCAGGTCCGGCGCCATCGCGGCGATCGAGTGGTGTTCAGCATCATCGTAGAGAATTTTGTCGTAAATCTCATCCGCAAAAATGATGAGGTTGTTCTGGCGAGCAATTTCAACAATCTCCATCAGCAGCTCTTTGGAATAGACAGCGCCGGTTGGGTTGTTGGGGTTAATGATGACGATCCCACGCGTACGCGGGGTAATTTTGGCGCGAATGTCGTCAAGGTCCGGGAACCAGTCAGATGATTCGTCACACAGGTAATGCACGGCATTACCGCCGGAGAGCGATACCGCTGCCGTCCACAGTGGATAATCAGGTGCCGGAACGAGCATTTCGTCCCCACTGTTCAGCAATGCCTGCATGGCCTGCACAATCAATTCGGAAACGCCGTTACCGATATAGATATCTTCCACGGTCACATCGCGCATCCCGCGGGCCTGGTAATGCTGCATGATCGCTTTACGGGCTGAATAAAGACCTTTGGAGTCGCAATATCCTTGCGCTGTTGGCAAATTGCGGATCACATCAACCAGAATTTCATCTGGCGCTTCAAACCCGAATGGCGCCGGGTTGCCGATGTTAAGTTTCAGAACTTTATTGCCTTCTTCTTCCAGGCGCTTTGCTTCCTTCAGAACCGGGCCGCGAATGTCATAACAGACGTTTTCTAATTTGCTGGATTTTTCAATGGGGGACATGAACGTTGACCTTTTTAGCTGTGAATGCCACTCCCTGCCGTGGAAGTCAGCCCAGCACAATGTACTCCCACGACGGTAAGTTTTGAAGGGTCTTTAGTAGAAGATTTTGAAAATCCATGAAGTTATAATTAACTGTTAATAACTAAATAACGCAATTATCATGAAATAATAATCTGGGAAATTGTATGATATTGGTGATATGTTTTGTGGTGTTGGTTTGAGTGTGGTGGTTTGTCTGGTCAAAAAAACTTAACTCTGTAAAGCAAAAGATCGCCGACACATAAGCGGTATGACGTCATTCGAAAATACTGAGGTTTTATCTGCGAGGGCTGTTATCGGCCTGATCCGTGCGTGGTACGGTGTGAATTCATTGTTAAGTATAATTAATGAATTGAAGGATTCTTAATTAATTATTATTTAATATTTAAATCGCATTAAATTGAATTGCCTAATAATACGAAAACCGCAGGTCAGACATAACCTCAGGTAGACTCGAATTATTCGCGATAACACTTATAAATATAGTGGTTTTAGGTTAAGATAAGTCTCATGAAATGGTGCGTAGTACGAATTTTACGATAATTCAAATGTTTGTTGGTTGTTCCTAACGTACTGAAAAGTTAGTTTTTAATGTGTAAATTATTGTTCGTTAAGTTTTTTTTAAATTTACAAAATTTACATGTTTTCCATTAGTCAGAATCATCCAGCAGCTAAAAATATGGCCCTTTCTCGTTGCTATATTCCGATGAGTGTCACGGTTATTATATAGCGTAGAAAGAGAATTGTTTCGTTTGTTAAACCAAATACATCCTTATTTTCACTTGGTTACACTAAGCGAAACTGCAAGGAAGGCAGATAACAAATGGAGTGGTTTGATTCTGAATGCACAGCATTAACCCGGTATGACCCGCGAGTAAGTGAAAAACTATGATAAATGCAAATCGTCCGATAATTAACCTCGACCTCGATCTGCTGAGAACCTTCGTTGCTGTTGCCGACCTGAATACCTTCGCGGCTGCGGCAGCTGCGGTATGTCGCACTCAGTCTGCGGTGAGTCAGCAAATGCAGCGTCTTGAGCAACTCGTGGGGAAAGAGTTGTTCGCGCGTCATGGACGCAACAAACTGCTGACCGAACATGGTATACAGCTGTTGGGTTACGCCAGAAAAATATTGCGTTTTAATGATGAGGCATGCTCATCATTAATGTTTAACAATCTTCAGGGAGTGTTAACTATTGGCGCTTCTGATGAATCCGCCGATACGATACTGCCTTTCCTGCTCAACCGTATAAGCTCGGTTTATCCGAAGCTTGCATTGGATGTAAGGGTCAAGCGCAACGCCTATATGGTGGATATGCTGAAGTCGCAAGAAGTGGATTTGGTGGTAACGACTAACCGTCCGGGCGATTTTGAATGCCTGAATCTGCGCACTTCGCCGACGCACTGGTATTGTGCGGCCGAATATATCCTGCAAAAAGGTGAGCCGGTCCCGTTGGTGCTGTTGGACGATCCGAGCCCGTTCCGCGATATGGTGTTGGCAACGCTGAATGCTGTGCAGATCCCGTGGCGCTTAGCGTATGTTGCTTCAACATTGCCTGCGGTTCGTGCTGCGGTCAAAGCCGGTCTGGGCGTTACTGCACGTCCCGTTGAAATGATGAGCCCTGATTTACGCGTACTGGGCGCGGCGGACGGATTACCGCCATTGCCTGATACCGAGTATCTGTTGTGCTGCGATCCGGCTACGCAAAATGATTTAGCTCAGGTGATCTTTAACTCGATGCAGACATATCAAAACCCTTGGCAATACAATCAGTTTACCCCCGAAGGGGGAGATGATTCGCTCCTTATTGAAGGCGACTTCGAGTAACGCGTCACAAAAAACGTTTTAAAATGTAAGTGTAAAAAAAGAGCCGCTAATGATGAAAAAACATCCAGCGGCTCTTTTTTTATGCAAATAACATTGGTTTATGTCAGTTGCTATACTAAAACTTAACAAAATCAGCGGGTAAAAAAACAGCCTGCAAATAGGGTGAAAAATAATCAGCAGAAGTGTTAATTGTTTCCATGTTAAAAAACTAGAGAAATTGTTGCTGTTTTTTATGGTGAATTAACAAAAGCGTGTCACAGATCAAGAAAATACTCCCATTTAGGGGGAGGCATTAGTGTGAATTCCTGTCAAAATAGACGAGTATTATCTTTTTTACTTCACTACGGACACGATTCAACAACATTAAAAAAGACCGATGATGCAACCGAAATGGCTGTAAACAGCACTTTATGTTAATGAGGTTGGAGTAGTGTAAAATAATGTGAGGAAACTTTTGTTAAAGTTGACAAAAGGTTATAGAAAGGAGTAAAAAACCCCATCAATTGGCTGTATAAAATGGTTTTCTACAGTGATTGTAAGGTTTTTTTTATTCCTCCCCATGAATCGATGTGGCGTTCATCTGCCGAAAAGAGCAGAGAATTTGGCGCTACTTTTGATGAGTAAGCAATGAGTATGTCAACATCCACTGAAATCATCGCTCATCACTGGGCATTCGCTATCTTTCTTATTGTCGCCATTGGCCTGTGCTGCCTGATGCTCGTCGGCGGCTGGTTTTTAGGTGGTCGCGCGCGCGCGAGATCTAAAAACGTGCCGTTTGAATCAGGTATCGACTCGGTCGGCACCGCCCGCTTGCGCCTGTCTGCCAAGTTTTATCTGGTAGCCATGTTCTTCGTTATCTTCGACGTTGAAGCGCTGTATCTGTTCGCATGGTCAACATCTATCCGTGAAAGCGGTTGGATTGGCTTTGTGGAAGCTGCAATTTTTATTTTTGTGTTACTGGCTGGTCTGGTTTATCTGGTGCGTATTGGCGCGCTGGACTGGACGCCCGCGCGTTCACGCCGCGAGCGTATGAACCCGGAAACGAACAGTATCGCTAATCGTCAACGCTAACCGCGAGGCATTAAGATGGATTATACGCTCACCCGCATAGATCCTAACGGTGAGAACGACCGTTACCCCCTGCAAAAACAGGAGATCGTAACCGACCCCCTGGAGCAAGAAGTTAATAAAAACGTGTTCATGGGCAAGCTCCATGACATGGTTAACTGGGGCCGTAAAAACTCAATTTGGCCATATAACTTTGGCCTTTCCTGCTGCTACGTTGAGATGGTGACCTCGTTTACCGCTGTGCACGATGTGGCCCGTTTTGGTGCGGAAGTACTGCGTGCATCGCCGCGTCAGGCTGACCTGATGGTCGTGGCTGGAACCTGCTTTACCAAAATGGCACCGGTTATTCAGCGCCTCTACGATCAGATGCTGGAACCAAAATGGGTTATTTCCATGGGCGCATGCGCCAACTCCGGCGGTATGTACGACATCTATTCTGTGGTGCAGGGCGTTGATAAATTTATTCCGGTCGATGTGTACATCCCGGGATGCCCGCCGCGTCCAGAAGCGTATATGCAGGCTCTGATGCTGCTACAGGATTCCATTGGCAAAGAACGCCGTCCGCTCTCCTGGGTGGTTGGCGATCAGGGCGTTTATCGCGCCAATATGCAGTCAGAACGCGAGCGTAAACGCGGTGAACGTATTGCTGTAACGAATCTTCGTACACCAGACGAGATTTAATTTGCGCCTGTCGGCAGCCGCACTTCCTTCGCTTATCACTACATAAATAGCGCGAAGCACTGCCGACTACCACGGACCATTTACAATGGTGAACAATATGACCGACTTAACCGCGCAAGATGCTGTATGGCAAACACGGGATCACCTTGATGACCCGGTCATTGGCGAACTGCGCAACCGTTTTGGGCCGGATGCCTTTACCGTTCAGGCGACTCGCACCGGGGTACCCGTTGTTTGGGTCAAGCGTGAACAATTACTGGAAGTTGGCGATTTCTTAAAGAGACTGCCGAAACCTTACGTCATGCTGTTTGACTTACATGGCATGGACGAACGTCTGCGTACGCACCGCGAAGGGTTACCTGCCGCGGATTTTTCCGTTTTCTATCACCTGATTTCTATTGAACGCAATCGCGATATCATGCTCAAGGTGGCGTTGTCTGAAAACGATCTGCGTGTACCGACGTTTACCAAACTGTTCCCCAACGCCAACTGGTATGAGCGTGAAACCTGGGAAATGTTTGGTATCGATATCGAAGGCCACCCGCATCTGACGCGTCTGCTGATGCCGCATACCTGGCAAGGCCACCCGCTGCGTAAAGATTACCCGGCGCGTGCGACCGAATTCGATCCGTTTGAGCTGACCAAAGCCAAACAGGATCTGGAAATGGAAGCGCTGACCTTTAAACCCGAAGACTGGGGCATGAAGCGTGGTACCGAAAACGAGGACTTCATGTTCCTCAACCTCGGCCCTAACCACCCGTCTTCTCACGGCGCGTTCCGTATTGTGCTGCAGCTTGATGGCGAAGAAATCGTCGACTGCGTGCCTGACATCGGCTACCACCACCGTGGCGCTGAAAAGATGGGTGAACGTCAGTCCTGGCACAGCTACATTCCGTACACTGACCGTATCGAATACCTCGGCGGCTGCGTCAACGAAATGCCTTACGTACTGGCGGTTGAGAAACTGGCGGGCATCACCACGCCGGATCGCGTCAACGTGATTCGCGTTATGTTGTCTGAACTGTTCCGTATCAACAGCCACCTGCTGTACATCTCCACGTTCATTCAGGACGTCGGCGCGATGACGCCGGTTTTCTTCGCCTTTACCGATCGTCAGAAAATTTATGACGTGGTGGAAGCGATCACCGGTTACCGTATGCACCCGGCCTGGTTCCGTATCGGCGGTGTCGCACACGATCTGCCGCGCGGTTGGGACAAGCTGCTGCGTGACTTCCTCGACTGGATGCCAAAACGTCTGGATTCCTACGAGAAAGCTGCACTGCGTAACACCATCCTGAAAGGTCGTTCCCAGGGCGTTGCCGCCTATGGCAAGAAAGAAGCGCTGGACTGGGGTTGTACCGGTGCTGCGCTGCGTGCGACCGGTATTGATTTCGACGTGCGTAAAGCCCGTCCATACTCTGGCTACGAAAACTTTGACTTTGAAGTTCCGGTTGGCGGCGGCGTGTCTGACTGCTATACCCGCGTAATGCTGAAAGTTGAAGAGCTGCGCCAGAGTCTGCGCATCCTTGAGCAGTGCCTCAACAACATGCCGGAAGGCCCGTTCAAAGCGGATCACCCGCTGACTACGCCGCCGCCGAAAGAGCGCACGCTGCAACATATCGAAACCCTGATCACCCACTTCCTGCAGGTTTCGTGGGGACCGGTTATGCCGGCAAACGAGTCCTTCCAGATGGTGGAAGCGACCAAGGGTATCAACAGTTACTACCTGACCAGCGATGGCAGCACCATGAGTTACCGTACTCGTATCCGTACCCCGAGCTATGCGCACCTGCAGCAGATCCCGGTAGCGGTACGCGGCAGCCTGGTGTCCGACCTTATCGTCCATCTGGGTAGTATTGATTTTGTTATGTCAGATGTGGACCGCTAATTATGCACGAGAATCAACAACCACAAACCGAGGCTTTTGAGCTGAGTGCGGCTGAGCGTGAAGCGATTGAGCACGAGAAGCACCACTACGAAGACCCGCGTGCGGCGTCCATTGAAGCGCTGAAAATCGTTCAGAAGCAGCGTGGCTGGGTGCCGGACGGGGCGATCTATGCGATCGCGGATGTGCTGGGTATCCCGGCAAGCGACGTAGAAGGTGTTGCCACGTTCTATAGCCAGATCTTTCGCCAGCCGGTAGGTCGCCACGTGATCCGCTATTGCGATAGCGTGGTGTGCCATATCAATGGTTATCAGGGGATCCAGGCTGCGCTTGAGAAAAAACTCAACATCAAGCCGGGGCAGACGACCTTTGATGGTCGCTTTACGCTGCTGCCGACCTGCTGCCTGGGGAACTGTGATAAAGGGCCGAACATGATGATCGATGACGACACTCATGCTCACCTGACCCCGGAAGGCATTCCTGAACTGCTGGAGCGGTATAAATGAAAGATATTATCCGTACTCCCGAAACACATCCGCTGACCTGGCGTCTGCGTGATGACAAACAGCCAGTCTGGCTGGACGAATACCGTAGCAAAAACGGTTACGAAGGTGCGCGTAAGGCCCTGACCGGCCTGTCACCGGACGAAATCGTCAATCAGGTAAAAGACGCTGGCCTGAAAGGGCGCGGCGGCGCGGGCTTTTCCACCGGTCTGAAGTGGAGCCTGATGCCGAAAGACGAATCCATGAACATCCGTTACCTGCTGTGTAACGCCGATGAAATGGAACCGGGCACCTATAAAGACCGCCTGCTGATGGAACAACTGCCGCACCTGCTGGTGGAAGGCATGCTGATTTCCGCGTTTGCGCTGAAAGCGTACCGTGGTTACATCTTCCTGCGCGGTGAATATATCGAGGCGGCTGTGCATCTGCGCCGCGCGATTGCCGAAGCAACCGAAGCCGGTCTGCTTGGCAAAAACATCATGGGCACCGGTTTCGACTTCGAACTGTTTGTCCATACCGGGGCAGGGCGTTACATCTGTGGTGAAGAAACCGCGCTGATCAACTCCCTCGAAGGTCGTCGCGCTAACCCGCGTTCCAAGCCGCCGTTCCCGGCAAGCTCTGGCGCATGGGGTAAGCCGACCTGCGTTAACAACGTCGAAACCCTGTGTAACGTACCGGCCATCCTCGCCAATGGCGTGGAGTGGTATCAGAACATCTCGAAGAGCAAAGATGCGGGCACCAAGCTGATGGGCTTCTCCGGTCGTGTGAAGAACCCTGGCCTGTGGGAACTGCCGTTTGGCACCACCGCGCGTGAGATCCTCGAAGACTACGCGGGCGGTATGCGTGATGGCCTGAAATTCAAGGCCTGGCAGCCGGGCGGCGCGGGAACCGACTTCCTGACCGAGGCGCATCTTGACCTGCCGATGGAGTTCGAAAGCATCGGTAAAGCAGGCAGCCGTCTGGGTACTGCGCTGGCAATGGCCGTTGACCACGAGATTGGCATGGTACCGCTGGTGCGTAACCTCGAAGAGTTCTTCGCCCGCGAGTCCTGCGGCTGGTGTACGCCGTGCCGTGACGGTCTGCCGTGGAGCGTAAAAATTCTGCGTGCGCTGGAGCGTGGCGAAGGCCAGCCTGGGGATATCGAGACACTTGAGCAACTGTGTCGTTTCCTCGGCCCGGGTAAAACCTTCTGTGCACACGCACCGGGCGCGGTGGAGCCGCTACAGAGCGCCATTAAATATTTCCGCGAAGAATTCGAAGCTGGCATCAAGCAGACCTTCAGCAATACCCACGCTATTGGTGGTATTCAGCCGAACCTGCTGAAAGAGCGCTGGTAATTGCAGGTTATCCCCTGCATCGCGATAAGTAATTCGATTAACGCTTAGTCCCTGACTAAGCCAACTGGAAGCATGCTGACTATGGCTACGATTCATGTAGACGGCAAAGAATATGAGGTCAACGGAGCGGACAACCTGCTGGAAGCTTGTCTGTCTCTCGGCCTTGATATTCCGTACTTTTGCTGGCACCCGGCGCTGGGCAGCGTCGGTGCTTGCCGCCAGTGTGCGGTGAAGCAATATCAAAACGCGGAAGATACGCGTGGTCGCCTGGTGATGTCTTGTATGACACCAGCCACCGAAGGCACCTTTATTTCTATTGATGACGAAGAAGCGAAACAGTTCCGCGAAAGCGTTGTGGAGTGGTTGATGACCAACCACCCGCACGACTGTCCGGTCTGCGAAGAGGGCGGTAACTGCCACCTGCAGGATATGACCGTCATGACCGGTCATAGCTTCCGTCGCTATCGCTTCACGAAGCGTACGCACCGCAACCAGGACCTGGGGCCGTTCATCTCTCACGAAATGAACCGCTGTATCGCCTGCTATCGCTGCGTACGTTACTACAAAGATTACGCCGATGGCGCGGATCTGGGCGTGTATGGCGCGCATGACAACGTCTACTTCGGTCGCCCGGAAGACGGTACGCTGGAAAGCGAATTCTCCGGTAACCTGGTCGAGATTTGCCCGACCGGCGTGTTCACCGATAAAACGCACTCCGAGCGCTACAACCGTAAGTGGGACATGCAGTTTGCGCCGAGCATCTGCCAGCAGTGTTCTATTGGCTGTAACACCAGCCCGGGCGAGCGCTACGGTGAATTGCGTCGTATCGAAAACCGCTACAACGGTACCGTTAACCACTACTTCCTCTGCGACCGTGGTCGTTTTGGCTATGGTTACGTGAACCTGAAAGACCGTCCGCGTCAGCCGGTACAGCGTCGTGGCGATGATCTGATCACGCTCAACGCCGAACAGGCGATGCAGGGCGCGGCAGATATTCTGCGCCAGTCGAAGAAAGTGATTGGTATCGGCTCCCCGCGTGCCAGCGTTGAAAGCAACTTCGCGCTGCGCGAACTGGTCGGCGCGGATAACTTCTATACCGGTATCGCCCAGGGTGAGCAGGAACGTCTGCAACTGGCGCTGAGCGTGCTGCGTGACGGCGGTATTCACACTCCGGCGCTGCGTGAAATCGAGTCTTACGATGCGGTTCTGGTGCTGGGCGAAGACGTCACCCAGACCGGCGCGCGCGTTGCGCTGGCGGTGCGTCAGGCGGTGAAAGGTAAAGCACGTGAAATGGCGGCGGCGCAGAAAGTGGCCGACTGGCAGATTGCGGCAATCCTTAACATCGGTCAGCGCGCTAAGCACCCGCTGTTTGTGACTAACGTCGATAATACTCGTCTGGATGATATCGCTGCATGGACCTACCGTGCGCCGGTTGAAGATCAGGCGCGTTTAGGTTTCGCTATCGCCCACGCGCTGGATAACAACGCCCCGGCGGTTGACGGTATCGATCGTGACCTGCAGAACAAAATTGACGTGATCGTTCAGGCATTAGCCGGAGCGAAGAAACCACTGATTATTTCCGGCACCAACGCCGGTAGCGCCGAAGTAATTCAGGCTGCTGCCAACGTGGCGAAGGCGCTGAAAGGTCGTGGCGCTGACGTCGGCATTACCATGATTGCGCGCTCTGTTAACAGCATGGGCCTGGGTATGATTGGCGGTGGTTCTCTTGACGATGCGCTGACCGAGCTGGAAACAGGTCGTGCTGACGCCGTTGTGGTGCTGGAAAATGACCTGCATCGCCATGCTTCAGCAACGCGTGTTAATGCCGCGCTGGCGAAAGCGCCGCTGGTACTGGTTGTTGACCATCAGCGTACAGCAATTATGGAAAACGCCCATCTGGTGCTTTCCGCCGCGAGCTTTGCCGAAAGCGATGGGACGGTGATTAACAACGAAGGCCGCGCGCAGCGCTTCTTCCAGGTCTATGACCCTTCCTACTACGACAGCAACACCGTGATGCTGGAAAGCTGGCGCTGGCTGCACTCGCTGCACAGCACCGTGCAGAGCCGTGAAGTGGACTGGACGCAGCTCGACCATGTTATCGATGCGGTTGTTGAGAAGCTGCCGCAATTGGCTGGGATCAAAGATGCCGCGCCGGATGCAAGCTTCCGTATCCGTGGACAGAAACTGGCGCGTGAGCCGCACCGCTACAGCGGTCGTACCGCGATGCGGGCTAACATCAGCGTCCATGAACCTCGTCAGCCGCAGGATAAAGACACCATGTTCGCCTTCTCGATGGAAGGGAACAACCAGCCGTCTGCGCCGCGTTCACAAATTCCGTTTGCCTGGGCTCCGGGCTGGAACTCCCCACAGGCGTGGAACAAGTTCCAGGATGAAGTGGGCGGTAAACTGCGTCATGGCGATCCGGGCGTGCGTCTGATTGAAGCCTCTGCGGGCGGTATGGATTACTTCACTACCGTTCCGGCGAGCTTCGAAGCTCAGGATGGTCAGTGGCGTATCGCGCCGTACTACCATCTGTTTGGTAGCGACGAATTGTCCCAGCGTGCGCCGGTCTTCCAGACCCGTATGCCGCAGCCGTACATCAAACTTAACCCGGCAGACGCCGCGAAGTTGGGTGTTAATGCCGGTACCCGTGTTTCTTTCAGCTACGATGGCAATACGGTCACGCTGCCGGTTGAAATCGCTGAAGGATTAACGGCAGGGCAGGTTGGTTTACCGATGGGTATGCCTGGCATCGCGCCGGTTCTGGCAGGCGCGCGTCTTGAGGATCTGCAGGAGGCACAACAATGAGTTGGATTACACCCGATCTGATTGAGATCCTGCTGAGCATTCTCAAAGCGGTGGTGATTCTGCTGGTGGTGGTCACCTGCGGGGCATTCATGAGCTTTGGCGAACGTCGTCTGCTGGGTCTGTTCCAGAACCGTTACGGGCCGAACCGTGTTGGCTGGGGCGGTTCGCTCCAGCTGGTTGCGGACATGATCAAGATGTTCTTTAAAGAAGACTGGATCCCGAAATTTTCGGATCGCGTCATCTTTACCCTGGCGCCGATGATCGCCTTTACCTCGCTGCTGCTGGCTTTCGCCATCGTGCCGGTGAGCCCAAACTGGGTCGTTGCTGACCTGAACATCGGCATCCTGTTCTTCCTGATGATGGCAGGTCTCGCGGTATACGCGGTACTGTTCGCTGGTTGGTCGAGCAACAACAAATACTCGCTGCTGGGGGCGATGCGTGCTTCTGCGCAGACGCTGAGCTACGAAGTGTTCCTCGGACTGTCCCTGATGGGCGTGGTGGCGCAAGCCGGTTCATTCAACATGACCGACATCGTCAATAACCAGGCTGATATCTGGAACGTTATTCCGCAGTTCTTTGGTTTTGTCACCTTTGCCATCGCGGGCGTGGCGGTATGTCACCGTCACCCGTTTGACCAGCCAGAAGCCGAACAGGAACTGGCCGACGGTTACCACATTGAATATTCCGGTATGAAATTCGGTCTGTTCTTCGTGGGCGAGTACATCGGTATCGTCACCATTTCTGCACTGATGGTTACCCTGTTCTTCGGTGGCTGGCATGGCCCGTTCTTACCGCCATTCGTCTGGTTCGCGCTGAAAACCGCGTTCTTCATGATGATGTTCATTTTGATTCGTGCGTCGTTACCGCGTCCTCGTTATGACCAGGTAATGTCCTTCGGCTGGAAAGTCTGTCTGCCGCTGACGCTCGTCAACTTGTTGGTAACGGCGGCTGTCATTCTGTGGCAGGCGCAATAAGGGACACAAAGACCATGACCTTAAAAGAATTGTTCGTAGGTTTCGGCACCCAGGTACGCAGTATCTGGATGATCGGCCTGCATGCGTTCGCGAAACGCGAAACGCAGATGTACCCGGAAGAGCCGGTCTATCTCCCGCCCCGTTTTCGTGGTCGTATCGTTTTGACCCGCGACCCGGACGGTGAAGAGCGCTGCGTTGCCTGTAACCTGTGCGCGGTAGCATGTCCGGTAGGCTGTATCTCTCTGCAAAAAGCAGAGACCAAAGACGGCCGCTGGTATCCGGAGTTTTTCCGCATTAACTTCTCACGCTGCATTTTCTGCGGCCTGTGCGAAGAAGCCTGTCCGACAACGGCTATTCAGCTGACTCCAGATTTCGAGCTGGGTGAGTACAAGCGCCAGGACCTGGTTTACGAGAAAGAGGATCTGCTGATCTCCGGTCCGGGCAAATACCCGGAATATAACTTCTACCGGATGGCAGGTATGGCAATCGACGGCAAAGATAAGGGCGAAGCAGAGAACGAAGCCAAGCCTATCGACGTCAAGAGCCTGTTACCGTAAGGAGAGGGGCAATGGAGTTCGCTTTTTATATCTGTGGCCTGATAGCCATTCTCGCAACCTTGCGGGTGATCACCCACACCAATCCGGTACACGCACTGCTGTATCTGATTATTTCGCTGCTGGCGATTTCCGGGGTGTTCTTCTCGTTAGGCGCTTACTTCGCCGGTGCGCTGGAAATTATCGTCTACGCGGGCGCCATCATGGTGCTGTTCGTGTTCGTGGTAATGATGCTCAACCTCGGTGGTTCTGAAATTGAACAGGAACGCCAATGGCTGAAACCGCAGGTGTGGATTGGTCCGGCGATTCTGTCGGCCATCATGCTGGTGGTGATTGTGTACGCCATTCTGGGCGTTAACGATCAGGGCATCGACGGTACGCCAATTAGCGCGAAAGCGGTCGGTATTTCCCTGTTCGGACCGTATGTACTGGCGGTCGAACTGGCTTCGATGCTGCTGCTGGCGGGCCTGGTTGTGGCCTTCCACGTGGGTCGCGAAGAGCGTTCAGGTGAAGTACTGAGCAATCGCACCGATGACCGTGCGAAAAGAAAAACGGAGGAGCACGCATGATCCCCTTACAACATGGACTGATCCTCGCGGCTGTCTTATTCGTGCTGGGCTTAACCGGTCTGGTTATCCGCCGCAATCTGCTGTTTATGCTGATTGGGCTGGAAATCATGATTAACGCCTCCGCGCTGGCCTTTGTGGTCGCCGGAAGCTACTGGGGCCAGACCGATGGTCAGGTGATGTACATTCTCGCCATCAGCCTCGCGGCTGCGGAAGCGAGCATTGGACTTGCGCTGTTGCTGCAACTTCATCGCCGTCGCCAGAACCTGAACATCGATTCAGTAAGTGAGATGCGTGGATGAACATGCTTGCCTTAACCATTATTCTGCCATTTATTGGCTTTGTATTACTGGCGTTCTCTCGCGGTCGTTGGTCAGAAAATCTGTCCGCTACCGTGGGCGTTGGCTCTATCGGCCTGGCTGCGCTGGTGACGGCGTTTGTTGGCGTTGACTTCTTTGCTAATGGTCAACAAGCCTACAGTCAGCCGCTGTGGACGTGGATGTCTGTCGGTGACTTCAACATCGGCTTTAACCTGGTGCTGGATGGTCTGTCGCTGACTATGCTCAGCGTGGTGACCGGCGTCGGTTTCCTGATCCACATGTTCGCCTCCTGGTATATGCGTGGAGAAGAGGGCTACTCTCGTTTCTTCGCTTACACCAACCTGTTTATCGCCAGCATGGTGGTTCTGGTACTGGCGGATAACCTGCTGCTGATGTATCTCGGTTGGGAAGGCGTGGGCCTGTGTTCCTATCTGCTGATCGGTTTCTACTACAGCGATCCGAAGAATGGCGCTGCGGCAATGAAAGCCTTCGTGGTGACCCGTGTCGGTGACGTGTTCCTCGCCTTCGCGCTGTTCATCCTCTACAACGAGCTGGGCACGCTGAACTTCCGCGAAATGGTTGAACTGGCGCCTGCGCACTTTGCCGACGGCAACAACATGCTGATGTGGGCGACCCTGATGCTGCTGGGTGGTGCGGTAGGTAAATCCGCACAGCTGCCGTTGCAGACCTGGCTTGCTGACGCGATGGCCGGCCCGACGCCTGTCTCCGCGCTGATCCACGCCGCGACGATGGTTACCGCTGGTGTCTACCTGATTGCACGTACCCATGGTCTGTTCCTGATGACCCCGGAAATCCTGCATCTGGTGGGGATTATCGGTGCGATCACGCTGGTGCTGGCAGGTTTTGCCGCGCTGGTACAGACCGACATCAAACGCGTTCTCGCTTACTCCACCATGAGCCAGATTGGCTACATGTTCCTGGCGCTCGGCGTTCAGGCATGGGATGCGGCGATTTTCCACTTGATGACTCACGCCTTCTTTAAAGCGCTGCTGTTCCTGGCGTCCGGCTCGGTTATCCTGGCCTGCCATCACGAACAGAACATCTTCAAGATGGGCGGCCTGCGTAAATCTATTCCGCTGGTGTATCTCTGCTTCCTGATTGGTGGCGCGGCGCTGTCGGCTCTGCCGCTGATTACCGCGGGCTTCTTCAGTAAGGATGAGATTCTGGCCGGTGCGATGGCGAACGGTCATATCAATCTGATGGTTGCAGGACTGGTCGGTGCGTTTATGACCTCGCTGTACACCTTCCGAATGATTTTCATCGTATTCCACGGTAAAGAACAAATTCACGCTCACGCCGGGAAGGGGATTACCCATCATCTGCCGCTGATTGTGCTGATGATCCTGTCCACCTTTGTTGGCGCGCTGATCGTACCGCCGCTGCAGGGAGTGCTGCCTGCAACGACCGAACTTGAGCATGGTCGCGTCATGACGCTGGAAATTACCTCTGGTATCGTCGCGATTGCGGGCATCCTGATCGCAGCATGGCTGTGGCTGGGTAAACGTACGCTTGTGACGTCGATTGCCAACAGTGCGCCGGGCCGTCTGCTGGGTACCTGGTGGTATAACGCCTGGGGCTTTGACTGGTTGTACGACAAAGTATTCGTTAAGCCGTTCCTGGGCATTGCCTGGCTGCTGAAACGCGACCCGCTGAACTCAATGATGAACATTCCGGCTGTCCTTTCCCGTTTTGCAGGTAAAGGCCTGCTGTTAAGCGAGAACGGTTATCTGCGCTGGTATGTGGCATCGATGAGCATTGGCGCCGTCGTTGTGCTGGCACTGTTGATGGTACTGCGTTGAGTTTGAGGGTTGGTATTGTGCCCGACACAACAAACCCAAAGAGAATTTTTAAAATTCGTTGAAAATCAGGTCCAAAAGGACAGGCGTTATCGGCGAAGTCAGAGTGGACACCGCCTGCGCACAGCAACCGGAGCGTACTGAAGTACGTGAGGGTTGCGAGCACAGCCGGGGTTCGCTATGACGAGTGAGATAGCCTGAACGGGACTTAAACAAGGAACAAAGATCACCATGTTATTACCTTGGTTGATATTAATCCCTTTCATCGGTGGCTTCCTGTGCTGGCAGACCGAACGCTTTGGCGTGAAGGTGCCGCGCTGGATCGCGCTGATTACCATGGGACTGACGCTGGCGCTTGGCCTGCAACTGTGGTTGCAGGGCGGCTATTCACTGACGCAATCTGCGGGTATTCCGCAGTGGCAGTCTGAGTTTGTCCTGCCGTGGATCCCACGTTTTGGCATCTCTATCCATTTAGCAATCGACGGCTTGTCGCTGCTGATGGTAGTGCTGACCGGTCTGCTCGGCGTTCTGGCGGTCCTTTGCTCCTGGAATGAAATCGAAAAATACCAGGGCTTCTTCCACCTGAACCTGATGTGGATCTTAGGCGGCGTGATCGGCGTGTTCCTGGCCATCGACATGTTCCTGTTCTTCTTCTTCTGGGAAATGATGCTGGTGCCGATGTACTTCCTGATCGCGCTGTGGGGGCATAAAGCCTCTGACGGGAAAACGCGTATCACGGCGGCGACCAAGTTCTTCATTTATACCCAGGCGAGTGGTCTGGTGATGTTGATTGCCATCCTGGCGCTGGTGTTTGTGCACTACAAAGCGACCGGCGTGTGGACCTTCAACTATGAAGAGCTGCTGAATACCCCGATGTCCCATGGCGTGGAATACCTGCTGATGCTGGGCTTCTTCATCGCCTTTGCGGTGAAAATGCCAGTGGTTCCGCTGCATGGCTGGTTGCCGGACGCGCACTCCCAGGCTCCGACCGCAGGTTCCGTTGACCTGGCGGGGATCTTGCTGAAAACTGCAGCCTACGGTCTGCTGCGTTTCTCTCTGCCGCTGTTCCCGAACGCGTCGGCGGAGTTTGCGCCTATCGCCATGTGGCTTGGCGTAATTGGTATCTTCTACGGCGCGTGGATGGCCTTTAATCAGTACGACATCAAACGTCTGATTGCCTATACCTCCGTATCCCACATGGGCTTCGTGCTGATTGCTATCTACACCGGCAGCCAACTGGCTTACCAGGGCGCGGTAATTCAGATGATTGCGCACGGTCTGTCAGCAGCCGGTCTGTTCATCCTGTGTGGTCAGCTGTACGAACGTCTGCACACGCGTGACATGCGCATGATGGGTGGTCTGTGGGGCAAAATGAAATGGTTGCCTGCGCTGTCCATGTTTTTCGCAGTCTGTACGCTGGGTATGCCGGGTACAGGTAACTTCGTTGGCGAATTTATGATTCTGTTCGGCAGCTACCAGGTGGTTCCGGTCATTACCGTGATCTCGACCTTTGGTCTGGTGTTTGCCTCTGTATACTCGCTGGCGATGCTGCATCGCGCTTACTTTGGTAAGGCGAAGAGCCAGATTGCCAGTGTAGAACTGCCAGGGATGTCGCTGCGTGAGCTGTTTATCATCCTGTTGCTGGTCGTGCTTCTGGTACTGCTTGGCTTCTATCCGCAGCCGATTCTGGATACCTCGCATTCTGCGATGAGCAACATCCAGCAGTGGTTTGTTAATTCCGTTACTACTACAAGGCCGTAAATCGCCATGACAATAACTCCACAACACCTGATTGCGCTGCTACCGCTGCTGATCGTCGGCTTGACGGTGGTGGTTGTGATGCTCTCCATTGCGTGGCGACGCAATCACTTCCTCAATGCCACGCTGTCGGTCATTGGGCTTAACGCCGCGTTGGTTTCGCTCTGGTTTGTTGGCCAGGCGGGCGCCATGGACGTCACCCCGCTGATGCGGGTTGACGGTTTCGCCATGCTCTATACCGGGCTGGTGCTGCTGGCGAGTCTTGCCACCTGTACCTTTGCTTACCCGTGGCTGGAAGGTTACGACGACAACCGGGAAGAGTTCTACCTGCTGGTGCTGATTGCTGCACTCGGCGGTATTCTGCTGGCAAATGCTAACCATCTGGCGGCGCTGTTCCTCGGTATCGAACTGATTTCTCTGCCGCTGTTTGGTCTGGTTGGCTATGCGTTCCGTCAGAAACGTTCTCTGGAAGCCAGTATCAAATACACCATTCTGTCTGCCGCAGCGTCTTCCTTCCTGCTGTTCGGTATGGCGCTGGTGTACGCGCAGTCTGGCAACCTGTCGTTTGTTGCGCTCGGTAAGAGCCTTGGCGACGGCATGCTGCACGAACCGCTGCTGCTGGCGGGCTTCGGTCTGATGATTGTTGGCCTCGGCTTTAAACTCTCGCTGGTTCCGTTCCACCTGTGGACGCCAGACGTATACCAGGGCGCTCCGGCTCCGGTTTCCACCTTCCTGGCGACGGCGAGCAAAATCGCTATCTTCGGCGTAGTGATGCGTCTGTTCCTGTATGCGCCGGTTGGCGACAGCGAAGCGGTACGTACCGTGCTGGGCGTGATCGCCTTTGCTTCCATCATCTTCGGTAACCTGATGGCGCTGAGCCAGACCAACATCAAGCGTCTGCTCGGTTACTCCTCCATCTCTCACCTCGGCTATCTGCTGGTGGCGTTGATTGCCCTACAGAGCGGCGAGATGTCGATGGAAGCGGTTGGCGTTTACCTGGCTGGTTACCTGTTCAGCAGCCTCGGCGCGTTCGGTGTGGTCAGCCTGATGTCCAGCCCGTACCGTGGCCCGGATGCAGATTCTCTGTTCTCCTACCGTGGCCTGTTCTGGCATCGTCCGATCCTCGCGGCAGTGATGACGGTAATGATGCTGTCTCTGGCGGGTATCCCGATGACGCTGGGCTTTATCGGTAAGTTCTACGTGTTGGCGGTCGGTGTGCAGGCTAACCTGTGGTGGCTGGTTGCTGCCGTGGTGGTCGGTTCCGCGATTGGTTTGTACTACTACCTGCGTGTTGCAGTGAGCCTGTACCTGAGCGCGCCGCAACAACTGAACCGCGATGCGCCGTCTAACTGGCAGTACAGCGCGGGTGGGATCGTGGTGCTGATTTCTGCTCTGTTGGTGCTGGTGCTGGGTATCTGGCCGCAACCGCTGATCAGCATTGTGCAGTTAGCGGCACCGCTGATGTAATACATCATGCTGTAAACAAAAAAGAGTCTGGGCAATGTCCAGACTCTTTTTTTTATCTATATTGTGATGCCATAGGCCTGAAGTTTCTGTATAAATTTAATCGCACCATTAAAGTTTAAGTGGTCGCCATCCTGAAAGTCGTGACGAGTAAAGTCCGGGTCACCACTCATATCGATAAGTACAATATTTTCCTTATTTAATGTGATTTGTTGGTAAAATGAAAAAGCCTCATTGACCATTTCTTTATTAATGTTTTCTATATATTTCTGTGGCTGAGGGGGAAATACTATATACATAGCGTATTTGTTTTTCTCAGCATTGTGGACCATTTTCTCAATATTACGAGAATTCGAACTCAATGATTCCTTATGACGAAAAATTTTGGAATGATTGCTGCCGCGCTGTATGCTGAGTTTATCCATTTCTTCTTCGCACATTGAACTTTCATTTCTTTGCTCATTAATTAACATATGAAAGTCAAAGTTGAGATATTTATGGTTAACAATGTCTGTTATTGCGGCTATCAACTTTGCTTCAGATATAAATAAACTTAACAGGTTTTTTTCAATGCTACTGCTAATTGACGCCGGTTGGTATATCTCATCATGATTGCTGGTGAAAATTTCTTCATCATATTGAATGTATGGGATATTATTTTTTTTGGCGAAAAATTTAAGCTCCTTAAATACGCCACTGTTAAAGCTGCCTTTACTTCTGGCCAATTCATGGTGTAAATCAAAAAAACTCGTGATATGAATATGGTTTTTTAACTTGCCACTCTGAGACAGATGTTCAGTGATAGCCAGGGCAAAGGCAGTATCACCACTTTTAACGGACATATTGGCTGTACAGGTAGTCAATTGTGTTGGTACACCCCACCAGGCATATGACGACCCGGTAACGACATTATCAATAATCTGTGTATTGTATTTTTTGTATTCATGTTCCAGATACATGGCATATTTTTTGTTAGTCCCACAGGTCACACGTAGAGGACTATAGTAGATGTAAGAGAAGACATTCGCGCAGTCGAATTTTCTTCTTAAAATATGGCTTCCTTCATCATCATAGATGAGAATTTTAGTTGCATTATCGGGTGACGGATGATTGATGGTCTGGATACAGTGTTCAACGTCTGCGGTGATGTCCAGATGTACAAGTTGTGACTGAAAACAATCCGCGATAATAGTACTAAAACTGAGATAATGACTATGGGTGCCATAAAAGAAAATCTTATATTGCGCGGAGCGCAGGAGCGTCATCCAGTATTCTGAAATTATAGGAAGAATAATGTCTACGTCTTTTTCAGTGATATCTCTTGTCGTGAGCGGTATGAGGTTATTGATTAAGGTGACAGATTGTTCATTCTCCTCTATATGTTGCTGGCCTGCGATTAAAGTATTCTTGATATTGTCGATGTCTAAATTAAGTTTGTATTTGGCCAGGGATTTTGCATGTTTTTGGAGATCTTTTATGAAACGGTGTTTATCCACGTCACTGCCTGCTTAGAAATGTGAAAATCATGTAGGATAATTGTTGAGGCTATTTTTTGACTCAACGGCTGATATCTAAAAGCGGCAATTTTTAATGATAATTAAAGGGAGGGGATGGTAAGGAGATTATTTTTGTGGGGGAACGACTCCCTTACTCGTTGGAGAACCGCAGAGTAAGGGGGCTGGTTGGGCGTCAGGCCGAAAGCTGACGGCTCACCAGTGGACCGCTAATGTCTTTCGCTGCGCGCTCCATGACTTCCTGAATCACAGAAGAGAGCTCATTGACCTCAAATTTTGCCACATAACCATCAGCTTTAACCCGGCGAACGTGATCTTCATTGGCGCTACCGGAAAGCGAGGAGTGGATAACGACCGGGATTTTCTTCAGGCGTTCATCGGTCTTGATTTTACGGGTAAGCGTAAAACCGTCCATCTCCGGCATTTCCAGGTCGGTGAGCACCAGGGCTATCTTCTCAGTGATTGGCTTGCCTTCCGCCTGCGCTTCTGCGGAAAGCTGCTGGATTTTTTCCCACGCATCCTTACCTGTCACATGCATCTGATGCGGGATTTCCATGGCGTTAAGCCCTTTCTCCAGCATCGCGCGCGCGACTTTCGAATCTTCTGCCACAATCGCCACCGCACCCGGCGTGATGTTGAATTTACTGGTTTTCAGGTCTGTCGCGCGTAAATCGTGATTGGACGGTACGATGTCGTAAAGAATTTGTTCAACATCAAGTACCAGCGCCAGGTTGTTGGTCTCTTTGTCGTCATCCAGGCAGGCGATACTGGTGATGTAGCGACCGTTGACGGCTTTCTCGGCGGTATGTACCTGTTGCCAGTCCAGACGCATAATGTTTTCCACTGACTCCACCGCAAACGCCTGTACGCTGCGGGCGTATTCCGTAATGAGCAGGATGTTGAGCCCGGTCTCTGGTTTACAGCCCGCCACCGCCGGCAGGTCAATCACCGGGATCACTTGATCGCGAATATTCACCATACCTAACAGCGGAGCTTTCATTCCCGCCGGACGCGTAAACGTCGGCATCGGCACGATTTCACGCAGTTTGAATACGTTGATGCCAAACAGCTCTGATTTCTGCTCCTCGATGGATTTGCCGAGGCGAAACAGCAGCAGTTCAAAACGGTTAGACAGGGTTAGATTGGTCCTGTCATCAATATCTTTCTGGAAATTGTTCATCCTGTCCTCAGTGTGAAAGCCAGCCTTTTCTCTGTTATCGGCACTGAGGCGAAAAAATAGAGCGTTAAACGGTGAAAATGGCGAAATCGTGAGCCAGTTCTGTTGCCGGGAATAGCGCTCTGCACTCTTCGAGTAATCGCTGACAGCCTTTTTCATCGTAGCGTGAGCTAACGTGGGTCATGATCAAGCGTCCGACACCCGCTTTAAGCGCCAGTTGCGCGGCTTGTCGGGTTGAACTGTGTCCACGGCTATTGGCCTTCTCCTCCATTGACGCGTCCAGTGTAGTTTCATGCACCATCACATCCACGCCATTTGCCAGTTCGAAGGCACTTGCGCAAGGGCCTGTGTCGCCGAAAATCGCCACGGATTTTCCCCTGGTGGCCGGGGCAAGAAAGTCGGCACCGTTAATTACGCGACCATCTTCCAGGACGATGGTTTTCCCGGCTTTCAGCTCCTGGAACCACGGACCGGATTTAACACCAGCCGCCTTCAGCGCACTGGCGTTTAGCGCACCAGGTTTGTCGTGTTCTTCAATGCGATAACCATAGCATTCCAGCGGATGTTCCAGTGGATATGCCGTTACCTTACGCAGGCCGTCATCGACGATTTCACCCGCGGTGATTTCCACAATATCCAGAGGATAGTCAGTCCATGAACCGCTCAGACGCAAAGCGGTTTCGGTAAATTCCCGTAATCCTTTTGGGCCGTAAAGCGTCAGTGGCTTGACGTTCCCGGCCATCGAACGACTGCACAACAGTCCAGGTAAACCAAACAGGTGGTCGCCATGCAGGTGGCTGATAAAGATACGGTCGAGTTTTCCCGGATTGAACGGTGTGGCGAGCATTTGATGCTGTGTTCCTTCGCCACAATCGAAAAGCCACAGCCCCGGCTGAGTCGGGTGTTGCAGATTCAGTAAAATTGCCGTTACATTGCGTGAGCGGGTAGGAACTCCCGCTGACGTGCCTAAAAATAGTAATTCCATCTTTGCGTTACACTTTTCGCCATCGCTAAGGCAGGGTGTTCAGGTTACCACAACAAAGGGGCAGACAATGATTCACTGGCAAGATCTCCACCATGCAAAGCTGAGTACACAAGAACTGTATGCCATTCTTCAGCTTCGCTGCGCGGTATTTGTTGTTGAACAACAGTGTCCATATCAGGATGTAGATGGCGACGATCTGGTTGGCGAAAATCGGCACATTCTGGGCTGGCACAATGATGAGCTGGTGGCGTATGCGAGGATTCTGAAAAGCGATGACGATCTGGAGCCGGTGGTCATTGGCCGGGTGATAGTCAGCGAAGCGCTACGCGGCGCAAAACTGGGGCAACAGTTGATGACCCAGACGCTGGCATCCTGTGCGCAACACTGGCCGCACAAGGCGCTGTATCTGGGTGCGCAGGCGCATCTGCAACCGTTTTATGCGCGCTTTGGTTTTATACCGGTGACGGATATTTATGACGAAGACGGGATTCCGCACATCGGAATGGCGCGAGAAGCACATCAGGCTTAAACAGGCGCAAACGGTCCAGGTTGTCTATAGTTAGCGGATACGTCAATAGAAAGGGAGAATACAATGTCTTTTCAATCTTATGAATCACGTATCGATGATGATCTGGAACTCTTGAGCGAAACGCTGGAAGAGGTGTTGCGTTCTTCCGGCGATCCGGCCGATCAAAAATATCTTGAGTTAAAAGCGCGGGCGGAGCGGGCGTTAGAAGAGGTGAGAAATCGCGTCAGCCATGCTTCTGACAATTATTATTTCCGCGCGAAAAAGGCCGTTTGCCGGGCGGATGACTATGTGCATGAAAAACCCTGGCGCGGAATTGGCGTTGGCGCCACGGTCGGTTTAGTGATGGGATTATTGTTAGCGCGGCGATAAATTCCGCTCCGTCATCGCATTTGTTCGTACTCCCTAACTCGGGGTACTGCTTTTTCTGTTCAGTACCCCGTATAATGAGAGGTTTTTAACAGGGAGAGGTCCGCGTGCAATCAATCACTACTGCGCTGGAAGGTCTGATGCGTCATTTGTCGCAAGAGATACCGGCAGCACCTGGAATTCGTATTTACGACATACCTTTCCCTCTGAACGATGCGTTTGACGCTTTAGGATGGCTGGCCAGTCAACCCGTCTGGCCCCAGTTTTACTGGCAGCAGCGTAACGGCGACGAAGAAGCCGCTGTGCTGGGGACTGTCGCCACGTTTTCCTCGCTGGTATCTGCTCAGCAGTTTTTACGTCAGCACGACAATCAACCTGACCTGCGTATCTGGGGCCTCAATGCGTTCGAGCCCCGGCACGGCGATTTGTTGTTACCACGACTGGAATGGCGACGCTGCGCCGGAGTGGCGAGCTTACGGTTACACCTTTACAGTGATGTTTCGCTGCGTGAAGACGCCGCACGCGCGGTTGAATTTATTTCCACGCTGGCCAATGTTAAACCATTGCCCGCGCTGCGTTTGAGTTTGACGGGAGAACAGCACTGGCCTGATAAAGCCGGTTGGATAGATCTGATAAAGCTTGCCACGCACACCATCAATGGCGAAGAACTCGACAAAGTTGTGCTGGCGCGAGCGACAGATTTACAGTTTTCACAGTCGGTGAATGCCGCTGCGGTGATGGCTTCCAGCCGTCGCCTGAACCTTAACTGCTACCATTTCTTTATGGCATTCTCTGCCGACTCCGCTTTTCTTGGCTCTTCCCCTGAACGTTTGTATCGGCGGCGCGGCGCGGCGCTGCGCACCGAAGCGCTGGCCGGAACCGTTGCCAATCACGCCGAGGATCATCGCGCCTGGCAGTTAGGCGACTGGTTGATGAAAGATGATAAAAACCAGCGCGAGAATATGCTGGTGGTCGAGGATATTTGCCAGCGGCTGCAAGGCTGTACGCAAACCCTTGATGTGCTCCCCCCGCAGGTGCTCAGACTGCGTAAGGTGCAGCATCTACGCCGTTGTATCTGGACGGAACTGAATCAGGCCGACGATACGCTCTGCCTGATGCAACTCCAGCCTACGGCGGCAGTTGCAGGCATTCCGCGTGAGCTGGCGCGCGAATTCATCCGGCAAAATGAACCCTTTGAGCGCGAGTGGTATGCCGGTTCTGCGGGTTATCTTTCTCTGCGCCAAAGTGAATTCTGCGTGTCATTACGTTCGGCGAAAATTAACGCCAACGTGGTCCGCCTGTATGCCGGCGCGGGAATCGTGCGTGGTTCAGATCCTGAGCAAGAATGGCAAGAAATAGACAATAAAGCGGCAGGGTTACGCACCTTATTACAGATGGAAGGATAGTGATTTCGTGTATATTTCCGATTCATATCAAAAATCCATTTATTCGATTCTCTATACTGTGTCGCAATATTGATACCGGACAATCTCATGTCAGTAAGCGCATTTAACCGACGCTGGGCGGCGGTCATACTGGAAGCACTCACTCGCCACGGCGTCAGGCATATCTGCATTGCCCCTGGCTCTCGTTCTACACCGTTGACGCTGGCAGCAGCGGAAAATCCTGCTTTTATCCACCATACCCATTTTGATGAGCGTGGTCTTGGACATCTGGCTTTAGGTCTGGCAAAAGTGAGTCGCCAGCCAGTCGCCGTGATTGTCACGTCCGGTACGGCGGTGGCGAACCTGTATCCCGCATTGATTGAAGCGGGCCTGACCGGTGAAAAACTGATTTTACTCACGGCTGACCGACCGCCGGAACTTATCGACTGTGGCGCTAATCAGGCGATTCGTCAGGCCGGCATGTTTGCTTCTCATCCGTCGCAAACGCTCTCTTTACCGCGCCCGACGCAGGACATTCCGGCGAGCTGGCTGGTGTCCACCATTGATAATGCCCTGGCCGCGCTGCATAGCGGGGCGGTTCATATTAATTGCCCCTTTGCGGAACCGCTGTATGGCGACATGGACGAAACGGGTATTGCCTGGCAACAACGCCTCGGCGACTGGTGGCAGGACGACAAGCCCTGGCTACGTGAAGCGCGTCGGCTGGAAAGCGACAAACAACGTGACTGGTTTTTCTGGCGACAAAAGCGCGGCGTCGTCATCGCGGGTCGTATGAGCGCGGAAGAGGGCAAGAAAGTTGCGCAATGGGCGCAGATGCTCGGTTGGCCGCTGATTGGCGATGTCTTGTCGCAAACCGGACAACCCCTGCCGTGTGCTGACCTGTGGTTGGGGAATGCGAAGGCGGTGACTGAGTTACAGCAGGCGCAGATAGTGGTGCAGCTTGGCAGTAGCCTGACCGGAAAACGACTCCTGCAATGGCAGGCCAGCTGCGATCCGCAGGAATACTGGATTGTCGATAATATCGAAGGTCGCCTTGATCCGGCGCATCATCGTGGGCGCAGGCTGGTGGCGAAGGTGGGTGACTGGCTGGATCTACACCCAGCGGAAAAACGCCAACCCTGGTGCGTGGAAATCCCGCGCCTGGCGCAACTGGCATGGCAGGCGGTGGAAGCCCGTCGCGACGTGTTTGGTGAAGCGCAATTAGCCCATCGTATTCACGAGTATCTGCCCGAACAAGGGCAACTGTTCGTGGGTAACAGTCTGGTAGTGCGCCTGATTGATGCGCTGTCGCAGCTTCCGGCTGGTTTTCCAGTTTATAGCAACCGCGGCGCGAGCGGCATTGACGGTCTGCTGTCAACGGCGGCGGGCGTACAGCGCGCTAGCGCAAAATCTACGTTGGCTATCGTCGGTGATTTATCTGCACTGTATGACCTCAATGCGCTGGCGTTATTGCGTCAGGTTTCCGCGCCGTTTGTCCTGATAGTGGTCAATAATAACGGTGGGCAGATATTTTCCCTGCTGCCGACGCCGGCAAGTGAACGTGAACGGTTCTATCTGATGCCGCAGAACGTGCACTTTGAGCATGCCGCGGCCATGTTTAACCTCAAATATCAGCGCCCAGAAAACTGGGAGCAACTGGAGAGCGCGTTGACAAATGCCTGGCGTACTCCTGCGGCAACGGTTATTGAGCTGGTGGTGAACGAAACTGACGGGGCGCAAACCCTGCAGCAATTGCTGGCGCAGGTAAGCCATCTATGATCCTGCACGCCCAGGCGAGCGTTAGCCAGAGTGGATCACCCTGGCTGGTTTTCCTGCACGGGTTCTCCGGCGACTGTCGGGAATGGCAGACGGTCGGCGAAGCGTTTCAGGATTATTCGCGGCTGTATATCGACCTGCCGGGACACGGCGGTTCCGCCGACATCAAGGTGAGCGGGTTCAATGATGTTTGTATGCTATTGCGTAGCACCTTGCTTAGTTACAACATACTTAGCTACTGGCTGGTGGGATACTCTCTTGGCGGCAGAGTCGCGATGATGGCGGCCTGTCAGGAGATGCCCGGGCTTTGCGGTCTGGTCGTTGAGGGTGGACATCCTGGTTTGCAAAGCGAGGAGGCGCGCGTTCAACGTCGCCTTTCAGATGGCCGCTGGGCCGCGCGTTTTCGCGCTGAACCGCTGCGTGAGGTATTTAATGACTGGTATCAACAGCCGGTATTTTCCTCGCTGAATGCGGCGCAAAGAGAGGCGCTGGTCGATCTGCGTAGCCAGAATAACGGGCATACGCTGGCGGCGATGCTGGAGGCCACCTCGCTTGCCGTACAACCTGATTTACGTGCGCGACTCACTGCGCGCACATTTCCGTTTTATTATTTATGTGGTGAACGTGACGATAAATTCCGCGCGCTGGCGACGGAAATGTCAGTACCAAACCATGTGATTCGTAATGCCGGACACAACGCGCATCGGGACAACCCCGCTGGCGTGGTGGACTGTCTGGCTCAGATTCTGCGTCGCTGACTATAGGACATTTTATGATCTATCCTGATGAAACAATGCTTTACGCACCGGTAGAATGGCACGATTGCTCTGCAGGCTATACCGACATTCTCTACGAGAAATCCACCGACGGTATCGCCAAAATCACCATTAATCGTCCACAGGTACGCAATGCTTTCCGTCCTGTTACCGTAAAAGAGATGATCCAGGCGCTGGCGGATGCCCGCTATGACGATAATATCGGCGTGATCATTTTGACCGGTGCGGGTGACAAAGCGTTCTGCTCAGGTGGCGATCAGAAAGTGCGTGGCGACTACGGCGGATATCAGGATGACTCCGGTGTGCATCACCTGAACGTGCTGGACTTCCAGCGTCAGATTCGTACCTGCCCGAAACCGGTCGTGGCGATGGTGGCAGGGTACTCCATTGGCGGCGGCCATGTACTGCATATGATGTGTGACCTGACCATTGCGGCAGAAAACGCCATCTTTGGTCAGACCGGCCCGAAAGTGGGTTCCTTCGACGGCGGTTGGGGTGCCTCTTATATGGCCCGTATCGTTGGTCAGAAAAAAGCGCGTGAGATCTGGTTCCTGTGCCGTCAGTACGATGCGCAACAGGCGCTGGATATGGGCCTGGTCAACACCGTGGTTCCGCTGGCAGATCTGGAGAAAGAGACCGTACGCTGGTGCCGTGAGATGCTGCAAAACAGCCCGATGGCGCTGCGTTGCCTGAAAGCGGCGCTGAACGCCGACTGCGATGGGCAGGCAGGCCTGCAAGAGCTGGCCGGTAACGCCACCATGCTGTTCTACATGACGGAAGAAGGTCAGGAAGGCCGTAACGCCTTTAACCAGAAACGTCAGCCTGACTTCAGCAAGTTCAAACGGAATCCGTAATGCGTAGCGCGCAGGTATACCGCTGGCAGATCCCCATGGACGCGGGGGTGATTCTGCGCGACAGGCGGTTAAAAACGCGTGACGGGCTGTATGTTTGTCTGCGTGACGGCGAGCGTGAAGGGTGGGGAGAGATCTCCCCGCTGCCAGGCTTCAGTCAGGAAAGCTGGGAAGAGGCGCAAACCGAGCTGCTGGCCTGGGTGAAAGGCTGGCTGCAAGGAGATGCTTCTTTACCACAACTGCCTTCTGTCGCTTTTGGCGCAAGTTGTGCGCTGGCCGAACTGGCAGACGCTCTGCCGGAGGCTGCAGACTATCGTGCTGCGCCTCTGTGTACGGGCGATCCTGACGATCTGGTGCTGCAACTGGCGGATATGCCGGGCGAAAAAGTCGCCAAGATCAAGGTTGGGCTGTATGAAGCGGTTCGCGACGGGATGGTAGCCAATCTGCTGCTGGAGGCGATTCCGGAGCTGCATCTGCGACTTGACGCCAACCGTGCCTGGACGCCGTTGAAAGCCCAACAGTTCGCGAAATACGTCAATCCTGAGTATCGTGGGCGCATCGCCTTCCTTGAAGAACCATGTAAAACGCGCGATGACTCACGCGCATTCGCACGTGAAACCGGCATCGCTATCGCCTGGGACGAAAGTCTGCGCGAAGCGGATTTCACCTTTGAAGCCGAAGAGGGCGTCAAGGCTGTGGTTATCAAACCGACGCTGACCGGTAGTCTCGACAAAGTGCGTGAACAGGTTGCGGCGGCGCATGCGCTTGGTCTCATCGCCGTTATTAGTTCGTCTATTGAGTCGAGTCTCGGCTTAACCCAACTGGCGAGAATTGCCGCCTGGCTGACGCCGCAGACCATTCCGGGTCTGGACACGCTGAGTCTGATGCAGTGCCAGCAGGTACGCGCCTGGCCGGGTAGCGCGTTGCCGTGTATTGCCGTTGATACGCTGGAACGCCTGCTATGACCTCATGGGAAACGCCTGCTAGCGCGAGCTTAGCGGGCACTGACTGGCCCTGGCGCGACTGGCGACAGGTTCGTGCGCAGGCGCCAGCCCTGCGCCTCAACGATGAAGTATTAAGCTGGAGTGAGCTTTGCACGCGCGTCGATCATCTGGCCTGCGGGTTTGCCGCTCAGGGCGTGGAAGAGGGCGATGGCGTCCTGCTCCGCGCATGGAATCATCCGCGAGCCTTACTGGCCTGGCTCGCGCTGCTGCAATGTGGGGCGCGGGTTTTACCTGTGAACCCGCAGTTGCCACAGTTGTTGCTTGACGCGCTGGTTCCGGACTTAACGCTACGTTTTGCGTTGGATCTGGAGGCGGCTACCGCGTTCCCGGGGCTGAATCCGTTGCAGATGCAGGCGCTACCTGGCGCACATGCCGCCGCGTGGTTGCCTCAGCGCTTGAGCACAATGACGTTAACCTCAGGTTCCACCGGATTGCCAAAAGCGGCGGTTCACACCTGTCAGGCGCATCTGGCAAGCGCGCAGGGGGTGCTGTCATTAATGCCGTTTGGCGCTGAAGATGACTGGCTGCTTTCACTGCCGCTGTTTCATGTCTCCGGCCAGGGTATTTTATGGCGCTGGTTGTTTGCCGGAGCGCGAATGACCGTGCGCGACAAGCAGCCGCTGGAACAAATGCTGATCGGCTGCACCCATGCCTCGCTGGTCCCTACTCAGTTGTGGCGCTTGTTGGTCAATAAAACGCCGGTTACGCTCAAAGCGGTGCTGCTGGGCGGCGCGGCTATTCCTGTTGAGTTGACGGAGCAGGCGCGCGATCAAGGGATTCGCTGCTGGTGCGGTTATGGACTGACGGAATTCGCTTCCACCGTGTGTGCGAAAGAAGCGGATGGTCTGGCAGATGTCGGTTCAGCCTTAGCGGGCAGAGAAGTCAGAATCGTGGATGACGAAGTCTGGCTGCGTGCGGCCAGCATGGCGCAAGGCTACTGGCGCAACGGGCAGCTTACCCCTCTGGTTAACGCGGAAGGCTGGTTTGCCACCCGCGATCGTGGGGTGTTAAAGGAAGGCAAATTAACCATTATCGGTCGCATGGACAATCTGTTTTTTAGCGGCGGGGAAGGCATACAGCCAGAAGAAGTGGAACGCGTGATTGCAGCGCATCCGCAGGTTCTGCAGGCCTTTATTGTCCCATTAGAAGATAAAGAGTTTGGTCATCGTCCGGTGGCGGTCGTTGAGTATGACACCGATGCTGGTGACGCCAATCTTGCAGAGTGGGTTCAGGATAAGCTGGCCCGTTTTCAGCAACCGGTTTGTTGGCTGACGTTGCCGCCCGAGCTCAAAGCCGGAGGGATTAAAATCTCTCGTCGCGCGTTGGCGGATTGGGTAAGTGCTTCATCATTAACATTAAGAAAACATTAATTACATTTCTCATTTTTGCCATTCCGTCGCTATTGTCGTTTTGTTTATCAGCTAAAGTGTAACCTGATGTGAAATTCATTAACAAAAGGTGCGCTATGGAATGGCATGTGAAGAAGTCTTGCTGTCATAAGAAAGCAGGGAGGCTCTATATCGTACTTTGCGATAGCGGTGGATCACTTAAGATGCTTGCTGAGGCGCAATCTTCCGAGCAGGTTAAACCTGGCGATCTCCTTTCGCCGCTGAAAGACGCCCAGTATTGTGTTAATCGTGATGCATCTCGCGTGATTAAAATAATCGATGCCAGACAGTACATATGTGACGAATGGGAGCGCCTGGTACGAGTGTCGGCAGATAAATGAGCTCAGCGCCGATGCTGGTCAGCAGGCAGAAAAATCGCCATTAAACCCGCCATGATGCACAGTACCCCAACCAGCGCCTTCACTGAAAATGTGCCCTGCCAGCCGGGCAGAATCATGGATGCGATCCAAACCAGAACATAGCTCAGGCTGAGCAGGGCATAAGCCTTGCTCAGGGCGACCTGATGCAGGGCCTTATGCCAGCAAATTACCGACAGTAAATATCCCGCCAGCCCACTAAAAAGAGCAAATGCGCCAGCGTTGAGGGCGAATACGGCGGATAGAAATTTCAACGGTTGCAGCATCGGCGGCAGGTTATCCATCGCAAAGCCGAGACTCAGTTGGGCGGCCGAGGTGATAATAACGCTACATAATCCCCAAAAAATACCCATTACACCGCGCTCCCAAGTATGAATATGCCGGCGATTATCAGCCCCACACCCAGCCAGTGGCGCGTTGCGACCGGTTCGCGCCAGATTTTCCAGGCGGCCAGCGTCACCCAGACAAAATTCAGGCTCAGCATGGGATAGGCGATGCCAACAGGGATATTCTGCAACACCACCAGCCACAGCAGCATAGCCAGGCCGAGGCTTGCCAGGGCCAGCCCAATCCATTGCGTAATATGGCGTTTTCGCCTGCCTGATGGTACCGGACGGGTTGCCTGCTTCTGGCATAACTGTCCGCATACGCTGAGCAGGCTGGCGAAAACTAAGACTATCCAGATCATTTCGGTCGATACTGAATCAGGACCAGGCGCCCCTGATTATCGATATAATCAGCGGGAGGAATGGCTAGTTGATTAATATCTTCATTCTTATCAATCGAGAGCACGAGGGTAATATTTCCTTGCTGACGGTGTTGGGCTAACCAGTCGACAAAGTCCGTCCGACTGACAAAGCGCCCCTGGGCATCCGGATAGTTGAGGCCGTATTTCAACTCGCCTGTTTGTCCGTATAGCATGATGTCGTCACGCTTCAGGCTCCAGGCCAGCCCCGCAGCGACGCCAACGCTGTCGGTGAGAATATAGCGGCTGGATTCCAGCGACTCTTTGGTCATCTCGACAAAAAACTGCGGTTGTTTAGATTCCATGACCCGATCGGGAATGGAGAAGCCAAACAACAGCGCCAGTCCTAATGGGCAAAACGCGGCAAATTGCCAGTTCTTCTCGCGGTTATTTAACGTATACCAGCCAAAGAGCGTCCAGGTGAGAAAAATACCCCATGCACAAAAAACCTTATAGGTTTCGATATGCGACCAGACAGGCGTTTTCAACGGTCCCAGCGTGGAAACAATAAACGTGGCGATAATGCCCGCCACACCAAACAGAACGTTGATCCAGCCATTCACACGCAGAGCGGCTGAACCTTTTTGCGCGGCCTGCAGGCCGAACCGCGCCGTTAATATTGCCAACGGCGCGAAGCAGGAAAGAATATAGGTCGGCAGTTTTCCTTTTGCGATGCTGAAAAACAGGATCGGCATGATAATCCAGCTTAGCAGGTATAGTGTGCTGCGCGAAACATCGCGTTCCCGCCAGCCCGTGCGTAGCGCGCCGGGAAGCAGCCCGAGCCACGGTAACGCGCCAGCCAAAAGCACGGGAATGTAGTACCAGACAGGGGCTTTATGTTGGGCATCATCCTGGGCGAAGCGTTGGATGTGTTCGACCCAAAAGAAATAATGCCAGAAGTCCGGCTCACGCTGAGCAATCGCAACTCCCCACGGCAGCACAATCACGACGCAGCCGACGACTGCCAGCAGGCCGTAGATGATCAGGTCTTTCCAGCGTTTTTGCACGAAAACCCACGGCAGTACGCTGAGCACAGGAACGGCAAGCGCCAGGAAACCCTTGGTCATCACGCCCATGCCGCAGGTTAGCCCTAACAGCAGAAAGGCGATGATTTTGCGTGTTCTGGTCGTGGCCTGCATCCCCACCCAAAAGCAGCACATGCCCGCCATCAGCCAGAGTGCGATCATAGGATCGAGTACCGCGTAGGTGCCGATGCCATAGACCGAAAAAAAGGTTAAAAAGATGACTGAAGAGAGTACTGCGGTACGCTTATCCTGCCATATTCGCATAGCAAGCCAGGCTACCAGTAGCGCAGTCAGCAAGGTGGCAAAAATCGCCCCCGCTCTGACGCCAAAATTATTGGCGCCAAACAGCCATTGCCCGATGCTGTTCAACCAGTATCCGGCAATCGGTTTTTCAAAATAACGCAGTCCTAAAAAGTGCGGAACGATCCAGTCGCCAGAGGTCAGCATCTCCCGGCTGATTTCGGCATAGCGCGTTTCATCAGGCTGCCACAGCAGGCGGCTATTAATGGGGAGAATAAAATACAGCGCAATAAAAGCGACAAATGCCAGGGCGTTACGTACCGATTTCATTGTGTCATATCCACGGGTTGCTGACAGCCGATCCATCCCTCTCTGCCGGGAATTTTCCCACGCACGATCCGCCCTGTTGGCAGCGTACTGATATCGTCCGGTAGCAGCTCCCCGAGCGGGCAAAACGTAATCCCCATGTCGGCAGCGCGAGTAAGCAGCTCGTCAAAATTCTGCTGAAAGGCGATACCTTCCACTTCTGCATGAATGGTGTACACCGGCGTCCCTCTGCTCATCCGGATGTGGGAGAGAATATAAGCGTTAAAGTCCACCGCCTGGACCTCCTGACCCACCACTTCATCCCATGTGGGTAATGTGACAGGAATTTGCGGCGTACCTGTTTTCCCGGATGCCAGCACAGGACGGAATAACGACGTTCCCCGACAGTCGCTGTTATAACGCAGATGGAATGTTTCTTTGGCATGGACGACGCGGTCGTCGGCACGCCATCCGGCAACGGCGGAGCAGGTAACGGGCTGATTGATGATAGCTTCAAGGGCGGTAATGCCACGTGAAATATCGTCAATCAGCTCTTTGTCATTCCAGTTTCCGCTTCGCGCCTGCCAGGCATGGTGATCCCAGGCATGCAAACCGGTTTCATGAAGCAGGGCGGTTTGCGCAATCATTGCCGCATTGGCCTGGCCGATCTCTTTTCCCGGCCATGCTGTACCCGCCAGCAAAATATCCCATCCGTAGAGCGATGCTGCGTTTGAGCGCAGCATCTTCCACAGAAACTGTGGCTTCACAAGACGCCAGAGATGGCGTCCCATGTTGTCAGGTCCCACGCTAAAGAAAAAACTTGCCCGAACGTTATGTCGGTTCAATGTCTCCAGCAGGCGGGGCACGCCTTCGCGCGTCCCCCTGAACGTGTCGACATCAATGCGCAAGCCAACTTTGGTCATGATGTGTGTTCCGTGATATCCACACTGCGTAAGAAGAAGTCCAGCGTCTCTTCTACCGTTTCCTGCATCTCAATGGTGGGTTCCCAGTTCAGGCAACGTTTTGCGTTGCGAATATTGGGCTTACGATGCTCAACGTCCTGATAACCTTTACCATAGTAGGTGCTGCTTTCGACGTCGCGGAAACCGGCAAACGGCGGAAAATGCTGACGTAATGGATGTTTTTCAAAGCAGGAAAGCAGCATTTCTGCCAGTTCCTGAATACTCGCTTCGTTCTCCGGGTTACCAATGTTGATAATCTCGCCGTCACAACGTCCGCCTTCATTTTCAATAATGCGGTACAGGGCTTCGATACCATCGCGAATGTCGGTAAAGCAGCGTTTTTGCTTGCCGCCTTCAATCAGCTTAATCGGTGAGCCTTCCACCAGATTGAGAATCAATTGGGTAATGGCGCGTGAGCTGCCGATTCGCGCGGCATTCAGACTGTCCAGACGCGGTCCCATCCAGTTAAACGGACGGAACAGGGTGAAGCGCAATCCCTCTTTTTCGCCGTATGCCCAGATCACACGGTCCAGCAACTGTTTGGAAACGGAGTAGATCCAACGCGGTTTATTCACCGGACCGACGATCAGATTCGAGCTGTCCTCATCGAAGACTTTATCAGTACACATGCCGTAGACTTCGGACGTTGACGGGAAAATGATGCGCTTACGGTACTTCACGCAGTAGCGAATGATTTTCAGGTTCTCTTCAAAATCAAGCTCAAACACGCGCAGTGGGTTACGGGTATATTCGATTGGCGTGGCGATCGCGACCAGCGGCAATACGACGTCGCATTTTTTCACATGATATTCAATCCATTCGGAGTGAATACTGATGTCGCCTTCAACGAAATGGAAACGCGGATGTTGCAGGAAACGCCCAATGGCGTCGCTGCCAATATCGAGTCCATATACTTCGTAATTGTCTTCTTGCAGCAGGCGCTCGGTCAGATGGTTACCAATGAAGCCGTTAACGCCGAGGATCAGCACGCGAGTACGACGTTTGCTGCTGGTAACTGACTGGCTGTTCAGACGAGAACCGGGTACGAGGCCCAGAACCTGCGCCAGCTGTGAGCCCTGCATTGCAATACCATCGCCAGCTTGCCCGGTAATAATCTCCAGTGCGCCATCGACACAGGCGATCAGCAAAGGCGACACGGAGATGACGGTGCCCGGTTGGGCTGCAAGGCTATTTGTGCAAACACGCGACGACCAGACGGTGAACTTTTGCGTGCCGACATAGCTAAATGCGCCCGGCCACGGATCGCTGACGGCGCGGACCTGGTTATGCAGCTCCGCGGCGGGTTTGTTCCAGTCAAGGAAGCTATCTTCCGGCGTGCGGCGGCCAAAACAGGTAGCCTCTGCTTCCTGTTGAGGGCGCTCTGCGTAATCCCCCGTTTTAATCGCGGGCAGCGCCTGTTCCAGCAGGTGACGCGCAGCCTGGCACAATTTATGGTGCAGCGTTAACGCCACATCATCCGGAGAGATAGCGACAGACTGCTGGGCGATAATAGCGCCGGCATCCGCGCGTTTGACCATGCGATGAAGCGTGACGCCGGTTTCGGTTTCGCCATTGACCAATACCCAGTTCAGCGGCGCGCGGCCGCGATATTTCGGCAGCAGCGAACCGTGCAGATTAAATGCTCCCTTAGGCGCAAGACTGAGGATCTCCTCACTCAGTAAATGGCGATAGTAGAACGAGAAGATAACATCGGGTGCCAGTTGGCTAATGCGCTCGATCCACAAAGGATGATTAACCTCGTCCGGGGCGTAAACCGGAATACCGGCGCTGGCGGCGAGGCGGGAAACAGAGCCAAAAAACGCTTTCTCACCCGGGTTGTCGGTGTGGGTAAAAATTGCGGCGATTTCATAACCTGCATCCAACAAGGCCTGGACACCCTGACATCCCATATCGTGATAGGCAAATACGACGGCTTTCATGCGCGGTTTTCCTCGGTTGACTGCGTGGTTTGTGGGCGAATAACGTGTTGAACAAAATAGCGGGGGCGGGCGCGGACATCGTTATAGATGCGACCGATATATTCGCCGAGTAAACCCATGCCAATGAACTGTGCGCCGATAAAGGTAAACAGGACGGCAAACAGCATGAATACCCCTTCCGCGGCCCACTGCGGGCCGAGCGTCAGGCGCAACACAACAAGCAGAACGGACAACGTAAAGCCCGTGGCGGCAATCACGCTGCCGAGCAGGCTCAACATACGTAACGGCGTGGTGGTCAGACAGGTCACCAGGTCATACATCAGGTTGATCAGACGCATGAAGCTGTATTTAGAATCACCAAATTCACGCTCTGCATGGTGTACCGGGATCTCCGTGGCGCGACGGGCAAAAATGTTGGCCAGAATCGGAATAAAGGTGCTGCGCTCCTGACAATGCAGCATGGCATCGACAATATGGCGACGGTAGGCGCGTAGCATGCAGCCGTAGTCGCCCATTGCTTTACCGGTAGTACGCTGAATCAGGTGGTTGATCATGCGCGAGGCGGTTTTACGAAATACGCTGTCCTGTCGGTTCTGGCGTACCGTTCCGACCACATCGAAGCCTTCATCTGCGGTGGCGACCAGCCGGGGGATCTCCTCCGGCGGGTTTTGTAAATCGGCATCCAGCGTGATGATCAAGTCACCGGTGACATGGCTGAAACCGGCCATAATCGCCGAGTGCTGGCCGTAATTGCGGTTCAGCAGAATAGAAACAATATGGCTGTTCGGCGCCTGAGACGCGTCCATCATCAGTTGCGCGGAATGGTCGCTGCTGCCGTCATCGATCAGCAAGATTTCATACTCTTTGCCCAATTTTTCGCAGGCGGCGCTGGTACGTCTGATTAGCTCTGGCAGGCTTTCCTGTTCATTAAAAACGGGAATGACCACCGAGACTTTTTTGATCGGTGCTGCTTCAAACATGGTTATTGTCCTGCAATCTCGCGAAGTGCCGTAATAACTCGCTGGGTGTCAGGGGCGGTCATATCGGGGAACAACGGCAGCGAGCAGATGCGTGCGCTATTCCACTCTGTATTGGGCAGCGAAAGCGTGGTGAAGCGTTCGCGATAATATTTTTGCGTATGGGCCGCACGAAAATGCAGACCGGTGCCGATATTTCTGGCCTTCAGCGCTTCCATTAAGGCATCTCTGTTCAGGCCACAGCGCGCTTCGTCAACACGAATGATAAACAGATGCCTGGCGTGAACGTGAGACCACTGGGGCAGGCTCAACGGTTGAAATGGCGTATCGGCCAGCGCCTGTTGATACTCCCGGGCAATTTGTGCGCGGCGTGAGTTCAGTTGCTCCAGTTTCTTCAGCTGGACCAGCGCGATGGCGGCATTGATATCCGTGAGGTTGTATTTGTATCCTGGTGCCAACACTTCAGCCTGCGGCGCGCGGCCGTAGGTTTGTCGATCAAAAGCATCAACGCCCAGGCCGTGAAACTTCAGACTGCGAAGCCGCTGGGCAAGCTGGCCGTCGTCGGTAACAATCAGCCCACCTTCCGCACAGGTAATATTTTTGATGGCGTGAAACGAGAAAATAGCGGTGCCGTGCGCGCCGACATGACGATTCTTATATAACGTCCCTACGGCGTGCGCCGCATCTTCGATGATCGGAATGCCATAGCGCTCGCCAATGGCATAAATCGCGTCAAGATCGGCCGGGGCGCCTGCGTAATGTACCGGAACAATCGCTTTGGTTCGCGGCGTGATGGCCGCTTCAATTTGCTCTGGCGTGACCATGAGCGTATCACGATCAACGTCGACCATGACCGGCGTCGCACCCAGCAGGATAATCATATTGAGGGTAGAAACCCACGTCATCGATGGCGTGATGACCTCATCGCCCGCACCGATGCCCAGCGCCATTAGCGTGATGTGCATTCCAGCGGTGGCGGAGCAGACGGCGACGGCATGCTGATTTCCCGTGAGCTGGCAGAAGGCTTGTTCCAACTGCTGATTTTGCGGGCCGGTGGTTATCCATCCCGAGTCCAGAACCGCCTTCACTGCGGCAAGCTCTTCAGCTCCCATCGCCGGGCGAGAGAAAGGCAAAAAGTCAGACATCATTATTCCTTCAAGCCATTTAACGCACCGACGTTTTATTTTTCGCGATAAACAGGCGCGTCGTTAATTATTTATCAGGCTTCAAAGGTTAATGACTGAAGGTTAATTTATCCTTAAGAGTTTAAGGTTCGAGATATAAAGGAAAATAACGGTGTTTTTAATTTATTATTTTGAAATTAAATGAATTTTACAGAAATGGCGTGGCGTAAACGGCATTGCTGGTTGCTGTAGCCAGGTCAATGCAATGCCGCAATTCAGGAAGGTATTTTATGCCGCTATTAGAATGATAATTTACAGTAATCCTTTCAGGGTTAACGTTTTACGCGTGGCGACATTTAAGTCGTACGTGCCGAGATCTTCCGGTTTAACCCAGGCGAATGCCTGAAACTCTTCGTTAATGTTCACTTCACGATTCGCCGCGACACAATCAAAGATGAGGTAAATCATGTAAATCTCTTCCTGGCTGCCATCGGCATAGGTTTTGGTGCGAATATCATCACTGAAGGTCCAGGGGGTAATTTCTGACAACACGAGCTGTTCGCCCAGTTCTTCCCTTACTTCCCGACGCAAAGCCTCTTCAATGCGTTCGCCCGCTTCAACACCGCCGCCAGAAAGCGCCCACTGGCCGGGGAAAACGCCACGGTCATCAGCCATTTTGCACAGTAAATAACAGCCATTATTTTGAATTAATGGACAAACAATCGTTCTTTGGCGCATAGGTTGGGTCCTTGTAGGGGATGCTGAGAATTCCATTGTGTACCCATCTTACCTTTTGCTGGCGGCAGAAAAAACGCTTCCGTGACGTTTAACCCTGCTTTATCAGGGAAGAAGGGGATGTTTGTTGAAAACGGGGGCCTGCTATGTCGATTCTGCAAATAGCCCTGGAATTTAACCTTAACTCAAATTTGTAAGTAGTATTTGGTTACAATATGCCATTGCATCGCTTTTTTAGCTCATTGATTCCTTGTCATCTGGCAGTACAATTCCTCGGTTTTGGGGCTATGTTTTGATTCTTGCTGGAAAGGATAGAAAATGAAAAAAAGTTTAATGTTGGGTTTTGCCGGAATGCTGTTTGTTTCCGCATCGGCGAGCGCAATTAGCATTAGTGGCCAGGCGGGCGAAGATTACACCAACCTTGGGTTTGGTATGGGGACTGAATCTACCGGACTGGCGGTCAGCGGTAACTGGATGCATAACGATGACGACGGCGATGCAGCCGGTCTGGGACTGGGTCTGAATATTCCACTTGGTCCGTTGCTGGCAACCGTCGGAGGGAAAGGTATTTATACTAACCCTAATGATGGTGATGAAGGCTACGCGGCGGCAGTTGGTGGCGGTTTGCAGTGGCCGATTGGCGATAGTTTCCGCCTGTTTGGCGAGTACTATTACTCTCCTGATTCGCTTTCCAGCGGTATCGACAGCTATGAAGAAGCCAATGCCGGTGCGCGTCTGACAATTATGCGCCCGCTGAGCATTGAAGCCGGTTATCGCTACCTGAACCTGGCGGGTAAAGATGGCAACCGCGATAACGCGATTGCTGATGGTCCGTACGTTGGGGTTAACGCCAGCTTCTGACATTTCTGGCGCGGCGTTCAGTCGCGCCTTCCCCCCTCCATGCGCTATAGTGTTTTCATCATAAAAGCAGGAGAACACGATGTTAAACGTGGAGATGCTATCCACCGGGGATGAAGTGTTGCACGGACAAATCGTCGACACCAATGCCGCCTGGCTGGCTGATTTTTTCTTTAATCAGGGATTACCGTTAACCCGCCGTAATACGGTAGGGGACAATCTTGACGATTTGGTCGCTATTCTACGTGAGCGTAGCGAACACGCCGATGTGTTGATCGTTAATGGCGGTCTGGGGCCAACCAGCGATGATTTAAGCGCGCAGGCGGCGGCAACGGCAAAAGGCGAGGGGCTGGTATTGCATGAAGCCTGGCTGGCCGAGATGGAGCGTTATTTCCGCGACCGTGGCCGCGTGATGGCGCCGAGCAACCGCAAACAGGCTGAGCTTCCTGCCAGCGCTGAATTTATCAATAATCCTGTCGGCACCGCGTGCGGGTTCGCCGTGAAGCTAAACCGCTGCCTGATGTTCTTTACGCCTGGCGTGCCATCGGAATTTAAAGTCATGGTTGAGCATGAGATTCTGCCGCGTTTGCGTGAGCGTTTTTCTCTGCCTCAACCACCTCTCTGCCTGCGATTAACCACCTTTGGCCGTTCCGAAAGCGATCTGGCGCAGAGTCTGGATCCGCTGCCTTTGCCGCCGGGAGTGACAATGGGTTACCGCTCGTCGATGCCGATTATTGAGCTGAAGCTGACCGGGCCGGATTCCCAACGAGACGCCATGCTGGCGCTGTGGCCTGAAGTGAAGCGGGTTGCCGGGCAAAATATGATATTCGAAGGTACGGAAGGTTTGCCTGCGCAAATCGCCCGCACATTGCAGGAGCGACAATACAGTCTGACGCTGAGCGAACAGTTCACCGGTGGCTTAGTTGCACTCCAGCTCTCTCGCGCTAATGCTCCTCTGCTAGCGAGTGAAGTGGTTCCGTCTCAGGAAGAAACGCTGGCGCAAACGGCGCACTGGATTACCGAGCGACGCGGCAAACACTATGCCGGGCTGGCGCTGGCAGTATCGGCATTCGAAAGCGAACATATTAACTTTGCGCTGGCAACCCCGGATGGGACACATGCCTTGCGCGTAAGGCTTAGCGCTAATCGCTACAGTTTGCCGATTCGTCAGGAAGTTTGCGCGATGATGGCGCTGAATATGCTGCGTCGTTGGCTAAACGCCCAGGATATCGCCAGCGAACACGGCTGGATAGAAGTGGTTGAATCGCTGACGATTTAAACATTGATTGGGAAGGCTACAAACCTTCCCAACCTGACTCACTCTGTAACATCGCCAGGCAATAGCCCGGTAATTAACTGAACCAAATTATGATCAATTCCATTTTCCAGCATCATGCGAGCGATACGTAAGGCTTCTTCTTGCGTACCTTTTTGCACTCCCTGTTCTAATCCTTTTTCTAATCCTTGCTGTATCCCTTCTTGTAGGCCATGGTGGTGGCCTTCTTGTCTTAGCCTCTCTGCGATCGTCATCAACCTCTCCTTGTGATGGGGGGAACGTTCGGCAACCTCATGGATAAATGCGCTGACGTGAGAAACATTGCCGTATCGTAGCAGGTAATTTAATAGCGTTTGCAGCTGGCTGTCATTAGCGGTGCTTGTAACTAAAAGCGAGACCAGACGGTCCACCAACCCCATCAAATCACGATCGCGAATATGTTTTTGCATTAATTCAAGCAACGCGACGCGCCGATGTTGCGCAATCTCATCGTCCGGTATTACGGTGATGTCCACCAGCGGGAAAGCCTCTGAATACAGTTGTCGTGCCAGTTGCGGACAGTCAAATTCATCCAGCCAGTTGAGTGACCAGGGGTAGGGACTTTGCTGGCCGTGATAAAACAACATGGGAACGACCAGTGGCAGCGTTTTATTTCCAGCATCAAGATGATGCTGCATCGCAGCAATGGCATAACGCATCAGGCGAAATGCCATATGCTGTACCGCTGTACTCTGATGTTCAATAACACAATAAATATAACCCTGGCCTTCGCGGGTTTTTAACGACCACAATACGTCGGAATAGAACGCGCGGAGATCCTGTTCGATAAAACTGCCGGGCTCCAGTTTCAGCGTTTGCAAATCGCACATTTCACGTAATGCTGGAGGAAGGTGAATATCCAGAAAATCCCGAGCCATCTCAGGGTAAGACATTATCTTCTTAAAAACGGCATCATGCGGTGTAGCGGTGGTTGATTCATCCATGGTAGTCCGTCACCTGAAGGAGAAGATGGCATGACGGTACTCACTTTTAATCAGAGCTGCATTGGGGGATTTGGCTATTTGCGTGAGTGAATCAGAGATAAATACGCCCGATTGCAACGTATTCAGATAGGCGGAACAGAGTACGCAAAAATGCCCGGTAACAAACGCCACCGGGCAACAGAGTTAACCCAATGCTTTGGCAAGCAGGGTGATCGGATGTTCACAGCGAAGGCTTGTAGACATCTCTATCTGCCATTTACAGGTTTCACAGTCGGTGACAACGATATCGGCACCGCTTTCTTCTATCTGGCGGAATAACGGTGCGCCAATCGATTGTGACGTCGGGTAGTTTTCCTTTTTAAAGCCGTATGTTCCGGCGATTCCGCAACACTGAGAATCTAACACCGTCAGCTCCAGTCCCGGAATTTGGCGCAGCAGCTCCAGCGTGTAGAGCGTCCAGCCCATTTTCTCCATATGGCAAGGCGTGTGATAGACCACTTTCAGCGGTAGCGTCTTCAGCGGCAACGTTTTGCCTTCATCCAGCTTGCGCCACAGCCAGCGGGTCGCCAGCTCAATATGTTCACGCAGACCGGTGTTGTCGACGTCCAGCACTTCCGGGTACTCATCGCGGAGTGCAAAGGTACAGGTTGATGAGGTGGCGATCACTGGAATACCTTTCCCGTCAATTGCTTCCCTGAGCGAGGCCACGTTGCTGACCGCCTGCTTGCGCGCTTTATCGGTAAAGCCGTTGGCGATCAGCGGTACGCCGCAGCATTTCTCTTTGCTCAGCAGCTGTACGCCGGTTCCCATGGCGTTCAGGACCTTGATCAGGTCTTTACCGAGTTGCGGATGGTTGTAATTAACAAAACAGCCGTGGAAAAAGGCGACCTGCTCCGGATACTGCGCCTGCTGTGCAGCAACGCTGCGATACCAGCGGCGGAACGTACCAAAGGAGTATTTCGGCAGCGTACGGCGATGGTCGATTTTCAGCGCGTAGTCCAGCAACTGGCGTACCGGTTTCAGCGAGGTGGCGGTATTCACTATCGGCGCGAACGGGGTGGATACACTTCCCATTAAATCCGTATGGCTTAAAACAAAATTACGCAGCGATGGACGCGTAGTGTCATATTTGGCGCGCGCACGCTGGATGATATCGCCAATTTTCACATCTGACGGACATGCCACTTCGCAGCGCTTACAGTTGATGCAGTATTTCAGCGCATCGTCGTATAACGCGCCATCTTTCAGACGCAGGCGCTCGCCGTCCGGTCCGGCCTGTTTTGGGCCAGGGTAGCCCGGATTGACGCGGCTTACCGGGCAGGCGGTGGTGCACACCGTGCACTTGATACAACTTTCAAAACGTGTGTCGCTCATTGCTGTCCTCCTGCACGTTTCGCAATGTCATGTGCGGCGTGTAAGGCGCTGACTGCGCATACGCCGCCTCCGCAACCCTCGGCAATAGGGTCAAAACCACCGAGAACAGAACCGATGGCATACATGTTCTCTACCGTTTTCCCCGCCAGCGACGGGCGCAAAGTGGCATCGGTTGTGACGCCAAACTGTTGCCACGGTTGTGGGTCGAAGACATCACGCTGATACCACTCGGCGCGGGTGGCGGTTTGCTGTACATCCAGTCCGAGGATCGGTTCGTGGATGGCCTCGCGCGTGGCGACCAGACCGCTGCTGAAAAAGCTGCCGCTGGCGAGCACGGCGAAGCGTGGACGCAACGGGATATCGGCATGGTTACGGGTCCAGACTTCACTGACGACGCCATCCTGACAGGTGATTTTCTTCACTTCATCACCCGGCATCCAGACACCGCCCTGGCGCACAAACTGGCGCTGTAATTTGTTGTGCAGACGCATACCCAGTACCGAAGGCGGTAGAGTCGGTAACAGCGTCAACGAGCAGGGAAGGCGCTCGTTAAGCCAGTGCCAAAGGCGCTCATCCGCCAGGCCGAAACAGGCTGGCATAATAATCATGTCGCAGGTTTTTGCCAGTGGCAGTAAAGCATCATAGAGCAGCGACCATTTATCTTCGTTGTCCAGCAGGCGCGCAATATTGACAGCGCGAAACTCGGTTGGGTTATCACGCAGGACATCCAGTTCAGGCAGATCGATTTCCGCCGTCTCGACGCTGAGATTGCGCTGGCGCAGCGAGGCCGCGGCGAGATGCGCCTGAAAATCCAGTAAACCGCTGATACCGACAACGCAGATACGCTGTGCGGACAGTGGCCACACTGGAACTTCTGGGGAACTTAACCAGGTTGAGCGCAGGGTTCCCAACGGGGTTACGCGTTGATGTGACTGGTGTACTTTGCCCTGCAAATGCGTTCCGCATTCTTCCAGCAGATCCTGCGCCTGCTGGGCAAGATCCAGCACGTTCTGTGTTCCGATGATGCTATACGGATGCGTGGGCGCCTGAGTACGCAGCGCATTCAGACCGGCTTCTATCTCCATCACCGGTTGACCATCGGGCAAGTTGCTGAGCAAATCCAGTGAGCCGGAGGAAAAATGCAAGGCGCTTTGGCCGCGCGTGACAATCGTACAGCGCAACCCGCTTTTTTGCAGTTGCAGGCCGCACAGCAGTCCTGCCAGGCCGCCGCCGATAATGACGGTATCAAATTTCATCCTGGTGCTCCTTTTCCAGACCGCACAATCCCTGATAGACCCAGCGCGTGAATTCGCTTTCGCGCAGCGCGTCGCCCCAGGCGATAGGCTGCACGCCTTTCCAGCGCTCGTTGAGGAAATCGGAAAGCTGGGTAATAGATTGCGCAGCGGTGGTGACATTAAAACGTTGCAGCAAACCTGCGGCGCGGCAGGCGCACAATTCGCCCTGGCAGGTCCCCATACCAACGCGGGTACGGCGACGCAAATCCAGCAGGCTGTTGACGGTTAAATTCTCGACGGCGTATTGCACTTCGCCCGCGGTGACCGCTTCACATTCACAGACCAGGCTACGGTGCTGACGACCTTCGCTAAGCCACGCCGGGGTGCGATCGCCGTGACGGTAGACCGCCGAACCGCGCAACGGCGCGGGCAACGAAATTACGCGTTTCAGCGTGTGCTCGGTGGATTCCTGCGAGCCGGGCAGCGCGGTGTCTGCGGTGGTGCAAGGTTGAGAATTGCCCAGCTTACGGCAAACGGCATCGGTGGCCCATTCCGCCATCAGACGGTAGGTCATCAGTTTGCCGCCGGTAATGGTGATAAACCCATCCAGTCCGTCACGTTCAGCGTGATCGAACAGCACAATACCGCGGCTGACGTTACGACCGCTTGGATCGTCGTCGCTGGCGACCAGCGGTCTCACACCGGAGTAGGCGCGTAAAATGCGTGTTTTCGCCATAATCGGCGCCAGTTTCTCACCTTCGCGCAGCAGAATATCGACCTCTTCTGCGGTGACGCGGTTGCTGTCGATATCGTCATAATCAATGTGCTGCGAGGTGGTGCCGATGAGCGAAATGGTATCGCCAGGCACCAGAATATCGGCGTCAGAAGGTTTACGGCAGCGATTAATGACATGCTGGTTTATGCGATGATCCATAATCAGCAGCGATCCTTTGGCCGGGAACATCCGGATACTCAGATCGGCATATTCGGCAATGCGCTGGCCCCAGATCCCGGCGGCATTCACCACCACCGGCGCATGCAGGGACTGCATCTCACCCGTCAGATGATTGCGCACGTTAACGCCGCAAACCGTTGTCCCTTCGCGAATCAGCCCCGTCACTTCATGGGCCGTTAAGATAACCGCGCCATGCTCACGCGCATCCAGCATGTTGGCGGCGGTTAAGCGGAAGGGATCGACCGTACCGTCCGGCACTTTGACCGCGCCAATCAGCTGTGGGTTGACGGAGGGTTCGATAATGCGCGCCTGCTGAGGGTCAATCGCTTCTGCGCGAATACCGGCCTCTTCACAGGCGCGAATGAAGGTAGCCTGGAAGGAGAGCTCATCCTCCGGCAGGGTAATAAACAGACCGTCCGTCGGCTCAACGCAATGACGGGCGATACGTTTCAGAATCTGGTTTTCGCTGATGCACTCACGGGCAGATTCAGCGTCGGTGACGGCGTAGCGCGCACCGCTGTGCAGCAGGCCATGGTTACGTCCGGTCGCGCCCGTGGCGATATCGTGGCGTTCCACTAAGATGACGCGCAACCCGCGCAGCGCACAGTCGCGTGCGATCCCTGCACCTGTTGCTCCTCCGCCAATGATAATCACGTCACTTGTTTGCGAGTCGCGAGTTTTCATTGTTTTTCCTCACAGTTCGTTTTTTATCATTTAGCCACATAAAAAACATGGATTGTTTGATTTCGCGCATAATCGCTCATTATACGAAAATGAAACGTGATTTCGTGCGCCTTTATGAACATTTGTCATAAATCTGTAACAATTTGTGCTGCGTTTCACATTTTTGTTAGGTATCTTTCCTTAACATCGCGGCCACACTGGAAGCGGTAGGGTAGTAATGACGAACTGCAGTGTTTACTTCGAATGAAAGACGGCCACGGAGGCTACGCTATGTTGAGTATTTTTAAACCAGCGCCACATAAGGCGCGTTTGCCTGCTACGGAGATCGATCCGACATATCGTCGATTGCGTTGGCAGATTTTCCTGGGGATTTTCTTTGGTTATGCCGCGTACTATCTGGTACGTAAGAACTTTGCCCTGGCGATGCCATATCTGGTTGAGCAGGGTTTCTCTCGCGGCGATCTGGGTTTTGCCTTGTCCGGTATCTCCATCGCTTACGGATTTTCGAAATTCATCATGGGGTCCGTTTCGGATCGCTCGAATCCGCGCGTTTTCCTGCCAGCAGGTTTGATTCTGGCTGCCGCAGTGATGTTGTTTATGGGCTTTGTGCCGTGGGCGACATCGAGCATTGCGATTATGTTTGTGCTGCTGTTCCTCTGCGGATGGTTCCAGGGGATGGGGTGGCCGCCGTGTGGCCGTACCATGGTGCACTGGTGGTCGCAGAAAGAACGTGGCGGCATTGTTTCCGTCTGGAACTGTGCGCACAACGTGGGCGGCGGTCTGCCTCCTCTGCTGTTCCTGCTCGGTATGGCCTGGTTCAATGACTGGAAAGCGGCGCTGTATATGCCTGCTTTCGGTGCGATTGTGGTTGCGCTGTTCGCCTTTGCGATGATGCGAGATACGCCGCAGTCTTGCGGTCTGCCGCCTATCGAAGAGTATAAGAACGACTACCCGGACGACTACAACGAGAAAGCCGAAGAAGAGCTGACCGCCAAGCAGATCTTCATGCAGTATGTACTGCCAAACAAACTGTTGTGGTACATCGCTATCGCCAACGTGTTCGTTTATCTGCTGCGCTACGGCATCCTGGACTGGTCACCAACCTACCTGAAAGAAGTGAAGCATTTCGCACTCGATAAATCATCCTGGGCCTACTTCCTGTATGAATACGCGGGTATTCCGGGCACGCTGCTGTGTGGTTGGATGTCGGATAAAGTCTTCCGTGGCAACCGTGGCGCGACCGGCGTGTTCTTTATGACGCTGGTGACTATCGCGACCATTGTTTACTGGATGAACCCGGCAGGTAACCCGAACGTTGATATGGCTTGTATGATTATCATCGGCTTCCTGATCTACGGCCCGGTCATGTTGATCGGTCTGCACGCGCTGGAACTGGCGCCGAAAAAAGCGGCGGGTACGGCAGCAGGCTTTACCGGACTGTTCGGTTATCTCGGCGGTTCTGTGGCGGCGAGCGCCATTGTCGGCTACACCGTTGACTTCTTCGGCTGGGACGGCGGCTTTATGGTGATGATTGGCGGTAGCGTGCTGGCGGTCATTCTGCTGGTGGTCGTCATGATTGGTGAAAAACGTCACCACGAAGAAGTACAGCTGAAACGTAACGGGGGCTAATTAATGAAAACCACATTGAAAAGTCTCAGCGTGGCGCTGATGCTGGCTGGTATGGTTGTTAGCAGCGCGGCGGTCGCCGCCGATAAAATCGTGATTGCGCATCGTGGGGCAAGCGGTTATTTACCGGAGCATACGCTGCCCGCGAAAGCGATGGCCTATGCTCAGGGCGCGGATTATCTGGAGCAGGATTTGGTAATGACCAAGGATGACCATCTGGTCGTCCTGCATGACCACTACCTGGACCGCGTCACCGATGTCGCTGAGCGTTTTCCGAATCGTGCGCGTAAAGATGGACGTTATTACGCCATCGACTTTACGCTGGACGAGATCAAATCGCTGAAATTTACCGAAGGCTTTGATATCGAGAATGGCAAAAAGGTACAGACTTACCCTGGGCGCTTCCCGATGGGTAAATCTGATTTCCGCGTGCACACCTTCGAAGAAGAGATAGAGTTCGTTCAGGGACTGAATCATTCAACCGGTAAAAACATCGGCATTTACCCGGAAATGAAGGCGCCGTGGTTCCATCACCAGGAAGGGAAGGACATCGCAGCGAAAACGCTGGAAGTGCTGAAAAAGTACGGGTATACCAGCAAAAACGACAAGGTTTACCTACAGTGTTTTGATGTCGCGGAGTTAAAGCGCATTAAAAACGAACTGGAACCAAAGATGGGGATGGATCTCAATCTGGTGCAGTTGATTGCGTATACTGACTGGAATGAAACCCAGGAGAAAAAGCCGGACGGTAGTTGGGTTAATTACAACTACGACTGGATGTTTAAACCGGGTGCCATGAAGCAGGTGGCGCAGTATGCGGACGGCATTGGGCCGGACTACCACATGCTGGTTGATGAGAAGTCGAAAAAAGGCAATATCTCGTTAACTGGCATGGTTCAGGACGCGCATCAGAACAAGATGGTGGTGCATCCTTATACTGTTCGTGCCGATCAGCTACCGGATTACACCACTGACGTAAACCAGCTGTATGACATTCTGTATAACAAGGCGGGCGTTGACGGGTTGTTCACCGACTTCCCCGACAAAGCAGTCAAATTCCTGAATAAAGAGTAATGGCACAAGGCCTGTGATGCACCTCCGGTCACAGGCCTTATTGGAGAACGTTATAAACTGTTAGATAAGGCCGTCTGCTGTCAACGTTTCCATACAAGCCTGCAGGAGAAATAAAGGGCTGCCGTCCACCGGCGGCTCTTTTGCCAGTAACGATATCTGTCGATAGAACGTCGGCTCCAGCGCCACCGAGCGTATCTCCCCGCCAACGGCTTTCAGCGTTAACTCCGGTAATAACGCAATACCCAGCCCCTGACGAATAAAACTCATCGCGGTATCCGGATGGTTAAATTCGTATTTAATAACCGGCTCGATACCTTTCTCTTTAAATAGCGTCATGATGCTTAATTCATAGCGACCTTTACTGATAATCAGCGGTTCTCCCACCAGTTGTTCAACCGTAACCGCGGTATTGGCTGCCAGAGGATGGCTTTCGGGAACCACAACGGTAAATTTATCGCGATAGACCGGTACGCAGTACATGCCGCTCACCGGAAAATGCACAAATCCGGCATCAATGTCCCCACTGCGCAGGGAATCAACGATCGCCGTGCTGTTCTCTTCGAAGGGAATGATTTTGATGTGCGGATGATGCTGCTCGAAGTGGTGGATAATGCCCGGTAAAATGCAGGCGCAGGCGCTGGGAAAGCAGCCGATGCGCAGGGTTCGGGCTGGGTTTTTTCGCTCCTGCTCGGCAATTTCTTTCACCGCGTTGGTTTCTGCAACGATCATGCGCAGGTGCGGAACGATCCGCCTTCCAACCGGGGTGAGCTGAATGTCTTTACGGCGCTCGCGGATAAGACATTCGACTCCCAACTCTTCTTCAAGCGCCGAAATGGCCTGGCTCACAGCGGATTGGGTCATATACAACCGCTTACTGGCTTCGGTAAAACCGCCGCATTCAAGCACGGTAAGCAGGGCGTGGATCTGGGTTAATGTCATTAGTTCCTTCTAATTAACAATATTAAAACGATTAATTTCTCTAATATGATGAATCTGTTTACACTTGCGGTCTACCGTATAAATCACATTTTGACGCACCTCTCCGTTGCTCAGTTGAGCTGAGCGTTGCCTGCGTGCGCCGTCTGGACAGGCTGTCGAATATGAAAGAAAAACTGTGGACGAAAGATTTTTGGGCAATCACGATAATTAGCTTCATTATATTCTTTGTGTTTTATGTCCTGCTCACGTTATTACCGATCTATATTTCGGATCGCCTGCACGCCACGCCAGATAAAGCCGGCTTATTGGTCACCTTCTTTTTAGGCGCCGCAATTGTTGTGCGTCCGTTCGCCGGGCAATGGGTGGGGAAATATTCGAATAAAACGATTCTGGTGCTCTCTTCTCTGGCCTTTTTGGTTGTCACTGCGCTGTATCCTGTTTGCCACTCAATTGAATCGCTGCTGTTTATTCGGGTGCTTCATGGGGTGACGTTTGGCGTCATTACCACGGTAAAAGGAACGATTTCCGCGCGGCTGATACCGGCCTCCCGACGTGGGGAGGGCATCAGTTTTTTCTCGTTGGCCATGGGGCTGGCAATGGTTGTGGGGCCGTGGGTAGGGCTGAATATGGCACGCTGGGAAGCTTTTACCACCGCATTCTGGCTGTGTAGCGCGGTTGCCGTACTGGGTATTATCCTGTCATTGATCGTCGCCGTACCGCCGGTCATCCGTCATGCCGACGGCTCAAAACCGAAGCTGGGATTTGCGGCAATGTTTGATCGCGCCGCGCTGCCTTTCGCGATGGTGACGTTTTTCATGACTTTCTCCTATGCGGGTGTTTCTGCTTTTCTCGCGCTGTATGCGCGCGAGTTGGATCTGATGGCCGCCGCCAGTAATTTCCTGTTGTGCTACGCCATTTGTCTGATGATCTGTCGAACCTTTACCGGCAACATTTGTGATAAAAAGGGGCCGAAATACGTGGTATATCCGTGTTTGCTGGCCTTTACCATCGGACTGGTGGCGCTTGGCTACACCAACGGCAGTATCATGATGATTATTGCCGGGGGATTAATCGGCATTGGTTACGGCTCAGTCACGCCGGTATTCCAGACACAAATTATTAGCTCGGTGGAGCCGCATAAAATTGGCATCGCCAATTCGCTTTTCTTCAATGCGATGGATGCGGGAATGGCGATCGGCGCGTTCATTATGGGGATGATGGTCGAGGGCGTAGGCTATCGGGCGATTTATCTGGTAGGGGCGCTGCTGGTGGTTTTAGCCGGGGCGCTGTACATTGCGCAGATGAAGCGCCGCGGGGCGATGCCGTTAGTTAGCGCACACGAAGTGCACTAACCGTTACAGCTCGATTTCAATATCGCCTTTTGCCCGGCAACAGCAGGGCAATATTTCGCCTGGCTGAATAAAGGCCAGAGGCTCGGCGATCCAGTCCACCTGGCCCGCCACCAAGCGGGTACGGCAGGAACCACAGTAACCCTCACGACACTGGTATTCGACTTCAACATTGTGCGATTCGAGTGCGGCAAGCAGGGAGGGGTGTTCATCCCGGCACAGCAGCTGTGTGCCAGAGATGCGCAGAGTAACGCGGCCCATCAGAGCTGGAAGTTACTCAGATCGTCGGTATCAACCTCGGAGTCGATCTGGCCGACCAGATAGGAGCTGACTTCCACTTCCTGCGGCGCAACCTGTACGTTATCGGACACCAGCCAGGTGTTGATCCATGGGATCGGGTTAGAACGCGTCTGGAACGGCAGATCCAGCCCAACAGCCTGCATACGAATGTTGGTGATGTACTCAACGTACTGGCACAGAATATCTTTGTTCAGACCGATCATCGAACCGTCACGGAACAGATAGTCCGCCCACTCTTTCTCTTGCAGCGCGGCCTGCACGAAGAGGTCGTAGCACTCTTGCTTACACTCTTCTGCGATTTCCGCCATCTCTGGGTCGTCTACACCGCTGCGCAGCAGGTTCAGCATGTGCTGTGTACCGGTCAGATGCAGGGCTTCGTCGCGGGCGATCAGACGAATAATTTTCGCGTTGCCTTCCATCAGTTCACGTTCGGCGAAGGCGAAGGAGCAGGCGAAGCTGACGTAGAAGCGAATGGCTTCCAGCGCGTTCACGCTCATCAGGCACAGGTACAGCTTTTTCTTCAGCTCACGCAGGTTCACGACAACCGTTTTGCCATTAACGCTATGGGTGCCTTCGCCGAGAAGATGCCAATAGCTGGTCATCTCGATCAATTCGTCATAGTAACTGGAAATGCCTTCCGCGCGCTTCTGGATCTGCTCGTTGGTGACGATATCGTCAAACACCACCGCCGGATCGTTGACGATGTTACGGATGATATGGGTATAAGAACGCGAGTGGATCGTTTCAGAAAACGCCCACGTTTCGACCCAGGTTTCCAGTTCAGGAATCGAGATTAACGGCAGCAGCGCGACGTTCGGGCTACGTCCCTGAATGGAGTCCAGCAGCGTCTGATACTTCAGGTTGCTGATGAAGATATGCTTTTCATGCTCCGGCAGCGCCTGGAAGTCGATGCGATCGCGGGAAACATCGACCTCTTCCGGACGCCAGAAGAAAGAGAGCTGCTTTTCGATCAGTTTTTCGAAGATGTCATATTTTTGCTGATCGTAGCGGGCGACGTTCACCGGCTGGCCGAAGAACATCGGTTCCAGAAGCTGATCATTTTTCGTCTGTGAAAAAGTGGTGTATGCCATTAATGTGAATCCTTTGTGGGATGAGCGCCGGATGCGGTACAAACACCTTATCCGGCCTACAAACCGTGCAATCGTAGGCCGGGTAAGCGTAGCGCCACCCGGCAATATTCATCAGATCTTACATGCGCCGCTTTCGCAGCCATCGTCCTGAATAGACGGCACCAGATCGTCCTGAGTATCTTCCGCGCCATCGCGGGTGTTCTGATAATACAGCGTTTTGACGCCAAATTTGTAGGCGGTGAGCAGGTCTTTCAGCAACTGCTGCATCGGCACTTTTCCTGATGGGAAACGCGTCGGATCATAGTTGGTGTTGGCGGAAATCGACTGATCGATAAACTTCTGCATGATACCTACCAGTTGCAGATAACCGTCGTTGCTCGGCATTTCCCACAGCAGTTCGTAGGCGTCGTGCAAGTGTTCGTAGTCCGGCACGACCTGACGCAGAATCCCATCTTTAGACGCTTTGATGCTCACGTAGCCGCGCGGTGGTTCAATACCGTTGGTCGCATTAGAGATCTGCGAAGAGGTTTCCGACGGCATCAGCGCGGACAGCGTGGAGTTACGCAGGCCGTGAGTCTTGATGGACTCACGCAACGCTTCCCAGTCCAGGTGCAGTGGCTCGTCAGAGATAGCATCAAGGTCTTTCTTATAGGTATCGATCGGCAAAATACCCTGGGAGTAAGTGGTTTCGTTAAACCACGGGCACGCGCCTTGCTCTTTTGCCAGCTCGTTAGAAGCTTTCAGCAGGTAATACTGAATGGCTTCAAAGGTTTTGTGGGTCAGGTTATTGGCGCTACCGTCAGAATAACGCTTACCGTTTTTCGCCAGCCAGTAGGCGTAGTTGATGACGCCAATACCCAGCGTACGACGGCCCATTGCGCCGCGTTTGGCGGCCGGGATTGGGTAATCCTGATAATCCAGCAGTGCATCCAGCGCGCGTACCGCCAGTACGGCCAGCTCTTCCAGCTCGTCCAGGCTGTTGATAGCACCCAGGTTAAATGCGGATAGCGTACACAGCGCAATTTCGCCGTTTTCGTCGTTCACGTCGGTCAGTGGTTTGGTCGGCAGGGCGATTTCCAGACACAGGTTGGACTGGCGCACCGGCGCAACAACCGGATCAAACGGGCTGTGGGTGTTGCAGTGGTCAACGTTCTGGATGTAGATACGGCCGGTAGAGGCACGTTCCTGCATCATCAGGGAGAAAAGTTCAACCGCTTTCACGCGCTGTTTACGGATGCTGTCGTCGTTTTCATATTGGGTGTACAGACGTTCGAACTCGTCCTGGTCAGCGAAGAACGCATCATACAGGCCCGGGACGTCGGACGGGCTGAACAGGGTGATGTCGCCGCCTTTCAGCAGACGGGTATACATCAGCTTGTTGATCTGCACGCCGTAGTCCATATGACGCACGCGGTTGCCTTCAACGCCGCGGTTGTTTTTCAGCACCAGCAGGCTTTCGACTTCCAGATGCCACATCGGGTAGAACAGGGTGGCCGCACCGCCGCGCACGCCGCCTTGCGAACAGGATTTCACCGCGGTCTGGAAGTGCTTATAGAACGGAATACAGCCAGTGTGGAACGCTTCACCGCCACGAATAGGGCTGCCCAGCGCACGGATGCGGCCGGCGTTGATACCGATACCGGCGCGCTGAGAAACGTATTTTACGATAGCGCTGGAGGTGGCGTTGATGGAATCCAGGCTGTCGCCGCACTCGATCAGTACGCAGGAGCTGAACTGGCGGGTTGGGGTACGCACGCCGGACATAATTGGCGTCGGCAGAGAAATTTTGAACGTTGAAACGGCATCGTAGAAACGTTTTACATATTGCAGACGCGTTTCACGCGGATAGTTAGAGAACAGGCAGGCCGCTACCAGAATGTAGAGGAACTGCGCGCTTTCATAAATCTCACCGGTGACACGGTTTTGCACCAGATATTTACCTTCTAACTGCTTCACCGCAGCATAGGAGAAGGTCATATCACGGTCGTGTACGATGAACGAGTCCATCTGCTTGAACTCTTCTTCCGTGTAGTCTTCCAGCAGATGATTGTCGTATTTGCCCATTTCAACCATTTTCACGACATGGTCGTAAAGTGCAGGCGGTTCAAACTCGCCGTAGGCTTTTTTACGCAGGTGGAAAATGGCCAGGCGGGCAGCCAGGTACTGATAATCCGGTGCCTCGCGGGAGATCAGGTCGGCGGCTGCTTTGATGATCGTCTCATGGATATCGGACGTTTTGATACCGTCATAAAACTGAATATGAGAGCGCAGCTCGACCTGAGAAATCGATACGTTATTCAGTCCTTCTGCCGCCCAATCCAGAACTCGGTGGATTTTGTCGAGATTGATGCGCTCTGTACTACCATCACGCTTTGTCACCAGCAGACTCTGATTCATGTGGTTTTTTACCTGTCCGTGAAAGAAAAAATATCCCCCATATTATCCACAGAGTCATGTTGTGACTAAGTCTGTGGATAAATACTATATGTAGGGGTTGTTTGATAAAATAGACGCTATATGGTGAGTATTCTAGTAGGGATTCTTTTCAGCACAAGAGTTGATTTTGACGTTAAATTGAGGTTGCAAAAGGGTAAGAATCGCTAAGTGCGCGTCTTATAAGGCCTGGCGGGGATGTCAATAATTGAGAAAAAAAATAGAAAATTTGATCGAGTGCTGATTTCTTCATCTAAGGCGAAGAAAGTTCTTATGATCTGGCACAGGATTTGTAGGCCCGATAAGCGAAGCGCCATCAGGCCCTGTTCCTGTCAGCATGCCGAATAGCAGCGTTGGACGCCTTATCCGGCCTACAGGAAGCGGTTAATCAACGCTGGCAGTGGTATGGACCATATAGTTCACATCTACGCCCGGACCGAGTTTAAAGCTGTTGGTGATCGGGTTGTAGTGCAGGCCGGTCATATGACGCTCTTTCAGCACGGTCTGATCTACCCACTGTAATAACTCTGCCGGCTTAATAAATTTTTTCACATCATGCGTGCCTTTCGGCACCATGCGCAAAATATATTCCGCCCCGACCACGGCCATCAGCCAGGATTTGCCGTTGCGGTTAAGCGTGGAGAAAAACACTTCGCCGCCCGGTTTAACCAGCCTGGCGCAGGCGCTGACCACCGACTGCGGGTCCGGCACGTGCTCCAGCATTTCCATGCAGGTCACCACGTCATACTGGTGCGCATGTTTTTCCGCATGCTCTTCGACGGTTTCCTGGACGTACTCGACCTGGATACCGCTCTCCAGCGCATGCAGCTTTGCTACCTGTAACGGTTCAAAGCCCATATCCAGGCCCGTGACGGTTGCGCCTTCGCGCGCCATACTTTCCGCCAGAATGCCGCCGCCGCAGCCGACGTCGAGTACCTTTTTACCAAACAGGCCGCCTGAGCGCTCCGTGATGTAGCCCAGACGCAGCGGGTTAATGCGGTGCAGTGGCTTAAATTCCCCCTCAAGGTCCCACCAGCGTGACGCGACTGCTTCAAACTTGGCAATTTCTTCATGGTCAACGTTGTGACTTACCGGGGGTTTTTCGGCATTCATTGGGGCTTCTACTCCTAAATTTGCGATGCAAATGAGTATATCAGCCTGACGGGATGAATAAAGCCTCTGTCAGGGGGAATCCATTTACCTGAATCTGTGCGAATGTGTTATAATTTGCGACCTTTGAATCCGGGATACAGTAGAGGGATAGCGGTTAGATGAGCGACCTTGCGAGAGAAATTACACCGGTCAACATTGAGGAAGAGCTGAAGAGCTCATATCTGGATTATGCGATGTCGGTCATTGTTGGCCGTGCGCTGCCAGACGTCCGAGATGGCCTGAAACCGGTTCACCGTCGCGTACTTTACGCCATGAACGTATTGGGCAACGACTGGAATAAAGCCTATAAAAAATCTGCCCGTGTCGTTGGTGACGTAATCGGTAAATACCACCCTCATGGTGATACCGCCGTTTACGACACCATTGTTCGTATGGCGCAGCCATTCTCCTTGCGTTACATGCTGGTAGATGGTCAGGGTAACTTTGGTTCTGTCGATGGCGACTCCGCAGCGGCGATGCGTTATACGGAAATCCGTATGTCGAAAATCGCCCATGAGCTGATGGCTGACCTGGAAAAAGAAACGGTTGATTTCGTCGATAACTACGACGGCACCGAACAAATTCCTGACGTCATGCCGACCAAAATTCCTAACCTGCTGGTGAACGGTTCGTCCGGTATCGCGGTAGGTATGGCAACCAACATTCCGCCGCACAACCTGACGGAAGTGATCAACGGCTGTCTGGCATACATTGACGATGAAGACATCAGCATTGAAGGGCTGATGGAGCATATTCCGGGTCCGGACTTCCCGACCGCCGCGATCATCAACGGTCGTCGTGGTATCGAAGAAGCCTACCGTACCGGTCGCGGCAAAGTGTACATTCGCGCCCGCGCGGAAGTCGAAGCTGACGCCAAAACCGGCCGTGAAACCATCATCGTCCATGAAATTCCGTATCAGGTGAACAAAGCGCGCCTGATCGAGAAAATCGCCGAGCTGGTAAAAGACAAACGCGTTGAAGGCATCAGCGCGCTGCGTGACGAGTCTGATAAAGATGGTATGCGCATCGTGATTGAAGTGAAACGCGATGCGGTCGGGGAAGTGGTTCTGAACAACCTTTATTCCCAGACCCAACTGCAGGTTTCTTTCGGTATCAACATGGTTGCGCTGCACCATGGTCAGCCGAAGATCATGAACCTGAAAGATATTATTGCCGCGTTTGTACGTCACCGTCGTGAAGTCGTAACGCGTCGTACTATCTTTGAACTGCGTAAAGCCCGCGACCGTGCGCATATCCTTGAAGCGTTGGCGATTGCGTTGGCGAACATTGACCCAATCATTGAACTGATCCGCCGCGCGCCGACCCCGGCAGAAGCGAAAGCTGCGTTGGTTGCGCGTTCGTGGGAACTGGGTAACGTGTCCGCCATGCTGGAACGTGCCGGTGATGACGCCGCGCGTCCTGAATGGCTGGAGCCGGAATTTGGCGTGCGTGACGGTCAGTACTACCTGACTGAACAGCAGGCCCAGGCGATTCTGGATCTGCGTTTGCAGAAACTGACCGGCCTTGAGCATGAAAAACTGCTCGACGAATACAAAGAGCTGCTGGAGCAGATCGCTGAACTGCTGCATATTCTGGGCAGCGCAGATCGTCTGATGGAAGTTATCCGTGAAGAGATGGAGCTGATTCGCGAGCAGTTCGGCGACGAACGTCGTACCGAAATCACCGCCAACAGCGCTGACATCAATATCGAAGATCTGATTAGCCAGGAAGATGTTGTCGTGACCTTGTCTCATCAGGGCTACGTGAAATATCAGCCGTTAACCGATTACGAAGCACAGCGTCGTGGCGGTAAAGGCAAATCAGCAGCACGTATTAAAGAAGAAGACTTTATTGACCGCCTGCTGGTGGCCAACACCCATGACACGATCCTCTGCTTCTCCAGCCGTGGTCGTTTGTACTGGATGAAGGTTTATCAGTTGCCGGAAGCCAGCCGTGGCGCGCGTGGACGTCCAATCGTCAACCTGCTGCCATTAGAAGCGAACGAACGTATCACCGCTATTTTGCCGGTACGCGAGTACGAAGAAGGTGTGAACGTCTTTATGGCGACCGCCAGCGGTACCGTGAAGAAAACCGCGCTGACCGAGTTCAGCCGTCCGCGTTCCGCCGGTATCATTGCGGTTAACCTGAACGAAGGCGACGAGCTGATTGGTGTTGACCTGACGTCCGGTAGTGATGAAGTCATGCTGTTCTCTGCCGCGGGTAAAGTAGTGCGCTTTAAAGAAGATGCCGTTCGTGCGATGGGTCGTACCGCGACCGGCGTACGCGGCATCAAGCTGGCAGGCGAAGACAAAGTCGTTTCTCTGATTATTCCGCGCGGCGAAGGCGCTATCCTGACCGTGACGCAAAACGGCTACGGTAAGCGTACCGCGGCAGAAGAGTATCCGACCAAGTCTCGTGCGACTCAGGGCGTTATCTCCATCAAAGTGACCGAGCGCAACGGCTCTGTTGTGGGCGCGGTACAGGTTGAAGATACCGACCAGATCATGATGATCACCGATGCAGGTACGCTGGTGCGTACTCGCGTGTCGGAAATCAGCGTGGTAGGGCGTAACACCCAGGGCGTGATCCTCATCCGTACTGCGGAAGATGAAAACGTCGTGGGTCTGCAACGCGTTGCTGAGCCGGTTGATGATGAAGAACTCGACTCCATCGACGGAAGTGCCGCTGAGGGCGACGAGGATATCGCGCCTGAAGCAGAAACCGATGATGATGCAGCGGATGACGCTGACGAGTAATTGAGATGTTATGAAAAGGGCCGGAGAAATCCGGCCCTTTTTTTAATTCATGCGTTCCACAATCATTGCGATTCCCTGACCGCCGCCAATGCACAGCGTGGCAAGCCCAAGCGTTTGATCGTGTGCCTGTAGCGCATGCAGCAGCGTAACCAGAATTCGTGCGCCGCTGGCGCCAATAGGATGTCCCAGCGCAATGGCCCCGCCGTTGACGTTAACCTTTTGCGGATCGAACCCCAACGTTTTGCCGACGGCAAGAAACTGCGCGGCAAATGCCTCGTTGGCTTCGATAAGATCGATATCGGACAGCTGCAGCCCGCTCAGCTGTAGCGCTTTTTGCGTGGCCGGAACCGGCCCCATCCCCATCATCGCTGGTGCCACGCCGCCGCTGGCCCAGGCTTTGATCCGCGCCAGCGGTTTCAGCCCTGCCGCCAGTGCAGCAGACTCTTCCATTACCACTAATGCCGCCGCACCGTCGTTGATCCCCGAAGCGTTGCCTGCGGTGACGGTTCCTGTTTTATCAAAGGCCGGGCGTAAGGCGGCGAGCCCTTCCGCCGTTGAGTCAGCTTTGGGGAACTCGTCGCGCTCAAAGATGATGGTTTTTTTACGGGACGACACGCTGACGGGCACGATTTCAGCCTCGAATGCGCCGGACGCGATGGCAGCCACGGCTTTACGCTGCGACTGCAGTGCCAGTTCATCCTGCATTTCGCGGCTGATGCCGTACTCTTTGGCGACATTTTCTGCGGTGATCCCCATGTGGTACCCATGCTCGGCGCAGATCAGGCCGTCGCGCAGAATAACGTCTGACAATTGCCCATCACCAAGACGATATCCCCAGCGGGCCTTTGCGTCTAACAGGTAGGGGGCCTGGCTCATGTTTTCCATCCCTCCCGCCACGATCGCCTGAGCTTGTCCTGCCTTAATTGCGAGGGCGGCAAGCGCTACGCTTTTCAGGCCCGAGCCGCACACTTTGTTGACGGTAAAGCCGCAAACGGTGTCGGACAGGCCGCTTTTTAACAATGCCTGACGCGCCGGATTTTGTCCGAGTCCTGACTGCAACACGTTGCCCATAATCACCTCGTCCACGCGTTGAGGGTCAAGGTGAGCACGCTCAAGGGCGGCTCTAATGACGGTGGCTCCAAGCTCGACGGCACCCGTTGTTGCCAGTGCGCCGTTAAAACTGCCGATTGCGGTACGTGCCGCGCTGACGATGACACAGTTTTTCATTTTTCAGTTCCTTTTAATAAGTTGTTGCCGTCAGAACAGGGTCAATCCAATAACAAAAATGACGCCGGAGAAGAGCAGGGCGGTGATGCAGTACCCCATAATGTCGCGCACGCCCAGCCCGGCGATGGCCAGAGCCGGTAGCGCCCAGAATGGTTGTGCCATGTTCATCCACTGCTCCCCGTAGGCGATGGCCATCACTGATTTGCCAAGATCGGCACCCAGCGCCTGCGCCGCAGGCATGACGAACGGTCCCTGAATAACCCAATGGCCGCCGCCGGACGGCACGGCAAAGTTAATCAGCGCTGAACTGAAGAAGGTCATCAGCGGGAAGGTATCTTTGTTGGCGACGTTAATGAAAAACTCGGTAATAAGCCCGCCGAGACCGGAGTGCTCCATCATCAACTGAATACCGGCGTAGAAGGGGAATTGCACCAGAATCCCGGCGGTGCTACGTGCGGCAGCGCTGACGGCGCGCATATAGGCCATCGGTGTTTTATGCAGCAGCAGACCGGCAATCATAAACATCAGGTTGACGGTATTGATGGTGATGTTGAAACCTTTCTCAGCAAAGTAGATGCCCAGATAGGCAATACCTAATGCACCGATGATCAGTGCCAGAATGCGGCTTTCTTCCAGTTTTTCCGACGGCGGCGCGTCTGGTGGCAGCTTCTTCTGAAAATCAGCTTCTTCCAGTAATAGTTTCGGATCGATGCTCACCACATCTGTAGGTTTTGGCGTCATCATGCGCGTGATGAACGGCATTACCACAATCAGCGCCACGGTGATGAAGATATTGAAGCCGGTGAACAGGGTATCCGCGACGGGAATTAATCCCGCTATGTGCTCGACCGGGTTGCCAGGCGTTGCCGCCAACAAAGGCATTGAGCCGGAAAAACCACCGCCCCAGGTCAGGAAGCCGATGTAGGCGCAGGCAATCAGTAACGGATAATCGGAACCCGGTACCCGACGAGCGACTTCGCGGGCGAACATCGCCCCGACCACCAGACCGAATCCCCAGTTGATAACGCAGGCAACCGAACCAAAAAAAGTGACCAGCATTACGCCCTGGGCGGGGGTTTTGGCAGCGGATGCCGCCGTACGCAGCAGGCTTTTCACCGGCCCGGAACTGGCTAACGCATGGCCGGTCACGATGATTAGCGCCATCTGCATACCAAACGCCAGCAGGTTCCAGAAACCGTCACCCCAGAATTTCACCATGCTGATGGGCGTTTGTGGCGTTAACCATAGCGCGATACCGAAGGTCAGCAATGTTAACAACATGGCAAAAATCAGCGGGTCGGGCAGCCAGCGGCTGACCACCCGTGTCATAAAGCGAGCGATGCGGCCAATCATGCGTCACCTCCCAGGATGAGCAGATCGTCGGCAATAGCAAACTGCGCTTCGGTTTTTTCACGCAGCGTGGCGATATCACATCCTTCGACAATTTCAGTCAGCCACATTTTGCCGTCAATAAAGCGGAATACGGCAAGTTCAGTGACCAGCATGTGCACAGCATGCTGCGCGGTGAGCGGCATGGTGCATTGCCGCAGGATTTTCGCTGAGCCGTCTTTCGCGCAATGCTCCATGGCAATAATGACTTTCCGTGCACCGGTCACCAGATCCATAGCGCCCCCCATGCCGGGCACCATCTTGCCGGGAACTACCCAGTTGGCAAGGTTTGCCTGCTCATCGACCTGTAACCCACCCAGCACACAGGCATCAACGTGACCGCCGCGAATCAACGCGAACGACATGGCGCTATCAAACATCGCCGCGCCTGGCAAAATACCGCACGGTTGGCCGCCCGCGTTTACCAGATCAGGATGCGCGGTGGTCACCGGGCCCAGTCCCAGAAAACCATTCTCAGATTGCAGCGTAATGTGAATATCTGCAGGCAAGTAGTTGGCTACCATGGTTGGCAGGCCAATACCTAAGTTGACGATATCGCCATCGCGAAGCTCTTGCGCCACCCGGCGCGCAATACGTTGTTTAGCATCCATGATTAGCTCTCCTGTGGAATGACGATATGGTCGATAACGGCGCCGGGGGTAACAATCTGGTCAGGCTGCAGCTCGCCTGTTTCAACCATTTCATCCGGTTCAACCAGCGTGATGTCAGCGGCGAGAGCAATCAGAGGGTTAAAGTTTCTGGCGCTGAGCTGGTAGGTGAGGTTGCCAAGCATGTCAGAGCGATGGGCGCGAATAAGCGCTAAATCGGCGCGCAATGGGCGTTCAAGCAGCCAGGTTTTGCCCTCGAGCGTGATGGTCTGCTTACCATCTTCCACGATGGTGCCAACGCCGGTAGGCGTCAGAAAACCACCAAGACCCGCGCCGCCGCAGCGAATTTGCTCGATCAGGGTACCTTGCGGAACCAACTGTACGTCCATCTCGCCGGCAATCATGCGACGACCAGTTTCCGGGTTGGTGCCAATGTGCGAGGCAATGACTTTGCTCACCCGCCCATTGACGATCAGTGGCCCGATACCGGTATCGACAAATGCAGTATCGTTAGCAATCAGCGTCAGATCTCTGACGCCGGATTCCAGCAGGGCTTCAACCAGGCGAGGCGGTGTGCCAACCCCCATAAAACCACCGACCATGATGGTCATGCCGTCACGAAAGAAGCCTGTAGCGTCTTGTAAGGTAATCAGTTTTGTTTTCATTATGTTTCCCTTTTGCATACTCCATTTTGGGTACGCTCAGGGAAGTGCAAGCAGAATGCCAGGATGCTTTAAAAAACGTATTAATTTTAATTGTTTGAATTTATTAATGTATTTCTATATTTCTAACGGAGAGGGAAAGCGAGGGGCTATGCAGAATTTTGCGCAGTGTGCAAAATTCTGCATAGCAAATTTGCGTATCAGGAACCCGAAGGGTCGATGCCGTACTCTTGTAATTTATACATCAGGGCGCGTCGGCTAATCCCCAGCATCAAGGCCGTGCGGGTGCGGTTGCCGTCCTGACTGTCGAGGACTTCGAGGATAATGCGTTTTTCCTCACGCTTAATCTCTTCTTTCAGATTGCGCTCCCCGGAGTGAGTCGGTTTTGTCTCTGTCGTGGCGCTCACCGGGTTGCGGAAAGCGTCGGGGAGATCGTCGGCAAAAATTATCGCGCCAGTATTCATAATGACGGCACGTTCGATGACGTTTGACAGTTCACGAATGTTACCCGGCCAGGACCAGGCGGTGAGCATCGACATTGCCGTCGGGTCGATCTCGATAATATCGCGCTGATTTTCAGCGCTGAATTTTTGTAAAAAGTGGTTGGCGAGTAAGGCAATGTCTTCACGACGCTCGCGTAAGGGAGGCAAAGTTAAATGGATAACGTTGAGCCGGTAAAACAGGTCTTCGCGAAACGTTCCTTCCTTCACCATGGTTTGCAGGCAGCGGTTGGTGGCGGCGACGATACGAATATCAACGCGAATGGTCTGGTGCCCGCCGATGCGTTCAAACTCTCTCTCCTGCAAAATACGCAGCAGTTTGGCTTGTAACACCAGCGGCATCTCACCAATTTCATCAAGCAACAGCGTTCCCTGATGAGCGCGCTCGAACAACCCCTGACGCAACGTCTGCGCCCCGGTAAAAGCGCCTTTTTCGTGACCAAATAGCTCGCTTTCCAGCAGCGACTCTGGCAGAGCCGCGCAGTTAACTTTGATAAATGGGCCATTGGCGCGTTTGCTGTTGTAGTGAATGGCGCGGGCGATCAGCTCTTTTCCTGTGCCGCTTTCACCGCTTATCAGAACATTGGCCTGTGAGAGGGCGATTTTCGCCGTGTCTTTACAGATATCCATCATACGCGGACTGTTGGTCAGAATATGCCCCCACTGCCAGCTGGTGCTCAACGCTTTGTGTAGATTGCGGATTTCCTGTTTCATCTCCTGCAGTTGCAATGCGCGTTGAATCACCATGCTAAGCTCGTCGAGATCAAAGGGCTTAATCACGTAATCAAATGCGCCGCTACGTAGCGCTTCTACGGCGGTTTCGACTTCGGCATACGCGGTCATCAGAATGACGGGGATGCGTGGTTGCTGGGCGCGCATCACTTTCAGCGCGTCGATGCCGTCCATCTCCGGCATACGAATATCCATCAGCACGACGTCAGGCTGCGTTTCGCTAAACAGGCTCAGCGCGGCTTTCCCGTCGCTGGCGCAATGCGTTTCATGCCCTTGCAGGGAAAATGCGGTGGCAAGCATACGGCGAACATTTTCTTCATCATCAACGATGAGAATACGGTATGTCGTTTTCATTCTGACGGATTTCCCAGCGGGTTAATAGGTAAAATCAGGGTAAATATCGCCCCACAGCCAGGCTGGCTGGTTACGTGGATATCCCCCTGATGCGCATTGATGATGCGCTGGCTCAGCGCCAGTCCAAGACCAGTGCCTGATGCTTTCGTCGTAAAAAAGGGATCGAATATTTTCTTCTGAATGGCGAGATCGATACCATTGCCATTATCTTCAATCATCACGGCCTGTTGTGAGGCCGAGTATTGCCAGGTGCGAATGCGAATTTCGCCTCGCGCAGCGATCGCCTGTACTGCATTGATTAAAATGTTGAGGATCACCTGCTTGAGGAGTTCGCGATCGGCGACGATCGGCGGCAGGCTGGGATCTAATTCCGTGGTAAAACCAATCCGTGCCTGAAGGCCGGCGGTTTGCACCAGGATTAGCGTCTCTTCAATCAACGCATTGAGCTGAATCTGCTGCCACTGGCTTTGTCGCGGACGTGAAAAATCTAACAGCTGTTGAATAACTTTATTGATGGAATCAATTTCGTTAAGCACAACAGATAAATACTCCTGATGTTCCGGCAGGGAGGTTTGCTGGCGGATGATCTGGACGTAGCCACGGATTGCGGTCAGCGGGTTTCTCACTTCATGCGCGACCCCGGCCATCAGTTCACCCAGAGTGGCGAGCCTTTCGGTTTGCGCCAACCGACGCTGGGTCTCTTTCCGGGCGGTTAAATCGGAGAAAATAACCAGCGCGCCAATCAGTTCGCCGTGTGCGTTATGGATCCGGCTGGTGGTAACACTTATCTCAATGGTGCGTTCACGTCCCGGAAAGCTAATCTCCTGAGCCACGTGCTCAGTACCGTGCTCGAGAGTATCCAGTACCGGGCTATGAAACTGCGTATTGGCAAACAGCGTCGCATAAGATTGACCCACCAGCTCATGCAGTGTGTAGCCCGTTATCTGCTCTGCCGCCGGGTTCATGGTGGTGACGTCACCTTGTCTGTCGATGGCGATCACACCATCTGCGGCATTTTCAATAATCAGATCGTTGAGGGTTTTGGTGTCCCGTAGCGTTTGCGCCAGCGCATTAACGCTACGGCTGATTTGTCCCAACTCGCCGGGGAGTTCAGGCAGTCGGGCGGGCGTTTTTTGTGCCAGCGTTGAGAGTCCATCAGTGATAATGTCGATATTCGCACTGAGTCGGCGTGAAAAATGCACGATCAGCAGCAGGCTAAAAATGAGCCCGGTAACCAGCACGGCAATTATCCTGACGTCCATTCTCCAGGCCTGCTGGCGAATATCTTGGGTTAGTTCATTGGCCCAGATATACCCAATAACCTCTCCCTGGCGCTCTATTGGGATCATGGAGTTGAGTATGTCGCCACGCACCTGTCGCCCTGAATAGACCACTGGCGCATTGCTACTCATCACTTCGCGTCCCGGATGATCGTCGGTGATAGTGATACCTACATTGCTCTGATACAGCGCAGAGGGCGCGTAAGTGATAATGGCATCCAGCGCTTTGTGGTAATACCCTGCGCCAACGCCGGGAAACGCCCGGGTAATTCGCTCGGTAACGGGGGCTAACTCATGATTAAGCGCCCGAATACGCTCTTCGCGCGGCAGGTTATCGTAGTCGTTAAAGCTGTCGCCCAGCGCATCGTTTAGCAGCGCTATGACTGATGACAGTTTTTTCTCTTTTTCAGATAAGACTGCTGAACGGCCTTCAGTTTCTACGATATAACCTATGGATATCGTCGGAATGATGACCATCAGAATGGCCATCATGATCATTTGGTTGCGTAATCGTCGTGGATATAACCGACGAGCCAGCCATCTCAGGTCGCGCATTCTGACATCCGTGCAGTGTGTTTCAGGCAAACGACGATTATCACGGGTTAAGACAACGGTTTCAGAGCGGTGTATCATATTCCCGTAAAGAGAGGGCATTGCGACGCCGGACATTTACCGCTACCTTAACCACACTCTATTAATGCCCTGAGGCGGAGCTTCGCCCCTTTGAAATACCTTGCTTCCGTTCATTCAACCCTAAAAGTCTCACGCTACCTGTTCAGAGCGTTGGCGCTCCTGATCTGGTGTCTGATCGCTTTTGCCTCTGTGTTCTACATTGTGAACGCGCTGCACCAGAGAGAGTCTGAGATCCATCAGGAACTTAACCTCAGCTCCGATCAGGCCCAGCGTTATATCCAGCGCACATCGGATGTTATTAAAGAGCTGAAATATATTGCCGAGAATCGCTTAACGGCGGAAAACGGCGTGATGTCGCTGCGGGCGCGGGATGACAAAACCGTCGTACCTAATTTTGAGCCGCTGTTTGCCGACTCCGACTGTTCGGTGATGGGCAACGCCTGGCGAGGTTCTCTGGAGTCGCTGGCGTGGTTTATGCGCTACTGGCGCGACAATTTTTCTGCTGCCTATGATTTGAATCGCGTATTCCTGATCGGCAGCGATAATCTCTGTATGGCGAACTTTGGTCTGCGTGAGATGCCCGTCGAACGTGACCAGGCCCTGAAAGCGCTGCATGAGCGCATTATTAAGTATCGCAATGCGCCGCAGGATGAAAACGGTAATAACCTGTTCTGGATTAGCCAGGGGCCGCGTCCTGGAGTGGGCTATTTCTATGCGCTGACGCCGGTTTATCTTGCCAACCGTCTGCAGGCGCTGCTGGGCGTGGAACAACCTATTCGCATGGAGAACTTCTTCACGCCGGGCAGTTTGCCGATGGGGGTGACCATTCTCGATGAAAATGGTCATGCGCTGATTTCGCTCACCGGCCCTGAGGGGAATATTAAGGCTGAACCACGCTGGATGCAGGAGCGTTCCTGGTTTGGCTATACGCCGGGTTTTCGCGATCTGGTGCTGAAGAAAAATCTCCCGCCGTCATCGCTGAGCATTGTGTACTCTGTTCCGGTTGATCTGGTGCTGGAGCGGATCCGCATGATGATCCTGAACGCTATTCTGCTGAATGTGCTGGTCGGCGCGGCATTGTTTATGCTTACGCGTATGTATGAGCGGCGTATTTTTATTCCTGCGGAAAGCGATGCTCAGCGCCTGGAGGAACACGAGCAATTTAACCGTAAAATCGTGGCTTCCGCGCCGGTGGGAATTTGTATTTTGCGCACGCTGGATGGCATTAACATCCTGAGTAATGAACTGGCGCATACCTATCTGAACATGCTGACGCACGAAGACCGGCAACGGTTAACGCAAATCATCTGCGGCCAGCAGGTTAATTTTGTCGATGTGCTGACCAGTAACAATACCAATCTGCAAATCAGCTTTGTGCATTCGCGCTATCGCAATGAAAACGTGGCAATTTGCGTCCTGGTTGACGTCAGTGCGCGCGTTAAAATGGAAGAGTCGTTGCAGGAGATGGCCCAGGCGGCGGAACAGGCGAGTCAGTCCAAATCGATGTTCCTTGCGACAGTGAGCCATGAGCTGCGTACGCCGCTGTATGGCATTATCGGTAACCTCGATTTGTTGCAAACCAAAGAGTTACCCAACGGGGTGGATCGCCTGGTGACGGCGATGAATAACTCTTCCAGCCTGCTGTTGAAAATTATCAGCGATATTCTCGATTTCTCGAAAATTGAATCTGAACAGTTGAAGATTGAACCGCGCGAGTTCTCACCGCGTGAAGTGATGAGCCATATTACGGCAAACTATCTGCCGCTGGTGGTGCGTAAGCAGTTGGGATTGTACTGTTTTATCGACCCGGATGTGCCCGTCGCGTTGAATGGCGATCCTATGCGTTTACAGCAGGTGATCTCCAATCTGCTGAGTAACGCGATCAAGTTTACCGATACCGGCTGCATTGTGCTGCATGTGCAGTGTGACGGTGATTACCTCAGTATCCGTGTGCGTGATACCGGGGTGGGTATCCCCGCCAAAGAAGTGGTCCGTTTGTTCGATCCTTTCTTCCAGGTGGGCACTGGCGTACAGCGTAATTTCCAGGGAACCGGGCTCGGTTTGGCTATCTGTGAAAAACTGATCAGCATGATGGATGGCGACATTTCCGTTGATTCAGAACCGGGAATGGGCAGCCAGTTTACGCTCCGTATTCCTCTGTATGGCGCCCAGTATCCGCAGAAAAAAGGCGTAGAAGGACTGGCTGGCACCCGTTGCTGGCTGGCGGTGCGTAACGCATCGCTGTATCGCTTTGTCGAATCCAGTCTGATGCGTAACGGGGTGACCGTGCTGCGTTATGAGGGGCAGCGCCCGGATGCTGATGACTTGTTGGTTGCCGATGATGTGCTGGAACAGGCGTGGCAAGGACGTGCCGCGGTGATTTTCTGCCGTCGCCATATTGGGATTCCGTTGGAAAGGGGGCCAGGGGAGTGGGTGCACAGCGTGGCGTCACCGCACGAACTGCCCGCGCTGCTGGCGCATATTTACAGCGTTGATCTGGGGAGTGAAGAACTCTCGACGGCGCTACCCGCCCCGGATAAAGTCGGCGCTACCAACGATGACATGATGATACTGGTGGTCGACGATCATCCTATCAACCGGCGTTTACTGGCCGATCAACTGGGATCGTTGGGATATCAGTGTAAAACGGCAAATGACGGTGTCGATGCCCTCAATGTACTGAGTAAAAACCATATCGACATCGTTCTGAGCGACGTCAACATGCCAAACATGGATGGTTATCGCCTGACTCAGCGCATCCGCCAGTTAGGTTTAACGTTGCCGGTTGTGGGCGTGACGGCAAACGCGCTGGCTGAAGAGAAGCAGCGGTGTCTGGAATCCGGTATGGATAGCTGTCTTTCCAAGCCAGTGACATTAGATGTATTGAAGCAAACGCTGACGGTCTATGCGGAAAGAGTGAGGAAGGCGCGGGGATAAAGAGATGCCGGATAGCGGGGTTTGCCTTACCAGGCCTACGGAACAAACTGTTCGTAGGCCTGATAAACGCAGTGCCATCAGGCAGTTAATTACTCTTTATCTGAAGGACTCAGCGTCACGGAAGAGAGGTAATTCAACAGCGCAATATCGTTTTCCACACCGAGTTTCATCATCGCCGATTTTTTCTGGCTGCTGATGGTTTTAATACTGCGGTTGAGCTTTTTGGCAATTTCAGTCACCAGGAAACCTTCGGCAAACAGGCGCAGAACTTCGCTCTCTTTCGGTGACAGGCGTTTGTCGCCATAGCCACTGGCGCTGATTTTTTCCAGCAGACGAGAAACGCTTTCCGGAGTAAATTTCTTCCCCTTTTGCAGCGCGGCCAGCGCTTTCGGCAGGTCTGTTGGCGCGCCTTGCTTCAGGACAATCCCTTCAATATCGAGATCCAGCACCGCGCTCAGGATGGCCGGGTTATTGTTCATGGTCAGCACAATAATTGACAGGCTCGGGAAATGGCGCTTGATGTATTTTATTAACGTGATCCCATCACCGTATTTATCTCCGGGCATGGAGAGGTCGGTAATCAACACATGAGCATCTAACTTAGGCAAATTGTTGATCAGTGCTGTGGAGTCTTCAAATTCGCCGACAACATTAACCCACTCGATCTGTTCAAGTGACTTACGAATACCGAACAGTACAATCGGGTGGTCATCGGCAATAATTACGTTCATAGTGTTCATGTATTGGGCTACCTTGCTACAGCAAGCTCTTGACGTATGCGTCAATGTCGCTGATGTATTTTTCTATACCTGGAGCATCTTTCTCTTGAATAAGATGTTCCAGCGCTTCACATAACTGCTTGCCGGGTACCAGATTAAGCATGGCAAATACGCCTTTCAGGCGATGAGCCGTTTGGGCTAACGCAGCGAAATCACTGATTGCTGCCTCAGTATACAACCTCTTAACATCATCCGGTACTGTGTCTACAAAGAGTGCATAGTAACCGCTGGCATGAAGTTCGGCGTTTGCATCTCCGCCGAGAGGGAGCTCCTGGAGCTCTTCTTGTGCCAACTGCTCTTCTATCAGCTCGAGGACAGCTTCCTGCATAGCATTGCTCATATTAAAGTTGACGCGCAGCTGGCCGGGGCCAATTTTCCGTACGCCAGACTCATCATCGCTTAAAAGCAAGCCCGAGGCAGTAAGATTAGACGGATTATCTGTTAAAAAGAGATCATATTCTTGACTATTCAACCGTTCGTCGGGCGTGATGCAGGTTGCCCCCCAGTTTTCCAGTTGACGTAATACGATGCTCCGTACGTCATTAGAGGTCACATCAACCATCACGCAGACGTCATCTAACAGGCGCTCTTCACTATCAGCATGTTGATCGTGCAGTGGCATTTTAACATGGACTATATAACGTGTTCCAAGCTCTTCCCGCGCTTTAATGTTCAGGTGTCCACCCAGCTTACGGGCTAACTGATCGCACAGCCAAAACGTTAACGGGTTGGCTTTGCCATAACGATCGCCTTGTGTGTCATTAATGAACGGGAAATGCAGGTTATCAACTTCCTGTAACGTGACGCCTTCCCCGGTATCCAGAATGCGGAAGGTCAGACGTTCAGCTTCCGATTCATCCTGGTCGACCTCCAGTGTGATTTTACCAATCTGCGTGGTGGTTACCGCATATTGAATCAGCAGCAGCAAAATACGACGCAGGGCATCGCGGTCGCCACGGCGTTCGTCATGAGCGCTAAGGTGATTTTTAATCAGTAGCTGCAGCCCTTTACGCTTAATAGCCGGCAACACCTCCGGGACCACGTCGTCAATCAACGCCTGCACGGAAAACAGCGTCGATTCACCTTTCCAGGCGTCGCTTTCCAGCAAGTTAGCCAACTGGATTTCATCCACCATGCGAACCAGAACATCGGCCTGATTGGCCAGTTTTTGGCTGTCGGGGGTATTGAGCGCGGCGGCATTAGCAGCCAGTGTTTTAGCCGGGTCCTTCAGCGCATTACCAATATTCTGCATAAAGGCCGCGCGGGCCTGCTGGTTTTTCTCATACAGCCGCTGCGCTTGCTTCAACTTCTTATTAACCAGTACTTCACGGTCCTGGTCACGAATGATAAAGATCTGCGTTCGCGATGAGATCTGGCTGCGAAACAGCCTGATTTCATACAGTTCATTATTGATAGTGGCCTGAATAACGCCCTGATGTTGTTCCGCCATACTGGTAATATTTTGCAGATTTAAATGCGGCAGCAGGTGGTCGGCAATTTTATTGCTAATTACCGTGCGGTTGGCTTCTTGATCGTGCACCAACAATCCCAGCGGCAGCAGGGAAACAATCTCTTCATTGATCGCACGCAGGATCCGCAGTTCATTATTTGCCGCATGATTTGGCGCCACTTCGGTTGAACGGGCAGGGAGGTGACGAAAGGTGGTATAACCAAACAGCGCCAGGGCCAGCAACGCGATGTTCAGTAACAGCGGCAGCAGAATGTTTTGCAGCGTATCGAGTAGCAATGAGCCAAATGGAACCTGCCAGACCAGCCGCATATCCGTCGTGTCCAGCGCCGATGAGATCTCAATTTTACTGTTGTTGAAGCTAATACTGACGCTGTCAGGCGACTCTTTTTCATTAACATGTTCAGTCGTTGAACTGGCATCAGGGACCAGATGGAAACTGTCCAGCGGCATGCCGGCAGGGATCAGGTCATTAATCGGCAGGTCAAAGGCGACAACCGTTGCCAGATGTCCCGGCTGATTAAAGGTCGTGCGCAGCGTGAAGTAATGTCCGTTTTGCCAGACCAGACGGCGCAGCGACGAGAAGCTTTCGCGCTCATCCAGCGCATTGGCCTGCTGCAACATTTCAGCGCGCCGGGAGTCGACAATATTACCGATCGTCGATTCCTTAAAGCCGGAAGTCAGATCTTTTAGCGGCAATGTTGAGATAAGGATCAGGCTATTGTCCTGACCATTAAGGTAATACATTGACCATGGAATATTTTCCGCGCCCCACAGCGTATCCAGATAGGTTGAGATTCGTTGGGTCATCTCCAGCGTAGAGCTGTCATGCGAGCCGAAAATCAGCGCCTCGGTTTTTCTGCGAGGTTTTTCAAGATAGTAGACATCTTGTTTCAGGCGAGTTTCCTGCAGCCCTTCTGCGCCAGGCGAGCTCGGCGTGGCGGCAATATTGTCATAAATTTGCCAGGTCACGTATCGCCAGGTATCGACCCTTTTATGAATGGCATGGGTGATATCGACAATCTGATAGCTCTTATCCTTTAGCCAGGTATTGACGGCGCTCTGGACCATGACGCCCATCATCACCAACAGCACCACGATCAGTAATAAGAAGTAACGGGTAATATTTCCCGGTAGTAGGGAGAATCGGGTAGAAGCCGTTGTGTCAGACTGACTCATTCGTGTTTATGACCTGTTAAACGACGCGAAAGTTGAAGGGGCAGTATAAAGGGTAATGTATGAATTGCCATACCTGGACCATGCCACAGAGTTTGCATTGTCTACGTCACATTTGCTGCAACCCTTGATGGTGCAAAGGTGTACAGCGGATAATAACGGGTACAAATATTTTGTAGTGAATGTATACATTTAGCATTAAATAACAAGAAATTAATAATAAGGTTTATTTCTGATCTCGACGTGACGGGGTGATTAATAGACGTGATAGTTTTTCATCGGTAGCACAGAGCAGTCAGCTTTGTGTAAAGAAGAGTAAAAAAAAACCGAACGCAGAGCATTCGGTTGAAATAGGGGTAAACAGACATTCATGAATGAATGACGGTAATAAATAAAGTTAATGATGATAGCGAGTCTATTTTAGTTGCGAGTGAAGATTTTTTTTTATCATTCAGTGCTATGGTTGTCATTTGTTTAATTTATTGATTTATATATATTTCATAATGATTCTTGACTATTTGTGCTTATTCTCTCCATTTTCTTAATTAAAAAAAGTTCCCTTTTGTTAATATTTTGAAACATCTACATAGATAAATGAAACATCTTTAAAGTATTAGTATCATATTCGTGTTGGATTATTCTGTGTTTTTGCGGAGAATGAAGTTGCCGACTGGTTAATGAGGGTTAGCCAGTGAGCAGTGGCATAAAAAAGCAATAAAGGCATATAACAGAGGGTTAATAACATGAAAGTTAAAGTACTGTCCCTCCTGGTACCGGCTCTGCTGGTAGCAGGTACCGCAAATGCGGCTGAAATTTACAACAAAGACGGCAACAAATTAGACCTGTACGGTAAAGTCGATGGTCTGCACTATTTCTCTGATGACTCTACTAAAGATGGCGATCAGACCTATATGCGTATCGGCTTCAAAGGCGAAACCCAGGTTAACGACCAACTGACCGGTTATGGCCAGTGGGAATACCAGATCATGGGTAACTCCTCTGAAAACGAAAACAACGCCTGGACCCGTGTGGCGTTTGCTGGTCTGAAGTTTGCTGATGCAGGTTCTTTCGACTACGGTCGTAACTACGGCGTGGTTTACGACGTAACGTCCTGGACCGACGTCCTGCCGGAATTCGGTGGCGACACTTACACTTCTGACAACTTCATGCAGCAGCGTGGTAACGGCTTCGCGACCTACCGTAACACCGACTTCTTCGGTCTGGTTGATGGCCTGAACTTTGCCATTCAGTACCAGGGTAAAAACGGTAGCCCGGAAGGCGAAGGCATGACGGGTGTGACCGGCAACGGTCGTGATGCACTGAATCAGAACGGCGACGGCGTTGGCGGATCTATCACTTATGATATCGGTGAAGGCTTCTCCCTGGGTACTGCAGTCACCAGCTCTAAACGTACTGACGAGCAGAACAAGCTGAACTTCGGTACTGGCGATCGTGCTGAAACTTACACTGGTGGTCTGAAATACGACGCGAACAACGTGTACCTGGCAGCACAGTACACCCAGACCTACAACGCAACGCGTGCGGGTAACCTGGGCTGGGCTAACAAAGCGCAGAACTTCGAAGCTGTTGCGCAGTACCAGTTCGACTTCGGTCTGCGTCCGTCCGTGGCTTACCTGCAGTCTAAAGGTAAAGACCTGAACAATGGTTACGGTGACCAGGACATCGTGAAATATGTTGATGTTGGCGCAACCTACTACTTCAACAAAAACATGTCCACCTATGTTGATTACAAAATCAACCTGCTGGATGACAACCAGTTCACCCGTGATGCTGGCATCTCTACCGATGATATCGTAGCACTGGGCCTGGTTTACCAGTTCTAATCTGCGTTCATGTTGTTAAAAGGCCCTGCGGGGCCTTTTTTAATGCTATTTTTTCGCCGTACAAACAACGATTTTTGGTGTACTCTTGCGCCCGTTCGCATGAGGATAATTACGTATGGAAATGAATTTTTATCGCGCAGCGCTAATAGCTGTGACGATCTTTTTGGTCGGGTGCGATGAGGCCCCGAAACCGGCTCAGGCCACACAATCCGCCACCGTTCTGGAAGGTAAAACGATGGGCACTTTCTGGCGGGTCAGCGCGGTGGGCGTGGATGCCAAACGCGCCAGGGAGTTGCAGGCGAAGATCCAGACTCAGCTTGATGCTGACGATCAGCTTCTTTCAACCTATAAAAATGATTCTGCTCTGATGCGCTTTAATCTGTCGAAAAGCTTGTCGCCGTGGCCGGTTAATGACGCTATGGCGGATATCGTCACGTCGGCGCTGCGAATTGGCGCGAAAACCGATGGGGCGATGGATATTACCGTGGGACCGTTGGTCAACCTGTGGGGTTTTGGTCCGGATCAGCAACCCGTGCACATTCCCACTCAGGCGCAAATTGACGCCGCAAAAGCGCAAACCGGACTTTCACATTTGAAAGTGATTAATGAGGCTCATCGGGATTACCTGCAAAAAGATCTGCCCGATCTGTATGTAGATCTGTCTACCGTTGGTGAAGGTTATGCCGCCGATCATCTGGCGCGACTGATGGAGCAAGAGGGGATCGCCCGTTATCTGGTTTCCGTTGGCGGTGCGCTAAACAGTCGTGGTATGAATGCGGAAGGCCATCCATGGCGGGTGGCGATCCAGAAACCCACCGATCGTGAAAACGCGGTGCAAGCGGTTGTCGACATTAACGGGCACGGCATCAGCACCTCCGGTAGCTACCGTAACTATTACGAGCTGGACGGTAAACGCCTGTCGCATGTTATCGATCCGCAAACAGGGCGTCCGATCGAACACAATCTGGTGTCTGTGACGGTGATAGCCCCTACGGCGCTGGAGGCTGACGGCTGGGATACCGGTTTGATGGTGCTCGGCCCGGAAAAGGCTAAAGAGGTGGTGCGTCGTGAAGGGCTGGCGGTGTATATGATTATGAAAGAGGGGCAAGGGTTTAAAACCTGGATGTCGCCGCAGTTTAAAAGCTTTCTGCTCAGCGAAAAAAATTAAAAAGCAAGATTGCGGGTTTTTATACCTGGCTATCAGGACACACTGAGGCTAAGCGCTATGCTTAACAAAGGAGTCCATAATGAAAAGTCGTTTACACATAACTGATGATGACCGCTGGCAGTCTGTTGTGGATCGTGATGCTGACGCCGACGGTCAGTTTGTTTTCGCCGTCCACACCACCGGTATTTTCTGCCGTCCGTCCTGTCGGGCGAAACATGCGCTGCGCAAAAATGTCAGTTTCTTTGCTGATGCCGAGCAGGCGCAGGCCGCCGGGTTTCGGCCCTGTAAACGCTGCCAGCCGGATAAAGACAGCGCGCAGCAGCATCGGCTGGACAAAATAGCCCACGCCTGTCAGTTGCTGGAGCAGGAGTCGCCCCTCACGCTGGATGAGCTGGCGCAGCAGGTGGCGATGAGCCCGTATCACTTGCACCGTCTGTTTAAAGCCACGACGGGCATGACCCCGAAAGCGTGGCAGCAGTCCTGGCGCGCTCGTCGTCTGCGCGATGCCCTGGCAAAAGGGGCGCCAGTAACCGAGGCGATTCTGAACGCCGGATTCCCCGACAGCAGCAGTTATTACCGAAAAGCGGATCAGGCACTAGGTATGACCGCCAGGCAATTTCGCAAAGGCGGCGACAACGTTTCTGTGCGCTATACCCTGACAGATTGCGCCCTGGGGCGTTGCCTGGTGGCGGAAAGCGAACGCGGTATCTGCGCGATCTTGCTGGGTGATGATGATGCTACATTGGTTGCGGAACTGCATGAGCTGTTTCCCGCCGCTCAGGATGAGGCAGCCGATGCTGATTTCCAGCAGCATGTGCGTGAGGTCATCGCCGTGATTAATACGCGCAATACGCCGCTGTCGCTGCCGCTGGATATCCGCGGGACCGCATTCCAGCTGCAGGTGTGGCAGGCGCTGCGCGCAATCCCATGTGGTAAGACGGTTAGTTACCAGCAGTTAGCCAGCGCCATCGGTAAACCGAAAGCGGTGCGCGCGGTGGCCAGAGCCTGCGGAGCCAACAAACTGGCGATTGTCATCCCGTGTCACCGGGTGATCCGTAATGATGGTGCGCTTTCGGGCTACCGCTGGGGTATTGCGCGCAAGGCGCAGTTACTGCAACGAGAAATCTCTGGGGAGGAAACGTAATGCTTGATCTCTTTGCGGATGAGAAACCGTGGCAGGAACCGCTGGCATCCGGCGCGGTAATTTTGCGGCGTTTTGCCTTTGAGTCCGCACCGTCTTTGCTGCAGGCGATCGCGACTGTCGCCCGACAGTCGCCGTTTCGCCAGATGGTGACGCCCGGCGGTTACACGATGTCGGTGGCGATGACCAACTGTGGTCATTTGGGCTGGACGACGGATCAACATGGCTACCTTTATTCTCCGTTTGACCCGCTTTCCGGTGCGCCATGGCCGCCGATGCCGGATGCTTTCGCTGCGCTGTGCCAGCAGGCGGCTACGGCGGCGGGCTATGCCGATTTTCAACCCGATGCCTGCCTTATTAACCGCTACACGCCAGGGGCGAAACTGTCATTACATCAGGATAAAGACGAACCTGACCTGCGGGCGCCTATCGTTTCTGTCTCGCTGGGGTTACCGGCCATCTTTCAGTTTGGCGGTTTGCGCCGTAACGACCCTTTAAAACGTTTACTGCTGGAGCATGGCGATGTCGTGGTATGGGGTGGGAACTCACGGCTGTTTTATCATGGGATCCAGCCGCTTAAGACAGGGTATCATCCGTTAACCGGTGACTGTCGTTACAATCTGACGTTTCGCCAGGCTGGTAAAAAAGAATAAAAATAAGAATTATTATTGCTGTCGGCAAAGAGATGTTTAAACTGCGGGCTGTTATTACTTGTCCGGGTTGTTTGCATGGAACTTTTACTTCTTGTCTGGCGGCAGTATCGCTGGCCATTTATCAGCGTCATGGCGCTCAGCCTCGCCAGCGCTGCATTGGGAATTGGGCTGATTGCGTTTATTAACCAGCGCCTGATTGAAACGGTCGACACCACGTTGATGGTGCTGCCGGAGTTTCTTGGCCTGCTGCTATTGTTGATGATTGTTACCCTTGGCTCACAGCTGGCGTTAACCACGCTGGGACACCACTTTGTTTACCGCCTGCGTAGTGAATTTATCAAGCGTATTCTGGACACCCACGTCGAGCGTATCGAACAACTTGGCAGCGCCTCGTTGCTGGCCGGTTTAACCAGCGATATCCGCAACATCACCATCGCTTTTGTTCGTCTGCCTGAGCTGGTGCAGGGGATTATCCTGACCATTGGGTCGGCGGCATATCTGGCGATGCTATCAACCAAAATGCTGCTGGTGACGGCAATCTGGGTGGCAATCACCATCTGGGGCGGGTTTGTGCTGGTCGCGCGGGTATATAAACATATGGCGACCCTGCGCGAAACAGAAGACAAATTGTACAACGATTACCAGACGGTGTTGGAAGGGCGCAAAGAGTTGACGCTCAACCGCGAGCGCGCCGAGCATATCTTTAATCAATTATACGTCCCGGACGCTAAAGAATATCGTCACCATATTATCCGTGCCGATACCTTCCACCTCAGCGCGGTGAACTGGTCGAACATTATGATGCTGGGCGCCATTGGCCTGGTGTTCTGGATGGCTAACAGTCTGGGCTGGGCGGATACCGCCGTGGCGGCGACCTATTCGCTGACGCTGTTATTCCTGCGTACGCCGCTGCTTTCTGCCGTTGGCGCATTGCCGACGCTGCTCACCGCACAGGTCGCTTTTAACAAGCTGAATAAGTTCTCACTGGCGCCCTTTAAGGCCGAATTCCCGCGACCAACCGCGTTTCCGGACTGGCAAACGCTGGAGCTGCGTAACGTGGTATTCCACTATCAGGATAATGCGTTCTCTGTCGGACCGGTAAATCTGACTATTCGTCGCGGGGAACTGATCTTCCTGATTGGCGGCAATGGTAGCGGGAAATCCACACTGGCTATGTTACTCACCGGGTTGTATCAGCCGCAGTCAGGCGAGATCCTGCTCGACGGTAAAGCGGTTGCTGTCGAAAAACCAGAGGACTATCGCCAGCTGTTCTCCGCCGTGTTTACCGACGTCTGGTTGTTCGACAAACTGCTCGGTCCGGAAGGTAAAGAGGCTGATCCGGCGCTGGTGGCGAAGTGGCTGGAACATCTGAAGATGGGTCACAAGCTTGAGCTGAACGATGGGCGTATTCTCAATCTCAAGCTGTCGAAAGGGCAGAAAAAACGCGTAGCGCTGCTGCTGGCGCTGGCGGAGGAGCGTGACATTATTCTGCTGGATGAATGGGCTGCCGATCAGGACCCGCACTTTCGCCGTGAGTTCTATCAGGTGTTATTGCCGCTGATGCAGGAAATGGGTAAAACCATCTTCGCTATTAGCCATGACGATCACTATTTTGTTCACGCCGATCGTCTGTTGGAGATGCGTAACGGACAGTTAAGTGAATTAGTGGGCGATGAGCGTGACGCCGCCTCGCGAGATGCCGTCGCTCGTACTGCGTAATCCCAGCAACCGCCGGTTTTTTAGCCGCCCGGCGGTTGCGTTTATTGTTATTTACATAAATCGCCATCATGATTAATGATATTTCATATCATGGATTTATGATTAATGTCCGCATTCAACAAAAACAGCGCCAGACTGCGTGATGAAGAGCGCGCGCGCCTCATCTGGCTGCTGACCACAGATAAAGCCATTATTTCCACGCTGTTGGGCAAGCTTACCCTGGCTGAGCAATATGACGTCGGTACCTTAGCCGACGATATTGCTGAGGTAGGGGCGCTGGTGGCGCACCTGCCGCCGCCCGATCTGGCCGATACCCTCGAAGCATTACCTTCTGAAGAGCGCCACGCCCTGTGGCGGCTGGTCCAAAATGAAAAACGCGGTAACGTCCTGCTTGAGGCGTCAGAAAACGTCTGGGACGATCTGATTGATGAGATGAGCGACCGCGAGCTGCTGGATGCCCTGCAATATCTCGACATCGATGAACAGATTTATCTGGTCCAGCATTTGCCGCGTAATCTCACAGGCCGTCTGCTGGCAACGTTACCCGCAGAGGAGCGGGCGCGCGTGCGCCAGGTATTGCACTACGAGAAGAATCGCGTCGGTGCGATTATGGAGTTCGAAGTCATCACCGTGCGCCCGGACGTGACGCTGGAAGTGGTGCAGCGCTATTTACGGCGGCTGGGCAGGATGCCGGAGAACACCGATAAACTTTTCGTGACCGATCGCAATAAGGTGCTGGTCGGCGAACTGACGCTAACCTGTATCCTGCTCAATGATGTGCAGCGTAAAGTCAGCGAGGTGATGGAAGATGACCCGCTCACCTTTTCCCCGGAAGACATTGCCGAAAACGCCGCGCGTACGTTCGAACGTGACAACCTGGTCAGTGCCGCGGTGGTTGATCCTGCCGGTAAGTTGATGGGCCGTTTGACCATTGATGAGATCGTTGATGTGGTATACGAAGAGACCGATACCGATCTGCGTCGAATGGGGGGCTTAAGCGCCGAAGAGGATGTGTTTGCTCCTGTTACCAAAGCGGTAAAAACCCGCTGGGCATGGTTGGCCATTAATCTCTGTACCGCCTTTATCGCCTCGCGGGTCATTGATGGCTTTGAACATACGATCTCGCAACTGGTTGCGCTGGCCTCGCTGATGCCGATTGTGGCAGGGATCGGCGGCAATACCGGAAATCAAACTATCACCATGATCGTTCGCGCGCTGGCGCTACAAAATATTCAGCCGGGAAACCTGACATTTTTGATCCTGCGCGAGATGGGCGTGGCGCTGGTAAATGGCCTCGTCTGGGGTGGGATTATGGGCGGCATTACCTGGTGGTTGTACGATGATATGGCGCTCGGCGGCGTGATGACCCTGGCGATGATGCTTAATCTGCTGATGGCGGCGTTGATGGGGGTGATTATTCCCATGACGATGGTGAAGCTCGGGCGCGACCCGGCGGTCGGCTCAAGCGTCATGATTACGGCCATCACCGATACCGGCGGTTTCTTTATTTTTCTCGGTCTGGCAACGCTATTTCTGATGTAGCCGCGCGTTTACGTCTGACGATGCGCGGCAGGATGAGCATCGTCATCACCCCGGCAACCACGCCAATCGCCAGGTTGCCGGTAGCGACCGTTGCGCCGACGGTTATCAGCATGACCAGCGTTTCAGTAACGGGGATTTTCGTCAGTGTCGCGGGCTGGATACTCTGCCAGCTGAAGGTTTTCACCGCCACAATCACCATAATTCCCGCCAGCACCGACATGGGTATTTTCGCCATGACTTCGCTCAACGCGGTGACTAGCAGCAGCAACACCAGCCCGGCGGCAATCGTCGAAACGCGGCTGCGTCCTTTGCCCATCTCGACGTTAACGATGGTTTGACCAATCATCGCGCACCCGGCAATGCCGCCATAAAATCCGGCCAGAATATTGGCTATCCCCAGTCCAGTGCTCTCTCGATTCTTGTTCGACGGTGTCACCGTCAGATCATCCACCAGACGGGCGGTTAACAGCGACTCCATTAAACCGACAAAAGCGATGCTCAGCGCACAGGGCCAGATAATGACCAATGTTTGCAGGTTGAGCGGCACTAACAACTGCGTTAACCCCGGAAGGCTACCGCTCATTGAACCTTCACCACCGACGGTTGGTAAAAGTTGCCCACTGCTTACAGTAAATATCGTCAGCAGCACAATGGCGATAAGCGGCGCGGGGATTGTTTTAATCAATCGCGGAACCCACAGCACAATCAGCAGCGTCAGGATAAACAGTCCCCAGATTAGCGGACTTTTCCCCCAGAAATGCGGGACCTGGGCAAAGAAAATCAAAATGCCCAGGGCGTTGACAAAGCCGGTCATGACGGCTGTAGGAATGAATCGCATCAGACGCGCCATCCCTGATACGCCAAACAGGATCTGAATCATCCCAGCCAGCACCACCGCTGGCAGAATGTACTGCACGCCATGTTGATGCACCATCGGACCAATCACCAGCGCAACCGATCCTGCCGCGGCGGTAACCATTGCCGGACGGCCACCTAAAAAAGACATTGCCAGGCACAACACGACGGAAGCTATCAGGCTGACTTTAGGATCGACGCCCGCAATAACGGAAAAAGAGATCACTTCCGGGATCAGCGCCAGGGCGGTTACCACCCCCGCCAGCGTTTCTCGTACCAACAGGCGGGGTTGTCGCAGTACGGCGCGTGTGCCCTGTTCCGTCACCGCAGGGGAGGAGTGTGTTGCAGACATAGTAACTCTCAGGTCAGAAAGGGCCTGATAACAGCAGACCGACAGGCATCCGTGCGTGAATAGCAAAGCGCAGCATAGTACGCGTCTGGCGGGCAGGTTTCCAGAAGTGATTGTCAATAACCGTATAAATTATCAACGTATTAATAACATTTTTAAAATTAAAATATAATTTATAAACAATATTTAATTATTTTTACTTAAGTGTTACCGTTGGTGCCGCTCGATTTTCACCTGCATTAAAAGCAAAAAGCGATACTAAAAGTAAGGCATTAACATTATGAAAAAAGTGACTGCCATGCTCTTCACCATGGCTGTAGGGCTGAATGTTGTCTCGATGGCGGCAAAAGCGAAAGCGGCGGAAGAGCAGGAAACGGATGTACTGTTGATTGGCGGCGGTATCATGAGCGCCACGCTGGGAACCTATTTACAAGAGCTGGAGCCACAATGGTCAATGACCATGGTCGAGCGACTGGATGGCGTCGCTCAGGAAAGTTCGAACGGCTGGAACAACGCCGGAACCGGCCACTCCGCACTGATGGAGCTGAACTACACGCCTAAAAAGGCCGACGGTAGCATCAGCATTGAAAAGGCAGTCGAAATCAACGAAGCCTTCCAGATTTCCCGTCAGTTTTGGGCTTATCAGGTCAATAATGGCGTGATGCATGAACCGCGCTCATTTATCACTACCGTCCCGCATATGAGTTTTGTCTGGGGCGACGAGAACGTGAATTTCTTGCGCGCCCGTTACACCGCACTGCAGCAGAGCACCTTATTCCGTGGTATGCGTTATTCCGAAGATCACGCGCAGATTAAAGAGTGGGCGCCGCTGGTTATGGAAGGTCGCGATCCGAAACAGAAAGTCGCGGCAACGCGCACCGAGATTGGTACTGACGTTAACTATGGTGAAATCACGCGCCAACTGATTGCCTCGTTGCAGAAGAAGCCCAACTTTGCGCTGCAGCTCAGTACTGAAGTGCGTGGCTTTAAGCGTAATGCGGACAATAGCTGGACCGTTACGGTCGCCGATCTGAAAAACAACGAAGCGGAACATGATATCAAGGCGAAGTTTGTCTTTATCGGTGCCGGTGGCGCTGCGCTGAAGCTGTTGCAGGAAACCGACATTCCAGAAGCGAAAGGCTATGCCGGATTCCCGGTTGGCGGCCAGTTCCTGGTGGCGGAAAACCCGGACGTAGTGAATCGCCACCTGGCGAAAGTGTATGGTCAGGCCTCTGTGGGCGCGCCGCCGATGTCGGTACCGCACATCGATACCCGTATCCTGGATGGCAAGCGTGTCGTGCTGTTTGGGCCATTCGCGACATTCTCCACCAAGTTCCTGAAAAACGGTTCATTGTGGGATCTGCTCAGCTCGACCACGACGTCGAACTTTATGCCGATGGTCAACGTAGGTCTGGATAACTTCGATTTGGTGAAATATCTGGTAAGTCAGGTGATGTTGAGCGATGACGACCGTTTTGCCGCACTGCAAGAATACTATCCGCAGGCGAAAAAAGAGGACTGGCGTCTATGGCAGGCGGGGCAGCGTGTGCAGATCATTAAAAGTGATGCAGAAAAGGGCGGTGTGCTACGTCTGGGAACTGAAGTGGTCAGCGATAAAGAAGGTACGATTGCTGCACTGCTGGGCGCTTCGCCTGGTGCATCAACCGCGGCGCCGATCATGCTGCATCTGATGGAAAAAGTGTTTAAAGATAAAGTCGCCAGCCCCGAGTGGCAGGCGAAGCTGAAAACGATTATTCCGTCTTATGGTACTAAGCTGAACGGAAACGTTGAGGCAACTGAACAAGAGCTGCAATACACCAGCGAAGTTCTGGGTCTGAAATACGACAAGCCGCAGGTTGCCGATGAAGCGCCAAAACCGCAGTTGAAACCTCAGGCTCAACCGCAGCCTGAGCAGAAAGCTGTGGCGGATATCGCGCTGTAAATAAAATGCCGGATAAGCGCAGCGCTTATCCGGCCTGGTTCACGCGTCTGTAGGCCGGATAAGGCGGAACGCCGCCATCCGGCACATTCTCACTTAGCGCGCGACTGCGTCCTGAATCTTCTCTTCCGCTTTCCAGATACGGTATTTCACTTCCACGTTTTCCGGGGTGTAGACCACAATCGGCAACTTGCTGTTGTAGCGCAGCATACCGTCATCACCCAGATACGCGGTAATAAATTTCTTCTCTTTTTTACCGTCCGGGCAGGCCATCATGGTTGAAACCGGAGAGGTGACTTTGTCGAAAACGTAGTAGTCGTATCCCCAACCTTCCAGCGTTTTGCTATCCAGTTCTCCGCCCAGGCGATGTTGGTTGCAGTCGACCTCCAGCGTCTGGCCGATCAATAATTCTACTTTCAGGGTAGATTCATCTTTCTCAGGGGGAAGCTGGATTACCTGGCGCTTCATACCCTTTTCCGCTTTAGGATAAGGGGCGACTTTTTCCAGCGGCTGAGCACCGGTATCGTTACTGCCAGCCCAGGCAGAGGTGCTGGCAAAGGCGGCGAAAAGCACGGCAGGGACAATTGTCTTCATCTTATTGTTCACAGTGTTTCCTTTCTTCTGTCTTATGAACGAGTCTGGGGCAGGTTAACATATTTGCATTATCTATTAATCTTGATTTACTTATATTTTCAGTGAGTATTTGAGTGTTGTCGGTTATGTGTAGCGATATATTCTAAGATTTATCTTAATTTTAAGATTATTCTCTTTGTGATGTATTCGTTGTGTAATTTATTATATAACCCATTGAAACGTGAGCAAAAGCGCATTTTTTCCCGTCAACTCAACACTCTTTTGATCCGGCAACAGCATTTACCCCGATCGGGGTATGCTCCTCTTACACATCCTGAAATATCTTACGACTAAAAATAACTACTCATAAATAGTGCAGTTTTTTATGTCGTTCAACCCGCCGGGGGAGAGCGTCATTATGGAAGGACAATGTCATGGTTGATTTATCCCGTCGAGGCATGTTGACAGGCAGTTGGCGTAACGCCAACGCAGGGATCCGTCCGCCGTGGAGCAAGGAAGACTCTCACTTTCTGGCCCATTGCCTTCGTTGTGACGCCTGCATCCTGGCGTGTGAAACCGACATCCTGCAGCGAGGCCAGGGTGGTTATCCGAGCGTAAATTTCAAACACGGCGAGTGCAGCTTTTGTTATGCCTGCGCAGAGGCCTGTCCCGAATCACTTTTTCTTCCGCGCCACACCAGGGCATGGGATCTGAATTTTACGATCGGGGAAAACTGTCTCGCACACCAGTCAGTTGAATGTCATCGCTGTCAGGATAGCTGTGAACCTATGGCTATAACCTTTCGCCCCACGCTGTCCGGTATTTATCAGCCACAGCTCGACAATCAGGCCTGTAACGGATGTGGCGCGTGTGTCGCGATTTGCCCGGTATCAGCCATTAATGCGGAGTACAACCATGGACAGTAACTGGCAGGTCTGCAGCCTGGTCGTTCAGGCCAAAAGTCAGCATATCAATGATATCGCCACGCAGTTGCGTTCGTTTCCGGGTTGCGAAGTTGCACTTAGCGACGTGGAAAGCGGCCAGCTCATTGTGGTGGTGGAAGCAGAGCAAAGTGAAACGCTAATGAAAACTATTGAGTCAGTGCGCAACGTTGCGGGCGTGCTGGCGGTGTCGCTGGTTTATCACCAGCAGGATGAGCAAGGTGAGGAAACACCATGAAACTCAGTCGTCGTAGCTTTATGAAAGCTAACGCCGTTGCGGCCGCTGCGGCGGCTGCCGGGTTAAGCGTGCCGGGCGTAGCCCGCGCAGTAGTCGGTCAGCAAGAAGCCATCAAATGGGACAAAGCCCCGTGCCGTTTCTGCGGGACAGGCTGTGGCGTATTGGTCGGGACGCAGCAAGGGCGTGTAGTGGCATGCCAGGGCGATCCGGATGCGCCGGTTAACCGTGGGCTTAACTGCATCAAAGGTTACTTCCTGCCAAAAATCATGTACGGAAAAGACCGTTTAACACAGCCGATGCTGCGCATGAAGGACGGGAAGTATCACAAAGAGGGTGAATTCACGCCGATTAGCTGGGAGCAGGCCTTTGACGTGATGGAAGAGAAATTCAAAACGTCCATGAAAGAAAAAGGCCCAGAGTCTATCGGCATGTTCGGCTCGGGTCAGTGGACGATTTGGGAAGGTTACGCCGCCGCTAAATTGTTTAAAGCCGGCTTCCGTTCTAATAACATCGACCCGAACGCGCGTCACTGCATGGCGTCAGCGGTGGTTGGCTTTATGCGTACCTTCGGTATGGATGAGCCGATGGGTTGTTATGACGATATTGAGCATGCCGATGCTTTCGTCTTGTGGGGCGCGAATATGGCGGAGATGCACCCGATTCTGTGGTCGCGCATCACCAACCGTCGTCTGTCCGATCCGAATGTTACCGTCGCGGTGCTCTCCACCTTCCAGCATCGTAGTTTTGAGCTGGCGGATAACGGTATGGTCTTCACGCCGCAAACCGATCTGGTGATCCTCAACTACATCGCTAACTACATCATTCAAAACAATGCGATCAACCAGGATTTCTTTAGCAAGCACGTTAACCTGCGTAAAGGGGTGACGGACATCGGCTACGGCCTGCGTCCAACCCATCCGCTGGAAAAAGCGGCGAAGAATCCAGGTTCCGATGCCTCTGAACCGATGAGCTTTGAGGATTACAAAGCCTTCGTTGCTGAGTACACGCTGGATAAAACCGCCGAAATGACCGGCGTACCGAAAGATCAACTGGAACAGTTGGCGCAGTTGTATGCCGATCCGAAGAAAAAAGTCATCTCCTACTGGACGATGGGCTTTAACCAGCATACCCGCGGCGTGTGGGCCAACAACCTGGTCTATAACCTGCACCTGCTGACCGGTAAAATTTCTCAGCCAGGCTGTGGTCCGTTCTCATTGACCGGTCAGCCTTCCGCCTGCGGTACCGCGCGTGAAGTTGGGACGTTCTCCCACCGTCTGCCTGCGGACATGGTGGTCACCAACGAAAAACACCGCGATATCTGTGAGAAGCACTGGAATATCCCATCAGGGACCATTCCGGCAAAAGTCGGGCTGCATGCCGTGGCGCAAGACCGTGCGCTGAAAGATGGCAAACTCAATGTCTACTGGACGATGTGCACCAACAACATGCAGGCCGGTCCGAACATCAACGAAGAGCGTATGCCGGGCTGGCGCGATCCGCGCAACTTCATCATCGTCTCCGATCCGTACCCGACGGTCAGCGCCCTGTCAGCCGACCTGATCCTACCGACCGCAATGTGGGTAGAGAAAGAAGGGGCTTACGGCAACGCGGAACGCCGTACTCAGTTCTGGCGTCAGCAGATTAAAGCGCCGGGTGAATCGAAATCGGATCTGTGGCAACTGGTGCAGTTTTCCCGTCGCTTCAAAACAGAAGAGGTATGGCCGGAAGAACTACTGGCGCAGAAACCGGAGCTGCGCGGCAAAACGCTGTATGACGTGCTGTTCGCCACGCCAGCCGTGACCAAATTCCCGGTAGCTGAACTGGCTGAAGATCAGCTCAACGATGAATCCCGCGAGCTGGGCTTCTATCTGCAAAAAGGGCTGTTCGAAGAGTACGCCTGGTTTGGCCGTGGCCACGGGCACGATCTCGCACCATTCGACGATTACCACAAAGCGCGCGGTTTACGCTGGCCGGTCGTTGAGGGCAAAGAGACTCAGTGGCGCTACAGCGAAGGCAACGACCCGTACGTGAAAGCGGGGGAAAGCTACAAGTTCTATGGTAAGCCGGACGGCAAAGCAGTCATCTTCGCGCTGCCATTTGAACCTGCCGCTGAAGCGCCGGATAAAGAGTATGACCTGTGGCTTTCCACTGGACGTGTGCTGGAGCACTGGCATACCGGCAGCATGACGCGTCGTGTGCCTGAACTGCACCGCGCCTTCCCGGAAGCTGTGCTGTTTATCCACCCGCTGGATGCAAAAGCGCGCGATCTGCGCCGTGGCGATAAAGTCAAAGTGGTTTCCCGCCGTGGCGAAGTTATCTCGATTGTTGAAACGCGCGGGCGTAACCGTCCGCCGCAGGGGCTGGTATACATGCCGTTCTTCGATGCCGCACAGCTGGTGAACAATCTGACGCTGGATGCGACGGATCCGCTCTCCAAAGAGACGGATTTCAAGAAGTGCGCTGTGAAACTGGCGAAGGTGTAACGCGTTATGTCCCGGTCAGCAAAACCCCAAAATGGCCGCCGCCGCTTTCTGCGCGATATGGTTCGCGCGGCGGGCGGGCTGGCCGTCGTTGGCGTGGCGCTGGGGTTACAACAGCAAACCGCACGTGCAACCGGCGTGCGGTTACGCCCGCCTGGCGCACTGAGCGAGGAGGCATTCGCCAGCGCCTGTGTGCGTTGCGGTCAGTGCGTTCAGGCATGCCCGTATGACACGCTGAAGCTGGCGACGCTGGCCTCCGGGCTGGCAGCAGGTACGCCCTATTTTGTCGCCCGCGATATTCCTTGCGAAATGTGTGAGGACATTCCGTGCGCCAAAGTCTGCCCCAGCGGCGCGTTGGACAAGGAAATTGAATCCATTGACGATTCGCGTATGGGGCTGGCGGTACTGCTGGATCACGAAAACTGCCTCAACTATCAAGGGCTACGCTGCGATGTTTGCTATCGCGAGTGCCCGAAAATCGATGAGGCTATCACCCTTGAGCTGGACCGCAATATGCGTACCGGCAAGCATGCGCGGTTTATTCCAACCGTCCATAGCGATGCCTGTACCGGCTGCGGGAAATGCGAAAAAGTCTGCGTACTGGAGCAGCCGGCAATAAAAGTGCTGCCGCTGTCGCTGGCGAAAGGGGAGTTAGGACACCATTACCGCTTCGGTTGGCTGGAGGGGAATAATGGCAAATCGTAAACGTGACGCCGGGCGTGAAGCGCAGGCAAAAAAAGGGTGGTGGAAGAGTCATCGCTGGCTGCTGCTGCGTCGTCTGAGTCAGTTTCTGATACTGGCGATGTTCCTGAGCGGCCCGTGGCTTGGCGTATGGATCCTGCATGGCAATTACAGTGGCAGCCTGCTGTTGGATACTGTCCCATTCACCGATCCGCTAATTACGTTGCAAAGCCTGGCCAGCGGACACCTGCCGGCAACGGTTGCGTTAACGGGGGCGGTCGTCATCACGGTGCTGTATGCCCTTGCGGGTAAGCGTCTGTTTTGCAGCTGGGTTTGTCCGATGAACCCGGTCACCGATTTAGCCAGTTGGTTACGCAGAAGGTTTGACCTGAATCAGTCCGCGACCCTACCGCGCTATATACGGTATGTCCTGCTGGTGGTTATCCTGGTCGGTTCCGCCTTGACCGGTACGCTGCTGTGGGAATGGATAAATCCCGTCTCTCTGCTCGGACGGAGTCTGATAATGGGATTTGGCAGTGGAGCGCTGCTGATTCTGGCGCTGTTTTTATTTGATCTACTGGTCGTTGAGCATGGCTGGTGCGGGCATCTCTGTCCACTGGGCGCACTGTATAGCGTGGTGGGAAGTAAAGGCGCATTAACCGTTTCGGCAAAAGAACGTAACAGATGTAACCGCTGTATGGATTGTTTTCATGTTTGCCCGGAACCGCATGTGCTACGTGCGCCGGTGCTGGATGAGCAAAGCCCGGTGCAGGTAACCAGTCGCGATTGCATGGCCTGCGGTCGCTGCGTGGATGTCTGTTCTGAGGATGTTTTTACAATAACAACACGATGGAGTTCGGGAGCGAAATCATGAAAAGCCATGACCTGATTAAAAAGCTGAGTCAATGGACGGCCCTGCTTGCCCTGGTCGTCAGTGGGGCCGTTTGGGCTGCAAACGGAGTGGACCTAAGCCAGTCACCGGAAGTCTCAGGGACACAGGAAGGGGCGATTCGCATGCCGAAAGAGCAGGAGCGTATGCCGCTGAACTATGTGAATCAACCGCCAATGGTTCCGCACAGCGTTGAAGGGTATCAGGTGACGACCAATACTAACCGCTGCCTGCAGTGCCACGGTGTGGAAAGCTATCGCACCACCGGCGCGCCGCGCATCAGTCCGACGCACTTTATGGACAGCGACGGCAAGGTATTGGCTGAAGTCGCGCCGCGTCGTTATTTCTGTCTGCAATGTCACGTCCCGCAGGCTGACGCTGCGCCGATTGTTGAAAATACCTTCACCCCCTCGAAAGGTTACGGGAAATAAGAGGTCATTATGGAAAATTCTAACCGTAAACCAGGCTGGATTAAGCGCGTCTGGCAATGGTGGCGTCGCCCCAGCCGTCTGGCGCTCGGCACGCTGTTGTTAATCGGCTTTGTGGGCGGCATTATTTTCTGGGGCGGCTTTAATACCGGTATGGAAAAGGCCAATACGGAAGAGTTCTGCATTAGCTGTCACGAAATGCGCAATACGGTGTACCAGGAATATATGGAAACCGTACACTACAACAACCGCAGCGGTGTGCGTGCGACTTGCCCTGATTGCCACGTCCCACATGAGTGGGGCCCGAAAATGATCCGTAAGATCAAGGCCAGTAAAGAGCTGTACGCGAAGGCGCTGGGGTTAATAGATACACCGCAGAAATTTGAAGATCATCGTCTGACGATGGCGCAAAATGAGTGGCGGCGTATGAAAGATAATAATTCGCAAGAGTGTCGCAACTGTCACAACTTCGAGTTTATGGATTTAACCGCCCAGAAAGGCGTTGCGGCCAAAATGCATGACCAGGCCGTGAAAGACGGGCAAACCTGTATTGACTGTCATAAAGGGATAGCGCACAAACTGCCTGATATGCGCGAAGTCAAACCGGGCTTTTAACAGGATGTAGATAACCAGGTATGCTTGAAGCCAGAGAATTACTTTGCGAGCGGGATGACAGAATACTGTTCAGCGATCTGTCATTTCGCGTCAACGCAGGGGAATGGGTACAAATTACCGGCAGCAACGGCGCGGGGAAAACCACTTTGCTGCGGTTGCTTACCGGGTTGGCGCGTCCCGACGCAGGGGAGGTTTGCTGGCAAGAGCAACCCCTGCATCACGTGCGGGACAGCTACCATCAGCAATTGCTGTGGATCGGACATCAGCCGGGAATAAAAACCCGGCTTTCGGCGTTGGAGAACCTGCGTTTTTTCCATCACGATGGCGACATCGCACAGTGTCTGGACGCGCTGGCTCAGGCGGGACTTGCCGGATACGAAGATATTCCGGTGAATCAACTTTCCGCCGGACAACAGCGGCGCGTGGCGCTGGCCCGTTTGTGGCTGACCCGCGCCCGGCTGTGGATCCTTGATGAACCCTTTACCGCCATTGATGTAAACGGCGTTGAGCGACTGACTCAGCGTATGGCACAGCATACGGAACAGGGCGGTATTGTCATTCTCACCACTCACCAGCCGCTTAATGTTGAGACCAATAAAGTGCGACGTATTGCGCTGACCAGCGAGAGGGCAACGCAATGATGTGGCGAATCTTCCGTTTAGAACTGCGAGTTGCGTTTCGTCATAGTGCGGAAATCGCCAATCCTTTATGGTTCTTTCTGATTGTTATCACGTTGTTTCCTCTGAGCATTGGGCCGGAGCCACAGCTGCTGGCGCGTATTGCGCCGGGCATCATCTGGGTTGCGGCGCTGCTGGCGTCATTGCTGGCGCTGGAGCGCTTGTTTCGTGATGACTTACAGGACGGCAGCCTTGAGCAACTGATGCTGCTGTCGCTGCCGCTTCCGGCGGTCGTGCTGGCGAAAGTGATGGCGCACTGGGTCGTAACCGGTTTGCCGCTATTAATCCTCTCTCCGCTGGTGGCATTACTGCTGGGCATGGATATGTACGGCTGGAAAATTATGGCGCTGACCTTGCTGCTCGGCACGCCGACGCTGGGTTTTCTCGGCGCGCCTGGCGTAGGTCTGACGGTGGGTTTAAAGCGCGGCGGCGTGCTGTTAAGCGTGCTGGTTCTCCCGCTTACTATTCCACTACTGATTTTTGCGACCGCGGCGATGGATGCGGCCTCCATGCACTTGCCTGTTGAAGGATACATGGCGATTCTGGGGGCGTTGTTGGTAGGCAGCGCCACGTTAAGCCCGTTTGCCACGGCTGCGGCGTTACGGATCAGCGTGCAGTAATGCGACAGGATTTGCAGGCCGGGCAAGGCGCTCCGGCAAAACGGATATTAATTAATGGAGTCTGGTGACTGAACTATGTGGAAAACACTTCATCAATTGGCGATGCCCCCTCGGCTCTATCAGATCTGCGGCTGGTTTATTCCGTGGCTGGCGATTGCCAGCGCGGTGGTATTGATAACCGGATGGGTGTGGGGCTTTGGCTTCGCGCCAGCTGATTATCAGCAGGGACAGAGCTATCGCATCATTTATCTGCACGTTCCGGCGGCAATCTGGTCGATGGGAATTTATGCCTCGATGGCTGTTGCGGCGTTTATCGGCCAGGTCTGGCAGATGAAAATGGCCAATCTGGCGCTGGCTGCGATGGCGCCCATTGGCGCTGTGTTTACCTTTATCGCGCTGGTGACGGGGTCCGCATGGGGCAAACCGATGTGGGGAACCTGGTGGGTCTGGGATGCCCGACTCACCTCTGAACTGGTGTTGCTGTTTCTCTACGTTGGCGCCATTGCATTGTGGCATGCGTTTGACGACCGCCGCCTGGCAGGGCGTGCCGCCGGTATTCTGGTGTTGATTGGTGTGGTCAACTTACCGATTATTCACTACTCGGTCGAGTGGTGGAACACGCTGCATCAGGGGTCAACCCGTATGCAGCAAAGCATCGATCCGGCAATGCGCGCACCGCTGCGTCTGGCGATTGTCGGTTACCTGTTGCTGTTTGTCACGCTGGCGCTAATGCGCATGCGTAACCTGATTTTGATGATGGAAAAACGCCGCCCGTGGGTGAGCGAACTGATCTTAAAAAGAGGCCGCCAATGACCCCTGCATTTGCATCATGGAGTGATTTTTTCGCGATGGGCGGTTACGCCTTGTATGTCTGGCTGGCTGTCGCCATGAGCGTTATTCCGCTGCTGGTGCTGGTGCTACATTCTGCGTTACAGCATCGCGCAATTTTACGCGGTGTGGCCCAGCAGCGGGCGAGGGAAGCGCGCATGCGCGCAGCGCAAGTACAACGGGAGGCGGCGTGAATATTCGACGTAAAAATCGGCTATGGATAGCCTGCGCGGTACTGGCAGGTCTGGCGTTGACCATTTCGCTGGTGCTCTACGCGCTGCGTTCCAATATCGATCTGTTCTACACCCCGGGAGAGATACTCTACGGTAAGCGCGAGACACAGCAGATGCCTGAAGTCGGCCAGCGTCTGCGCGTGGGTGGGATGGTGATGCCGGGCAGCGTGAAGCGCGATCCGCAATCGCTAAAAGTAACTTTCAGCATCTATGACGCCGAAGGTGTGGTGGATGTGACCTATGAAGGCATTTTGCCGGACCTGTTCCGCGAAGGGCAGGGGGTCGTTGTTCAGGGCGAGCTGGATAAGGGAAATCATGTGCAGGCTAAAGAGGTTCTGGCCAAACATGATGAAAATTACACCCCGCCGGAGGTCGAAAAAGCGATGCAGGAAAACCACCGTCGCCCGGAAAGTGTTTATAAGGATAAAACGTCATGATGCCGGAAATTGGCAATGCGCTGTTGTGCCTTGCGCTTGGCGTTGCACTACTGCTGTCGGTCTATCCGTTGTGGGGCGTGGCGCGCGGCGACGTGCGGATGATGGCCTCAGCACGGCCCTTTGCCTGGGTCTTGTTTATCTGCGTGATGGGGGCGTTCCTGATTCTGGTTAATGCCTTCGTGGTTAATGACTTTACCGTGACCTACGTCGCCAGTAACTCCAATACCCAGCTTCCTGTCTGGTACCGGGTGGCAGCGACATGGGGCGCGCATGAAGGTTCGCTGCTGCTGTGGGTGCTACTGATGAGCGGCTGGACGTTCGCCGTCGCGGCGTTCAGCCAGCGCATGCCGCTGGACATTGTCGCCCGCGTGTTGGCGGTGATGGGGATGGTCAGCGTCGGCTTCCTGCTGTTTATTCTCTTTACCTCTAATCCGTTTGCCCGCACGTTGCCCAATTTCCCTGTTGAAGGGCGCGATCTGAACCCGCTGTTGCAGGATCCGGGACTGATTTTCCATCCGCCGTTGCTGTACATGGGGTATGTTGGTTTCTCGGTAGCTTTCGCGTTTGCGATCGCCGCGTTGATGAGCGGGCGTCTGGACAGCACCTTCGCTCGCTTTTCGCGTCCATGGACGCTGGCGGCGTGGGTGTTTCTGACGCTGGGTATTGTACTCGGTTCGGCCTGGGCCTATTACGAGCTGGGCTGGGGCGGCTGGTGGTTCTGGGATCCGGTTGAGAATGCCTCCTTTATGCCATGGCTGGTGGGCACAGCCCTGATGCACTCGCTGTCGGTAACCGAACAGCGCGCCAGCTTCAAAGCCTGGACGCTGCTGCTGTCAATCTGCGCCTTCTCGCTGTGCCTGTTGGGGACTTTCCTGGTGCGCTCCGGCGTACTGGTTTCGGTGCATGCTTTCGCCTCTGACCCGTCGCGAGGGATGTTTATTCTGGCCTTTATGGTGCTGGTGATTGGCGGTTCCCTGCTGCTGTTTGCAGTGCGTGGGCATAAGGTTCGCTCGCGAGTAAACAACGCGCTGTGGTCGCGTGAATCACTGCTGTTGGGCAACAACGTCCTGCTGATCGCCGCTATGCTGGTGGTGTTGTTGGGCACGCTGCTGCCGCTGGTGCACAAACAGCTTGGGCTGGGCAGCATTTCGATTGGCGAGCCGTTCTTCAATACCATGTTTACCTGGCTGATGGCGCCGTTTGCGCTGCTGTTGGGCATTGGGCCATTAGTGCGCTGGGGCCGTGACCGGCCGCGTAAACTGAAAACGTTACTGATTATCGCGTTTGTCACCACGCTAATTCTGTCGCTGCTGTTGCCGTGGCTGTTTGAGGATCGCATTGCCGCCATGACGGTGGTGGGGCTGGCGATGGCGTGCTGGATTTTTGTGTTGGCCATGTCCGAAGCGTACCTGCGCATTTCTCGTGGAACGAAGCTGACGCCCAGCTACTGGGGGATGGTATCGGCTCACGTTGGGCTGGCGATTACCATTGTTGGTATTGCCTTTAGCCAGAATTACAGCGTGGAACGCGATGTCCGTATGAAAGCGGGTGATAGCGTCAGCATCCATGACTATCAGTTTACTTTCCGTGAAGTGAAAGATATTACCGGACCAAACTACCGGGGCGGGGTCGCCATTATTGGCGTCACGCGTGATGGTAAACCGGCAGCCACGCTGCATGCGGAGAAACGCTTCTATAACAGCACCAGTTCGATGATGACTGAAGCGGCGATTGACGGCGGGTTCACGCGCGATCTGTATGCTGCGCTGGGTGAAGAGCTGGATAACGGCGCATGGGCTGTACGTTTGTATTACAAACCGTTTATTCGCTGGATTTGGGCCGGAGGATTGCTGATGGCGCTGGGCGGGGTGTTCTGCCTGTTTGATCCACGCTATCGCCAGCGCACGCGCCCTTGCGCCGCGGTGCAAAAAAATGCGTCGGAGGCTGTATGAAGCGCAACGCACTGTTAATTCCGTTTATTATTTTTCTCATTATTGCGGCGGCGCTGCTGTGGCAGTTAGCGCGTAACGCGCAGGGAGACGACCCTACTAATCTGGAGTCGGCGTTGATCGGCAAACCTGTTCCGACGTTCCGCCTGGAATCGCTGGAAAACCCGGGTCAGCATTATCAGGCCGATGTGCTGACGCAGGGCAAGCCAGTGTTGCTGAACGTCTGGGCGACCTGGTGTCCGACCTGTCGCGCCGAGCATCAGTATCTGAATCAGCTGTCTGCGCAAGGCGTGCGGGTAGTGGGTCTGAACTATAAAGACGATCGTCAGAAAGCCATTGTCTGGCTGAAAGAACTGGGCAATCCTTACTCATTAAGTCTGTTTGACGGCGACGGTATGCTCGGCCTCGATCTTGGCGTGTACGGCGCGCCGGAGACATTCCTGATCGACGGGAAAGGTATTATTCGCTATCGCCATGCCGGTGATCTTAACGCCCGGGTGTGGGAAAGCGAGATCAAACCGCTGTGGGACAAGTACAGTAAGGAGGCTGCGCAATGAGATTTTTATTGGGCCTGCTGATGTTGGTTATCTCGGGATCCGCGCTGGCGACTATCGATGTAATGCAGTTTAAGGATGAAGCGCAGGAGCAGCAGTTCCGCCAGCTTACCGAGCAACTGCGTTGTCCTAAGTGTCAGAACAACAGCATTGCCGACTCTAACTCAATGATTGCCACCGACCTGCGGCAGAAAGTGTACGAACTGATGCAGGAAGGCAAAAGTCAGAAAGAGATTGTTGACTACATGGTGGCGCGCTACGGTAACTTCGTCACTTACGATCCTCCGTTAACTCCGCTGACCGTGCTGCTGTGGGTGATGCCGGTGGTAGCGATTGGTCTCGGGGGCTGGATTATTTTCGCCCGTACTCGCCGACGCGTGCGGGTGAAACAAGAAGAGTTTCCTGATGACATCATCCCGGATGGCAAGCGCGGTGGATTCGGACTCTTTGTGCCCGGCATCGTGGTGGCGTTGGTGGTCGGCGCGGTGAGCTATTACCAAACCGGGAACTATAAACAGGTGCAGGTCTGGCAACAGGCCACCGCTCAGGCACCTATGCTACTGGAGCGGGCATTGGATCCAAAAGCCGACCCGTTGAATGAAGAAGACATGACGCGTCTGGCGCTGGGGCTGCGCACTCGCTTACAGGCCGATCCCGCAAACGTTGAAGGCTGGATTATGCTTGGACGCATTGGCATGGTGCTCGGCAACGCCAGCACGGCTACTGAAGCCTATGCCAATGCTTATCGGCTGGATCCGAAAAACAGTGATGCGGCGCTGGGCTATGCGGAAGCGCTGACCCGTTCATCCGACCCTGATGATAACCGTCGGGGCGGGGAGCTGTTACGTCAACTAATACGCGGCGAACATGCCAACGTGCGCGTATTGAGCATGTACGCGTTTAACGCTTTCGAACAGCAGCGCTTCGGCGAAGCGGTTGCGGCGTGGGAGATGATGCTGAAATTATTACCTGCTAACGATACCCGTCGGGCGGTAATCGAGCGCAGTATTAAACAGGCGATGGAGCAGCTAACGCCGCAGGAGAAGTAAGAGTGAAAGATGCCGGATGGCGACGCAACGCGTCTTATCCGGCCTGGCGATGCACGTGACGTGTAGGCCCGATAAGCGTAGCGCTATCGGGCAATATCTGGTTATTGCATACCGCGCGTTTGCAAAAACAGAATAGTGGCAGCAACGCGAGAGCGCACGTTGAGTTTGCGCAGCAGGTTGCGAATATGCACCTTCACCGTCTGTTCGGAAATATTCAGCACTGAAGCAATCTGTTTATTCGACAGCCCCTGAGCCAGTTCATGCAAGACATCCAGCTCGCGTTCGGTGAGAATGCTGAACGGATCTTCTTGTGCCCCGAACAGGTCGCGTTCGCGCAGATATTCACTGACGCGTGTACTGAACGCTTTACCGCCTTTGGCGCCGCTGCGAATGGCTTCCAGCAGGACTTCAGGATCGCTGTCTTTGAGCAAATAACCATCCGCACCCGCGTCAATTAGGGCGTATACATCGCTGGCGGCATCCGAAACGGTCAGAATGATAATTTGTGCGGTCACACCGTCCCGACGCAGCGCATTCAGGGTATCCAGCCCACTCATACCTTTCATATTGAGATCCAACAGGATCACGTCAAGGTCCAGACGGTTTGCCAGATCGATCGCACTTGCGCCGTCACCTGCTTCAGCTACTACGTTAAATGCGGGATCCAGTTGCAATAATTGACTAATTCCCCGCCGCATCAGTGGGTGGTCATCGACAATCAGCACCCGAAAAGGCGTTGCTTCAGGCATACTATTCTCCTGAGTTTTATTAGTATCATTATTGTTTTCAGCGCATCAATCGTCCAGATTCATCGCGCTGATGAGAGGATAAATTTTACCCCAATTTGTGCATGGGTAAGTAGTAAAACCTGTGCTGAAGAGAGGGAGAATACATGGACAATGTGAGGTTCAAGAACGGTAAGACGCCGTGAGGGTGCTGGGGGGCGGGGGAAAATGGGATCAGGCTATGGCATAACTTTTCAGTGTCTGTAATCGGGCCGATCCTGCATACGGTTACGGTTCTGTCAGTAATGTATAGTTACAGCGCCTTATTGAGAACCAACGTTCACAAATGGTTATGGTGTAACAATCTGGAGCATTGAGGATCGACCCGTACGTCTTTACGCATCAGCCGTCGTTCTTCATCAGGAATGGGTGCCCAGGTACAAAAACGTTACCCACGTTCTGATATTGTTGAGTTTAAAATTGATTGATGAAATAGAGGGCGTGTGATGCCCGTTTATTTATTGTTGCTGTTCTTTTTTTGCTGGTTTCATCCAGGCATCATTGTATTTAATATTCCCTCTTACATAATTCCATTCAATGTCACGGAATCTAAGACCTACTACCTCATGCATATTAGGAGATGAACTACCAGGATAGTAGACATGTGTAAAATCTACAGAGGATATAACGACATCCTCCAGAGTAATATTATAAATCTCTACTTCGATCCCTGCTTCTATAGTCTCATAATATTTAATGACTGCCTTTTGCAGTCTCTTCCCTTCACAAACAGCTACAGCCAGGCAAGGGCTGACTTTATCAAGTTGCTTATGCACAATTACGGGATCATGCTGCCTACAGCCTGTCATGCTGCCAGTGTTGCTATCAACAGGCTGTCTAACACCGTAACTACTATTCATGACTTCTATAGCACCTTCACGGCCTAAGGATAAACAATCTCCCGGAATCTGCATTCCGTTTTCATCATATAAAAACAAATAAGCTGGTAATGACATGATTAATAGTTTCCATCGTTATCTATAAAGAATGAATCTGAATAGCTTTTATTATTGAGAGAATAAGATATATTATATATATATCCGTGCTTTAATTTAATTTTAAAACAAGTGTCAGGATATTTTAGAGAGATTCCATCATCTGCTTTAATAACTGTATATTTCCTGCCAGGCGAATAGTAGATACTATAACGCTCTAAAACATCTGTTTTATTTACAGTGAAGCAAATAGTATCGCCTTGTTTAAAAACACTACGTTGCTGTGGAACTGGTACACCTCCACCGGGGCAGCCTGACAGAAGAAATATTAAGGGGATAATAGTTGATTTTTTCATCCGGGAAATCCTTTCATAACAGCTTTGTATTTTGATATTAAAGAATAAACTGATTCATTAGGATTGTAATCTCTGTATACAGATAAATATAAGGTGCCACTATTAAATCCATATGTGAGAAGTAACCAATAATCACTGGCTATTGATGCTTGCTGTTCTAATCCGTAATGAAGAAAATCAGCCTTATCTAAACTGTAACTGTAATCAGCGAAACGAGAGAACAAACCTCTGGTTCTGACAAACATTCCCTTCTGTGCTTGCCAGGCGTGAACCATCTCATGCATGAATCTGTGCTTTTTCTGTATGTCACGTTCCAAAGAGAAATCAGGTGAATAAGTTCCCTCTCTAAACCAAAGTTCACCGTTTGGCGTCATGGCAACATTTACGGGTTGCATATTGAAGGGGAGATAGCTTTCAAGGTGTACCCACACCTTGCTATAGATAATACTTCCACCAAACAGCGTCCTGGCTAGTGCAATCTCTCCTATTGTAAGTTGCCTGACCCCTCCGGGGACTATGGGAGTTCCCGACGTGGGGTTTATTGTCCAGTCTACGGGCATAGCATATCCATATTATTTGTATTGTTTTATGCGCTAATGGTACTCCTACCCTAAAGCATTGGGAATGTTTCTTTCCGGGATAAATTCTGAATCCTTTAAAATTAAACTATTATAAATCATCTGTTTACTGAATAAATCAGCCTTGTCATTACAAAGTGAATGCAGGGTATTATGATTGGGCTGGGGCCTGTGTGACTTTAAAACCTTCTTGGCTTCATTCTCTTTGGGAAGCGTTCTGTACGCGGTGTATTTTGCTGGACAGAAAACGATAAGTGATGATAAATCAAAAATAGCAGCCTTTGCTATGTCGATGGTTGGCTACTTTAGCAACTTTGTAAATTTGACGTTGCTAATACGAAGTTGTCTGTGGTTGAAGACCATTGTGGGGAAATTATCTACGACATCAGAAATGGGTAAGCTATAGGTAGATGATGGCGATGTGGAAAGGGAAGCTCAACTGTTTCAGAAAAAGCAACAAAAGGATGAGTTCCTTAAATTCGTTTTCTCTGACAATAGCATTGCTTCAGGATATCTTTTGCACCGGGCAGACTATCAAAATTCCTTTTTCATAAATGAGGTTGATGACTTCCCGGTGATGTGTATAGCTGAAATTTTACCGCGAAGTCGACGCTTTGCGTCGGGGATTTTTCCCCGATTAATCCCCGTTACTTACCCGTTCAGAATATAGGTATAAAAAAACCAACCACAAGGGTTGGTTTTTTTGGGATTTTTGGTCGGCACGAGAGGATTTGAACCTCCGACCCCCGACACCCCATGACGGTGCGCTACCAGGCTGCGCTACGTGCCGACGCTATGGCTGACAATACTACTGCTTTCCAGCGTGAATGCAAGAGGATGGCTTGCTAACTGATTTATAATTAATCAGTTAGCAATAAATCGTTTCTCATCCGTCAGAACTTGCAGCAGCAGGCTCAGTTGCGGTTTCTGATCTTTTATCTTCTCACCGTGTAAATCATAGGTCTGATAGTTACCGTTGTTGTTAAGCACCAGCGTCATCTCTGGCGTGGTAATCGCCAGCGTGCTGCCGTCGGCGGCGGTAACCCAGTAATGGCGGCGGGTTGCATTAAACAAATCCTGGCCCTGCGAGTACTCGTTAGCTGGCGTGCTGACGTGGAGCAGACGTTGCATGAGCGTCGTCATCAGGTCCGTATGATCGGTCAGGCTATTGATGCGCTGAGCAGGTGTTCCCGGCCAGTGAATAATCAGAGGAACCTGCAGATGACCGCGCGACCAGGCAAAATTGTTCTCTTCCTGAGTCAGCGGTACGCCCCGACCCGCGGTAATAATCACCACCGTGTTGTTCAGTTTACCGGAGTCGCGCAGGGCGCTAAGGATCCGGTTAATGTTGGCATCCACATCCTGAGCGGCATTGGCGTAGCGTTTGGCAAAGTTCTTCTGGTTACTGTCGTTCAGGTTCGTCCCGTTAAAGGAGACCCAGGAGAACCAGCGGTTATCTTCCTGCGCGTAGCGGCCCAGCCAGTTGATCCACTGGCTGGCGGTCTGCTCGTCAGACTGCGTTTGCACGCTCGGCATAGAGAAATCTGACAGTAGCGCCTGGCGATAAAGTGGGCTGGTAAAGCCATCCGAGGAGAATAGCCCCAACTGATATCCCTGCTGGTTCAGCGCAGAGATCAGCGCCGCAGGCGTTCGGGTCGACAAAATGCCGTCCATATAGCTTGGGGAAACGCCATAGAACAGGCCAAAAATCCCGTTATCCGTGGTGTTGCCTGTGCTCATGTGACGCGTAAAGGCGATATTCTGCTCAGCGAATTCAGCCAGCGCTGGCATCTGTTTTTCAAAACGGGAGTAGTTCAGGCCGTCTACGGTGATCAGCAGAACGTTCTGTCCGGTTCCCATATCGCGGTAGCGCAGTTCGCTGAGCGGGTATTGCACGGAAACCGCTTCCGGGTTTCCCTGCTCGATCAGGCGGCGTTGATATTCTTGCGCATCCAACAGACCATGTTTTTCCAGAAACTTGCGTGCCGTCATCGGGTAGGAGAGCGGCAGGTTCGCGCGTTGCATGGTAATAGGGCGATAGAAATTGGCGTCTGCCCAGATGTACACCACATGCGAGGCGATAAAGGAAACGAAGAAGAATGCGGCTAACGGTTTAGCAAAATGGCGACGACGCGTCAGGCTGCGTAGTTTTTGCCAGCTCCAGGTCGCAAACAGCATTTCGATTAACAGAATAACCGGCACGCTGATAAACATCAGTTGCCAGTCACGCGCCGCTTCATTCTGGTCAGGGTTAATAACCAGTTCCCAGACGATCGGGTTGAGGTGCAGGTGGAAGCGGGTAAAAACTTCGCTATCGATTAACAACAACGTCATGCCAGCCGTCGCCAGGATTGCTGATAAGAATCGCATCAGCCTCTGGGACATGACGATAAACGTCAGGGGAAACAGGATCAGCAGATAGGTGGCAAACACCAGGAAGCTAAAATGCCCGACAACGCTCAGGTAGGAATAAACGCGCCCTGCAAGCGTAGTCGGCCAGTCGGCGACAAACAGGTAACGGCTACCGAGTACCATGGCCAACAGAATGTTGAACAAAGCAAACCAGTGCCCCCAGCTAACCATCTGGGAGACTTTCTCACGGTAGCGCTGACGATGAGTTACCATAAACTGTTGTTCGTTTCCCCGGATCAGGCTCTTAATGCGCTTGGTCGTCGTTTACCGAAGACTGTAATGCGCGGGCAAAAGAGTTGGCAATCGCCTGGCGCTGGGCCGGTGCGATGCTTGTATTGATAAGGTTAGTCACCATGTTTCCCAGTACCATCAGGGAAAGATCGGTCGGCGCCTTATGTTTTTCCAGTACGTTGAGCATCTCATTCAGCAGTTGTTCAACGTGTTCGTCACTATAGCGGGAAATTTGTGGCATAAATCGAAATCAGTCTGTTCATGAAAGGGCAACATATTACCGTACGGACAGTTTTTTTTCTGCTTTTTTATCTTCTATTGCGTCACTGCCCGGCAGGTGGTTGAATACCGCCCGGTCTAAAAGGAGAGTTTATCATGAGTCTGGATATCAACCAGATTGCCCTGCACCAGCTTATCAAACGTGATGAGCAAAACCTTGAGCTGGTCTTGCGCGATTCATTACTGGAACCGACAGCGACCGTTGTCGATATGATGGCTGAACTGCATCGGGTGTATAGCGCCAAGAATAAAGCCTATGGCCTGTTCAGCGAAGAGAGCGAGCTGGCGCAAACGCTGCGTTTACAGCGTCAGGGTGAAGAGGATTTTCTGGCCTTTAGCCGTGCCGCGACAGGGCGTTTGCGGGACGAGCTGGCGAAATATCCTTTTGCCGATGGTGGTATTGTCTTGTTCTGCCATTACCGCTATCTGGCGGTAGAGTATCTGCTGGTTGCCGTACTGAACAATTTAAGCAGCATGCGCGTCAATGAAAATCTGGATATCAATCCGACGCACTATCTGGATATCAATCATGCGGACATCGTGGCGCGTATTGATTTAACCGAGTGGGAAACCAATCCGGAGTCCACACGCTATCTGACGTTCCTGAAAGGGCGGGTAGGGCGCAAAGTCGCCGATTTCTTCATGGACTTTCTCGGCGCCAGCGAAGGTCTGAATGCCAAAGCGCAAAACCGCGGTCTGCTGCAGGCGGTCGATGACTTCACCAATGAGGCGCAACTGGATAAAGCCGAGCGCCAGAACGTGCGGCAGCAGGTGTACAGCTACTGCAACGAGCAGCTACAGGCCGGTGAAGAGATTGAGCTGGAGTCGCTGTCTAAAGAGCTTTCCGGCGTCAGTGAAGTCAGCTTCAGCGAATTCGCTGCTGATAAAGGGTATGAGCTGGAAGAGAGCTTCCCGGCGGATCGCAGTACGTTGCGCCAATTAACCAAATTTGCCGGCAGCGGCGGTGGGTTAACCATTAATTTTGACGCCATGCTGCTGGGCGAGCGTATTTTCTGGGATCCGGCTACAGATACCCTGACCATCAAAGGTACGCCGCCGAACCTGCGCGACCAGCTCCAGCGCCGCACGTCGGGCGGGAAATAAAACCGTTTGCCGGATGGGGCGCAAACGCCTTATCCGGCCTGCGTGATTCATCTTTATCGCGAACAAAATTCCATAAAAAAACCCCGCCGAGGCGGGGTTTTCTTCAACTTCCAGGCGATTACGCGCGAACGAAGTCGATGTGAGTCAGCTTCGGCTTGAAAGCGTGACGCTGTACAGCCTGAGCTTTAACTTTAACTTCTTTACCGTCAACAACGATGGTCAGAACTTCGCTGTAGAATTCAGCTTTAGCTTGCATGTTCATAACTGCATCGTGATCCAGTTCGATAGCAATCGGGGCTTCTGCGCCACCGTAGATGATTGCCGGGAACTTGTTAGCGGCACGCAGGCGGCGGCTCGCACCCTTACCCTGCTCTTTACGTACTTCAGCGTTGATAGTAAACATTTAAATCTCTCTTTAATAATTCCTGCTACAGGCGACCCAGCAACAGGTAAGTGATCTGCTTTGCGTATGCAAAAGCGGGCGAGATTCTATACTCAAACGGCTGGTACATCAATCAAAAGTACAATTAACCGCGTAATTCATGTGCCCGGCGAAAGCGACCTTCATAATCGAAGACCTTTTCACGCACCTGCCAGTACTGACCTTTCATGCGCGCAACCACGAAATCAGGATGGCGTAACAGCGCCTGCTGGGCGAGGATATCGGCGGCGGTTATCCAGCGTAAGGGAATACCGGGGGTACGGGTGTGCGGGCGAATAAACAGTTGTTCGAATGCCGTACGCTGCGCGGGAGTGTGTAGACGAAAGCGTTCGCTGACGTCGGCTCCGTCTTCATCGTAATAGGTGATTTTTAGCCATTCGCCTTTTTCATCCTGGCCATTTTGTAACACCATACCGCTACAGCGCAGGACCAGCGCATCTTTTAGCCTCAACGCCGCTTTCAGCATATCATCCGGGTCGACCAGCACGGTATCGCATTCACGGCAGCGGCGGGCAGCAATGTCATTTTCCGCGTTGCACTGCGGGCAATTTTTAAACCGGAAACGAAAGTCGCACTGTTCGCGATGACCGTCATCATCTTCAAACCATCCCTGGCAGCGGCGACCAAAATGTTCAATCAGCGTGCCGTCAGCCGTTGTTTTGCCCCAGAAGGTGTTGGCAAATCCGCAGGCAGGGCAAAACACCTGCACCGGCACGTTGTCGCTTTTTCCCTTCGGCGCGCCCACTTCCGGGGCGTACAGGTCATGGGGATTGCCCGCGTAATCGAGGATCAGACAGTCGGTTTTACCTGGGGCCAGGCGCAGTCCGCGACCAACAATTTGTTGGTACAGGCTGACTGATTCCGTCGGGCGGAGAATGGCGATAAGGTCGACGTGTGGGGCATCGAAGCCGGTAGTCAGGACCGACACATTCACCAGATAGCGAAAGCGCTGGGCTTTAAACTCTTCAATCAGTACGTCACGCTCCGCGCCTGGCGTCTCTCCGGTAATAAGCGCGGCATCGTCAGCAGGCAGCAGGCCCAGAATTTCTTTGGCGTGTTCAACGGTGGCGGCGAAAATCATCACCCCTTTGCGCGTCTGGGCAAACTCAACAATCTGGCTGATGATATGCGGCGTGATTCGCTGCTGCTTTTTTAATTCCCGATTAAGGTCCGCCTCGCTGAACAGGCCGTTACTTTGTGCCTGCAGGCGGCTGAAGTCATACTGCACGACCGGCATGTCGAGGCGTTCCGGCGGCGTCAGGTAGCCGTGTTTAATCATATAGCGCAGCGGTAATTCATAAATGCAGTCGCGAAACAGCGCTTTTTCATCGCCGCGCACCATTCCGTGATAATGAAAGTGGTAAATCCAGCCTTTACCCAGACGAAAAGGCGTGGCGGTAAGCCCCAGCAGGCGTAAATGGGGATTGACGTTGGTCAGGTGAGTGAGGATTTGCTGATACTGACTCTCTTCATCATCACCGATGCGGTGACATTCATCGACGATCAGCAGGGAAAACTCTCCCTGAAAGGCATCCAGATTACGCGCCACCGACTGTACGCTGCCAAATACCACTTTTCCGTGGCTCTCTTTACGCTTCAGCCCGGCGGCAAAAATATCGGCCTCCAGCCCCAACGCGCAATATTTGGCGTGGTTTTGCGCGACCAGCTCTTTGACGTGCGCCAGTACCAGCACGCGACCACGCGCCACGCGGGCCAGTTCCGCTATCACCAGGCTTTTGCCCGCGCCGGTTGGCAGGACGATAACCGCCGGCGTGCGGTGGTGGCGAAAATGGTTGAGCGTGGCGTCCACGGCTTCTTGTTGGTACGGGCGAAGAGTAAAAATCATGGGCTCACTAAGGTAAACAGTAACAATGAATAGTATGCCATGAATCATTTCCCTTGAGGGATGGTGTAACGCCGCTATACTGGGCGGATAACAGTCCCACTTTTCGGGCGCAAACCCGATTCTCGTATTTTTACAGGCAAAAATCACACTCATGCGACTTGATAAATTTATCGCTCAGCAACTCGGCGTCAGCCGCGCTATTGCCGGGCGTGAGATCCGTGCTAACCGCGTTACTGTCGACGGTGAAATCGTCAGAAATAGCGCCTTTAAGCTGCTGCCAGAACATGGCGTCGAATATGACGGCAATTCCCTGGTTCAACAGAATGGCCCGCGCTATTTTATGCTGAATAAGCCGCAGGGCTATGTTTGTTCAACGGATGATCCGGATCACCCGACGGTTCTTTATTTCCTTGATGAACCCGTCGCATACAAATTACATGCGGCAGGCCGTCTGGATATCGACACCACCGGACTGGTGCTGATGACCGATGACGGACAGTGGTCGCATCGCATCACTTCGCCACGTCACCATTGTGAGAAAACCTATCTGGTGACGCTGGAATCGCCGGTGGCGGATGATACCGCCGAGCAGTTTGCCCGTGGCGTACAACTGCATAACGAAAAAGACCTGACAAAGCCGGCCGTGCTGGAAGTCATTACGCCAACTCAGGTGCGATTGACCATCAGCGAAGGGCGCTATCATCAGGTGAAGCGCATGTTTGCCGCCGTGGGGAACCACGTTGTTGCACTGCACCGTGAACGGATCGGCGCCATTAAGCTTGATGATGACCTTGAGCCTGGCGAATACCGTCCATTAACTGAAGAAGAAATTGCCAGCGTTAACTTAACCCCGCGTTAATCTCAGGAGCTAAATGTGACCACCCGGCAGAACTCGTCAATTGCCATTGTCTTTATCCTTGGCTTGTTAGCCATGCTGATGCCGTTGTCGATTGATATGTATCTTCCGGCGCTGCCTGTTATCTCTGAACAGTTTGGTGTGCCTGCCGGTAGCGCGCAGATGACCCTCAGTACCTATATTTTAGGTTTTGCGGTGGGGCAGTTGCTATATGGTCCAATGGCAGACAGCATTGGGCGTAAGCCGGTAATACTGGGCGGAACGCTGGTGTTTGCGGCGGCGGCAGTTGCCTGTGCGCTGGCGCAAACTATCGATCAACTGATCATAATGCGTTTCTTCCATGGTCTGGCGGCTGCGGCGGCGAGCGTGGTTATCAACGCCCTGATGCGCGATATCTATCCGAAGGAAGAGTTCTCGCGCATGATGTCATTCGTCATGTTGGTCACCACGATAGCGCCATTGCTGGCACCCATTGTGGGCGGCTGGGTGCTGGTATGGCTGAGCTGGCACTATATCTTTTGGATCCTCGCCGTGGCGGCTATTCTGGCTTCAGTGATGATCTTTACGCTGATCAAAGAAACATTGCCCGTAGAGCGTCGCCAGCCGTTTCGCTTGCGCACTACTCTTGGCAACTTTGCCTCGTTGTTTCGTCATAAGCGCGTACTGAGCTATATGTTGGCCAGCGGGTTCAGCTTTGCCGGAATGTTTTCTTTCCTTAGCGCCGGGCCTTTTGTCTACATCGAGATTAACCATGTTTCACCGCAGCATTTCGGTTACTACTTCGCGCTGAATATTGTTTTCCTGTTCGTAATGACCATCATCAACAGCCGCTTTGTTCGCCGGGTTGGGGCATTGAATATGTTCCGTGCGGGGCTGTGGATCCAGTTTGTGATGGCGGGCTGGATGGTTTTCAGTGCGCTGTTCGGGGTAGGTTTTTGGGCGCTGGTGGTGGGCGTGGCGGCATTTGTCGGCTGCGTGTCGATGGTGTCATCTAACGCGATGGCGGTCATCCTGGATGAATTCCCGCACATGGCGGGAACGGCATCATCTTTGGCGGGGACGTTCAGATTTGGCATTGGCGCTATTGTTGGGGCACTGTTGTCACTGGCGACCTTTAACTCGGCCTGGCCGATGATTTGGTCGATAGCGTTTTGCGCCACCAGCTCTATTCTCTTCTATCTCTACGCCAGTCGCGCTAAAAAACGGTGATCTAATACACAACCTGGAGGTCATAAGGCCTCCAGAGTTGATGTATATCAACCGCAAATCTATCAATTCTCCTGCTTATGTTTATTTTATGTAAAATCAATTTATGTAAAAAGTCACATCATTGTAGTTAAAAAGGTTGAGTTAGATCGCAGAAACGAGTACATATAGCCCGGAAATTTGCCAGAACCATTGAATAAATTTAAATACCTGGTTCGGAAAGCTGCATATGGACATGGGTGTAAACGTTTACCAACTGTTTAAAGACGTTTTGTCAATGATGTGTTAATATTGATGTAAAATAATTGTGAAGTGATTGTGCTTCCAGGGAAAGAAAGTGATGACATTACAACTCTCAATCGTTCATCGTCTGCCGCAGTGCTATCGTTGGTCGGTGGGTTTCGCTGGTTCGAAAGTTGAACCGATTCCGCAAAACGGCCAGAGCAATGAGAACAGCCTGGTGGCGCTCAAATTGCTCAGCCCGGATGGTGATAGCGCGTGGTCAGTCATGCATAAACTCAGCCAGGCCCTCAGTGACATTGAGGTTCCTTGTTCCGTTCTGGAATGCGAAGGGGAGCCGTGCCTGTTTGTGAATCGTCAGGATGAGTTTGCTGCGACCTGCAGACTGAAAAATTTCGGCGTGGCAATCGCAGAACCTTTTTCAAATAACAATCCGTTTTGAGCGTCAGCTTAGCGCGAGCAGCTGACGCGTATAGGCCTGTTGTGGCGCGTTAAATACGTGCTCGCATTGCCCCTGTTCCACAACTTCTCCCTGCCTTAGCACAATAACCTGATGGCACAACGCGCGTACGACATGCAAATCATGGCTGATAAAAATATAGGCCAGACGATGCTTTTCCTGTAAGGACTTTAACAACATCAGGATTTGCGCCTGTACGGTCCTGTCGAGTGAGGATGTCGGTTCATCCAGAATGATCAGCGAAGGTTTTAGAATCAACGCCCGGGCAATGGCTATGCGTTGACGTTGACCACCGGAAAACTCTGCGGGATAACGATGTCGCGTTTCGCTATCCAGCCCCACTTCCGTCATGACCGCTTTCACCTGCGCTTCACGTTGTTCGGCAGTAAGTGTCGGTTGATGAACGCGTAGTCCCTCCTCAATAATTTGTAGCACGCTTAAGCGTGGGTTTAGCGAGGAGTTAGGATCCTGAAATACCACCTGAATGCGGTGACGTACGGGTAACAGCTGGCGACGATTTAAGGTATGCAACGCCTGGCCATCGAACACAATACTCCCCTGCGATGTGATTAGCCTCAGTAGCGCCAGCCCGGTGGTGCTTTTCCCGGAACCTGACTCACCGACCAGCCCCAGCGTTTCACCGGGCCGCAGGGAAAAACTGACGTCGTTGACCACAACGTTATGGTCTACTACGCGCTTCAGAATGCCTTTGCGGACAGGGAAGGCGACGCGGAGTTTTTCCACTTCCAGCAAGGGAGCTTGCCCTACAGGTAAGGGGACCGGGTCACCGGAAGGTTCGCTGTTTAACAATTTCTGCGTATACGGATGCGAGGGCGCAGAGAGCAGTTGTGCGGCACGATTTTGCTCAACGCACAGGCCGTTTTGCATGACCGCCACGGTATCGGCCAGCTTTTTCACAATGCTGAGGTTATGGGTGATGAACAGTAATCCCATGTTCAGCTCTCGCTGTAACTCCCGCAGCAGTTGCAGGATCTGCGCCTGGACGGAGACATCCAGCGCGGTGGTGGGTTCATCGGCAATCAGCAGTTCTGGCCGCGTTAGCAGCGCCATGGCGATCATCACACGTTGGCGCTCACCGCCGGACAACTGGTGCGGGTAATCTGCGAGACGTTTGGCCGCCTGACGGATCCCGACGCGGTCCAGACAGGTCAGAATCTCTGCCCGGGCGGCCTCGCGACGCATTCCCCGATGCAGCGACAGCACCTCGTAAAGCTGTTTTTCCAGGTTGTGAAGCGGGTTCAGTGACACCATCGGCTCCTGGAAAATCATGGCGATTTTGTTCCCTCGTACGCCGCGAAGCGTCTGCTCGTCGGCGTGAAGCAATGATTCATCATGGAAACGAATATCACCGGCAAGATAGACCGCAGGAGGGGACGGTAATAAGCGCAGAATAGAAAGCGCGGTCACACTTTTCCCTGAGCCAGATTCGCCCACCAGCGCCAGCGTTTGCCCGGCATCAACCCGCAATGAGAGAGTGTTGACCACGGTGCGCACGCTCTCCTGGTGGCGAAAACCTACCGATAAATTCTCAATAGCTAACAGAGGTTGTGTCATTTTAAATCGCCTTATTGGGATCAAACGCGTCGCGTACCGCTTCACCAATAAAGATCAGTAGCGATAAAAGCAGGGCAACGGAGATGAACGCAGTGATCCCAAGCCACGGCGCCTGCAGGTTATTTTTACCTTGTAACAGGAGTTCTCCCAACGATGGCGAGCCAAGCGGTAAGCCGAATCCGAGGAAATCCAGCGAGGTCAGGGTGGTTATCGAGGCGCATAATATAAACGGTAAAAAAGTCAGAGCGGCGATCATCGCGTTGGGTAGCATATGACGCAGAATAATACTGCGATCGCTCACGCCGAGCGCCTGCGCGGCACGAATGTAATCAAAGTTCCGGGTACGTAAAAATTCCGCACGCACCACGCCAACCAGACTCATCCAGCCAAACAGCACGGTAATGCCCAGCAGCCACCAGAAGTTGGGCTGGACCACGCTCGACAACAGAATGATCAGAAACAGTGTTGGCATACCAGACCAAACCTCAATGAATCGCTGTCCCCACAGGTCCACCTTGCCGCCATAATAGCCCTGAATAGCGCCAGCCATGATGCCCATCACGCTGGAACACAGGGTCAGCATTAAACCAAACAGGACCGAGATACGCGTGCCGTAGAGGATACGCGCCAGTACGTCGCCGCCGTTGGCGTCCGTCCCCAGCCAGTTTTGCGCAGAAGGTGGGGAAGGGAAGGGCTTATCGGTGGCAAAGTTAATGCTGGTGGCCCCAAAGCGTACCGGCGCCCACAGGATCCAGCCCTGCTTCTCCAGGCGCTGCTGTAGCCAGGGATCCTGATAATCAGCTTTGGTCGCCAGCGGTCCGCCAAAGTCGCTTTCACTGTAGTTTTTGAACAGAGGGAAATACCAACTGCTGTCATAGCGCACCAGCAGCGGCTTATCGTTGGCAATCAGTTCGGAACACAGGCTAAGGCCAAACAACACCAGAAAAATCCACAGCGACCAGTAGCCGCGGCGGTTATGACGAAAACGCGCCCAGCGGGCCTGATTGACGGGGCTTAATCGCGACATTAGCGTCCCTCAAAATCAATACGGGGATCGACCAGCGTATAGCTGATATCACTGAGAATATTCAGCAGCAGTCCGATCAGGGTGAAGATATAGAGCGTGCCAAACATCACCGGGTAGTCGCGTGATACGGTGGATTCATACCCCAGTAACCCCAGTCCGTTAAGCGAGAACATGACTTCAATCAGCAGCGAGCCGGTAAAAAACATGCTGATAAACGTTGCCGGGAAACCTGCTATCACCAGTAACATCGCGTTGCGAAACACATGTTTCCATAGAATATTTTTCTCGCTTACCCCTTTGGCGCGCGCGGTGACGACATACTGTTTGCGGACTTCATCCAGAAATGAGTTTTTAGTCAGCATGGTCAGCGCGGCAAACCCGCCAACCACCGTCGCCAGCACCGGCAGGGTAATATGCCACAGGTAGTCGGTTATTTTTTGATACCAAGGCAGAGAGTCAAAGTTGGCGGAAACCAGCCCGCGCAGCGGGAACAGATCGTAGTAGCTTCCCCCGGCAAAAAAGACGATCAGCAAAATCGCAAACAGAAAGGCCGGTATGGCATAGCCGATAATAATGAATGCGCTGCTCCACACATCAAATCGGCTGCCATTGTGCACCGCTTTACGGATACCTAGCGGGATCGACACCAGATAAATGATGAGCGTACTCCACAGCCCCAGCGTGACGGAAACGGGCAGGCTGTCTTTGATAAGCGTCAGCACCGAAGCGCTACGAAACAGGCTGTCGCCGAAATCGAAACGAATGTAGTCCCAGAGCATTTTGAAGTAACGCTCATGAATAGGTTTATCGAACCCGTAGCGACGGGTGATTTCTGCAATCACTTCCGGATCCAGACCGCGGCCTCCGCGATAATTGCTGTCGCTGATGTTACCCACGCCGGTTTGCGCGTGGCTGGCGCGAACGCCTTCGCTGCCCGCGCCGGGTAAGGCGCCACTTTGCCCGAACTCAATAGCGGCGACGGCCTGCTCAACGGGACCGCCGGGGGCAATTTGCACGATAAAAAAGTTGATGGTGATGATGGCCCAGAGCGTCGGGAACACCAGCAGCAGACGTCGAATCAGATAAGCGCCCATTTACTCTCCCTGTCGTCTGGCTGCGGGTAGCTTCGCCGCTTTGTTGACGTCATACCACCAGTTGTCGAGGCCGATGGTGTAAATTGGGCGAATAGCAGGATGTGAAAATTTGTCCCACCAGGCGATACGATCCTCGGCCATGTACCACATCGGCAACATGTAGTAGTTCCAGGTTAATACCCTGTCCAGCGCCCGTCCCAGCGGGATCAGTTTGGCTTTATCACCTTGCGCCGCGATGATTTGATTGATCAATTTATCAATCACCGGGCTTTGCACGCCGGGCGCATTGTAGCTGGAGTCAATGTATTCAGAAGCCCACAGAATTTGCAGGTCTGAACTCGGCCACGGCATCGCGCGATACAACCTCGGCATCATGTCATAGTCGCGACTGCGCAGGCGGTTCGTGATTTGCGAATTATCAACCTGGCGGATGTTCATGGTGATGCCTAAGCGCTGCAGGTTGTGCTGGAACGGCAGTACCCACTGGCTGTTACTGCCCGCCGGGAGCAACAGTTCGAAGCTCAGGGGTTTACCGCTGGCGCTGTTCACGCGCTGCTGTCCCTTTAGTATCCAGCCAGCCTGTTCCAGTATTGTATTGGCTTTCAATAAGTTATCACGATCGTAGCCATCACCTGTTGATTTTGGCGGCTGATAAATTTGGCTGAAGACCTCAGGGGGTAGATCTTTTTTCAATGGCGCGAGTATCACCAGTTCATCCGCATCGGGGTAATTTTTTGCGGCATACTCGGTATTCTGAAAATAGCTGTTTGTCCGGCTCCAGGCGTTATAGAACAGGGCTTTATTCATCCATTCAAAATCAAAGGCCAGCGTGATGGCTTCACGTACGCGTCGATCGCTGAATACCGGACGCTGAATATTAAAGGCCAGCCAACGCGTATCCTGTGCGGATTCGTTTTTCTGCTCATCTTTGATGATGTAATGATTTGCGAAATTTTTGCCGGTATAACGTGTCGCCCAGTTTTTGGCATCGTTCTCCAGACGCAGATCAAACGCACCGGCCTTAAACGCTTCAAAGGCGACGTTGTCATCAAGATAGTAATCGTAGCGGATGGTATCAAAGTTCCAGCGCCCGCGGTTAACGGGCAGGTTCGCGGCCCAATAATCTTTGACACGCGAATAGACAATATACTGGCCCATTTTCCACTGGGTGATACGGTACGGACCGCTGGCAAGCGGTGGGGAAGATAAGGGATCGCTGAGTTTATGATCCTTCCAGTATTTCTCAGGCATCACGGGTAATGAAAACAGGCTGAGCATATCCTCTTTGCCCGGTTTGGCTAATTCAATACGCACGGTTAACGGTGCAATGGCTTTTACCGTTGTGCCTTTGTAGACGAGGCGAAACTGCGGCACGCCTTCAGTCATAAATTTGTGAAAGGTGAAGGCGACATCGCTGGCGGTAATGGGGGAGCCATCGTGAAAACGCGCCCGTGGATTAATGGCGATTTCTACCCAGGAATAGTCGTCAGCATAGCGCGCGCTGTCGGCAATGAGGGGGTAATAGCTGCCAGGCTCGTCGTCAGAGGTGGTAAAAAGCGTATCGTACAGCGTTTCGGTGCGCGCGCCGGGATTGCCACGCATTGCATAGCGGTTGAAGTTATCGAACGTACCAATCGCGGAGAGGGTGATTTGCCCGCCTTTGGGCGCGGCTGGGTTAACGTAATCAAAGTGGTTAAAGTTAAACGCGTACTTCGGTTCGCCCAGTACGGCAAACGCATAGCTTTCTTTGATGGATTGCGCCTGAACGCTAAACCCGATGAGGGCGATAAACAGCAGCAGTAGGCGAGGGATCATATAAAAGCGCTTTCCTTTTCCTGTCACAACCCGACGGGCATCATGCCTGAGAGATAAGGGGTGTGGCGGCGAGTAAGAGTATATGAATCGCAAACTGCGATCACCACGTTGGCTTATTGGGCTGCGCCATCCAACGCACGAAATCAGCAAGCTTTAACGGTCGGCTAATCCAGTATCCCTGGAAAAAATGTACTCCACGATCGCGCAGCCAACGAGCTTGCTCAGGTGTTTCTACCCCTTCAGCAACCGTCAGCATATTAAGACGCTTAGAGAGTGTCAACACGGCGTCCAGAACCGGAGAGGTCAGGGTTTCTGTGCCGATGGCGTTAATAAACCCACGATCGATTTTCAGGTAGTCAACGGTGAAGCGTTCCAGATAGATAAGCGCGCTATGACCAGTGCCGAAATCATCAATAGCAATTTCAAAGCCAACAGAGTGTAGCCATTCAAATAGCTGTGTCGCCTCGTGTTGATTAAGCATATCGCGTTCAGTGATTTCCAGCACTAACTGAAAATGGTTCGCGGGAAGCGAGGCGCGCAGCCGTCGAATGTCATCTTTAAAACTCTCGCCGTGCAGGTGCGTTGGTGCGATGTTAATCCCCAGTTTGGCGCCAGCAGGAAACACTTTTTGCAGCGTCGGGGCGTCCTGCGCTATCAACTTAAAGAGGTGTTGGGTCAGCGGGACAATCATTTTCTGCGATTCTGCATAATGAATGAAGGCATCCGGTGGGATCTCACCCGTTGATGGATGATGCCAACGTAATAACACCTCAACACCTTTTACTTCCAGCGTTTGCATCTCTACGACGGGCTGGTACACCACATAAAATTGATTATGTTTGATGGCGTGGAGGATATCTTTACCAGGGCGTAACCGGACAGTAAAGATGTAATACCAGAGGAGAACCCCGGTGATAATCCCGGCCATACATCCCAACATAATCGCGTACCAGATGTCGTTGTACGTCCACTCTTGCGCATACAAACGAATCTTCAGCGGTACCTCTTTAAGCGTCGCCTGGCGCCATGGCGTGTCAGGCAGCGCAGAGACGTCCATAATTCGGGAGGAAAATGTTGAAATAGCCGTGTCGCCAGCAATAACGGCGATACCATTAAAATTATCCTCACGGGCGGTATAAAGCAGATAGGGCGCCAGGTTGATATTCAATGAAGAAAATACACCGCTGTTATGGAACGAGGGATTGCGGTGCCAAATCATTATCGCTGGCTTATCCGGCATCATGGGCGTCCCGGAAAGTATTTCCACATCAACATCTTTGTTGATATTAAGCTTGGGGATCAGCGACAAAATGGGGGCGTTCATTGCGCCTGTTGCGGAGGAGCAAAAAGCAATGCCGTCTTTTACCAGCAAAAAAGCACGAACGTTGAGGTTAAAAGCCGCACTGGAGGTAAGTTTTGCAGCGACTTGCTGGCAGTTCTTTTCCAGCAGGGGTTGAAGCGCATCTGTGGTGGTTTTGAGATCTGCAAAGTAACTACTGACATAATTCTGGATATCGGCAAGCAGCGTTTCGTACTTAACCTCTCGCTTATGCCAGGTAACCAAAAATTGCAGGGTACTCACCAGCAATGCGACGATAAGCCCCGTTAACATACAGGAAAGCAGGATTTTCCGACCGGATGAAGAGCTGCGTCTGAACATAGTTCCTTATGTTTACCTGTAGTAACCGCTTATTCTGTATGAATATAACCTGAAATGGTCCATGCTGTGAGATTTTTCTTAGTCGAGAGGCGAAACAAAAAAGCACCGCCGAAGCAGTGCTTTTGATATGTCTCATCAGGATAGCCAAGGGATAGCTGCCAAACGAAATTAACTGCGGCTCAGAACCCGGCGAGCTTCGTTGTAACGTTTTTTCCAGTAAGGCTCGTTCATGCTGGAAATGATAACGCCACTGCTGGTCGAGGCATGAACAAACTGGTTGTTGCCGATATAGATACCGACGTGGCGGCCGGTGGAGCCAGCACGGAACAGAACCAGATCGCCTGTGCGCAGATTAGTACGCGAAACGGATTTACCCGTTTCCTGTTGTTCGTAGGTTGAGCGCGGAAGCTCTAAACCAAACTGCTCACGGAACGTACGCTGTACGAAGCTGGAGCAATCAATACCTTTTTTGGTGCTGCCGCCAAGGCGGTAACGCACGCCTTTCCAGTCAGCATACTGATCCATAATACGTGATTTAACATCGATATTACGGACCATATTTTCAAATTCATCCTGAGAGGCTTGCAGTGAAGAGTTATCTCCATTGCCCACAGCATGCGTCTCAGAATGCATATTCCTGGCGGTGTTCGTGGTACTACATGCGGAAAGCAGAACCGCAACTGCTATCGCGGGTATGCCCCGCAAGATATATCTCAAAATCGGTTGAGATTTGACCATTTTGTTTGTTTTCCCTTGAAGTCCTTAACGATAAATATCGTTATAAAAAATGCCAAACGTGACGAGACTAATTACCATCGCACGATGAGACAATTCCTTAAGGTCAAATCTGTGGCAGAACGCACAAATTTATTCAGAAAGGGAATAATTGTCCCGCGAGGCAAAACGAGTTCGAGGTTACCCGATCGCCCCAGTCATTGCGAGAGATTTTATGTGATTTCTTATAAGAAAAATTGATACAGAAAGTGAATAAACGGCATTGGCTAAATTAAGAACAATTAGCGTAAAAAATATGCAAGCCATTCATTCTAAACATGAATAAGATGACAGGAGAATGACAATCAGAATGATGGAATATCGGTCGTCATCATCAGGGAATCAGAAGTTTCCCTGATGATGTTAATTGTTTTGCGTTATTTGTTTGAAAATTGTTTGTTTTTGCCGGGCAGATAATTCACAAACAGCGTGACCAGACGATCGCTTAATGGCGTCATTAGCCACCAGGGTAAGCCAATCAGCACAACCGTCATGGAGCCGACCATGATATCGGTGAGCCAGTGAGCGCCGATCATTACGCGTGGAAAAGCAAAAACCACAGCGATAATAAGGCCGATTATGCCTGCAACTTTTCCGAAATAACGCAGCATAAATGCGGAAAAAATAAGCAGCATCATGCCGTGATCGCCAGGAAAACTGTCTCTGGAGGCATCTTTGGTGGGAATATGCAGCAGTTCGCTGACGCGATAAATATTATCCAGCATCAGAGTAGGGCTGGCGCGTTTAACCGGAATAAGCGCCTGGCCCAACTGATTTAATACCACTGCGGTGAGCAGCATCACCAGACCAATAGCCACAATACGCCGGCGACCTTCCGCCGTATCCTTCAGCCAAAAGTGCAGCATCAGTGCGCCCATAGCCAACAACGAGCAGCCATCAAATGCCCGGTTATTGGTGATCGCAACAATCCACAGAAACAGCGGGCTTTCAACCAGCTTCTGATTGAAGAAACGGAAGACGCCCGTATCCAGTGAGGACCAGAACCCGTGCCCGGCGGGAATATACCAGGACAGAAACAGCGCTATACCTGCAATATTGAGCAGAAGAATAAGAGGGTATCGGGTTTTCATCGTCGTTTACCATTGCTATAAAACGAAGGCAACCTTACGCGCTATCGTCTAAACGAAGTCTCAACAATGCGCTCTGTAACGTATTCCAGTCGGTGTCGGTATCGGAGATGAGTTCAATACGGCTATCCGGCGGAGCGACGTTTTGCGTCTCAATATGCCAGTCGTCTCCCTGACGGTTAATGCGCACCAGCCCCTCTTTGATACGCATTACACCTTTTACACGCCCTACGGGTGCAAGGCGCGACCATTCCAGCAGGCCGATGGTATCGAACACCGTATCGGCGTCAAAGATCCAGCCGCAGGCCTGATGACCCTGACCGCTGTTCAGGCTGCGACGCCAACGCTGTTGTGCGGGCAAACTTAACGCCGCCAGCCCTTTCTTGTCAGCATGACTATGGGCGTGCTCTGCGCTTGCGGGAAGCTGCGCCAGGTTTAGTCGGGGCAAATCCAGTAATTGACCGGCAATATTTCCATGATCGGCATGAACCAACTGACGATTGCCGCCATAGTGCTGCCACCAGGTTTGCAGGGCGTTTTCGCTTTCCGTTGTGGCGCGGTCGGCTTTGTTGGCGACGATGATATCGGCGGCGGCCAGTTGATCGCGGAAATTGTCATTGGCGACGCTTTTATCATCCAGTAGCTGGCGAGGATCAAGAATACAAAGGGTCGCGCGCAAATCGATCCACGGTTCGTAAACCGGCGCGGTAAGTAAATCCAGAATCTGTTTGGGATGTCCGAGGCCGGTAGGTTCAATGAGCAGTCGGTCGGGTTTTCCCTGACGCAACAACGTATTGAGGCCAACCTGCATTGGCAGACCGTTAACACAGCACATACAGCCGCCGGGGATCTCTTTTAGCAATGCGCCGCTGTCGGCTAACAGGGCGCCATCAATACCTACTTCACCAAACTCATTGACCAGTACGGCCCACTTCTCTGCGGGATCTTTGTTTGCCAATAAATGAAGAATAGAGGTGGTTTTGCCACTGCCGAGAAAACCGGTGATGAGATTGGTTTTAGTCACATTTACTCCAGAATCATAAATTGCCGTAATGGCATTTAACAATCCTGGCGAAAAACGGGGAAAAAGAGAAGGGGTGAGAGGACGAAGACGCGCTTCGTCCTGATTAATGGCAGAAATCGTTAACTTTTTAACGTTTCAATGACAGCCTGATGCGCACCATATTGGGCAATACGCTGCCAGGCGAGCTGAATAGCCGCAACAAACTGCGGATTCTGTACCAGATCGGTGGCGAAAATCTCATGCAGAGAAAGCAGGGCGCTGACGCGTTCTGAGTCTGTACTCTGCTTCACAAGCGCGCTGATTTTCTCGCTCAATGGATCACGAATATCAATGGCCGCACCTGAATCATCCACTCCGCTCACGTAACGCATCCAGCCTGCGACGCCGAGCGCCAGCAGCGGCCACTCGCTGCGCCGTGCTAAATGTACGCGGATCCCTTCCAGCATACGCTGGGGTAATTTTTGGCTACCATCCATCGCGATTTGCCAGGTTTTATGTTTCAACGCCGGGTTGGCAAAGCGTTCCAGCAGGCTAGCGGCATACTGGTCTAAATCAACATCGGTGATTTGCAGGGTAGGCGCCTGTTCGTTGAGCATCAGACGGTAGGCGGCTTCACGAAAAGCGCTGTCCTGCATGCAGTCGCTGATGTGCTGAAACCCGGCCAGATAGCCGAGATACGCGAGAAACGAATGGCTACCGTTCAGCATCCGCAATTTCATTTGTTCCCACGGCAGAACGTTTTCAACCATTTGTACGCCGGCGGTTTCCCACTGCGGACGACCACACACAAAATTGTCTTCAATCACCCACTGAATAAAGGGCTCACAGCTGATTGCACAGGGATCGGCCACCCCCAACTCGCGGGCGATTTCAGCCAGTGACTCTTCGGTGGCGGCAGGAACAATCCTGTCCACCATGGTACCCGGGAAGCTGACATGTTCCTGGATCCAGTGGGCCAGCTCAGGTGAGCGTTTCTCCGCCATTCCCAGTACGGCGTTTTTTACCACATGGCCATTATCCGGGATATTATCGCAGGAGAGGACGGTAAAAGGCTGCAGCCCGCGTTCACGTCGGCGGTGCAGCGCTTCAACTATAATGCCGGGGGCCGAGTGTGGTTCAGCCGGAGTTTGTAGATCATGAACAATGCGTGGATGAGAAAGATCCAGCGAGCCTGTTGCCGGATCGATGCAGTAGCCTTTTTCCGTAATCGTTAACGAGACAATCGCTACCTGAGGTTCACAGAATTTTTCGATAATGGCCGCCAGCGAATCCAGCGTGGCGTTCAGACATTCTTTGACGGAGCCGATAACAATCGGTTGGTTGCCATTCGCCCCTTTTTCTAACACGGTAAATAAATGATCCTGCTCACGAAGCTGACTCATTAGCCGATCGCCGCTGAACAGACTTATCTCACAAATTCCCCAGTCCCCACCCTGTGCATTTAGTACCCGGTCGGTCAGTAATGCCTGATGGGCACGGTGAAAAGCACCGAAACCAAAATGCACAATCCGCGTTTTTAATTGTTGGCGATCGTACTGCGGCATCATGACATTTTTCGCGAGCGGCACTGAGGCAATAGTTTTCATTCAATACACCTGATTAACCATTAATTAACAATGGCAGTATAAAGTTATATGACAGCAAATTGAATTGGTGTGCCTCATTTATCCGGGTAATGTGAGCTGGATCAACCAATCATTGCGGATTCGTTGATCCTCGCCCAGATGCCTGTATGGTAGTCGTCATTAAGTGAGTCTAATTTGGTATAACAACTTGTGAGGTGAAACAATGGAACAAACCTGGCGTTGGTACGGACCTAACGATCCAGTATCGCTTGATGATGTGCGTCAGGCTGGCGCAACGGGTGTTGTGACCGCCTTGCACCACATTGCCAACGGTGAAGTCTGGCCGGTAGAAGAGATTAAAAAGCGCCAGGCTATTCTGGCTGAAAAAGGACTGACCTGGTCAGTGGTGGAAAGTATCCCCGTCCACGAAGATATCAAAACGCACTCTGGTCAATATCAAACGTGGATTGCCAACTATCAGCAGAGTATCCGTAATCTGGCGACCTGCGGCATCGATACCGTGTGCTATAACTTCATGCCGATCCTCGACTGGACGCGTACTGACCTCGAATATGAGTTGCCGGACGGCTCCAAAGCGCTGCGTTTTGACCAGATCGCTTTTGCTGCCTTTGAGCTGCATATCCTCAAACGTTCGGGGGCTGAAGCGGATTACACCCCGGAAGAACAACGCCAGGCGCTGGACTATTTCAATGCCATGAGCGAGGCCGATATTGAAAAACTGACGCGCAATATCATCGCAGGTCTGCCCGGTGCCGAAGAGGGCTATACCCTGGATCAGTTCCGTGCGCGCCTTGCTGAATATGACGGCATCAGCAAAGACGACTTGCGCAATAACATGGCGGTATTCCTGCGGGCGATAGTGCCAGTGGCAGAAGAAGTCGGCGTGCGTCTGGCCGTACACCCGGACGATCCGCCGCGTCCGATCCTTGGCCTGCCGCGCATCGTTTCGACCATCGAAGATATGCAGTGGCTGAAAGACACCGTCGACAGCATCAATAACGGTTTCACCATGTGCACCGGCTCCTACGGCGTACGCGCCGATAACGATCTGGTGAAAATGATTGAAACCTTTGGCGATCGTATTCACTTCACGCATCTGCGTTCAACTTGCCGTGAAGATAACCCGAAAACCTTCCACGAAGGTGCGCATTTGCAGGGCGATGTGGATATGGTATCGGTGGTGGCGGCGATTCTGAGCGAAGAGCAGCGTCGTAAAAAGGCGGGCGATCTGCGTCCAATCCCGATGCGCCCCGATCACGGGCACCAGATGCTTGATGATTTGCATAAAAAAACCAACCCGGGCTACTCTGCGATTGGTCGTCTGAAAGGACTGGCGGAAGTCCGTGGCGTTGAGCTGGCGCTGAAACAAACACAGTTCCGCGATCTGCTGTAAGGCGAACAACAGGGATTGAGCGGCAGGCTCGATCCCTGTAATCCATTAAGGCTGCGATAGCGCCTGCTCCAGTACCGCCAGGACTCTTTTTATCTGCTGTAACTGCAATCCACCAAATCCAAAAAACATAACTGCGTCGCTGTTCTCTTCACGCCATGCGGCTTCTGAGCCATTTTCTATATCTGGCAACGTATCGAAACGAATCCCGGCCAGCAGGCAGCGTTGTTGTAGCCTGGCGATAATTTCTGGGGACCAGGCAATGCGTAAAGAGAGGTGCAGACCTGCCGTTGCGCCAGCGATTTTCCCTTCGGGAAACAGTGCGGATAGGCCGTCGCGTAATAGCGTAAGACGTGCCGCATAATTGCAGGCCAGCTTGCTGATATGCGTATAAAACACCTGATTTTGCATTAATTCAGCCAAAAATTGCTGCAACAACCACTGGCTCCCGTTGTTGTTGAGCGCTTTCATATTCTGTACGGCCGGAAGCAGTTCGTCAGGGCAAATCAGATAGCCAAGACGTCCTCCTGGTCCCAATGTTTTGGAAAATGTCCCCATATAGATAACCCGGTTGTGATAATCCATGGCTTTCAGCGCGGGAAGGGGATTTTCTCCATAGGTAAAAACGGCATCGTAATCGTCTTCAATAATGTAAGCGCCGACGCGCTGCGCCCATGTTAATAATGCCTGACGCCGCTCCAGTGACAGGACGCTACCCAGCGGATACTGATGCGCTGGAGTAACATAACAAAGCTGGGTAGCATATTCCGGTAAATTATCTGTTTGCAGTCCGTGGTTATCGACAGCAATTGGCGTAATGTCTGCGCCGTAATAATTAAACAGATGCCAGGCACCCGAATAACAAGGGGACTCGGTTACAATATGGCACTTTTTTTGCTGACTGAAAGTATGATGGTTAATAAAGAGTTGACTGAGCAGTGACAGTCCTTCCTGAATCCCGTTAGTAATAATGATGTTCTCTGCTCGAGTATTAATACCGCGAGATAAATTAAGGTATCTGACCAATTGTTCACGCAGTGAAAATAATCCATTTGGTGAATGATATCGGGTGAATAATTGTTCCTTGAGGACGCTGGGGGCGTTATTCCATTTGCGCCAGCTTGACCAGGGAAAAGCATTGGGATCGGGAACGCTCATTTGGCAATAGCACTCTCGCCCAGGCTCTGCATAAACATCGGTGGGGATCCCAGCCGCTTTAGGTTTCATCGGCGGGGAACCCTGCGCGACGGGCACGATTGCTGGCGTTGTGCGTACAGGTGTGGTGAAGATGACCTCGTAGCCGATACCTTGTCGACTCTTAATTAATCCCGCGGCCATGAGCTTATCATAGGCCATCACGACCGTTATTTTGGCAACGTTTAATACCTGCGCCTGCTCGCGAATAGAGGGAAGTTTATCTCCACAAAGCAAATCACCGCGCTGAATGGCCTGGAAATAAAATTGAAATATCTGCAATTGCAGCGGGGTACGGCTTTCTCGATCGAGAGTCAGTGTTAGCATGAGAAATTCCTTATGTATATATACGCACTATATTACGAGCTTCTCTTCTTTACGTTTTGATGCACCTCATAGAGTAGATGCTGTTCCTATAAGCTGCTTTTGCTGTCTCTATTTTTGATTTTTATGATCGCTTAGCGTGTCGCTATTAAAAAAATGGAGGCAAGCATGTCGTGGATAAGAAAGAACGCACTGTGGTGCGCATTCGTCGGGGCAGTAGCAATGGCCCTTGCAATTTGGGGGACGTGGCAAGGCGTTCATTACACCAGTACCACCGAATTTTGTTTATCGTGTCACTCGATGCGCACACCAGGAGAGGAATATAAAACCAGCGTGCATTTTCGCAATGCTTCTGGCGTGCGTGCTGAGTGTAAGGATTGTCATATTCCGCCAGGGATCGTCCCGACGTTGGTTCGTAAAACGGAAGCCTTAAACGACCTCTACCACACCTTTATCTCTCCTTCGATTGATACCCCTGAAAAATTTGCCGCAAAACGAGCGGAATTGGCCCAGCGAGAGTGGGCGCGAATGAGCGCTAACCATTCGGCGGCATGTAAATCTTGCCACAGCTATGAGGCGATGGATCACGGCAAACAATCTGCGAATGCGGCGGCGCAAATGACCGCGGCGGCGACAAAAGACAGCAACTGTATTGATTGCCATAAAGGTATTGCCCATCACAAACCCGATATGAGCAGCGGTTTCCGCGATCGCTATAAGCAGTTGCAGCAGCAGGGAGCGTCTTTATCGAATGCGAGCACGCTGTTCTCGTTAAGCGAAAAAGCATTGACGGCAACGGCCGGAAGCCCCGCAGGTAAAGCGCTGTTATTTCCTGCCACCGAGGTCAAAGTGCTGAAAAAAGAGGGCAGCAACGTGCAGCTTGAACTGACGGGCTGGCGTGAAAGCAAAGGACGCGGGCGGGTGATAACCCAGTATATGGGTAAGCGTGTATTCTCGGCCGTGCTTGATGACGCCTTGATGGCGAACGTAAAAGTACTACAAACCCAGGTCGATCCTGACTCACACCAGCAATGGCAGCAGGTGAGCGTGACCGCCTGGACCTCCGCCCAGGGGCTTATCAGCAATATTGCACCGATCTGGGAATATTCGGATCAAATGCTGCAATCCACCTGTAGCGCCTGTCATAGCACTCCTCCTACGACCCGATATACCGCCAACGGCTGGATCGCCGGATTGAAAGCGATGTCCACCTATTACCGACTGAATCCGGTGGAGGAACGTACGTTGTTGAAATACCTCCAGACCCATGCCAGCGATGTGTCTGAACTTAACAAAAATTAAGGAAAATATATGGATATTCATGACTTTAACCCGTCTCGCCGCCGTTTTCTGAGCGGTATGTTGGCGGTGGGCGCGGCCAGTGCGCTGGCGCCGAATCCGCTGATATCAAAAGTATGGGCAGCGGGAGAAAACCCCGCACAGTGGATTCAATCCGGTTCGCATTTTGGCGCTTTTGAAGCCAAGGTTGTCAACGGCGAGTGGACAGAAACCCGGCCTTTCAAACATGACAAATACCCTTGCGATATGCTGAACGCGGTGCGTGAAGTGGTCTATAACCCGTCGCGGGTGCGTTATCCAATGGTTCGTCTGGACTGGTTACGTAAACGCGAGAAATCGGATCGCAGCCAGCGCGGAGATAATCGTTTTGTGCGGGTAAGCTGGGATCAGGCGCTGGATCTGTTTTACGAAGAGCTGGAACGGGTACAAAAAACCTACGGCTCATCGGGGGTATTTACCGGGCTGGCCGACTGGCAAATGGTAGGGAAATACCATAAAGCGGGCGGGGCGATGGACAGAGGGCTTGGTCTGCATGGTAGCTATGTGACGACCGTTGGCGACTACTCTGCAGCAGCTGCGCAGGTTATCTTGCCGCATGTGATTGGTTCGCTGGAAGTTTATGAACAGCAAACGTCACTGCCGCTGGTTATTCAGAACAGTAATACCATCGTGCTGTGGGGGTGCGATCCGATCAAAAACTTGCAGATCGAGTTCCTGGTTCCCGATCACGATGCGTTTGGCTACTGGCAACAGATTAAAGAAGCGGTTGCGCAGGGTAAAATGCGCGTTATCAGCGTCGATCCAGTGCGTAGCAAATCGCAAAACTACCTTGGCTGTGAACAACTGGCGCTACGACCACAAACCGATGTCGCGCTAATGCTGGCACTCGCCCATACGCTGTATGAAGAAAAACTGTATGACACGGCGTTTATTAACGATTACACCGTAGGTTTTGAGCAGTTTTTGCCCTATCTGCTTGGGGAGAGTGATAAGCAGCCGAAAAATGCCGAATGGGCAGCGCAAATCTGTGGCCTGACGGCGGAGCAGATCCGTGATTTCGCCCGCCTGCTGGTCAAAGGCCGGACCCAATTTATGGGCGGTTGGTGCGTACAACGCATGCATCATGGCGAACAGTATCCCTGGATGCTGGTGGTGCTGGCCAGTATGGTTGGGCAAATTGGCTTGCCGGGCGGCGGCGTAGGGTTTGGCTGGCATTACAACGGCGGTGGTACGGTGACATCCGCCGGACCTGTACTCTCCGGGCTGGGAGGGATCGCGAATCCTCCACCGGCGAAGTATAAAGCGGATTTTCGCGGCGCATCGGAGCATATCCCCACCTCACGCATCGTTGACTGCCTGCTGGAGCCGGGCAAAAAGGTTGCCTTTAACGGCGAAACGTTAACCTGGCCTGATATTAAAATGGCGATCTACAGCGCGGCGAATCCATTCCATGCGCAGCAGGATCGTAATCGCATGATCAAGGCATGGAAGAAGCTGGAAACCGTGGTGGTATTGGATCATCAATGGACCGCGTCGTGTCGATTTGCCGATATCGTCCTGCCCGTGACCACCCGTTTTGAACGTAACGATATTGAACAGTTTGGTACGCATTCGAACAAAGGGCTGATGGCCCTGCATCAGATTGTTAAACCGCAATATGAAGCGCGGCATGATTTTGACGTTTTTGCCGGATTATGTAAGCGCTTTGACAAAGAGGCGGTGTACCGCGAGAACCGTGATGAAATGCAGTGGATACAGGCGCTCTACGACGAAGGCGTGAAGATGGGCGCGTCGCTCGGTGTCTCCTTACCGGACTTTACGACGTTCTGGCAGGGCGAAGGATACATTGAATATCCGGCCGGACAGCCGTGGGTGCGTCACGGTGAGTTTCGCGACCAACCAGACCTTAATCCCCTGGGAACGCCGTCAGGTCTGATTGAAATCTACAGTAAAACCATTGCTGGCTTTGCTTACGAGGATTGTCCCGGTCATCCGGTATGGATGGAACCGTTTGAACGTAATCATGCCGCTAAAAAAAATAAATATCCGCTGCATCTGCAATCCTGCCATCCGGATAAACGTCTGCACTCGCAGTTGTGCTCGAGCGAGGCGTTTCGCAATACCTATGCGGTTGCCGGAAGAGAACCGCTTTATATCAGCGCGCAGGATGCCACTGCCCGTGGTCTGAAAGCAGGTGATATTGCTCGCGTCTTCAACGACCGTGGTCAGGTGCTGGCTGGGGTGGTGATTAGTCCGGATTTTACCCCTGGCGTAATCCGCATTCATGAAGGGGCGTGGTATTCCCCGCAGGAGGGTGGAAAGGCCGGGACGTTATGCACTTATGGCGACCCGAATGTCCTGAGCGCCGATATTGGTACTTCACAGCTGGCGCAAGGCCCTTCAGCGCATACCGTGCTGGTGGAGGTCGAACGTTATCAGCAGAAAAAAGCGCCACCGGTAACGGCATTCGGCGGCCCGGAGACAGTAAAAGAGGAGGGGGGAAGTGCAGCATAACCAAATACATCAGCAGCGGGTGGACATGTACCAGTGGTTCTCGCAATTGCTGTTCCGTGAGCTGGACGAAAAGCAACTTGCCAGCCTTGAAAACGACGATAATCGGGCGTGGATTGTCTCACTGGCGGCGATTCCTGGATTGTCTGGCAAGGTTAAGCATTTTGAGCGTAGTCTGACCCGGATTTTACGCCGTGATTCCCGACAGCTGGAACTCGCCGCGGATTTTGCCTCGCTGTTTCTGCTGGCGCCGCCTGGCGGAGTCTCTCCCTATGCAGGGCACTATCCGCATACGACCGCGTCAGCAGAACGTCAGCAAATGAATGTGCTGCTGATCGAACACGGTCTGGCCGCGCGGGAAAATGAGCCATCCGATCATATCGCCATTCAACTGGCATTGATGGCGAAGATGGTTGCTAAAGAGGAGGCGTTATCTGCGCAGTATTACTTTTTGCATCACCATATGATGTGCTGGGCGCCATTGCTACGCGATGCCTGCCTGGCGCGAGATGAACAGGGGTTTTACCCGCAGGCGGTCAATCTGATAGTGAGTTTTATGCGCGAGGATGAACAGTATCTGGAATCGCTCTTAATGGATGATTTTTATCTCAGCAGCCAGCGTTGAGTATAACAAAGGGACAGCCTGCGCTGTAATGCCAGTCAGTTAAGCATTATGGAGAATATTTTATTGCAGCACAGGGTTCCGTTCACCTCAGCGGAGTCATTTCTCTGAAGCGCAGATACCCGTGAACGTGCAAGGGAGGCTCACCGCCGCCTCCCTTGCATCCCAGGCTCCCGGCGGGAAAATCGTCGCTGCGCGAGTTATTCGTCTTATGCCATCTGACTGTCGGGTCGGGGCCGAGCCTGCGTCCATGCAGGCCGTCCCCTCTGCCCGCATCCCTGCGGGCAGACCCGGTCAGCCGTCAACGACTCATCGATTTTCAGCCGGACCGGGGTCATCGCTTCAACGCTCTGACTTCCAGTTAAATTTGTTTTGCTGTTTAAACAAAAAACGCAAATGGTCAGGTGTAGGCTGGTCCGGCTGAAAATTGCCGACGTGTTTCCGTAAGGCCGGGAGAGCCAGCATGGATGCTGGCTCAGGGCGCGTTTTGCAAGGACGCTACCTCGCGCCCGGCCCGAAAGCCTGAAGGAATAAGCGGAGGGGACCACGAAGTGGCAATTTTCCCGCCGGGAGCCGGGATTGTTAAGGGTACGGCGATAGTACCCTTAACACGTTCACAGGCAGTATCGTTTCAGAGAAATGAAATACATAAGGTGAACGTAACAATACACCAGAGGTAACAGATTCAATACCTGTGGCTGTTTTACTCTCAGATACCGTTACGATTATTCATCTTTGTAAACTAACAAGCCTTACAGCCTGCGCTGTCCCTTGTCGTCAATGGGGAGCAAAAAATTAGTCTGCACGGCCCATGTAGCGACGTTCTTCGATATGAATACGGATTTTTTCGCCCGCACTCAGATACTCAGGAACCAGGATCACCAGGCCGGTAGTCAGGGTCGCAGGTTTGTTACGCGCGCTTGCTGATGCCCCTTTAATGCCCGGCGCTGTTTCAACAATTTCCAGGTCTACCGTTTGCGGCAGTTCCAGCGCCAGCAGTTGGCCGTCCCAGGTCAGAACCTGCATGTCCGGCATTCCGCCTTCCGGCATGAACAACAGTTCTTCTTCAATCTGGTCTTTGGTGAAGGTATACGGGGTATAGTCTTCTTTATCCATAAAGACATATTCGTTGCCATCGACATAGGAAAAGTCAACGCCACGACGGCTCAGGGTGACAGTATCAACGATATCATCGCCCTTGAAACGCTCTTCAACTTTCAGGCCGGTACGGACATCAGAAAAACGCATTTTGTACAGCGTGGCGGCGCCACGTGCGGTTGGTGATTGAATATCAATATCTTTTACAATCAGCAGTTTGCCGTTGTAATTCAGTACCATACCTTTTTTAATTTCGTTCGCTCTTGGCATCGAAAAAATCCTGTAGTGAGGAGTGTCTAAAATATCGCGTAAAACTACTCGCGCCGGGGCATTCAGGCAAGTGGAATTGATGCTTTTGCTGGTGCAAAAAAGGTGTTACTGTGCGCTTCTCTCACAATCCGATGGTTTACGATAAAGAGAATACTGTATGGAATGCCGTCCGGATTGTGGTGCATGCTGCACCGCGCCTTCAATCTCCAGCCCTATCCCTGGTATGCCTGATGGCAAGCCCGCTAATACGCCATGCGTTCAGTTGGATGAATCCTTGCGCTGCAAAATTTTTGCTTCGCCGCTGCGGCCAAAAGTATGTGCCGGTTTGCAGCCCAGTGCGGAAATGTGTGGGAAGACGACGCACCAGGCCATGCTGTATCTTATTGAGCTTGAAGCGCTGACCGCGCCTTAAACATCTTTGATGCGCGCCAGGCACACGATGGTGGCGACGATCATCACCAGCGCAAACCAGAACACGGCGTGATAATTCCAGATTTCAGCGGCAATACCTGCCAACGATCCGGCAATAATCCAGCCTACGCGAATGGTATTCGTATAAAGGGTCGTGGCTGAACCTGCTTGTCCTGGCATCAAATCCTGGAAATAGAGCATGCCAATCCCGCCAAGGATGCCGATATAAATCGCGTTCAGCAGCTGTAAACCAAGCAATACCGCCGGAGAGTGGGCCAACAGCATACCGGCATAAAAGAAAAAGCCGGCCACGACGGCAATTCGCATCAACAGACGCTTGCCCAGACGCTTAGCAAAGTATCCGGCAATCAACATGGTCGGGATTTCCAGCCCGGCAGCGGTTCCCATCATGATACCCGCCAGTTTTTCCGGCAGATGCAGTTCATTGATAATAAACAGCGGCATATTAATGATATAGAGGCTATTGGTCCCCCACATTAATGTGCAGATAACAAAAAGGAGCAGCGTGTCGCGACGATTGCGCCGTGGCGCCTCCACTACGCCAGTGGCGAGAGGCACATTTTTACTCATTGACGGTAAGAACAACCAAACCATTGCGCCGCAGACAATAAAAGCAACCGCTGCGCTGAGGTACATCACCGTGAAGCTAAATCCCATTGCCAGTGCGTAGGCCAGCGGCGGGCCAATTACCCAGGCCAGCGATACCTGCGCACGTAAAATTGAGCTGAACATGACCGCTTCCCGGCCTGTACGGTCGGCATGCTCGCGAGCGAGAGCAAACATTTGCGGGTTGGCGGTTGAACCAAAGCTGCTGAGGAAGACGCCGACAAACAGCAAAATAAAATAGTTACGGTTCCAGGCAAACAGCACGCAGGCCAGCATGCCCAGTACACAACAGAAGACAATCAGGTTTTTGCGATCGCCTTTTTTATCCGAGCGCCCGGCCAGAAACTGACTCACCAGGATACCGATTACGGCGCTGCCGGTAAAAAAGAACCCGACCATACCGGGACGGGCATGGACTTCATCGGTCAGAAAAAGACTCAGCGTTGGTGTCTGCAAAGCGCCGGCGATACCCGTCAGAAACGCGACAAGCAGGAACGCCGCAGACGTTAAATCGAACGCCTTAGGTGTGGCGGCTACGGGGGTGTTATGCATGTTTTGATATCAATGATGTGAAGAGACGCGGAGTTTACGCTGCTTGCCAGAAAATAAACAGGTAGCCAAATCAAAATCGGCATCAAAAATCAAAATAGCATTTCAGTCAAAGAATGCTGTTTGCTGATGTTGCTGAATCTGACACGCTGACGCCATTTTTGCTTCAGCAATTTTATCTCTCCCCAGAAGAAAATGTGCGTTATCTCTAAATTCAGCAAGTAATTTGTCAACTTTACTTGTGTGCTGAAGAAAAAAGATCAAGACTTCTTGAAACGTTTCAGCGTCATCTTGCCATAACTGATGGAGTCAGGTGACGCCTTTTTTCTCATATTGGCTGAATCGTTTCAATTCAGCGGGAGAGGAGAACCATGTTCCAGTTATCTGTTCAGGATATTCACCCGGGCGAACAGGCCGGGAATAAAGAAGAGGCTATTCGCCAGGTTGCCGCGGCCTTAGTGCAAGCGGGTAACGTTGCGGAAGGCTACGTCGATGGCATGCTGGCGCGTGAACAACAAACGTCCACGTTTCTTGGCAACGGTATTGCTATTCCTCACGGGACGACGGACACGCGCGATCGGGTGCTGAAAACCGGTGTGCAGGTGTTTCAGTTTCCGCAGGGCGTGGTCTGGGGCGAAGGACAGGTCGCGTATGTGGCGATCGGTATTGCCGCCAGCTCTGATGAGCACCTCAGTTTACTGCGTCAGCTAACGCATGTGTTGAGCGATGACTCCGTTGCTGAACAGCTGAAATCAGCGACTTCGGCGGAAGAGCTGCGCGCGTTGCTGATGGGCGAAAAGCAGAGCGAACAATTAAAGCTTGATAACGAAACGCTGTCGCTGGACGTCGTTGCCAGCTCGCTGGTGACGCTGCAGGCGCTCAACGCTGCGCGGCTGAAAGAAATTGGTGCGGTTGATGCCGCATTTGTCGCCAGGGCAATCAATGAGCAGCCGATGAATCTCGGTCAGGGGATCTGGCTGAATGACTGTGCTGAAGGTAACGTGCGCAGCGCCGTTGCGGTCAGCCGCGCAGCAACGGCGTTTGATGTCCAGGGGGACGCGGCAGCCCTGCTGGTAACCGTCGCGATGAATGACGATCAACCGGTTGCGGTGCTGAAGCGCCTTGGCGATCTGCTGCTGAATAATAAAGCTGACCGTTTGTTGAAAGCGGATGCGGCAACGGTGCTGGCGCTGCTGACCAGCGATGACGCCTTAACCGATGATGTACTGAGCGCCGAATTTGTTGTGCGCAATGAGCATGGTTTACACGCCCGTCCGGGCACCATGCTGGTGAATACGATTAAACAATTTAACAGTGAAATTACCGTGACAAATCTTGATGGAACCGGCAAACCGGCAAATGGACGCAGTCTGATGAAAGTTGTGGCATTAGGCGTGAAGAAAGGACATCACCTGCGCTTTACCGCCCAGGGCGAGGATGCTGAACAGGCGCTGAAAGCGATTGGCGAAGCCATCGCTGCAGGTCTTGGGGAGGGCGCGTAATGAGCAGACGTGTTGCTACTATCACCCTTAACCCGGCCTACGACCTGGTGGGTTTCTGCCCGGAAATTGAACGTGGCGAAGTGAACCTGGTGAAAACCACCGGTCTGCATGCGGCGGGAAAAGGGATTAACGTCGCTAAAGTCCTGAAAGATTTAGGTATCGATGTCACGGTGGGCGGTTTTCTGGGTAAAGACAACCAGGATGGTTTTCAGCAGTTGTTCAGCGAGCTGGGTATTGCCAACCGTTTTCAGGTTGTACAAGGGCGTACCCGTATCAACGTCAAGCTGACCGAAAAAGACGGTGAAGTCACCGACTTCAATTTTTCTGGCTTTGAAGTCACCCCCGCTGACTGGGAACGCTTTGTGAACGATTCGCTGAGCTGGCTGGGCCAGTTCGACATGGTGTGCGTTAGCGGTAGTTTGCCGACCGGCGTGAGCCCGGAAGCTTTCACCGACTGGATGACGCGTCTGCGCAGTCAGTGTCCGTGCATTATCTTTGATAGTAGTCGTGAAGCGTTGGTGGCAGGTCTGAAGGCGGCGCCGTGGCTGGTGAAACCAAACCGTCGTGAACTGGAAATCTGGGCGGGTCGTAAACTGCCTGAAATGAAAGATGTGATTGATGCGGCGCATGCGCTGCGCGAGCAGGGTATTGCTCATGTGGTGATTTCACTCGGTGCGGAAGGCGCGCTGTGGGTGAACGCTTCGGGTGAGTGGATCGCAAAACCGCCGTCAGTTGAGGTGGTCAGCACCGTTGGCGCGGGTGATTCGATGGTTGGTGGTCTGATTTATGGCCTGCTGATGCGTGAGTCCAGCGAACATACCCTGCGTCTGGCGACGGCTGTTGCCGCTCTGGCGGTAAGCCAAAGTAACGTGGGCATTACCGATCGTCCTCAGTTGGCCGCAATGATGGCGCGTGTCGACTTAAAACCGTTTAACTGACAGCAGGAGAGGCATAATGAAAACGCTGCTGATTATTGACGCCAATCTCGGCCAGGCTCGCGCTTACATGGCGAAAACCTTGCTTGGAGCGGCGGCGCAAAAAGCGCATCTGGAAATTATTGATAATCCGAATGATGCAGAACTGGCGATTGTTCTGGGCGACACGCTTCCTGCTGACAGTTCGCTGAACGGCAAAAAAGTCTGGCTCGGCGATATCGGTCGTGCGGTTGCGCATCCTGAACTCTTCCTCAGCGAAGCGAAAGGTCATGCAAAACCTTACAGCGCCCCGGTTGCGACAACGTCTGTTGCCAGCAGTGGCCCAAAACGCGTGGTGGCGGTGACGGCTTGTCCGACCGGCGTTGCCCATACGTTTATGGCTGCTGAAGCTATTGAAACAGAAGCGAAAAAACGTGGCTGGTGGGTAAAAGTTGAAACCCGTGGCTCGGTCGGGGCAGGCAATGCCATTACCCCGGAAGAGGTGGCGCAAGCGGATCTGGTGATTGTGGCGGCTGACATTGAAGTTGATCTGGCGAAGTTTGCCGGAAAACCAATGTACCGCACGTCTACTGGCCTGGCGCTGAAGAAAACCAAACAGGAGCTGGATAAAGCGCTGGAAGAAGCGACGCCGTATCAGCCAACCGGCAAGGCGCAGTCTGCGGCAACCGAAGGGAAGAAAGAGAGCGCTGGCGCGTATCGCCACCTGCTGACGGGCGTGTCCTACATGCTGCCGATGGTTGTTGCTGGCGGTCTGTGTATTGCACTCTCATTCGCCTTTGGTATTGAAGCGTTTAAAGAGCAGGGCACGCTGGCGGCGGCGCTGATGCAGATTGGCGGCGGTTCAGCCTTTGCGTTGATGGTGCCGGTTCTGGCGGGGTACATCGCGTTTTCCATCGCTGACCGTCCGGGTCTGACGCCAGGTCTTATCGGCGGTATGCTGGCAGTAAGCACCGGTTCTGGCTTTATTGGCGGGATTATTGCCGGTTTTCTTGCTGGTTATGTGGCGAAGCTCATTAGCACCAGGCTGAAACTCCCACAGAGTATGGAAGCGCTGAAACCGATTCTGATCATTCCGCTGCTTTCAAGCCTGGTGGTGGGTCTGGCCATGATCTACCTGATCGGTAAACCGGTAGCCGGCATTCTGGAAGGTCTGACCCACTGGCTGCAAACCATGGGTACGGCGAATGCGGTGCTGCTCGGTGCGATTCTTGGCGGCATGATGTGCACTGACATGGGCGGTCCGGTTAACAAAGCGGCGTATGCCTTTGGTGTGGGCCTGCTGAGTACGCAAACTTATGCGCCGATGGCTGCCATTATGGCGGCGGGGATGGTACCTCCGCTGGCGCTGGGTCTGGCAACGCTGGTTGCGCGTCGTAAGTTCGACAAAGCCCAGCAGGAGGGCGGTAAAGCTGCGCTGGTGCTGGGCCTGTGCTTTATCACCGAAGGGGCTATCCCATTCGCCGCGCGTGATCCGATGCGCGTTCTGCCTTGCTGTATCGTTGGTGGCGCGATTACCGGCGCTCTCTCCATGGCGGTAGGGGCTAAGCTGATGGCGCCACACGGCGGTCTGTTCGTGCTGTTAATCCCTGGCGCAATTACGCCGGTGGTTGGTTACCTGCTGGCCATTATTGCCGGTACGCTGGTAGCCGGTCTCTCCTACGCGGTGCTGAAGCGCCCGGAAGCAGAGGTTGTGGCAAAGGCGGCCTGATTAAGCGCTGAAATCCAGGGCAGAGATTTCTCTGCCCTTTTTTATGCCTTAACCCTTACCGTTACAGCATCGCCACAATAATCCATCCTGCCTTAAGCAAATTCGATAAAGTGCCTTTAAATCAAACTGGTCACGGAAATCGAATATGAAAAAAGCGCCCATTTTTGCTGCTCTGTCACTCGCGACGCTGCTACTGTCGGGATGTTCAACCACCTGGGTGATGACAACAACGTCAGGTGCAACAATAGAGACGCAAGGCAAGCCTGAGCAAGACCCCGGGACAGGACTGACAAAATATGCTGACGCCTATGGTTATCACCGCGTGATTAAAAGCAGCGATGTGAAGCAAATAGATAAAGGTAAGACGGTATTGATGTGGTGAGCCGGGTCAAGTGAATAGAGAATCATTCAGGGGCGAAATCTTTCGCGCCCCTGAATAAGACGGCTCAGGCAATCATTGGGGCGATGATAAAGCCAAAGGCAACGCCCGCAATGATCCCACCCAGTCCCGGCAACATAAACGGATGGTTTAAGACATACTTACCTACGCGCGTTGTCCCGGTGGTGTCGAACTCCATCGCCGCCAGTGAAGTCGGGTACGTTGGGAGAACAAACACGCCGGTCACAGCCACATAGGAAGCCAGAATTGCCCAGGTGGGAACGCCAAGCGCGACGGCAAGCGGGATAATCAACGGCGTGGTGGCTCCCTGCGAATAGAGCAGCGCGCAGGTGCCAAACAATACCAGAGCCAGCAGCATCGGGTAGGCCTGCAGAATATTCCCCGCGATGTCCTTAATCTCCGCTAGGTGCGCGTCAATGAATGTGGTTCCCAGCGTAACAATGCCGAGAATGACTGCCAGCGAACTCATCCCGGCGCGAAAAGTTGACGTCAGGACAATGGCATCTGTAGATGTTTTGCACAGCACCACCATCAGGCAAGCGGCAGCCAGCATGCAGATAATAATGATATCCCGCGTATTCATTGGGCTGCCAACATCAAATCCAGGGCGTAGCTGCGGGAATGCGGCAAGAATAACGATGAGCACCGTGGCCAGCATAAACAGGGCGACGGAAAGTTTTGCACCCGGTGTGGTACTGTTTTGCCCTTCGTATTTGCGCACCAGCCCTTTCTGCAGGCGTTCCAGATAGACCGCATCGTCCTGGAGTTCACATCCCTGGCGCGAGGCGATGAATGCCCCAACCATCGCGGCAACAAACGAGGCGGGGAGACATACCGCCATAACCTGGATAAAGCTGATACCGTTGCCTTCCATGATGGTCAGCATCGCGGCCATTGCGGCGCTGATCGGCGAGCCGGATATTGCAACCTGAGATGCCACTACGGAGCCTGCGAGCGTACGAGAAGGGCGGATGCCTGACTCTTTCGCAACTTCGGCAATCACCGGCAGGGTAGAAAAGACAATGAAACCTGTTCCCGCCATTATGGTCATCGACCAGGTGATAATCGGTGCAATAACCTTGATATATTTAGGATTACGACGCATAAAATTACCGGCAATGCGTACCAGATAATCCATGCCTCCGGCTGCCTGTAGCGCTGATGCCGCCACAACCACCGTCATAATAATAAGAATGACGTCCACAGGCGGCGAGCCAATTTTCAGACCAAATCCCAGGGTTAAAATAGCCAACCCCAGCCCACCGCATAAACCGATACCAATTCCGCCGAGGCGGATGCCGAAAAATATTGCGCCTAATACTACGATAATTTCCAACCAAAGCATAATGGCCTCCGCCAGATAATAATTCGCTATAAGAATGGCTTTTATTAAATGTGATGATTAAATGGTGGTTTTTTTATTGCGCCAGAAGGTGGCTTTTTCCAACGCGTTTTTCATACCACTTAATTCCGGCACGAACCAATGAACCGGTTGAATCAATATATTTTTCTGGTGATGTCTTGACGGCTTCAGCAAGGATGACGGGGACTTCAGTACATCCCAGAACGATGACTTCCGCGCCGCGTGCAAAAAGTGCTTCAGCCTGTTCATTCATTAATTTTTGTGCTTGCTTAACATCTCCTGCTTTCAGGCAATAAATACTTTCCATGACTTTTTCCTGGCTGGAAGAATCAGGGCTGACGCAGGTTAACCCAAGAGACTCTATCCCTTTTTGGTAGAGACCCATGTACAACGTGGCATTGGTAGCCAGCAGTCCGATGCGCGATTTTCCGCAGCTTCTGACCTCATTCAGGGTTGTCTCCACAATACTCAGCAACTCCGTATGACAGGATTCTTTTAACTCTTTAAACCAAAAGTGGGCGGTATTACACGGGATCACAATACACTCCGCGCCAGCATCTTCGAGTTTATGCATATAATCGCGCATGGCCGGAAGGGGGGAATTACCATGACGCATTAATGCGTCAGTACGGTCGGGTATATCAGGAATGGATGAAATAATTAATGGAATATGTTCCTGATCGCGTTGCGCTGCAGTAAATGTGACGAATTTATTAAATAGATCGACGGTTGCAGCAGGTCCCATACCACCAAGTACGCCAATTAAACCTTTCACGATATATACCTCGTTTAACCATTAAATAATATTCAGGCTATGTTTTACCTTGTCCTAATGTTTAACAGCAGAGCGTCGCGACGAGAAATGCAATAATGTTTGGCTTAATGCAAAAACCGCATGACTGTAGTTTTTTTCGCCTTTCTATGAGGTCAGGATAGGGTGCGGAGCCTGAAGATCTGCAAGCAGAGTAGGGTTGTGGCTGGATGGTGACGCTGACATGTTAATGTCAAAAACGAAGGCTTGATGCAAAAAACGAATCATTATGGGCTAATCGTCAATACCATCTTTGGAATTGTTCAGGCATGATGTTTTTAGGCTCATCAACATATTTAAACATCCGCGTGACAGGCATGAAAAATATTGAGACAAAATGGTTATATGATTTCCTGACGCTGGAGGCATGCCGTCATTTTTCCCAGGCTGCGGAGGAGCGCAATATATCTCAGCCGGCATTTAGCCGGAGAATCAAAGCGCTCGAATCAGCCGTGGGGGTGCAGTTGTTTGATCGCACGACGACGCCGCTGCAATTGACGGAGGAGGGCAAGTTATTCCATTCGCAAACGCGTAGCCTGCTACAACAGCTGGAATGTAATCTGGACGAACTCAGTGGTCACAATCTGCTTGGGGTCCCCAACATAAAAATCGCGGCAGCGCATTCTTTGTCGCTGACCATGTTGCCCCGGTTAGTGCATTCCATGGCGGCCTGGGGGGAAGAATTTGTCTGGCACGTCGAGGCGATTGATGTGGTGCAAGCGGTAAATACCCTGCGCGAGGGGAAAAGTGATTTTATTATCTCGTTTCGTGATGAGGATTTAATGCAGTCGCCTTTCTGTGGCTTGAAGGTTTTTGAGTCAGAGCTCTATCCTGTCTGTGCTACCGATGGACAGGGGAACGCGTTGTTTGATATCTATCAGCCACAGGCGCCGATTCTGAACTATACCAGCACATCCTACATGGGAAGATTGGTAAACCGTCAGTTAGCGGAAGTTGGCGGCATTTCAGCACGAACGTTGTTTATGTCTTCGATGAGTGAGTTGTTGAAAAACATGGCGCTGGATGGGCATGGGATCGCCTGGCTACCAGCGTGGTCGATCGTCAACGAGCTGCGCGATAAGCGTCTGGTGCGCCTGGAGACACCTGAACTGATGGTACCTATTCAGGCTTATATTTACCGGATGGATACCCGATTGAATAAAACGGCTGAACATTTCTGGCGTATTTTGTACAACCATATGCCAGAGGACCTGGTTTCGCTTACCTGAGACGCGCCAGCTCGCCTGGCGCATCTGAAAAATCTCCGGTTATATCGGAGTTATACTTTTTAGCCTGCTTAATTTGTGTACTACCTCTCATTTTCTCTCTCCCTTACAAACTGTATCTATAAAAAATTGTGATTCTGTTCATATCTATTGACTTTGGTTCTTGCAGATAGATTTACTTTGCCAAAAACACGCTTACTATAAACACATGTTCGATACTGAACATGTGCTCTAATAGTTTTGTGTGTGGCGGTGGTTATTCTTAACGAACTCATTTGTGGCAAGATAATTGCCAGGGGACGTGCTATGCGTGAAAAGGAATACATAGTAACTATTGGCTCGGCCAATATGGATGTTGCTGGGTATTCGCATGCTTCTCTAAATTATGCGGATTCGAATCCAGGAAAGATAAAATTCACCCCCGGCGGAGTTGGACGCAACATTGCACATAATCTCGCGCTATTGGGTAAAAATTCGTGGTTACTGACTGCGGTTGGTAATGATTTTTATGGTCAATCGTTATTGGCGCAAACTAATCTATCCGGAGTACATGTTGATAAGTGTCTTATCGTTCCGGGAGAGAATACATCGAGTTATTTATCTCTGCTTGATAACACCGGTGAAATGCTGGTTGCCATTAATGATATGAGCATTACCGAAGATATTTCACCGAGTTTTTTAGCGCAGCAGCATGATTTTATTCGGCAGGCGAAAGTTATCGTCGCCGATTGCAATATCAGCGAAGACTCCCTGGCATGGGTGCTGGATAATGCCGGAGATGTTCCGGTGTTTGTCGACCCGGTATCGGCATGGAAATGCGTCAAAGTTCGCGAGCGGCTTGGACAAATTCACACCCTCAAACCTAACCGGCTTGAAGCCGAAACGCTGAGCGGTATTGCGCTTTCCGGGCGTGATGATGTTGGCAAAGTGGCCGCCTGGTTTCACGATCGCGGCTTAAATCGCCTGGTGCTCAGCATGGGCGGTGACGGAGTTTATTACAGTGATATTGCGGGGGATTGCGGTTGGTCGCTGCCGATTAAAACTCACGTCATTAATGTTACCGGGGCTGGCGATGCGATGATGGCGGGACTGGCTTCCTGCTGGGTAGACGGCATGCCCTTTATTGATTCGGTTCGATTTGCGCAGGGTTGTTCATCAATGGCATTAGCCTGTGAATATACCAATAACCCTGATTTGTCTGTTGCGAATGTTATCTCAATCGTGGAGAACACAGAATGTCTGAATTAACTCTTTCCTCTGAATTATTACAAATATCTCCAGAAGTACAGGAAGCATTAAACAGTAAAAAACCGATTGTTGCCCTCGAGTCAACCATTATTTCTCATGGTATGCCATTTCCGCAGAATGCCCAGACCGCTATTGAAGTAGAAGAAACTATTCGTAAGCACGGGGCAGTTCCTGCGACCATTGCCATTATTGGCGGGGTAATGAAAGTTGGTTTAAGCAAAGATGAAATTGAATTGCTTGGAAGAGAGGGGCATAGCGTTACTAAAGTCAGTCGTCGTGATTTACCATTTGTGGTTGCTGCAGGAAAAAATGGTGCGACGACAGTTGCCTCAACCATGATTATTGCCTCCCTGGCTGGAATTAAAGTATTTGCGACGGGCGGGATTGGTGGTGTTCACCGTGGTGCTGAACATACCTTTGATATTTCCGCAGATCTGCAAGAACTGGCGCATACCAATGTCACGGTAATTTGTGCCGGGGCGAAATCTATTCTTGATCTCGGTTTAACGACCGAATATTTAGAAACCTTTGGCGTGCCGTTAATTGGATATCAGACCAACGCATTGCCGGCATTTTTCTGCCGAACCAGTCCGTTTGAGGTCAGTATCCGTCTGGACAGTGCAAAAGAGATTGCCCGTGCCATGGCGGTGAAATGGCAGACAGGTCTCGACGGCGGTCTGGTTGTTGCAAACCCAATCCCGGAGCAGTTTGCGATGGCTGAAGAGAAAATTAATGCGGCAATCGATCGGGCGGTAAAAGAAGCGGAAGAGCAGGGGGTTGTGGGCAAAGAGAGTACGCCGTTCCTGCTGGCGCGCGTTGCGGAGCTGACCGGTGGTGACAGCCTGAAATCAAATATTCAGTTGGTGTTCAACAACGCGGTACTGGCTTGTGAAATTGCGAAGGAGTATCAACGCCTCGCCTGACCAAATTTTCCGGGCAGAATGCGGTCGCCCGCGGATAGCAAACCTACCAAAACCTGGCGGTAACGCCGGGTTTCCTGGCATGAAGGGAATTTCATTATGGATATAATGAGAAGTGTTGTGGGTATGGTGGTATTACTGACTATCGCGTTTCTGCTGTCAGTAAATAAAAAGCGTATTAGTCTGCGTACGGTCGGGGCAGCACTGGTGCTGCAAATTGCAATCGGCGGCATTATGCTCTATTTCCCGCCGGGGAAATGGCTGGTTGAACAGGCCGCGCTCGGTGTCCACAAGGTGATGTCATACAGTGACGCGGGTAGTGCATTTATCTTTGGCTCCCTGGTCGGGCCAAAAATGGATGTGCTGTTCGACGGAGCCGGGTTTATCTTCGCCTTTCGGGTGCTCCCGGCCATCATTTTTGTGACCGCGCTGATCAGTCTACTCTACTACATTGGCGTGATGGGGCTGTTGATCCGCATCCTTGGCGGTATTTTCCAGAAAGCGTTGAATATCAGTAAGATCGAGTCATTTGTCGCAGTAACCACGATTTTCCTCGGGCAAAACGAGATCCCGGCAATCGTGAAACCGTTTATTGACCGGCTGAATCGCAATGAGCTATTTACCGCTATCTGTAGCGGGATGGCCTCGATTGCTGGCTCAATGATGATTGGTTACGCTGGAATGGGCGTTCCGATTGACTATCTGCTGGCGGCATCGTTGATGGCAATCCCTGGTGGTATTTTATTCGCGCGTATGCTGAGTCCGGCAACTGAAGAATCTCGCGTCACCTTTGAGAACCTGTCATTTACCGAAACGCCGCCGAAAAGCATCATCGAAGCAGCGGCGAGTGGGGCGATGACCGGGCTGAAAATTGCCGCAGGCGTGGCGACGGTAGTAATGGCATTTGTCGCCATTATTGCGCTGATTAACGGCATTATCGGCGGAATTGGTGGTTGGTTTGGTTTTGGTCACGCCACCCTGGAAGGGATCTTTGGCTATGTGTTAGCCCCGCTGGCGTGGATTATGGGCGTTGACTGGAGCGATGCGACGCTGGCAGGTAGCCTGATTGGACAGAAGCTGGCAATCAACGAGTTTGTCGCCTATCTCAACTTCTCGCCGTATCTGCAAACCGGCGGGACACTGGATGTGAAGACCATTGCGATTATCTCGTTTGCGCTGTGCGGGTTCGCTAACTTTGGTTCGATTGGCGTTGTCGTCGGCGCATTTTCGGCGATAGCGCCACAGCGAGCCCCGGAAATCGCGCAGCTTGGAATGCGCGCGCTGGCAGCAGCAACGTTGTCAAACCTGATGAGCGCCACCATAGCGGGTTTCTTTATCGGTATAGCATAGTGAGAATAATGCCGGATAAGCGTGGCGCTATCCGGCATTACATTTAAGCTGTTTGCAGCAAATATAAGGCGTTATCTGCCGAGAGGGTTGGGTTGTTAATGCTGACGCTGGCTCGCGATAATGCCGCGCAGGCCATGGCAAAGTGAGCGCTTTCACGGAACTCGCTACCTTCCAGAAAGCTGTACAGCAATCCCGCCATAAAAGCGTCATCGGCGCCAAAACTGTCTACGATCGTATGATTGGGAGGCGTCAGTAAAAACTGCTCTCCGTCCTTTTCGCTGCAAAAAACAGATTCATCTTCCAGACAGACAAAGATCCGTTTTACCCCTTGCTGATGCAGACTATTGACGGCCAGTACGCGATCGGCATCTGAATGGATAGGTTGACCCCACAAAATCGCCAGCTCTTTCTGCGTTGGTTTTAGCGTATGAATACGCGTAAACCATGTCTTCATTTTTGCCGCTTTGAACTCTGAAACGGTGTCAATGAATACCGGAATATCATCTGCAATAGTAAAGACCCACTCAATGGCTTCGGCGGTCAGATTGCAATCTGCCAGTACGACACCGGAATGGCGGATCAAATCTCGCGACCCGTTCAGCAACTGCGGCGTTAATTGCTGCAGGATATGGGTATCGTTAATTGCCAGTACGGTTTCTTCCTGCTGATTAGCGATCGACAGGTAGGTTGAGGTGTTATGCCCATGCAGGCGTATGCAACTTGCAACGTTAACGCCGGCCTGACGCGTTTGTTCCAGCAATGTTTCCCCATAGAAATCACTGCCAACAGCGGAAATTAAGTGAACGTCGCGGCCCAGCAGCGCCAGGTTGTGGGCGATGTTGCGTCCTACGCCGCCTGCCGAGCAGTGAATGCTGCCAGGATTAGAGGCAGCCTGAGGATAATGGATGTCTGCAACACCACGAATATCCATGTTGATTGCTCCGACAACCACACAATAATCCTGTTCGGTAAGGATATAACCTTTACCTTTGATCATGCCTTTACGCATCAAATCCATAATATGCGCAGCGACGCGTGAACGGCTGATTTGCAGAATATCGGCGATTTCATTTTGCTGAATCAACGGATTGCGACGCAAGATCTTAAGGATCTGCTTTTCCCTGTCGTTCATGATTACGCCACCGCTTGTTCTGTTTGCTGGGCTTTCAGCCAGGCAATCTCTTCTGCCCAGATATCCGGATTAATCGTTTCCAGCACCAGCGGAATGCCATCAAAACGACTGTCCTGCATGATCCAGCGAAAAGCGTCGTGGCCAATATTCCCTTCACCTAAGCTGTGGTGGCGGTCGACACGACTGCCAAACGTGCTCTTGGCGTCGTTCAGGTGCATACCGCGTAGATAGCTGAAACCGACAATACGTTCAAATTCCGCAAACGTCTTTTCGCATTCCTCGACAGAACGCAAATCGTAACCGGCAGCGAAAGCGTGGCAGGTATCAATACAGACGCCAACACGGGATTTATCTTCAACACCATCAATAATGGCGGCAAGGTGCTCAAACTTAAATCCGAGATTGCTGCCCTGTCCGGCGGTATTTTCGATAACTGCCGTAACCCCTTGGGTCTGAGCGAGGGCGATGTTGATAGATTCAGCAATGCGCGCCAGACATTCATCTTCCGGGATCTGCATCAAATGGCTGCCCGGATGAAAGTTGAGCAGCGATAAACCGAGCAGTTCACAGCGCTGCATTTCATCGATAAATGCATCGCGTGATTTTTCCAGCGCATCGCTGACCGGGTGGCCGAGATTAATCAGGTAGCTGTCGTGAGGCAGGATCTGAGCGGAAGTATAGTGATACTTCTCGCAAGCGGATTTGAAATCATCAATGATTTCAGTGGTCAACGCCGCGGCGCGCCACTGACGCTGATTTTTGGTGAACAGGGCGAATGCGGTAGCTTCGATTTCTGCGGCCCGAATAGCGGCGTTAGCCAGACCGCCAGCGGCGCTTACGTGCGCTCCGATGTATTTCATGAATTAAACCCGCCATACTCAAATTCAAAAAAGGAAGAGTATAGCGGGTCAACTAACGTTAGTCGTGATCGTTTATGCCATTAGCGCGTGGATAGCGAAGTTAATCGCGCCACCGCCTACAATCAGCCAGACAAACAGCAGCAGCGCCATCAGCAAAGGTTTAGCACCGGCTTTTTTCAGGGCGCTCACGTGAGTGGTTAGCCCCAGTGCGGCCATCGCCATTGCCAGCAGCACGGTATCCAGCGTCACCAGCATACTCACTACCGACTGCGGCAGCAGGTGGAAAGAGTTAAAAATCGCCACCACAATGAACATGATGGCAAACCATGGAATGGTGATTTTGCTCTTTTCCCCACCGGTTGCCGGAGACAGTTGTTTTACTCGTGCGGCCAGCAGGATGAGGAACGGAGCCAGCATCATGACGCGCAGCATTTTGGCAATAACCGCGGCGTTTTCAGCATCCGGGTTAATGGCGTGTCCGGCGGCAACAACCTGCGCAACTTCATGCATGGTGGAGCCAATGTAAATCCCGTAAGTCTCGGGAGTAAACCAGTGCGCTAACAGCGGATACATCGCCGGATACAGGAAGATAGCGATAGTACCGAAGATAACCACCGTGGCGACGGCGACCGTCACCTTACTGGCTTCGGCTTTAACGACAGGCTCTGTTGCCAGTACCGCGGCGGCGCCACAGATGCTGCTGCCCGCGCCAATCAGCCAACTGGTGTGACGGTCCAGACCAAACACTTTCTGCCCAAGGAAGCAGGCAATCATGAAGGTGCTGCTGAGCGTTAATATGTCGATTACGATACCGCTGACGCCGACGTCAGCAATTTGCGCGAAGGTAAGGCGGAAACCGTAGAGGATTATCCCCAGGCGTAATAAATGTTGTTTAGCAAACAGTACGCCGCCATCGCAGCTTTTCCAGATTTGTGGATACACGGTGTTGCCGATAACCATCCCAAACAAGATGGCTAAGGTGAGGGCGCTAAACCCGGCACCTGCGACGGCGGGAATGGATCCCCCCCATAAGGCGGCCCCAGTGATAACTGCACTCAGGGCAAGCCCCGGAATAAAATGCCACGCTGTACGACGATGAGTCTGTAAGGTGAGTTCTGTCATATCCTTCTCCTTTATCTGGGTAAAAGAGTACGGCGATGTGGTTTAAAAATAAAATTGATTATATATTTATAATTAATCTATATAAGTGGTATACCCGTCATACTTCAAGTTGCATGCGCGTTGGCTGCGCTCGTTCACCCCAGTCACGTACTTAAGTACGCTCCCGGGGATGCTCTCTCTTGCCGCCTTCCTGCAACTCGAATTATTTAGGGTATAAGTAACGGATATCCGGTGGAAAACGACTATGCATATCACCCTGCGACAACTTGAAGTGTTTGCTGAGGTACTGAAAAGCGGCTCGACGACTCAGGCATCTGTCATGCTGGCATTGTCGCAGTCGGCGGTGAGTGCGGCGCTTACCGATCTGGAAGGGCAGCTTGGCGTACAGCTCTTCGACCGCGTTGGCAAGCGGCTGGTGGTCAATGAGCACGGGCGCTTGCTCTACCCGCGCGCGCTGGCGTTACTTGAGCAAACGATAGAAATCGAACAGCTTTTTCGTGAGGATAATGGCGCGATTCGCGTCTATGCCAGCAGCACCATTGGCAATTACATTTTGCCCGCCATGATCGCCCGCTATCGCCAGGATTTTCCCGATTTACCGCTGGAGCTAAGCGTGGGTAACAGCCAGGATGTGATCAACGCTGTTCTGGATTTTCGGGTAGATATTGGCCTGATCGAAGGACCTTGTCACAGCACAGAAATTATCTCTGAACCATGGCTGGAGGACGAACTGGTGGTGTTTGCCGCCCCATCTTCGCCGCTGACAAAAGGTCCCGTGACGCTGGATCAACTGGCTGCTTCGCCGTGGATTTTACGTGAGCGAGGCTCCGGTACGCGTGAACTGGTAGATTATCTGTTGTTATCGCATCTGCCGAGATTCCAGATGGCGATGGAGTTGGGTAACTCCGAGGCCATTAAGCATGCGGTCCGCCATGGGCTCGGTATCAGCTGTTTGTCGCGTCGGGTCATTGCAGAACAGTTACAGGCGGGTACGCTGAGTGAAGTCCCTGTGCCGCTGCCGCGTTTAGTTCGCACGCTCTGGCGCGTTCATCATCGACAAAAGCATCTCTCTAATGCCATTACGCGCTTTTTACATTACAGCGACCAGGTTGCGCAGGGCGAATAAGGCACTCACTGGCGTAATAGCACCTCTATGCATAACGGCGGTTTCGTCTTAACCGCCATGCTCCGCCCATTTTCTGCTTTACTTATAATCCGCGGCCAGTCATGAAGGTCTCTTATAACAGCGCATTTGTGCCGGAAGAAAGCCCTTTCGTCTGCTACAATCGCGCCTCATTTTTTGGATGGATAGCATTTTCACATGGTTTCCGAAACTAAAACCACAGAAGCGCCCACGCTACGTCGTGAACTGAAGGCGCGTCACCTGACGATGATTGCCATCGGAGGCTCCATCGGTACAGGTCTTTTTGTTGCATCTGGTGCAACTATTTCTGCGGCGGGTCCTGGCGGCGCGTTGTTCTCGTATATTCTGATTGGTCTGATGGTGTACTTCCTGATGACCAGTCTCGGTGAACTGGCAGCTTTCATGCCGGTTTCCGGTTCGTTCTCCACCTATGGTCAGAACTATGTAGAAGAAGGCTTCGGCTTCGCGCTGGGCTGGAACTACTGGTACAACTGGGCGGTGACAATTGCCGTTGACCTGGTAGCCGCACAGTTGGTAATGAGCTGGTGGTTCCCGGACACGCCAGGCTGGATCTGGAGTGCGCTGTTCCTCGGCGTTATCTTCCTGCTGAACTACATTTCCGTGCGCGGGTTTGGCGAAGCGGAGTACTGGTTCTCACTGATCAAAGTGACCACCGTGATTATCTTTATCGTGGTTGGCGTAATGATGATCTTCGGTATCTTCAAAGGCGCTCAGCCGGTGGGCTGGAGCAACTGGACGACCGGTGATGCGCCGTTTGCCGGTGGTTTTGCCGCGATGATTGGTGTGGCGATGATTGTCGGCTTCTCCTTCCAGGGAACTGAGCTTATTGGTATCGCGGCAGGTGAATCGGAAGATCCTGAGAAGAATATTCCACGCGCGGTGCGTCAGGTGTTCTGGCGAATCCTGCTGTTCTATGTGTTCGCGATTTTGATTATTAGCCTGATCATTCCGTACACCGATCCAAGCCTGCTGCGTAACGATGTGAAAGACATCAGCGTTAGCCCGTTCACGCTGGTATTCCAGCACGCGGGTCTGCTGTCTGCGGCGGCGGTAATGAACGCGGTTATCCTGACGGCGGTACTGTCTGCGGGTAACTCCGGGATGTATGCCTCAACGCGTATGCTTTACACCCTGGCCTGCGACGGTAAAGCGCCGCGTATCTTCGCCAAACTGTCTCGTGGTGGTGTGCCGCGTAACGCACTGTATGCAACTACGGTGGTGGCGGGGCTGTGCTTCCTGACCTCAATGTTTGGCAACCAGACCGTATACCTGTGGCTGCTGAATACTTCCGGGATGACGGGCTTTATCGCCTGGTTAGGGATTGCTATCAGCCATTATCGTTTCCGTCGTGGTTATGTGCTGCAGGGGCATGATGTGCAGGATCTGCCTTATCGTTCTGGCTTCTTCCCGCTGGGGCCGATCTTTGCCTTTGTGCTGTGCTTGATCATCACTCTGGGTCAGAACTACGAAGCGTTCCTGAAGGACAGTATTGACTGGGGCGGCGTGATGGCAACCTATATCGGTATTCCACTGTTCCTGATTATCTGGTTTGGTTACAAGCTGACGAAAGGCACTCATTTCGTTCGCTACAGCGAAATGAAATTCCCTGGACGCGTGAAGAAGTAATCTTGTACCTGCTGGCACCGTGCTGATCCGACCTACGTAAGATAGTGTAGGTCGGGTAAGCCCTCCATGCTGCCATCCGGCAGACAATAACCCCCCCCCGCCACTCACCATGTTCAGTTAACATCTCAGTTTCAGAAAGCATCAACATGTGTTGGCGGGATAATGAACATGCTCTCTCTGAGAAAGGGTTCCGTTCACCTCATGTTCATCGCTTCTCTGTACACTGAACGCCAGTGAACGTGTTAAGGGTGCTATCGCCGCACCCTTAACAATCCCGGCTCCCGGCAGGAAAATTGTTGCTGCGCAATACCCTCCGCTTATTCCTTCAGGCTACCGGGCCGGGCGCGAGGTAGCGTCCTTGCAAAGCGCGCCCTGAGCCAGCATCCATGCTGGCTCTCCCGGCCTTACGGAAACACGTCGGCAATTTTCAGCCGGACCAGCCCACACTTCACCATCTGCGTTTTTTGGTCTGAACAGCAAAACAGATTTAACTGGAAGTCAGAGCGTTGAAGCGATGACTCCGGTCCGGCTGAAAATCGATGAGTCGTTGACGGCTGACCGGGTCTGCCCGCAGGGATGCGGGCAGAGGGGATGGCCTGCAGGGACGCAGGCTCGGTCCCGACCCGACAGGCAGACGGCATAAGACGAATGAATCGCGCAGCGACGATTTTCCCGCCGGGAGCCTGGGATGCAAGGGAGGCGGCGGTGAGCCTCCCTTGCACGTTCACGGGTATCTGTGATTCAGAGAAGTGATACCGCTGAGGTGAACGGAACCCCGTAGCGGAATAAAATGTTCTCCATACATGCTTAACTAACAGGCATTAGGCATTCACCTTGCCGGGGTTTTTTTATTGCGCCAGACTTAGAAGCTGTAAGTCAGGCCAACCGTGTAACGACGGCCATCGAGAACGGTGTCGTAGGTGTCATAATCGATTTGCTTATCCAGCACGTTATACACGCCGGCGGTCATCAGCAGATCCTTGGTAGCATAGTAGCGTAAACCAACATCGACCTGCGTATACGATGGCGTACCCTGTGCCATGGAGGTACGGCTCAGGTACTCAGACGTTTTCCCGCGCAGATTCAGACGACTCCAGAAACCGAGATCCTGCGTTGCCTGCCAGTCCAGGGTGGTGTTAAACATATGCTTTGGCATTTTGTTTAATGGCTGACCGGAGAACTGACCGCTTTTCTGCTCAGATTCTGTATAGGTGTAGTTCGCCGTCCAGTTGACGTCGGAGGTGATTTTCCAGCCGAAGGTGGATTCTACGCCGCGCATATTGGCTTTATCGACGTTCACACGATCGCTGACGAAATCATAATGGGTGCCACCGATGGTGCAGGCCGGGTCGGAACTGCTGTTACAGCGACGCACTTCGGTAATTTTGTTTTTGAAGTCGGTATTGAACAGCGTCACGCCCGCGTTGAGGTCGTTGCCGTTATCCCACAGTAACCCGATCTCTTCGCTCAGGCTTTTCTCTGGCTTCAGATCCGGGTTGCCGACAATGATCCCGCTCAGACGGCCGCCGCCGGTGACCTGCCCCCAACTTGCAGAAGACTGACGCAGATCCGGTGCGCGATAGCCTGCGGATACGCCACCTTTCAAGGTCCATTGATCGCTCAGATGCCAGACGCCGTAACCGCGTGGTGTCCAGTTGTCGCCGTAGTTTTCATCTTTATCCATACGCAGACCGCCTGTCAGCGCGAAGGTATCGGTAATAGCCCATTCATCTTCAGCAAACAGCGCCCAGCTCCAGCGGGTCAGTTTGTTCAGCCCATCGGCAGCTTGCAACTGATTGCCGTTATCGCGCAGTTTCTCATAACGGTACTGTCCACCCACTGTCAGGGTGTGCGCCCCGAGGAAAATCTGGTTCTGATTGTTAAAGATGGTGTTGTAGGACTTCATCTGGCGACCAGGGTTGTCGGTCTCTTCCTGCTGGATATAGCTGGTGGAGTTGAAGTCGTCGTAATAGCCGCTATGGGTGAGTGAATATGTGGTGTGCACATACTTGCTTTCGCTTTTACTGTTGGGCTTACAGCTTCCGTTGCGGCAGATTTCTTCAGCCCTGGATTTGCCCGGCGTACTGTCACGATCCTGCAGTTCACGTGCGTAATCGAAGTCGATGTCGTTTTTATCATCCGGCGTGAAGTTCAGGGTTAAACCCCCGTTACGCATACGCTGTTCATTGTATCCATTGAGGATTTCATCTTCGGCACGATGAGAGAATAATCCGGTCACCTTCGCACCGAGTAACCCGTCAATCAGCGGCCCGGACGCATAGGCATTCGTCTGGTAAATATCACCGGAATCCCTGTCTTCCTGGAAAGTGGCATCGCCATGTAAGGAGCCGGTCCAGGCTTTGGTATTCGACACTTTTTTGGTGATGACGTTGATAACGCCACCCATCGCATCAGAGCCGTAAAGCGATGACATTGGCCCACGGATAACTTCGATGCGCTCGATGGATTCCAGCGGCGGTAACCAGCCTTGTTCAATCCCTGAGTTATCGCTGTTAGGTCGTGTGCTGCGTGTGCTGATGCGTTTGCCGTTGACCAGGAACAACGTGTATTGCGAAGCCATACCGCGAATACTGATATCGCTGCTGCTGCCGCCACCGGTGACGACGACGCCTGGGACATCTTTTAGCGCATCGGTGACATCGCGATAGGCTTTGTCTTCAATTTGCTGCTTGGTAATAACAGATATCGACGCGGGGGCGTCCTGAATTTTCTGCTCGAAGCCGGTAGCGGTGACGACGACGGTGTCCTGTTCAGCGGCATGGCCGAGTGATGGGAGACTGGCGACGCATACTGCGGCAGCTACAGCCTTAACGTGAGGTATAGTCATTTGTATCATTCCATTTAAATGAATCAAACTGCGCGTCATGTGAAAGGCCATGACAATTGTATGTATTTGTCTTTTAAGGACTCTTTTCAGTAAAGAAGCGAATGGATTGTACAAAAGTATGAATTTTTGTAAACACAAATGATAATCGAAATCATTTGTGTTTGATGTGGTTTAAGGGGAAATTATTATTAAATCAATAAGATAAGTGAAAAAGAAAAATGGAGAAAAAGTGAAGGGATGATGGCGAAATGAAGAGGGCTTTCGCCCTCACTCAGGCGTTACTTCAGTAAATATTGCGCATGGAAGCGCAGGTGATCCTCAATAAACGACGCAATAAAGTAATAGCTGTGATCGTAACCCGGCTGGATGCGTAACGTCATCGGCCATGCGGTCTGACGTGCCGTTTCGGCCAGTACCGCGGGCTGCAATTGATCGGCAAGAAACTGATCGTTGTCCCCTTGATCGATAAGTGTCGGAATCGCATCTTCGGGCCTGCTGGCCAACATTAACGCGCAGCTATCCCATTCGGCCCACAGCGATTTATCTTCACCCAGATAAGCGCTAAAAGCCTTCTCGCCCCACGGAACGCGGCAAGGGTTAACGATGGGGGCAAAAGCGGAGATGCTGGTGTATTTCCCCGGATTTTTCAGCGCCATAATCAACGCCCCGTGGCCACCCATGGAATGTCCGCTGATAGCGCAACGATCGCTGACGTTAAACTGCGACTGGATCAGTGCCGGAAGCTCATCACGCAGATAGTCATACATGCGAAAATGGCTTGCCCACGGTTGCTGGGTGGCATTGAGGTAAAACCCAGCCCCCTGGCCTAAATCGTAGCCATCATCGTTGGCTACTTGATCGCCGCGTGGACTGGTATCCGGCATCACCAGCACAATACCCAGCTCAGCCGCCACACGTTGCGCACCCGCTTTGGTGGTGAAGTTTTCGTCATTGCAGGTCAGGCCTGACAACCAGTACAGCACCGGAGGCGGGGTATTCTCACGAGGCGGGGGAAGAAAGATGCTGAAAGTCATAGCGCAATTTAACGTGGCGGAGTCGTGACGCCAGCGTTGCTGCCAGCCTTCAAAACAGCGGTGCTCTTCAAGCATTTCCATGCGTGGCTCCTTGTTGTGTTGAACCTGAATATGTTTGCGAATTCATCATAATACAGATTATTCATTGCACTGTGAGTAACTTTCACTTCCGCATTGGGCAAACATACGTCATCATCTATATAACTTTACATTAACACTCAACATCGCCGGGCTGAACGCTACGTGAATTTGATACGCTGAAAGGCTGTGCCAATTTCAATAATTATCGCGGTGAATACTGGATTATGTGCGCCGCCTCACGCACAATGTTCTGGCTGTGACACAGCCTAAAAACTTTGCCCCATGCAGGGCAGAGGCGCCACACCTGCAGGAGAAAAAGAAATGTCATCACTCAGTAAAGAAGCGGCTTTGGTTCATGAAGCGCTGGTCGCGCGTGGTCTCGAAACACCACTACGCCCGCCCGTGCAGGAGATGGATAACGAAACGCGCAAACGTCTTATCTCAGGCCATATGACCGAGATTATGCAATTGCTCAATCTCGATTTGAGCGATGACAGTTTGATGGAAACTCCGCATCGCATTGCGAAAATGTATGTCGATGAGATTTTCTCCGGTCTCGATTACGCCAACTTCCCGAAAATCACCGTCATTGAAAACAAAATGAAGGTGGACGAGATGGTTACGGTCCGCGATATCACGCTGACCAGCACCTGCGAGCATCACTTTGTCACTATCGATGGTAAAGCGACGGTGGCGTATATCCCGAAAGATTCAGTCATTGGCCTGTCGAAGATCAACCGCATTGTGCAGTTCTTCGCGCAGCGTCCGCAGGTGCAGGAACGTCTGACCCAGCAAATTCTCACCGCGCTGCAAACGCTGCTTGGGACGAATAATGTTGCGGTGTCGATTGATGCGGTGCATTACTGCGTGAAAGCGCGCGGTATTCGCGATGCGACCAGCGCGACCACCACCACTTCTCTGGGTGGATTGTTTAAGTCCAGCCAGAACACGCGTCAGGAATTCCTGCGCGCAGTACGTCATCACAACTGATTAGGGCAGGGGCCATGGAGCGTAATGTCACGCTGGATTTTATTCGTGGCGTCGCCATTCTTGGCATCCTGCTTCTCAATATTAACGCCTTTGGCTTGCCAAAGGCGGCATATCTCAATCCCGCCTGGTATGGCAATATCACCTTATCCGACGCCTGGAGCTGGGCGGTGCTTGATCTCTTCGCACAGGTCAAGTTTCTCACGCTGTTTGCATTACTGTTTGGGGCAGGGCTGCAAATGCTGCTCCCGCGCGGCAAACGCTGGATCCAGTCGCGGCTTACGTTACTGGTGCTGTTGGGTTTTATTCACGGTTTACTCTTCTGGGACGGCGATATCCTGTTGGCGTATGGCTTAATTGGTCTGATTTGCTGGCGGTTGATTCGCGATGCCCCTTCGGTAAAAAGCCTGTTTAACACCGGCGTCCTGCTTTATCTGGTGGGGATTGGCGTACTGTTGCTGCTGGGCGTTATCTCCGGCGGGGAAACCAGTCGGGCCTGGACGCCGGATGCCTCAGCTTTGCTATATGAAAAATACTGGAAAGTGAATGGCGGTCTGGAAGCGGTCAGCAATCGCGTGGATATGATGTCCAATAGCTTGCTGGCACTGGGCGCGCAGTACGGCTGGCAACTGGCTGGGATGATGCTGCTTGGCGCAGCATTAATGCGCAGCGGCTGGCTGAAAGGGCAGTACAGTCTGCAGCATTATCGACGTACCGGCGTACTTTTGGTCATTATTGGCATGGCGATTAACCTGCCTGCTATTATCATTCAGTGGCATTTGGAGTGGGCCTACCGCTGGTGTGCTTTCCTGTTACAAGCTCCGCGCGAGCTGGGCGCGCCGTTGCAGACTATTGGCTACGCCGCCCTGATGTTTGGCTTCTGGCCGCAGTTGAGCCGCTTAAAGTGGGTGATTGCCATCGCCTGCGTGGGACGTATGGCGTTAACTAACTATCTGTTGCAAACCTTAATTTGCACCACGCTGTTTTATCAATTCGGCTTGTTTATGAAATTCGATCGGCTGGAGCTGCTCTGTTTCGTCATTCCTGTCTGGGCCGTTAATCTTCTGTTCTCCGTCATTTGGCTGCGTTTTTACCGGCAGGGCCCGGTAGAGTGGCTGTGGCGTCAATTAACCCTGCGTGCTTCAGGGACATCATTACCACGTACATCCAGATAACGATCTGGATCACATTCATTAACAAAATGGATGTAAGCGCTTTCATTCCTGTGACATCACTCACGCAGTCCGTTTCATTGTGCTGACAAAATACCCAGCCTGGGGTGTCTGTGGCTAACCGCAATCTAAAACAGGGCAGTGAATATGGTAACCATCCGTGATGTGGCACGACAGTCTGGCGTATCTGTAGCGACCGTTTCCCGCGTACTGAACAACAGTGCGCTGGTGAGTCCCGACACGCGTGAAGCGGTGATGAAAGCAGTCACTCAGTTAGGCTATCGACCTAACGCCAATGCGCAGGCGCTGGCGACACAGGTAAGTGACACCATTGGTGTGGTGGTGATGGATGTGTCAGATGCATTTTTTGGCGCGCTGGTTAAAGCTGTCGATATGGTTGCCCAGCAGCATCAGAAATATGTCCTGATTGGCAATAGCTATCATGAGGCTGAAAAAGAACGTCATGCTATTGAGGTTTTGATTCGCCAACGCTGTAACGCTCTGATTGTTCACTCTAAAGCGCTCAGCGATCGGGAACTGGCAGAGTTTATGGATCAGATCCCCGGCATGGTGCTGATCAATCGCCTTGTTCCGGGTTACGCCCACCGTTGCGTCTGCCTGGATAATATCAGCGGCGCCAAAATGGCGACCCGCATGCTGCTGAATAATGGTCATCAACGCATTGGTTACCTGGCATCAAGCCACCGTATTGAAGATGATGCGATGCGCAAAGAAGGGTGGTTATCGGCCCTGAAAGAACAAGGAATTGATGCGGCGGAAAGCTGGATCGGTACCGGTTCGCCCGATATGCAGGGCGGAGAGTCTGCCATGGTGGAGCTGCTGGGACGCAATTTGCAACTGACGGCGGTCTTCGCCTACAACGACAACATGGCAGCGGGCGCACTGACCGCGTTAAAAGACAACGGCATCGCCATCCCATTACATCTTTCTATCATTGGCTTTGATGATATTCCCATTGCGCGTTACACCGATCCGCAGCTGACAACCGTGCGCTATCCCATCGCCTCAATGGCAAAAATGGCGACGGAGCTTGCGCTGCAAGGCGCGGCGGGCACGTTAGATCCTGCGGCGTCGCATTGCTTTATGCCGACACTGGTGCGTCGTCATTCTGTGGCATTGCGGCAGAATGCGGCACCGATCACTAACTCATAAAGTCGAACTATGTAACCGCTTTCAATATGTGAGTAAATTCACAGTATATTAACAATGCGATAGCTATGATGACACTGTTTGTTGCGCTGTAACTACTATGTAACGGTGAATAATCACTTTCATCGAGGTATTGGTGCCTTAAACAAAAATTAAAGCCAGTTTTTGGAGCGTTGCCAGGCACGGAAGAATTATTTTTAAAAGTGAGCTTCGGCGTTCAGTAACACTTCAGTAACGTTCTGCCTGCCGAGCATTTATCTCAAGTACTACCCTGCATAATAAAACCGGAGATACCATGAATAAGAAGGTGTTGACCCTGTCTGCTGTAATGGCAAGCATGTTATTCGGCGCGGCTGCGCACGCTGCTGATACCCGCATTGGTGTGACGATTTATAAGTACGACGATAACTTTATGTCTGTGGTACGTAAGGCTATTGAAAAGGATGCCAAAGCGGCGCCTGACGTACAGTTGCTGATGAATGACTCGCAGAACGACCAGTCCAAACAAAACGACCAGATCGACGTATTGCTGGCAAAAGGCGTTAAAGCACTGGCGATTAACCTGGTTGACCCGGCAGCTGCAGGCACGGTAATTGAAAAAGCACGCGGTCAGAACGTGCCGATCGTGTTCTTCAACAAAGAACCTTCTCGTAAAGCGCTGGACAGCTATGACAAAGCGTATTACGTCGGTACTGACTCTAAAGAGTCTGGCATTATTCAGGGTGACTTGATTGCTAAACACTGGGCTGCTAACCCGAACTGGGATCTGAATAAAGACGGTAAAATCCAGTTTGTTCTGCTGAAAGGCGAACCGGGACACCCGGATGCTGAAGCGCGTACCACTTACGTGATCAAAGAGCTGAACGACAAGGGCATTAAAACTGAGCAACTGCAGTTAGATACCGCGATGTGGGATACCGCTCAGGCGAAAGATAAGATGGATGCGTGGATGTCCGGTCCGAACGCTAACAAAATTGAAGTGGTTATCGCCAACAACGATGCGATGGCGATGGGCGCAGTTGAAGCACTGAAAGCGCACAACAAAACCAGCGTACCGGTGTTTGGCGTGGATGCGCTGCCTGAAGCGCTGGCTCTGGTGAAATCCGGCGCCATGGCCGGTACCGTGCTGAACGATGCCAACAACCAGGCGAAAGCGACCTTCGATTTGGCGAAAAACCTGGCTGATGGCAAAGGCGCAGCAGACGGCACGAACTGGAAAATTGACAACAAAATTGTTCGCGTTCCGTACGTCGGTGTCGATAAAGATAATCTGGCTGAGTTCACTAATAAATAAATCTCCGTCTATGGGCGCAATGTCATTGCGCCCTTAATAACGCGCTTTGCAAGGCCAACAAGGTATATTTATGGTCAGCACACATACTCAGTCGTCAGGCGAATACTTGTTGGAAATGACCGGCATTAACAAGTCTTTCCCCGGCGTTAAGGCTCTTGATAACGTTAATTTAAAGGTCCGCCCGCATTCAATTCACGCCTTAATGGGCGAGAACGGCGCGGGGAAATCCACATTATTGAAATGTCTTTTCGGCATCTATCAAAAAGATTCCGGTAGTATTTTATTTCAGGGTAAAGAAATCGATTTTCATTCGGCGAAAGAAGCGCTTGAAAATGGTATTTCGATGGTCCACCAGGAATTAAACCTGGTATTACAACGTTCCGTGATGGATAACATGTGGTTGGGGCGCTATCCCACCAAAGGTATGTTTGTCGATCAGGAAAAAATGTACCGTGATACCAAAGCGATATTTGATGAGCTGGATATTGATATCGATCCGCGGGCGCGCGTCGGTACATTATCCGTTTCACAAATGCAGATGATCGAAATTGCGAAAGCCTTCTCCTACGATGCCAAAATCGTCATCATGGATGAGCCGACGTCATCGTTAACCGAGAAAGAAGTTAATCATCTGTTCACCATCATTCGTAAGCTGAAAGAGCGTGGATGCGGTATTGTTTATATTTCTCACAAAATGGAAGAAATTTTCCAACTATGTGATGAAATTACCGTGCTGCGCGACGGGCAGTGGATCGCAACCCAGCCGCTGGAAGGGCTGGATATGGACAAGATCATCGCCATGATGGTTGGACGTTCGCTGAACCAACGTTTTCCTGATAAAGAAAACAAACCTGGTGAAGTGATTCTGCAAGTGCGTAACCTGACCTCGCTGCGTCAGCCGTCGATTCGTGATGTCTCGTTTGATTTGCACAAAGGGGAAATCCTCGGGATTGCCGGTCTGGTAGGCGCAAAACGCACTGATATCGTTGAAACGCTTTTTGGTATTCGTGAGAAATCATCGGGTACGATTACGTTACACGGCAAAAAAATTAATAACCACAGCGCCAATGAAGCCATCAACCATGGCTTTGCACTGGTCACGGAAGAGCGCCGCTCGACCGGTATTTATGCGTATCTGGACATTGGTTTTAACTCGTTAATCTCCAATATCCAAAACTATAAAAATAAAGTCGGTCTGCTGGATAATTCCCGCATGAAGAGCGATACCCAGTGGGTGATTGACTCTATGAGGGTGAAAACGCCGGGCCATCGTACGCAAATTGGTTCACTTTCCGGGGGGAATCAGCAAAAGGTGGTTATTGGCCGCTGGCTATTAACGCAGCCAGAAATCCTGATGCTGGATGAACCTACACGTGGTATCGATGTCGGCGCAAAATTTGAAATTTATCAGTTGATAGCCGAACTCGCGAAAAAAGATAAGGGGATTATTATTATTTCCTCTGAAATGCCGGAGCTGCTGGGTATTACCGATCGTATTCTGGTGATGAGCAATGGTCTCGTTGCCGGAATTGTTGACACTAAAACGACAACGCAAAACGAAATCCTCCGTCTTGCGTCTTTGCACCTTTAAGATTAGGGGCTCCTCATGAGTGCGTTAAATAAGAAAACTTTTCTTACTTATCTGAAAGAAGGCGGAATATACGTTGTTCTTTTGGTTTTGCTGGCAATTATTATTTTCCAGGATCCCACTTTCTTAAGTTTACTCAACCTGAGTAATATTCTGACGCAATCCTCAGTGCGTATTATTATCGCATTGGGTGTTGCCGGACTGATTGTGACGCAAGGGACAGACCTGTCGGCAGGGCGTCAGGTTGGTCTGGCGGCAGTGGTGGCGGCAACCTTACTGCAATCGATGGATAACGCCAACAAGGTATTCCCGGAAATGGCGACGATGCCGATCATCGTGGTGGTACTGATTGTTTGCGTCATCGGCGCGATTATCGGTCTGGTGAACGGTATCATCATCGCGTATCTGAACGTGACGCCGTTTATTACCACCTTGGGTACGATGATCATCGTCTACGGGATCAACTCCCTGTACTATGATTTTGTCGGCGCATCGCCAATTTCTGGCTTTGACAGCGGATTCTCTACCTTTGCGCAGGGCTTTATCGCGCTGGGCAGTTTCCGACTCTCTTATATCACCTTCTATGCGCTGATTGCCGTGGCCTTTGTGTGGGTGCTGTGGAACAAGACCCGCTTCGGTAAAAACATTTTTGCTATCGGCGGTAACCCAGAGGCGGCGAAAGTGTCTGGCGTGAACGTCGCGCTGAACCTGCTGATTATCTATGCGTTGTCTGGTGTGTTCTATGCCTTCGGTGGTTTGCTGGAAGCGGGACGTATCGGCTCGGCGACCAACAACCTCGGTTTTATGTATGAGCTGGATGCGATTGCGGCGTGCGTGGTTGGCGGCGTCTCGTTTAGCGGTGGGGTAGGAACCGTCTTCGGCGTGGTGACCGGTGTGATTATCTTTACCGTCATCAACTACGGGCTGACTTACATCGGCGTTAACCCATACTGGCAGTACATTATTAAGGGCGGCATCATCATCTTCGCGGTGGCGCTGGACTCCCTGAAGTACGCGCGTAAGAAGTAACGATAAAACGCCAAAAGGCCGGTGCAGCGCAATCTGCATCGGCCTTTTTTGTCCGCGTTATAATGTTAGCGCGTGCTCTTTCTCTCCGGGTTTAAATTTTACTTCACCCAGGTCGATACAGGCGACCGGGCAAACGTGGCCGCACAGCAAGCATCCCACACATTTTTCCGTGTCGCAGTGTGGGGTTCGGGTTTCCTCATTCCATTCCATCGCCTGATGCCCGCCGTCATAACAGGAAATGTAGCAGCGACCACAGCCCACGCATTTATCGAGATGGATGTTTGGGTAGACGATGTAGCTACGGTCAAGATCTTCAGCGGGGATGATATTGGCATTGGCAAGGCCCACCATCTCCTCCAGTGAGTCAAATCCTTGATCGGCGAGGTAATGTGACAGCCCGCTGGTCATGTCCTCCACTATCCGATAACCATACTGCATTATCCCGGTGGTTACCTGCAGTGTGGCCGCGCCTAACAGTAAAAACTCGGCTGCATCTTCCCAGTTTTCTATACCCCCGATGCCGCTAATCGGGAAATCGCGCAGTTCAGGGTGCATGCGCAGTTGCTGAATAAATCGCAGGGCGATAGGTTTAACGGCCTTGCCGGAGTAGCCGGAAATACTGGATTTACCGTTGACGACCGGCATCCCAATTTTCCGGTTCAGATCGATATTGGTAATGGATTTAACCGTATTGATGGTTGCGATACCGTCGGCGCCACCGCGTTTTGCCGCCAGCGCAACCTCACACATATCACCGATATTCGGTGTCATTTTAGCCAGCATCGGCAGGGAAGAGCCGCGTTTAACTGCCCGACAATATTTTTCGACCAGCTCAGGGCTTTGCCCAACATCGCTACCCATGGCATGTGAGGTCATTTGCGGGCAAGAGAAGTTGCATTCGATCATGTCTGCACCCGCCTCTTCGACCAGCCGTGCCAGCTCCTGCCACTGCTGTTCATTTTCTCCCATGATCGATGCAATCAGCACGTTATCCGGGTAATCCTGTTTCAGCCGGCGAATAGCGGCCAGATTTTCCTCCAGCGGGTGCTCGGCAATTTGCTCCATATTTTTGAAGCCAACAAAGCCGGTATCTTCTTTGGTCAGATGGTCAAAGCGTGGAGAGACTTCATTCGCAATAAAGAAACCAATGGTTTTAAAGACAATACCGCCCCAGCCGGTGTCATAGGCTTTGGCGCACATGTCATAGCAGTTGCCCACCGGAGAAGAAGAGAGGCAGAACGGGTTGGGGAATTTGACGCCGCAAAAAGTAATAGAAAGATCTTTCGTTAACATGAGCAAGCTCCCTCTAAATAGTGATGAATGGCCTGAGCGGCTTCTTTTCCGGTTTTCACGGCGTAAACCACCGTTTTATCGCCTTTTACAATATCGCCCGCGGCAAACAAAGCGGGATCGGCGGTTTGATAATTATCCGTATCGATAAGATTGCGCTGTGGCTTTAACGCGGCGAAATTTTCAAGTTGAGCATGTTGACCAACGGCGAGAATAATATGTTCAGCTTCAAGCGTCAGTTCTCCCGGCAGGCGTACGTGTTTAAAAGTAACCCGGTTTCCGCTAACCGCCACAGGCGTGAAACCGTCAATAATCGATACCCCTAACGCTTGTGTGCTGCTGAACTCTTTATCGCTGGCTGGGAAATCGGCCAGTTCTTCACGGGCGACACAGGTAACTGACGCACAGCCCAGCAGTTTCAACGTGCTGGCGACATCCATCGCGACATCGCCGCCGCCGATGATCAATGCGCTTTGCGCGACGGTAATATCGCCGCTGGTTTGCCGGGCTCGTTGCAGAAAATCGACGGCGATTTCAACGTGATTGGCCTTCTCAAACAGCGGTAACGTTGAACCGTAAGACATCCCTACGGTAACCAGTACGGCGCGGTATTCTGTTTTGAGTTGCTCAATGGAAAGGGCGGTGCCGACTTCACAATTGCATTTGATTGTTACGCCCATTTCAACGATACGAGCAATTTCGTTATCTAAAACAGCATGCGGCAGACGAAACTCTGGAATGCCATAGCGTAACCAGCCGCCAGGTTGGGCCTGCTTTTCATAGATAGTGACGTCATAGCCCAGATTGCTCAGCGTTACGCTGGCTTGTAATCCTGCCGGGCCTGCGCCAATGATGGCGATCTTGCCCCGTGTTTTTGTGGCGGGTTGATAAATTTTCATTGCGGTCTGCTGCTCAAAGTCGGTAATAAAGCGTTGCAGACGTGCAATATCAATCGGCTTATCAATGCCTGAGCGTGTACACCCGCGTTGGCATAACTTTTCGGTTGGGCATACCCGGGCGCATACTGCCCCAAGTGCATTATTTTCACGAATAGTTTCGGCTGCACCCTTAAAATTACGAAAATAAATGGAGCGAATAAATTTTCCCGGGTCAGTTTGCGCCGGACAATCCTGGCTACAGGGGGCATCGTGACATAATAAACAGCGAGAAGCCTCTTTTATGGCTAATAATGGCGTAAAAGCAGGCGTGAGCTCATCCAGATAATTTTGTTGTGGCATATTTTCTTCCTTAATGCGTGAGTAAATTAAGGCAAACCGTTAATAACAAAATATAAAAATCGAAAGGCTATTCTTAAGGCTAAGCACTGCAGGAAGAGTATTCTGTGAAAGGATTCACAAATAGAAGAGTGTTGGCGGGAAATGCTGGCGGGCAGCATTAATCCCTTAATTTGAAATGGTAACCGTTATCATAATATTAGCTATTCTCAAACGCTAATATAAAAATAATATCTTTATCGATAGAAAATTAAGTAAATAACCATACCGAAGGATAAACATCCGCATCCGGCATAAACCAACACATAGGACCAAAATTGCAGGGGCTCTTGATGGCGATAAGCGTATACCGGTTCGCGCGTATTCTTCTTAATTTTATCTACGGCCCCGGTGCGCCAGCCTTTCCAGGCCTCACGGAAACAAAACACAGGAATGAGCAGAAAGGCCAACACGACAAAGAGGGTTTGTACATCCATGCTTATTTTCCTTGTTTCTTTTGTAATTCGAGTAATTGTTCAGGCGTAACCGCCGGATACCCCTGCGCATCGTCGGGTACCTGATGCATGGTAGGGATGGGCACCAGTGGGCCTAAAAAACGGGGTTCACGTTTAAAAATATAGAGATCGGCGAGTGCGCCAAAACGCGCGCCGAATTCGCGTACCCGCACGGTAAGCATATCTTTTGGTGAAGGCACCGCATAGCACTGGGCCTGAATGCCCATATGCAGCGCAATAAACAAGGCGCGTTCACAGTGGAATCGCTGAGTAATAATGATGAAATCGTTGGTATCGAATACCTTACGGGTACGCACGATGGAGTCGAGCGTACGGAACCCGGCGTAATCAAGCACAATGTCAGCCGGATCGACGCCTGCGGCAATCAGATCCTTACGCATCGTCATGGGTTCATTATAGCTTTGCTGCGCGTTGTCGCCGCTCAGCAACAGATAGTTTACCTTCCCGCTGTTATAGGCGTTCAAGGCGCCCTGAATACGGTAGCGGTAATACTGGTTGATAACGCCGGTTCGATAGTATTTTGCCGTACCCAGGACCACACCGACCTGGCGGTAGGGTAAATCCTGTAATTCGTCGTAGATATAGGGGGCAGTCTTCCAGCTCATCCATCTGTCGAGTCCAAGCACAGTCAACAGCAGCAGGCCTGACAGGACTAACAGGCTGTAAAACACGCGCTTTAACATGCAGAAAACTCGTTATTTGGGTGGAATTTCAATCAGGCTACTGTACCGGAAGACGTAGCGCAAGAAACAGCAGTCTGATTGAGGGGATTTTAGTCACTGTTACCCGGTTAGCGCAGCGCCACCGGGCTTTATGATTTAACTGAGCAGCACGCGCTCAATGTTGTCGCAGCCCAGCGCGTGCAGGGTGGCGGAGGTCGCATCCCACTGGATTAACGGCGCATCGGCTTTTTCTGCCAGCACCGCGCGTTGAATGTCCGGATAGTCGTAACCGTTCAGACTCAACAGGTTTAACGCGCCTTGCAGCGGTGGGAGAGTGGGATTAAAGGCGGCGTTTTCAGCATAGCTGCCACTGAAAATTCGCCCGTCTTTACACTCGAGCGCCACGCCGCTTGGCGATTTGCTGTATGGCATATGGCATCTGTTGGCGGCGGTAATTGCCGCCTGGGTCAGGGCGTCGCCCTGCAGCGAGAAGCCGTGATCCTGGTCGTCCATCAGTAGCGTTTTGATGTCGAGATCTTTTGGCCCGAACGCGTCCGGGAGATAGTCGCGCAGTGCGTGTGGTTCGCGCCCAGGCAGATGAATGCGTAAATCCAACCCGCTGTTCAGTTCGTTCATAAACTGGCGGCAGTGGCCGCAAGGGGTGTAGTTAACGGTGATGGCGGCGAGGCCTTTTTCACCGCGCAGCCAGGCGTGGCTGATGGCGCTTTGCTCGGCATGAACGGTTTGCTGCATTGTTGCGCCCAGGAACTCCATGTTGCCACCGAAGTACCAGGTGCCGCTAATGCCGCGAGAGATCGCGCCCACGTTGAAGTTGGAAAGCGGGGTACGTGCGCAGGCCGCAGCCAGCGGCAGCAGAGCGAATGCCAGCGCGTCTTCGTCCAGTCCCGATTCGCGTTTCAGCAAAGAGACCTGCTCAGCAGTCAGCATGGCGGGGAAATGCGTATCCGCCAGAACAGGGGCCAGGGCTGATTGCAAGTTATCCGCGAGTTGGGCAAAAGCAGTTTGAAAACGTGGATGCATGGCGATGCCTCATAACAATGTAATGGAATCGTAGTTTACGGGCCTGTTACGGCTTTATATGTGATCCAAATCTCATTGTGTGTGCAACTTATGAAACTTAAATGAAAAATGTGCAACGCATCGCAAATAAATAACCAAAAAGTGAAGGTTAGCCGACCACTGCCAGAATAACCGGGAACAGGAACGGGGCGACCAACGAGGTGATAATGCCGCAAATGACCAGCGCCAGAGAGCTAAACGCGCCTTCCTGATAATCCAGTTCTGCGCAACGCGCGGTTCCCAGGGCGTGAGAAGCGGTACCCATTGCCAGTCCTCGCGCGGCCTTCGTGCGAATGCGCATAGCATTCAGTAAAGTATGACCAAATACCGCCCCGAGAATGCCGACGAAAATGACGCACACCGCGCTGATGGCCGGAATACCACCAATACTTCCTCCTACCGCCATAGCGATAGGTGTGGTGACCGATTTCGGCATGATTGACGCGGCAATTTCCGGTGAGGCGCCCATCAACAGGGCGATTGTTGTGCCGGTAACCATCGCCACGACGCTCCCCGCAAAACAGATAGCGATTATCGATTTCCAGCGCGCGCGAATTTGGTGCAGCTGTTCGTATAACGGATAGGCCAGCGCGACCACGGCAGGTTGCAGTAAATCGTTCAGCACCTCGCTGCCTTTGAAATAGTGATCGTAGGGAATTCCGGTCAGCATCAGAATGGGAATAATCACCACCATCGCGACCAGCAGCGGATTCAGCAGCGGCATTTTAAAGCGTGCTGCTAGCTTACGTGCGCCAAAGAACACCGCGAGAGTTAAGGGCAACGACCACCAGATATATGTCATCATTCTTTCGAACCTTTTTGGCCAACAATTTTGCGTTCACCGTGTACAAGATGCGAGCTCCAGCTCACCACGAGGAAAACAACCAGCGTACTGATGGTGCATGACACCACCACCGGGCCAAATTGTGCGCGGAGCAAATCAAAGTACTGCATGATCCCCACGCCAATCGGGACAAATAACAGGGCCATATAGCGAATCAGGACATAACAGCCGGGATTAACCCATTTTGCCGGTAATACCTGCAATGCCAGTAAGACAAACAGAATCAGCATGCCAATGATGCTGCCCGGAATCGTGATCGGCAGCAGCGAAGCGATAAAAATACCTGCATAGAGGCAGGCATAGATCAGGACGAATGCGCGCAAGTATTGCCAGATAATGTTCAGTGATTTGCTCATAATTGAAACCCTTGACGAGACTGATTCATCATACAATTAAACTTCAAAACGTGCTACCGATCACATCATGAATTCTAAGCATAGAGGAAATAGACATCCGGAACATTGCGCACATGACCGCGCTAAACCTGTGCCAGGTAATACAAAAAACGATTCAGGGCGGTGGTGGGCGTTTCATTGTTGCGCCAGAATACGCCTACGCTGCCTTTTTGTTCAATCTTCGGCAGATTCAGGATAGCCAGTTGTCCCTGGGCGGCATAACGCTGCGCCAGACGCAGAGAAAGAATAGAAACCATGTCGCTACTTTGCAGCAGGTTGGTGCTGACGTTTATCGACGCTGATTCAATGGTGTTTTCCGGCAGCATTACGCCATTATCGACCAGCGCGTTGTCAATGCTAATGCGAATGGGGGTGCCTGTCGGCCAGACAATCCAGCGCCAGTTAGCCAGATCGTTCCAGGTGAGCAGGGGATATTTTGCCAGCGGATGATCGGGGCGGGCGACAAAACAGACCGGCTCGGTATAGAGCACCTGGTAATTAAGCGGCAGCTGAAGCGCCCGGCCGCCAACGCGACCGACGACGACATCCACTGAACCCGCCAGCAGATCGTGCAGTAACGGGGTCATCACTTTCTCTTCAATATTGAGATGCAGAGTGGGTAGCTCCGTAAGCAAGCCCAGTATTGCCTGTGAAACGCAGTCGGTCGCCACCGGCGAGCAGCCAATCTTCAGACTTCCCACCAGACCGCCTTGCTTGAAACGGGCAATTTCGTACTGCGAACGCTCCATATCATTGATCAGGCGTTGAGCATGTTGCAGCAACAGCTTGCCGCCTTCAGAGGGGCGTAAGCCTTTGCTATGTCGTTCAAAGAGCGTGATGCCAATCTCATCTTCGAGCTGTGATAACCATTTGGACAAGGCAGGCTGGGTGATATTCATCATTCGGGCGACGTGAGTCAAATTTCCCTGTTCCCCTAGCGCGACCAGCGTTTGCAGGTGGTGCAACTTCAGTTTCTGTGCCCAGTTAGCCATTTGCTATAACCTCCAGGTTATGCCTCTGCATGAAAAGCCATTGTACATTTCATCTCCAAACATACAAAGTCGCAACATACCTAAAACAAAACAGACATCTACTCTACCTGCACTGAGGCATTCACTATGACTCAACAACGTGATCTACAAGCACTAATAGATTCCGCCCCCGTCGGTAAGACGCAGTGGCGCGTGATTATTTGCTGTTTTTTGGTCGTCATGCTCGACGGTTTTGATACCGCGGCGATTGGTTTTATCGCACCCGATATACGCACTCACTGGCAATTGACCGCTGGGGATCTGGCGCCGCTTTTTGGCGCAGGACTGCTGGGGCTAACTGCTGGCGCGTTGCTCTGCGGCCCGCTGTCCGATCGTTTTGGCCGTAAACGGGTGATTGAGCTTTGCGTGGCGCTGTTTGGCGCGCTGAGTCTGATCTCTGCTTTTTCGCCCGATCTGCAAACGCTGGTCATTTTGCGTTTCCTTACCGGGTTAGGTCTGGGCGGCGCGATGCCTAATACCATCACCATGACGTCGGAATACCTGCCCGCCCGTCGACGTGGCGCATTGGTCACCATGATGTTCTGCGGCTTTACTCTCGGATCGGCTATGGGCGGCATCGTCAGCGCTCAACTGGTGCCGGTTATTGGTTGGCACGGCATTCTGGTGCTGGGAGGCGTTTTGCCGCTCATGCTGTTTGTCGCCCTGCTGTTTGCGCTACCGGAATCCCCGCGCTGGCAGGTTCGTCGCCAGCTACCGCAAAACGTGATTGCCAGAACTGTCAGCGCTATTACCCGGGAACGTTATGACGATACCCATTTTTATCTCAACGAAGGGTCAGCGATTGCCAAAGGCAGTATCCGCCAGCTGTTCGTCGGGCGACAGTTGCCCATTACCCTGATGTTATGGGTGGTGTTCTTTATGAGCCTGCTGATTATTTATCTGCTCTCCAGTTGGATGCCAACGCTGCTTAACCATCGAGGAATCGATCTGCAACATGCCTCCTGGGTGACTGCGGCCTTCCAGATTGGCGGTACGTTAGGCGCGCTGGTGCTGGGCGTACTGATGGATAAATACAATCCTTTCCGCGTGCTGGCGGTGAGCTATGCGCTGGGGGCGGTATGTATCGTCATGATTGGCCTGAGCGAAAACGGCCTGTGGCTGATGGCGTTGGCGATTTTTGGCACCGGCATCGGGATTAGCGGTTCTCAGGTGGGTCTCAATGCGTTAACCGCCACCCTTTATCCGACGCAAAGCCGGGCGACGGGTGTCAGTTGGTCTAATGCCATTGGCCGCTGCGGCGCGATTGTCGGTTCGCTTTCCGGCGGCGTGATGATGGCGATGAATTTCTCATTCGATAACCTGTTTTTCATTATTGCCGTTCCGGCGGCCATCAGCGCGGTGATGCTTACGCTGCTGACGGTTGTTGTTCGCCAGTCGGCCTCTGTCCCTGACGCCTTGCCACGCGCAGGCATCGTGAATGAATAAGGAGAATCCCTATGTCTGAACTGAATCAGGATGTTAAGAACAGCCGTCAGCAGTTTTACCAGCATATTTCCGGGCAGAATCTGACCCCGCTGTGGGAGTCGTTGCACCGTCTGGTGCCGTCAACGCCGAACGCGAATTGCGCGCCTGCGTACTGGAACTATCAGGAGATCCGTCCGCTACTGCTGGAAAGCGGCGATCTGATTGGCGCGAAAGAGGCGATTCGCCGCGTGCTGGTGCTGGAAAACCCAATGCTGCGCGGACAGTCTTCAATCACCCCGACGCTGTACGCGGGATTACAGTTGATTATGCCGGGCGAGGTTGCGCCGAGCCACCGCCATAATCAGTCTGCGCTGCGCTTTATTGTCGAAGGGAAAGGGGCATTTACCGCCGTCGATGGCGAGCGCACCCAGATGCATGAAGGCGATTTTATTCTGACGCCGCAATGGCGCTGGCACGATCACGGCAACCCAGGCAGCGAACCGGTAGTGTGGCTGGACGGTCTGGATCTGCCGCTGGTGAATCTGCTGGGCTGCGGCTTTGCGGAGGACTACCCGGAAGATCAGCAGCCGGTCACGCGCAAGGAAGGGGATTATTTACCGCGCTATGCGGCCAACATGTTGCCGCTGCGTCATCAGAAGGGTAACTCATCGCCCATTTTCAACTATCGCTACGATCGTAGCCGTGAAGCACTGCATGACCTGACCCGCATGGGCGAAGCCGACGAGTGGGATGGTTACAAGATGCGCTACGTGAACCCGGTAACCGGCGGTTATCCCATGCCGTCAATGGGGACCTTCCTGCAATTGTTGCCGAAGGGCTTTTCTTCACGGATGGCGCGTACCACTGACAGCACTATCTACCATGTGGTGGAAGGAAGCGGGCGGGTCACCATCGGCAACGAAACCTTCAACTTTTCGCCAAAAGATATCTTCGTGGTACCGACCTGGCACGGTGTGTCGTTCCAGGCCAGCGAAGATGCCGTCTTATTCAGTTTTTCGGACAGACCGGTTCAGGAAGCGCTGGGGTTGTTCCGTGAAGCACGCTATTAATTTGGGAGAGAGAAAATGACGCAATACGTATTCGAACCACAAGCGCCTGTTACCGTTCCGGTGGTTGGTAGTGATAAACAATTTCCCGTGCGCCGCGTTTACTGTGTGGGGCGCAACTATGCTGCACACGCGCGTGAAATGGGCTTTGACCCGGATCGCGAACCGCCGTTCTTCTTCTGTAAACCGGCCGACGCGGTAGTTCCGGTGGCGGCTGGTCAAACCCTTGAACTGCCGTACCCGTCGCAGACCGATAACTATCACTACGAGATAGAGCTGGTGGTGGCGATTGGTAAAAAGGGCAGCGATATACCGCTGGAAAAAGCGCACGAATATATCTGGGGCTATGCCACCGGTCTGGATATGACCCGTCGTGACAGGCAGATGGAGATGCGCCAGATGGGGCGTCCGTGGGAAATCGGCAAAGCGTTTGATCTCTCTGCGCCCATCGCGCCGCTGCATAAAGCCAGTGAAATCGCTGATGTTAACAATGCGCCTATCTGGCTGCAGGTTAACGGCGACGATCATCAGCGGAGCGATATTCGTCACCTTATCTGGTCTGTGAATGAAACCATCAGCTATCTGTCCGGATTTTTCGAACTGCAGCCGGGCGATCTGATCTACACCGGTACGCCGGAAGGCGTGGGGGCGGTAGTGAAAGGGGATGTGATCACCGGCAACGTAGACGGTTTAACCCCCATCGCCGTGAAGATTGTCTGAGGTGGATGATGAAGTTGTACAGTTTCTTTAATAGCTCCGCGTCATATCGCGTGCGTATTGCGTTGGCGCTGAAAGGGCTCGATTACCAGACGGTGGGCGTCAACATTCGCATCGGTCAGCAGAACGAGCTGGCCTACCGGCGGATGAACCCGGTGGGGCTGGTGCCGACGCTGGTGACCGACGACGGAGAATCGCTTGGACAATCGCTGGCGATAATCGACTGGCTGGATGGTCACTTTCCGCAGTCGCCGCTGCTGCCTGCTGACTTCCCGATGCGCAGTCGGGTGCTGGAAATTGTTTATGCCATCGCTTGTGATATTCACCCCGTGAATAATCTGCGGGTACTGCGCTACCTGAGCGACGAATTAAAAATCAGTGAAGAGGATAAAAAACGCTGGTATGCGCACTGGATCCAGCAAGGGTTAAGCGCAGTGGAACAGATGCTGCGCCAGAGTCATTCGGGGGCGTTCTGCGTGGGTGATGCGCCGACGCTGGCGGATTGCTGCCTGATCCCGCAATGGGCGAACGCGCTACGTATGGGCTGCGATTTGAGCGCATATCCACGCTGTAAGGCGGTCTATGATGCCTGTATCCAGCTTCCGGCGTTTATCACCGCCGCGCCCGAGAATCAACAAGATAAAATTCCGGCCTGATAAGGAGAACGACAATGGCTAAAGTGACACGCGCAATTATCGTGGGTGGTGGGATTGGCGGCGCGGCGACCGCGTTATCGCTGGCCCGTCAGGGAATCAAAGTGATGTTGCTGGAGAAAGCGCATGAGATTGGCGAAATCGGCGCGGGCATTCAGCTCGGGCCAAACGCGTTCTCTGCTCTCGACAGCCTTGGCGTGGGAGAGGTTGCCCGCCAGCGCGCCGTTTTTACCGATCATATCACCATGATGGATGCGGTAAATGCGCAGGAAGTCGTGCGTATTGAAACCGGACAGGCGTTCCGCGATCACTTTGGCGGTCCTTATGCGGTTATCCATCGGGTGGATATTCATGCTTCTGTGTGGGAAGCGGCGCTGGTTCATCCCAACGTTGAGTATCGCACTTCAACTAACGTGGTTGATATTCGCCAGACCGAGAATGACGTGACGGTATTTGACGAGCATGGCAACAGCTGGACGGCAGATATTTTGGTCGGCTGTGACGGTGTGAAGTCGGTTGTCCGTCAGTCTCTGATTGGCGATGCGCCACGCGTGACCGGGCACGTGGTCTACCGCGCTGTGATTGATTGCGATGATATGCCGGAAGATTTGCGCATTAACGCGCCGGTGCTGTGGGCCGGACCGCACTGTCACCTGGTGCACTATCCGCTGCGCGGCGGCAAACAATACAATCTGGTGGTGACCTTTCATAGTCGTCAGCAGGAAGAGTGGGGCGTGAAGGATGGCAGTAAAGAGGAGGTGCTCTCCTATTTTGCCGGTATTCATCCACGTCCGCGCCAGATGCTGGATAAACCGACATCATGGCGGCGCTGGTCCACCGCTGACCGCGAGCCGGTCGAGAAATGGGGTACCGACTGCATTACGCTGGTGGGTGATGCCGCGCACCCGGTGGCGCAATATATGGCGCAGGGAGCCTGTATGGCGTTGGAAGATGCCGTCACGCTTGGTAAGGCGTTACAGCAGTGTGACGGCGATGCGGCTGATGCCTTTGCCCTGTATGAGTCGGTGCGCATTCCGCGTACGGCGCGGATTGTCTGGTCGACGCGCGAAATGGGCCGCGTTTATCACGCCGCGGGCGTCGAGCGCCAGGTGCGTAATCTGCTGTGGAAAGGTAAATCACAGGCGGAGTTTTATCGGGGTATGGAGTGGCTGTACGGCTGGAAAGAAGATAACTGTCTGTTGCCGCGCTGAGCCTCTTTAATCTCCCGAACGGAGGCGCTACCATAGCGCCTCTTTTTTTGCGGGTGACGATATGCGTGTTTTACTGGCGCCGATGGAAGGCGTGCTCGATTCCCTGGTGCGCGAGCTGCTGACTGAAGTGAATGATTACGATCTGTGCATCACCGAGTTTGTGCGCGTGGTGGATCAGCTCCTGCCGGCAAAAGTATTTCACCGGCTCTGCCCGGAACTGCATAATAACAGCCGCACGCCATCCGGCACGCGGGTGCGCATACAGCTGTTGGGCCAGTACCCGCAGTGGCTGGCGGAGAACGCGGCCCGCGCGGTCGAACTGGGATCGTACGGTGTCGATCTGAACTGCGGCTGTCCGTCGAAGCTGGTCAACGGCAGCGGCGGTGGCGCGACGTTATTGAAAGATCCTGAGCTCATCTACCGCGGCGCAAAAGCCATGCGCGAGGCGGTGCCGGATCCTCTCCCGGTGACGGTGAAAGTACGCCTGGGCTGGGACAACAGCGACCGGCAGTTTGAAATTGCCGATGCCGTCCAGCAGGCTGGCGCCAGCGAACTGGTGGTGCATGGCCGTACCAAAGAGCAGGGCTATAAGGCCGAGCATATTAACTGGCAGGCGATTGGTGAAATTCGCCAGCGACTTACCATTCCGGTTATCGCAAATGGTGAAATCTGGGACTGGCAGAGCGCCCAGGATTGTATGGCCATCAGCGGATGCGATGCGGTGATGATCGGTCGTGGTGCGTTAAATATCCCGAATCTGAGTCGTGTGGTGAAGTACAACGAGCCGCGTATGCCGTGGCCTGACGTCGTGATGCTGCTGCAAAAATATACCCGTCTCGAAAAGCAGGGTGACACGGGGTTGTATCATGTGGCGCGTATTAAGCAGTGGTTAGGGTATTTGCGTAAAGAATATTCAGAAGCCACGGCGTTGTTTCAGGAGATTCGCGCGTTAAATAATTCACCGGATATCGCACGGGCAATTCAGGCCATCAAGATTACCGCCTGACATCAGTTCTGGTAGGCCGGATAAGGCGTTTACGCCGCCATCCGGCATCAGAGAGAACAATCGCCTGACATTTCTGCTATCAGGCCTGGGCTAAAAGACAACATCAAAAAATCATCTTAAACACGCCGGTTACCACCAACAGTCCAATCAGAAAAATAATTAGAATAATCCACAGCAGAATTTTCATTAACTTTCCTTTTTTTGGTAAATTCAGATTGAGTATAGGAAAGTATCAACTATTCTGCCTGGTGGCGCTGTTATGCGGGTTTACGTGCGCTTAGCAGAAACACCATTGGCCGCTCTTTTTCTTCATCCAGCGCCGGGTTTTCAGCAATCTGCTGAGCAGAGGGTCCCCATTCATCAACACACACAATGTCGAATCCGGCGGCAATGAGCGCGTTAATCCAGGTCGCCAGCTTGCGGTGCTGTTTTTTAACGCCTTCAGCAAACCAGTTACTGATACGCTCGCCTTCTTGTTGGTAATGATTAACCGGCCAGGACAGCTGCCCGGTTTTGTCTTTTACCCAGCCCTGGTTAAGCGGTGCGGTATAAATGGGGTGCTCGGCAGAGAAAACCAACATGCCTCCCGGTGTTAATGCCTGGTAAATCGTTACGAATAATCGTTCAATATCGTGTAAATAGTGCAGGGCAAGGGAGCTATACGCCAGGTCGAAAGACGCCGGCTGGAGCGTAAGCGTTTCGAGATCTTCACGGCGATAGACGATGCCATTGCCGTGAGTCATATTATGCGCCTGGGTTAACATCTTTTGTGAGATATCCAGCCCCACGACGCTGGCGGCATGATTATCGCGCGCGTAGCGGCAAAACCAGCCATATCCACAGCCCAAATCGAGAATGTTTTTACCCTGCAGAGCGGGGAGCATAGCCTGTATTGCTGGCCATTCCGGTGCGCCATCAAGCCCTTTTACTGAACGATCCAGCGTGGCATATCCGGCAAAGAATTCCGGGTCGTCATAAATATTCTGAGACATAAGGGTACCATCTATAAATTATTAAAATTATTTAATCTATATTATTTGTGTCGTGTATATTTTTCTGATTATATATTTTTATTGCCAAAGATGTATTGCCACGCGTAACTAAAAAAGTAACAGCGACAAGTCGTACTCTCTACGCATCTTTTCTTACCTGTATATCTCCATGAATCGTAATTCTGTTTTTGCCGCGACGGCATTGTTGCCTCTTTTTATTCTCATGGCTGGCTGTGCGCCTATGCATGATGACCGTCAATCTCTGTCGCAGCAGACCCCTGCTGCGAATGTCGATTCCGCCTTACCTGCGGCGTTAAAAAATGGCTGGCCGGACAGCCAATGGTGGAAGGCATACCACGATCCTCAGCTTAATGCGCTGATTGACAGCACGTTGCGAAACTCTCCTGATATGCAGGTGGCGGAACAGCGCATTCAACTGGCGGAGGCGCAGGCGAAGGCCGTTGAGGCGCAGGATGGTCCGGAGATCGATTTTTCTGCGGACGTTGAGCGTCAGAGAATGTCAGCTGAAGGGCTGATGGGACCGTTTGCCATTACCGATCCTGCCGCCGGAACGACAGGCCCGTGGTACACCAACGGGACCTTTGGTTTAACCGCCGGCTGGAATCTGGATCTGTGGGGGAAAAATCGGGCCGAAGTGACGGCGCGTATTGGGGCCGTTAAAGCGCGTGAAGCTGAGCGTGAACAAACCCGCCAACTGCTGGCGAGCGGTGTTTCGCGTCTGTACTGGGAATGGCAGACGCAGGCGGCACTGAAAAGCGTACTGACGCAGATTAAAAATGAGCAACAGAACGTGATAACCGTCGATCGTCAGCTGTATCAAAACGGCATTACCTCATCAGTGGAAGGCGTGGAGACCGATATCGATTCCAGTAAAACGGATCAGCAGCTGAACGATGTTAACGGCAAAATGAAAGTGATTGAGGCGCGGCTGAGCGCCCTGACTAATTCACAGTCTACCGTTCTGAAACTGCATACCAGTAAGTTACCTACCGTAGAAAGCCAGCTCCCGTCTCAGTTAGGTTATTCGCTGCTGGCCCGTCGACCGGATTTACAGGCCGCGCACTGGTATATTGAATCATCCCTGAGCAGCATTGATGCGGCCAAAGCCGCGTTTTATCCGGACGTGAATTTGATGGCGTTTTTACAACAAGATGCGTTACATCTGAGCGATCTGTTCCGCCATTCCGCGCAGCAGATGGGGGTCACAGCCGGACTCACGCTGCCTATTTTCGACAGCGGCAGATTGAATGCCAATCTTGATATCACCAAAGCGCAAAGCAACCTGACGGTGGCGAATTACAACAAAGCCGTGGTAGATGCGGTGAATGACGTGGCGCGTGCCGCATCGCAGGTGGAAACACTGGCGCAGAAGAATCAGCATCAGCAGCAGATCGAACATGATGCACAGCGCGTGGTGGGACTTGCGCAGGCGCGATTTAACGCCGGTATTATCGCGGGTTCCCGGGTCAGCGAAGCAAAGATCCCGGCGTTACGTGAGCAGTGTAACGGTCTGGTATTGCAAGGCCAGTGGCTGGATGCTTCCATTCAGTTGACCAGCGCGCTGGGCGGCGGTTACCACGCGTCGTAACACACCTGCCCGGTAGATGCCGCTCTACCGGGCCGTCTTCTTGCTGCTGCGTTTTTTCAACCACCAGCGCGCGCCTACCACCAGTACAATCACCAGAACCAGCCATATCCAGTGCTTAATGTGCTGGTCGAGATTGTGCAGCCACGGCGCGATGACTTCTCCCCCCACATAACCCAGAGTGGTAAATATCAGCGCCCACACCAGCGCCCCGAGAATATTGAGCGGTAAAAAGATCTTCGGTGGCAGGTGACTGGCGCCAATCAGCAAAGGGCCAATAACGCGAAAACCGTACATAAAACGCGTGCCGACCACGAACAGATAAGGACGCCGTTGGATCATCTTCTGCGCGTAATCAATTTTTGCCTGATGACGCGAAAAACGCCGCAGAATTTTGCCGCCAAAACGACGTCCGAGTAAATAGAGCAACTGATCGCCAATCATCCCGCCCAGCGCGACGGAGAGCACCACCAGCGGAAATTTAAGTACTCCCTGATGGGCCGCGACGCCGCCTAACAGGGTAATGGTTTCCCCTTCAGCCAGACTGCCAATCACTAATGCGGCATAGCCGTATTGCGCAACATAATGATTTATATCCATACGATTGTATGACCTCCACCGCTTATAGCATACACCCTATGAATGCTTGATGCCGGAAAAGCCGCGCCGTAGCGATCTAATGCTTGTCAGTTAAGTATTATGAAGGACATGTGATTCTGGCTCAGGGTTCCGTTCACCTCCGCGGTGTCATTTCTCTGAAACGCCGTTACCCGTGAACGTGCAAGGGAGGCTTACCGCCGCCTCCCTTGCATCCCAGGCTCCCGGCGGGAAAATCGTCGCTGCGCGAGTTATTCGTCTTATGCCGTCTGCCTGTCGGGTCGGGGCCGAGCCTGCATCCATGCAGGCCGTCCCCTCTGCCCGCATCCCTGCGGGCAGACCCGGTCAGCCGCCAACGCCTCATCGATTTTCAGCCGGACCGGGGGGATCGCTTCAACGCTCTGACTTCCAGTTAAATCTGTTTTGCTGTTCAAATATATTCAAATAAAAGTGCAGGAGGTCAGGTGAGGGCAGGTCCGGCTGAAAATTGCCGACGTGTTTCCGTAAGGCCGGGAGAGCCAGCATGGATGCTGGCTCAGGGCGCGTTTTGCAGGGATGCTACCTCGCGCCCGACCCGGTAGCCTGAAGGAATAAGCGGGGGGAACCACGAAGTGGCAATTTTCCCGCCGGGAGCCGGGATTGTTAAGGGTACGGCGATAGTACCCTTAACACGTTCACAGGCAGTATCGTTTCAGAGAAGTGATAAACATTGGGTGAACGTAACAATACGCCGTAGCGATCCGGTATTTTCTCTGTGTACATAAAATAATCAAAAGCTGAATTATACTTGAAGTGTTGAGGTCCGGAGCTGACAAGAAGGGGGCGGTATGAACCATGTCTGGGGGCTGTTTTCCCATCCCGATCGTGAAATGCACGTGATCAACAGCGAAAACGAAAGCGTTTCGCATCACTATACCCATCATGTACTGCTGATGGCGGCAATCCCGGTTGTTTGCGCGTTTATCGGTACCACACAAATCGGCTGGAATTTTGGTGACGGCAACATACTGCAGTTATCCCTGTTGACCGGACTGGCGCTGGCCATTCTGTTTTACGGCGTGATGCTGGCGGGCGTGGCTGTCATGGGCCGGGTTATCTGGTGGATGGCGCGTAATTACCCGCAGCGTCCATCGTTGGCGCACTGTATGGTCTTTGCCGGATATGTCGCGACTCCGCTGTTTTTAAGCGGTCTGGTCGCACTTTATCCGCTGGTCTGGCTGTGTGCGTTGGTGGGAACTATCGCGCTGTTTTACACCGGTTATTTACTCTATCTCGGTATTCCAACGTTTCTGAATATCACTCGTGAGGAAGGGTTAAGTTTTTCCAGTTCCACGCTGGCTATTGGTGTGCTGGTACTGGAGGTTCTGCTGGCGATTACGGTAATCCTGTGGGGTTACGGCTATCGCTTATTCTGACCTGTAAAACGCCTCTGCGCTGCGTTGTTGACGTAAAAGTCAGCAACGCAGCATTTCGAGACGATTATCCTGTAGCGGCAAACCTGCCGGATCGCTATGATGCCTGAGCTAGCCTGAGAAAATACTTAATCTCGGGCGGTGTGCGTTGTGACGTGCGTGAACCCTTATCAGAAATCTCATCATGCTGAAATTCCGAGTTTCATTATTAAGCCTTGCCCTGGTGCTGGCCGTTCCTTTTGCACCCCAAGCCGTGGCGAAAACGGCACCTACCGTAGCGGCTTCTCAACCTGAGATAGCGTCCGGTAGCGCGATGATTGTTGATCTGAATACCAACAAGGTTATCTATTCGAACCACCCGGATCTGGTGCGTCCGATTGCGTCGATTACCAAATTAATGACGGCGATGGTGGTGCTTGATGCGCGACTGCCGCTGGATGAAAAACTGAAAGTTGATATCAGCCAGACGCCAGAGATGAAAGGAATTTACTCTCGCGTACGGCTGAACAGTGTAATCAGCCGTAAAGACATGCTGTTACTGGCGCTGATGTCATCTGAAAACCGTGCGGCAGCCAGTCTGGCGCATCATTACCCTGGCGGCTATAACGCGTTTATCAAGGCGATGAATGCGAAAGCGAAAGCGCTGGGCATGACCCATACCCGTTTTGTGGAGCCGACCGGGTTATCGATTCATAACGTCTCAACCGCGCGTGATTTAACGAAGTTACTGATTGCCAGCAAACAGTATCCGCTGATTGGTCAGCTAAGTACTACGCGTGAAGATATGGCGACGTTTGCCAATCCGGCATATACATTGCCGTTCCGTAATACCAACCATCTGGTGTATCGCGATAACTGGAATATTCAGTTAACTAAAACCGGGTTTACCAATGCGGCGGGCCACTGTCTGGTGATGCGCACGGTGATTAATAACAAACCGGTGGCGCTGGTGGTGATGGATGCTTTTGGGAAATATACCCACTTTGCCGATGCCAGCCGTTTACGCACCTGGATTGAAACCGGCAAGGTGATGCCGGTTCCGGCGGCGGCGCTGAGCTACAAAAAGCAAAAAGCGGCGCAGATGGCGGCGGCAGGTTCAGCTACGGGTGAGCAAACCGCGCAGAACGATTAAACCGTAGGCCGGGCAAGCGAAGCGCCCCCGGCAACGTGCCCGATGGCGCTTATGCTTATCGGGCCTACGACTCTTTCCAGAACTTCTGCTTACTCGTTTTCCCAATACCCGGGTTCATACTGTTGGTTGGGTCATTCTCGCGGTAAAAGCGGGTTAATGTTTCCGGCGCCTGGTATAGATGCCCGACGTTATGCTCCGCCGGATACTGTGCCCCACGCTCGCGAAGTAACTCCAGCATCTGCTCTTTCAGCGCATGGGCATCCACGCCTTTTTTGACGATGTAATCCTGATGGAATACATAGCACATAAAATGCCCGTAATAGAGCTTGTGCACCAGTTGGCTGTCGATTTCTGGCGGCAGATGTTCATACCATTCGGTGTCGTTACGACGTAGCGCGATATCCAGCGCCAGAATATCTTCCACCTCATCCGCATGAACGGCCTGATAACGAATAGCCGCGCCAGCCGCCGCAAAGCGGTGCAGGAATGCCTTGCTGCCTTCTTCCGGCGTACAGGCAAAGAAGTCGCCCTCGGCCGTTTTGAAAAACTCATTTAGCCAGTTTTGCGCTTCAGCCACGCCGCCACCGGCCATTTTTAACAGCAGGTGATGCTCGTATTTGTCGCGCCAGCTTTTCATACGCGCCGGTAAGTGGCTGGGGAATAAATGGCCAAACTTCTGCATCGCCCGGTCGGTGAAGTGCGGACGGAAAAATTTCACTTTTTCCAGCATCGCATCGGTGCGACCTTTCAGGGTAAAGAAAAACGGCATTTTGTCGGTGCCGAGTTTGTCGATCATCAGGAACGTATCTTTACCGTACTGCTCTGCAATGTCGTAAATATCGCGATGCATATATTCACCGGCAACCGGCAGATGCTCAAACTTCGCCAGAATATGACGGCGGATCTCCGTCAGCACCTCTGGCTGGTTGGTGCCGATATAAAAGACCTGCTGATTTTTTTCGGCTTCGAAAGTGTCCAGACGTACGGCGAAAACCGCGAGCTTTCCGGCACAACCGGAAGATTCAAACAAGCGGTCCGGGTCAGCGTTATAGCGTGCGGGCGTATCCGCCTCAATATCTCTGACGCGGGTCACGTAGTCGTGATCGTGCGCATGACGTCCGTCGTGGCGAACATCGTCATCTTTGATGCGCTCGTCATCGAGTTTACTGAGGATCTGCTCTGGGGTTTGGCCAAGCTCGATGCCCAGATGGTTAACCAGCTGTAATTTGCCCTGTTCATCAATACGCGCAAACAGCGACATCTCCGTGTAGGCCGGGCCTCGTTGCACCAGCGAGCCGCCGGAGTTGTTACAAATGCCGCCAATCACGGAAGCGCCGATGCAGGAAGAACCGATCACTGAATGCGGTTCACGACCAAAAGGTTTGAGCGCTTTTTCCAGCGAATAGAGTGTTGTTCCAGGCCAGGCCAGCACCTGTTCGCCTTTACCGATGACGTGCAACTTATCAAGACGCAGGGTGCTGATAATAACAATCTCACGGTCGTAATCATTGCCGCTTGGCGTAGAGCCTTCGGTCAGGCCGGTATTGGCGGCCTGCATCAGAATGATTTTGTCTGCGGCGACACAGGCGTTCAGGACGCGCCACAGTTCTAAAAGCGAGCCCGGAAAAACGACGGCGAGCGCATCGCCCTGGCCGGAGCGGAATCCCTTGCGATAGCGGGCGGTTTTAGCGGGTTCAGTGAGCAGGTGCGAATGACCCACCAGGCGGGTCAGTTCATTCAGGAAAGCTTTATTATCTGTTGTAATGGAAGACATTCTCCACTCCTTGTGGTGGGACTCAATATCAGGAACAAGCATAGCGCTTTGTATGACAATACGCTTTCTCATTCATATTGTCTCTGGCTTGTCTTTCATTGATTCACGCTGGTTTTGAAAATTAGGAGAATAACCTTAGCTTTCTTTAGCGCTCCCGTTTAGTCTTACGGCAAATTGCGGTTTTTGTTATATTTTCGCTGATGCGTCAGGAAAAAATAAAGAGAGAATCAACATGAAATGGCTATGTTCTGTAGGTGTTGCGGTGAGTCTGGCGGTGCAACCCGCGCTGGCGGACACTCTGTTTGGTAATCATCCGCTAACGCCAGAAGCGCGGGATGCATTTGTTACCGATTTACTCAAACAGATGACCGTGGATGAGAAAATTGGTCAATTACGCTTAATCAGCGTCGGGCCGGATAATCCGAAGGAAGCCATCCGCGAGATGATCAAAGACGGGCAGGTTGGGGCAATTTTTAACACCGTCACACGCCAGGATATCCGCAAAATGCAGGATCAGGTGATGGAACTCAGCCGCCTGAAAATTCCTCTCTTTTTTGCCTACGACGTATTGCACGGCCAGCGTACCGTGTTCCCGATAAGCCTCGGTCTGGCGTCCTCCTTTAATCTCGATGCGGTCAGAACCGTCGGTCGCGTTTCAGCGTATGAAGCCGCTGACGATGGCCTGAACATGACCTGGGCGCCGATGGTTGATGTCTCCCGCGATCCGCGCTGGGGCCGGGCATCGGAAGGGTTTGGCGAAGACACGTATTTGACCGCCACAATGGGTAAAACAATGGTGGAAGCGATGCAGGGGAAAAGCCCGGCCGATCGCTATTCGGTAATGACCAGCGTCAAGCACTTCGCCGCTTATGGTGCGGTAGAGGGCGGGAAAGAGTACAACACCGTCGATATGAGCCCGCAGCGTCTGTTTAACGACTACATGCCGCCGTACAAAGCCGGGCTGGATGCCGGTAGCGGCGCGGTGATGGTAGGACTTAATTCACTCAACGGTACGCCGGCGACGTCGGATGCATGGCTGCTGAAAGATGTGCTGCGCGATGAGTGGGGCTTTAAAGGCATCACCGTTTCCGATCACGGCGCGATTAAGGAACTGATTAAGCACGGCACCGCCTCCGATCCTGAGGATGCGGTACGCGTGGCTATCAAGTCCGGTATCAACATGAGTATGAGCGATGAGTATTACAGCAAATACCTGCCGGGGCTGATTAAATCAGGCAAAGTGACGATGGCGGAGCTTGACGACGCTGCGCGTCACGTGCTGAACGTGAAATATGATATGGGGCTGTTTAACGATCCGTACAGCCATCTGGGCGCCAAAGAGTCTGACCCGGTGGATACCAACGCCGAAAGCCGCCTGCACCGTAAAGAAGCGCGTGAAGTGGCGCGTGAAAGCCTGGTGCTGCTGAAAAACCGCCTCGACACGCTGCCGCTGAAAAAATCCGCCACCGTGGCGGTTGTCGGGCCACTGGCCGACAGCAAGCGTGATGTGATGGGTAGTTGGTCCGCAGCGGGTGTTGCCGATCAGTCGGTAACGGTGCTGACGGGGATTAAAAATGCCATTGGCGAGCAGGGCAAAGTGATATACGCCAAAGGGGCGAATATCACCAACGATAAAGGCATTGTCGACTTCCTGAACCTGTATGAAGAGGCGGTGAAAGTTGATCCGCGTTCGCCGCAGGCGATGATTGATGAAGCCGTTAACGCGGCGAAACAGTCTGATGTGGTGGTTGCGGTGGTCGGTGAGGCACAGGGAATGGCGCATGAAGCCTCCAGCCGTACGGACATTACTATTCCGCAGAGCCAACGTGACCTGATTGCCGCGCTGAAAGCAACGGGCAAACCGCTGGTGCTGGTGCTGATGAACGGACGTCCGCTGGCGCTGGTCAAGGAAGATCAACAGGCTGATGCTATCCTCGAAACCTGGTTTGCCGGGACGGAAGGCGGTAACGCCATCGCCGATGTGTTGTTTGGCGATTACAACCCATCAGGCAAGCTGCCGATGTCTTTCCCACGCTCTGTCGGACAGATCCCGGTCTATTACAGCCATCTCAATACCGGTCGTCCGTATAACGCCGATAAGCCGAATAAGTACACCTCGCGTTATTTTGACGAGGCAAACGGTCCGTTGTATCCCTTTGGCTATGGCCTGAGCTACACCACCTTTACCGTTTCAGATGTGAAACTCTCTGCACCGACGATGAAACGTGACGGGACCGTGACGGCCAGCGTCCAGGTGACCAACACCGGTAAGCGCGAAGGTGCCACGGTGATTCAGATGTATTTGCAGGATGTGACCGCTTCAATGAGCCGTCCGGTAAAACAGCTGAAAGGCTTTGAGAAAGTGAATCTTAAACCGGGTGAAACGCAGACCGTCAGCTTCCCGATTGATATCGAAGCGCTGAAATTCTGGAACCAGCGTATGAAATACGATGCTGAACCGGGTAAATTTAACGTCTTTATCGGCGTGGATTCCGCCAGAGTGAAGCAGGGTGAATTTGAACTGCTGTAGTTGATGAAGAAAGCCACGCATCATGCCTGATGGCGCAATGCTTATCTGGTCTATGAAATAACGCTATCCGGCAAATTCACTTTGGGTTTGCCGGATTTTTTTATCGCCTTACTGCTAATTACTCTCGGTGTTACTACCCAATTGCCAGGTTAAGGCCTGATTTTTCGACTATGCTTTTTCCTCAAGTCTCTGAAAAGGGCCGCAAAAGGATGAGGAGCACAGCATGATAATCTCAAAGTTTGGGGTAGGGTCGTTGGCATTGTTAGCCGCGATAAGTATGCCCTTGCAGGCCGCGTCGCCCGTTACGGTTGGGTCAAAAATTGATACCGAAGGGGCGCTGCTCGGTAACATTATTTTGCAAGTGCTCGAAAGCCATGGTGTGAAAACCGTCAATAAAGTGCAACTGGGGACTACGCCAGTGGTGCGTGGCGCGATTACATCCGGCGAGCTGGATATCTACCCGGAATATACCGGCAATGGCGCCTTCTTCTTTAAAGATGAGAATGATCCGGCGTGGAAAAATGCGCAGGCTGGTTTCGACAAAGTGAAAAAGCTGGACGCAGAGAAAAATAAACTGGTCTGGCTAACGCCTGCGCCCGCCAACAATACCTGGACCATTGCGGTCCGCCAGGATGTCGCCGAAAAGAATAAACTGGTTTCGCTTGCAGACTTAGGGCGCTACCTCAAGGAGGGGGGCACTTTCAAACTGGCCGCCTCTGCGGAGTTTATCGAACGTGCGGACGCGCTGCCCGCGTTTGAAAAAGCCTATGATTTTAAACTAAATCAGAATCAGCTTTTATCACTGGCCGGGGGGGATACCGCCGTGACGATTAAAGCCGCAGCGCAGCAAACCTCCGGCGTCAATGCCGCGATGGCCTACGGCACCGATGGTCCGGTCGCCGCGCTGGGGCTGCAAACGTTAAGCGATCCGCAAGGCGTTCAGCCGATTTATGCGCCTGCGCCAGTGGTACGTGAGTCGGTACTTAAGGACTATCCGCAAATGGAAGAATGGCTGCAGCCTGTTTTTGCCAGTCTGGATGAAAAAACGCTCCAGCAGCTTAACGCCAGTATTGCCGTAGAGGGTCTGGATGCAAAAAAAGTTGCAGCAGATTATCTGAAGCAAAAAGGATGGGTTAAGTAACGGAATTTACGGCGGGTGGGTGTTTTGTCCAATATCTCGGTTAATCGGGTGCTGTTGCTGCTGGTTCTTCTTACCTTCGCAGCAGCTGCGCTTCCTTTCATTAGCTATGCTCCCAATCGCCTGGTTTCCGGCGAAGGTCGTCAACTCTGGGATATCAGGCCCGACATGGCGTGGGGACTGGCGGTGGCCTGTCTGCTACTGTTTCTTCTGTGCTTTGTGTCGGGCAAATCCGGCAATATATTGACGCTTGTTATCAGCCAGTTGTTGGTGATTGCGGCGCTGGTAACCGCAGGTACAACGGCAACGTATCTGGCGCAGACGGGCAGTACGTTGGCCAGAACCAGTCTTGGCTCCGGGTTCTGGCTGGGTCTCGGATTCATGCTGCTGGCTGCCAGTGACGCCATTCGGCGCATCACCTGTCAGATGTTGTGGCGATGGGTGCTGCATGCGCAACTTTTTGTTATGCCGATAGTGTTATTACTGTCCGGCACGTTTAACGATCTTTCCCTGCTTAAAGAGTATGCCAACCGCCAGGATGTCTTTAACGACGCACTGGCGCAGCATCTGACTATTCTGTTTGGCACCGTGATACCCGCGCTATTCCTTGGTGTGCCGCTGGGCGTTTGGTGCTCTTTTTCTGACTCGCGTCAGGGACCTGTTTTCGCCGTACTGAACATTATCCAGACCATCCCCTCGGTGGCCTTGTTTGGCCTGTTGATTGCGCCGCTCGCTGGGCTGGTTAAGCATTTTCCCTGGTTAAGCTCACTCGGCGTTGCGGGAACTGGCCTGACACCCGCGCTTATTGCGTTGGTACTGTACGCGCTTTTACCGTTGGTACGTGGCGTGGTGGCTGGACTGAATCAGGTTCCACAGGATGTACTGCAAAGCGCCCGGGCGATGGGGATGAGCGCGCGTCAACGGTTTATCTCGGTGCAGTTGCCGCTGGCGCTGCCTGTCTTCTTGCGCAGTTTGCGGGTGGTGATGATCCAGACAGTAGGGATGGCGGTGATTGCCGCGCTGATCGGTGCCGGGGGCTTTGGCGCGCTGGTCTTTCAGGGATTGCTCAGTAGCGCCGTTGATTTAGTGCTGCTGGGTGTGATCCCGGTAGTTGTGCTGGCAGTGCTGATTGATGCGCTGTTTGATTTAGGGCTAGCGCTGCTGAAGGGAACGAATAATGATTGAATTTAGCCATGTCAGTAAAACCTACGGTCAGCAAAAAGCCGTCGACGACCTTAATCTGCATTTGGCGGAGGGGAGCTTTTCGGTGCTGATTGGCACGTCGGGTTCCGGGAAATCCACCACACTGAAGATGATCAATCGACTGGTCGAGCATGACAGCGGGCGGATTCTTTTTGCGGGCGAGGAGATTCGCAGTCTGCCGGTACTGGAGTTAAGGCGGCGTATGGGGTACGCGATCCAGTCGATCGGCTTGTTCCCGCACTGGACTGTTGCACAGAACATCGCCACCGTGCCGCAATTACAAAAGTGGTCGCGCTCGCGTATTGATGATCGCACAGATGAGCTTATGGCGCTGTTGGGGCTGGAGGCGAGTTTGCGTCACCGTTATCCGCATCAGCTTTCCGGTGGGCAACAGCAGCGGGTCGGGGTTGCACGCGCGCTGGCGGCAGATCCGCAGGTGCTACTGATGGATGAGCCTTTTGGCGCGCTGGATCCCGTCACCCGCGGTGCGCTGCAGCAGGAGATGACCCGTATTCATCGTCTTCTGGGGCGTACCATTGTATTGGTGACGCATGATATCGACGAGGCGCTGAGGCTGGCGGAACATCTGGTCCTGATGGACGCGGGTAAGGTCGTGCAGCAAGGGACGCCGTTGTCGATGCTGACTGCGCCAGCGAACGATTTCGTACAAACGTTCTTTGGCCGCAGCGAACTGGGCGTACGGTTACTGTCGCTGCGTACGGTGGGGGATTTTATTCGTCGCGGCGAACATTCAGCCGGTGAGCCGCTGGTGGCTGAAATGACGCTGCGTGATGCACTGTCGATGTTTGTGGCGCGGGGGTGCGATGTACTGCCGGTTGTGACGCCGCAGGGCGTGTCCTGCGGTACGCTTCACTTTCGCGATCTGCTTTCGGAGATGCCGCCCCGTGAAACGTCTTACTGATCCATTGCTGTGGCTGGTTGTCCTGTTCCTGATCCTGTTGGTCGGGTTGCCGCACAGTCAGACCCTGTTTAGTTCGTTGTTTCCAGAGTTGCCGCGTCCCGTGTATCAGCAGGAAAGTTTTACGGCGCTGGCGCTGAGTCATTTTACGCTGGTGGGAATATCGAGTCTTATCGCCGTACTTATCGGCACCGGCGCCGGGATTGCGGTAACCCGGCCCTGGGGGGCAGAGTTCAGGCCGATGGTGGAAACTATCGCCGCCGTGGGGCAGACTTTTCCCCCGGTCGCGGTGCTGGCGATTGCCGTGCCGGTGATGGGATTTGGTCTTGAGCCGGCGGTTATCGCGCTGATCCTGTATGGCGTGTTACCGATCCTACAGGCAACCCTGGCGGGGCTGGGAGGCATCTCTGCCAGCGTGATGGATATCGCCAGCGGGATGGGGATGAGTCGCTGGCAGCGTCTGCGTAAAGTGGAGTTGCCGCTGGCGGCGCCGGTTATTCTGGCGGGGATCCGCACGTCGGTGATCATTAATATCGGCACCGCAACGATAGCCTCAACCGTCGGGGCGAATACGCTGGGCACGCCGATAATTATCGGACTTAGCGGATTCAATACCGCCTATGTGATTCAGGGGGCGTTGCTGGTCGCGTTGGCGGCAGTAATTGTCGATCGCGGATTTGAGCGATTAGCGAGCTACCTTACCCGGCACGTAAAATGAAGGTATAGCCTGCCAGCATGACGCCGCCGATACCGCCGATAGCCATCAGCAGGAAGAGGGTTATTACACCGATTTTAGCTGCGCTCATTGTGCACTCCTTATGTGAATCTAAGGATTGTACACGGTTGTTAATAGAATATTAAATACCGAGTGGATAAATATCGTGACCCAACGCGCGCCATTCACTCAGCTGCTGTTGCTGAGCGGGTGTCTGGTTCTCGCCGCACCAGACAAGTAAGGTTCGACCTTCGAACATTTCCGGTCGTAGTTGGTTCAGTGAGTGGGCCAGAACGTCAACGCGCCACCCCTGCTGACTGGCAACCCAACCCTCCAGCCACAAGCGGGTGGTATCGTGAATGTTCCAGCCGACAACCAGCGCATCTTTACCCTGTTTCTTGCGCGCTGAGGCCAGACAAATCGCGATATAGTTGATGAGGACGCCGTCGAGGATCCCGAGTAAGGCCTGGAGGATCGGCTGCTGACATTGCAGACGGCGGCGTAACGGTGTGAACAAATGGGTATTGAGCGTTTGCGCGGGATAATCCTGGCCGCGCTCTTTGATCCACATTCTCAGACTATGCAAATTATTGTTTTGCAAATAGCTTAGTAGCGTCTCTTGCTGTTCACGCCAGCCGTTATGCACATCAATGTTCTCATTGCTGAGCAACATTTTCACCTTACTGACCTGAACGCCGTTGTTTATCCAGCGTTTTATCTCTCGGATCCGGTCAATATCCGCGTCGTTAAACAGGCGATGACCCCCGTCTGTCCTCTGCGGTTTGAGTAATCCGTAACGCCTCTGCCACGCGCGTAAAGTGACAGGGTTGATATCACAAAGCAAAGCCACTTCACCGATTGTGTAAAGCGCCATCGTCGTCTCACTCTTGCTCGCGAGGTCCCAGTTTTACTTTAGACGCTCTTTTACGAACCAGGTAGTTTTGTCTGTTTTTTGATCAATCAAGGGGTGAGTTTGTCGTCCTACTCGCGCTTTCGAGTGATCGTTCTCACAAATTCCTGTTTTTTTGCAACACTTCAAAGAAAGTTACGCGTAGCCCATGTATGTTACGCGCTTTTAAGTGATGTGTGGTTGGCGCGTATGTACGAGTTTAATCTGGTGTTGCTGCTGCTTCAGCAGATGTGCGTGTTTCTCGTTATCGCGTGGCTAATGAGTAAAACGCGTTTGTTTATCCCGCTGATGCAGGTCACTATCCGTCTCCCGCACAAACTGCTTTGCTATGTCACCTTTTCCATTTTTTGCATTTTGGGTACCTATTTCGGGCTGCACATTGATGACTCTATTGCTAACACGCGTGCCATCGGTGCTGTGATGGGCGGGCTGCTTGGCGGTCCCGTAGTCGGTGGTTTAGTCGGTCTGACCGGTGGCTTACACCGTTATTCAATGGGCGGTATGACGGCGCTAAGCTGCATGATTTCGACCATTGTGGAAGGTTTACTCGGCGGGCTGGTGCACAGCGTGCTCACTCGTCGCGGCCGTACCGATAAAGTCTTCAGCCCGTTGACGGCGGGCGCGATTACCTTTGTGGCCGAACTGGTGCAGATGCTGATTATCTTATTAATTGCTCGTCCATTTGATGATGCGTTTCGGTTGGTCAGCAATATTGCCGCCCCGATGATGGTCACCAATACCGTGGGCGCAGCCCTGTTTATGCGTATATTGCTCGATAAACGGGCGATGTTTGAAAAATACACCTCCGCTTTTTCCGCTACTGCGCTCAAAGTTGCCGCCTCTACGGAAGGTATTTTGCGTCAGGGGTTCAACGAGGTTAACAGCATGAAGGTGGCTCAGGTGCTGTACGAAGAGCTGGATATCGGCGCGGTGGCGATTACCGATCGTGAGAAACTGCTGGCATTTACCGGCATTGGTGACGATCACCACCTGCCTGGTAAACCGATTTCGTCGTCGTACACTCTACGGGCAATAGAAACCGGAGAGGTGGTGTATGCCGACGGGAATGAAGTCCCTTACCGTTGTTCTTTGCATCCGCAATGCAAATTAGGCTCGACGCTGGTGATTCCGCTGCGGGGTGAAAACCAGCGGGTGATGGGGACTATCAAACTGTATGAGGCTAAAAACCGCCTCTTTAGCTCGATCAACCGCACATTGGGGGAGGGGATCGCTCAGCTACTTTCGGCGCAAATACTGGCCGGACAGTACGAGCGGCAAAAAGCAATGCTTACGCAGTCGGAAATAAAACTCCTGCATGCCCAGGTGAATCCTCATTTTCTGTTCAATGCGCTCAACACCATCAAAGCCGTGATCCGCCGCGATAGCGAGCAGGCCAGTCAACTGGTGCAGTACCTGTCGACCTTCTTTCGCAAAAACTTAAAACGCCCGTCGGAGATTGTCACACTGGCCGATGAAATTGAACACGTGAACGCCTATTTGCAAATTGAAAAGGCACGATTCCAGTCACGGCTACAGGTGACTTTAACGGTGCCTGATGAACTTTCGCATCAGCAATTACCGGCTTTTACCCTGCAGCCCATCGTGGAGAATGCCATTAAGCACGGTACCTCTCAACTACTGGATACCGGAGAGGTGTCGATTACCGCCCGTCGCGAAGGGCAGTATCTGATGCTGAATATTGAAGATAATGCCGGGCTGTATCAGCCAACGTCTGAGGCCAGCGGGTTGGGTATGAATCTGGTCGATAAGCGACTGCGCGAGCGGTTTGGCGATGATTTTGGCATCAGCGTAGCGTGTGAACCTGACCGCTTTACCCGAATTACTTTACGACTTCCTCTGGAGGAACAGGCATGATCAAAGTGCTGATTGTCGATGACGAACCGTTAGCGCGGGAGAATCTGCGGATCCTGTTGCAGGAGCAAAGCGACATCGAGATTATCGGGGAGTGTTCGAATGCGGTGGAAGCCATCGGCGCGGTACATAAACTGCACCCGGATGTCCTGTTTCTCGATATTCAGATGCCGCGTATCAGCGGCCTGGAAATGGTCGGGATGCTTGATCCCGAACATCGTCCGTACATTGTTTTCCTGACCGCGTTTGATGAGTATGCGGTCAAAGCCTTTGAAGAACACGCGTTTGATTATCTGCTCAAGCCGATTGAAGAAGCGCGGTTGGAAAAAACGCTGAGCCGTTTACGTCAGGAACGCACGAAGCAGGATGTATCGCTACTGCCCGAGCATCAGCAGCCGCTGAAGTTTATTCCGTGCAGCGGTCATAGCCGTATTTATTTGCTGCAAATGGATGATGTGGCGTTTATCAGCAGCCGTATGAGCGGCGTGTATGTCACCAGTAGCGATGGTAAAGAGGGGTTCACAGAGTTAACGCTCAGAACGCTGGAAAGCCGTACGCCACTCCTGCGCTGCCACCGGCAATATCTGGTGAACCTGGCGCAATTGCAGGAAATCCGACTGGAAGATAACGGCCAGGCCGAGCTGATTTTGCGTAACGGGCTGACCGTTCCGGTGAGTCGTCGTTATCTTAAAAGTCTAAAAGAGGCGATTGGACTGTAAAACTGATACACTGCGCGCCATTGCATCACCGACTGTTGAAGGCTCTATGCTAAGTAACGATATTCTTCGTAGCCTGCGCTACACCCTGAAAGCGAACAATAACGACATGGTGCGTATTCTTGCGCTTGCTGACATGGAATCCACCTCCGCGGGTTTTGATACCTGGATGACAAAAGAAGATGAAGACGGGTTTGTGCGTTGCCCGGATATCATTCTTTCCGGTTTTTTAAACGGTCTGATTTATCATCTGCGTGGGAAAGATGAATCCGCGCCGGAGCTGGCGCTTGAGCGTCGTGTTAATAACAATACGGTGCTGAAAAAGCTGCGTATCGCCTTTTCGCTGAAAACCGATGATATTCTGGCCATTATGACCGAGCAGAAATTTCGTGTGTCGATGCCGGAAATTACCGCCATGATGCGCGCGCCGGATCATAAAAACTATCGCGAATGCGGCGATCAGTTCCTGCGTTATTTCCTGCGCGGTTTGACCACACGCGTACATAGCGCGAAAGCATAACGAGAAAAACGGGCGACCACGATTAAAATCGGGTCGCCGACGGTTTACTTCACTTCTTTAAAACCCGCCGATTCCATTACCGTTTGCATTTGCTTCATGCTGATGTTTTTATCGGTATTCTCAGACAGCTTCATCCCGGAAATTGCCTGCAATGCTTTTACATCGACTTTTTCCATATCGATAGTGACGTTTTCCTGCGCATAGGTGTCTGAATAGGTGAGCTTTTCTTCTATGCCAGGGATGTTTTGATATTTAGCGCTTAAGGCGTCAAATACTTTTGCTGCTTCTTCTTTATTGCTGGCGCCGACCGACGCATAGCTGATTTTACTTTCAGAGATTTGTTTCAGAACCTTATCGCCCTTATAGGTGTAAGAGACGGTAATATCCGAGCCGTTTAGGTTGGCATTAAATGTTTTTGTCTCTTCTTTATCACCACACCCCGTCAGGGAAAAAATGACAACCGACGCTACGGCAAGAGAAACTAATTTTTGAAACGCTGTCATGTAAAACTCCATTTCATGAATATCGGATGCAAAATAATAGAGCCTATGAATTTGATGGGCCCGTACGACCTTAATAGCAAAGCAGTATAGAATAAATCTAATCGCAATAGCTGAGCAGTCCGAAAATGGAGTGAAGTGACGCGTTTGAGATTAGGGGAATAGCTACTGCAAAAAAAAGCGCTGCCATTGCAGCGCTTGGTAGGTCTTACTTCACCTGTTGGCCTGGTTTTGCGCCTTCGTCCGGACTTAACAGGAAGATATCTTTCCCGCCAGGACCCGCCGCCATCACCATACCTTCGGAAATACCGAAGCGCATTTTACGCGGAGCCAGGTTGGCTACCATAATGGTCTGACGTCCAATCAGAACCTGCGGATCCGGATAAGCAGAACGAATACCGGAGAAGACGTTACGCTTTTCGCCACCGAGATCCAGTGTCAGACGCAGCAGCTTGTCAGAACCGTCTACAAACTCAGCGTTTTCAATCAACGCTACGCGCAGGTCAACTTTGGCGAAATCGTCAAAGGTGATGGTTTCCTGAATCGGATCGTCCGCCAGCGGGCCGGTAACCGGTGCGGCTGCGGCTTTCACCTCTTCTTTAGACGCTTCAACCAGCGCTTCAACTTGTTTCATGTCGATGCGATTGTAGAGCGCTTTAAAGGTGTTGACCTTGTGACCGAGCAGCGGCTGCTCGATAGCATCCCAGTTGAGTTCGCTGTTCAGGAAAGCTTCAACACGCTCAGCCAGCGTCGGCAGTACCGGTTTCAGGTAAGTCATCAGCACGCGGAACAGGTTGATGCCCATCGAGCAAATTGCCTGCAGGTCCGCGTCGCGGCCTTCCTGTTTAGCCACAACCCACGGAGCCTGTTCGTCAACGTAGCGGTTTGCCACATCGGCCAGCGCCATGATCTCACGGATAGCTTTACCGAATTCACGGCTTTCCCACGCTTCGCCAATGACCGCAGCGGCATCGGTAAAGGTTTTATACAGTGCCGGATCGGCCAGTTCTGCCGCCAGCACGCCGTCAAAACGCTTGGCGATAAAACCAGCGTTACGGGAGGCCAGGTTAACCACCTTGTTGACGATATCGGCGTTAACGCGCTGGACAAAGTCTTCCAGGTTCAGGTCGATGTCATCAATACGTGAAGAGAGCTTCGCGGTGTAGTAGTAGCGCAGGCTGTCGGCATCAAAGTGCTTCAGCCAGGTGCTGGCCTTAATAAAGGTGCCGCGAGATTTGGACATCTTCGCGCCGTTCACCGTCACATAACCGTGTACGAACAGGTTGGTCGGCTTACGGAAGTTGCTGCCTTCCAGCATGGCAGGCCAGAACAGGCTGTGGAAGTAGACGATATCTTTACCGATGAAGTGATATAGCTCGGCGGTAGAGTCTTTCTTCCAGTATTCGTCAAAGCTAGTGGTGTCGCCGCGCTTATCGCACAGGTTTTTGAACGATCCCATATAGCCAATCGGCGCATCCAGCCAGACGTAGAAGTACTTGCCAGGCGCATTCGGGATTTCAAAACCGAAGTACGGTGAGTCGCGGGAAATATCCCACTGCTGCAGGCCGGCTTCAAACCATTCCTGCATTTTGTTGGCGACCTGCTCTTGCAACGCGCCGCTGCGCGTCCATGCCTGCAGCATTTCGCTGAATGACGGCAGGTCAAAGAAGAAGTGTTCTGAGTCACGCATCACCGGCGTTGCGCCGGAAACGACGGATTTCGGCTCGATAAGTTCGGTCGGGCTGTAGGTTGCGCCACAGACTTCACAGTTATCGCCGTATTGATCCGCAGACTTACATTTCGGGCAGGTGCCTTTAACAAAACGGTCCGGCAGGAACATGCCTTTTTCCGGATCGTAAAGCTGGGAGATAGTGCGGTTTTTAATAAAACCGTTCTCCTTCAGGCGCGTGTAAATCAGCTCAGACAGCTCGCGGTTCTCTTCGCTATGCGTAGAGTGGTAGTTGTCATAGCTGATGTCAAAACCCGCAAAATCAGTCTGATGCTCCTGACTCATTTCACCGATCATCTGCTCTGGCGTGATCCCAAGCTGCTGTGCTTTCAGCATGATTGGCGTACCGTGGGCGTCGTCCGCGCAGATGAAGTTTACCTGGTGGCCGCGCATTCGCTGGTAACGGACCCAGACATCAGCCTGGATGTGCTCCAGCATATGGCCGAGGTGGATAGAGCCGTTGGCGTACGGCAGCGCGCACGTTACCAGAATTTTCTTCGCGACTTGAGTCATAGTGGGCAATTACTTCTTTTGTAGTGAAAAGGGCTTTGATAGTACCAAAATGGTAATTACTGCGCCAAGCGATAAGGGCATTTATCCGTAAATGAATAATTGTTGCGGTTGGAGTAAACTACCTGGTGACTATTGTATTTTCAGAACAACAAAAAGGAGTCGGGATGAACGCACAATCCCAGGCCAAATCACCAGAAACCCTGCGCGCGATGGTCGCCGGGACGCTGGCGAATTTTCAGCATTCAACCCTGAAGCATAATCTGACGACGCTTAAAGCGTTGCACCACGTCGCCTGGATGGATGACACGTTGCACGTCGAGCTGGTCATGCCCTTCGTCTGGCATAGCGCGTTTGAAGCATTAAAAGAGCAATGCAGTGCCGATCTGTTGCGTATTACCGGCGCGAAAGCGATTGACTGGAAGTTGTCACATAACATCGCCACCCTGAAACGTGTGAAAAATCAGCCGGGTATTAATGGTGTGAAAAACATCATTGCCGTCAGTTCCGGCAAAGGCGGGGTGGGTAAATCTTCCACTGCGGTGAACCTGGCGCTGGCGCTGGCTGCGGAAGGGGCAAAGGTGGGCATTCTGGACGCCGATATTTATGGCCCGTCCATCCCGACGATGCTCGGCGCGGAAAACCAGCGTCCCACTTCGCCGGACGGCACCCATATGGCGCCGATCATGTCTCACGGTCTGGCGACCAACTCCATTGGCTATCTGGTCACCGACGATAACGCTATGGTGTGGCGCGGGCCGATGGCCAGTAAAGCGCTATTGCAGATGCTGCAGGAAACCTTATGGCCAGATCTTGATTACCTGGTACTGGATATGCCGCCAGGCACCGGTGACATCCAACTGACGCTGGCGCAGAACATTCCGGTAACTGGGGCGGTTGTAGTGACCACGCCGCAGGATATTGCGCTAATCGATGCGAAAAAAGGCATTGTGATGTTCGAAAAAGTCGAAGTGCCGGTGTTGGGTATTGTTGAGAATATGAGTATGCATATTTGCAGCAACTGCGGACATCATGAGCCAATCTTTGGCACAGGCGGCGCGCAGAAACTGGCCGAGCAGTACCACACCCAACTGCTGGGACAAATGCCGCTGCATATTTCTCTGCGTGAAGACCTCGATCGCGGTACGCCGACGGTTATCAGCCGTCCAGACAGCGAATTTACCGCCATTTACCGTGACCTTGCAGGGCGCGTGGCAGCGCAGCTGTACTGGCAGGGTGAAGTTATTCCGGGCGAAATTGCCTTCCGCGCGGTGTAATTTCTGGCGTTAAATATTATTCACCGCATCAATGATATATTGATGCGGTGAATATATAGGATGAAGAAAAAATAGAGTATTGTTTACCCTGTCTTAATAAAACATGTTTTTTTCTGAATTAAATCCGATATTCATCATTTAAATTGATCATGCCTATCCTATTGATTTAGTATTTCAATTGGTTTACGCGTGGTAGCGCACCTATTATTACGCTAAATAACTACCCTGCATGTTAAATCGGGCTTAATACAGGAATGACATTTAGATGAAAAAAACTTTGTCGCTGGGAATTATAGTTCTGGCTTATGGATTAAGTCTTCCCGCGTTGGGAACAGATACCGCAACCTTAACTATTAACGGCAACGTTGTCGCGCCGACCTGCAGTACCGAAGTGGTAAATGCTCAGCTTCAACAGCGCTGCGGCAACTCAACCCACGTTTCGAGTACCGAACAAACTGTTTCAGCGGTGGTGAGGGGAGTAACAACGGAACTGGTCGCTGTTCCGGGCAGCGATAATCGTCAAATTATCCTCAACCGCTACGACTAGGATACTCTCTTTCATATAGCCCACATCACTCTCATGAATGATGTGGGCTTTTTTATTTATCTTGAAAATAAATATGAATGGTAAATTACGTTAACTTATTAATTGTGTAAATAAGATTGGTTCCTGACTATTTGTTATAATTATATTGCATTGATTAACTTGTCTTAAATCAAAAAAACATTCCGTTTACATTGCGGTAACGATTTAAGCGTGTAGATTCTAATTACAGGAATAACACCATGTAACAAATCTAAATATGTTGATTAAGGAAGATACTATGAAACGTTCAATTATTGCTGCTGTACTGGCTGGCGTATTTTTGAGTGGCGGGGCTTATGCCGCTCCTGCAGAAGAACAAGGAACTTTGACCATTACTGGTGAAGTAACAGGTACCGCTTGTCGATTCGATAATGGGAAGAATGTTTCTGCAATTGAATTAGGAAATGTACCAGCCTCGGCATTTCAAGGTTACGGCGTTGGTGTTGATGTTCCATTTGGCGAAAATGAAGCGACAACACCAATGGTTTTGGTATGCGATCCAGCCAAAGACGTAATTATTAAAGTTGATGGTGCTGCTTTTGATTATAATGATGTTATCGAAAATACTTTAGACCATAATTCTGGTGGCGCTCTCGGAGTGGGTTTTAAATTATACCATAAAAATAAGTTAATTGAAAAAGACGGAAACTCAACGCTTGCTATTTCTGATCTTAAATCATTAGGCGATAATAAATATGAGCTGCTTCTTTCTGCACGATATGCAAAAACTGCAACTGACGTTTCTGAGGGTAAGGTAAACGGAACTGTAAAACTGATGGTGATACAGGAATAATGTTATGCCGGCAACCCCGGTTGCCGGCATAAAATAAGGAATGAAAAATGAAGATGCTATGTGCGGTAATCACATTATCAGTTGTTACACCAGTTCATGCAGGGATAGTGATTTATGGCACAAGAGTTATTTACCCCGCGGAAAAAAATGAAATAACGCTGCAGTTAATGAACCAGGAACAAAATGCCTCTCTGGTTCAGGCCTGGATCGATGACGGTAATACATCATTGCCGCCAGAAAAAATTCAGGTTCCCTTTTTATTAACACCTCCAGTAGTCAGGGTACCGGGTAATTCAGGGCAACAGCTCAAAATTAAAAAAATGCCCAATATGTTGCCGAACAATAAAGAGAGCCTGTTTTATCTTAATGTACTGGATATTCCGCCTAATAATCCAGCACATGCGGGTAAGAATGTTATAAAGTTTGCGATGCAGAATCGTATTAAATTATTTTACCGTCCGGCAGGTATTGCACCAGTCAATAGTGCGACGTTCAAAAAAATAGTGTTAGTACGCAATGGTAAGGATTTTATTATAAAAAATGACAATGCTAATTGGGTTACGGTGGCTGAGGTAAAAGTTGGCAGTGTGAAAATAAATGATAAATCAGTGATGGTAGCACCGTTCTCTAGTGAACCCGTCATGGTTAAAAGTAGCAACGCTAACCAATATAAATTAACCATTATCAATGATTATGGCAGCTTTATAAGTGATAGCGTCAGCTTGAAATAACAGGAGCTGATTATGTTAAGGATGACCCCGCTTGCTTCTGCGATATTAATTTCGTTATGGAGTATTACTACCTATGCAGAAGAGACCTTCGATACCAATTTTATGACTGGTGGTATGAAAGGGGCGAAGGTTTCTGATTTCCGTATTGATGATAATCATCCATTGCCAGGGCAATATGATGTTGATATCTATGTCAACACACAATGGCGCGGTAAATATGAGATTACAGTTAAAGACAACCCTGAAGAAACTTGTCTGCCTCGCGATACGATTTTGCGTTTAGGGATTAATACAGATGAAATCGATAAAACCCGGACATGTTTGACGCTTAAGCAAATGGTTCAAGGAGGAAGCTATAGTTGGAATATAGGAAAATTTCAATTAAACCTTAGCGTACCTCAGGCTTATGTAGATGAACTGGAAAATGGTTATGTTCCCCCAGAAAACTGGGACCGTGGAATTAATGCCCTTTATACTTCTTATTACCTTAGTCAGTACTACAGCGACTATAAAAATTCTGGTAATAGTAAAAGCACCTATGCTCGTTTTAACAGTGGACTGAATCTGCTGGGCTGGCAGTTACATTCAGATGCCAGCTACACCAAAGCTCAAGACAGTAGCGGTGAGTGGAAAAGTAATACTTTTTACCTGGAGCGTGGGATCTCGCAAATTCTCGGCACTTTCCGCGTTGGGGATATGTACACATCGTCTGATATTTTTGACTCGGTACGCTTTCGCGGAGTGCGATTGTATCGTGATATGCAGATGTTACCGAACTCCAGGCAAAACTTTACGCCATTGGTTCAGGGGATTGCACAGAGTAATGCGTTAGTGACTATTGAGCAGAACGGCTTTGTGGTTTACCAAAAAGAGGTGCCGCCAGGTCCGTTTTCTATCGCTGATTTACAACTGGCGGGCGGTGGTGCTGATCTTGATGTCAGTATTAAAGAGGCCGATGGGTCAGTAACGACCTATCTGGTACCGTTTTCTTCTGTCCCGAATATGTTGCAACCCGGTGTATCCAAATATGATTTTGTCGCTGGGCGCAGCCATATTGAGGGGGCGCGTAATCAAACCGATTTTACTCAGCTAAGCTATCAATATGGGTGGAGTAATCTATTAACGTTATACGGCGGTACGATGCTCGCTGATAACTACAATTCGTTTACGTTAGGGACTGGCTGGAATACCCGAATTGGCGCCATCTCCGTGGATGCGACGCGTTCACACAGTAAACAGGATAATGGCGATGTATTTGATGGGCAAAGCTATCAAATTGCTTATAACAAATATTTGACACAAACCGCCACGCGTTTTGGCCTTGCTGCCTATCGATACTCATCACGGGATTATCGGACTTTTAACGATCACGTTTGGGCCAATAATAAAGACAGCTATCATCGTGATGAAAATGATGTTTATGACATAGCTGATTATTACCAGAATGATTTTGGCCGTAAAAATAGTTTTTCTGCAAACATCAGTCAATCTTTACCGGTCGGCTGGGGGTCTGTGTCACTGAGTACACTTTGGCGCGATTATTGGGGGCGTAGCGGCAGCAGTAAAGATTACCAGTTGAGTTATTCCAATACCTGGCAACGGATCAGTTATACGTTTTCTGCCAGTCAGGCTTATGATGAAAATCATCGCGAAGATAAGCGGTTTAACTTTTTTATCTCTATTCCATTTGAATGGGGAGATGATCTTACTTCAAGAAGCAGGCGTTTATATGTATCCAATTCAACAACTTTTGATGATGATGGCTTTGCCTCAAATACGACCGGGCTTTCTGGAACGATTGGCGATCGCGACCAGTTTAACTACGGTGTAAACCTGAGTCATCAGCGGCAGGACAGCGAAACAATGGCTGGTGCCAATCTAACGTGGAATGCGCCGCTTGCTACGCTAAACGGCAGCTATAGCCAGTCAAATAAATATATGCAAGCCAGCGGCAATATTTCAGGCGGTGTATTAGCATGGTCCGGCGGAGTGAATTTGGCTAATCGTCTCTCAGATACCTTTGCTATTCTTCAGGCTCCGGGACTGGAAGGGGCCTATGTTAACGGACAACGATACCGTACCACGAACCATAATGGTGTCGTGTTATACGATACTGTTACCCCTTATCGGGAAAATAACCTGATGCTGGATATTTCAAATACGAACAGTGAAACCGAGTTGATGGGGAATCGACACAGTGCTGCGCCTTATCGGGGTGCCGTGGTGTTGGTTAAATTTGAAACCGATCAACGTAAACCATGGTTTATTCGTGCGTTACGTCCAGATGGTTCACCGCTGACGTTTGGCTATGAAGTTGAAGACAGCCATGGACAGAATATTGGTGTGGTAGGTCAGGGAAGCCAGCTTTTTATTCGTACCAACCAAGTGCCGCCGGAGATAAAAGTGGCGGTTGATAAACAACAGGGACTTTCATGCGCAATCACCTTCGATAAAACGATTGATGAAAGTAAAGTTTATATTTGTCGGTGAGTGGAGCCAATTATGCGATTTGTCATTGGTTTGTTCTTGTTTTTTACGTCGTTTTACGTTTCGGCGATGTGTTATTCGGGTGATTTTTCTATCGGTAGTTCTGGAAGTAATAATCTCACCGCAACGGGAGAGGCAATTAAAGTGGATCTAAATAAAGCAAAACTTAATGAGTTTACCCCATCCACATTAAAACATGTCAATTTTCTGAGCTCGCAAAAATATCACTGCCAATATGCGAATAGTGGACTACAGGTAACACCACTTGAAAATAACAATATTACTTATTTTCGGGTTTCATCAGGGGAGAGTAACGATTTTGTATATGTAGCAGTAAGAATTGGAAATAATTTCGAGGGTGCATTTAATAAAGAAGAGAAAAGCACTTTATTTGGGACAATACATTACTTTAATTTTACGGGTTCTGATATCAACGATGTCTTACAGTACGGTGTCGAATATATGCTTGTGCCTATGGCTCAGGTAAATAAAGAGGTAATTATTAATAACTCTGCTTCACTTAACTCCCCGTTGTATTTTGTTGAGGCAAATGGCTCAGACAGGGATAAACATAATTTATCGCAAATTGTGCAGGTTGAATTTAATTACACACCCACGACCTGTTATTTTCCTGACACATCTGTAAAGGTAAATCCTATAAATTATCGCAGTATATCGAACGCTGGGGCGGAAAGTGCTAATAATAACATTGAAATAAAGTGTGATGATGTTTTAGCATATTCGTCAAGACGGATTTATTATCGCTTTGAGTCTCAAAACCATGATGGTGATGTGTTGAAAAATGAATATCTCGGTGATGATAGCGCTGGTGATATCGGTTTTAAACTGGAATTAAATGGGGTCGGAGTTAGCTTAGATAACAACCGCTATGAGATCGTTCAAGGGAGAGGGGCGATAGCTAAAAGTTACACTATCCCATTAAAATTTAAATATTTTCCATACGGGGAATACCACTCAGGTCACATATTAAGCCGCGTTAAAGTGGTGATCGGTTACGATTAATATAGATTAATTTTATGCTATTTACGCACTCCCTCATCAGAGCGAGTGCGTGTTTTTTCACCGATGATAAAAAATCTCGCCGTCGTAGGCTTTAATGATCTTAGCATCGGCATCATTGACCAGCACATACGCGCCGCCCATGTAGGTCCAGTGGGTGCCTGCTGTCGGTGCGGGCAGGTTGCGCAGATTCCACTGCTTAATAGTGTATTCGCTGGTGAGATACAGTGGTGGAACTTTGTCACCGGGTTTGAAATGGGTGAAGTCAGCAATAAAGCTGCTCAGCTCATATTTATCGATACCGGTGGGGGCAGCTGTTGCAGCCGGCGCGGCCCAGACGACACTGCTCGCAAGCAGGAGTGCACCCAGCAACATTTTATTCTTCATACCCATCTTCTCTACCTCTTCGGGTCATCAAAATCAGTCATGTATCATTCCTGGCTTACAGGGCATCTGACAAGGACTTTTTTGTTATCACTCCAGTAATTTCGTAAAAAGTGTAAATGAATGTACAGCATTGCGACAATTTCGAGTGGCAATTTAGCGATGAGGTGTCACGTTTTTGCATATCAACTCAGGGTAGCGCTGTTCCACAGCATACATGAGTTGCTCCGGTGTCTGTGACCCGGAACAATTGTCTTCAAGAAAACCCACTACTGGAATGGAGTAAAAAAGTTGATGCTTGTTTAATCAATTTATTTACTTTACTGTAAAGTAAATAAATTGGCGAGGCTTTACTATGACGAACTTTAGTAAATGGGGAAAGTTATTAATTTTCATATTGTTAATGACTTTGTCATGTCATCTTAAGGCATCTCTGCCTGGAGGGGGGGCTGTAGAGCCAAAGACGGTTGATCGCTGTCTTGTTACGCGGGACCGGGAGCAGGCTTGCTTCCAGTGTACCGATTTGAATTATCAGCATATGCAGTTACGACTCAGCTATTTACGTTTTTTACTACTCCAAAATAGTTTCACTATCCAAACCTATGACTATTTATGGCGTGAACATCAACGAACAATGTCTTGCCTCGAAATCAGCAGATACATTGTCGCGAAAGCAATCAATATTCTGCTATGCCCAGCAACGGTCAAATTACCCATACCTCAACCTGTTTTTAATTTGTGGCAAACATCGCATATGGCTTTTATTCAACGAGCCAGGCCTCCGCACGTGTTTTCACTGCGCGACCCCATTGACTAAACGGAGGAAAACACGATGTTGGCTCACTTCTTTATTTTCCGTCCTGTGTTCTCCGCGGTCATTGCTATTTGCATCGTTTCTGCTGGTATCCTGGCTCTTTTAACACTGCCTGTTGAGCAGTATCCGGATATTGCGCCACCGGGGGTGAACGTTACGGCAAACTACCCAGACGCTTCTGCACAAAACGTTGAGGACAGCGTAACGCAGCTACTTGAACAGCAAATAAAAGGAATTGATGGTCTGCTTTATTTTTCTTCAACCAGCAGTTCTGCTGGTCAGTCCCGTATTAGCCTTAGTTTTGAACAAGGTATCAATCCCGATATAGCCCAGGTCCAGGTACAAAATGCTGTAAACCAGGCTATGACACGGCTACCGCAGGAAGTGCAACAACAGGGACTTTCTGTGACTAAATCACAGGGAGATAGCCTGATGGTTATCTCCTTATATGACCAGAACGATCGTTTAACCAGTGTCGATATCAGCGACTTCCTTATCAACACGTTGCAGGAGCCCTTAAGTAGAGTTAAGGGGGGGGAGAAACAACAGTGTTTGGTGCGCAATATGCTATGCGGATTTGGCTCAACCCACATCAGCTCAATAATTATGGTTTGATGCCCTCTGATGTACAAACGGCTATCGAGGCACAAAATTCGCAAGTTACCAGCGGAGAAATTGGCTCTCTTCCTTCTCTCAATGATCAGTATCTGAATGCGACGGTGACCGCCCAGTCCCGCCTGGAAACATCGACGCAATTTGAAAGTATCATTCTTCGGACAAATAATGATGGCTCAGCTGTATATTTGCGAGATGTTGCTCGAGTCGAACTCGGGGCTGAAAACTATCAGAATCTGACCACACTTAATGGTCATCCTGCGGCTGGAATATCTATTCAACTCGCATCCGGAGCTAATGCTCTGGAAACTGCTGAAAAGGTTCGCGCTGAAGTTAACAGATTAAAAGATCGATTTCCGCAAGGCATTGTAGTTGCCTATCCTCGTGACAGTACTCCGTTTGTGACGGTGTCCATCACAAATGTTGTGCAGACGCTGATTGAAGCGATCGTTTTTGTTGTGGTGGTAATGTATCTGTTCTTACAAAACTGGAGAGCCACATTAATTCCCTCATTGACGGTGCCTGTCGTATTATTGGGCACATTCGGCATCCTCAGCCTGCTAGGGTATAGCATCAATACCTTAACACTTTTTGCCATGGTGCTTGCCATTGGGTTACTTGTCGACGACGCGATTGTCGTGGTTGAGAATGTCGAACGAGTAATGGAAGAAGAACATCTCGAGCCGCTGCAGGCTACGCTAAACTCCATGCGGGAAATAACCGGTGCATTAATAGGTATCGCGCTGGTCTTATCCGCAGTTTTTATTCCAGTTGCGTTTTTTGGTGGCTCAGTCGGCATTATTTACCGCCAGTTCACGGTCACCATTGTTTCTGCTATGGTGCTTTCCGTGCTGGTTGCACTGACTTTAACCCCTACATTGTGCGCTCATTTGCTTAAAAGCCGAAATGAGAAGAAAGGGAAATTCTTCACTCATTTCAACAGGTATGTCGAAAAAAGCCAGCATCGCTATATTAATGTGCTCGCGCAAATATCAGCACGCCCTGTGAGAATCATTATTCTCGCTTTTCTGATGTCGATGTTCATGGTTTGGCAATATCAAAAACTCGCGACCAGTTTTCTTCCGGAGGAGGATCAGGGGGCAATATCAATCCAGTTCACTCTTCCTCCTGGGGCGCCAATGTCAATGACTCAGAGGGTTGGAGATGAAATCACACGCTATTTCATGACGCAGGAGAATGCCAATCTTAACGCTATATTTACTGTCGCTGGACGAAATAACGCAGGTAGCGGGCAAAATGTGGGAATGTCCGTTGCTGAGTTAAAGCACTGGAACGAACGTCAGGGGGAAACTAACAGCGCTCAGGCTATTATCGTAAGAGCTAATCAATATTTTAATCAAACGTCTCAGAACGCCTCTGTCAGCATTGTATCGCCACCCACAGTTCGGGGGCTAGGACAATCCAGCGGGTTCGAATTATGGCTTCAGGACATTTCAGACCGCGGTTACCACAGTCTTAATCAGGCGCAAACAATGTTACTTACGGCTGCCAGAGAAAACCAAAATCTGAGCGCTGTGCGAATGAACAGCCTGGCCGAGAAGGCGTTGCTGCAGGTAGATATTGACAGACAAAAAGCACAAGCTCACGGCCTTGAACAGGCGGATATCAACGAAACGCTTTCTGCTGCATGGGGAGGGATTTACGTTAATGACTTTATTGACCGTGGCCGTGTAAAAAGGGTTTATATACAAGATGATGCGCCATGGCGTTCACTACCTGAAAACTTATCCTCCTGGTTTGTACGTAACAGTAGCGATAATATGACCTCATTCGCCAGTTTTGCTTCCTTCCGCTGGACTACTGGTCCACAAATGCTTCAGCGATTCGATGGATTACCTGCTGTGCAATTTCAAGGAGACGCAGCTCCGGGAATAAGTTCTGGGGCAGCAATGGCTGAAATGGCCCGGCTGATAGCGCCAATTGAAGGATTTGATCTGCAGTGGAGCGGGATATCATGGCAGGAACAGGCTTCATCGGCACAGACACTATGGGTATATCTTGCCTCCGTTGCGTTCGTATTTTTATGTCTGGCAGCTTTATATGAAAGCTGGTCTGTGCCCATTGCTGTGCTGCTGATTATCCCACTTGGGGTTCTCGGCGCAGTGAGCGCAGCCTTGATCGCCGGATTTGAAAATGATGTCTACTTCCAGGTGGGTATACTCACAACGATGGGGCTCTCAGCAAAAAATGCAATTCTCATTATTGAATTTGCTCTGGCGCAAATCCGCAAGGGTAAACCTTTGATTCAGGCTGCTTTTGAAGGAGCAAGATTACGCTTACGTCCTGTCATCATGACGTCTCTGGCATTTGTTGTTGGTGTTATCCCTCTGGTACTCTCTACTGGCGCAGGGGCCTCCAGCCAAAAAGAGATTGGAACTTCGGTAATCGGCGGTATGCTCACAGGCACGTTACTGACGCTGCTCTTTGTCCCAATATTTTTTATTCTCATTCAGCAGGGAATCTCGAGACTGAAAAAAGGCAAACGTAAGGAATGCAATAATGGTTAATCAACGCGGGCGGCCAATGAAGTCCCGTCCTCGCATTTTACAAACGGCATGTGAGCTGTTTCTCAAGCATGGCATTGACGTGTCTCTTGATACTATTGCCAGTGAAGCAGGGACAACGCGGCCGACACTTTACAGCCATTTTCCAGGGGGAAAGGATGCTCTCCTGCTGGCGACGTTTGAATTTCTGAATGACAAAATGCAGCCGCCTTTACGCCAGTTACTCCAGGAGCAACTGGATTTTCCCGATCTCCTGCGAGGGTTTGCCCGGGTTGTACAGAATCATTTCTATACTCCGGAGAATATCCATTTCCAGCGTTTATTGATTCAAGTGCTGGTTCAAAAGCCCGATTTACATGTCATGCTCGAGCAAAGAAACTCTGGACGCGTTTTGCAGGCGTTGACGGAAATTCTGGAACAGAAAAATAATGAAGGAATAGTTACGTTAGATAATCCGGAATTACAGGCTACGGCTTTCCTCGGGGCCATTATGGGATATCTCCTTCCTGGTGCAATAATTGCGCAAAAAGCAGTTGATCCCCATAAACTTGAGAAACTGGCTGAATGTTCAATTGCAACGTTTCTGTCTGCCTGGAAATTTAAGCGGGGATGATCGTTGTGTCCCCGCATTGAGACGCTATACGAAATGCCTGAGTGGATGACGTCGCCTGCGCCAATGATCATCCTTTCCAGAATCAACCCCTGCTGTTCACTTCCCTCACTGACTGGTAAAGTATGTGGTGTGGATACATTCCGCCATTCAGTAAATGGATAGCAGGGGCTCGAGTATGTAAGTTTCTCTCGCTATCCTTTAATATTATTGAGTTTTATGTAAAACGACTCGGGGTGCCCTTCTTTGTGAAGGCTGAGAAATACCCGTACCACCTGATCTGGATAATGCCAGCGTAGGGAAGTCTGACACTGCTCGTGTCCCTTCTTCGCGCGGGCAGGAGCTGAACCATGCAGCCTGACCTGCACAGCCGCGCGCTCGCGGCCCATGCCTTACACCACTTTAGAACGCTTTCCCCCCTCACGCACTGTATGACCAATGAGGTCGTGCAAAACTTTACCGCCAATACGCTGCTGGCGTTAGGCGCATCACCTGCGATGGTGGTTGAACCTGAAGAAGCCAGCCAGTTTGCGGCTATCGCCAGCGCATTGCTGGTTAACGTCGGCACGCTTACCCTGGAGCGGGCCACGGCGATGCGCGTCGCCGTTGAGCAGGCGCTTCTTGCTAAAACCCCCTGGACGCTCGATCCCGTTGCCGTGGGCGCTCTTGAGTTTCGCCGCCGCTTCTGTCTGGATTTACTGTCGCTACAGCCAGCCGTAATTCGCGGTAATGCCTCGGAAATACTGGCGCTGGCAGGAATGAACGGCAGGGGGCGTGGCGTGGACACGACCGATACGCCAGCCGCTGCGCTCGGCGCAGCCCGGGCGCTGGCCCGTCAGGTAGAGACCATCGTCGTGGTGACCGGCGAAGTGGACTATGTTACCGATGGGCTGCGCACCGTCTGCGTGAATGGCGGCGATCCGTTGATGACGCGCGTGGTCGGCACCGGATGTGCGCTATCTGCGGTCGTTGCGGCCAGTTGCGCGCTGCCCGGTGACCGGCTTGATAACGTCGCCTCCGCCTGTAGCTGGATGAAACAGGCCGGACAAATCGCCACGCAACAATCGACCGGGCCGGGCAGTTTTGTCCCGGCATTTCTCGACGCCCTCTATAACCTGAACGCGCAGGAGCAAGCATGAAACGGATTAACGCATTAACGATTGCCGGAACCGATCCCAGTGGTGGCGCGGGTATTCAGGCAGATTTAAAAACGTTCTCCGCGCTTGGCGCTTACGGCTGTTCGGTGATCACGGCGTTGGTGGCGCAAAATACGCGTGGGGTGCAGTCGGTGTATCGCATTGAACCTGACTTTGTCGCTGCGCAACTGGACTCGGTGTTCAGCGATGTACGTATCGACACCACCAAAATCGGCATGCTGGCGGAAGCGGATATTGTTGAAGCGGTCGCCGAACGTTTGCACCGCCATCGGGTGCAAAATGTGGTGCTGGATACGGTAATGCTGGCGAAAAGCGGCGATCCGTTACTGTCGCCCGCGGCGGTAGAAACGCTGCGTACCCGTTTGCTGCCGCAGGTTTCAATTATCACCCCAAATTTGCCGGAGGCCGCGGCATTGCTCGGCGCATCGCATGCGCAAACGGAACAGGAGATGTTAGAACAGGGAAGGGCGCTGCGAGCGCTGGGCTGTGAGGCGGTGCTGATGAAAGGCGGTCATCTGGAGGATGCGCAAAGCCCGGACTGGCTGTTTACCCGTGACGGCGAACAGCGTTTTACTGCGCCCCGTGTTATCACTAAAAACACCCACGGTACCGGTTGTACGCTGTCCGCAGCGCTGGCGGCGCTGCGTCCACGGCATAACAACTGGGCTGATACGGTACAGGAAGCCAAGCTGTGGCTTTCAGCTGCGCTGGCACAAGCCGACACCCTTGAAGTCGGGCAGGGAATAGGTCCGGTGCATCATTTCCACGCGTGGTGGTAATGAGTATACTGGCAGCAGAAACGTCTGCCTGGAAAAAGATAAATGGAACAAGCGCATACCCAGCTTATCGCGCAACTGAATGAACGCATTGCAGCGGCAGATAACACGCCGCTGTATATGAAATTTGCGCAAACGGTGAAAAACGCTGTGCGCAGCGGGATCCTTGAGCATGGCAATATCCTGCCCGGCGAGCGCGATCTCAGTCAGTTGACCGGCGTGTCGCGAATTACGGTACGCAAGGCAATGCAGGCCCTGGAGGAAGAAGGTGTGGTGACACGCGCCCGCGGTTACGGGACGCAGATCAACAACATCTTCGAGTATTCGCTTAAAGAAGCGCGGGGTTTTTCGCAGCAGGTCGTTTTACGCGGTAAAAAACCAGATACGCTGTGGGTCAACAAGCGCATTGTGCCTTGTCCGGAAGAGGTAGCGCAGCAGTTGGCTGTTGCCGCCGGGAGTGACGTTTTCCTGCTCAAACGTATTCGCTATGTCGATGAAGACGCCGTTTCTATTGAAGAGTCATGGGTGCCGGTCCAACTAATCCATGATGTGGATGCCATCGGCGTTTCGCTGTACGACTATTTTCGCAGCCAGCATATCTTCCCGCAGCGCACGCGCTCACGCGTCAGCGCCCGGATGCCTGACGCAGAGTTCCAGGCACACATTCAGATGGACAGCAAAGTGCCGGTGCTGGTGATCAAGCAGGTAGCGCTTGACCAGCAGCAACGGCCCATTGAATACAGCATCAGCTATTGCCGAAGCGATCTATACGTCTTTGTGTGCGAGGAGTAACGCCTCTCGCGAGGGGGCGCAATCGCCGCCGCGATGCCCGACTACCCAGGAAGCCACCGCATTGCCCAGCAGTACCGCATCAGCCAGCGGCCAGCCTGACGCCAGTCCGGCCAGCATGCCGCCGGCGTGGCTGTCGCCCGCGCCAATGGTATCCACGACGGTCGTCTTAAATGCTGGTACGCAACCGGATGTTTGCGCGCTGAAATACCACGCGCCGTCTTTATCGTGGCGTATCACCACCGGCGCGGCGAAACGGCGTACCCACTCTGCGCCAAAACCCTCTACATCCTGGCTTAATGCAAAACGCTCGGTGGCAATTTCGGCCTCCTGTCGATTGAGTGATACCAGTGGTCGGCAGGCAATGATTCGCGCCATTAAGGCGTCTGAAATATCGCCGATTCGCGGACCAAAATCGATAAACGGCGTCACGTCTTCCAGACCTTCCAGCCACTGGACCAGCAGCTCGCCACATGGAGAGGCTAACTGATAGCCTGACAGATAGACCAGGCTGTTACGCGGGATGTTCAGACGCGCCAACCAGTTGGTGTTCCACTGGTTTTCGACGCCGCTAAAAGACATAAAGGTTCGTTCGCCATCCGGTTCCACCAGCGCCAGACACCAACCGTTATCGCCTTCTGCGTTGTCGATCAGGCTATGCAATCCCTCTTTTGCCATCCGGTTGCGGATAATATCGGCCCATACCCCCTGACCCAGCGGTAGCGCATTGCTGGCGCTGATACCTAAACGCCTGAGCGCAACGGCAATATTGAGCGCGCAGCCGCCAATGTTAACGCCTTGCTGTTTAAGCTCGATATCACACCCGCGCCAGGGGAGGGCATACGCATCGGCAATGACATCAATGACCGCCGCCCCCACCACCGTGACCGGCCTGTGTGAACCTAACTGCGGGAGAAGTTGTTGCAGACGCGTGGTGCTGTTCATAGCGCCTCCCGTTGTCCGCGCAGTCGCAGTAATCCGCTGGCATAGCGGGTAAAGTCCAGCTGATTTACCGCATCCAGTTCCTGTTTCAATGCCGGATCAATCGCGCTTACGCCATGTAACGCACCGCAAATAGCGGTCGCCATTGCCCCGATGGTGTCGGTATCGCCCCCAAGATTCGCGCACAGAATGGCGCAGCGGTTAGGATCGGTCTGCGCCAGTTCGACCATCGCGATGGCGCAGGGCACGGACTCAATGGTGCTGGTTCCGGCCCCAACGACCTGGTATAACTGCTCGCTGGCGGACTCTATACCATCGGCATGACGAACGATTTTCAGCGCCAGTTCAAGACGGGCAGAGAGCGAGGCGCTAAAGGTGGTGATCCGTTTTTGCTGCGCATGTCGGGCAATGGCAGGCAGCGCGTCGACGATCTCCGACCATTTTCCTCCGTCGATAGCACGCGACACCGCCCACGCGATGACGACAGCGCCGGCGATAGCCAGATCCGATTTATGTGTCGGGCTGGAGGCCAGTGCGACGTCATCAATAAAGGTATCGAGATCGCGCGCGGGCAGCAGACATCCCAGCGGCGAAACGCGCATTGCCGCTCCGTTAGTGACGCCATTATTTTCCAGTTCGGCAACAGGTTTGCCGTTGCGAATGGCATTTAGCGCAATTTTTGACGTTGGACCAAGCACGTTTTTATTAAAGGCATCGAAACGCTCGGCCCAGGCCAGAATATTGCGGCCAACAACGTCTGGAACTATCTTTCCATCACATTCAAGCAAGGCATCAGCCAGACACAGGGCCATGGATGTGTCATCGGTAAACTCCGCCTGGTTAAAATAACAGGCGGCATTATTCTCCGCAGGTCCAGGCAAAAAACGGTCGATCCAACCGAAGTGTGCTTTAACCCGGGTTCTTGGCCACAGTTCAGACGGCATGCCCATCGCATCCCCTAACGCCTGCCCATAAAGAGCACCGAGAATACGTTCTGCTTTCATTTCACTTCCCCTTGTTTCAACGCTACATCGCGATCGTCCACCTGAATGGCGGTAATTTCTTTATCTGATTCGCGAAAGAAAATCATAAACAGCACGGCAATGACGGCGATCATGATCGCGCCAAATCCCCACATGCCCGCCCAGTTGAAGGTGAGACCATTAATCGGTTCCTTATAGGCAAACATTTTTTCCATCATTACGCCGCCCAGGCGATAACCCAGCAGGCTGCCGAATCCCTGACAGCAGAGCGTGATAAGCCCTTGCGCTGCGGTGCGCATGTGTACCGGCGCTTTTTTATCGACATAGATATAGGCCGTAACGTAGTAGAAGTCGTAACTGACGCCATGTAGCAGAATGCCGAGAAACAGCAGGGCATAAGTGAAATATTCTTCCGCACCGCCGTAAACGAAGAATCCGTAGCGGATAGCCGCAGTAATAAGACCAAGCAGTAATACCTTTTTAATGCCAAAGCGTTTGGTGAAGAACGGCAGCGCCAGCATAAAGAAGATTTCAGAGAACTGGCCCAGCGTCATCCAACCGGTCGCATTTTTCATCCCAACTTCTGTCAGATAACCGTTGGCGAAGATGTAATAAAATGCCAGCGGCATGGCAAACAGGAATGAGCAACAGAAAAAAACGAGGAAGTTCTTATCCCGCAGCAGGATCAGCGCATCCAGCCCCAGCATGACTTTGAAATCCATCTTGCCGGTACTTTTCGGCGGCGTATCCGGTAAAAAGAACGCAAAAACGCCTAACAGCGCGGAACTTCCGGCCGTAACAAGCAGGGGGATATTGGTGGGGGAAATATCGCTATAGCCGAGCATTTGCGGCAAGAAGCCGCAGGCTAAACCAGACGCAATCCAGCCAATGGTGCCCATCACGCGAATGCGTGGGAAATCACGTTCCACGTCCGGTACGTTGGCAAAAGCGATACTGTTGGTTAACGCAATTGTCGGCATATAGGTCAGTGAATAGGCCAGTAACAGCGGGAAGAATCCGCTAAAGGTGGTTTGCTGCGCGGCGAAGTACATCAGGATAGCGCCGACAAACATCAATACGGCGAGGACTTTTTGCGCTGAGAAGAAACGGTCAGTGATGGAGCCGACCAGAATCGGCGACAGGATCGCAGCAATGGCGGTACAGGCGTACGACCAACCAATTTCACCCGCGGTAAAGCCACTTTTGCTGAGCCACAGCCAAAGCGGGACAAACCAGGCGCCCCAGATAAACCATTCAACAAACATCATGAACGACAGCTTAACTGTAGTTTTCATCTTTAAATCCTTCATGACAGGTAAGGTACGCGTTGATAGTACCACCTGATAATACCTTTAAAATACCTTTGCGGTCTAAATTTGACCGCCTTAACATTATTTCTTCCTGAATCGTTCCAGCGGAAATCGCTGAAAAGTGCGCTAAAGATGGAAAAAAAGCGCAGTCGGTACCAGGCTTATTGCTGCCCGCAAAAAAGCGGGTCAGGATAATTCACATTCCGATTATTAATCGGAACTTACGGGAGCATAGCTATGACTGATATTGCGCAGTTGCTTGGCAAAGATGCCGACAGCCTTTTACAGCATCGTTGTATGACCATTCCTTCTGACCAACTTTACCTGCCAGGACATGATTACGTTGATCGCGTAATGGTTGATAACAACCGTCCCCCAGCCGTACTGCGTAATATGCAGACGCTGTATAACACGGGGCGCCTGGCCGGAACAGGGTACCTGTCGATTCTTCCGGTGGACCAGGGCGTGGAGCACTCCGCAGGGGCATCGTTTGCGGCTAACCCGTTGTACTTTGATCCAAAGAATATCGTGGAACTGGCAATCGAAGCAGGGTGTAACTGCGTGGCATCAACCTATGGCGTGCTGGCGTCTGTTTCCCGCCGTTACGCGCACCGTATTCCGTTCCTTGTGAAGATTAACCACAACGAAACGCTCAGTTATCCCAATACGTTTGACCAGACGTTATATGCCAGCGTCGAGCAGGCGTTCAATATGGGCGCGGTGGCAGTCGGGGCGACTATCTATTTCGGTTCTGAGGAGTCTCGACGTCAGATTGAAGAGATTTCCGCCGCGTTTGAGCGTGCCCATGAGCTGGGTATGGTCACCGTACTGTGGGCTTATCTGCGTAACTCCGCGTTTAAGAAAGACGGGGTGGATTATCATGTCTCCGCCGATCTCACCGGTCAGGCTAACCATCTGGCCGCCACCATTGGGGCGGATATCGTGAAGCAGAAAATGGCGGAAAATAACGGCGGATACAAAGCCGTTAACTTTGGCTACACCGACGATCGCGTCTACAACAAGCTGACCAGCGACAACCCGATTGACCTGGTACGTTATCAGTTGGCGAACTGCTATATGGGGCGCGCCGGATTAATTAACTCTGGCGGCGCTGCCGGTGGAGAAACCGATCTGAGCGATGCGGTACGTACGGCAGTCATTAATAAACGCGCTGGCGGTATGGGGCTGATCCTTGGACGTAAAGCATTCAAGAAAACCATGGCCGACGGCGTTAAGCTGATTAACGCCGTGCAGGATGTTTATCTGGACAGCAAAGTCACCATTGCCTGATTGCGGCGGGGTGCCGTTTTGTTAGCGCAACAACGGGCAACCCGGCGGCAATCTGCAACGTAGCGCCGCGGGCAGGATTTCAATATGAAACTCCTGTCCGCTGAGCGGTTCGCCATCAAGATTAAAGGTAATTTCGTGTGGGGCGCGGATATCAAACCACGATGAAGCGCCATCAATGATATTAGGGTTGTCTTCAGATTGCGTTAACGCTGAAAGCAGCCCGGGCAGCAACTCCTCGCCGGTAAAAATGCGCAGTTGCAGCAATCCGTCGTTAATCAGCGCCGTCGGGCAAAGCTGTTGTCCACCACCGGCCTGGCGGCCATTACCAATCCCAATCACCAGCGCTTTGCCCTGCCAGTGAAAATCTTCTCCACGGATGTCGCAGATGTCGGGCTTGAGCGTATCCATGCGCATTAAACCGTGAATAAAATACGATACGCCGCCCAACGCGGCTTTAAGTTTTTCTGGCGTTTCGGTGGTGATACGAGTGCCGAAGCCGCCGGTCGCCATGTTGATAAAACAGGTTTTATCATTGACCTGCACCATATCGATCTCTGTCGCATTTCCGGCGATAGCCAGTTTTAACGCTTTATCCAATGCTTCAGGAATACCCACGCTGGTGGCAAAGTCATTCGCCGTTCCCAACGGTAAAATACCCAGGGCGGGAACATTGCCGCCCTGCGACTGGATTAGCGCTGTCGAGACTTCGTTGATCGTGCCATCGCCGCCGCCGGCAATCACGGTTGCAACGCCTAATCGACGCGCTTCATCAACGTAACGTTGAGCGTCGCCTTTTTCCCAGGTGACGCGTACATGAATTTCCACGCCCTCATCGCGAAGCTGCGCAATAGTTTCACGCAGAGGGAGATTATCAGCACTTTTTCCATTGAGGATCAGCAAGCTGGCAGGAAACGCTATCATCCTTATGCCTCATTCTTTATCGTTTTAATTAGTGTATGCCATGAATGCATTTCTGGCGTAAGAACTGACTGAAAGCGCAGGCGAAGAGATAAAAAAAGCCGCGGTTGCGGCTTTTCAGATTGAGCGAAAATTACTGCGGGAACCACTGATCGCTGATTTTTTGGTAGGTGCCGTCCGCTTTGATGGCGGCCAGCGCGTTATTCAGTTTTTCCAGCAGGGCTTTGTTATCCGGGCGAACCGCAATGCCAAGACCGGTACCGAAGTATTGTGGGTCGGTCACTTTGTCGGTAGCCACGCCTAACTGTGGGTTAGTTTTCAGCCACTCGTTAACGACGGCGGTATCGCCAAATACGCCATCAATACGGCCATTTTTCAGGTCGATAATCGCATTCTGATAGCTGTCATAGGCCACGGTTTTCACTTCAGGATGTTTGTCCTGCAGGTATTTCTGGTGCGTGGTGCCGTTTTCCATACCGATGCGTTTTCCTTTCAGATCGGCAAAGGTTTTATAGGCGTCTTTCTTGGCAATAACCAGCGCGGAGTTAGCATAGTAAGGCTGAGTGAACGCAACCTGTTTGCTACGCTCAGGCGTGATATCCATTCCGGAAATCACTGCATCATATTTTTTGAATTTCAGCGCGGGGATCAGGCTGTCGAAAGCATGATTGGTAAAAGTACATTCCGCCTGCATTTGTTTGCACAGCGCCGTTGCCAGGTCAATGTCAAAACCGACAATTTTATTGCTCGCGTCCAGCGATTCAAATGGCGGATAAGTCGCTGATACACCAAAGCTAATTTTATCAGCGGCTGAGGCGCCAGCGGCGAAAGTAGCCAGTAATGCGGCCAGTACTAACTTTTTCATGGTGGAACTCCCGTCTGTCAATCTTATGATGATTTACCGTGTCTGCGGCGTGAATTAACAATGCCATTTAATGAATTTATATGCAATAAAAATGATTAAGTATTTTATCGATATAAAAAAAGACGGGCGGTTGTTAGACTTGCCCGTCTTTTATTTTTCGCTTTATGCAGTTATCGGCTTAATTCCGGTGTTCAAACGCCAGCGCTTTACGTTCGATTAAGCGCATCATCAGCGTCAGCAAACCGTTGACGATCAGGTAAATCACGCCCGCCGCGCCGAAGACCATGACGTCATAAGTGCGACCATACAGCAGTTGGCTATAACCCATGACTTCCATCAGCGTGATAGTGTAAGCCAGTGAGGTACTTTTAAACACCAGCACCACTTCGTTGGAATACGAGGAGAGGGCGCGTTTAAAGGCGTATGGCAACAGAATCGCCAGCGTATCCTTTTTGCTCATCCCTAATGCACCGCATGACTGCCACTGGCCTTCCGGGATGGCGCGGATAGCGCCGTAGAACAGCTGCGTGGTATAAGCCGCACTGTTTAACGACAGCGCAATTAACGCGCACAGCCACGGTTCGGAGAGCAGATGCCACAGTACCGGATATTCCTGCAGCGTCGGGAACTGTCCTGGCCCGTAGTAGATCAGGAAGATTTGCACCAGCAACGGCGTACCGGTAAACAGCGTGATATAGGCGCGGACCAACCAGACCAGTACCGGCGTTTTTAGCGTCAGGATGACGGTAAAAATCAGCGCCAGCACCAGAGCAACCACGATGGAGGCGACCGTCAGCGTCAGGCTGGTATGCAGCCCTTTCAACAATTCAGGTAAATACTCAAGCATCAGCCTGGTCTCCGCTCAAAACGTGTCGCGCGCAGGTCAATGCGTTTGAGAATGTACTGACTCACCAGCGTAATCACCAGGTAAATAGCCGCCGCCACAATGTACCAGGTAAATGGCTCCTGGGTACGCGTGGCAATGCTTTTGGTTTGCAGCATCAAATCGTTCACGCTGATCAGGCTGACCAGCGCGGTATCTTTCAGCAATACCAGCCACTGGTTACCCAGTCCCGGTAAGGCATGACGCCACATTTGTGGCATCACCAGACGAAAGAAGATCGCGGCTTTAGACAAACCCAACGCCTGACCGGATTCCCATTGTCCGAGCGGCACGGCCTTCAGCGCGCCACGCAGCGTTTGCGACGCATAGGCGGCGTACAGCAAAGACAGCGCAATCACACCGCACAGGAACGGACTGACGTCGAAGTTTTCGATCTGCATCTGTACCGGGATTTCTACAAACCCGAGATTAATCGTAAAACCATCGGCCAGCGTCAGCAGCAGTTGCGAGGAGCCGAAATAGATAAACAGAACCACCAGAATTTCTGGTAACCCGCGCAGAATGGTGACCAGCGCAGAACCTGCCCACGCCACTGGACGCCATTTTACGGACTCCCAGACGGCAAAAAACATGGCGAGCGCAAGGCCGATGATCAGCGCACAAACCGCAAGGCCGACGGTCATCCCGGCGGCGCTTGCTAACGGAAAAAATTCATTCATCAAATATTACTTCTGGAACCATTTGTTGTAGATGGTCTCGTAAGTCCCATCTTTCTTCACTTTTTCCAGCGCAGTGTTAAATTTCTGCTGCAGCTCAGTGTTGCCCTGACGCACCGCGATGCCCAGACCTGTACCGAAGTAATCTTTATCCGTCACTTTGTCGCCAACAGCGGCCAGTTTTGGATTGTCTTTCAGCCATTCGGTTACCACTGCGGTATCACCGAAGACGCCGTCAATGCGTCCGTTTTGCAGATCGAGCTTGGCATTCTGGTAGCTGTCATACGGTACGGTGGTCACTTCCGGATGCTTATCCATGATGAATTTCTGGTGCGTCGTCCCGTTTTGTACGCCAACTTTTTTGCCTTTCAGCTGATCAATGCTGGTGTATTTACCCTGCTGGCCAACAAACAGCGCAGAGTTGTCGTAGTAAGGGGTGGTAAACAGGACCTGTTTTTCACGCTCAGGCGTGATGTCCATACCGGCCATCACCGCGTCAAAACGACGGAATTTCAGGCTCGGGATCAGGCTGTCGAAGGCCTGATTGGTGAAGGTACAGGTGGCGTCAATCTCTTTACACAGCGCGTTCGCCAGATCAACGTCAAAACCGACGATCTTGTTATTCGCATCGATAGATTCAAACGGAGGATAAGACGCTTCGGTGGCGAAACGAATGGTTTGGGCTGCGGTAGCGGAAAGGCTAAAACCTGCGATTAGCGCGGCAATCAGAACTTTTTTCATTGTATTGTCCCGAATCTTAGTGAGAAAGATAGTTTTTAAACGCTTCGGTTTGCGGGTTGGCAAAGCAGCTCGCATCCCCAAACTCGACGATATGACCGTTTTCCATATACACCACACGACTGGCCGTTTTACGAGCAACTTCCACTTCGTGGGTGACGATCACCTGAGTAATGTTGGTTTCCGCCAGCTCACGAATGATGCTGACGATTTGCGCGGTAATTTCCGGATCAAGCGCGGCGGTCGGTTCATCAAACAGCAGCACCTGCGGTTCCATCATCAACGCGCGGGCAATGGCTACACGCTGCTGCTGGCCGCCGGAGAGATGCAGCGGATAACGATCGCTGTAGGGCTTCAGACGCAGACGTTCGAGCAGTTTCTCGGCGCGCGCCATTGCTTGCTCTTTTGTCAGACCGAGCACACGGCAGGGCGCTTCAATCAGATTCTGCACAACCGTGAGGTGCGGCCAAAGATTATATTGCTGAAAAACCATACCCACGTTCTGGCGCAGATCGCGAATAGCTTTATCTGACGGTGTTTTCGTGAAGTCGAAACGGTTACCCGCAATAGAGAGCGTGCCCGAGCGCGGCATCTCAAGCAGGTTGAGTACACGCAGTAGCGAGCTTTTCCCGGCTCCACTAGGGCCAAGTAACACCAGTGTTTCACCCTGAGGGCAATCCAGCGTGATATCGAACAGCGCCTGATGTGCGCCGTAGAAGCAGTTAATGCCGTTTAATTGAATACTCATTGATTCTCGTATGCTGGCAGTCTGATAGCTATACACTTCATCCTTCAAGCTGCCTCTTTGTTGGCTGCATTCATTCACTCCAGTCACGTACTATTCGTACGCTCCTGGAGATTCATTCACTTGCCGCCTCGACGCATCATGAATGATTTTGTGTATATTGAAGCCGCAGATACTACCTTTGACAGAATAGTTATGCAATATTTATGCGTTAAAAGTTAAATGCAAACCGCATTCTTATCTAAACATAGCACAAAATAGCGGGGCCACCAGCGGGCAAGAATAATTGTCGGCATTCTATGCAGAATGCCAGACAATTTATGGGGTTTATGAAACAGGCGGATGAATGTGGGCGACTAGCGGTTTTCCACAGACTGGCGCAGCGTCCCGGCTGGCGCGTGTACGCTGCCGCCCAGATAGCGGACGTCGTCTACTACCCAGCACTGGCCTTCGCGGATCATCAGCACTTCGTCACGCCAGCTCTGGTCACCCTGTTTCAGCTCTACGCGCAGCGGAATGTTGCGTGCATCACTATTCGGAATAGTCGATGCGCTGGCGACGCTGGCGCTATCTGGTAACGTAGAGCGGCTGGAGAACGGATCGCTGTTAAACAGATCGCGATGCGCGTTATCACGGCTGGCATCGGTCAGCAGTTTAGCCAGATTGTCGCTGAGGTATGGACGAAGGGCGGTAATGTCATTGTTTCGATGCTGAATACGGTAATCATAGAATTGTTGAGCCACGCTGTCTGGCCCGCCTTCTACGCATGCACCGCTCCGCGTGCCGTTATCTTTATAGGCCGGAGTCACGGTAGTACAGGCGCTGAGAAGTAGTGCACATGGAACCAGCAGAGAGAGTTTCGAGTAGCGCATAATGATTTCCTTATAAGCTTCCTACTAATGGTGTTCTATGATGAACAATTCTGTCTCGTTAAAGATTGTATGATCGATTAACACATTGTTTTTGCTAAAGCAAATTCGCGGGCACCCCACATGAAGCAGGTTGGTGGCGCTCGTTGCCAGCTTCAGCTTCAGTATATCAACCTACAACGGGGCGTTGGCGGCCATTCATGCTTCTTATACTGTATAGACCATCTGAGCATTTGCATGTTCCATTTGCCGCGCTTTGCGCATGGGCAAACAAAACTCGTGCCGCGTTGTTGGCTATAAGGGACTCCGGACGGCTAAAATAAGAGTTGCTTAATCTCAGTGCCCGTGCGTTAATGATCTGGTCGGTTTGAATAACAGACGATATGCAAAGTAGTTTACTCAAGCAGTTCTCATTTTCAGGTGTAATCCATTTATCCCCTCTTTGAGTCTCTTCATTAAGCACTACGAAGTTTCTGTCATAAAAACCATGCTTGCCGAAAGGCTCAAATTAAGGAATAAAATATATGTCTACTAAAATGACTGGTTTAGTTAAATGGTTCAATCCTGAAAAAGGTTTTGGCTTCATCACGCCTGCAGATGGCAGCAAAGATGTCTTTGTCCATTTTTCAGCGATTCAAAGTAATGATTTCAAAACGCTGAATGAAAACCAGAAAGTTGAATTCGGTGTGGAGCAGGGGCCTAAAGGTCCATCCGCAGTTAATGTTGTGGCACTGTGAGGTAACTATTATTACTAATCATATTCACTTTCGCTGCCCATGTTGCCATGGTTCCCAATACAGAACATCAACCTTTGATGTTACTGAAGGAAATCCATTCGGTGCAAAATGTATTTTTTGTAAATCTAAGATGATTACATTCGATAACGTTGCAATGTACATTCAGTCCGGTCAGACACCATTAGATTTCAGAAAATAATAACTTCAGGCCCCCAGTATCAGGGGCCTTTTTTATTTCTGGCGGAATGCCGGTCAAATAAAAATAAATAAAACGCGCCACCTGAAACCGCTACACATCGACACGGATAGCAGTTTTATTTGGCGGGTTCTCCTTTGAGTGTCATAGTATATTGGTTTGAAAACGTTGTTAAGGCAGCGTTGTTAGCACAAAAAGGAGATTAACCATGCAGTTTTCAACTACCCCTACGCTTGAAGGGCAGAGCATCGTGGAATACTGCGGTGTGGTGACTGGCGAAGCGATTTTAGGCGCGAATATCTTCCGCGATTTCTTCGCCGGCATTCGCGATATTGTCGGCGGCCGCTCCGGCGCGTATGAAAAAGAGTTGCGTAAAGCGCGCGAAATTGCTTTTCAGGAGCTGGGTGAACAGGCGAAAACGCTGGGTGCTGATGCGGTCGTCGGTATCGACATTGATTACGAAACCGTGGGTAAAGATGGCAGCATGTTGATGGTGAGCGTCAGCGGCACTGCGGTGAAAACTCGCCGATGAAGCGTCTGTTGTGGCTGCTGGCATTGACGCTGCTGCTGGCGGGCTGTGCTGGCGAAAAAGGGATTGTCGATAAAGACGGATACCAGTTAGATACCCGCCGTCAGGCGCAGGCCGCTTATCCGCGCATTAAAGTGCTGGTTATCCATTACACGGCCGATGATTTTGACGCTTCTTTGGCTACCCTGACCGATAAAAATGTCAGTTCGCACTATCTGATCCCGGCTGTGCCGCCGCTCTATCACGGCAAGCCGCGTATCTGGCAACTGGTGCCGGAAAACGATCTGGCCTGGCATGCCGGGATTAGCTTCTGGCGCGGCGCGACGCGGATTAACGATACCTCGATTGGCATTGAGCTGGAAAACCGCGGCTGGCAAAAATCGGCGGGAACGAAATATTTTGCCCCGTTTGAGCCAGCGCAGATTCAGGCGTTGATCCCACTGGCGAAGGACATTATTGCTCGCTACGACATCAAGCCGCAAAACGTGGTGGCTCATGCGGACGTCGCACCGCAGCGTAAGGACGATCCTGGCCCATTGTTTCCATGGAAACAGCTGGCTGCACAGGGAATCGGCGCATGGCCTGATGCTCAGCGCGTGGCGTTTTATCTCAACGGGAGAGCGCCGTCTACACCGGTAGACACTGCATCGTTACTCGATCTGCTGTCGCGCTATGGTTATGAGGTGAAACCCGAAATGACGCCGCGTGAACAGCAGCGAGTGATTATGGCATTCCAGATGCACTTCCGCCCGACGTTGTGGAACGGCGTGGCGGATGCAGAAACGCAGGCGATTGCGGAGGCCTTGCTGGAGAAATACGGGCAGGGTTAACGCGGCAGCTTACCGTGGTCGCGCAGCCAGGCCGCGGTACGCTCAATCCCTTCATCCAGCGTGACGATGGGCTGGTAACCTAACTCTTCCTGAGCGCGGGTGGTATCCAGCGTAAAGTCAAAATTCAGCTTCGAGACGCCGTAGTGCGTAAGCTTTGGCTCTTTCGCCGATTTATTGCCCAGACGCTCCATGCTGCGAGCAATCATGTCCAGCATCGGGTAGGGCACCGAGCGGATTCGGCAATCAATATTCAACTCGTCGATCAGCTTCTGCACGATACTGCGCAGCGTTCGATGCTCGCCGTTAGTAATGTTGTATGCGCGGCCTGACGGCAGGTTATCGCAAGCTTCCTGGCTTACCAGCCACATTGCGTGTACCGCGTTCTCATAATAGGTCATATCCACCAACGCACTTCCACCGTGCGGCAACAGGATGCTGCCGTAGTGGTACATCATGTGGGCCAGACGGGGGATAAAAACTTTATCGTGAGGTCCGAACAGACTTTGTGGGCGCAATACCGTGAAGCGGGTCTGCGGGTTAGCCTGCGCGAGCAGCGCAATCACATCTTCACCAGCCGCTTTACTGCGGGCGAATTCATTGGCGAAGCGATGTGGTCGGAAGTCCTCTTTGATATCCCGATGATGGTGATAGTCAAAATAGAGTGACGGAGAGGAGATATGGATAAAGTTTCGTACGCCCCAGGCAACGGCCCATTCGCCCAGACGGCGGGTAGCACGAACGTTGGCCAGATCGAAGGCTTCCTGCGTTCCCCACGGCGAGGTAAAACTGGAGCAGTGCCACAGCGTGTCGATACCTGCGAGCATGACCTTTGCCTGCGAAGAGACCAGTTCGGTCAAATCCGCATGCACAAATTCTGCGCCCATTTTCTCCAGCAGCTTGCCCATCGCTTCGTTGCGACCGGTGGCTCTGACGCTGACGCCTTTGCTGCATAGAAACTCAACCGCATTTCGGCCCAAGCCGCTGGTGGCTCCGGTAACCAGTACCTTCATATCAATCCACTGTGTTTAAAAAACATCGTGCGCATTCTTCCGTGAAATACGCCTGTATGCAATGGGAAACGTGAAAGAATACAGTCTCTTTTTGTCATTAGTCTGTGATTTGTTCTGCAAGTTTGGCGATACGCTTTGCCATCCCTCTGAAAATGAACAGATGAGCCGGGATCATCAACAACCAGTAGAAGAGACCGGGCATGCCGTGCGGATGCCACCAGGCGCGTACATCGATGCGCCGAAGATCGCCTTTATCTTCCAGTGTAAAGCTTAAACGGCCTAATCCCGGCGCTTTCATGCCAAACAGCAGTGTGAGCTGTTTTTCTGGCTCAACGATGATCACTTTCCAGCTATCCACGGCATCGCCAACCTGCAACAACGGGTTTTCCGGGCGGCCTTTTGCCAGCTTATGGCCGACCAGCAGATCCAGCGCGGCGCGCGTCTTCCACAAAAAATTGCCAAAGAAATAGCCCTCTTTCCCGCCGAGTCGGTTCACCACTTGCCACAGCGCTTTCAGACTGGCGGAGGTGTCGACGCTGAAGCCAGCCTGTTTGGCAAAATAGCCATATTCGGGACGCCAGCGGGCGAATGCCTGAGCGTCATACCCCCAGTCGCTGGAGTTTACCAGCTTCTCTTCTTCTTTCAGCGTGCTGCGCACTGCGTCATCAAAGGCGATCAGCTTTTGCGGGATCAGCGCGCGTAGCTCAGCGTCATCGGCCAGCAGGTCATGCTTTAAGCCTTGTATCAGCGCCTTTGCTGTAGTGGGCGGTACCGATGTAATAACATTCAAAAACCACACCGAAATCCAACTGGTCGGAAACGGGATAGGGATCAACAAGCGGTGTTTGCCGCTGACGGCCATGAAATGCTCGAACTGTTCCTGATAGCTTAATATCTGCGGCCCTGCGGCTTCGAGTATGCGGTGATGGCTTGTGGGATGGTCCAACAGCGCCACCAGATAGTACAGCAAATTTTCCAGCGCGATGGGCGTGGTACGCGAACGTACCCAGCGCGGAGGCGTAAGTACCGGCAGGTTGTAGACCATATCGCGCATCACTTCAAAAGCGGCGGAACCCGCCCCGACGATAATGCCTGCCCGTAATTCGGTCATCGGCACGCCTGCTTCGCGCAGGATGTCTGCGGTTATCTGCCGCGCACGCAGATGATCGGATTGTTCATGTCGCGGAGCCTGTAATGAGCTCAGGAAAATAAGCTGTTTGACGGGGATGCTACGTAGCGCATCACGCACGTTCATCGCGACCTGGCGCTCATGAGCGATAAAATCACCGCCTTCACCCATGCCATGGACCAGGTAATAAACCGTATCAACATCCGTCAGCAGCGGCGTCAGGTTATCAGGCCAGGTTAAGTCGACTTTGTGGCAACTGACGTTGGCCAGTTGCAGTTTTTCCAGCCGTTCAATCCGGCGTGCCGCAGCCAGCACCTGGTGCCCTTGCTGACTGAGCGCCTGTACCAGATGCTGACCAATGTAGCCACTGGCGCCAAGAACCAAAATCCGTTGCGGCACGCCTATCTCCTTAGCGAGTTAAAAAAGCGCGCCAGTGGGCGGCGACTTCAGCAAGTTGTTCACGCGATACGTCCAGATGCATCACCAGGCGTACAATCGGGGAGGCGTTAATCAGTACCCCTTGCGCCTTCATGTACTCGCCCAGTGCAGCAGCGTGTTCTTCGCCAACGCGGACAAACAGCATGTTGGTATCGTGTCGCATGACGTCTGCGCCTGCTTCGCGCAGTTGTTCCGCCATCCAGGCCGCGTTGTCATGGTCTTCCTGTAAACGCGCCACGTTATTTTTCAACGCATACAGTCCGGCCGCCGCCAGAATCCCGGCCTGACGCATTCCGCCTCCGGTCATTTTACGCCAGCGGATGGCGCGTTTAATGTAGTCGTGACTACCGACCAGCAGTGAGCCTACCGGCGTTCCCAGACCTTTGGAGAGACAAATGGTGAACGAGTCGCAGTATTGTGTGATCTCTTTCAGCTCACAGCCGTAAGCGACGACGGCGTTAAAAATACGCGCGCCATCAACGTGCAGGGCCAGATTGCGCTCACGAGTGAATTCCCAGGCATCTTTCAGATACTCGCGTGGCAGCACTTTGCCGTTGTGGGTGTTTTCCAGACTAAGCAGGCGTGTGCGGGCAAAATGGATATCGTCTGCTTTGATTTTTGCCGCCACTTTGTCCAGCGGTAAGGTGCCATCCGGCGCGGCGTCGATAGGCTGCGGCTGAATGCTGCCGAGCACCGCTGCGCCGCCTGCTTCGTAGAGATAGTTATGTGCGCCCTGGCCTGCAATATACTCTTCACCACGCTGGCAGTGGCTGAGCAGTGCAACCAGGTTCGCCTGAGTGCCGGTAGGTAAGAAAATAGCGGCTTCTTTGCCAGAAAGCTCTGCAGCGTATTGCTGGAGAGCGTTAACGGTAGGGTCATCTCCGTATACGTCGTCCCCGACCGGGGCGGCCATCATCTCTTCCAGCATGGCGCGACTCGGCCGGGTTACGGTATCACTGCGTAAGTCAATCACGGGCATTCCTTTTTTAGTGAGGTAATGCCCTCTGTTTTACCTGAGCCAGTTCGTTTTCGCCAGTTCCATCACTTCATCACCGCGTCCACTGATGATTGCGCGCAACATATACAGGCTAAAACCTTTTGCTTGTTCGAGTTTGATCTGCGGCGGGATGGCTAACTCTTCTTTCGCCACCACCACGTCGACCAGCACCGGACCGTCAATCGACATCGCCCTTTGCAGCGCGTCATCGACCTCTGAGGATTTCTCCACACGAATGCCCGTAATGCCGCAGGCTTCGGCAATCCGCGCGAAGTTGGTGTCGTGCAGCTCCGTGCCGTCGGTCAGATAACCGCCAGCCTTCATCTCCATCGCCACAAATCCCAGCACGCTGTTGTTGAAGACGATAATCTTCACCGGCAGCTTCATCTGGACAACCGACAGAAAATCGCCCATCAGCATGCTAAAACCGCCGTCACCGCACATGGCAATGACCTGGCGTCCCGGTTCGGTCGCTTGGGCGCCGAGCGCCTGTGGCATAGCGTTCGCCATCGACCCGTGGTTAAACGACCCCAGCAGGCGGCGTTTGCCGTTCATTTTCAGATAGCGTGCAGCCCAAACCGTCGGGGTACCAACATCGCAGGTAAAGATCGCGTCGTCAGCGGCAAAATGGCTGATCTGCTGCGCCAGATACTGCGGATGAATGGCTTTATCGCTCGGTTTGGCTAGATCATCCAGACCCTTGCGCGCCTCACGATAGTGCTCCAGCGCTTTGTCCAAAAACTTCCGCTCGGTTTTTTCCTCCACCAGCGGCAGCAGGGCGCGGAGAGTGGATTTAATATCGCCCACCAGTGCCATATCAACTTTACTGTGCGCGCCGATGCTCGCCGGATTGATATCAATCTGAATAATTTTGGCGTCGGTGGGGTAGAACGGGCGATAGGGGAACTGGGTGCCGAGCAGGATCAGCGTGTCGGCATTCATCATGGTGTGGAATCCGGATGAAAAGCCAATCAGCCCGGTCATACCGACGTCATACGGGTTATCGTATTCGACGTGTTCTTTACCCCGCAGGGCGTGGACAATCGGCGCTTTGATTTTTGCCGCAAACTCAACCAGTTCTTGATGCGCACCGGCACAGCCGCTGCCGCACATCAGGGCAATATTGCTGGAATAACGCAGCAGTTGCGCCAGTTTTCTGAGTTCTTCTTCTTCCGGGGTGACGACCGGGAGTGGCGCATGATACCAGTGCGTGCTGGCGCTTTCCGGCGCGGGCTTCAGCGCGACGTCGCCGGGTAATACCACGACTGAGACGCCACGATTTAATACGGCTTTACGCATGGCAATGGCGAGTACCTGCGGGATCTGTTCAGGGCTGGAAACCAGCTCGCAATAGTGGCTACATTCGCGGAACAACTCTTGCGGGTGGGTCTCCTGAAAATAACCGCTGCCGATCTCACTGGAAGGGATATGTGCGGCAATCGCCAGGACTGGAACATGGTTGCGGTGGCAATCAAACAGCCCATTGATCAGGTGCAGGTTGCCCGGTCCACATGAACCGGCACAGACGGCCAGTTCGCCGGTTAGCTGCGCCTCTGCGCCAGCGGCGAAGGCGGCAACTTCTTCATGACGGGTCGGCATCCAGTCAATCGTTCCCATACGATTAAGACTGTCACTAAGACCATTTAATGAATCACCCGTTACGCCCCAAATACGTTTAACGCCAGCTTGTTCGAGGGTTTTAGCAATAAAAGCGGCAACCGTTTGTTTCATGGTTTTCCATCTCCTTTAATGTGATACCGGTTACAAGTTTAGATGAAGATGATAGTTATGCTTCTCATTTCCCCCTTATTTTCGGCAGCTTACATTTCGAGCAGATAACGCGTAGTTTGATATCTGGCATGGTGAAACAAGGAATGAATTCAAATGGTTACTAAACTATTAAATGCAGTTAACCGAACGCTGACTCATGAAGACTTTGGCAAGTTTCTGTTACGCATCGCTGTCGGCGGGCTGATGCTGTTTCATGGCTTACATAAATTGTTCTCCGGTATTGAGGGCATCAGTGGCATGCTGATAGCGAAAGGTTTTCCGGGCTTTATTGCTTACGGCGTTTTGTTGGGGGAGGTCGTTGCGCCTTGCCTGATTATTCTGGGGATCCTGACCCGTCCGGCGGCATTGGGGCTGGCGTTTACGATGGTGGTGGCGTGGCTGATGGTCGGGATGGGCGAAACCTGGTCACTGGACAAAACCGGCGCATGGGCGATTGAGAGTCTGGTGTACTTCTTTATCGGCGCGCTGGCTGTCGCGTTTTTAGGGGCGGGGCGTTTCTCGGTGGCAGGAAATTCGGCCTGGCGGTAAAAAAGGCCGGATATGGCGTAAACGCGTTATCCGGCCTGGAGCAGCTACGAAGGAGTATTTTACAGATTAAGCGAGTACTAAATCGCTCTGCGGATGACAGGAGCAGGCCAGTACATAGCCTTCGGCTATTTCTGCATCCGTCAGCGTCATGGTGCTGCTGACCGTGTAGTTACCGTCAACCACTTTGGTTTTGCAGCAGCCGCAAACGCCCGCACGACATGCGGCAACGACCGGCACTTTATTGCTTTCCAGCGCGTCCAGCAGCGTACTGCCCACCGGCGCGTAAAACTCTTTCGCCGGTTGCAGCTTGGTGAACTTCAGACCGCTGGTGGCGGCCTCGGCAACTGGCGTGAAGAACTGCTCTTTAAAAAAGCGCGTCACGCCCAGCGCTTTGACTTCTTTCTCGACCAGATCCATATACGGCGCCGGGCCGCAGGTCATCACGGTACGAGAGCTCAGATCCGGCACGCTTTTCAGCAGATCGGTCGTCAGTCGGCCAGAAACAAAACCGTGGGTGGCATTGTTTTCAGCGACTAGCGTCACCGGATAGTCACGCCATTCGTCGGCAAAAATAACATCTTGCGGTGAACGAACGTTAAAGATCACCTGCACATCGGCCTGTGGGCGGTACTTTGCCAACCAGCGACGCATTGACATGATTGGCGTCACGCCGCAACCGGCAGCCAGCATCAGGAACTTATCTTCCGCCTTATCTTCACAGGTAAATTCACCCATGGCATCGGACAGCCAGATATAGTCGCCGCGCTTCACGTCACGGGTCAGCCACTGTGAACCTGCGCCATCGTCAATCCGGCGAACGGTCAGCGTAATGTACTCGCTTACCCCCGGGGTAGATGAAATGGTGTAAGCACGCAGCGTCTGGGCTGAGTTACGTACGCTAACCAGTGCATACTGCCCGGCGCGGTACGGATAATAGTCGTGGCACAGCAACGAAATCGTCCATACATCCGGCGTTTCCTGATGGATGTGATGCACCTGCATCCGCCATGGGCACTGATGAGTTGGCATTGTCATTCTTTACTCCTTACGCGCTCAGCAACTGCTTCATGTCTTCTTCAACGGTGGTGACGGAACGCAGGCCGAATTTCTCGTTGAGCACAGCCAGCAGATCCGGCGTGAAGAAACCAGGCGCTGTTGGGCCAGTGACGATGTTTTTCACGCCCAGCGACAGCAGGGTCAGCAGAATCACAATCGCTTTCTGTTCGAACCAGGAGAGCACCAGAGACAGCGGCAGGTCGTTGACGCCGCAGCCCAGCTTCTCTGCCAGAGTGACCGCCAGGATGATGGCAGAGTAAGCATCGTTACACTGACCGGCATCGACCAGACGCGGCAGGCCTTCGATATCGCCGAACTCCAGTTTGTTGAAACGGTATTTACCGCACGCCAGGGTCAGGATCAGGCAATCATCTGGTACGCTGGTGGCGAAGTCGGTGAAGTAGTTACGTTCGCCGCGCGCACCGTCGCAGCCGCCGACCAGGAAGATATGACGCAGTTTTTCACGGCTGACCAGGTCGATCAGCGTATCCGCAGCGCCCAGCAGCGTCTGACGACCGAAACCTACGGTGATCAGGTGCGGGATTTCGCTGTACGGGAAGCCTGCCATCTGTTGTGCCTGAGCGATGACCGGACCGAAGTTGTCGCCTTCGAGGTGGCTCACACCCGGCCAGCCGACGATGCTACGGGTCCAGATACGGTCGTCGTACGCGCCCACGGTTGGGTCGATGATGCAGTTAGAGGTCATCACGATTGGGCCAGGGAAGCGAGCGAACTCAACCTGCTGGTTCTGCCAGCCGCTGCCATAGTTACCAATCAGATGTTTGAACTTGCGCAGTTCCGGGTAGCCGTGTGCTGGCAGCATTTCGCCGTGGGTATAGACGTTAACGCCGGTACCTTCGGTCTGCTCCAGCAGGTTGTAGAGATCTTTCAGGTCGTGACCGGAGATCAGGATGCATTTACCTTCGGTCGCTTTAACGTTGACCTGGGTCGGCGTCGGGTGACCGTATTTAGTGGTTTCACCGGCGTCCAGGATGCTCATCACTTTGAAGTTCATCTGGCCGATTTCCATAGAACACTCCAGCAGAGCGTTCATATCGGCAGGCCAGGTCCCCAGCCACGCCATAATTTTGTGGTACTGGGCGTAGATGTCGTTGTCGTACTGGCCGAGAACGTGCGCGTGTTCCATATAGGCCGCGGCACCTTTCAGACCGTACAGGCACAGCAGGCGCAGGCCGAGAATGTTCTCGCCGATGGCCGCTTTGTCTTTGTTCGGGGTAAATTCAGCCGCCTGACGTTGCAGGTCGCCCAGATCGTCGCTGACCAGTTGCAGGTCGGCCATCGGGTTGTCGACCGCTGCGTTCGCATCGATGTTCAGACATTGCGCTTTCAGCGCGTCGCGCATGGCAATCGCTTCACGGGCATAGCCAACAATACGCGGGGAGTCGAAGTTAACGTTGGTCAGCGTGGAGAAGAACGCGCGCGGTGCGAAGTTATCAACGTCATGGTCGATGATGCCGTATTCACGCGCTTTAACAGCCCATGCAGACAGACCTTGTAGGGAAGCAATCAGCAGATCCTGCAAATCGGAGGTTTCAGCCGTTTTACCGCACATACCCTGCGCGTAAGAGCAGCCGTTCCCTGCCGGAGTACGGATGGTTTGTTCACATTGCACACAAAACATGGTCACACCTTTTAAAGTTATATTTAATATACATGTTTAAGGTTATGCCTGTGCGCGCAGGGATAAAAGGGATTTCTGCTACAACTTGCAAGGAGATTGATTTAGCGCAATTTTGGCGGTAGCCGACTACCGCAAGAGAGGTATTTGTTTGAGGGTCAGGCGGAGAAAAACGCCATCAACAGAGGGACTAACAGACTCAGGATAAAACCGTGCACGATGGCTGCCGGAACCATTTCCAGTCCACCGCTGCGTTGTAAAACCGGCAGGGTGAAATCCATCGATGTGGCCCCGCATAGCCCCAACGCGGTAGAGCGACTGCGGCCCACCATGCCGGGAATCAACATAATGGCAATCAGTTCACGCGCCAGGTCATTAAAGAAGGCGGCACTGCCAATCACCGGCCCGAACGATTCGGTTAACAGAATACCGGACAGCGAATACCAACCAAAACCTGACGCCATCGCCATCGCGGTTTTGACCGGCAGGCCGAGGATAAACGCATTGATAACCCCCGCCAGCATCGAACTGGCGACGACGACGACGGCAACAATCATGCCCCGGCGATTCAGCACGATTTGCTTGAGGGTCATACCGCTGTTGCGAAGCTGAATCCCCACCAGGAACAGTAAAAAGATTAACGTATATTCGCTGGCTTCGGTGGCGTGCTGCAAAAAGGAAAGACCGGTGAGACCCAGCAGGAAGCCCACCACGACAACCCCGCAAAGCTGGAGCGACTCAAACGCCATCGCGATCCGCGACGGTAGTTTCTCTTGCTGATGGTTATGCCGCCAGGGCAGTGAACGCTCCAGCCAGAACAGCGCGGCGATATTACACAGCAAAATAACCGTCACGCTGACAGCAGAATAATGAAGTATGGCTAACAGGTTGCTGGCGAGATTATCCAGAAACGCCAGGCTGATACCCATAAAAAAGAGAATAAGGTAGACGATCCAGCTCAACAGGCGATTGATGAGTTTTAGTGCGCCCATGTGCCGAAGTGGAATAAGGTAACCCACAATAAGGGGAACCAGAATGATTAACAGCCCTGAAAACATGAAAACCCGATCCTTGCTGAGATGTAAGACGAAATGCGCAAGCACACACTACTCAATGCAAAGAGGGGAGTAAAGTTGCAAATAAAAGAAAATATAGCGAGGAAAAAAAGGCCTGACTTTCGCCAGGCCTTTTTGTTAATGATTAATCGCGTTTTTCCAGCAGAGTACGGTAAATAAGACCGCCGAGAACCCCACCGATAATTGGCATGACCCAGAAGAACCACAATTGTTGCAATGCCCAGCCGCCCTGGAAAATGGCTACTGCAGTACTACGTGCCGGGTTTACGGAGGTATTAGTGACTGGAATGCTGATCAAGTGGATCAGTGTTAACGCCAGACCGATTGCAATAGGGGCAAAACCTGCCGGAGCATGTTTGTCGGTCGCGCCGTGGATCACTAATAAGAAACCAGCGGTCAGAATAATTTCAATTACAACAGCAGAAAGCATGGAATAACCGCCAGGTGAATGATCACCAAAGCCGTTCGAAGCAAAACCGCTGGCGGTTGCATCAAAACCTGCTTTACCGCTGGCAATTAGATACAGAGCCGCAGCTGCAACAATACCGCCCACAACCTGCGCAATAACATATCCAATAACGTCTTTCGCCGGGAAGCGACCGCCAGCCCATAAACCGAAGGTTACTGCCGGGTTAAAATGTCCACCTGAAATATGGCCCACGGCAAAGGCCATAGTTAATACGGTCAGACCAAATGCCAATGCGACACCGGTGAATCCAATTCCCAATTCCGGGAATGCTGCGGCCAGTACTGCGCTACCGCACCCACCAAAGACGAGCCAAAACGTACCGAAGAATTCGGCTGCTAATTTCCTGAACATAACCACCTCAATTAAAAGTTCCGGGTTCGTATTCCTTGCCCGGTAATTCATCGCTTAAAGGGACGATGATGAAAGAGCGGGTATTTTAGAAAAAAACATCATCCCTTCGCCAGTTAAATTGATGAAAAAATTTGATTTAAGGCAATATGTCGTGATTCCTTTTTGAATATTGGATGAATGAAGCATAGTTCAATTAGCTAAAAATGATGATTGAGCTCAGAAATTATAATCACAGGAAAACATAAGAAGAATATTCTTAATTTTTTTGATTTCTGCGATTAACCTCCTGATGATATCGGGTGCCCTGAGCGCTCGGTTAACGTTATACTCCTGATAACTTGAAGGAAAAAGTTAGCATTTCCGGAGGCTATATGATTCTCGAACGCGTTGAGATTGTTGGATTTCGTGGTATTAACCGCCTGTCGTTGATGCTTGAGCAGAGTAACGTGCTGATTGGGGAGAACGCGTGGGGTAAGTCCAGTCTGCTGGATGCCTTAACCTTGCTGCTGTCGCCGGAATCTGATTTGTACCACTTTGACCGCGATGATTTTTGGTTCCCGCCGGGGGATATACAGGGCCGGGAACATCATTTGCACATTATCCTGACCTTTCGTGAATCTCAGCCGGGTCGTCATCGGGTTCGTCGCTACCTTCCTCTGGAAGCCTGCTGGACGCCGTGCCACGATAGCTATCACCGTATATTCTATCGTCTGGAGGGCGAGTGCGCGGATGATGGGACCGTCCTGACGCTACGTAGTTTTCTTGATAGTGATGGTCATCCGCTAAATCTCGACGACATTAACGATCTGGCGCGGCATCTCGTGCGTCTGATGCCTGTGTTGCGTCTGCGTGACGCGCGTTTTATGCGGCGCATTCGTAACGGTACGGTGCCGGATTCGGCGGATGTTGAAGTGACCGCTCGCCAGCTGGATTTTCTGGCGCGTGAACTGGCTACCCGACCACAAAACCTGACCGATGGGCAGATTCGTCAGGGGCTGTCGGCTATGGTGCAGCTATTAGAGCACTATTTTTCTGAGCAGGGTTCTGGTCAGTCCCGCTATCGCCTGATGCGTCGCCGCTCCAATAACGAACAACGTAGCTGGCGCTATCTGGATATCATTAACCGCATGATTGATAAACCTGGCGGACGAACGCATCGCGTTATCCTGTTGGGACTGTTCTCGACGCTGTTGCAGGCCAAAGGCACGTTAAGGCTGGATAAAGATGCCCGGCCTTTATTGCTGATAGAAGACCCGGAAACGCGTTTACATCCCATCATGTTGTCGGTTGCCTGGCACCTGCTGAATCTACTTCCTCTCCAGCGGGTGGCGACCACCAACTCCGGTGAGTTGCTGTCTCTCACGCCGGTGGAACATGTTGTCCGTCTGGTGCGTGAGTCATCCCGCGTCGCCGCCTGGCGACTGGGGCCGGGTGGGATCAGCGCGGAGGACGGTCGGCGTATTGCTTTCCATATTCGTTTCAATCGCGCATCTTCACTGTTTGCCCGCTGCTGGCTGCTGGTGGAAGGTGAAACGGAAACCTGGGTCATTAACGAGCTGGCCCGCCAGTGCGGACACCACTTTGATGCGGAAGGCATTAAAGTCATCGAATTTGCTCAGTCAGGCCTTAAACCACTGGTTAAGTTTGCCCGCCGGATGGGAATTGAATGGCACGTGCTGGTCGATGGCGATGAAGCGGGGAAAAAGTATGCCGCCACGGTGCGCGGTTTATTGAATAACGACAGAGAGGAGGAGCGCGATCATTTAACCATGCTCCCCGCGCTGGATATGGAACACTTTATGTATCGTCAGGGGTTCGCCGATGTCTTTCATCGCGTCGCGCAGATCCCGGAAAACGTGCCAATGAATATGCGCAAAATTATCTCCAAGGCGATTCATCGTTCGTCAAAACCGGATCTGGCGATCGAGGTGGCGATGGAAGCAGGGCGGCGTGGTGTAGACGCCGTTCCCACCTTGTTGCGGAAAATGTTTTCCCGCGTGCTGTGGCTGGCACGCGGCAGAGCGGATTAGTGGCGAAACATCGACGACAGCTGCGCGTGGATGCTGTCCAGTAGCTGATAGCGACGGCGGTATTCTGCGCGTTTTTTACTGGCAATCTCCGCTTCGCTTTTTCGTGCCAGCGCACGCGGAATATGATAGTACCCGCGGCTGTCGCACTCGCCGCCAAGCGACGCCCAAAATGCGTTGTAGTCGGAAAGAATCACTTTGTTTTTATCGTTGTAACGCGGACTGCGAAAGATATGCTGCTCGTTACTGACAGCCATTACCTTTTCGATATTCAATTGTTCCGCTAAACGACAAATGGCTTCCATAACAAGGCGTTTGGGGAATATTCCGTGGCAGGATTTGGTCGCTTTTTGTGTTGCTTCGTGCGGAAGTTGTGAATTGCCCTGCATGCCGCCGATAAATAATGTACTTTTCCCATTATATTCGCAGAACGTAAATGTCATTTTAGTCAGTTCGTCACCATCGCCATTTCGCACCAGAATGGTACTTTCACCCTCTTTATCCAGTACCGGAAACATCATCATGGTCACGGTAAATATCTCGTTATCTTTGCCTGCAATTTGCGCCAACTGTAAGCCGTCATGACTTAATAAAGCGTTAAATTCACCAGGTAAAAATGCATGGCGGATAACATGATAATGAAAACGCACCGCATCTAATCGCATTCTGGGATCGAAGTTGGCGGCAAGGTAAGGACGATGCAGACGAACGGGCAGTCGGGGTTGACGGGCGAGCAGGTCTTCAAGCTCCGGCCACTGCGCCAGTTCAGTCATCCATTCCTGGGTAAGGCGAGGTATCAGCAATGAACGCCAGATAAACTTACGCCGAAAGCTCCGTTTATCCCAACACTGTGCAGGCCGTAATTGACCGCGGCTCAGGCTGTAAAAAAGACCCAGGCTGGTGATGGGTTTGCTGGAAAGAAAAGCGCTTTCAGTTAGTTGACTCATAATATAAATCCGATTGATACCCTGGCATTAATTTCAGCACAGCGGATCTTAACCATTCATCAATAACTCTGTTATTCTTGCGCTTTTCAACGGCTATTTATTTAACGTTGACGTTTAACACTCCACTCTGATGGACGTATTGGGGGAAATTGGGACATTTATGAAGCTCAAGGGAAAAATCAAAAAACGCTATTTTATCTTCGCCATCATCCTTATTGTGGCGATAATTGCACTATGGCGAACGCTTAATGCGCCTTTACCTCAGTATCAAACGTTAATTGTTCGTCCAGGCGATCTCCAGCAAAGCGTACTGGCAACCGGGAAACTGGATGCGCTGCGTAAAGTTGACGTCGGGGCGCAGGTCAGTGGGCAGTTAAAAACGCTGTCAGTCGCGATTGGCGATAAAGTAAAAAAAGATCAACTGCTTGGCGTTATCGATCCTGAACAGGCGCAAAACCAGATCAAAGAGGTTGAAGCGACGCTGATGGAATTACGCGCCCAGCGTTTACAGGCTGAAGCCGAGTGGAAGCTGGCGCGGGTGACGCTTTCCCGTCAGCAACAGTTGGCGAAAACCCAGGCGGTTTCACAACAGGATCTCGATACCGCGGCTACCGAGATGGCGGTCAAACAGGCGCAAATCGGCACCATTGATGCACAGATTAAACGTAATCAAGCCTCTCTTGATACAGCAAAGACCAACCTTGATTACACCCGCATTGTGGCGCCGATGGCGGGCGAGGTTACGCAAATAACCACCCTGCAAGGACAAACCGTTATTGCCGCCCAGCAGGCGCCTAACATTCTGACGCTAGCAGACATGAGTACCATGCTGGTGAAAGCGCAGGTTTCCGAGGCGGATGTTATTCACCTGCATCCCGGACAAAAAGCCTGGTTCACCGTCCTGGGCGATCCACAGACGCGCTACGAAGGTACGCTGAAAGATGTCCTGCCGACGCCGGAAAAAGTGAATGATGCGATTTTCTACTATGCCCGCTTTGAAGTGCCTAACCCGAAAGGGATCCTGCGTCTGGATATGACCGCACAGGTCCATATTCAGCTCACGGATGTCAAAAATGTCCTGACCATCCCGCTGTCGGCGCTGGGCGATCCTATTGGCAATAATCGCTATAACGTCAGACTGCTGCGTAACGGCGAAACCCGCGAGCGTGAGGTGGTGATCGGCGCGCGCAATGACACCGATGTGGAGATTGTGAAGGGGCTGGAAGAGGGAGATGAAGTCATTACCGGCGAGGGCAATCCTGGAGCGGCGAAATGACGGCATTGCTTGAGCTGAGCAATATCCGCCGTAGTTACCCGTCAGGCGAAGGGCAGGTCGAGGTGTTAAAGGACGTTTCCTTGAGCATTCAGGCCGGTGAAATGGTGGCGATTGTCGGCGCGTCTGGTTCGGGTAAATCAACGCTGATGAACATTCTCGGCTGTCTTGATAAACCTACCAGCGGCACGTATCGGGTGGCCGGGCGCGATGTCTCCACTCTCGATAGCGATGCGTTAGCGCAGCTGCGACGCGAGCATTTCGGTTTTATCTTCCAGCGTTATCATTTGTTGTCGCATTTGAGCGCCGCGCAAAACGTTGAGGTGCCTGCGGTCTATGCCGGGACTGAACGTAAGCAACGTCTGGCTCGTGCGCAGGAATTACTCCAGCGGCTGGGGCTGGGCGACAGGGTTGATTATCAGCCTTCCCAGCTTTCCGGTGGTCAGCAGCAGCGGGTCAGTATTGCGCGTGCGTTGATGAACGGTGGGCAGGTGATCCTGGCCGACGAACCCACCGGCGCGTTGGATAGCCATTCTGGCGAAGAGGTGATGGCGATTTTGCATCAACTTCGCGATCGCGGACATACGGTAATTATCGTTACGCACGACAGCCAGGTCGCCGCGCAGGCCGAGCGCGTCATTGAAATTCGCGACGGAGAGATCGTACGTAATCCGCCGCCGCACAAATCTTCTGGCGGACGCGAAATCTCCGGGTCGACAGTGAAAACAGTATCCGGCTGGAGTCAGTTTATCAGCGGTTTTCGCGAAGCGCTCACCATGGCCTGGCTGGCAATGGCTGCGAATAAGATGCGTACGCTGCTGACCATGCTGGGGATTATCATCGGTATTGCTTCGGTGGTTTCAATTGTGGTGGTGGGGGATGCGGCAAAACAGCTGGTGCTGGCAGACATTCGCGCTATCGGTACCAATACCATTGATATCTATCCAGGCAAAGATTTCGGCGATGACGATCCGCAGTATCAACAGGCGCTGAAATATGACGATTTAACCGCGCTGCAGAAACAGCCCTGGGTAAGTTCGGTGACGCCTGCGGTGTCGAAGAACCTGCGGTTACGCTACGGTAATATTGACGTGGCAGCCAGTGCGAACGGCGTTAGCGGCGACTATTTCAATGTCTATGGCATGACGTTTAGCGAAGGCACCACCTTTAACGCTGAGCAACTGGCTGGCCGGGCGCAGGTGGTGGTGCTCGACAGTAATACCCGACGTCAGCTGTTTCCCAATAAAGCGAAGGTGGTGGGCGAAGTCATTTTGGTGGGAAATATGCCTGCTACGGTGATTGGCGTTGCAGAGGAGAAACAGTCGATGTTCGGCAGTAGTAAGATCCTGCGGGTCTGGCTGCCTTACAGCACCATGTCCGGGCGAATTATGGGGCAATCGTGGCTGAACTCAATCACCGTGCGAGTGAAAGACGGGTTTGATAGTGCTCAGGCTGAGCAGCAACTTACCCGTCTGTTGTCGTTACGCCATGGGAAGAAAGATTTCTTTACCTGGAATATGGACGGCGTCTTGAAAACCGCCGAAAAGACCACACGTACATTACAACTCTTCCTGACGCTGGTGGCGGTCATTTCGCTGGTGGTAGGTGGGATCGGCGTGATGAATATTATGCTGGTTTCGGTAACCGAACGAACGCGCGAGATTGGCATTCGTATGGCGGTTGGCGCGCGCGCCAGTGATGTGCTGCAACAGTTCCTCATTGAAGCGGTGCTGGTATGTCTGGTTGGCGGCGCGTTGGGCATCACGTTGTCGATGCTGATCGCCTTTACGCTACAGTTATTCCTGCCCGGCTGGGAAATTGGCTTCTCACCCGTTGCGCTGCTCACGGCATTCCTGTGCTCAACCGCTACCGGAATTTTGTTTGGCTGGTTACCGGCGCGTAATGCGGCGCGGCTTGATCCGGTAGATGCGTTAGCGCGGGAATAATGTTACAGAGATAAAAATGCCAGCCGCAAGGGCTGGCATTTTGACTGCGGGATGTACACAATGAAACAGAAGGGTTAAGCGACGGCTTCTGCTTCAATGACAGGCACGATGACACTGGCATGATTGCCTTTTGGCCCCTGGTGGACATCAAACTGGACAGACTGTCCGGCTTTTAGCGTTCTGTAACCATCCATCTGAATGGTGGAGTAATGGGCGAAAATGTCTTCGCCGCCGCCTTCGGGGCAGATGAAACCAAACCCTTTGGCGTTGTTGAACCACTTAACAGTACCCGTTTCCATACTTCGACATCCTTCGTAGATCTTATATAAGTAAGATGGAATGAACCGGTTGCGGAGTGGGGGCTGTTCAAAACCTCGCCAACTCTCGAAACTACAATTTAGAGAAATCAGGCGGGGCGTCAAGCGTCAGACGGATGGAATAGGGTAAAAATGCATCAAAATTTGAAGCAGTTAACGCTATTGTCGGTTCTGTGACAGATGTCGCGGATGGCACTAATAGATGATAGTTATCTAATACTTGAGGTAGATTGATTGTGTGCATAGGCTGCTTGTCAGCGGCAACATTTTCTGCCGGAAACCGTAACTGAAGATGACGACTGACAATGAGTAAGACGAACGACTGGCTGGATTTCGATCTGCTGGCGGAAGACAAATTGCGCGACGCGCTAAAACCGCCATCTATGTATAAAGTGATATTAATCAATGATGATTACACTCCGATGGAGTTTGTTATTGACGTGTTACAAAAATTCTTTTCTTATGATGTAGAACGTGCAACGCAACTGATGCTTGCAGTTCACTATCAAGGTAAAGCTATCTGCGGCGTATTCACTGCCGAAGTGGCTGAAACCAAAGTCGCGATGGTGAACAAATATGCAAGGGAGAACGAGCATCCGTTGCTGTGTACGCTGGAAAAAGCCTGAATGCAGGCATAAATATTGGGGGAGGTGCCTATGCTCAATCAAGAACTGGAACTCAGTTTAAACATGGCTTTCGCCAGAGCGCGCGAGCACCGACATGAGTTTATGACCGTCGAGCACTTGTTACTGGCGTTGCTCAGTAACCCATCGGCCCGCGAAGCGCTGGAAGCGTGTTCTGTGGATCTGGTGGCGCTCCGTCAGGAACTCGAAGCCTTCATTGAACAAACCACACCCGTATTGCCTGCCAGTGAAGAAGAGCGCGACACGCAGCCAACGTTGAGTTTTCAGCGTGTACTGCAACGTGCGGTCTTTCATGTTCAGTCCTCCGGGCGCAATGAAGTTACCGGCGCAAATGTGCTGGTAGCCATTTTTAGCGAGCAGGAATCTCAGGCGGCCTATCTGCTGCGTAAGCATGAAGTGAGTCGCCTGGACGTGGTGAATTTTATTTCTCATGGCACGCGCAAAGACGAACCAAGTCAGTCTTCTGACTCCGGGAATCAGCCAAATAACGAAGAGCAAGCTGGCGGGGAGGACCGTATGGAGAACTTCACGACTAACCTTAACCAGCTTGCCCGTGTGGGTGGAATTGATCCGCTCATTGGCCGGGAAAAAGAGCTGGAGCGCGCCATTCAGGTACTCTGCCGCCGTAGAAAAAACAACCCGCTGTTGGTGGGTGAATCTGGCGTCGGTAAAACCGCGATTGCCGAAGGCCTTGCCTGGCGTATTGTTCAGGGCGACGTGCCGGAAGTTATGGCGGACTGCACCCTTTACTCTCTGGATATCGGGTCGCTGCTGGCGGGCACCAAATACCGCGGCGATTTTGAAAAACGCTTTAAGGCGCTGCTGAAACAGCTGGAACAGGATACCAACAGCATCCTGTTTATTGATGAGATCCACACCATTATCGGCGCGGGCGCGGCATCGGGTGGCCAGGTGGATGCGGCGAACTTAATCAAGCCTCTGCTCTCCAGCGGTAAAATCCGTGTGATAGGCTCCACGACCTATCAGGAATTCAGCAATATTTTTGAGAAGGACCGGGCGTTAGCGCGCCGTTTCCAGAAAATTGATATCACTGAGCCGTCGATAGAAGAGACCGTGCAGATTATCAACGGTCTGAAACCGAAATACGAAGCGCACCATGACGTTCGCTACACCGCGAAAGCGGTGCGTGCCGCGGTCGAACTGGCGGTGAAATACATCAACGATCGTCATCTGCCGGATAAAGCTATTGATGTGATCGATGAAGCGGGGGCGCGGGCGCGTCTGTTACCGGTCAGCAAACGCAAGAAAACCGTTAACGTCGCCGATATTGAGTCCGTGGTGGCCCGCATCGCGCGTATCCCGGAGAAGAGCGTGTCGCAGAGCGATCGTGATACGCTGAAAAATCTGGGTAACCGTCTAAAAATGCTGGTATTCGGACAAGATAAAGCCATTGAGGCGCTGACTGAAGCGATCAAAATGAGCCGTGCCGGTCTCGGCCATGAGCATAAACCTGTCGGTTCATTCCTGTTTGCCGGACCGACTGGCGTTGGTAAGACCGAAGTCACGGTGCAGCTGTCCAAAGCGCTCGGCATTGAGCTGCTGCGTTTTGATATGTCCGAGTATATGGAACGTCACACCGTCAGTCGTCTGATTGGTGCGCCTCCGGGATATGTCGGTTATGACCAGGGCGGTTTGCTGACCGACGCGGTCATTAAACACCCGCATGCGGTCCTGCTGTTGGATGAAATCGAAAAAGCGCACCCGGATGTCTTTAACCTGCTGCTGCAGGTAATGGATAACGGTACGCTGACCGACAATAATGGCCGTAAGGCGGACTTCCGTAACGTGGTGCTGGTCATGACCACCAACGCCGGGGTACGTGAGACCGAGCGTAAATCGATTGGGCTTATTCATCAGGACAACAGCACTGATGCGATGGGCGAAATCAAAAAAGTGTTTACGCCGGAGTTCCGTAACCGTCTCGACAATATTATCTGGTTCGACCATCTCTCTACCGAGGTGATTCATCAGGTTGTTGATAAGTTTATCGTCGAGCTGCAGGTACAACTGGATCAGAAAGGCGTCTCACTTGAAGTAAGCCAGGAAGCACGTAACTGGCTGGCTGAGAAAGGCTATGACCGCGCGATGGGTGCACGTCCGATGACGCGTGTTGTTCAGGACAACCTGAAAAAACCATTGGCCAACGAACTGCTGTTTGGTTCGCTGGTGGATGGTGGTCAGGTAACCGTTGAGTTGGATAAAGAGAAAAATGAGCTGACCTATGGTTTCCAGAGTGCGCAAAAGCACAAGCCAGAAGCCGCACATTAAGTTCTAATCACTAATGAGCCGGGCGTAATGCCCGGTTTTTTTTCGCCTGAAGACGACTTACCGTGGAGCTAAATGATGAAACTGGACAATATTCCATTCCATGTGACCGACTGGTCGCAGGTTATTCCCGAGCAGCATCCTGGTGAGTCTGGATATGCTACATGGAAAGTGGCTTTTGCCGGTGATGTTCGGGTGCGAATTGTCGAATATTCGCCGGGATATCTGGCCGACCATTGGTGTTCGAAAGGACACGTTCTGTTTTGTCTGGAAGGTGAGTTACGCACGGAACTGGAAGATGGCCGCGCGTTCGATCTAAAGCCAGGTATGAGTTACCAGGTGGCCGATCATGCAGAAGCGCATCGCTCATCAACCGCAACGGGAGCAAAGTTGTTTATTGTGGATTGATGGCGTAAACCAGCAGGCAAAAAATAAGCCTGCGTAAGTGCGTTTTTCGGGGTAAGTAACACGGGCTTTCAGCGGTGCAATGCGCATTTGCGCGGCACGCAAGACCACTGAAAGCCAAATGAACTACCCTACTGTGGACACTCTGGAAGTCAACACCACCACGTATCGGATTGAGTGAAACAGCATCCTGTAGATACTCCGGGCAAAGTACCCATAGACCATTGTCTGCTCTATCCGTGAATGCCCCAGTATTCTCTGCAAGGTGATGATACTCCCGCCGTAATCATAAAGTGGGTAGCAAAACTGTGACGCAATGCGTGGGTTGCTTGTCCGTCCGGTAGATCTGGTTTTACATCTTTCATTGTTCGCCTGAACTTCGGGTATGAGGCATCAGGGAACAGATAACCCTTACCCGCAATCATTACAGCTACTTCCTCAGAGAAATGATTTGCAGGTCTATGGTATGCGCGTTGCAGAGCCACATCATAACGGAACGCCGCACTGGCACATGATGCTTTTTTGCAAACCAGAGCAACGTAAACATATTACTGAAATCATGCGACGCTATGCCTTAAAGGAAGATGGCGACGAAAAAGGTGCAGCAGCAGAGCGTTTTGAAGCGAAGCACCTCAATCAAGGTGGTGCAGCCGGTTACATCGCAAAATACATTGCGAAGAATATCGACGGGTATGCACTTGATGGGCAAGTCGATCACGATACCGGTAAACCTCTCACTGATACTGCAGCAGCAATAACCGCATGGGCGTCAACGTGGAGTAAGCATTGCTGATGAATTTGATGAGCGAGTCGAGGCTACAAGAGCCGCAGCTGACGAGGGTGAGTTTGACCTTTATATCGCGGCGTAGGGTGGGGCGAACGTCTCACGTGATAGTCAGACCGTCCGTGTGGCTCGTAACGTGACTAACGAGGTCAACGCCTACGAAGAGGATATAGAGAGAGTCGTGGGCATCTACGCTCCGCACTTGGGCTCTGAGCTGATACATGTTACCCGTACAGCCGAATGGCGCATCGTTCCAAAGCTGTTGGCCGTTGAGCCTTTGACTTTAAAAAGCGGCATTGCCGCGCCTCGGAGTCCTGTCAATAACTGTGGGTTAGCAAGATTCTATTCTGAAAACGATTTACAATTCTTGTTTCTAAAAGGAGATGAATCAATGCAAAGTATGTTCGAAGATAAAACGAAATGTTATGTAGGAAAAAATATCGTAATACATCAGGTAGATGCTTCTAACCTCGAGTGGTCATGATTATAAAAATAAAGCAACACCCCAAAATGGTGGTTTTTGTGTTGAGTAAAAAAAAACAAATATGCTACTATTTTTAGCGTTAAAAAAGGGGGGGTATAAGTAAGGAATCAATGATATTATGAAATCGATATGGTTTTCGATTTAAAGTTGAATGATTGTGCATTAATTTTTTAACATAGGATGTGACATGAAATTTAATGAATTAAATAAGTGGGTATTGACAGATGATACTATAGGCTTGTTACTTTTTGTTGAGCGGTCATTGGAGTTATCTTACGATGGGACTCCTGTGCCTGAAAAGAACATTGAACCTACAATATGGGAGATCTTGGAGGATTGCTATAAGTTAATTTCTCTTGTTGAATCAGGGGTAAGAAAAAATGCTCGTGATGAATTGGATTATTTCTTAGATAAGTTGGTTCATTCAATTAAAAGCGATCCAATTGCCAAAGATATGATATATGGTAATGATAACTATATTCTGAATAGACTAACTACACAATCGATTGATGAATTGCGTATCTTGCTAAATTTGTTGAAAGGTTCACTTTCGGCAAAAATTTATTGGTCTAGGCTCCAAGAAAAAACTCAAGAGTTAGTTAAGAATAAAAAAACAAACGCGATATAATTGATTGCGCCGATCGTTGCTTTTACTTTTTGATAAAAGCAGGATACGTTAAGTCCAGTATTTATTATCTGCTAAGAAAGACGTTTATCTTTGACTTAAGTGACGGGGTCGTTAAAGATTCATCCTATATTAATAATTACTTTAATTTATTTGACTTAAAAGTAAAGGTATTTGATGTTTATTTTAAATGTTCAAATGCTACAGAGGATTTAGAAGGTGGTTTTGATATATTTTCAATAAAGTATGTGTCTGATCCACAACCGAAGTATGGATTAAAAATTGAGAAGAAATTCTTCAAGAATGTAAATGTAAATTATATTTTATGTAGCAATGTTAGGGCGCTAGACTATTTGCATGCGGTAATATTGGCTAGGGGTAAGCTTAATAAGATATCAAATATTTTTTCATTCATGCATCATAAATCAAAGTTTTGGTATTCAAATGATTGCTTGGTTTACAATAATAACAAAGAGCATGTTTTACTACTTAGTCTACCATCAAATATCATGTCTAAAACGGCTGATGTTGGAATAGACTTTGCCAAAAAGAACCTTGGGATATTTTTGCGTGGTTTTAGAATGAGCACTGATTCTTTTGAACGTTTCAATCAAAGTATTGAACTGCATGCTTTAGCTCTTAAAACTGAAAGCTTGAGTGCTCAACTACTTAATCTATGGATATGTATGGAATCTTTATTAGTCACAGGCAAAGGAAGTCATGTAGGAGAGGTTGAAAATTATCTTACACATATAATATGTAATGACTATTTTGCGTCACAACTTGAAGATCTGGACTCATATCTTATTGGCTGGAAAAAGGAATTTTATGAATCCATAATTGAAAAGGTTGATGCGCAAGATAATGAGCGATATATTAAGCTTGCTAAGTTACTATGTTTTAAGGAGCATGAGCCTCTTTTAAAAGATATTGGCGGGGAACTTTCTTCTGGCACTCCCTCACCACTTTTATTGAACAAGATTTGGGAGGTTAGTCAATTACTGCGGAGTATTAAACATATAAAAGAATCTCGAAAAAGAATAAAGGAAAAAATTAGATTTGACATTAAACGAATTTATTTAATGCGAAATGAAATCGTGCATCAAGGTGAGGTGAAAGCTCGTGATAATTTAGTCGAGGTTGCGCATTATTACCTTGATAATATTTTAAATAAAATAGTTGTTAAATCTTATGAGAGAAGGAAGGAAATTGAAGATTTTCTTTATGAGCAGAAATTGGTTGGTGATGAGTATGACCGGATTTTAACATCAATGAAAGATGATGCTATCATAGATGAGAGTAATTTTATGAGGATTATATTTAGTCCTGACTATCATATGTATTGTTAATTGATATTATGTGATTGTTTGATGATTGGTTTCATGGTTTGATGTTTTTAATATTTAGTGGGTGTTTGAATGCTCTCGGAAAGTAGGCTAAGTTTATTTTAAGTTATTATTTTATGGTTGGAAAGTAGATAAAAGCAGTCATTTAATTATGGTTGCTTTTGATTACTATTGTCCTATGAAGTTTGATATCTTTTAAACTTATCAACTTATACATCGAGTGTTATTTTATGCGTTTTTTTGCATGAGCTAAGAGCCAACCTTTGGGCCCGTGATAAGTAGGAAAGATGCGGCTTTAAGTGGCTAATGCAACTGCATTAAAACCGACCCATCAAGCGCGCAGGCGAGGCGGGGATAGCATTGCGCGCGGAGTAGCATGAGCTTTATAAATTAGAAGCGCTAAGGACCCGCTGTTTAGCGCTGTAATGCATGTGTGACGATTAAGCGGACGGGCTTGTATGGAGTGTGTGGTTCGTCTGAGGACGAAAATACGTTGGGATGTAAAGGTAAGCAACCCTCCGACGACCGCAGCCAATCTTCGTTGGTGTCCGAAAGCAGTAAATTAGGCTTATAATTTCATTCCGGCCCTTCCTAAATTGTCCTGTGATGAGATAAGCTAAGTTTATTATTGCGAATATGAAAGAGGGGGGGGCATGGGTTCTAGAAAGGTTGGCAATATGGGACGGGGCGACTTTGACAGGCTTTGTAACGCATCTGGCTTGATTTACAATAGCTCATCTGAGGACGATTCAGGAGGATGGGATGCTATTGTCGAATTCCCTTTGATAGGTGGTATAGCCTTATTAAATAGTTTGAATGAACAACCAATACAATGTTTCGTACAAATAAAGTCTACTGATGGAATAAAAAAAGGTGTGCAAGTCAAACTTTCTAACATGAAACGTTTTTGTGATACACCGTTTCCCTGTTTCTTCTTTTTTGCTTGTTATAGTGGCAATGCGAACATTACATCAGCTTATCTTGTACATGTTGATAAGAATATGATGTTTCAGGTTATGAGAAGGATTCGTCTAAATGATGCGGGAAAAAAATCAGCACTTCACAAACTCACGTTTACTGTGAATTATACAGACGAAGATGAAATTATTCTCTCTGATAACTGTGCGCTTAAGAAGGCAATAGAGAAACACGTTCCCTTAGGGATAAAGAAATACTGTGAAGATAAACTGAAGGATGTGGGTGGGATAGGATATAAGGATGACCGCTTTGCGTTAGGTTTCAAAATTGCTAGTAAAGATGATTATCAGTCTTTTATTAAAGCCACGCTTGGTTACCCAGCTAGAATAAATGTAAAGGATGTGCGGGGTTGGGATACAAGATTTGATATTAATATTCATATGGATGAGTTTACATCGGATCAAGCCATTATTGAAATAAAGTCAGTAGAAGCATTCTCAAAAGGTTTTATTAAATTCGAGGATGAAAGAGAAGATGTTTCTTTTGAGTGTGAATTCTACTTCTCTCCTATTGCACTAAATGCTCCAGTTGAACTGGCAAGCTTTAGAATTAGCACGGAGTTCTTCGATTTTCTGGTCGGAATAAAAAATAACCAGTTGAAGATAGATTTTGAATCTTATGATAAGGCATTTCACTTAGCTGATCTTAGAGAATTACTGTTGCTGATGAAAATGTTGAATGCGCCTAACGGGGAACTCACTCTAACTATAAAAAACGATGAAGGTAAAGAGGCATCTTATGTGGCCTCCCACAATTCATTTTCTGAAAATCCAATTGCTAACGAAATTATAAAAGCAGAACAAATAGCCTCAACATTGATACAAGTGGCTAACTACTTTAGGGTTGGCCAAACTTGCAAGTTAAGTATAAATGAACTAATTCAGAAGCAACAGGATATAGAAAGAATGCACGCTTTAATAACTAAAGCTCCGGGTGGTGCCCCATTTCTTCGTTTAGAGTCTCCAGATTTCAATGATGAAATCGACTCATCTAAGGAATTGCGCTTGTTTATTGCCGTTCCTTTGTGTTTCTCATCTTTTTCTATATGTCTTGCTTTTGTGGTAAAGGGATCTTTTACTTATCAGGATAACGCAATGACATTTAATGAGTATGAGATAAATGTTGAAAAGTTAATTCGTGCAAATGATCCACAAGAGATTAAAATACAATGTCAGGCTGTTTCTGATAAGGTAGATCAGAAGTTCGAGAATGAGGATATAGATTTTTACTATTACAACTCATTCTCTCAGTCAAAATTTTAATCACTCAAGGGAATATTTTTTGAAAGTAATAACTTCTTTCCCTAACCAAAGGTTGACTTCTTTAATGCGACCCTGCATCGGGATAAGTTCGTTACGAACGAATACTTTGGCAACCTTTTCAATGTCACCTAGGCTACCGACGTTTTCAGGTTTACCGCCCATGAGCTGAAACGGGATGCGGTGGGCATCGAGCAAGTCGGCTGCACTGATCTTTTTGATATTAAAAAAATCATCCTTCGTGGCGACTTCACTTAAGGGCACGATTTTAATGCCGTCGGCTTTTCCGTTTGGTGCGTAAAAGAACAGGTTTTTAAAATTGCCGAGCCCTTTCGAATCACGCATTGCCTTGCGCAAAGCCTCAACGTCGGTGCTGCTTTGTGCCGCGTCGGTGACGTACATGATGTAACCCGCATGCGCGCCATTTTGGTAATACTTACGACGAAATAGGGTGGCGGATTCATTCAGCCAGGCGGAATTGAGTGCGCTGAGGTATTCCTGCATGCCGTAAAGCTCCTGATTGATGTCAGGCTCGAGCAGATGAAACACCGACCTAGGGGCAAACTGGTGCGGCTTCGTGAAATTTTGAATATACCAGTAGGAATCCTCTTCCACCCCGCGCCGAGTATATTTGGCCGGGGAGGTGTCAAGCCTGATAATTTTATCGGTAACGCTTTTACGCGCTTCTAGGAAGGCATTGCCGAATACAAGAAAATCTAGTACAAAGCGGCTGAAATCCTGACGCGACAGGAGCGGGTGCGGGATGTAGGTGCTCGTCAGAATATTTCGTTTCACGTAAATCGGCGAGCTGTGATGCAAGGCGGCGCGCAGGCTTTTTGCCAGAGCAGAGAAGTTGACCGGCGGCTCGTACCACTTCCCGTTATTGATGCACTCGATATAATCGAGGATGTCGCGGCGATCCAGAACGGCAGAGGGCTCACCAAAGGTGAACGCCTCTATTTTTTGCGGTGCGCTGGCGGTTGTTGTTGCGGTTTTTTCTGATGTTTTTTCATGTCAGTTAATATCCAGAATTGACGTTGAATGCATGCCGCTACCGGCGGAAAGTGGCTCGTTTAACAGGGCGTGCATGGTGGCCCATGCGATGTCTGCGTGGCTGGCCTCTTCGCTGCGGCTGGCTTCATAGGTGGAGCTGCGCCCGCTGCTGGTCATGGTTTTACGGATAGCCATAAATGACTGTGTGATGTCGGTTGCACCGGCGTCGTATTTCAGACAACCGCGTCTGATGGTGTCTTTCGCTTTCAGCACCATCGGGGTTTTCATTTCCGGCGTGTAGCGAATGGCTCACGCCGCCGGGAAAAACGAGCGCACGAGCTGGTAAACACCCTGGCCGATGTCGGTCGCATCGATACCGATATACTCGACGCAGTATTTCTCGGTCAGCTCGCGGATGGCCTCGGCCTGTGTCGCAAAGTCCATGCCTCTCCACTGATGACGCTCAAGAATGCGGAACTTGCCACCGGCAACCAGTGGCGGAGCCAGTACCGCACAGCCTGCGCTGTCGCCGGTGTGTGACGGGTCATAGCCAATCCACGCCGGACGCCAGTTAAACGGACGATCGGAAAACGGCTCGAAGTCTTCCCATTCTTCCATCGCATCGAACATGCAGCGCTGCAGCTCCTCGACCCGAAAACGCGGGCTGATAATCTGGTCACGTCTGCCAGTGAATGGGCGGGAGGGCTGGCATGATGATAACGGGAATGAATATTCAGGCCGGAGCGCGTGTTGCCCCTGCGTATATACTCACGCTGGACGGGGCGGATATCACGCAGAATTTCAGCGACCGGCTTACCGGTCCGACCATCGCGGATTCGAGGCTGACCAGCTCGATATCGCGCTCGATAATACTGACGGGCTGATCGAGTTGCCGCCGTGCGGGGCATCACTGACGCTGTGGCTGGGCTGGCAGGGCTCCGCGCTGGTCAACAAGGGGAGTTTCACTGCCCGAAATGCCATTACGCCGCTCACGCCCGCACGAGTCGCTATTTTTCTGATACCACAAAAGAGCGGTATCATCAGTGCACAAATATCAATTGCAGTTGCACTTTCGTCACGACAGAAACAGTCGAACGCTACATTGTGAAGCCCGGAGAAGTCACCCCGGCTTTGCCTTACCCAACGTCGACAGGTCAGCAACAAATTGTCTGAATGTAAACAAGAAGCCCCGAAAAATTCGGGGCTTCTCTGTGCTATGACCCACATGACTTACAGCAAAGTGATGAGTGCTGGTATCTGAGGTTCATCGAGAGAAAATAAATTGCAGTGGATTAGTCGTGCTATTTCCATTCTTTCCACTCAACATTTCCATCGTCATCTCTGTAAAATTCCATTCCTGATTCAAGATCAAGAAACATACCATCGCCTAAATCTATAACTGTCTCAACCTGATTACCGGAAAAATATCGATCACTCGTAAGATTCAAACTACTTGGAGGAGTTGCTTGCGGTTGCGTATCCCAGCCTGATAAATCCAGAGTAGATACCAAATTTGGAACAAACAGCCGATACACCGAATCAATACATTGAAATCGGCTAAGGCTATTAGTCAAATTGTCGTAATACACTGAGGAAGGATAGCGTTGTTCAATGAAACATTCGACTAACTCACTCATTTCGATAGGGTTTAGGCGAAAGCATTCGCTTTTGCTACCTGTACTAAAGTGATTTTGCCTCTCAATATCTTGCATATTTTCTAAGTGATTCAAGAGATCGGATTCAATTTTGTGAACATCACCATTGATTATATTATAAGCAGTGAAAATGAAATATCCTGGTCTCTGTGAAGAGGTATGGCGGGTATGTAGGCCAAGTGTTGTTTTACCAACTTTTGACCATTGATGATCATCAGTATCGGCACCAACATATATCCAATTATTGCTCATATAACATCTTACTCTTGTATGGAATAGTTAGCTGAATTTTATCATTTGGCCTGAACCATTATAGGGTGCTGGGTTTAAAATGTGAGCAATGGTACAAATAGACAACCTTAACTCGTTAAGAAACTGTTGTGTGCGATAAGCCTCTGTGTTGCGGGTTGAATCATACATTTGCTTGCGAGAGAAACCACTTCTTCGTCAGGTCATTATTAACACAAAGCCCCGCATTGCGGGGCTTCACGTATCGATGTGGTCAATGTGTGGACATTGTTAGAAATAAATCCATTTATTTCAGTAAATTACATGCAAAAAATAAGCCTGCGTAAGGGAGATTACGCAGGCTAAGGAGGTGGTTCCTGGTACAGCTAGCATTTATGGGTTATGTTTTTCAGCGGGTGGGATAATACCCTTAATGAACGAAACGGTATGTGATCGATTTCTAAGAATCTTCCGAACGCTGAAAAATAACCGTAATTAACTACTTAGCATGCGGGTTACGTGTGGACTCACCAGCAAAATTACGCATTAACAAGGCATAATTCAGATCGATATCCTCAGGTACCGGCATCCACACGGTGTAACCATCGCCCGGAGCAACCGGCATGGCTTCGCCTTTCGCGTTTTCCATTTGCTCAAGGGTAAAGTTGATATTACCCTGTGGGGTCATCAACTCCAGGCTGTCGCCGACGGTGAATTTGTTTTTCACCAGTACGGCTGCCAGTTCGCCTTTACGTTCGCCGGTAAATTCGCCAACAAACTGCTGACGCTCTGACACAGAGAAACCGTATTCGTAGTTCTGATAGTCGTCATGCGTATGGCGGCGCAGGAATCCTTCGGTGTAACCGCGATGCGCCAGACCTTCCAGCGTTTCCAGCAGTTGCGGGTCGAACGGTTTGCCGGCAGCGGCATCATCAATTGCTTTGCGATAAACCTGCGCGGTACGTGCGCAGTAATAGTATGACTTGGTACGGCCTTCGATCTTCAGCGAATGCACGCCCATCTGCGTCAGACGTTCAACGTGGGCAATGGCACGCAAATCCTTCGAGTTCATGATGTAAGTGCCGTGTTCGTCTTCGAACGCGGTCATGTACTCACCCGGTCGCTGGGCTTCTTCAATCATAAAAACTTTATCTGTCGGCGCGCCAATACCCAGCGTGGGTTCGACGTTTTGTACCGGGATCGGCTCGTACTTGTGAACGATATTGCCCACCACGTCTTCTTTCCCTTCCTGCACGTTGTATTCCCAGCGGCAGGCATTGGTACAGGTGCCCTGGTTCGGATCACGCTTGTTGATGTAACCAGAGAGCAGGCAGCGCCCGGAATAGGCCATGCACAATGCGCCGTGAACGAAGATCTCAATCTCCATATCGGGCACCTGGGTACGGATCTCTTCAATTTCTTCCAGCGACAGCTCGCGAGACAGGATCACGCGGGTCAGCCCCATCTGCTTCCAGAATTTGACCGTCGCCCAGTTAACGGCGTTAGCCTGCACCGACAGGTGAATATCCATGTCAGGGAAGTTCTCGCGCACCAGCATAATCAGACCCGGGTCCGACATGATCAGCGCATCCGGCCCCATTTCCACCACCGGTTTCAGATCACGAATGAAGGTTTTCAGCTTGGCATTGTGCGGCGCGATGTTAACCACCACATAGAATTTTTTACCCAGTTCATGGGCTTCATTAATGCCGAGCTGCAGGTTTTCGTGGTTGAATTCGTTGTTGCGTACGCGCAGTGAATAACGCGGTTGGCCCGCATAGACAGCATCTGCGCCATAGGCGAAAGCGTAACGCATATTTTTCAGCGTTCCCGCCGGGGAAAGGAGTTCCGGTTTAAACATAATTATCTCGTTCTGATGACAGGTCAGACTCGCCTCACTTAATGAGGCGGTTAGGGGAGTGCCCCCATATTAAGGGCGGGCATTGTAGCGCTGAGGGGCGGGCAGGTAAAGTCATTGTGCTGGTGGTCGCTTCGCCTTACCCGATATCATTTGGACTATCGCTGATTACGCAATTCGGCACGCATCGGCTTCCCAGCGATACCCTACGCCATACACCGCGCGGATAAATGACTGCTCCGCATCCAGCGATTCCAGCTTGCGTCGCAGGTTCTTAATATGGCTGTCGATGGTTCGATCGGTAACGACGCGGTAATCGTCATACAGATGGTTGAGCAACTGCTCGCGGGAGAACACTTTTCCCGGCTCATGTGACAGCGTTTTGAGTAAGCGGAATTCCGCGGGCGTTAAGTCGAGCATTTTCCCCCGCCACGACGCCTGAAAACGACTTTCGTCGACAATCAGCGGGCTGTCTGCATCCATTTGTTGCAGTTCGCGCTGAGGTTTACAACGACGCAGGATCGTCTTCACGCGAGCGACGACTTCGCGCGGGCTGTAGGGTTTACAAATATAATCATCCGCACCAATCTCCAGTCCCAGCAGGCGATCAATCTCTTCGATTTTTGCGGTTACCATCATGATGGGAACTTCAGAGAAACGGCGAATTTCCCGACACAGGGTCAGGCCATCGGTGCCGGGCAGCATTAGATCCAATAAGATCAGATCGGGCGGCGTTTGACGTACGTAAGGCAGAACCAGATCGCCATGGCTGATGAGCGTAGGCGCGTAGCTTGCCGCCCGCAGATAGTCGATAAGCAGTTGTCCCAGCTTGGGTTCGTCTTCCACGATCAGAATACGCGGCGTGTTTTCATCAATGGGTAACTCTGTCATACATCTCTCTGTAAATCGCGTTCGAGCGGTAGCTCTACTGTAATGCTAACCCCGCCAAAAGGCGAATGGGCGGCGTGGATCAGACCATTATGCGCCTGGACGATATTGACGCAAATCGCCAGCCCCAAGCCGGAACCTCCGCTGGCGCGGTTACGCGAGCCTTCGGTGCGATAAAACCGTTCAAACAGCTTCTGCAATTGTTCTTCACTCACGCCGGGAGCGGAATCCGCGAAGGTTAATAACACCATGCGTTCACGTTGTTCGGCGCTGATATGCAGCCCACCGCCGCTGTCGGTATAGCGCAGGCTGTTTTCCAGCAGATTGTTGAATAATTGCATCAGACGATCTCTGTCGCCAAATACCGTCATGCTGTCCGGGAGAGAAAGTTGTATCGTCAATCCACGACTGGCAAAGCGTTCACGAAATGCACCGCTTGCTACTTCCAGCAGGGGAATAAGATCCAGCGATGTTTTCTGATAGGCCAGCGCGCCTTCATCGGACATGGAGAGCTGATGAAGGTCGTCCACCAGTTTGGTGAGCGTTGCGACTTCTGCCTGTAAAGAGGTAATGGAGTCAGGGGTAAACTGGCGTACGCCATCCTGAATGGCTTCCAGCTCGCCGCGTAGCACCGCCAACGGCGTACGCAGTTCGTGAGAAATATCGGCCATAAAGTCACGCCGCATCTGCTGGTTTTTTTCCAGCGTACTGGCAAGCTGGTTGAAGTCTTGCGCCAGTTTGCCCAGCTCATCGGTACTGGTCGGCGCAACGCGGGTGGTGAAATCGCCTGCCGCCAGTTTATGCGTGCCTTCCACCAGTCGCTTGACCGGGGCCAACAGGCTGCGCGCCAGCGTAAACGTTGCCAGCGCCGCCAGAATTGTGGAGAGCGCGACGATAAGCCAGCTAGAGCGTCTTTGCTGCATGTCGAAATTGATATCCGTATTTCGCGTTAAGCGCTCTACGGGAGAGGCAATCACGGCGCCCACTTCGCTACCGTTGACGCGGATAGGATGGCGCATACCGTCGTGAGGGACCGGCGCGCGCGGGCCGACCAACACGCGAGCGTTTTGATCAACAACCCAAAACTGGGTACGCCAGCCGTGCGGCGGCATGCCGGGACCGGGTTTATCATCGTCGTTGTCGTGTTCAAACGAGCGCAGGATCTGAAAAACAAAACAATCGTTATTGCGTAAGAACCGCCAGTTGCCATGCTGTTCATACTGCTCGCTCAACGCGTCGCTGAGCATTTGCAGACGCTGCTCGTTACCGTGTTTGATATAGTCAATAAAACCCCGTTCGAAGCTAATGCGTACGGCCCAGTGCATACTGATCAGCAACACGATGCAGGTGGCGAAAATCGCCAGAAACAGTTTGCCGGTAATACCGGGCCGCCAGAACTTCATCAGGTGCTCCTTCTGCGCCGTGAGATCACCGCGTTAGTTTGCGTGTCGTTCGGCACGCGGGCAAAAATAATGGCGGGCAGCGCAATAATGAATGCAATGCACAGCCAGGTATACATAAAGACGGTATGCGTACTGCCGCTGTCGACAGTGATATGCTGCTGGCCAAACATACCTAGCAACAGGCCAGCGATAGTCACCCCGATGCTCATCGACAATTGCATGATCATCGACAGCAGGCTGTTGCCGCTGCTGGCGAGATCGTCTGGCAGGTCTTTCAGCGTAAGGGTATTCATGGACGAAAAACGCGTTGAGTTGACCATTCCCTGTAAGAACAGCACCAAGGGCAGGGCGTAATACCAGCCGAGCAACGCGGTGGTCATCAGCAACAGGCTGACCAGCGACAGGCCAAGCGTTGTGGCGACCAGTACGCGACGGTAGCCAAAGCGGTTAACGACCTGTACCACAATGCGCTTCATGCTCATACTGCCGAGCACCATCGGGACCATCATCAGCCCGGCATGAAAAGGTGAAAAACCGAGGCCAATCTGTAAAAACACCGGCGTCATAAACGGCAGCATACCGCTGCCGATGCGTCCGGCAAAACTGCCGAGCAGACCTAACGAGAAGGTTGGTGTGTGAAACAGATTCAAACTAAACAGCGCGCGTGGATTACGATGGGCGTGTTTCAGATACAGCGCAATAGCCAACACCCCGCAGATAACCAGCGCAGCCAGCGTAATACCGGAGATGCCGGTTCCTTTACTGCCATCGAGCGCCACCGTTAGCACCGCCATGCCGACCGCCAGCATCGCGAATCCCGAAAGATCGAAGCGTCGCGTTTGCATCGTGTAGTTGGGCATCAGCATTAACGTTGCTATCGCGCCGACAATACCAACCGGAATGTTCAGCAAAAATATCCAGTGCCAGGAGGCATACTCAACCAGAACGCCGCCTAACGCCGGACCCAACAATGGGCCAATCTGACCGGGTAACGTGACAAACGTCATCGCCGCCATATATTGCTCACGCGGGACGATTTTCATCACCGTTAGCCTGCCAACCGGCACCATCATCGCGCCGCCAACGCCTTGTAAGACGCGCGCCATCACCAGTTCGTTGAGCGTGCCGGACCAGGCGCAAAACAGCGAGCCAAGCGTAAACAGGATGATGGCGGTGAAGAAGATATTGCGCACGCCAACTTTATCCGCCAGCCATCCGCTGGCAGGCAGCATTACGGCAACGGTTAATACATACGACACAATGACCATATGCATATGTAACGGGCTTTCTCCGAGGCTGGCGGCCATCGAAGGAAGCGCGGTATTGACGATGGTGGTATCCAGCGATTGCATAAAAAAGCCAAATGCCACAATCCAAAGTTGCCAGCGGGTGCTGTCGGGAAGTTCTGTCATAACTCGGCTACCGGTTTGCTATTTTTACGCGAAAAACGCAGACGCAGACGGTCGAAAAAGAGATACACCACGGGCGTGGTGTACAGCGTCAGGAGTTGACTCACTACCAGCCCGCCGACGATGGTGATCCCTAATGGCTGGCGCAGTTCGGAGCCATCACCTGCGGATAACACCAGCGGCAGCGCGCCAAACAGCGCAGCCAGCGTGGTCATCATTATTGGGCGAAAGCGTAACAGGCAGGCCTGGAAAATGGCTTCCTCCGGTTGCAACTTACCGTTTCTCTGCGCTTCCAACGCAAAATCGACCATCATGATGGCGTTTTTCTTCACAATACCAATTAATAGCATGATCCCTATCAGGGCGATTAGGCTGAACGGGGCATTGAATAGCTCCAGTGCCAGTAACGCCCCGACGCCCGCTGAAGGCAGTGTGGAAAGAATAGTCAGAGGGTGAACATAACTTTCATACAGCATGCCCAACACAATGTAGACCGTTGCGATGGCCGCGATAATCAGGATCACCTGCGAGTTCATGGTGTCCTGAAAGACCTGCGCGGTACCAGCAAAACTACCGCGAACCGTTGAGGGCACGCCAAGCTGGGTCATCGTCCTGTTGATGGCCTCTGTCGCTTCAGAAAGTGAAGAGCCCGTCGGCAGGTTAAACGACACCGTTGACGCGGCGGACAAGCCCTGATGATTCACCGACAGCGGGGCATTCGCCGGTTGCCATTTGGCAAAGTACGATAACGGGATCGCCTTACCGTCATTGTTGATGACGAACATTTTGTCCAGCGCGCTAATATCCTGGGTGTAACGTCGATCGACCTCCATCACGACTTTGTACTGGTTCATCGGTTGATAAATTGTCGAAATCTGTCGTTGTCCGAAAGCGTTATTCAATAGGCTGTTGGCGGCGGCAACATCGATTCCCAGACGGGACATGGTGTCGCGATCGTAAATCAGATTCATCTCCGCGCCATTGTCCTGCTGATCGGAATTGACGTCCGCCAGTTGGGGCAGGGCGGCTAACGCCTTACGAATTTTAGGTTCCCATTCACGCAGCGCCGCCAGGTCGTCGGACAGCAATGTGTACTGATAGCTGGCGTTGGCCTGTCGTCCGCCGACGCGAATATCCTGCACTGCCATCAGAAACAGATTCGCGCCCGGCTCTTTTGCCAGCGCGACGCGCAGGCGGTCGATCACCTGTTGCGCGCTTTCACGGCGTTCATCGCGTGGCTTGAGGGTAATAAACATCATCCCGCTATTGACCCGGGAACCGCCGGTGAAGCCAGTGACGTTATTCACCGCCGGATCGTCGCGGATGATCTGCATAAAGTCCTGCAGTTTGCCGCGCATCGCCTGGAAAGAGATGCTTTGGTCAGCCTGGATCCCGCCCATCAATACGCCTGTATCCTGCTCAGGGAAGAAAGTTTTCGGGATGGAAATGTAGAGCCAAATGTTTAGCGCAATGGTGCCGAGTAATACCACGCCCACCAGCCGCGTATGGCGCAGCACCCATTTAAGCGATGTGCCGTAACTCTGTTGCAGCGCTACCAACACGCGACCAAATCCCCGCTTACGCGTCTGCGCGCGCGGGGCGCTGGATTTAAGCATCCAGCCGCACATCATTGGTGTTAATGTCAGCGACACCAGCAGGGAAATGCCGATGGCAACCGACAGCGTGACGGCAAATTCGCGTAACAGCCGCCCCGGCAGGCCGCCCATCAGCAGCAGCGGCAGAAACACTGCCACCAGTGACAGGCTCATGGAGAGCACCGTAAAACCGACTTCGCGCGTGCCTTGTAACGCTGCCTGAAGTGGTTTCATTCCGGCTTCCAGATGGCGGGCAATATTTTCCAGTACTACGATGGCGTCATCGACGACAAAACCCGTGGCAATGGTTAGCGCCATTAACGACAGGTTGTTCAGGCTGAATCCGCACAAATACATGGCGGCAAATGTGCCGATTAGCGAGACCGGAACCGCGACGGCGGGGATAAGTGTTGCGCGTCCGGAACGCAGAAAGACAAAGACCACCAGGATGACCAGCGCCACGGAGATAATCAGCGTCTGTTCAACTTCCTCCAGCGAGGCGCGAATGGTCGGAGAGCGGTCCTGGGCAATTTGCAGGTCGATGGCGGCCGGGACCAGGGCTTGTAACTCCGGTAGTTTGGCCCGGATGCTGTCTACTGTCTGAATGATATTGGCTTCCGGCAGTTTGCGGATCATCAGCAGGATGGCCGGTTTGGCATTGGTCATCCCCGCATTGCGCACGTCCTGCACCGAGTCGCTCACCGACGCAACGTCACCTAACCTCACCGCAGCGCCGTTATTGTAGTGGATGATAATGGGTTGGTATTCGGCTGCCGTTTTCAGCTCATCGTTGGTTTGCACCTGCCAACGATGGGTTTCACTCTCGATAGCTCCCTGCGGTTTACGCACGTTGGCGTTATCAATTGCGCTACGCACGTCGTCGAGTGAGACACCCTGGTTAAACAACGCTTGCGGGTTGAGTCCTACACGCACGGCGGGCAGAGAACTGCCTCCCACATCCACGTCACCGACGCCGTCGATTTGCGCGATGGTTTGCGCCAGTTGGGTCGAGGCGAAATCGTACAACTCACCCTGAGAATACGTATCAGAAGTGAGCGTCAGGATCATAATCGGCGCGTCGGAAGGGTTGGCTTTGCGGTACGTTGGGCGACTGGGCATTCCGCTTGGTAGCAGGCTTTGTGCGGCGTTAATCGCGGCCTGAACGTCTCGCGCAGCGCCGTTGATGTCACGGTCGAAATTAAATTCGAGAATAATGCGTGTGCTGCCAAGCGAACTGCTTGAGGTCATTTCATTCACGCCCGCGATGCGGCCCAGAGAGCGCTCCAGCGGGGTGGCGACGGAGGAGGCCATCGTTTCAGGAGATGCGCCGGGTAATGAGGCGCTAACCATAATCACCGGGAAATCCACCTGCGGCAGCGGGGCCACCGGCAGCAGACGAAAGCCCAGTATGCCGCACAGAGTGATGGCCACAGAAATGAGAATAGTCGCCACCGGACGATGAATGAAAAGCGCGAAAAATTTCATTTACGCTTCCTCTTCCTGACGTGGGAAACGGCTTTTCACATACAGCGACAAACGATCAAACAGCAGATAAATCACCGGGGTGGTGAACAGCGTTAATACCTGGCTTAACAGCAGACCACCGACCATACCAATCCCTAATGGACGGCGTAATTCAGCACCCACACCGGTACTTAACATCAGGGGCAACGCGCCCAGCAGCGCCGCCAGCGTGGTCATCAGGATCGGGCGAAAACGCAGCAAGCAGGCCTGGAAAATAGCTTCACGCGGCGCCATACCCTGTTCGCGCTCTGCGGCCAGAGCAAAGTCGATCATCATGATGGCGTTTTTCTTGACGATACCGATGAGCAAAATAATGCCGATAATCGCAATGACGTCCAGTTCGCTGCCGGCAATCATTAACGCCAGCAGTGCGCCAACGCCTGCCGTGGGCAGCGTGGAGAGAATGGTAATCGGGTGAATAAAGCTTTCATACAGCACGCCGAGTACGATATACATCGCGACAACCGCTGCCACAATTAGCCAGATAGTGTTGCCCAACGCGGCCTGGAAGGCCAACGTACTGCCCTGGAACTGGGTGGTAATGTTCGCTGGCAGGTTAAGCGTTTTTTCGGCATCCAGAATCGCCTGTACCGCATCGCCCAATGAATAGTCGTCTGGCACATTGAACGAGATGGTTGTCACCGGGAACTGATCGAGATGGTTAATCGACAGCGGGGCAAAACGCTGTTCAATGCTGGCGATAGCGCTGAGCGGCACCACGCCGCCGTCGCTACTGGTCAGACGAACAGTGTCCATGGCCGCAAGCCCTGGCGTCGTGTTGGTGTCATGTTCTAACACGACGCGATACTGGTTTGCCTGCGTATAGATGGTTGAAATCAGACGCTGGCCGAAGGCGTTGTACAGGGCGTTATCGACATCCGCCATGCTGATACCTAAACGGCTGGCGCTGTCGCGATTGACGTTCACATAGGCTACCAGCCCTTTGTCCTGCCAGTCACTGCTGACATCAGACACCTGCGGTAGCTGTTGTAGCTTTTCCAACAGTTGGGGAACCCAGGTGCTGAGCGCATCCAGGGAGGTTGCTTGCAGCGTGAATTGATATTGCGTCCGGCTGACCTGAGTATCAATCGTCAGGTCCTGAGTAGGCTGAAGATAGAGGTCGACGCCAGGAACGTTGTTTACTGCCTCCTGTAACCGCGCGATCACTTTCTGCACGCGATCGTCGCGTTCATCCAGTGGCTTAAGGTTGATTTGCATACGTGCGCTGTTTAATGCCGGATTGGTGCCGTCCACGCCAACAAAAGCGGTCAGGCTCTCAACCGCCGGATCTTGCAGGATGACATCTGAAACCTGACGCTGACGCTGGGCCATGCTGGCAAACGAACTGGACTGCGGCGCCTGCAGCGTGCCCTGAATGATGCCGTTATCCTGTATCGGGAAGAATCCTTTTGGAATAAAGATCCACAGCATGACGCTCAGCGCCAGCGTGCCAAGCGCCACGCTGAGCGTCAGCCACGGATGGTTGAGCACCTTTGCCAGCCAGTGGCCGTACCCGGCGATGACGCGATCAAACATCCGTTCCGAAGCGCGAGAGAAGCGGTTCTGTTTACGTAACGATGCCTGGCTGAGCATGCGGGCGCACATCATCGGCGTAAGGGTGAGCGACACCACCGCAGAAATCAGGATCGCCACGGCCAGCGTTACGGCAAACTCGCGGAACAATCGCCCGACAATATCGCCCATAAACAACAGTGGGATCAGCACGGCGATCAGCGAAAATGTCAGAGAGATGATGGTAAAACCAATCTCGCCCGCACCTTTCAGGGCGGCGGTCAGCGGTTTTTCGCCTTTTTCGATATAACGTGAAATGTTCTCAATCACCACGATGGCGTCATCCACCACAAAACCGGTGGCGATGGTTAGCGCCATTAAGGTCAGGTTATTGATAGAGAAATCAAGAAATACCATGACCGCAAAGGTGCCGATTAGCGACAGCGGAACGGCGACCGCGGGTATAATCGTCGCCGGGATATTGCGCAGAAACAGGTAGATAATCATAACAACCAGCGCAATCGCCAGCATCAGCTCAAACTGGGTATCAGCTACGGATGCACGAATATTGGTTGTACGATCCGAAAGCACGCTGACTTTTACTGATTTAGGCAGGCTTTCAGTGAGCTGCGGCAGCATTTGGCGGATGCTGTCAGCAGTGGAAATGATGTTTGCCCCAGGCTGGCGCTGAACATTCATCACAATGGCTTGTTGCTTATTGGCCCATGCGCCCAGCCAGCTATTTTCTGCCCCTTGCTCCACGGTCGCGACATCGCCCAGACGTACCGGGGCACCGTTTTTATAGGCAATAATCAACTGACGATATTCATCTGCAGACTGCATCTGGTCGTTAGCTGAGAGGGTGACGGCGCGCGTTGGGCCATCAAGACTGCCTTTGGCCGAATTGACGTTAGCGCCGGTAATTGCCGTACGGATGGTTTCGCTGGTCAGACCGAGCGCGGCAATGGCCTGCGCATTAAGCTTGACGCGGACGGCCGGACGTTGCCCACCGGAAAGCGTTACCAGACCCACACCGGAAACCTGAGAGATTTTCTGTGCGACGCGGGTTTCGACCATATCTTCCACCTGCGTCATCGGCATGGCGCTGGAGGTGACAGCCAGCGTCATGATTGGTGGATCCGCCGGGTTTACCTTGCTGTAAACCGGCGGGTTGGGCAGATCGCCCGGTAATAAATTGGTCGCGGCGTTAATTGCGGCCTGTACTTCCTGCTCGGCGACATCCAGCGGGAGCGTCAGTTGAAACTGCAATGTCACGACCGAGGCGCCGCCGGAACTTTGCGATGACATCTGTTTTAAGCCGGACATCTGTCCAAACTGACGTTCAAGCGGCGCGGTCACTGCCGAGGTCATGACGTCCGGGCTGGCGCCGGGGTAGAGCGTTACGACCTGAATCGTGGGGTAATCCACTTCCGGTAAGGCGGCGATCGGCAAGAAACGATAACCGATAATACCGGCCAACAAAATGGCGACCATCAGCAGCGTGGTGGCGACGGGGCGCAGAATAAACAGGCGCGATGGGCCGCCTGAGTTGCCGGGTGGTAACACCTGCATCAGGAGTTAGCTCCTTTTTTGCCGTAGCCGCGCGGCGCAGTTTTCTCGTCTGTCACTGAGGCGTCTTGCCCCTCCACGACTTCAACTTTTGCCCCTTCCGTCAGGCGGTCAATACCGTCGGTCACCACGCGATCTCCTGCGGACAGCCCGGCGGTAATCACCACTTTCTGGCTATCCTGGATACCCGGTTTCACCAGGTGTTTACTCACCTTATTGTCGCTGTTCAGCACCCAGACAAAGTGACCTTCATTACCCATTTGCAGGGCGGCCGTAGGGATGACTACGGCATTTTGTTCCGTATCGACCAGCATGCGGGCGTTAACGAACTGGTTCGGGAATAAGGCATCATCCTGATTGTTAAACCGGGCCTTAACTTTGATGGTTCCGGTGCTCGTGTCGATCTGATTGTCGAGACTCAGCAGGACGCCTTCGCTCAGTTTTTGCGAATTAGTACGGTCCCAGGCTTCGACCTTCAGCGGGTTCCCCGATTTTTGCGCCCGTAACACGGTGGCGATGTCGTTTTCAGGTAAGGTAAATATCAGGTCGATAGGGTGGGTTTGGGTAATGACGACGATACCGGTGGTATCGCCGCTGGAAATCTGGTTGCCAACATCCACCTGCTTCAAACCGACCCGACCATCGACTGGGGCAGTTATACGGCTCCAGTCGAGCTGCAATTGGGCGCTGGCGACACTGGCTTCATCCGCTTTGATTGTCCCTAACGTCTCATTTACCAGCGCCTGTTGGGCATCCAGCTCCTGGCGGGAGACCAGATTGGTTTTTACCAACTGCTGATAACGCGCAAGGTCGCGACGGGCATTCGCCAGCGTGGCTTTATCTTTTGCCAGTTGCCCCTGCGCCTGAGCCAGAGCAACTTTAAACTGGCTGGGGTCTATCTCTGCCAGCAGGTCGCCAGCTTTTACCTGTTGCCCTTCCTCGAAGTGTAACGCGATGAGCTGACCATCTACCCGGCTTCGCACCGTAGCAGTATTGGCGGCAGTAATGGTGCCTAGCCCCGTCAGATAACGTGGAACGGCTTCCTCGGTGGCGGTGGCAGCCTGAACGGGAGCCAACGGCCCGGAACGCATACCACGACGCCCAGCCCCTGGCGAGTGCTGTGCTGGTTTGGTCGCGCCTGGTGCGGTTCCCTGGGGTTCACTGCGGCTTTGCCAGAACCAGAATGCGGCGATGGCGGCCACGACGATCACAATTGCTATCACCCGGCGGGATTTGTTACTGCCTTTCATTGTTATGAGTTTCTCATCCTGAAACGATTCGCGGAATGATACTAGTTTAGCCAGCGAACAAGGGAGAAAAATGGAGGAATTATGAAACACTGTCGGGATTCGTCTGAATGCTGACGCGGCTTTGCGAGGTATTACGCAACATTAAGCGGTGAAAACGGCGAACAAGAAATAGTGCGTTAGAGTGCGTTCAAGGCAAAAAGGAGGTAAGCCAGAGATTTCAGCGGGACGCTGGAACGGGAAAGCCCCTCACGAGGAAGGGGCCAAAATAAGGAAAGGGTTATGATGAAGTACATCATCATACTGGTGGTACTCTTAGTGATTAGCTTACCGGCTTACTAAGACACCAGGGGGAGGGGAAACCTTCCCTAACCCTCACTCCTGAAAATAAGCTACAGCTAAGGTGATGTCAATACACGTCCTTTTCAGCATGCGAGCGGCTTAGCGGAAAACAACCTCAGCCCAGCGGGCCAGTCCGGCGGTGACGGAACCGAAATCATCGCCACCGGCAATTGGGATCCCAGGAAGCTGCTCTGCGAGAGCTTTTTTGATCAACGGCGAACGCGCGCTGCCGCCGGTCAGGTAAATCACGTCCGGTTTTTCCTGCGCGTTTTCCAGCGCCAGTTGAACCTGCTCGAGAATGCGCACCAGGGGCTGATTGAGCGCGGCTTCCAGTCCGTGTTGGCTGATATCGGTGGCCAGCGTTTCACTGATAAACGGTATCGCCGCCGTAACGATGTTCTGGTCGGACAGTGCGATTTTGCTCTCTTCTGCGCTGCGTACCAGGCGGTAGCTCAGACGCTCGCGCCAGACTTTGAGCAACAGGGCGACTTTATCGGCTTCCCGGGCGTCGCGCACAAGATCGTTCAGTAAGCGTCCGTTGGCGCTACTGTAGAACTCACTTTGCGCGGGGACATCGTTAATCGCGACCGCGTTCCACCAGGGCAGAATAGGTAAGGCGATGCCTTTTTCCGTTTCTCCACCCATGCCGAGGAGCGGCATCAAGTGTTTAAATGCCAGCGCAATGTCCAGATCGTTCCCGCCTACGCGGCAGCCGCTGTGCCCCAGCAGGCTATTTTCGCGATCGGCGCGTTGATGCCATTGCGGCCCCATCAGCAACAATGAACAGTCGGTCGTCCCCCCGCCAATGTCCACGACCAATACGCGTTTTTCTTCCTGCAGCGTGGCTTCGTAATCCAGGCCAGCCGCTACCGGTTCGTATTGAAAAACGACATCCTGAAAACCAGCGCGTTTTGCCGCACGTTCAAGAATCCCCTGCGCTTGAGCATTGGCGTCATCGCCGCCTAAACCCTGGAAGTTGATTGGGCGACCAATAACGGCCTGGGTGATGGCTTCCGGCAACTGGCTTTGTGCCTGGTTACGAATATGCAGCATCATGGCGCAGACCAGATCCTCAAACAGCGCAACCTGCTGCGGTTTCAGACCGCTGGCGCCGAGAAAGGATTTTGGTGATTTAACGAAGTACACCTCTTCCGGATCGTCAATATAGTGACCCAGTGAAGCCAGACCGAACTGCACGCTGTTGGCATTCACCTCAATATCTTCTTCGCGGTTATAGCGCATCGCACGACGCAGCAGCGCCTGCGTTTCGTCATCCGTGGTTGGCACGTCGTGATGGCGATACAGCCATTCGCTGACCGCTTCGCGCGTTGGCGCACACAGCATTGAGGGCAGAAGCGTGCTGTTGTTTTCCATTTTGAGCAAGTGTGGCTGCCCGTCATGCATAACGGCCACTGAACAGTTTGCCGTACCGTAGTCAAAACCAATAAACACCGTAAAAATCCCCATGCCAGTGAAGAAGGGGCGTGACTTTAACGAAATGTCGACGTCCCGACAACTGGAATATGAAAGCAAGGCGTATCGTTTGAATACCGTTTATGCTGTAGGTTTGCTTGAAAAGGAAAACGCAATGTTCACGCTGAGTTGGCAACCGCCTTATGACTGGCCCTGGATGCTGGGGTTCCTGGCCGCCCGTGCGGTGGAAGGGGTAGAAACCGTGGGGGATCTGCGTTATGCCAGAAGCCTGACTGTCGGGAATCATCGTGGTCTGGTGCGCGTGATACCGGATCTACACACCCATCAACTACACGTGACGTTGAGTCCGGGGCTACAGCCGGTTGCCGCAGAGTGTCTGGCTAAAATGACGCGCTTATTCGATCTTACCTGTTGCCCGCAGCAAATCGTCAGCGCGCTGGGAAGCCTTGGGGCAGCGCGTCCGGGACTGCGTTTGCCGGGCAGTGTTGATGCGTTTGAACAAGGAGTACGGGCGATTTTAGGGCAGTTAGTCAGCGTAGCTATGGCGGCGAAACTGACGGCGAAAGTGGCGCATACTTATGGGGACACGCTGGAGGATGCGCCAGAGTATGTGTGTTTTCCCACCCCTGAAGCGCTCGCTGATGCCGATCCATTACACCTGAAAGCGTTAGGGATGCCGCTCCAACGCGCTGAAGCGTTAATTTATCTGGCTCGCGCGACGCTGGATGGAACGCTTGCGACACAAGCGCCTGCCGATATCGAGCAAGGCGTCAAACATCTGCAAACGTTCCCCGGAATAGGGCGCTGGACCGCCAACTACTTTGCGCTGCGCGGCTGGCAGGCGAAAGATGTTTTTCTGCCGGATGACTATCTGATTAAACAACGTTTTGCCGGCATGACGCCCGCCCAGATTCGGCGGTATGCAGAGCGCTGGAAGCCCTGGCGCTCCTATGCGTTATTACATATCTGGTATACGGATGGCTGGCAGCCGTCAGTTGATGGCGAAATTACTGGTATTCAGTAGCAGATCCAGCGGTTGGGCGTCGGCAATGATATCGCCATAAATCATATCAATCCCGATGCCAGAAAGCGCATCCATGATTAGCGGCAACTGCACCGGACCAGCGATGGTTTTAATGTCCAGACGCTGAGCATGGCCCTGGATAATGGACACCCACATTTCGTCGATCAAGTTACCGTGGACACTGGCGCTTAGCTCGCTGTCGAGTAGAAGGTAATCAACCATGTGATACTTCAGGTTGTCAAAAAGATCTAAATCGCGACCGACATGACTTAAAATAATTCGACATCCGCACTGTCGCAGTCGATGTAGTGTGGATATAGCCTGCGTTGGGTTTGTTTTTATCACGTTAGACGGAACGGTCAGGTGCAGCAGTCGTGGTGGTAACGGACTTCTTTGCAGTTGCCCCAGCAGTTCGTCAACAAGTTCTGTATTCAGCAATCCGGCGGCGGAAAGGGGCAGGGCAATGCTGAGTCCCTTACTGGCGACGGCCGGGGCTGCGCTCTGGAAGAACTCGGTAAATACCCGACGGTCAAGCGCCTGATTCAATGTAGAATCGACCAGCCCGGCACGGAAAGCGTGCTCTTCAATTATTTCTCCTTCAGCTGTCCCTAAGCGTAGTGAGAGCAGCCAGAAGCTAAACGTCTCTGGTATACGCGGGGAGGCCACGCCCCGGGCGATGATTAACATTGGATTGTGCGTAATGGTGTGTCTTTGTTCATCCAATGACAGTTGGCTTCGCGCCGCATGGGCCTCGCTTTGCTGGGGTTCATAAACGCAGACTCGCCCACGTCCACTGTTCTTCGCCGCATAACAGGCTATATCCGCCTGGGACATGACGTCGCTCGCGACATGGTTTTTTTCATCAATTAGCGTAATTCCCGCACTGGCGCCAATACGGTGCAAGCGTCCATCCCACATGAAGTGATAATCGTTGATGGCGCTGATGATGCGACCTGAGATAAAGCGGGCGCTTTCGATATTACAATCTGGCAGCAACAGACCAAACTCGTCACCGCCAAGGCGCGCCAGCATATCGCTGGAACGCAGCATGCTGAGCATCAGTGAAGAGAGTTCGCGTAGCAGGGCATCGCCTGCGGCGTGACCGGCGCTATCGTTTACGGCTTTAAAACGATCGAGATCGATAAAAACCAATGCATGACGTTGGTGCGTGTCGTGAACCGTATGCAGTAACTGTTTTAGATGATTTTCGAAGCTGACCCGGTTTGCCAACTGCGTCAGATCGTCATGCGAGGCGCTGTAGCTAAGCTGGCGCAGCATTTTACGTGACTCGGTGACATCCTGAATCACCAGCACCGAGCCAATGCTGCCACCATCGAGTGTGCTGAGGGGGGTGATGCTGTACTGAATGTCATAACTGTTGCCGTTGCGACAATGCAGGACGACTTCCTGCTCGATGGCCGTACGCGACATGTCAGCGCTGTAGATATTCTCCATCAGCGGTCCGTTGTCGCCGAAAGTAATACGGAGTACCGTCAGCAGCGGAATGCCGATGGCGCTTTCCTGCTGCCAGCCGCTCATCTTCTCTGCGACCGGATTCATAAAGGTCACGTTCATATCGACATCAATACAAATCACTGCTTCGCCAATCGAATCCAGCGTAATGTGCAGACGTTCTTTTTCCTGATACAACGCTTCGTTAAGCTGCTTCACCTCGGTCATATCCATATTGATGCCAAGGAAGCGTTCAACTTCACCATCTTTATTCAGTACCCGGTTTGCCAGTGAGCGGATGTGCCGCACGCCATCTTTGACCGCAATACGAAACTCGAGCTTAAAGGGGGCCCGTGCGGCCAGCGAATCACGAATGACATTTTTAGCATGTTCACGATCTTCGGGCACAACGCAGTCATACCAGACTTGCCAACTGGGTTTGATATGCGCAGGGACTTCATAGAGATCAAACATGCGCTTATCCCAACTGATGACGTCAGGCTGCAGCTCCCATTCCCAGATGCCAATTCCCCCTGCTTCATTGGCGAGGGTAATGCGCTCCATCAACCGTTTATTAATCCACTCGGTATGCTTCAGATCGTTAATATCCTCAACCTGCGCAATAAAGTAGAGTGGGGTATTGTCGCTATTACGCACCAATGAAACGGCCAGCAAGGCCCAGACGACATCACCGGAGCGCGTGTAATAGCGTTTTTCCATGGAGTAGCTGTTGATTTCCCCGCGCGCCAGCATATCTAACTGCTCGAGATCATTATTCAGATCTTCCGGCCAGGTTAATTGCTGGAAGGTTAGCGAACGTAGCTCATCCTGGCTGTAGCCCAGAAACTGGCACAACGCTTTATTCGCCTGGAGCCATTGCCCCTCGGTCCCCACCAGCGCCATACCAATCGCGGAATATTCCATGGCATTGCGAAAGCGCGATTCGCTTTCAGAGATATGTTTGCGTTCGGCCCGAAACGCGTACATCACCATCGTCATCATATTGGCCGGCAGCAGGATCATCAAAAACGGCAGCCAAGGCAGGCTGGTCGTCAAGTTGGGTTTTGGGATGTAAAGCAGCGAAGGGTCTGCGGCCAACATCATCGAGACCATCATTACGGTGCTGAGGAAAATTAAAAATGCCTCCATTCGCGGCAGACGAACAGCGCTCCACATCAACAGGACGATAACGCAGGTAAAAGGCCATGGAAGATACATCATGGACAGCCAACTGAGCGTCAAGGTCACCAGAAGTGTGATGACGGTTTCAAGCAGTAACCGTGGGTCGCGGTGGCGGAGCAGATAATGGGGCTTAAACAGCAAACCTAACGGCACCAGCGCCAGCGCGCCGATGGACTCTGACAGCACCCAAATAAGAAAGGTATTTAACGAGGTTTCCTTTGGCAGCAATAACCACAGTAGCAAGCCGCCCAACACGGGAGGAACCACGGCGCTGCCAAAAGCCAGGCGCGCCCAGTCGTTGAGATTTTGTAAGGGGTTGTACCAGGGCAGCAGTTTACGCAATAGCATTGCGCCAACGACAGCCTCAATAATGTTGATAGCCGTATAGGTGAAGCTAAGCGATTCACCGGGGAAGAAGAGTAAGGACGCGCCGATATTACCAAATGAACAAGCCAGCGCAATTCCCGGCCACATCTTTCCCGCATGACGGTAAAAAGCCACCATCATGATTGACGTTGGGAACCAAAGCGGCGCCAGCTGCGCGCCGAAACGTGACAGTTCCAGCGAGAATAGCGTAAAAATGAAAGCCACCAGACCTAAACTGGCCATGCGCAGTAGAGGATGAGGTAAGGTAACTAAAACATGTTGGGATTGTTTACTCATTACCACTCTACCCAAATAGCCGATGTTGTCCGGGAGATATGCCGGATACATCTTGTTTAATCTGCGATTATGCTAGTACAAATAATTTACAATTTATACGCCAGCTGCGCATAAATTAACACTCTCAAGCTATTAATTCCTAAGGCTGATAGATAAATTTAGCACCTGCTTTAAAACTGATCATTTTAATTTGCGACAAGGAAAGCATTGGCGCAGGCTGGACTGGCATCGCGCCGCTGAAATCCCTATAATTGCCGCGTTTGGCGTTTCGACGCCGCCCTTCCTTAACATCCAGGTTAATCAGGTCGCTAAATTTATGACTGATCAGTCCCATCAGTGCGTCATTATCGGCATCGCCGGCGCATCGGCTTCCGGCAAGAGTCTTATTGCCAGCACGCTTTACCGCGAATTACGTGAACAAGTCGGTGACGAACATATTGGCGTTATTCCCGAAGACAGCTATTACAAAGATCAAAGCCATCTGTCGATGGAAGAACGTGTAAAAACCAACTACGACCATCCGAACGCGATGGATCACAGCCTGCTGTTTCAACATCTGCAGACGCTAAAACGCGGAAATGCCATTGAACTACCCGTTTACAGTTATGTTGAGCATACACGCACGCAAGACACTATTCATATCGAACCCAAGAAAGTGATCATCCTGGAAGGCATTCTGCTGCTGACAGACGCGCGTTTGCGTGACGAGATGAACTTCTCTATTTTTGTTGATACGCCGCTGGATATATGCCTGATGCGCCGTATTAAACGGGACGTGAACGAGCGTGGCCGTTCCATGGATTCGGTGATGGCGCAATACCAAAAAACCGTACGTCCAATGTTCCTGCAATTTATTGAGCCTTCAAAACAATACGCCGACATCATCGTGCCGCGCGGGGGTAAAAACCGCATCGCCATCGATATTCTGAAGGCTAAAATCAGTCAGTTCTTTGAATAAGTTCAGCGAATTGTGTACCGTTCAGTGATAACCTGGCTCCCCCTTAACGCGCCTGGCATTAAGGGGTTGAAGCACGAAAGGAGAAAGTGCCATGCGTTTATGTGACCGAGATATTGAAGCCTGGTTGGATGAAGGTCGCCTGTCGATCACTCCACGCCCTCCTGTCGAGCGAATCAATGGCGCCACGGTAGATGTGCGTCTTGGTAACAAATTCCGTACGTTCCGCGGTCATACGGCGGCGTATATCGATTTGAGTGGACCGAAAGATGAAGTCAGCGCTGCGCTGGATCGCGTGATGAGCGATGAAATCGTCCTTAAGGACGGCGAGGCATTTTTCCTGCATCCGGGGGAGCTTGCGCTGGCGGTGACGTTCGAATCCGTGACGTTGCCTTCCGATCTCGTCGGTTGGTTAGATGGACGTTCTTCATTAGCGCGTCTGGGACTGATGGTACACGTTACCGCACACCGTATCGATCCGGGCTGGTCAGGGTGCATCGTACTGGAATTCTACAACTCCGGAAAATTACCGCTGGCCCTGCGCCCTGGCATGCCAATTGGCGCGTTGAGTTTCGAACCGCTTTCCGGTCCGGCTGCGCGACCTTACAATCGTCGTCAGGATGCAAAGTATCGCGATCAGCAGGGCGCCGTTGCCAGCCGGATCGATAAAGACTGAATGTTTTCAGTCCATTGGGGATAGCATGAGACGATTTCTGACAACGCTGATGATCCTTCTGGTCGTGCTGGTGGCCGGTTTTTCTGCGTTAGTACTGTTGGTGAATCCGAATGATTTCCGCGCGTATATGGTCAAGCAGGTTGCTGTGCGTAGCGGATATCAGCTGCAGTTGGATGGTCCTCTGCGTTGGCACGTATGGCCTCAGTTGAGCATCCTCTCGGGGCGCATGGCGTTGACGGCTGAAGGTGCCAGCGAACCCCTGATTCGTGCCGACAATATGCGCCTCGACGTCGCGTTGTGGCCGTTGTTGAGTCATCAGCTCAGTGTGAAGCAGGTGATGCTCAAGGGGGCTGTGATTCAACTGACCCCGCAAACTGAGGCGGTGCGTGGACAAGATGCGCCCGTTGCCCCCAAAGACAATACGTTGCCCGATCTGGCGGAAGACAAAGGATGGTCGTTTGATATCGCCCGTCTGCGCGTCGCCGACAGCGTTCTGGTATTCCAGCATGAAGACGACGAGCAGGTAACGGTTCGCGATATTCGTCTGGAGATGGAACAGGATAGCCAGCACCGCGGTACGTTTGATTTCTCCGGGCGTGTGAACCGCGATCAGCGTGACCTTGCGCTATCGTTTAACGGCACCGTCGATGCCTCCGACTACCCGCATAATTTGTCCGCTAATATTGAGCAGTTAAGCTGGCAGCTACAGGGGGCCGATCTTCCGTCGCAGGGCATTAAAGGTGAGGGACAGCTTCAGGCGCAGTGGCTGGAAGAGAAAAAACAGCTCGCGTTTAACCAGATTCATTTAACCGCTAACGACAGCTCTCTCGCCGGGCAAGCCCAGGTGTCGCTGTTAGATAAACCAGAATGGCTCGTCGACCTGAAATTTGGTCAGCTCAATCTGGACAATCTGATTGTGCAACGCGATGCCGTGGCGGCGACAAACGGTGAGGTTCAGCAAGGGCAGAATCAGTCGACGCTGGCGCGCCCCGTCATTGCTTCGCAGGTTGATGCCGTCTCTTACCAGGGGCTCAAAGGATTTTCGGCAGACATCACGTTACAGGCTGACAAAGTATTGTGGCGTAAAATGGCGTTTGAGAATGTCTCGGCGAAAATAAATAACCAGTTCGGCTTAATGAATATCGCACAGCTGGAAGGCAAAAGTAACGGTGGACGTGTTTCGCTTCCCGGTACGTTGGACGCCAGAAAAGATGCGCCGCGCGCAGTCTTTCATCCGCGGCTGGAAGGCGTAGAAATTGGCGCTATCCTCAAAGCCTTCAATTACCCCATCGCGCTGACCGGCAAGCTGTCACTGGCGGGAGATTTTTCCGGCTCAGATATTGACGCCCAGGCGTTTCGCCATAGTTGGCAAGGCCAGGCTCATGTCGAAATGAGCGATACGCGAATGGAAGGGATGAACTTCCAGCAGATGATACAACAAGCCGTAGAACGCAGCGGCGGTGATGTGAAATCACAGCAAAATCTGGATAACGTCACCCGTCTGGATCGCTTTGTCACCGATATGACGCTGGATAACGGCGAGGTTACGCTGGATAACATGGCCGGTGAGTCGGCGATGCTTGCGCTGACTGGCAAGGGGACGTTAGACCTGGTGAAGCAGAATTGCGACACGCTGTTTAACATTCGCGTGCTGGGCGGTTGGGATGGCGAAAGCAAGCTGATTAAGTTCCTGAAAGCCACGCCGGTTCCTCTCAGGGTCTATGGCCAGTGGCAGGCACTGAACTATAACTTGCAGGTCGATCAGTTGCTGCGCAAGCATCTGCAGGATGAAGCGAAACGTCGTCTGAACGATTGGGCCGATCGCAATAAAGACTCCCGCAACGGTAAAGATGTTAAAAAGTTGCTGGATAAACTCTGATTCACATTGCCGGATGGCAGCTAATGCGCCATCCGGCGGGTGATTTACACCTCGTAATCCATCTCTTCTTCACCGTGTAGCGGTATCAACTGGACTTTTTGCACGCGATGGTTTTCCACCTGCAGAGTTTTTAGTCGGTAGTCGCCAACCTGAACTTCCTCTCCGGTTTTTGGAATACGCTGTAAATATTCCATCAAAAGCCCGGCAATGGTGTGATATTCACGTTTTTCATCTAACGGAATAGGGACGTACTGCACCAGATCTTCCAGCGGCATGTGACCGTTAGCTGTCCACGAACCATCGGCATTTTTCTGGATATCATGGCGGGCATCAATCTCCTCTACCTCATTTGGCAGATTACCGGCGATGGTTTCCATTACGTCACTGAGCGTTACGATCCCTTCGACAGAACCAAATTCATCTGCAATAAAAGCGAAGTGCGTGCGGGCATTACGGAACTGCTCCAGCGCCGGAAGCAGCGGCAGGGTTTCCGGGAACACCAGCGGCTGACGAATCAGGACGCGTAAGTCGAGCGCCTCGCCACGCAGAGACTGCTGCAGCAGATCGATGACATGCACTACGCCCAGCAGCTCTTCCTCCTCGTCTTCCCCGGTAACAACCAGGCGCGTATGCTGATTTTTTTCCAGTAAAGCGCGAATTTCTGCTTCGGGTGCGTTGAGATCGACGTGTTCAATGTCGTGGCGTGAGGTCATGATGCTGCTGACGGTACGCTGATTAAGATTCAGTACGCGCTCAATCATCCGCCGTTCCTGGGGCGCAAAAATCTGACCCTCCTGGTGATCCGCCAGCATAGCAGCGGTTTCGGCATCCAGTTCGGCATCTTCTTTTTGACCGCTCAGCAGCCTCATCACCGCCTCCGCAGTGCGCTGACGCAAGGTATGGTTGGCTGACAGGAAGCGACGACGGTTAAAGATTGCCAGCTGGTTCAAGGCTTCGATCATAACTGAGAAGCCGATAGCGGCGTACAGGTAACCTTTCGGGATATGGAAACCGAACCCTTCGGCGACCAGGCTGAAACCAATCATCAGCAGGAAGCTCAGGCACAGAATGACGATGGTTGGGTGGCTGTTGACAAAGCGCGTCAACGACTTACTGGCGAGCATCATCAGGCTGATGGCGATAATCACCGCCGCCATCATCACCGCCAGGTGATCGACCATCCCGACGGCGGTAATGACGGAATCCAGAGAGAAGATGGCGTCAAGCACCACAATTTGCGCGACCACTCCCCAGAACTTAGCGCCTTTACGCTGGGTGGGATTGTCGCTGTCTTTGCCTTCCAGCCGTTCGTTTAGCTCCATTGTGGCTTTAAACAACAGGAAGAAACCGCCAAACAGCATAATCAGATCGCGTGCACTGAAACTGAGGCCACGAATGCTGAACAGTGGCGTAGTCAGCGTCACCAGCCAGGATATTGATGCCAGTAGCAGCAGTCGCATGACCATCGCCAGCAGGAGCCCGGTAATACGCGCCTTATCCCGCTGGGCAGGAGGGAGTTTCTCCGCGAGGATGGCAATAAAAACAAGATTATCAATGCCAAGAACAAGTTCGATCACGATTAGCGTGACGAGTCCGGCCCAGATTGACGGATCGGCAATCCATTCCATAGTAAATGCTATACCCATAGTTGTATGACAATTGTCACAATTCGATCATGGGTAAAACTGGCGGAAAATGCAATGCCGGAAAGGGATTTCTCTGGCGGTTATATCAGGATGCCAGCGGGATAATAGCCGTAATGTAACTACAGGAAATAAACCTCTTTAGCCAATTATATTTAGGAAATATCGCAGGTGGCGTATTTATTTAGTCATGCTGTCAATATCGATAAAATCCTAAAAACATATAAATTCCACGCTTAATATTAATCTTAAAAGCAAGTGAACGGAGGCTTGTTATCTTGCCTGCTATTCACTTAGCTGCAACAATTCTTGCGGTAATAATCAAAAGATAATATTTCCTCATTAACCGGTGGCGTTATTCCCGATGCGTTGCTGTTCTGAATATGATGAAAATAAAGGAGAAGATAAAAATTTAAATTAATCAGTGCATTGGTAGCTAATGAAGCCAGGGGCGGTAGCGTGTCTGGTCACCTGAAAACAATCCTAAATTATTCTGTCAAGAGACCGCAGATGAATCCATTATTTTTAGGACTGATGCCAGTTAAATTCCTTTTCAATTAACGGCAAGGTAAATGTGTACAGGCGAAGCCGCTATTTAAAACGCACGTGATAATTACTCTGCCAAAGTGATAAATAATCAATGATGAACTCCAAACTTAAATTGATACCAGTCCTGGTATCGGTAATCTTGATAAACGGTTGTACCGTGCTTCCGGGCAGCAATATGTCTACGATGGGCAAAGATGTGATTAAACAGCAGGACGCTGATTTTGATATCAATCGGATGGTGAATGTTTATCCACTGACCCCGCGACTGGTCGAGCAATTACGTCCTCGTCCGAATGTTGCGCAGCCTAACATGTCGCTGGAGCAGGAGATTGCAGGATATCAGTATCGGGTCGGTCCAGGCGATGTCCTGAATGTGACCGTCTGGGATCATCCTGAACTCACAACCCCGGCCGGGCAGTATCGTAGCTCAAGCGATACCGGCAACTGGGTGCAGCCTGATGGCACCATGTTTTACCCCTACATTGGCAAAGTCAGCGTGGTGGGAAAAACGCTGGCAGAAATTCGTAGTGATATTACCGGGCGCTTAGCGAAGTACATTGCTGACCCGCAGGTGGACGTTAATATCGCCGCTTTCCGCTCGCAGAAGGCTTATGTCTCCGGGCAGGTGAATAAATCTGGCCAGCAGGCCATCACCAACGTACCGCTTACCATTCTTGATGCCATTAACGCCGCAGGCGGTCTCACCGAGGCGGCTGACTGGCGCAATGTTGTACTGACTCACAAAGGTCAGGAGCAACGAATTTCACTGCAAGCGCTGATGCAAAATGGCGACCTGAGCCAGAACCGTCTGCTCTATCCTGGCGACATTCTGTTTGTTCCGCGTAATGACGATCTGAAAGTCTTCGTGATGGGGGAAGTGAAGAAGCAGAGCACCCTCAAAATGGACTTCAGCGGTATGACGCTCACTGAAGCGCTTGGCAATGCGGAAGGTATCGATCTGACCACCTCCAACGCCAGCGGCATTTTCGTTATTCGTCCGTTGAAAGGCGAAAGCGGGCACAACGGCAAGATCGCCAATATCTATCAGCTTGATATGTCCGATGCGACTTCGCTGGTGATGGCGACGTCATTCCGACTCCAGCCTTACGATGTGGTGTATGTCACGACCGCGCCGGTTGCCCGCTGGAACCGTTTGATCAATCAGTTGCTGCCGACCATTAGCGGTGTTCGCTATATGACGGACACGGCCAGCGACCTTCACAACTGGTAATCGTCATGTTTAACAAAATATTGGTTGTCTGTGTGGGGAACATTTGCCGTTCCCCGACGGCAGAACGCTTGTTAAGGAAGTTTCATCCGGCGTTGACGGTCTCTTCTGCAGGTCTCGGGGCTCTGGTGGGTAAAGGTGCGGATCCCTGTGCTATCAGCGTCGCGCAGGCGCACAACCTGTCACTGGAAAATCATTGTGCCCGCCAGATCTCAGGACGCATGTGCCGGGAATACGACCTGATCCTGACCATGGAAAAACGCCATATTTCAGCCCTGTGCGAAATGGTGCCGGAGATGCGCGGCAAAGTGATGCTTTTTGGTCACTGGGACAGCGAACGTGAAATTCCCGACCCATACCGTAAAAGTCGGGATGCGTTTGACGCGGTGTACGCATTACTTGAACGGTCTGCCCGCCAGTGGGCTCAGGCATTGAACGCGGAGCAGGGAAAACAATGACAGAAAAAGTAAAACAGTCTGCCGCGCCGGTTACGGGCAATGATGAAATCGATATTGGTCGTCTGGTAGGAACGGTGGTGGAAGCTCGCTGGTGGGTGCTTGGTATTACGGCGACGTTTGCGTTATGTGCGGCGGTCTACACGCTGTTTGCCACGCCGATCTACAGTGCGGATGCGCTGGTGCAAATTGAGCAAAATACCGGGAATTCCCTGGTGCAAGATATTGGCTCGGCGTTGTCGAATAAACCGCCGGCTTCGGAAGCGGAAATTCAGCTCATTCAGTCACGGCTGGTACTGGGAAAAACGGTAGACGATCTCAATCTGGATATCGCGGTGACGAAAGATACATTTCCGATTTTTGGCGCAGGCTGGGAGCGGTTGATGGGGCGCCAGAATGAAACCGTTAATGTCACCACCTTTACGCTGCCAAAGGCGATGAAGGAACAGACTTTTACGCTAAGCGTGTTGAACGATAAAAGTTATCAATTAGTCAGTGATGGGGGATTTAGCGCCCGCGGTCAGGTTGGGCAATTGTTGAATCATGATGGCGTGACGATGCTGGTTGAGGCAATTCATGCCAGCCCTGAGAGCCAATTTACCGTCAGCAAATTTTCCACATTGGGCATGATTAACACCCTGCAAAATAACCTGATGGTGACAGAAACCGGCAAAGATACTGGCGTATTGAGCCTGACTTTTACCGGCGAAGACCGCGAACAAATCCGCCAGATCCTCGACAGTATTACCCGCAACTATCTGCAACAAAACGTAGAACGTAAGTCAGAAGAGGCCGCTAAAAGTCTGGCGTTTCTGGCAAAACAGTTGCCTGAGGTGCGTAACCGGCTGGACGTTGCCGAAAATAAGCTGAATGCCTTCCGTCAGGATAAAGACTCCGTGGATTTGCCGCTGGAAGCTAAAGCGGTGCTCGATTCCATGGTAAATATCGATGCGCAGCTCAACGAACTGACCTTTAAAGAAGCGGAAATCTCCAAGTTATTCACCAAAGCGCACCCGGCGTATCGCACATTGCTGGAAAAACGCCAGGCGCTGGAAGATGAGAAAAGCAAGCTGAACGGGCGTGTTACGGCAATGCCGAAAACGCAGCAGGAAATTGTCCGGCTGACCCGCGATGTGGAGTCCGGTCAGCAGGTCTATATGCAGCTGTTAAATAAGCAACAGGAACTGAAGATCACCGAGGCGAGTACGGTCGGAGATGTGCGCATCGTCGATCCCGCGATTGCCCAGCCAGGCGTGCTGAAGCCGAAAAAGGCGTTGATTATTCTCGGTAGCATTATTCTTGGTTTGATGCTTTCGGTGGTGGGCGTATTGCTGCGTTCCCTGTTTAACCGCGGCATCGAAAGCCCGCAGGTGCTGGAAGAGCATGGCATCAGCGTTTATGCCAGCATCCCGCTTTCAGAATGGCAAAAAGCGCGCGATAACGTTCAGACCATTAAAGGTGTGAAGCGTTACAAACAAACCCAGTTACTGGCGGTGGGGAATCCAACGGATCTCGCCATAGAAGCGGTCCGTAGCCTGCGTACCAGTCTGCACTTCGCCATGATGCAGGCGCGCAACAACGTGTTGATGCTGACCGGCGTTAGCCCGTCGATAGGTAAAACATTTGTCTGCGCTAACCTGGCGGCGGTCATTAGCCAGACCCACAAGCGCGTGCTGTTGATCGACTGTGACATGCGCAAAGGCTATACCCACGAACTGCTGGGGACCAGTAACGTCAACGGTCTGTCCGAGATCCTCGTCGGTAAGGGGGATATCTCCTCCAGCGCGAAACCGACCTCCATTGCGAATTTTGATCTGATCCCTCGCGGACAAATACCCCCTAATCCATCTGAGCTTCTGATGAGTGAACGCTTTGGCGAACTGATTACGTGGGCCAGCGAGCACTATGACCTGGTCCTGATAGATACCCCGCCAATACTGGCGGTGACTGATGCGGCAATTGTTGGCCGCCATGTCGGCACCACGCTGATGGTGGCGCGTTATGCGGTCAATACGCTGAAAGAGGTGGAAACCAGCCTGAGTCGGTTTGAGCAAAACGGCATTCAGGTTAAAGGGGTGATCCTCAACTCGATCTTCCGCCGTGCCAGTGGCTATCAGGATTACGGTTACTACGAATACGAATACACGTCGGATTCGAAATAGATAACGAACAGCAACGCATATCGAATGTAGGCCTGATAAGCGTAGCGCCATCAGGCAACTTTATTTGGGAAACGAAAATGACGACAGAAAACCCACTTATTTCAATTTACATGCCAACCTGGAATCGCCAACAGCTGGCCATTCGGGCGATTAAATCGGTGTTGCGCCAGGACTATCCTCACTGGGAGATGATCATTGTGGATGACTGTTCTTCCTCGTATGAGCAACTACAGCAGTTCGTTGAGGAACTGAACGACCCACGCGTGTGCTATACGCATAACGCGACGAACTCCGGGGCCTGCGCGGTACGCAATCAGGCCATCATGCAGGCTAATGGGCAATATATTACGGGTATTGATGATGATGATGAATGGACGCCGAATCGCCTGAGCGTGTTTCTGCAGCATCGTCATCAACTGGTTACGCACGCGTTTCTGTATGCCAATGATTATGTTTGTGAAGGCGAAGTGTATTCGCAACCGGCCAGTCTGCCGCTCTATCCGAAGTCAGTTTACTCCCGACGCAAGTTTTACAAGCGCAATATTATTGGTAATCAGGTCTTTACGTGGGCATGGCGTTTTAAAGCATGCCTGTTCGATACCACACTGAAAGCCGCGCAGGATTACGACATTTTTCTCAGGATGGTGGTGGCGTACGGCAAACCGTGGAAGGTCAAAGAGGCGACGCAGATCCTGCATGTGAACCACGGTGAGATGCGCATTACCTCGTCACCGCATAAATTCTCCGGCTACTTTCAGTTCTATCGTAAGCACAAAGGTAAATTTGACCGGGCGAGTAAGAAATATCAGCTGTTTACGCTCTATCAGATCCGCAATAAACGAATGAACTGGCGCACGCTGCTGACGTTGCTTTCCATTCGCAACAGTAAGCGTCTGGCCGACGGACTGCGAGGACGCTAAGTATGCTGGAAGATTTACGTGCGAACGGCTGGAGTCTGCGCCCCTGCTGCATGGTAGTGGCCTATCGGATTGCCCATTTTTGCTCCGTCTGGCGTAAAAAAAATATCTTGAACAACCTGTGGGCTGCGCCGGTGCTGGTGTTGTATCGCCTGATTACTGAATGCCTGTTTGGTTATGAAATTCAGGCCGCTGCATCTATCGGTCGTCGTTTCACTATCCATCATGGTTATGGCGTAGTGATCAATAAACACGTGGTGGCAGGGGACGATTTAACCCTGCGCCACGGTGTCACCATTGGTAATCCTGGCGGCAAAGATTTGTCCTGTCCGGTCATCGGTAACGGTGTCGAACTGGGGGCCAACGTCACTGTGCTCGGCGATGTCGCTATTGGCGATAACGTGACCATTGGCGCCGGGAGCGTGGTAGTGGATAGCATCCCTGACAACACGCTGGTGGTGGGCGAGAAAGCACGAGTGAAGGTAACAAAATGAATATCTTACAATTTAATGTGCGACTCGCAGAAGGTGGAGCGGCAGGTGTGGCGTTAGATCTGCATCTGCGCGCGCTGGCGAAAGGGTTGACGTCACGCTTTGTGTACGGCTATGGCAAAGGCGGCAAGAAAAGCGCCAGCCACGGTAATTATCCGCATGTTATCAAACATACGCCGCGCCTGACGTCGGCGGCGAATATTGCGCTATTTCGTTTCGCTAACCGCGACCTGTTTGGCAATCTTAACAGTTTATATCGTACGGTGACCCGCACATCCGGCCCGCTGGTACTGCATTTTCATGTGCTGCACAGTTACTGGTTGAACCTGGAAGAGGTCGTGACCTTTTGCGAAAAGGTGAAGGCGCATAAACCGGACATCACCTTTGTCTGGACGCTGCACGATCACTGGAGCGTGACCGGGCGTTGCGCTTTCACAGACGGGTGTGAAAGCTGGAAAACAGGCTGCCAGAAATGCCCGATGTTAAGCAACTATCCGCCGGTAAAAATCGACAAAGCCCATCAGCAGGTGCCCGCTAAGCGGCAGAGGTTTCGCGACATGTTAGCGCTTGGCTGCCAGTTTATCTCTCCCAGCCAGCATGTGGCCGACGCGTTCAACAGTCTGTATGGCATGGGGCGCTGCCGCATTATTAACAACGGTATTGATGTGGCAACCGAAGCCATTCTTGCCGAACTGCCCGCCAGACATGAACCACACGGCAGACCGAAAATCGCGGTGGTGGCTCATGACCTGCGCTATGACGGTAAAACCAATCAGCGCCTGGTGCAGGAGATGATGGCGCTCGGGGAAAAAATTGAGCTGCATACCTTCGGCAAATTTTCTCCCTTTGCTGGCGATAACGTCATCAATCATGGCTTCGAAAGCGATAAGCGAGCGTTGATGAGCGCGCTTAACGAGATGGATGGACTGGTGTTCAGCTCCCGCGTTGATAATTACCCGCTGATTCTGTGCGAAGCGCTTTCCATCGGGGTACCGGTGATTGCTACGCACAGCGAGGCGGCACAAGAGGTACTGGCGAAAGCGGGCGGTAAAACGTTCAGTGAAGCGGATGTATTGCGGCTGGTACAACTGAAAAAATCAGACATTGCGCAGGCGGTATTCGACACGTCGCTTGCCGCGTTCAGCCAGCGCAGCCGGGTGGCATACAGTGGACAACAGATGCTGGAGGAATATGTCTCGTTCTATCAGAATCTGTAGCTATCTGCTGCTACCGCTGCTTTATCTGCTGGTTAACGTCAAACTTGCCCAGCTTGGTGAGAGCTTCCCGATAACGATTGTCACATTCTTGCCCGTTCTGCTGTTGCTGTTTGTCGAGCGCATCAATATTAAAAAATTAATGATTGCGCTGGGCGTGGGGGGAGGGTTGACGGCGTTTAACTACCTGTTCGGTCAATCGCTGAATGCCAGTAAGTACGTCACGTCCGCGATGCTGTTTGTCTATACCGTGGTGATTATTGGCATGGTGTGGAGTATTCGCTTCAAAACCATTTCGCCGCATAACTATATTAAGATCCTGCGCTTTTTCTGGCTGGTTGTCGGGCTGGTGGTAGGGTTAGCGGCAGTTGAAATGGCGCAGATCATTCTCAGCGGCGGCAGCAGTTTAATGGAAGTTATTTCGAAATATCTTATTTACAGTAACAGCTATGTTCTGAACTTTATTAAGTTTGGCGGAAAACGCACCACTGCGCTTTATTTCGAACCGGCATTCTTCGCTCTGGCGTTAATCTCAATTTGGCTCAGTATCAAACAGTTTGGTATCAAAACGCCTAAGTCCGATGCTATGATTCTGGCAGGGATAATATTATCAGGGTCGTTTTCTGGGGTGATGACGTTTATTTTGTTTTATCTCCTGGAGTGGGCGTTCCAGTACCTGAATAAGGATGCGATAAAAAAGAAGTTGCCGCTGGCGATAATCTCATTAAGCGTGTTTTTAGTCGGTGTGATATTTGCGTTTCCATACATCGCAACGCGCCTTGGGGATTTAGGCACCGAGGGGTCATCATCGTATTATCGAATCGTGGGACCGCTAGTGATGGTGGGTTATTCGTTAATGCATGTTGATGGCGTAGTAAGATTCGGTTCGCTTTATGAATATGTCGCGTCATTCGGAATTTTTAACGGTGCGGATGTGGGTAAAACGATAGACAATGGTTTGTATCTGCTGATTATTTATTTTTCGTGGTTCGCCGTGATATTAACCCTGTGGTACATGGGGAAAGTTATGAAGATGATGATCACTGCTTTTGGTGATAATCAGAATTATCGGGTGCAGCTATATCTTTTTACGCCGCTGTCGCTGTTTTTTACAGGGTCAGTATTTAGTCCGGAATACGCTTTTTTAATTGTGTGTCCGTTTATTTTGCGCAAGGCGCTGAATATCGCGAGGTAAATCACATGCTGCTTAGTATTATTACCGTCGGCTTTCGCAATCTGGAAGGGATCGTCAAAACTCACGCCTCGCTGGCACACCTGACGCAGGCAGGCGATATCAGTTTTGAGTGGATTGTTGTTGATGGCGGCTCCTCTGACGGTACGTCGGCGTTTCTTGAAGGTCTCGGTGGAGAGCACCGGTTACGGTTTGTCAGCGAACCGGACAACGGTATTTATGATGCGATGAACAAAGGCATTGCGATGGCGCGCGGGCGCTTTGCGCTGTTCCTCAATTCCGGGGATATTCTGCATGCCGATGCGGCTCAGTTCATCCGCCAGTTAAAAACGCAGAGTGATAAAGCCATGGTTATCGGCGACGCGTTGCTGGATTTTGGCAATGGCAACAAGATTAAGCGCCGGGCAAAGCCGGGTTGGTATATTTATCACAGCCTGCCTGCCAGCCATCAGGCCATCTTTTTTCCGCTCTCAGGACTGAATGTCTGGCGCTATGATTTGCAATATAAAATATCGTCCGATTACGCGCTGGCCGCCAGACTATATAAATCTGGTTACGCTTTCAAAAAACTGGACGGGCTGGTGTCGGAGTTTTCGATGGGCGGAGTGTCAACGACGAATAATCTGGAATTATGCCGCGATGCAAAAAAAGTTCAGCGGCAGATATTACATATACCAGGTTTTTTGACTGGGGTTTCTGAATATTTACGGCTGCGTACAACCGGTAAAACAAAAACTTTATATGGCAAAACGTAAGGGCACATTATGCAGGATTTAAGCGGCTTCAACGTGCCGAAAGGTTTTCGCGGTAGCGGTGTCATTAAAGTGCAATTATGGTGGGCGGTACAGGCAACACTGTTTCGCTGGTCACCCCAGGTAATGTATCGCTGGCGTGCGTTTTTATTACGCATGTTCGGTGCAAAAATAGGAAAAAACGTAGTTATTCGACCTTCAGTAAAAATTACTTATCCGTGGAAATTAACCCTGGGAGATTATGCCTGGGTGGGTGATGACGCGGTTTTATATACGTTGGGTAATATTACGATTGGCGCACACGCGGTTATTTCGCAAAAAAGTTATTTATGTACCGGAAGTCATGATTACGCCAGCCAATATTTTGATATTAACGCCACACCGATTGTGGTTGGCGATAAATGCTGGCTGGCGACAGATGTCTTTGTCGCGCCAGGCGTGACGATTGGCGATGGCACCGTCGTTGGAGCACGCAGCAGCGTATTTAAATCGCTGCCAGCAAATGTCGTTTGTCGGGGAAACCCCGCAGTAGTCACGCGCGAACGCGTCGAGAAAGTTACTCCCTGAGGGGATCATTTAAGAGGTAATAACATGTCAAAAGTCGCTCTCATCACTGGCGTAACCGGGCAGGATGGTTCTTACCTGGCAGAATTCCTGCTGGAAAAAGGGTATGAAGTGCACGGCATTAAGCGTCGCGCTTCATCATTCAACACCGAACGTGTGGACCATATCTACCAGGATCCACATTCAAGCAACCCCAAATTCCATCTGCACTATGGCGATTTGACGGATTCATCCAACCTGACCCGTATTTTAAAAGAGGTCCAACCGGATGAGGTCTATAACCTGGGCGCCATGAGTCATGTCGCGGTGTCGTTTGACTCACCGGAATACACCGCGGACGTCGATGCAATAGGTACGTTGCGTTTGCTGGAGGCTATCCGCTTCCTTGGACTGGAAAAGAAGACCCGTTTCTATCAGGCCTCCACCTCAGAACTCTACGGCCTGGTACAGGAAATTCCGCAGAAAGAGACCACGCCGTTTTACCCGCGTTCGCCCTATGCGGTGGCTAAGCTCTACGCCTACTGGATTACCGTTAACTACCGCGAATCTTACGGTATGTATGCCTGTAACGGCATCCTGTTTAACCACGAATCTCCACGCCGTGGTGAAACTTTCGTCACCCGTAAAATCACCCGCGCCATTGCCAACATCGCTCAGGGCCTGGAGTCGTGCCTGTACCTGGGCAACATGGATTCGCTGCGTGACTGGGGGCATGCCAAAGATTACGTCAGGATGCAGTGGATGATGCTGCAGCAGGATCAGCCGGAAGATTTCGTCATTGCCACTGGCGTGCAATATTCCGTGCGTCAGTTTGTAGAAATGGCGGCGGCGCAACTGGGTATCAAACTGCGTTTTGAAGGTGAAGGCGTGAATGAAAAAGGCATTGTGGTTTCCGTGACCGGACACGATGCGCCAGGCGTGAAACCTGGGGACGTGATAATCGCCGTCGATCCGCGCTATTTCCGTCCGGCAGAAGTAGAAACGCTATTGGGCGACCCGGCCAGAGCACATGAAAAACTCGGCTGGAAACCGGAGATTACACTGCGCCAGATGATCTCTGAAATGGTTGCTAACGACCTTGAAGCAGCGAAGAAACATTCCCTGCTGAAGTCGCACGGTTACGAGGTTGCCATCGCGCTGGAGTACTGAGGATGAAGAAACAACGTATTTTTGTGGCGGGCCATCGCGGGATGGTGGGGGCCGCCATCGTAAGACAGCTGGCCCAACGAGATAATGTCGAACTGGTGCTGCGTACCCGAGATGAGCTTAACCTGCTGGATGGAGACGCGGTGCGTCACTTCTTCGCCGCTGAACGTATTGACCAGGTGTACCTGGCGGCGGCAAAAGTGGGTGGGATCGTGGCCAATAACACGTATCCCGCTGATTTTATTTACGAAAATATGATGATTGAGAGCAACATTATTCATGCGGCGCATCTGCATAACGTGAATAAACTGCTGTTTCTCGGATCATCCTGTATTTATCCCAAACATGCTAGCCAGCCAATAGCCGAAAGCGAACTCTTGCAGGGGCAACTGGAGCCGACCAACGAGCCGTATGCGATTGCCAAAATAGCTGGCATCAAGCTGTGTGAATCGTATAACCGTCAGTATGGCCGTGATTATCGCTCGGTGATGCCGACGAATTTGTACGGGCCGCATGACAACTTTCATCCAAGCAATTCGCATGTGATCCCGGCGCTGCTGCGCCGCTTTCACGAAGCCTGCGAGCAAAATGCGCCGGATGTGGTGGTGTGGGGAAGCGGCACGCCGATGCGCGAGTTTCTGCATGTGGATGATATGGCGGCGGCCAGCATCCACGTAATGGAGCTGGCTCATGAAGTCTGGCAGGAATATACCCAGCCGATGCTGTCGCATATCAATGTGGGTACCGGCGTGGACTGCACCATCCGTGAACTGGCCCAGACCATTGCCAAGGTAGTGGGTTACAAGGGGCGCGTGGTGTTTGACGCCAGCAAACCGGACGGGACGCCGCGCAAATTACTCGACGTTACGCGTTTGCATCAGTTGGGCTGGTATCACGAGATATCACTTGAGGCAGGGCTTGCCAGCACCTGGCAGTGGTTCCTTGAAAACCAGCAGCGTTATCGGGGGTAAGCATGTTTTTACGTCATGAGGATTTTGCCACCGTCGTACGTTCAACCCCGCTGATTTCTATCGACTTGATCGTGGAAAACGCCGAGGGAGAGTTTCTGCTCGGTAAGCGTCTCAATCGTCCGGCGCAGGGCTACTGGTTCGTTCCCGGCGGTCGTGTGCAAAAAGATGAATCGCTACATGCGGCTTTTGAACGGCTGACTGAAGCTGAGTTGGGGTTGCGTCTACCGCTGTCCGCCGCTGAGTTTTATGGTGTCTGGCAGCACTTCTATGACGACAACTTTTCCGGGGATGATTTCTCAACGCATTACATCGTGCTGGGATTTCGTCTGCGCGTATCAGAAAACGACCTGCAACTGCCTGATGCACAACATGATGCCTACCGCTGGCTGGCGGCGACAGAGATTCAGGCCAGTGACAGCGTACACGCCAACAGCCGGGCTTACTTCTGCCAGGCAAGTCAGAGCGGAGTACCTGGGCTATGAGGATCCTGGTGTATGGCATTAACTACTCGCCGGAGCTGACCGGTATCGGCAAGTACACCGGTGAAATGGTGGAGTGGATGGCGCAACAAGGTCATGACGTGCGGGTGATCACTGCGCCGCCTTATTATCCGCAATGGAAAGTTAATGGTCGCTATTCATCCTGGCGCTATCGTCGCGAGGAGGGGGATGCCACCGTCTGGCGTTGTCCGCTGTATGTGCCTGAGCAACCCTCAACGCTCAAGCGTCTGCTGCATTTGGGCAGTTTCGCCCTGAGCAGTTTCTTCCCGCTGCTGGCGCAACGTCGCTGGAAGCCGGATCGCATCATCGGCGTGGTGCCGACGCTGTTTTGTACGCCGGGGATGCGCTTGCTGGCAAAACTCAGCGGCGCGCGCACGCTGCTGCACATTCAGGATTATGAAGTCGATGCCATGTTGGGACTTGGCATGGCAGGCAAAGGTAAGCGCGGTATGGTGGCGAAATTGGCCAGCGTGTTTGAACGCAGTGGTTTGCACAACGTGGACAATATTTCGACGATTTCCCGTTCCATGATGCGCAAAGCCATGGAAAAAGGCGTTGCGCCACGCAAGGTTATTTTCTTTCCTAACTGGTCGGAAGTGGCGCGCTTTCGTGACGTGACCGACGTCGATGCTTTGGCGTTGCGCCAGAAACTGGGATTGCCCGCGGATCAAAAAATCATTCTCTACTCGGGCAATATCGGTGAAAAGCAGGGGCTTGAGAGCGTCATCGACGCGGCGGCCCAGTTGAGTGAGCAACCCTGGCTGTTTGCGATCGTCGGACAGGGCGGGGGCAAAGCGCGACTGGAGACTATGGTCAGCGAACGCGACCTGCGCAACGTAATGTTCTTTCCGCTGCAATCTTATGAAGCGCTGCCTGCGCTGCTCAAGCTCGCGGACTGTCATCTGGTCGTACAAAAGCGTGGCGCGGCGGATGCAGTACTGCCGTCCAAACTGACTAATATCCTCGCCGTTGGCGGTAACGCGGTGATTACCGCTGAGCCTGAGACCGAATTGGGTCAGTTGTGTGACGCTCATCCTGGCATCGCGGTGTGTGTCGAGCCGGAATCAGTCAATGCGCTGGTTGGCGGGATTCAACAGGCGCTAACCATGCCAAAAGTTAACACGGTGGCACGTGAGTATGCCGAACGCACGTTGGATAAAGAAAACGTGCTGAATCAATTTATTGCTGATATTCGGGGTACATGATGAGTCAAAACAAACTCTTTCCGGTAGTCATGGCCGGTGGCTCGGGTAGTCGTTTATGGCCGCTGTCCCGCGTACTGTATCCAAAGCAGTTCCTGTGTCTGAAAGGCGATCTCACCATGTTGCAGACGACGATTTGCCGTCTGAACGGTGTGGAGTGCGAAAGCCCGGTAGTTATCTGTAATGAACAACACCGTTTTATCGTTGCGGAACAGTTACGGCAACTGCACAAACTGACCGAGAACATTATTCTCGAACCAGCCGGACGCAACACTGCGCCAGCCATAGCGCTGGCTGCGCTGGCGGCAAAACGTCAGTGTCCGGGTGACGATCCGTTGCTACTGGTGCTGGCGGCCGATCACATGATTGCCGACGAAGAGGCATTTCGCGAAGCGGTTCGCAATGCGATGCCGTATGCCAGTGCGGGTAAGCTGGTGACGTTTGGTATCGTCCCGGACCAACCGGAGACTGGCTACGGCTATATCCGTCGAGGCGAGGTTTCACCGTCGAATACTGACGCGGTGGCTTTTGAGGTCGCGCAGTTTGTTGAAAAACCCAATCTGGAAACCGCACAGGCGTATGTGGCAAGCGGCGACTACTACTGGAACAGCGGGATGTTCCTGTTCCGGGCAGGCCGTTACCTGGAAGAATTGAAAAAATATCGTCCCGATATTCTTGAGGCCTGCGAAAACGCCATGAGCACCGTCGACCCCGATCTCGATTTTATTCGCGTTGATGAACAGGCGTTTCTCGCCTGCCCGGAAGAGTCTGTGGACTATGCGGTAATGGAACGTACGGCCGATGCGGTGGTGATGCCTATGAATGCAGGCTGGAGCGATGTCGGCTCCTGGTCATCATTGTGGGAAATCAGCGCCCATACTGCTGAAGGTAATGTGCATCACGGCGATGTCATTAGCCACAAAACGGAAAACAGCTACGTCTATGCCGAATCCGGGTTGGTGACGACCGTTGGGGTGAAAGATCTGGTGGTGGTGCAGACCAAAGACGCGGTACTGATTGCCGATCGCAACGCGGTACAGGATGTCAAAAAAGTGGTGGAGAAAATTAAAGCTGACGGGCGCCATGAGCACCACATTCACCGCGAAGTTTATCGTCCGTGGGGCAAATATGACTCCATTGATGCCGGAGACCGTTACCAGGTCAAGCGAATTACCGTCAAGCCTGGCGAGGGATTGTCCGTGCAGATGCATCATCATCGGGCTGAGCACTGGGTTGTGGTTGCAGGTACCGCGAAAGTGACAATTAATGATGATATCAAACTGCTCGCTGAAAACGAGTCTGTCTATATTCCGCTGGGAGCGACCCACTGTCTGGAGAACCCCGGAAAAATCCCGCTCGATCTGATTGAAGTACGCTCCGGATCTTACCTCGATGAGGATGATGTGGTGCGGTTTGCGGACAGATACGGGCGCGCCTGATGCCGGATGCGCTTATCCGGCCTGCAACAGCGTAGGCTCGGTAAGGGAAGCGCACCGGGCAATGCATTAACACTTATTAAAAAGGCTCACTAAGAGTCAGGGCCTCCTGTTGCCTGAAAAAGGGTAAATCATGACAAAACTGACCTGTTTTAAAGCGTATGACATCCGCGGCCGACTGGGCGAAGAGTTAAATGAAGAGATTGCGTGGCGTATTGGCCGCGCTTACGGCGAGTTTCTGCAGCCGAAAACCATCGTCCTCGGCGGCGATGTCCGCCTGACCAGCGAGGCGCTGAAGCTGGCACTGGCGAAAGGCCTGCAGGATGCAGGGGTGGATGTGCTGGATATTGGCATGTCGGGCACCGAAGAGATTTATTTCGCCACTTTCCATCTTGGCGTTGATGGCGGCATTGAAGTGACCGCCAGCCATA